>Ga0180223_1000030_pt1 | contig 368747 bp, 354 predicted proteins | sample eDN5th30CKraftOP_FD_151337 | JGI IMG/M metagenome (GOLD analysis project Ga0180223, IMG submission 151337) | Enriched Organic Plus compost microbial communities from Emeryville, California, USA - eDNA 5th pass 30_C Kraft OP (version 2) (version 2) ...
CCACCGGCCAGATCTACTGGGGCTCGGTGCCGTTCATCGTGATCCAGCTGCTGATGGTGGCCGCGGTCATGCTGTTCCCCGGCCTGGTCATGCACTACAAGGCTGGCCAGTCCACCGTCGATCCCAGTACTATCAAGATCGAGATCGACAACACCTACGGCACCAGCATCTACGGCGACAGCGCGGCCGATCCGGCCGCCGCCTTCAAATAGCATCATGCGTACACGCGTCAAGATCTGCGGTCTGACCCGCGCAGCAGACATCGCCTCGGCCGTGCAGGCCGGGGCGGACGCGATCGGCTTCGTGTTCTATCCGGGCAGCAAGCGCTATGTCACGCCGGCCCAGGCCGCGCAGTTGCGCCGCACGGTGCCGGCCTTCGTCGACGTGGTGGCCCTGTTCGTCAACCCCGAGCCGGCCGAGGTGCGCGCGGTGCTGGAGCAGGTCGGGCCCGACCTGCTGCAGTTCCACGGCGACGAAGCCCCGCAGGAATGCGAGCGCCACGGCGCCCGCTACATGCGGGCGTTCCGCGCCGGCGCCCCGGGGCTGGATACCCCCGACACGCTGGCGGCCGCGTGCCGCGCCTACGGGCAGGCGGCCGCCTGGCTGTTCGACAGCTATAGCGCGGGCTACGGCGGCAGCGGCCAGGCCTTCGACCACGCGCTCCTGGGCAGTGTGCAAGCCGACCCAGCGGCGCGGCCGCTCGTCCTGTCCGGCGGCCTGAACGCCGCCAATGTAGGCGCCACCATCCAGGCGATCCGTCCCTGGGCGGTGGACGTCAGCAGCGGCGTGGAAACGGCTCCCGGCCTGAAGTCGGCGGACAAGATCCGCGCGCTGGTCGAGGCCGTCCGTCAGGCCGACGAACGCTTGCGCGACGAATAAAAGCCCTATATAATCTTTCTTCTTTGCAGGCGGTTAGCTCAGATGGTTAGAGCGCTACGTTGACATCGTAGAGGTCGTTGGTTCGATTCCAATACCGCCTACCAGAATACTTGCAGTGCCGCGCCCGGCACGGCCAAGAAAGCCGCCTAAGTCGTTGACCTAGGCGGCTTTTTTCTTGCCGGGCATTGCCAATCGCGCCCAACCCGCGGACATCGGCGCCGGGGCATCGGATCCCATGATCGTGAGCGCCGGCGCCCGGCGCTCATCCACGGTGGGCTGGGCACATTCGGCCTGCGAGCGGCCGTCAGGCCGCAGCCGAGTTCTCGGCTTCGCCGCCAATGGCCGCCGCGCGTTCGGCGAGCCTGGCGCGGACCTGTTCAACCACCTCCGGAGCGGCCCGCTCGAAACCGGGACGTGGCGCGAGCCGGCGTTTGCGGTCGGCCGGCATGAGCGAGGTGACATCCACGTTGTGAAAGAAATCGCGATTGCCGCCGTCCGCCCAGGACTCGGAATGCATACCGTGGGCGAGGATCATGTCGAACTGGTCGAGTTCGACATGATAGTAGGAAAGCGTGGTCATGCTTCTGTCAACGGCGATGCTGATGCCATTGACCAAGTCTTTCGCCCGGATCAGCACGCCGCCGATATACAAATGATGCCACGGCGAGACACGCAGGTCGCGATATGGAACGTTGTCGTCGATGGCATTGCGCCGGATGACGATGGGGAAGGACTCGTCACGGCGATCCTTCGGGATGCTGCGAACGAGATCGTGACGATAGCCGATCCACCGCACTTCACGCACGCCGCTGAGGCAGAGGACCTTGTCGCCGATTTTGAGGCTCTGCACTGCCACCTCTCCCCGGTCCGTGCTGATCAACGTGCCCCGCAGGAAGCAGACAGCCGGACCGGCGTAGACACCATCGGAGAGAATCGTGCCGTCCTCGTTCAGTTGCAGGCTGCCGGCAGGAAGCGCGGCGCCGTCGGCCCCGGCCACGGGCGAGATGGGGATGGAGTGGGTTGTCGAGCCGCCAGGCGGATCGCCGATGGGCGTCAGGCTGACTGTGAGCGTTGTGCCGGAATAAGCAAAATCGGAAATGAAATATCCGTCTGGGGCAATGATCCCGTCGCCCTGTTCCATGCCGGTAATCTGCATCCCGTTTACACCATAATTGGTGTAATTTGCCTCGGACAGCCGCAGGCTATTGGCTCCTTCCCCAAATACTACCGTCTGGGGCGCCGCATTGCCAGAAACGGTCAATGCGGAATTGTTCAGCTCAAGCGTATCGTTGCCGCCGGTCTGGTTGAGTATCACGTGAGCGTCATGGACATACAGCGTCTGCGAACCGCCGGTGAGGCTGACCGTCACGCTTGAATTGGCCAGGGTGCCATCTCCCTGAATGGTGTCTTCTTCTGCACCGGGCAAGATCAGAGGTCGGGCCCTCCAGGGTAAGTATACGTAGCCATGAGCACTCCGCGCGTTGCCTGTCGACGTTACTGCTTTGAAGCTAAAACCCTGCGTTCAGCTGATCGTAATCTGTCACTTCCCCGTGCTCAAGATCTTGAACAGGGCTTTTGCGCGACAAATTATTTCAGCGCTGACGGTTGGCGCGGCCAGTTGTCCAGGCCGGGCTGCGGAATGCCGGCAATGCTTCTTCGATCGCCCCGCGTTTTCAGGGTTAGACAGTGGTTGCGCATTGGCCGGATGAAAGACACGCATAGGCGCGCGCGGTGCCATTGGCGGGCATCACGCCTCTACATGAATCAAAGGTTGCAAAGCGGTTTCCGGTCAAATATTGTCAACCATGCCGCCTGGGTCACGCATTCACTGCGGAACTGGCACCGTCACCGACCCCTGTGCCGAGAACGGATCCTTCAGGTCAATGCGGATCTCCGGATCGTCGGTTTGTTCGGGCAACGTAAACGTCGCCGAAGCGGTGGGCGTGTAGCCGGTTCGCGCGGTGACCTTCTGGTTCGCCAGCAAAGCGAATGCATACTGGAAATCCGCAGATTTCCCCAGGCTGGCCGACGGCGTGGCATTGACCGTCAGCTCTGCGCCATGACGGGTGAACTTCACGTCCAGTTCGGAGGGCCGGGGCGGCGCCACCGCGAGCCACCGGTGGCTCGCAGCAAACCGGGCCTGGGCCAGGTAGCCTTCAGCGATTGCAGGCAGCGTTTCTTCGTTCGAGATCTTCTGGATGAGCGTATCGAGCGCGGCGCCGGGCGGCCCGACATGGCCCTTTCCCCATGAGCCCGGCAGAAAGACGATATTGCGAGCCTTCGATAGGAAGACCTTGTCATTGCCTATGCTGGTGAAAGGGAGCGCATTGAGCCAGGGCCCGGCGTGTTCGCGCCGGTGGAATGCGTCGGTGAAATTCTGCAAGTAGACCAGTTGCTTGCCCGAGCCAAGCCGGCTTGCGGGTGGCAGGTGGTTGACCGTGGCGGGCATGAATTTGTCCAGGCACCGCTGGATGGCTTGCCGGTTTTTCGGCTTGTCCTGCGTGCAGGGCTGTTCAGGATATGCGACGCTGAGGTAGCGCATGACATGGCGGGCGTAATAGCCGCCGATGGACGTCTGGGGGTTCCAGACCACGGCCGCGCCGGGTGTGGTGATGCGCGACAGCGCTTGCAGGCTGGCGTAGCCCCCGCCGCTTCCACCGACGATGATCGGCGTCCTGCCGGTTGCCCGGGAGATCGCATCGACAGTGCGGGCGATCCGCTCATACAAGTCGGGCGCAATAGCGTTGCCGGCATACCAGGCCAGCGTCAGCTTGCGGTCGAGCGCCAGAGTCGGGTCGGCGACGGACAGGACGGGGAGGCGATTCCTGTCGCCCAGATCCATGCCAGAGAAATAGGGCGCGGGAGACTTCCGGGTCTTGTCAGACAAGGCGCCCCTGAATATCACCAGGAAATGGCGCTTATTGAGCGCGGCATTGCCAAAACCCGACGAGAGAAAATCCAAGGTCAGGCCGCGTCCCAGCGGTACGGAATGAATTCCGTCACGCAGCATGTCGGCGGGGCGCGCCGCCGCTGCCTCATATTGGTAGTGGGTGGTGTGCCACTGCTGGTAGTCGGTGTACAGATCCATGGGGCCGGTAGTTCGCGCAGGCTTGGGACCTTATCGTTATAGCAAGAGATTGGAAGTGATAACTCTCTTTCTGATGCGCAATGCTCGTTATGGCCTGGTAAGGGCGCTTCACGTCCGATCCAGATTCGCCCCCTGCCGCCGCAGTTCTTCCTGCACCTCTCCGGCCGGCACATCCCGCGGCACGATACCTGCGCGGGACGCTGTCGCCGCGCATACGCCTGCCGCCTGGCCGGTGGCCATTGCAATGGGCATCACCCGATATGAAGAATGCGCTTCATGCGTGCCCGAAATACAGCGTCCGGCCACGATCACCCCGTCGACACGCTGCGGGATCAGCGCTCGCAGCGGAATGTCGTAGGCGTCTTCTTCCGGAATGCGCCTGAGCGTCGTGCCTTTGCCGGCGGGGTTGTGGATGTCCACCGGATACGTGCCGCGCGCGATCGCGTCCGGGAATTTGCGCGCGTTCAGCAGGTCGTCGGCGGTCAGCTGGTATTCGCCGACGATGCGGCGCGTTTCCCGCACGCCGGCGTGGACGCCGCTCTGCACCGCATAGCTTTCTTCGAAGCCGGGCACATATCTGCGCAGGAAGCGCACCAGCTGGTTCATCTGCCGGCGGCTTTCCCATTCGGCCAGGCTCCAGTCCCATACGTCCGTGCCCAATACCCGGGTCACACGGGTCGAGTTCACGCTCACTTCGCGCGGGTGGGGCGTGGCGAAGAACAGGATGTCTTCCCGGGCCAGGTCGAGTTCCTCATTGGCGGAGGCCTGTTGGACCAAGTCCCACAAGCCGTGCACGCCGCGCCATTGGGCTGGGTTGCGCCGGACATACTCCTGGAAGGACGCCGGATTGAAATCCGCCATGCGGAACATCAGCGTCATGGGCTGGACCAGGCCGTCGGTCGCGCGGCCGATTTCATAGCTGGCTCCGGACAGCGCCGCGATGTCGCCGTCGCCGGTGCAATCGACCACGGTTTTTGCCTTGACGACCAGCGGGCCGCTCTTGGTTTCGAAGATCACGCCTTCGATTCCGCCATCGCCGACCACGCCGCTGGCGAAGGCATGGAACAGCATGCAGACGCCGGCCTGGTCCAGCAGTTCGAGCGCCACCCATTTGAACAGTTCCGGGTCGAACGGCACCACGTATCCGGTGTCGAGCGAGGGTGCCACCGCGCCGCCGCTTTGCACCAGCCGCTCGAGCAGTTCCTTGAGCACGCCGGCGATGACCGGATGGCCGGGGCCGTGGTCGTTGGGCAGCAGGTTGGTCACGCCCAGTTTTTCGAAGACGGGACGCTGGGTATGGAACGACATCAAGGGCATGACCAGCGCCGCCGTGGCGTTGCCGCCCAGGAAGCCGTACCGCTCGACCAGGATCACATCCGCACCGGCGCGCGCGGCGCCCAGCGCCGCGCCGATGCCGGACGGCCCGCCGCCCACCACCAGCACGTCGGTCTCGGCGGCCAGGCCGGCCCGGCGCGCGGGCAGGGTCAGTTCCGGCATGGCGGCGGGCTTCTGGAGCATGGGCATGTCAGTCCTCTTCCTCGCCTGGTCCGGCCGGCGCCAGGCTGTCGAGCAGGTTCATGAGCAGGGTATGGTTCTCGCGCGCCCGTTCTTGCAGCGCCGGCAGTCGTTGGCGGATGTGTTTCTGGATCTTGGCCCGGAAGTCCCACGAGTGGTCGATCGAGGCGAGCAGCTGGCCGGGGCTGACGTCGTGCAAGGGCGGTGTCTCCATGTCCAGGGCCTGGAGCAGGCCAGTCACCTTGGACGCATACGGCAGCGCCACGAACGGTACGCCCTGCAGCGCGGCGAAGATCAGGAAGTGCAGCCGCATGCCGACGCAGAACTCGAAGCCGCCCATGATGGTCATCAACTGGCCGGCGCTGTACTGGCCCTTCAATACTGTCGCGTGTTGGGCGTATTGCATGCGCGCCACCACGGCATGGCTGTGCTGCAGGTCCTGGTTGCCGCGCTCCAGCGGAATGAAAACCACATCGGCGTCGAAGCGCTGCACCATGAAGTCAGCCGCATTCGCCAGCAGTTCGTGATAGTGATCGACGCTGATCCCGGGCGCGCCCGGCCCCGGTTCGCGCACGGAGAATCCGATCCGCCGCCTCGATAGGTCCAGCCCTTCGCGCGTCAAGGCGGTCTTGGGCAAGGGCCGGGCTTTCATCAGCAGGGCGGGGTCGGCGGTAATGTGCATTTCCCGTTGCAGGCCGGCTTCCTCCAGCACGCGGAAACCTTGCCGGTCCCGCACGCTGATCACCGCCGCGGACTTGAGCGCATCGCATACCAGTTCGCGGTTGGAAGTGCGCGACAACGGTCCCGCACTCACGGCGTAGACCATCACCGGCACCCCCAGCTCATTGGCCAGCAGCACCTCGCGCAGGTAAATATCGGCCTCGCCGTCGAACAGGATGCCGCCGCCGCCCAGGATGAACACATCGAGGCGCGCGACTTCCTGGCGGGCCTGTTCGCGGCTCAGTTCACGTACGGGTACGGCGCGGTCGATCTGGTGCCGCGCCTCGGTGTCCTGGCAGTTGCGGGAGAACACCGTGATCTCCGCCGCCGTGCTGGCTCGCAGTTGCGTGACGATGCTCTCGAGTATGGCCTCGTCGCCCAGGTTGAGGCCGCCATATGAGCCCGAAATGCCGATCCGGTAAGGGCGGTGTTTCGCCATTTGTCTGTTCCCCGTCGTACCGCGGTCGGTTCAATGTCCGCTTGCGGCAGGGCGTAGCAAATGGCGTGCCGGAATGAAAAAGCGCCGGCGAACCGGCGCTGCAGATCAGGCCACGGCGCGCAAGTGCTTGCGTGCCGTCGCGCGGCCGGCCTCCCGCCGCAGCAGCGATGCGGGAATGCCGTCGAGCTCGCGCCGGCCCGCCAGGCCGTCGCCCAGGCTGTCGCACATCAAGTGCGTGGATGCGCCGGCCTGCCTGGCTTGGGTGCCCAGCCGCCGCGCCAGTTCCAGTGCCTGGCGTTCGGCCAGTTCGCGGGACGGGACGGCAGTGCGGCAATACTGGGCTTTGCTGGATGTGCCGGCGTTCGGGCTGTGGTCCTGGATGTCTACGTACCCGCGGAACAGGCCGTAGTCGATTTCGATGACCCGCGGACGCAGGCTCTGGACGCGCTGAGTATCGTTGAGCAGCTTCATCGGATTGCCAATGGAAGTTTCGACCTGACCCAGTCTAATGAAGCCGGCGTCGATAAATCGGCGTCCATATGCAATCAGATAATGCACACGGCCGCCGAATGCCACAGAACGTGTCTGAATTCGCAAGAATTGGCGATTCTTGACGATTCTTTGGATTTGCGCGGCCCACCGAGGGAGTGCGCACATGGACGCATCCGGCCTATTCCGCGATCCAGCCGCGCCAGGCGGCCACGCCGTACAGCACTGCCAACCCCGCTGCCAGCCAGAGCGCCACGATGACAACGGCGCCGGCGCGACTCTTGGGACGTTGTCGCGAACTGGCCAGCCATTGCGCGGCTTCGGCCCGGCATGCCGCCAGCACGTCCGCCGGTGTCAACCGGACCGCGAGCCAGATCAGGGCCGGCAGCAGCAGCGCGTCGTCGACCAACCCGAGCACGGGGATGAAGTCCGGGATCAGGTCGATGGGGCTGAGCGCATACGCGACCACGAATGCCGCCAGGGCCTTGGCGTACCAGGGGGTGCGCGGGTGGCGCGCCGCGAACCAGAGGGTAAGCGCATCGCGCTTCAGGCGCGCGGCCCAGGCGCGGCAGTTGGCAGCCAGGCCCATGGTCGTCGGCTAGCCGCGGTCGTGCAGCACCGAGGCCTCGTCCGGCGCTGGGCCGTACGCGGCCAGGTAGTCCTGTTGCAGCAACGCCATGCGATAGGCGTCGCGGTAGCGGCCGTTGGAGAAGAACTCCTCTTTCAGCTCGCCCTCGATCTGGAAGCCGCATCCCTGGTAGATGTGGGTGGCTGCCTGGTTGTCCTTGTCCACGACCAGGTAGACCTTGTGCAGGTTGAGCACCCGGAAGGCGTAGCCTGCGGCGATGCGGGTGGCGCGCTTGGCGTAGCCGCGTCCCTGGAAGGCCGGGGCGACGATGATCTGGAATTCGGCGCGCCGGTGGATGTAGTTGATTTCCACCAGTTCGACCAGCCCGGCCGGCTTGCCGCTTTCGTGTTCGATGATGAAGCGGCGCTCGTACTGGTCGTGGATATGGCGGTCGTACAGTGCGGCGAGCTCGTCATAGGCTTCATAGGGCTCCTCGAACCAGTAGCGCATGATGGCGTCGTTGTTGTTGAGGGTATGCACGAAGTGCAGGTCGCCGCGTTCGAGCGGACGCAGCCTGATGTCGGAGATATTTGCCATGGGATTCGTCAAGTATTGCAAATGATCGCCATGCGGCGCGGGATGGCCGCCAATGGACCATAATGCAAGGATACCGCCATGGCGCGCACGTGGGGCGCCGCCGCCGCGCCATTGCCGCAGGGCCCGGGCCGTCGAGCCCGGTACTTTCATTGGTCGCCATTTCTGGATAATCTATCCAGACTTCACTGGTTTATCGCGCCGCCCGGTGGACCTAATCTGGCAGCTCCATCGATACCTGAAGGAGGCTTTCCATGGCTGACCATTCCATCAAGGGCAAAGTGGCGCTGATCGCCGGCGGCGCGAAGAATCTGGGCGGGCTGATCGCCCGCGACCTGGCCGGGCACGGCGCCCGCGCCGTCGTGGTCCATTACAACAGCGATGCGTCCAAGGCCGCCGCCGATGACACCGTGGCGGCCGTCAAGGCGGCCGGCGCCCAGGCCGTCGCGCTGCAAGGCGACCTGACCACGGCAGGCGCGGTCGAGAAGTTGTTCGCCGATACCATCGCCGCCGTGGGCCGGCCCGACATCGCCATCAACACGGTCGGCAAGGTGCTCAAGAAGCCTTTCACTGAAATTACCGAGGCGGAATACGACGAGATGACCGCCATCAACAGCAAGTCGGCGTTCTTCTTCCTGAAAGAAGCGGGCAAGCACGTCAATGACAATGGCAAGGTCGTGACCCTGGTCACTTCGCTGCTGGGCGCCTTCACGCCGTTCTATTCCGCCTACGCGGGCACCAAAGCGCCCGTGGAGCACTACACGCGCGCCGCCGCCAAGGAGTTCGGCGCGCGCGGCATCTCGGTCAACGCCGTGGGCCCCGGTCCCATGGACACTCCCTTCTTCTACCCGGCCGAGAGCGACGACGCGGTGGCATACCACAAGACTGCCGCGGCGCTATCGCCCTTCACGCCGACCGGCCTGACCCACATCGAGGACGTCGTGCCGTTCATCCGGCACCTGGTCAGCGATACGTGGTGGATGACCGGCCAGACCATCCTGATCAACGGCGGCTACACCACCAAGTGAGGTTGACATGCGCACCCTGGTCCTGATCGCAGTGGGAATCGTGCTGGCTGTGCTGTTCCTGCGGCTGGCGCCGGCCAGCCGCCGCACGCTGGCTGCCGGCGCGTTCACGGTGGTCTGGCTGGGTGCGTCATGCTGGAATCTGGCCACCGGCCTGTCGCATGGCTACACACTGGCCGAAGAGCTGCCCATTCACGCGGTGCTGTTCGGCATTCCCGTGGCGGCGGCGTGGCTGCTGTGGCGCAGGAGGTAGCGTCGAAACTGGGCCCGGATGGGCCCGGCCGCGCATAATCGGAGCGCATGGACAGATTCCAGCAATATCGCGTCTTCGCGCAGGTGGCGGAGATGGGCAGTTTCATCAAGGCGGCCAACCGGCTGGGTTTGCCGCGCGCGTCCGTGTCCGCCGCCATCCAGCAACTGGAAGCGCAGGTCGGCGTGCGCCTGTTGCACCGTACGACGCGCCAGGTTCGACTGACCGCCGACGGCATGCAATTGCTCGAACGCCTGCGCCCGCTGCTGGCCGACCTGGAAGATATCGATCAGTTGTTCCAGGGCAGCCAGCGGCAGGTGGCGGGCCGGCTCAATATCGACGTGCCCAGCCGCATCGCCCGGCGGCTGATCGCACCCGCGCTGCCTGGGCTGCTGCGCAGCCATCCGGCGCTGCAGATATACCTGGGTTCATCCGACCGGGCGATCGACCTGGTGCGTGAAGGCGTCGATTGCGCCGTGCGGGTTGGCGCGCTGCATGACAGCAGCCTGGTGGTGCGGCCGCTGGGGCAGGTGGCCTTGATCAATTGCGCCAGCCCCGGATACCTGCGCGAGCATGGCGAACCGGTGCGGCCGGCGGACCTGCGCAAGGGCCACTGGTCGGTGGGCTACGCCTCGGCGCGGACGGGCCGGGAGTCGCCCTGGGAATACCTGGCGGGCAACGGCGGCCTGCACGCAATGGAAGTGCCCAGCAGGGTCATCGTGAATAACGCCGAGAGCTATATTGCCTGCTGCCTGGCGGGCGCGGGCATGATCCAGATACCGCGCTTCGATGTCAGGCATCTGCTGGAATCGGGCGACCTGGTCGAGATCATGCCGGATCACCGGCCCCCGTCCATGCCGATATCGCTGCTGTATCCGCACAGGCGCCAGCGGTCCGAGCGCCTGGGGGTGTTCCTGGACTGGTTCGAGACCTTGATGCGGCCGCACCTGGAAGCCTGACGCGGCAGGCCGGCTCAGGCGGCCGGAATGGCGGCGAGCTGCCGCAGCAGTTCGGCTTCGAGCTGCTGCAGGCTGGCCTCGGCCGGGGCGTGCGCCAGGGCGATGCGCGCCGGGTCCGCGGCCCGCAGCGCTGCGGTCAGCGCGTCGAGGCGCCGCATGGCGTCGGGATCGGTGCCCAGGAAGCTGACGGTGCCCTTGGCGCGATGCGTCTGCTGCCGCGCCTCAATGTAGTCGCCGGCTGCGACGGCCTGGCGAATGGCGGCCAGGTCGGCCCGGGCCTGGGCCAGCGACAGCTCGAGGAACGCCCGGCGATCGGCGGCATCGGGATACAACGCCAGCACGGTGGACAGGTTGAGCATGCGCTTCACGGGCCGGTGTTCTGGTCGAATTTCTCGTTCAGGTAGAGGGCGAGCGCCAGGTCGTCGGCCAGGCCGAGCTTGCGCATGGCCCGCCGCTTGTGGGTGCTGATGGTTTTCTTGCTGCGCAGCAGGCGCGCGGCGACCTGGGTTACCGAGCGCCCCTGGGCGATCTGGCGCAGGACTTCGATTTCGGCGGTGGTCAGGCGCGAGTCGGGGTGCCGTGGCGGCGAGGTGCGCAAGGCGCCGTCTTCGTAGGCGACGAAGCCGCGCGGCCGGTGGGCCGCGGCGCGGATCACGTCGGCCAGCGCCGCCATCGAGGCGGTCTTGGGCAGGTAGCCGGCCGCGCCGGCCCGGAAGGCGGCGTATTCGGTTTCGGCCGGCTTGCCGGCCGAGAACGTGATGACGACCAGGCCGGGATACAGGCGGCGCAGGCGGCGGATGAAGTTCATGCCGTCCCAGGCCTGGTTGGGCAGGTAGAAATCGACCACCGCGACATCACAGGGCTGTTCCTTCAGGCCTTCGAGCAGGCCGTCGGCGGTGGTTTCGGCGTGCAGGATGTCGAAATCGGGCTGGGCCCGCAGATAGGCCGCCACGCCGAGGGTGATGACGGGGTGGTCGTCCAGGATGGCGACGCGCAGGCGCTGGCGCGGCTGCGAGAGCAGCAGGTAGCGCCGCGCGGAAGCGGGCGGGGCGGATACCGAGGGCGGAGCCGGGGTCGCGGAAAAAGAGGGGTGGATCATGGCGTGTGGCAGGAGACGGCAGCGCCGTCGGCGCGGTGTTACCCGCAGGGTACTGAAGAAGCGGGGCGGTTTTAAGGCAGTATTGAATAAATAAGACTGGTCTTGTGTCAGACATTTCGGACTTGGGGCCCGCACAATTGCCAGGGTGGAGCCATCGGCGTATAGGCTCATGGCGCGCCGGCCGGCTCGGCCCCCCGGGAGCGGGCGGCCAGTAGTGCTACAATGTTTGACGATCGGCGCGCGTGTTGCGCGCCGCGTCCGGATGACCCCCAAGCATGATGCTTCGCCTGACCCGAACTACGACCGGAAACTTCCGCCCCTTGTCGCGTTAGTTTTATCCAGTGTCGGGTTCCGCCGTGTCAGGCAGACGGTAAGGCTCAACAAGCAACCAGACGAAACGCGGCTGATAGCCGCGTTTGTCGTTTTTTCGCCAGGAAATTTCCGATGGTACAGATCACATTGCCCGATGGTTCGCAGCGTCAGTTCCCGGGACCGGTCACGGTCGCCGAGGTCGCGCAGTCCATCGGCACCGGGCTGGCCAAGGCCGCGCTGGGCGGCCGCGTCACGCCGCCCGGCGGCGAAGCCAGGCTGGTGGACACCAGCTTCCGCATCGAGCACGACGCCCAGCTGGCCATCGTCACCGCGAAGGACCCGGACGGGCTCGACCTGATCCGCCATTCGACCGCCCACCTGCTGGCATACGCCGTGAAGGAGCTGTTTCCGGAGGCCCAGGTCACCATCGGCCCCGTCATCGAGAACGGCTTCTATTATGATTTTTCGTACAAGCGGCCGTTCACGCCCGAAGACCTGGCCGCCATCGAGAAGAAAATGACCGAGCTGGCCCGCAAGGACGAGGTCGTGACGCGCGAGGAGTGGACGCGCGACGACGCGGTGGCGTATTTCAAGAGCATCGGCGAACACTATAAGGCGGAGATCATTGCCTCCATCCCGGCCAATGAAACACTGAGCCTGTACCGCGAGGGCAATTTCATCGACCTGTGCCGCGGCCCGCACGTGCCGTCGACCGGCAAGCTGAAGGTCTTCAAGCTGATGAAGGTGGCCGGCGCCTACTGGCGCGGCGACAGCAACAACGAGATGCTTCAGCGCATCTACGGCACCGCCTGGGCCACCAAGGAAGAGCAGGAAGCCTACTTGCACATGCTGGAAGAGGCCGAGCGCCGCGATCATCGCAAGATCGGCCGCGACCTGGACCTGTTCCATTTCCAGGACGAGGCGCCCGGCCTGATTTTCTGGCACCCCAAGGGCTGGACGCTGTGGCAGCAAGTCGAGCAATACATGCGGGGCGTCTACCGCGACAATGGCTACCAGGAAGTCAAGGCGCCGCAGATCCTCGATATCTCGCTCTGGAAAAAGACCGGCCATTGGGACAATTACCGCGAGAACATGTTCACGACGGAGTCCGAGAACCGCGTGTACGGGCTCAAGCCGATGAACTGCCCCGGCCATGTGCAGATCTTCAACGCCGGGCTGCATTCGTACCGTGAGCTGCCGCTGCGCTACGGCGAATTCGGGCAGTGCCATCGCAACGAGCCGTCGGGTTCGCTGCACGGCATGATGCGGGTGCGCGGCTTCACGCAGGATGACGGCCATATTTTCTGTACCGAGGACCAGTTGCAGGACGAGTGCGCCGACTTCACCGCGCTGCTGCAGAAGGTCTACCGCGATTTCGGCTTCACCGAAGTCCTCTACAAGGTGGCGACCCGTCCCGACAAGCGCATTGGCAGCGACGATATCTGGGACAAGGCCGAGACCGCGCTGATGGAAAGCCTGCGGCGCACCGGCTGCGAGTTCGAGATTTCCCCGGGCGAGGGCGCCTTCTATGGCCCGAAGATCGAATATACGCTCAAGGACGCCATCGGCCGGCACTGGCAGTGCGGCACGATCCAGGTGGATTTTTCCATGCCGGTGCGGCTCGGCGCCGAGTATGTCGACGCCAACGACCAGCGGCGCGCGCCCGTCATGCTGCACCGGGCCATCCTGGGTTCGCTGGAGCGTTTTATCGGCATGCTGATCGAAAACCACGCAGGCGCGATGCCGCCGTGGCTGGCCCCCGTGCAGGCGGTGGTGTGCTGCATTTCCGAGCCTTCCGCCGATTATGCGGCACAAATCACACAAACCCTGAAAAAACAAGGCTTTAGGGTCCAGTCGGATTTGCGCGGGGAAAAAATCACTCGTAAAATCCGCGAACATAGCCTGCAAAAGGTTCCGTACATTCTTGTCGTGGGTGACAAGGAAAAGCAGAATGGCACGGTTGCCGTTCGCGGCCTGGGGGGGCTCGATCTGGGCGTCATCGCGCTCGATGATTTCGCCGCCCGCCTGGCCGAGGATGTCGCCGCGCGCCGCAATGTCGTTCAACCCGAAAGCAGTGCTACTTAAATCTTTTAGGAGTCGTCAACATCGCCACTGAAAAAGCCAATCGCATCAACGGTGAAATCCGCGTTCCCGAGGTGCGCCTGATAGGTCTGGACGGAGAGCAACTGGGCATCGTCAAGCTGGCCGAAGCTTTCCGTCTTTCCGAACAAGCCGACGTGGACCTGGTGGAAATCGCGCCCAACGCCGATCCCCCGGTGTGCCGTCTGATGGACTACGGCAAGTTCAAGTACCAGGAACAAAAACGGCAGGCTGAAGCCCGCGCCAAGCAGAAGGTCATCCAGGTCAAGGAAGTCAAGTTCCGGCCTGCCACCGACGAAGGCGACTATCAGGTCAAGCTGCGCAACTTGCGCCGTTTCCTGGAAGAGGGCGACAAGGCCAAGGTCACGCTGCGTTTCCGCGGCCGTGAAATGGCCCACCAGGAACTGGGCATGCGCGTGCTCGAGCGCGTGCGCGACGACCTGACCGAGTTGGCCCAGGTCGAGGCGATGCCCAAGCTGGAAGGCCGTCAGATGGTCATGGTGTTGGCTCCGCGCAAGAAGAGCAGCCCCGGCAAAGGCGACTCGGCAAGCTGACGCGCCGCTCCGGCAGGCCCGCCCCGCGTCCGGCGGGCCGGGCCGCATCGCGCATCGGCGGCCGGCGTCCATTTACGCTACGATGTCGGTTCGGCGCGCCGGTGTTCCCGCACGGCGCGCGTCCGGGATATCACAATGCACGTCTTATTCGTAATCGATCCCTTGCCCCGCCTGAAGGCGTACAAGGATAGTTCGGTCGCCATGATGCGCGCGCTTGTCGCGCGCGGCCATACGCTCAGCGTGGCTTTGCAGGGCGATCTTTTCATCGACGACGGCGTGGTGCAGGTGCGCGCCACGCCCATCGAGCTGGTCGAGGGCGCCGACCTGCATGGCCACGACTGGTGGCGCGACACCGGCGCGGCCCAGGATGCGCCGTTGTCGCAGTACGGCGCCGTACTGATGCGCAAAGACCCTCCGTTCGACATGGAATATGTCTACTCGACGCACATGCTCGAGTACGCGCAGGCGCAGGGGGCCAAGGTCTTCAACGATGCGGCGGCGATCCGCAACCATCCCGAGAAGCTCGCCATTACCGAGTTCTCCGAACTGGCCGCCCCGACGCTGGTCACGCGCGACATGGCCCGCCTCAAGGCCTTCCATGCGCGCCACCAGGACGTCATCGTCAAGCCGCTGGATGGCATGGGCGGCACGGGCATCTTCCGCCTGCAGGCGGTCGAGCCCAACCTGAACGCCATTCTGGAAACCCTGACCGACGACGGCGCGCGCACGATCATGGCGCAACGCTACATTCCCGAGATCGTCCAGGGCGACAAGCGCATCCTGCTGATCGGCGGCGAAGCCGTGCCTTATGCGCTGGCGCGCATCCCGCTGGCCGGCGAGACGCGCGGCAACCTGGCCGCCGGCGGCAGGGGCGTGGCGCAACCGCTGTCCGAGCGCGACCGCGAGATCGCCGCCATCGTGGCGCCGCGCCTGGCCGAACGCGGGCTGCTGGTGGTGGGCCTGGATGTCATCGGCGATTACGTCACCGAGGTGAATGTGACCAGCCCCACCTGTTTCGTCGAGATCGCCGAGCAAACGGGCTTCGATGTCGCCGGCATGTTCGCCACTGCTCTGGAGCGCGCCACGGCGTGAAGGCGGGGTTTCCATGACCGGGATTGTCATCGTCGTGCATGCCCCGCTGGGCCAGGCCATGCGGGAATTCGCCGAACACGTGCTGGGCGAGGCCGCCGTGCAGATGGCCGTGCACGACATCCAGCCGGACGACTCCCCCGAGGAGGCGGCGCCGGCCCTGTTGCGCGACATCCGGGCCGCCGACAGCGGCGACGGCGTGCTGGTGCTGACCGACCTGATCGGCGCGACGCCGGCCAATACCGCCAAGCGCGCGGTGTCCGAGGCCCAGGCCCTGGGCACCCAATGCTGCGTGGTGGCGGGCCTGAATACCTCCATGCTGCTGCGGGCGCTGACGTCCCGCCACCTGACCTTGGCGGAGACCCGCGAAAAGGCGCTGGCGGGCGGCGTGCAGGGCTGTCTGCGGGTAGACTGACGGGGCGTTTTTTGCCCTATTATGTCGGTGCATGGCACGGGCCGTAAGGCGGCATGCGGATGCCGCGGCGGGAATGGCCATGCCGGGCTGTGATCACTTTATTTCTATGCCTATTTCAGACATCGTCATCTCCAATAAGCTGGGCCTGCATGCGCGGGCGGCCGCCAAACTGACGCAACTGGCCAGCAAGTTCGGCAGCGAAATCTTCATCTCCCGCGGCGCGCAGCGAGTCAATGCCAAGAGCATCATGGGCGTGATGATGCTGGCCGCCGGGCAAGGCGTCACCGTCCGGCTCGAAGCCTCGGGTGGCGACGCCGACCAGGCGCTTTCCGAGATACAGAACCTGTTCGACAGCAAATTCGGTGAGCACGAATAACGCGCCAGCAGAACCGTCCGCTCCCGCACCGGCGGGAACGGGTTGCGCCGTGGTGGCCCTGCACGGCAAGGGCGTGGCGCGCGGCTACGCCATCGGCCGCGCGGTCGTCATGGGGGCCGCTTCGCTCGAAGTCGCTCACTATCGCATCGCGCCCGAAGACGTCGCCGCCGAGAGCGCGCGCCTGACGCAGGCGCTGGCCACCGCCCAGGCCGATCTCCTGCAACTGGCCGACAGCCTGCCGTCCGATGCGCCGCGCGAACTGGGGGCCATGCTCAACGTGCACCGCCTGCTGCTGGCCGACCCGCTGCTGGCCGAGCAGACCGCCGCATTGATCGCCGAACGCCACTACAACGCCGAATGGGCGTTGGCTACCCAGGGGCAGATCCTGGGCGAGCAGTTCGACGCCATGGAGGACGAATACCTGCGCGAGCGCGGTGCCGATGTCCGGCAGGTCATCGAGCGCGTGCTGCAGGTGTTGTCCGGCAGCTCGGCCATGCTGCCCGACGCCGGCGACCTGGACGGCGACGACCCGCTGGTGGTGGTGGCGCACGACATCTCGCCGGCCGACATGCTGCGCCTGCGCGGCGGGCGCTTCGCCGCCTTCGTCACCGACCTCGGCGGGCCCACCTCGCACACCGCGATCGTGGCGCGCAGCATGGGCGTGCCGGCGGTGGTCGCGCTGGGCAACGTGCGTGACCTGGTGCGCGATGGGGACACGCTGGTGGTCGACGGCGCCGCGGGCGTCGTGCTGGTCAACCCGGCGCCGCGCATTCTGCAGGAATATCGCAATCGCCAGGTCTCGTACGCGCAGGAGCGCGCCGAGCTGGCGCTGTTGCGCGACGAGCGCGCCGTCACGCTCGACGGCATCGACATCGTGCTCAACGCCAATATCGAGCTGCCCGACGAGGCGGCCGCGGCCCTGGCGGCGGGCGCCGACGGCATCGGCCTGTTCCGCAGCGAGTTCCTGTTCATGGGGCGCCAGACCCTGCCCGACGAAGAAGAGCAATACCAGGCTTATGCGTCGGTGGCGCGCATCATGGGCGGCCGGCCCGTCACCATCCGTACCCTCGACCTGGGCGCCGACAAGACACTGGACGATGAGGCGACGGTCGCCACCAACCCGGCGCTGGGGCAGCGCGCGATCCGCTATTGCCTGGCCCGGCCCGAAATGTTCGCCACGCAGCTGCGCGCCATTCTGCGCGCTTCGGCCCATGGCCATGTGCGGCTGCTGTTGCCCATGGTCACGCACATGCACGAGGTCACGGCGGCCCTGGCCGCCATCGAGGCCGCCCGCCGCGAACTGGATGCGCGCGGCCAGGCCTACGCCGAACGCCTGGAGGTGGGCGCCATGGTCGAGGTGCCGGCCATCGCGATCGCCATCGAGCCGTTCGCCCAGGCGCTGGATTTTCTTTCCATCGGAACCAACGACCTGATCCAGTACACCCTGGCGATCGACCGCGGCGACCATGACGTCGCCAGTTTGTACGATCCCTTGCATCCCGCCGTTTTGCGCCTGGTGGCCAATACCATCAATGCCGGCGTGCGCGCCGGCAAGCCGGTCGCCGTGTGCGGCGAAATGGCCGGCGATGCGCGCCTGACGCGGCTGCTGCTGGGCCTGGGGTTGACCGAGTTTTCCATGCACCCCCAGCAGTTGCTGGACGTCAAGCGCGAAATCCGCCGCGCGCACACCAACGACCTGCGGGTCAAGGTGGCGACGGCCCTGAACCGCGCTCTGCCGGTCGACCTGGACCTGCTGGGGCAGGGCTAGCCAGGGCCGCGTCCGCCAGTGCCGGTGTCAGGCGTCGGCAACGCGCACGATCAGCTTGCCGAAGTTGCGGCCCTCGAGCAGCCCAATGAAGGCGGCCGGGGCGTTCTCCAGGCCGTCCACGCGGTCTTCGCGCAGCTTGATGCGGCCGTTGTCCAGCCACTCGGTCATGTCGCGGCGGAACGCCTCGAAACGGTCGGCGTAATGGTCCAGGATGATGAACCCCTGCACGCGGATGCGCCGTTGCAGCACGATCGCCATGGTTTCCGGCAGGCGGTCCGGGCCGGCGGGCGGCGCCTCGTCGTTGTAATGCGCGATGATCCCGCACACTGGCACGCGGGCGCCGATATTCAGCAGGGGCAGGACCGCATCGAATACCGCCCCGCCGACGTTCTCGAAATACACGTCGATGCCGTCCGGGCAGGCGGCGCGCAGCCGTTCGGCCAGTTGCGGGTCGCGGCGGTCCAGGCAGGCGTCGAAGCCGAGCTCCTCCGTGGCATAGCGGCACTTGTCGGCGCCGCCGGCGATGCCGACGACGCGCGCGCCCTTGAGCCGGGCGATCTGCCCGACCACCGAGCCGACCGCGCCGGTGGCGGCCGCCACCACTACCGTTTCACCTGCTTGCGGCTGGCCGATATCGAGCAGGCCGACATAGGCAGTGAACGCCGGCATGCCCAGGCCGCCCAGCGCCAGCGAGGGCTGGGCCATGCCGTGCAACGGCAGCAAGCCGGCGCCGTCCGACAGCGCGAAATCCTGCCAGCCGGCGTCGGCCAGCACCAGGGCGCCGGCGCGAAAAGCCGGGTTGCGGGATTCGACGATGCGGCTGACGGTGCCGCCTACCATGGGCTGGCCCAGCGGCACCGCGTCGGCATAGGCGGGGCCGACCTCGTCCATCAAGTTGCGCATGTACGGATCGAGCGACAAGTACAGGGTGCGCAGCAGCACCTCGCCTTGCGCAGGCGTGGGAACAGCGGCTTGTTCCAGGCGGAAATCGGCTGGCGTCGGCAAGCCGCGCGGATGGGCGGCGAGGACGATACGGCGGTTCAGGTTGTCGCTTTGCGGCATCGGGACGGCTCCAAGAGGGAAGGGGCGTCATGCGCCGGACGACAGGCCCAGCGCTTGACGGGTGCAGGCCAGGGCGGTGGCCAGCGGCGCGCGGTCGCGCGTGATCTTGGCAAGCAGACTGGCGCCCAGCCATGTCTGGTACAGGGAGACGGCCAGCGCGGGCGCCTCAGGCGCGGCGGGCAGCGAGCCGTCCGCCTGGCCGTCTGCGATGCAGCGCGCCAGCCGTCCGGTGATGGTTCGCGTGCCTTGTTCGAGCGCCCAGCGCATGCTTTCGGATAGGTCGCAGACTTCCGCTCCCAGCTTGACCACCAGGCAGCGGCTTTGCGCCGAATCGCCAGTCTGGGACTCGAGCCAGTCCATGAAGTAGGCCATCAAGCGTTGCGCGGCGGTGCCGGGTTGCGACAGCAGGACGTCCATATGGGCCAGGTATTCGGTGAAATAGCTTTCCAGCACTGCCTGGCCGAATGCGTCCTTGGAGCCGAAGTAGTGATAGAACGACCCTTTCGGCACTTGCGCCGCGGCCAGGATCTCGGCCAGCCCCACGGCGGTATAGCCCCGGTCCAGCAGCAGCGGGCGGGCCACGTCGAGGATGTGCTGGCGCACATCGGTAGGGGGATGCGGGTTCATGGCGCTACTCTAGCCACTATTAGACCGGTCGTCTAGTAAATCCATGGGGCCGAGGACGTTTTTACGGTGCGTATGGTGCAATGCAAAAAAAGACGGGCTTGCCGAATGGCTGCCTGCCAGCATGTGCTCAATAAACAACGAATCCGTCTGAATAGCGATACATGTTGTGAAGCAGCAATTTGAGGTCTAAGATGACTTGACGTGGTTCCCTTTCATTCTTCTCAAGGAGTTGGTCATGGAAGATTCCACTCGCAAGGCCGCGGCGTCAGGCAAGCCGTCGGGCGGAGCGCCGGGTGGCTGGCGGCGCTTCAGGCAGGGTGTCACCCGTTTTCTGGAATCCGTCGGCGAAGTGCTGCATGCCATGGATGAAGGCCGGCGCGTCCATCCCACCATCTCCGCCTACCACGATCGCCGCCGCTGATCCGGTCCCAGGGCCGAACAAAATGCCAGCTTCCGGGCTGGCATTTTGCTGTCCGGCGGCAGGGCGATAATAGGCCTCCCAACGGAGGCCTTGAATGCTGATCATCGATACCGAGCAGACCCGCCGCGCGCTGGCGTTTCCCGATGTCATCGCCGCCTTGCGCGATGCCTTCCAGGCGGGGGCCAGTGTGCCGCCGCGCCATGTGCACAGCATCGAGTCGGGCGGGGCGCGCGGCACCTCGCTGATCATGCCGGCCTGGAACGAGCAGGGCTATTTCGGCGTCAAGGTCATCAATATCTTTCCCGAGAACACCCGCCAGGGCCTGCCTGGCCTCCACGCCGTCTATACCTTGTACAGCGCGCGCACCGGCGTGCCGCTGGCGCAGGTCGACGGCGACGTGGTCACGGTGTGGCGCACCGCCGGCGCGGCCGCGCTGGGCGCCTCCTACCTGGCGCGGCCGGATGCGCGCGTGCTGCTCATCGTGGGGTCGGGCCGGATCGCCGGGCTGTTGGCGCCCGCCATGCGCGCGGTGCGCCCCATCGAGCGCGTCCTGGTGTGGAATGTGCGTCCCGAGGGGGCGCGGGCGCTGGCCGCGTCGCTCGCGGCCCAGGGGTTCGATGCCCAGGCGGTGGAGGCGCTCGAGCCGGCGGTGCGGCAGGCGGACATTGTCAGCTGCGCCACCTTGTCGATCGAGCCGCTGGTGCGGGGCGCCTGGCTGCGCCCCGGCACGCACCTGGACCTGATCGGCAGCTTCAAGCCCGACATGAAGGAAACCGATCCGGCCTGCTTCGATGGCACGGAAGTCTATGTGGACACGGACGAAGCGCCCACCAAATCCGGCGACCTGCTGGCCGCCTTCGAGGCGGGCGTGCTGGCGCCGGCGGCGATACGCGGCACGCTGGCCGACTTGATTTCGGGCCAGGCGCCGGGCCGCACCGCCGCCAGCCAGGTCACCGTGTTCAAGGCGGTGGGCAGCGCGCTCGAGGACCTGACCCTGGCCGCCATGGTCTACGAGGCGCACTCGCGCGACGGGCGCCGCCCCGCTGGGGCAAAATAGCGCCTGGCGCAGTCACTGTATCGCCATATTCCTTCTACCAGCGGATATTCGCCATGCCCATTTCCCTGCCACGCCTGGCGGCGCTCGCCGCCATCGTCCTGCCCCTGCTGTCCTGGTCGGCACGCGCCGAAGTCGTGATCGGCGTCGACGTCTCGACCACTGGCCCGGCGGCCGCCATCGGCATCCAGACCAACAATGCGCTGCGCCTGTGGCCGCCGACGCTGGGCGGGCAGCCGGCCCGCTATATCGTGCTCGATGACGGCACCGACGTCAGCCGCGCGGTCAAGAACATGCGCAAGCTGACTTCCGAAGACAAGGTCGACGCCATCGTCGGTCCCAACATCACCGCCGCGGCGCTGGCCGGCCTGGACGTGCTGGCCGAGACCGGCACGCCGATGGTCGCGCTGGCGGCGTCGGCCGTCATCGTCGAGCCGGCGGACGATCCCAAGCGCCGCTGGGCGTTCAAGATGCCGCAGAACGATTCGCTGATGGCCACGGCGCTGGTGGACGACATGCGCAGCAAGGGCATCAAGCATGTCGCGTTCATCGGGTTCGCCGATTCCTACGGCGACAGCTGGTGGAGCGAATTCAACAAGGCGGCGGGCAACGACATCAAGGTGGTGGCGCACGAGCGCTTCCAGCGCAACGATGCGTCGGTGATGGGGCAGGTGCTCAAGGCCATGGCCGCCAAGCCCGACGCGGTGCTGATCGCGGGCTCGGGCACGCCGGCCGCATTGCCGCAGAAGACCCTGCTGGAGCGCGGCTACAAGGGGCCGATCTACCAGACGCACGGCATCGGCACGCTGGAGTTCCTGCAGGTGGGGGGCCAGGACGTGGAGGGCACGCTGTTCCCCACGGGGCCTGGCGTGGTGGCGCGCGAACTGCCCGACGGCAATCCGGTCAAGCAGGTGGCCGTGGCCTTTGCCGACAAGTACGAGGCCGCGCATGGCCCGCATACGTTGACCCAGTTCGCCGGCGACGCCTATGGCGCCTGGATGCTGCTCGACTCCGCCGTGGGCCGCGCCTTGAAGACGGGCGCCAAGCCCGGCACTCCGGAATTCCGCGCGGCGCTGCGCGATGCGCTGGAAAACACCCGTGACCTGGTGGTGCCCAACGGCGTGCTCAACATTTCCAAGACCGACCATCAAGGCTTTGACGAACGCGCGCGCGTCATGGGCGTGATACGCGACGGCCGCTTCTCCTACGCGGGCAAGTAACGGCGCCGTTACAGCGGGCCAGCTGCCGCTGTAGCCGGTCTTTCCGCGCAGCGACGCGACGCGTTCATTCGGGGCAGGCCGCCGGCCTGCCTTTTTTGTCGCTATATACTTTGTGCTGAAATGATTAATTAGCGTACTATTTCGCGTGAATTAATTCTGTACATAATATTTTGATAGGGAGTGGCGCATGACACGCATTCTGAACACGACAAAGTGGGCCGTACTGGCACTGAGTCTCGGGCTGATGGCGGCATGCTCCGATTCGGGGTCCGATGATGAAGCGGCCAAGCCCGCCGCCAGCAATCCTCCCGCCGAGCAAAGCACCCTCCAGGCCGCCAAGGCGGCCGGCAAGATCCGTATCGGTTATGCCAACGAAGCGCCTTACGCCTACATGGACAGCAGCAAGAACCAGATTACCGGCGAAGCCGTGGAGATTGCCCGGGTCGTGCTCAAGCGCATGGGCATCAACGAGGTGGAAGGGGTGTTGACCGAGTTCGGCTCGCTGATTCCGGGCCTGCAGGCCAAGCGTTTCGACATCATTGCCGCCGGCATGTACGTGACGCCCGAGCGCTGCCAGCAGGTTGCCTTCTCGAACCCCACCTATGGCGTGGGCCAGTCGTTTCTGGTGCAGAAGGGCAACCCCAAGAACCTGCATAGCTACGAAGACATCGCCAAGCAGGATGACGCCAAGCTGGGCGTGGTGGTGGGCGCCATCGAAGGCGAATACGCCCGCAAATCGGAGATCCCGGTCGACCGCGTGGTGGTGTTCCCCGACGTGGTCAGCGCCCTGTCGGGCGTCCAGGCCGGCCGCGCCGATGCATACGCCGCCACGGCCTTGACCGTCAACGACCTGATGAACAAGACCGCCGCCGGCGACCTGGAAAAGGCCGAGCCGTTCACGGATCCGGTCATCGATGGCAAGAATGTGCGCGGCTACGGCGCATTTGCGTTCCGCACCGAGGACCAGGAATTCGTCGATGCGTTCAATGCCGAGCTGGCCAAGTTCATCGGCACGGAGGAGCACGCCAAGGTCGTGCAGCCGTTCGGCTTCACCAAGGAAGAGCTGCCCGGCGACGTGACCGCCGCCAAATTGTGCGCGGCGAACGGCCAGTAAGGCGTGGCGACCACCATGCAAGGTCTAGCAACGCTGTTGCCCCCGCTGCTCGACGGGTTATGGGTGACGCTGCGCATTACCGCGGGCGCCGCCGTGCTGGCGGTGCCCCTGGCGTTGGCCGCCGGCCTGGCGCGCCTGTCGTCCCACCGGTGGGTCAGCTGGCCGGCGCTGGTCTATGTCGAAGTGTTCCGCGGCACTTCCGCGCTGGTGCAGCTGTTCTGGTTCTATTACGTGTTGCCGCTGTTCGGCCTGAAGCTGCCGGCCGTGACCGTGGGTATCGTCGTGCTGGCGGCCAACGCCGGCGCCTACGGCGCCGAGGTGGTGCGCGGCGCGATCCTGGCGGTCGCGCCGGGGCAGCGCGAAGCCGCCGTGGCGCTGAACATGACGTCGGCGCAGTGCATGCGGCGCATCGTCTTGCCGCAGGCGTTTCCCGCGATGCTGCCGCCGGCCGGCAACCTGTTCATCGAGCTGCTGAAAAATACCGCGCTCGTGTCGCTGATCACCATCACCGACCTGACTTTCCGCGGCCAGATGCTGCGCGCCGAGACGTTGCGCACGACTGAGATATTCCTGTTGTTGCTGCTGCTGTACTTCGCCGTGGCGCTGGTCATCACGGCGGGCATCCGCCTGCTGGAGCGGAGGTTCCGAGTCCGATGAAGCCTATTTTCGACTGGAGCTTCGCCTGGGAAATCCTGCCGGCGCTCGGTTCGGCGCTGGTGATCACCATCCAGGCCACGCTGCTGGGCATGCTGGTCGCGGTGACGTTGGGGCTGGTGCTGGCGATGCTGCGCCGGGTGCGGCTGCGCTGGATATCGGCGCCCGTGGCGGTGCTGATCGAGTTCGTTCGCAGCACGCCGCTGCTGGTGCAGATGTACTTCCTGTTCTATGTGCTGCCGCAGACCGGCGTACAGATGTCACCGCTGGCCACCGGCATCCTGGCGCTGGGCGTGCACTATGCGGCTTATTGCGCCGAGGTCTACCGCGCCGGCATCGAGGCGGTGCCGCGCGGCCAGCTGGAGGCGGCCACCGCGCTGAACCTGTCGCCCTGGCGCACCGCCGTGGGCGTGGTGCTGCCGCAGGCCATTCCGCCAGTGGTGCCGGCGCTGGGCAACTACCTGGTCGCCATGTTCAAGGATACGCCGCTGTTGTCGGCCATCACGGTGGTCGAGGTGCTGCAGCAAAGCAAGATCATCGGCTCGGCCACCTTCCGCTATACCGAACCGCTGACCCTGGTGGGCGTGCTGTTCCTGGTGCTGAGCCTGGCAGCGGCCTGGGGCGTGCGCCGGCTGGAGGCGTGGCTGAAACAATTCGGAGGTACACGATGAGCGCGAGCATTCGCCTGAACAATTTGTGCAAGCGCTACGGCGAGCTGGAAGTGCTGCGCGGCATCAACCTGGAGATCCCGGCCGGCCAGACCGTCTCCATCATCGGGCCGTCGGGGTCGGGCAAGTCGACCTTGTTGCGTCTCCTGATGACGCTGGACCGCCCCACCAGCGGCGAGATCCTGATCGACGACGAGTCCATGTGGGTCGACGCCCAGGGACGCACGATGGGGCCGAATTCGGCGCACGTACGGCGCGTGCGCGGGAAGATCGGCATGGTGTTCCAGCATTTCAACCTGTTCCCCCACAAGACCGCGCTGGGCAATGTGATGGAAGCGCCGGTGCATGTATCGCGCGTGCCGCGCGATGAAGCCGCCCAGCGCGCGCGCGAATATCTGGAGCTGGTGGGCCTGGGCGACAAGCTGGACGCCTATCCGGCGCAGCTTTCGGGCGGCCAGAAGCAGCGTGTCGGCATCGCGCGGGCGCTGGCGATGCATCCGGAGATCATGCTGTTCGACGAAGTGACGTCCGCGCTCGATCCGGAACTGGTGGGCGGCATTCTGCAGATCCTGCGCGACCTGGCCGCCAAGCGCACCATGACCATGATCATCGTGACGCACCAGATGGGTTTCGCCGAGCGCAGTTCCGACCGCACGCTGTTCTTCGACCAGGGCAATATCGTCGAAGACGCCGAGTCCAGCGTGCTGTTCTCGAATCCGCGCGAGGAGCGCACCCAGCAGTTCCTGCAGACGGTGATCGAGGCCGCCTAGCGGCCCCGCGGGTTCAGCGGGCCTGCGCGTAGGCCTGCTGCAGCCCGGCGTGCAGCGCCTCGGCGAAATCGGCGCGCGCCGGGTCCAGGCCGGCCATCAGGCGCGCCAGCACGACGTTGTCTTCTTCGCCCCGCCAGATCTTCACGTAGGTGCCGTCCTTGTAGCCGTGCTCCTGGCGGAAGATGTTCAGCACGTTCTTGGACACGTATTGCGTGAAGGCGTCGTTCCACGACAGGTCGCAGCGCGCCATGGTGCATTCCAGCACCTTGTAGCTGGCGCGGCCGCATACCGCCAGGCCACCGATCAGTTCGAGCAGCATCGGCACGTCGAGCTCGCCCAGCCGGTAAGTGTTGCCGTCCAGGGCGATCGCGTCGGGCGAGGCCAGGTCGGCGACCAGCAGGTGCGCCGCATCCTCGGCGGACCCGCCGGCCGACACCAGCGTGTGCGACAGGTAGAAGTGCAGGATGTCGATCAGCTCCATCTGCACCTGCGGCAGGTCGATCGACTGCTTTTTCCACCACTTCCAGCCATGGTGCTCGAGCGCCTCGGCCGATTCCACGAACGCGGCGCGCAGGAAGCGCGCCCCGCCGCCGATCCAGTCGGGGTTGATGATGCTGTTGAGGCGGTCCTGCAATTTCAGCATGGTCGTCGCCTGGGCTGGTGTCAATCCGGGCTGGATGTCGCTCACTTTCACTCCGCAATATGGATGGGCCGGCACGCCGTGGGCCGAAATGTTAGCACCGCGCGGCGGATCGCCGCGCCGTTCAGGTGGAGCGATTCCGGCCGCCGGGCAGGGTGGACAGCGGCGGCAGCACGGGCAGCGGCTTGCGCTGGGCGGCGCGCAGGCGGCTGCCGCCCTTGAACAGCATGAAGGCGCACACGGCCAGGAAAATCGCCGGGATCAGCTCGTCGATCTCGACGGGCCGCTGTTCCAGCGCTGCGCCGAACAAGCGCGCCGCGTGCCAGGCCGCGACCAGGCCGGCGATGGTCAGGCCCAGGGCGATGCGGCGCTGCCCGCTGCGCGCGGCCAGCGTAGGAGCTGGCTTGTCGTCCGGGACGGCGGGATCCGGCGCGGCTGGCGCGGGCACGGGCGCGGCGGCCGGCTGGCGCCGGCGGGCCTCGCGCGGCTGGCGCGGCTGGCGCGGCGGCACGTGGCCGGGCGAGCCGCCGGCCTGTCGGTTCAGCATCTCGATGTAGCGGACGAAATCGCCGTCTTTGGGTTCGCCGTCGATGGCCATGGATCGGGGTCCTGTGGGGAAAAACGGCTGGCAGCCGATGCGGTATCTTAACGCCTGTCGCCATCCCCGGCCCGGACGCCGCGCGGGGTCGGCGGCGCGAACGCAGCCATTCTCTCGGAGCCGGCCGGACCACATGGATTCTCTTACTCAGGCGGTGCTGGGCGCCGGTATTCAGGGCGCGCTGCTGGGGCGCTATCAGGGCCGCAAGGCGCTCCTGTACGGCGCGCTGCTGGGCAGCGTGCCGGATCTCGACGTATTGGTCAGCTATCCCGATCCCGTGTCGCTGATGACCTATCACCGCGGCTTCTCCCATTCCCTGTTCGTCCTGAGCGCACTGGCGGCCGTGCTGGCCTGGCTGGTGCGCAAGAGATGGCCGGACGCGCCCTACAGCGGCGCGCGCCTGCTGCTGACCCTGTGGCTGGTGCTGGTCACGCACGCACTGCTGGACGCCTTCACGGTCTACGGCACGCAGCTGTTCTGGCCGCTGGACCGCGTCCCGGAGAGCTGGACGGCGGTGTTCATCATCGACCCCGTCTATACACTGCCGCTGCTGGCCGCGGTGACGGCCGCGGCGCTGATGGGCTGCACGCGCCGGACCTGCCTGGCCCTGGCCGCGACACTGGCGATCAGCACGGCTTATCTGGGGGTGTCGCTGGCCGGCCGCTGGCACGCCGAGCGGCGCGTCGAGCAGGCGCTGCGCCAGCAGGGCGTGCAGCCTACCGCCGTGCTGGCCACGCCCATGCCGTTCAATACCTTGCTCTGGCGTGTCATTGCCAAGACCGGCGATGGCCATTACTACGAAGCGGTCAGCGGCTGGCTGGACCGCGATCCGCCCGAAATGCTGCGCCTGCCGCTGCATCCTGGGCAGGCCGCGGTGCTGGCCGAAGCTCCCTTGCATGAGCGCCTGCGCTGGTTCACCAACGACTGGCTGCGCTACGACGTGCTGGACGACGCGCTGGTGGTCACCGATCTGCGCATGGGGGTGGCCGGCTACTATACGTTCCGCTTTGTCATGGCCGAGCGGGGCGCCGACGGCGCCTGGCGGATCGTCACGCCGCGCCGCTGGCCCAGCGGGCGCGGCGGCTGGCCGCAAATGCAGGTATTGCTGGCGCGCATCCTGGACAGCGGCACGCCGCTGCCCCTGGCCGAATGGGCGCAGCACGCGGTGTCGCGTGTGCCGCACGCCCTCTAGGGCCAGGCGCTAGAGCCGCACCCCGGGCTCGTGCTTGATCGTCTGCATCACGATGTGGGTGTAGAAGGCCGCCACGTTGGCGTCCTGCTCGAACAGCCGCTCGGCCAGCGCCAGGTAGGCGTCCATGTCGCGCAGATGGGCGATCAGCACGCACGAAATGTCGCCGGTCACCAGGTAGCACTGGGTGATGGACGCCTCGGCTCGCACGCGCGCCATGAATTCCTGCCGGTGGGCGGCCCCGTGGCGCACGAACTCCACTGTGACGATGGCCGACAACCCGTGCGCCACCTGGGCCGGGTCGACGACGGCGACGATGCGGCGGATGACGCCGTGTTGCTTCAGGCGGGCCACGCGCCGCAGGCAGGCCGAGGGCGACAGGCCGATGCGGTCGGCCAGCGCGGCGTTCGACAGGTCGGCATCGCGCTGCAGCAAGGCCAGTATGCGATGGTCGAAGGTATCAAGTTCCATGGCGCAATTTTCGTGTGCGGGAGCCCGTCAATTGCACAATAAACGTTCCTTTTAAGCAATAAAAGGCATGCCTATTTCTGGCCGCCCATTCTATGCTGGCATCTGCCTGATTTTTCGGAAGCTCGTGTCGTGTCCTACCTGCTGAACTTGTGGCGTCGCAGCCGTCGGTTGTTCCTGGTGCTGCTCAAAGTCATGTTGCCGATCATGATCCTGGTCCAGGTGGGGCAATGGCTGGGCTGGGTCGACGTGCTGGGACGCGCCATCGCGCCGGCCATGGGGCTGCTCGACCTCCCGCCGGAGGCCGGCATCGTGTGGGTCGCGGGGATGTGCGTCGGGGTCTACGGGGCGATCGCGGCGCTGATCGGGCTCGCGCCCGTCCTGGACCTGAATGCCGCCCAGCTCAGCGTACTGTGCTCCATGGTGCTGTTCGCGCATGGCCTGCCAGTGGAGCAGGCCATTGTGCGGCGCGCCGGGGCCAGCTTCTGGGCCACCACGGGCCTGCGGGTCGGGGCCGCCATCCTGTACGGCGCCGCGGTGGCCTGGACCTGCCGGTGGGCCGGCTGGCTGCAGGAGCCGGTATCGCTGGGATGGCTGCAGAGCTCGGCCCTGGCGTCCGACACGCAGGCCGGGGGGCTGCTGGGCTGGCTGAGCGGCACCGCGGTGTCGCTGCTGCTCACCTATGGCGTCATCGTGGCCCTGCTGGTGCTGTTGGACATCTTCGAGCGCACCGGCGTGACCCGCGCCATTACGGCCGTGCTGATGCCGTTGCTGCGCCTGTCAGGCCTGGATGCGCGCGTGGCGCCTGTCACCACGGTCGGGGTGCTGCTTGGGCTGAGCTATGGCGGGGCGCTGATCATCGAAGAAGCCGACAAGCGCCAGTTGCCCGCGCGCACGCGCTTCCTGGCGCTGTCCTGGATTTCCCTGTCGCATTCGCTGATCGAGGATACCGCCTTGTTGCTGACGCTGGGCGCGGATATCTGGATCATCCTCGTGGGGCGCGTGCTGCTGACCCTGGCGGTGGTGGCGGCGCTGGCCCGGATCATGCCGGGCGGCGACGCGGCCGGCACCCGGCTCAGCCCGGCCGCCGGCTAGCGGCGGTTCGCTCCAGAAGCCCGCACGAGCGGCCCACTCAGCGGCCGTCGGCGCGGCTGCGCCAGCGCGGCCAGGCGGCGTTGGTCAGCGCGCGCAGCAGCCATTCGGCCGGCCCGTAGTCGTGGCGGCGCAACCAGGCCGCCGAGCCAAGCAGTTGCGCGGCGAACAGGGCCGCGGCGATGCCCAGCACGGCCAGCGGCGATAGCTGGCCGATCAGTCGCCATCCATAGGCCTTGAAAATGAACGCGCAGACGAGCGATTGCAGCAGGTAGTTGCTCAGCGCCATGCGCCCGGCGGGCGCCAGGGCGGCGCCCAGGCGGCATCCCGGGCCCGTGCGCAGGAACAGCAACAGCGTGGCCGCGTAGGCCGCTGTCAGGAACGGCGCGCTCAACAGGCCGATGCCCAGTCCCAGGATGGCCCCATCGAACGGCGCCGCCGGCAGCGACAGGGTGGCGTACACGACGGCGCCCGCCAGCCCGACCGGCCAGCCGACCCAGGCGGCCCGGCGCAATTGCCGGGCGTGGGCGCCGATATCCGCTAGCAGGCCACGGCGCCCGGCCGCCAGCCCGACCAGGAACATCGCCAGCGCGCAAGGCCCCTGGACGGCGATCAATGCAAATGCCATGCTGGTGCGCCATTCATATAGATGGCGCGACACGGTGCTGGCGATGGTGCCCTGGTAAGCCGCCAGCGCGGCGGCGACATCGGCCTGTTGCCAGGCCAGGTCCGCGGGGTCGGCCGGCGCCATGGCCGCCAGCACGCCCAGCAGCAGCCAGCCCGCGCCACAGGCCAGCACCAGCCAAGCGGCCCGCCGCAACGCGCGCGCGGGCTCCAGCCCGCGCCACCGCAGCAGTACCGCGCCCAGCACCGCATAGGCGAACAGGATATCGCCCTGGTAGAGCAATACGGCATGGGCCGCGCCGAGCAGGGCCAGCCCGAGCAGCCGGCGCCGGAAGCGCGGCGCGAACGGCGCGCCGGCCCGTTCGGCGGCGGCGATCTGCAGGGTGAAGCTGTAGCCGAACAGGAACGAGAACAGCAAGTAGAACTTCGTCTCGAACAGCAGCGCGACCAGCCACAGCACGACATGGTCCCGCGGCCGGTCGAACGCGGGATCGACCAGGCCCGTGCCGTAATAGGGGGAGGCGAAGACGCCGATATTGACCACCAGGATGCCGAGCAGCGCGAAACCGCGCAGGGCGTCGAGGTCGGACAGGCGGTATGGGTCGCGGGCCGATCCGCCAGGCATGCGGCCGGCCCCGGCGTGCGCCACTTCAGGCCGCGGGCAGGCGCGCCGCGATTTCGGCGATCAGCCGGCGCGCCGCATCCAGCTTGGAGCCTGCCGGCAGGGGATGGGTGCCGTTGGCGTCGAACAGCACCAGTTCGGTGGTGTCGGCATCCATGACTTTGTGCGCCAGATTGCCCACCAGCAACGGGATGCCCTTGCGCACCCGCTTGGCCTCGGCGTGCTCGGCGAGCTTTTCGGTCTCGGCGGCGAAGCCCACGCACCATGGGCCGTCGGGCAGCTTGGCCACTTCGGCCAGGATGTCGGGATTGGGCTCGAACTCCATCACCGGCGCGCCGCCGCCTTCGCTGGTCTTCTTCAGCTTCTGGCTGCTGACATTCTTGACGCGCCAGTCGGCCACGGCCGCCACGGCAATGAACACGTCGGCGTCGTGGGCGTTGGCCATGACGGCATCATGCATCTGGCGAGCCGTGGTGACGGGCAGCGCGACGACGCCGCGCGGCAGGGGCAGGGCAGTGGCGCCCGTGACGAGCGTGACGCGGGCGCCGGCTTCGCGCGCGGCGCGGGCCAGCGCATAGCCGGTCTTACCCGAGGAACGGTTGCTCAGGACGCGGACCGGATCGACCGGTTCGGAGGTGGGCCCCGCCGTCAACAGCACGTGGCGGCCGGCCAGCACCTTGGGCTGGAAAAAGGCGATCAGGTCGGCCAGCAGTTCGTGCGCTTCCAGCATGCGGCCGTCGCCGGTCTCGCCGCACGCCTGCTCGCCCGACGCCGGGCCCAGCACGGCGATGCCGTCGGCGCGCAGCTGCGCGACATTGCGCTGGGTGGCCGGGTTGGCCCACATCTCGCGGTTCATGGCCGGCGCGACCAGTAGCGGACAGGCGCGCGCCAGGCACAGCGTGGAGAGCAGGTCGTCGGCCAGGCCGTGCGCCAGCTTGGCCATGAAGTCGGCGCTGGCCGGCGCCACCAGCACGGCATCGGCGCCCCGGGTGAGCTCGATGTGCGCCATGTTGTTGGCGATGCGCGCGTCCCAGGCATCGACATACACCTGGCGACCCGACAGGGCCTGCATCGTGACGGGCGTGATGAAGTGAGTGGCGGCCTCGGTCATGACGACGTCGACCGTGGCGCCTTGTTCGGTCAGGCGTCGCACCAGTTCGGCGATCTTGTAGCAGGCGATGCCGCCGGTCAGGCCGAGGACGATGCGTTTGCGGGCGAGGTCGAGCATGGGCGGGCCGGCGCGCGCGGCGCCGTCAGCAAGGGGTTGATGAGAATAACGCCATTTTAAGCGCCAACGGTCGCCTACCGGCTGCGGGCCGAGCGCGCGCGCAGCAGTTCGTCCAGCACCAGGAGCACGGCGCCGCAGGTGATGCAGATATCGGCCAGGTTGAATGCCGGGTAATACCAGTCGTTCCAGTAGAACAGCAGGAAGTCGATCACGTGGCCATAGGCCACGCGGTCGATCACGTTGCCCAGCGCGCCGCCCAGGATCAGGGTGAGGGCCAGGCTGAAGCGCGGCTGGTCCTGGTTGCGCCGGAGCAGCCAGACGATGACGATCGCGGCCACGATGCCCAGCGCGGTGAAGAACCAGCGTTGCCAGCCGGCTTCGGAGGCCAGGAAGCTGAAGGCCGCGCCGCGGTTGTACACCAGCGTCAGGTCGAAAACCGGCAATACGTTGAGCCGCTGGCCATACGCGAATGCCGAGTCGAAATACAGCTTGGTGAGCTGGTCCAGCACGATCAGCACGGCCGCCAGGCCGAGCCAATGGGCCAGCCGCGGGGAGCGGCCCGGCCGGGCCGCGGACTGTCCGGTGGCGGGCGCCATCGCGTTATGCCTTGGCGCGCGGTTCGCCCGCGCCGAACAGGTTGGAGACGCAGCGGCCGCAGATCTCGGGATGGTCGGCATCGCTGCCGACGTCCAGGCGCCAATGCCAGCAGCGCTCGCATTTCTTGTGCGAGGATGGCGCGATCTCGATGCGCAGCTCGCCCTCGCCGGCATGCACGCTGGCGCGCGAGACGATCAGGACGAAGCGCAGGTCGTCGCCCAGGCTGGCCAGCAAATCGTGGTCGGCGCCGGCCGCGTACAGGTCCACCTCGGCCTGCAGCGACGAGCCGATCGCGCCGGCCGTGCGCACTTCTTCGAGCTTGCGCTGCACATCGGCGCGGATGGCGCGCAGGCGGCTCCATTTGGCGGCCAGCGCATCGGCGTCGGCGAACGGCGGCAGGGCGTGATAGACCTCGGTGAAGATGGTCACGCGCGAAGCGTCGGCCTGGTGCTTCAGGGCCGAATCGGCCAGTGTCTTCCAGGCCTCCTCGGCGGTGAACGACAGGATCGGCGCCATCAGCTTGAGCAGCGCCTGGGTGATGTCCAGCAGCGCCGTCTGGGCCGAGCGCCGCGCGGCGCTGTCGGCGGCGGTGGTGTACAGGCGGTCCTTGAGGATGTCCAGGTAGAACGCGCCCAGGTCCTCGGAGCAGAAGGTCTGCAGGCGCGAGACGGCGGGGTGGAAATCGTAGCGTTCGTAGTGGCCCAGCACTTCGGCCTGCATCTGCGCCGTCATGGCCAGCGCGTAGCGGTCGATCTCGAACAGCTCGCCGTACGGCACCGCCTGGTTGACCGCATCGAAGTCGGCCAGGTTGGCCAGCAGGAAGCGCAGCGTATTGCGGATGCGGCGGTAGCCTTCGACCACGCGCTTGAGGATCTCGTCGGAAATGGACAGTTCGCCCGAATAGTCGGTCGAGGCCACCCACAGGCGCAGGATCTCGGCGCCGAGCGAGTCCGAGACCTTCTGCGGGGCAATCACGTTGCCCACCGATTTGCTCATCTTGCGGCCCTGGCCGTCCACCACGAAGCCGTGCGTCAGCAGCGCCTTGTAGGGCGGCTGGCCGAACAGCATGCAGCCGGTCAGCAGCGACGAATGGAACCAGCCGCGGTGCTGGTCCGAGCCTTCCAGGTACAGGTCGGCCGGCCAGGCCAGCTCGGCGCCGTGCGAGCCGCCCAGCACCTGGTCCCGGCCGCCCAGCACGGTGGCATGGGTGGTGCCGGAATCGAACCAGACGTCGAGGGTGTCGCGGTTCTTTTCGTACTGGTCGGCTTCATCGCCCAGCAATTCGCGCGGGTCGAGCGATTGCCAGGCTTCGATGCCGTGCTGTTCGACCCGTTGCGCCACCTGTTCGAGCAGTTCCGGCGTGCGCGGATGCAGGGCGCCGGTTTCCTTGTGGACGAAGAACGCCATGGGCACGCCCCACTGGCGCTGGCGCGACAGCGTCCAGTCGGGACGATTGGCGATCATGGCGTGCAGGCGCGCCCGGCCCCAGGCCGGGTAGAACGCGGTGGCGTCGATGCCGGCCAGCGCGCTTTCGCGCAGCGTGGGGCCGCCGTCGGCCGGCTTGACGTCCATGCCGGCGAACCATTGGCTGGTGGCGCGGTAAATGACCGGGGTCTTGTGGCGCCAGCAATGCATGTAGCTGTGCGACAGCTTCTGCACGTGCAGGAGCGAGCCCGCGCCCTGGAGGGCTTCGATGATGCGCGGGTTGGCGTCCCAGATGGTGAGCCCGCCGAACAGCGGCAGGCTGTCGGCATACTTGCCGTCGCCCAGGACGGGGCTGATGATGTCGTCGTCGGCCAGCCCGTGCGCCTTGCAGGAGACGAAGTCCTCGATGCCGTAGGCGGGCGCGGAATGCACCACGCCCGTGCCGGCGTCCAGCGTGACGTAGTCGCCCATGTAGACCGGCGCGGTGCGCGCGTAGCCGGCGTCGGCGGTCGCCAGCGGATGGTGGAAGCGCAGGCCGGACAGCGCGGCGCCCGGCGCGGTGGCGATTACCTCGCCTTCCAGGCCCCAGGCCTTCAGGCACGCCTCGACGCGTTCGCGCGCCAGCAGCAGCAGCGGGCCGTGCGCCGGCGCCGGCGTGACGCGCACCAGGGCGTACTCCAGCTCGGGGTGCATGTTCAGCGCCTGGTTGGCGGGAATGGTCCAGGGCGTGGTGGTCCAGATCACCACGGCGCCGTCGTCCACGCTGTCCAGGCCGAAGGCCGCGGCCAGGCCGGGCTTGTCGGCGAAGGGGAAGGCCACGTCCACCGCCGGGTCGACGCGGTCGGCGTACTCGACCTCGGCCTCGGCCAGGGCCGAGCCGCAGTCGAAACACCAGTTCACCGGCTTCAGGCCGCGGAACACATAGCCTTTTTCCAGAATGCGGCCCAGCGCCCGGATCTCGTTGGCCTCATTGCTGTGGTTCATGGTCAGGTACGGGCGGTCCCACTCGCCCAGCACGCCGAGCCGCTTGAAGTCCTTGCGCTGGCGGTCGATCTGCTCGAGCGCGTAGGCGCGCGCCTTGGCCTGCACCTCGGTGACGGGCAGGTGCTTGCCGAACTTCTTCTCGATCTGGATCTCGATCGGCATGCCGTGGCAGTCCCAGCCCGGCACATAGTGGGCGTCGTAGCCGGCCATGTTGCGGCTCTTGACGATGATGTCCTTCAGGATCTTGTTGACCGCGTGACCGATATGGATGTCGCCGTTGGCATACGGAGGGCCGTCGTGCAGCACGAAGCGCGGGCGTCCGCGGCTGGCGGCGCGGATGGCCTGGTAGACGTGGTTTTCTTCCCACTGCGCGACCCAGGCGGGTTCGCGGCGGGCGAGATCGCCCCGCATCGGAAACGGGGTATCGGGCAGGTTGAGGGTCTTTTTATAGTCCATGAACGGCAAAATAGGCGCGCGCGTTTCGCGCGTCTTCGGCGATGGCGGCAGTCAGGGAAGGGAGATCGGGAAACTTTTCTTCGTCCCGCAGTTTGTGCAGGAACTCGACCCGCACGAGTTTACCGTATGCGTCGACGGGGCCATCCAGCACATGGGCCTCCAGCAGGACCCGGCCGTGGTCTTCGACGGTGGGGCGCACGCCCAGGCTCGCCACCGCCGGCCGGGCGCTTTCGCCCAGCCCGTGGACCCGCACTACATAGATACCCGAGCGGGCGGCGCAGCGCGGCGCCACGCGCAGGTTCATGGTGGGAAAGCCGAGCGTGCGGCCCAGTTTCTGGCCGTGGATGACATGGCCGCTGATGTGGAACGGACGGCCCAGCAGGTGCTGCGCCCGGGCCAGGTCGCCGACCGCCAGGGCCGTGCGGACCTCCGAGCTGGACACCCGGTGGCCGTGCCGGTCGGTGATGTCGGCCAGGGTCTGCACCTCGAAGCCGTGCACCATGCCGGCCTCGCGCAGCAGGTCCAGGTCGCCGCTGCGCTTGCGGCCGAAGCGGAAATCCTCGCCGACCAGCAGCCAGCGTGTCTGCATGGCGCCCACCAGCAGGTCTTCGATGAAGGCGTTGGCGGACATATCGGCCAGGCGCGCGTTGAAACGCTCGATGACGACCCGCGCGACGCCCTGGCAGGCCAGTGCCTCGAGCTTGTCGCGCAAGCCCGTGATACGGGTGGGGGCGAGCTCCGGACGCTGGTTGAGCGTGGCGAAGTATTCGCGCGGATGCGGTTCGAAGGTCATCACCGTGGGCGCCAGCCCACGTTCCTGGGCGGCTTGCCGCAGGCGCGCCAGGATGGCCTGGTGGCCCCGGTGGACGCCGTCGAAATTGCCGATGGTCAGCGCGCAGGGGGTGCGCCGCGCGGGAGGCGGCACGGTTCGGTAAAGGTGCAGCGAGGTTTTCACGTCCGAGAGTTTACAATTTTGGGTTGGTCTGCCCTGGGAATATTTCATCTTGCCGCAATCGCCTTCGTCCACGCGCCGCCTGGTCATCCTCATTTCGGGGCGCGGCAGCAATATGCAAGCCCTGGTGCGCGCCTGCCGCGACGAGGCATGGCCGGCCGAAGTCCGCGCCGTGGTCGCCAGCCGCCCGGATGCCGCCGGGCTGCAGTGGGCGCAGGAGCAGGGCATCGCCACGGCCGCGCTGTACCACAAGGACTTCCCCAGCCGCGAAACCTTCGACACCGCCCTGGCGCAGGAAATCGACCGCCATGAGCCGGACTATGTGCTGCTGGCGGGTTTCATGCGCGTGCTGACGCCGGCCTTCGTCAATCATTACGCCGGCCGCCTGGTGAATATCCACCCGTCGCTGCTGCCCATGTTCCCGGGCCTGCACACGCACGCCCAAGCCTTGGCCACCGGGGTGCGCCTGCATGGCTGCACCGTGCATTTCGTCACGCCGGTGCTGGATCACGGGCCGATCATCGCCCAGGGCTGCGTGCCGGTACTGGCCGGCGATACGCCGGAGGCCCTGGCCGGGCGCGTGCTGGCCGTGGAGCACCAGGTCTACCCGGCCGCCGTGCGCTGGCTGGCGCAAGGCCGGGTGCGCCTGACGTCCGACCAGCGGGTCGAGGTCGACGGCGAGCCGCCACGACTGTTCATGGGGGCCGGCGCGGCCTGAGCCGCCGGCGTCCCCTGGTAGTTTTACCGGCCGAGGCTGTTGCCCCGGCCTCACTGGAAGAATCATGAGCAAGCATTCCGCCTCCCGGCCCCGCAGCGCCGGCTCCTCCGCCTCCAGCCGCCCCGCGCCGGCGCGCGGCGGCGCCCGCCGTCCCCCGGCCGGCGGGCCGGCCGCGCAGCCGCGCACCCCGCCCGCGGCGATCCGCATCGACCAGGTGCAGCGCGCGCTGGGCGAGATCCTGCAATGGACCTACCCGGCCGATGCCGCGCTGTCGCACTGGCTGCGGGCCCACCCGGCGCTGGGCGCGCGCGATCGCGGCGAGGTGGCCGAGGCCGTCTACGACGTCCTGCGGCACCTGCGCCGCTATCGCCAGCTCTCGGAAAGCGGCGTCGGCCCCGCCTCGCGGCGCCTGGCCATCCTGGGGCTGGCCGCCACCCTGGGCGGGCCCGCCCTGCGCGACGGGCTGGACGCGGCCGAGGCCGAATGGTTGCAGCGCGTCGGCCACATCGACCAGGCGGCGCTGCCGCGCGCCGTGCGCGCCAGCATGCCGGACTGGCTGGACGAGCGCCTGGGGCGCCTGGACGATGCCGACGCGCTGATGGCCGCCCTGAACCGGCCGGCGCCGCTGGACTTGCGCGTCAACCCGCTCAAGGCCGAGCGCGACGCCGTGCTGGCCGGGCTGCGCGAGGGCCCGGCCGCGCGCTTCGACCCGCAGCCCACGCCGTATTCGCCCTGGGGCATCCGCCTGGCCGGCCGGCCCGCGGTCAATCGCTGGCCGCAATTCGAGAACGGCAGCCTCGAAGTGCAGGACGAGGGCAGCCAGCTGCTGGCGCTGCTGGTGGGGCCGCGCCGCGGCGAAATGATCGTCGATTTCTGCGCCGGCGCGGGCGGCAAGACCTTGCTGCTGGGGGCGCTGATGCGTTCGACCGGCCGCCTGTATGCGTTCGACGTCTCGGCCGCCCGGCTGGCCCGCGCCAAGCCGCGCTTCGCGCGCAGCGGCCTGTCCAACGTGGTGCCGGTGGCCATCGACGGCGAGAACGATGCGCGCGTCAAGCGGCTGGCGGGCAAGGCCCAGCGCGTGCTGGTCGACGCGCCGTGCAGCGGCATCGGCACCTTGCGGCGCAATCCCGACCTGAAATGGCGCCAGCATCCGGAAGCCCTGGCCGAGTTGGGCGCCCTGCAGACGCGCATCCTGAACAGCGCGGCCCGCTGCGTCGCGCCAGGCGGACGCCTGGTGTATGCGACTTGCAGCCTGCTGGCCGAGGAAAACCAGGTGCAGGCGGAGCAGTTCCTGGCCAGCCATCCCGATTTTGAACTGGTCGACGGCGCGGCGCTGCTTGCCAACCGCTGCGCCGGCCTCGGCCTGAGCGGGCCCTATGTGCAGTTGCGGCCGGATGTCCACGGCACCGACGGCTTCTTCGCGGCCGTGTTCGAGCGCAAGAAGGCAACGGGCGCGGCCGATCCGGCCCCGGCCGTCGAACCCGCCGGGACCGACGCGGAGCCCGCCTAGCGGGCGCTGTTGCCCGGCCGCACCTGGATCTGCGCGCGGGCGCGCTGCGTGCCCGTGGCGCGGTCCTGGTAGGCGACGTCCCAGGCCAGCGAATCGGTGCCGGACCGGCTGGCCCGGTAGCGCACCTGCACCAGCGGCGCCGCCACGGTCTGGCAGCGACCGGCCTTGACCGGCACCTGTTGGCTGCGCACGACAGTGACGCTGCCCAGCCGGGGCGGGGCGGTGACGCGCACCAGCGGCGCGCGCAGGGGCCGGCACGAGCCAGGGTGGACTTCATAGTAGCTTGCCAGCACGATTTCCCGGCCCGCGGCGACGGTCGTGGCCAATTCGGCGGCGACCGGGGCCGGCTGGGCAACCGTGCCGCCCGACAGGCCCGCCAACAAAAGGGGACAGATAAAGCGGGCGCGGGAGGGCAATCGCATGGTGGGGCAGGGCGGCGCACGCGGCCGATACGGAACAGCCGGCATTTTGCCAGCGATTGTGTAGCAAAACGTACAATCGGGGGTGTGCAACGGGCTGGGCGGCCCCATCTATGACGCATGGACGCCAGCTTGGCGCGATGCGAAAATACAGGCTTAGCCCTTGATTTGAAAACTATTTTGAAACCACGCTGTCATAAGCAAACCAGGTAGGCTAAACTGCCTGCCAACTTCAAGCGAGGCTTAAAAAAGCTTTATGGATCAATTCCTTTCCTTCCTTTCCGGGGGGCTTGCCCAAGCCACCTGGTGGCAGATCGTCCTGTATACGCTGGCGCTGACGCACGTGACCATCGTGTCGGTCACGGTCTTCCTGCACCGTAGCCAGGCGCATCGCGGCCTCGACCTGCATCCCGCGGTCATGCACTTCTTCCGGTTCTGGCTCTGGATGACCACCGGCATGGTCACGAAGGAATGGGTCGCCATCCACCGCAAGCACCACGCCAAGTGCGAAAAAGAGGGCGATCCTCACTCGCCCATGCTGTTCGGCGTCTGGAAAGTCCTGTTCCGCGGCGCGGAACTGTATCGCCTGGAGTCGGCCAACAAGGAAACCATGGCCAAGTTCGGCCACGGCACCCCCGACGACTGGCTCGAGCGCAACCTGTATTCCAAGCACAGCCTGCTGGGCGTGATGATCATGCTGGGCATCGACGTGGCCCTGTTTGGCGCCATCGGCCTGACCGTCTGGGCCGTGCAGATGGCCTGGATCCCGTTCTGGGCCGCCGGCGTGGTCAACGGCATCGGCCACTACTGGGGCTACCGCAACTACAACAGCCCCGACACCAGCACCAACGTGTTTCCGTGGGGCATCATCATCGGCGGCGAAGAGCTGCACAACAACCACCACGCGCACGGCACCTCGGCCAAGTTCTCGGCCAAGTGGTACGAATTCGACATCGGCTGGTGCTACATCAGCGTGCTGAAGTTCTTCGGGCTCGCCAAGGTCAAGAAGGTAGCCCCCAAGCTCAAGCTCGAATCCAGCGTCAAGGCCATCGACCTGCGCACCCTGCAGGGCGTCATCACGCACCGCTACGAGGTCATGGCGCGCTACGCCGACATCGTCAAGACCGCCGCCCGCGAGGAACTGGCCAAGCTCAAGCCCGCCCAGGACGGCGCGGCCGCCTCGCGCCTGCTGCGCGTGCGCCGCTGGCTCCACCGCAACGAAGAGGTCCTGCAGCCCGAACAGCGCGCCGAGGTCGACCGCGCCATCGCACAGCACCACTCGCTGTCCACCCTGGTCCAGATGCGCCGCGAGCTCGGCCGCCTGTGGGAAAGCTCCAGCGCCAGCAGCGAGCAATTGCTGCATGACTTGCAGGCCTGGTGCCAGCGCGCCCAGCAAAGCGGCATCGCCGGGCTCGAGCAATTCGCCCTCCGCCTGAGCCGCTACGCGGCATGATGCTAGAGCAGCTCAACCCTGAACAACGCGCCGCCGTAACGCTCGAACCGCAGCATGCCCTGGTCCTCGCCGGGGCCGGCAGCGGCAAGACCCGGGTGCTGACCACCCGCATGGCCTGGCTGATTCAAACCGGCCAGGCCAGTCCATTTGGCCTGCTGGCCGTCACGTTCACCAACAAGGCGGCGCGCGAGATGCTGGCGCGCATGTCGGCCATGTTGCCGCTCGACACGCGCGGCCTCTGGATCGGCACTTTCCACGGCCTGTGCAACCGCATGCTGCGTGCGCACCACCGCGACGCCGGCCTGCCGCAGACGTTCCAGATCCTCGATACCACCGACCAGCTGGCCGCCATCAAGCGCCTGCTCAAGGCCAACGGCATCGACGATGAAAAGTACCCGCCGCGCGACGTGCAGCGCTTCATCAACGGCGCCAAGGAAGACGGCCAGCGGCCCGGCGATCTCGAGGCCCACGACAGCCACCGGCGACGCCTGATCGAGATCTACCAGCTCTACGAGGCCCAGTGCCAGCGCGAAGGCGTGGTCGATTTCGCCGAGCTGCTGCTGCGCGCCCACGAACTGCTGGTGCGCAACGCGCCGGTGCGCGAGCATTACCAGCGGCGCTTCCGCCATATCCTGGTCGACGAGTTCCAGGACACCAACACGCTGCAGTACCAGTGGCTCAAGCTGCTGGCCGGCGGCGGGGCATCCATCTTCGCGGTGGGCGACGACGACCAGTCCATCTACGCCTTTCGCGGCGCCAATGTCGGCAACATGGCCGACTTCGAGCGCGACTACGCGCGCGGCACGGTCATCCGCCTCGAACAGAACTACCGCTCGTACGGGCACATCCTCGATTCGGCCAACGCGCTCATCGGCCACAACAATGGCCGCCTGGGCAAGAACCTCTGGACCGAGCAGGGCGAAGGCGAGCCCGTGCGGGTCATCGAGCAGCCGTCCGACGGCATGGAAGCCCAGTGGCTGGTCGACGAGGTGCGCTCGCTGATCAACGAAGGCAGCCTGCGCCGCGAAATCGCCGTGCTCTATCGCAGCAACGCGCAGTCGCGCGTGCTCGAGCACGCGCTGTTCTCGGCCGGCATCCCGTACAAGGTCTACGGCGGCCTGCGCTTCTTCGAACGCCAGGAGATCAAGCACGCGCTGGCCTACCTGCGCCTGATGGCCAACCCGCACGACGACACATCCTGGATGCGCGTGGTCAATTTCCCGACCCGCGGCATCGGCGCCCGCACGCTCGAGCAACTGGCCGACGCCGCGCGCGAGCTCGATTCCAGCCTGTTCGGCGCCGTCGCGCGCGTGGCCGGCAAGGGCGGCGCCAACCTGGCGCAGTTCGCCCAGCTGATCGGCCGGATGGCCCACGAGACGCGCGAGTTGCCGCTGCCGGAGCTGGTCGAGCACATGCTGGATGCCAGCGGCCTGGTCGCCCATTACAAGACCGAGCGCGAAGGAGCCGAACGGCTCGAGAACCTCAACGAGCTGATCACCGCGGCGGCCGTGTTCGCCTCGGAAGAGAACTACGACGGCTTGCCCGCCGGCGTCGTGCCCGACCTTGGCGCCGATACGCCGCCCGACGGCCTGACGCCGCTGGCCGCGTTCCTCGCGCACGCCGCCCTGGAAGCCGGCGACAACCAGGCCCAGGCCGGCCAGGATGCCGTGCAATTGATGACGGTGCACGCGGCCAAGGGGCTGGAGTTCGACGCGGTGTTCATCACCGGGCTCGAGGAAGGCCTGTTTCCGCACGAGAACAGCATCCTCGAACCGTCGGGGCTCGAGGAAGAGCGGCGCCTCATGTACGTGGCCATCACGCGTGCCCGCCAGCGCCTGTATCTCAGCCTGGCGCAGAGCCGCATGCTGCACGGCCAGACGCGCTACGCCATGCGGTCGCGCTTCCTCGACGAGATTCCCGAACAGCACCTCAAATGGCTGACGCCGCGCGCCGGCAGCAGTCATGCGCACGCCGGGTTCGGCGCCTCGGCGGCCTGGAGCGGCCACGGCGACGCGTTCGGTCGCCGGCCTACCGGTACGATCGCGCCGCGTCCGCCGCGCGGCGTGACCAGCGGCGTCACCGTCGGCGATCGGCAGTATCGTATTGGCCAGGGGGTGCGGCACGCGCGTTTCGGCGACGGCACCATCATCGGCCTGAGCGGGTCCGGTCAGGACGCCCAGGCGCAGATCCAGTTTCGCGATGTCGGCGCCAAGACCCTGGCGCTGGGCATCGCCAAGCTCGACATCATCCAGGGGTGATTGCCATGACCGGCAGCGACGCTTCCGAACCCGACCTGCAGGCGCTGCGCGCCGAGATCGACGAGATCGACCAGCAGATCATGCTGCTGCTGGGGGTGCGTTTCCGTTGCACCGACATGCTCGACGACCTGAAGCAGGCGCACGGGCTCGAGTCCGGTGATCCGCGCCGCGTCGAGCAGCAGCTCGCCCGCATCCGCGAGCTGGCCGTCGACGCGGGCGTCCCGCCGGAACTGGCCGCGACGATCCTGCGCGCGGTGATCGATACGGTGCTGGAGCAGCACCGTCAGCGGCGCGAACGGCCCTATTCCTGAGTCTCGCCCCAGACCTGTACGTAGACCATGCCGTCTTCGATTTTCACGGGATAGGTCTTGATATCTTCTTTCAGCGGCGCGCACAGGGCCTTGCCGCTGCGCACGTCGAAGCGGCCCTGGTGCAGCGGGCATTCGATTTCATGACCTTCCAGGAAGCCGTCGCACAGGCGGGCCAGCCCATGCGTGCAGAGATTGTCGGTGGCATAGACGGCGTCGCCCACCGCGTATAGCGCGATTTCGCGACCGCCCGCATCCCAGGGCGTGACGTCGTCGGCGGCCAATTCGCCATGCGGCAGGGCGGGGGTCCAGAGGGCAGTGGTCATCGGCAAGGGTCCCAGAGTGTCAGAGCGGATAGATCAGCGAATTCGCAATCAGCTCGCTGTCGAACACGCATTGCCGGCTGGCGAACTTCAGGCCTTGCGGCGTGCGGCGGATCACGTCGATGTAGCGGCCGACATTGAAGACCGTGGTCGGCTGGCTCGGCTTGGTGCGGAACACCGCATAGCTGGCCTCGCATTCGAGCTGGTCCGCGTCCGCCGCCAGCACGCGGGGGGCGGCCACGACATGGCGCTGGTAGTACGGATCGTGAAAAATCGTCTCACTGATGGCATAGACGCGGTCCTGCAGCATGGCCTTGCTTTCGAAGGCCAGCGTGGCCAGCGGCAGGCCGTTGTCGTAATTCTCGCGCGGCACGATGCGATAGACGCAATCGTCCACGAAGAATTCCGGCCATTGGGCCCAGTCGCCCGCATCGAGCGTCGCGGCATAGTCGGCATACAGCCGCGCCAGGGCCTGGTACGTCGGGAAATCGATCATATTCAGGCCTCCATCACCCGTCGCCAGTAGGCGTACATCCCGCGGATCAGGGTTTCCGTCACCATGTGGTCGGTGTTCTCCGCCGTGTAGCCTCCCAGCTCCGCCACGGCCCGATGGAACGGCTTCTGCGCGAAACCGGCCTGCGATAGTTCGATGACTTCGCCGTCGTCGGCCGAGACGAAGCCGGCCGGGCCGAACAGGTTCGCCTGGCGCAGGCGCCGGCGCGTCATGTCTGGCGTATCTTCGGCGAAACCGAAGTGGGTCCAGACAAAATCGAAGGCATCGTGCCCCACTGGCTGGATATGGCGAGTGGACAGCGAGTTGACCTGCTGCTGGATGATCAGGCTCGGGAACAGGGTCATGAGCACCGCCGTGGGGCCTTGCCACCACGGCTCGGGCACGATGTCCAGGAAGCGGTCGTCGTTGAGCTGCATCTGTTCCTTGAAGCTGGCCACGCCCTGGGTGACCGAGCCCTTGCCACCCTGGCCGCGCGTCGAGATCATTGCCGCATGGCGGAAGTGGCGGTCCATTTTCAGCTGGGAGCGGTTGTCCGCCCGCCACAGGCCGAATGTCACGAACCACGTGTGCAACAGGCCGGGATGGTATGGGTCCTTGATGTTCTCCTGCATCAGCTTCCAGTTCCCGGCGATGCGCTGCCGGCTGTAGCCGTGTATGACCAGCTCGCGTCCGTCGAACACGCGGTCGAAATAATGCAGGATGTCCGGGCCCAGGAACTCTTCCAGGGGCTCGACGCCATGGTCGAACGACGCGAACACCACCCCATGGCGGCAGGCGACCTTCAGTTGCGTCAGCCCGTGCTCCGCCGGGTCGAAATCCGGCGGCATGCCGCCCTGCACCCGGCCATCCTGCTTGACGCCGCGCCGCAGCGGCACGCCGATCAGGCGGCCCTGCAGGTCGTAATTCCATTGATGGTAGGGGCAGACGAATTCGCTGCGGTTGCCGGCGCGCGCGCGGCAGAATTGCACGCCCCGGTGTGCGCAGACATTCTCCAGCACCCGCACCTCGCCGCCGCTGTCGCGCACCAAGATCACCGAGCGTTCGCCGATCGCGGTGCGCCGGAAATCGCCCGGCTGCGGAATCTCCGCCTCCAGGCCGACATAGTTCCAGTGCCCCTGGTAGAAGAAGCGCTCCATTTCGCGCTGGTGCAGGGCCGGGTCGGTATACACGCCGAAGGGAATCCGGCTGGACCCTGCGCCGGGCCAGGCGGGCATGGCGGAAGAGGGCGCGGCGCCGTTCATGAGGTATCCCGGGTACAGGGTTGCGCCGGCGTGGCCGGCGGGGCGGGGTGGCGCATGGTGTCTCCAGGGTGTGGTGTCGTTATGAGGCGATCATCGTGCGTTCCTACAAATTAATAAATAGAATTTCGTGAATAAGGCAGATCACCAGAATCAATAATGGTGGAGACAAGCATGGATCTGAAAGACGTCGACCTCAACCTGCTGGTCGTATTCGACGCCCTGCTCAAGCACGGCAGTGTTTCGGCGGCGGCCGCCAGCTTGGGGGTGTCGCAACCCGGGGTCAGCAACGCGCTGAACCGGCTGCGCCGCTTGCTGGGCGACGACCTGTTCCTGCGCACCTCGCGCGGCATGGTGCCGACTCCCTACGCCGAGGGCCTGGCGGGGCCGCTGGCGGGCGCGCTGGACGCGATCCGCGACACCTTGAATGCGCGCACCCGCTTCGAGCCGGCCGGCAGCCGGCGCGGCTTCGTCATCGGCGTCAATGACGTGGGCGAAACCTATTTCCTGCCGCGCTTGATGCAGCACCTGGGGCGGCTGGCCCCGGAGGTCACCATCCGCACGGCGCGCACCACCTCCATCGACGTGCGCGACGAGATGGAGCGCGGCCGCATGGACCTGGCCATGGGGTTCCTGCCGGCGCTCAAGAGCGGCTTTTTCCAGCGCCGGCTGTTCAGCCAGCCCTACGTATGCCTGTTCCGCCGCGGCCATCCGCTGGCGGGCGGCAGTGTCACGCTGCGCCAGTTCCGGGCCGCCGAGCACGTGGCGATCCTGGCCGAGGGCACCGGCCATGGCGTGGTGGACGAAATCATGGCGCGTAGCGGCATTGCGCGGCGGGTGCGGCTGACAGTGCCGCATTTCATGGCCGTCGGTCCGGTCCTGCAGAATACCGACATGATCGCGGTGGTGCCGCGGCGTTTCGCCGATTGCGCCTGCGAGCCGTTCGGCCTGGCGGCCGCGGCTTGCCCGGTGAAGATCCCGGAATCGGTCATCAACGTCTTCTGGCACGCGCGCAATCACCGCGAGCCGGCCAATCAGTGGCTGCGCAATACCGTGTGCGACGTGTTCGGCGAGTGAAGCGGGCAGGCCGGGCGCCGGCGGCGCGCTAGCCGGCTTGCTGGATGTCCTCGAGCGCTTCCTGCAGTTCCAGCCAGCGTTCTTCCAGCGCGCCCATGCGCTTGCCCAGGTCGCCGTGCTCGGCCATGACTTGCTGGCGCTCGGCGCGTCGCGCGTCGGAATACAGGTCCGCGTCGGCGATGAGATCGTCCAGCTTGTGCAGCGCCGCGCGGATTTTCTCCATGTCTGCCTCGACCTTGGCCAGTTCGCTTTCCAGCGGCTTGCGCAAGGCGGCCAGCCGCTGGCGCTGCTCCGCCTCGAGCCGGCGCTGGGCCTTGCGGTTCACGGGTTCGGCCGCGCCGGAGGGGTCGCGCGCCAAGGTGTCGGCGGCTTTTTCCTGGGCGGTGCGGGCAGCCAGCCAATCGCGGTAGTCTTCGAGATCGCCATCGAACTCGCGCACGCCGCCGTCGGCCACGATCCAGAAGCTGTCGACCGTGGTGCGCAGCAGATGCCGGTCGTGCGAGACCAGCAGCATGCTGCCGGCGAATTCTGCCAGCGCGGTCGCCAGCGCTTCGCGCGTTTCGACGTCCAGGTGGTTGCTGGGTTCGTCCAGCAGCAGCAGATTGGGCTTCTGCCATACGATCAGCGCCAGCGCCAGGCGAGCCTTTTCGCCGCCCGACATGGGGCCTACGGGGCCGGTCGCCGCGTCGCCGGAAAAGCCGAACCCGCCCAGATAGTTGCGCAGCTCCTGTTCGCGGGTGTCCGGCGCCAGGCGCGCCAGATGCGCCAGCGGCGTGGCATCCAGGTCCAGCATATCGAGCTGGTGCTGGTGGAAATAGCCGATCGCCAGCCCGCGCGAGGCGCGCCGCTCGCCCGCCTGGGCCGGCAATTCCTCGGCCAGCGTCTTGATCAGCGTGCTCTTGCCGGCGCCGTTGGCGCCCAGGATGCCGATGCGGCTGCCGGCCCGCACCATCAACGTCACGTCCCGCAGGATCGGCACCGCGTTGCCGGCCGCGTCGGTATAGCCGGCCGACAGGTGCTCGAGCGCCAGCAGCGGGTCCGGCATGTGGTCGGGCGAAGGGATGCGGATGTCGATGCCGGCCTCGGCATGCAGGGGCGCCAGCGTTTCCATGCGGGCCAAGGCCTTGACGCGGCTCTGCGCCTGCTTGGCCTTGGTCGCCTTGGCCTTGAACCGGTCGATGAAATTGCGCAGGCGGGCGGCTTCGCGCGCCTGCCGCTCGTGCGCCAGGCTGGTCTGGCGCAAGCGCTCGGCGCGCTGGGTGAGGAAGTCCTGGTAGCCGCCGCGATAGCGCACCAGCTTGCCATGGTCGAAATGCAGGATGGCGCGCGCCACTGCATCGAGGAATTCCGTGTCGTGCGAGATCAGCAGCACGGTGCCGGGATACGCCGCCAGCCATTTCTCGAGCCACAGCATGGCGTCCAGGTCGAGGTGGTTGGTGGGTTCGTCCAGCAACAGCAGGTCCGAGGGCGCCATGAGCGCGCGAGCCAGCGCCAGCCGCATGCGCCAGCCGCCGGAGAAGCTCGCCACCGGACGCATCCATTCGTCCGGCTTGAAACCCAGGCCGGCCAGCAGCTGTTCGGCGCGCGACGCGGCGCTCCACGCGCCGGCCTCGACCAGCGCCGCCTCGGCTTCGGCGATCTGCGTGCCTTGATCGTCCTGGAGCGCCGCGCGCTGCGCCTGCAAACGCCGCAGGTGCGCGTCGCCATCGATGACGAACTCGCGCGCGGGCTGCTCGTCGGCGGCGATTTCCTGCTGGACGCCGGCGATGCGCCACCCGGCCGGCAGGTCGATGCCCCCGGCGTCGGGATCCAGCGCGCCGGTCAGCAGGGCGAACAGCGACGACTTGCCGGCGCCGTTCTTGCCGACGATGCCGACGCGTTCGCCGGGATGCACGACGAAGTCCGCGTCTTCCAGCAGCACCTTGGTGCCGCGGCGCAGGGTCAATCCAGAGGCGCGTATCACGAAAAGCGGATCCTACAAATCATTGGCCCTGGGCCAGCTGCTCGCGGGTGAGCAGCAGTATCTGGTCGCTGGCGGCTTCGGTCTCCAGCCATACCGGTTCCAGCGCCGGGAAGGCCGCCTCGAAGTGCTCGCGCTCGTGACCGATCTCCAGCACCAGCACGCCGCCGGGCGCCAGGTAGCGCGGCGCGTCCCGCAGGATGCGCCGCACCAGGTCCATGCCGTCGGCGCCGCCCGCCAGCGCCAGCGCCGGCTCGTGACGGTACTCGGCCGGCAGGTCGGCCATCGAGGCGCTGTTCACGTAGGGCGGGTTGCAGACAATGACGTCATAGGCGCGCGCCGGCAAGTCGTCGAACAGGTCGCTACGGCGCAGCGCCAGGCGGTCTTGCAGCGCATAGTCGGCCACGTTGCGGCGCGCCACTTCCAGCGCGTCGGCGGATACGTCCACCGCGTCCACATGCGCCTGCGGAAAGGCCAGCGCGGCCAGGATCGCCAGGCAGCCCGAACCGGTGCACATATCGAGCGCCGCTTCGACGTTGGCCGGTTCCACCCAGGGGGCCAGCCCCTGGTCCAGCAGTTCGGCAATGGGCGAGCGCGGCACGATGACGCGCGGGTCGACCTGGAAGCGGTGGCCGCGCAGCCAGGCTTCGCCGGTCAGGTAGGCCGCGGGCACGCGCTCGGCGACCCGCCGGTCGAGCAGTTCGAGTACGCGGGCGCGCTCGTGCGGCAGGACACGGGCATCCAGAAATGGATCGAGCGTGTCCAGCGGCAGGTGCAGCGCATGCAATACCAGGTAGACGGCTTCGTCCCACGGGTTGTCGCTGCCATGCCCCAGCGCTGCGCCCGTTTCGCACAGGCGCGACACGCCATAGCGGATCAGGTCGCGCAGCGTGCGCAGGTCTTGTCGGTCGGAAGAGGGCATACAGGCCTTGGTTCAGCGGGGCAGCAGCAGGTTTTCCAGCGTGCGGCGGTAGATGTTCGAGAGCGGCTCCAGCGAAGCCAGCTCGATGCGCTCGTTGACCTTGTGGATGGTCGCGTTGCAGGGGCCGAACTCGATCACCTGCGGGCATATCTTGGCGATGAAGCGCCCATCCGAGGTGCCGCCGGTGGTCGACAGTTCGGCCGTCACGCCGGTCTCGGCGCGGATCGCCTCGACCAGCGCGTCGGTCAGCGGGCCGCGCGGCGTCAGGAAAGGTTCGCCGCCCAGCTCCCAGTCCAGGTCGTATTCCAGCCCGTGCTTGTCGAGGATGGCGTGCACCCGTGCTTGCAGGCTGTCGGGCGTGCTGGCGGTGGAGAACCGGAAGTTGAACAGCACCACCGCCTCGCCGGGCACCACATTGGTGGCGCCGGTGCCGGCGCGCAGGTTGGACACCTGGAAGGTGGTGGGCGGGAAGTACTCGTTGCCGCGGTCCCATTCGGTGGCCGCGATCTCGGCCAGCGCCGGCGCCAACTGGTGCACCGGGTTGCGCGCCAGGTGCGGATAGGCCACGTGCCCCTGGATGCCCTTGACCGTGAGCCGGCCCGACAGCGAGCCGCGCCGGCCGTTCTTGCAGGTGTCGCCGAGGGTGTCGCCCGAGGTCGGCTCGCCCACGATGCAATAGTCCAGTTGTTCGCCGCGCGCCTTCAGTTCGTCGCACACGATCACGGTGCCGTCGACCGCCGGGCCTTCCTCGTCGGAAGTGATCAGCAGGGCGATGGAGCCTTCGTGCTGCGGATGGGCCGCCACGAATCGCTCGGCCGCCACCACGAAGGCGGCGATCGAGCTCTTCATGTCGGCCGCGCCGCGGCCGTACAGGTAGCCGTCGCGCTCCGTGGGAACGAACGGGTCGCTGTCCCATTTGTCGCGCGGGCCGGGGGGGACCACGTCGGTATGGCCGGCGAACACGATCAGCGGGGCGGACTTGCCGCGCCGCGCCCACAGGTTGGTGACGCCGCCGCGCGCGATGGTCTCGCAGCGGAAGCCGATTTGTTCCAGGCGCTGCGCCAGCAGCATCTGGCAATCGACGTCGTCGGGCGTCACCGAGGGGCGGGAGATCAGCTCGCGCACCAGCGAAAGTACGGCACTGTCGGCGCTCATCAGGCCCTCAGCAGGTCGTTGATGCTGGTCTTGGCGCGAGTCTGCGCGTCCACGCGCTTGACGATGACGGCGCAGGCCAGGCTGTGCGAACCGTCTTCGGCGGGCAGCGAGCCGGGCACCACCACCGAGCCCGCAGGCACGCGGCCGTAGGTGATCTTGCCGGTGGCGCGATCGTAGATCTTGGTGCTCTGTGACAGGTATACGCCCATGGCCAGCACCGAGTTCTCCTCGACCACCACGCCTTCCACCACTTCGGAACGCGCGCCGATGAAGCAGTTGTCCTCGATGATGGTCGGGTTGGCCTGCAGCGGCTCGAGCACGCCGCCGATGCCGACGCCGCCCGACAGGTGCACGTTCTTGCCGATCTGGGCGCACGAACCCACGGTGGCCCAGGTGTCGACCATGGTGCCTTCGTCGACGTAGGCGCCGATGTTGACGTAGGAGGGCATCAGCACGACATTGCGCGCGATGAAGGCGCCGCGGCGCGCCACGGCCGGCGGCACGACGCGGTAGCCACCGTGCTTGAATGCGGCGTCGCCGTACTCGGAAAACTTGAGCGGCACCTTGTCGTAGAACTGCAGGGGCGCCTGGCCCATGACGGCGTTGTCCTGCAGCCGGAACGACAGCAGCACGGCCTTCTTCACCCACTGGTGCACGATCCAGCCGGCCTCGGTCTTCTCGGCCACGCGCAGGCGGCCCAGGTCGAGGGCGGCGATGGTTTGCTCGACCGCCTCGCGCACTTCCGCGCTGGCGTCGACAGGCGACAGGTTGCCCCGGTTTTCCCAGGCATTTTCAATAGTGGTTTGCAGGTCGAGAGTCATAGCGGCTCAGTTAGTGAAAAAGTTGGTCAAAGCGTAGTGCTGGCAAAGTGGGCAATGCGGCTGGCGGCCTCGACGCATTGCGCCAGGGGCGCCACCAGCGCGATGCGGATGCGGCCCTGGCCGGGATTGACGCCGTGCGCCTCGCGCGCCAGGAAACTGCCCGGCAGCACGGTCACGCCGGTACGGGCGTACAAGTCGCGGGCGAACGTCGTGTCCGGGCCGGGCACGGCCGCCCACAGGTAAAACGAGGCCTGCGGCAGCTGGACGTCCAGCGCAGGCTGCAGCAGCGGCACGACCGCGGCGAACTTGTCGCGATACAGCGCGCGGTTGTCGCGGACATGGGCCTCGTCGCTCCAGGCGGCGACGCTCGCTGCCGAGACGATCGGGCTCATGGCGCTGCCATGATAGGTACGGTACAGCAGGAAGCGCGCCAATAGCGCGGCATCGCCCGCCACGAATCCGGAACGCAGCCCCGGCACGTTGGAGCGCTTGGACAGGCTCGAGAACACCACCAGGTTCTTGTAATCGTCGCGTCCCAGGCGGCGCGCCGCCTGCAGCGCCCCTAGGGGAGGGTCGCCTTCGTCGAAATAGATCTCGGAATAGCATTCGTCGGATGCGATCGCGAAACCATGGCGGTCGGACAGTTCGAACAGCGTGCGCCAGTCGTCCAGCGGCATGACGTTGCCGGCCGGGTTGCCGGGCGAGCACACGAACACCAGCGCGGTGCGGCGCCAGGCGTCGTCGGGCACGCTGCGCCAATCGCTGCCGAAGTTGCGCGCGGGGTCGGCGTTGACGTAGTAGGGCTGCGCGCCGGCCAGCAGCGCGGCGCCTTCGTAGATCTGGTAGAACGGGTTGGGGCACACCACCAGGGGCTGCGCGGCGGCGTCGATCACCGTCTGCGCGAACGCGAAGAGCGCTTCGCGCGATCCCAGCACGGGCAGCACCTGCGTGTCGGCGTCCGGGGCGGGGATGCTGTAGCGGCGCGCCAGCCACTGGGCGATGGCCGAGCGCAGCGCGGCGTCGCCCTTGGTGGCGGGGTACACCGACAGGCCGGCGAGGTTGTCGCGCAGCGCTTGCGCCACGCATGCCGGGGCCGCATGCTTGGGCTCGCCGATGGACAGGTCTATCGGGGCCAACCCGGCGGGCGCGGGCCCGGCCGATTCGAGCAGTGCCCGCAGTTTGGTGAAGGGATAGGGATGCAGGGCATCGAGGCGCGAGTTCATGGCGCAAGATTTTAGCAAGCAAGCTACAATACCGGGCTTGGCTTTGCGAAGGTGGCGAAATTGGTAGACGCACCAGGTTTAGGTCCTGACGCCGTAACAGGTGTGCGGGTTCGAGTCCCGCCCTTCGCACCAGTTCCCGGCCGCTCCCTTTGACGGGGGCGGCCACAACCTGCCGGATGGCGCGGTGCAGCACTACGAGTACATCTTCTGGGCCATGGCTGCCGTGGTGGCGCTGGCCCTGGCCAGCGGCGCGGCGCTGGGACGCTGCGGCAGCGTGGCGCGCAGCCTTGCCGGCGTGGCCCTGACCGGCCTGGTGGTGCTGGCGGCCGTGGCCCTGCTGGCCTCGCGCGCCGGCCTGGGCGAGCTGGTCGCGCTGCTGGCCGTGGCCTCGTTCATGTTCTTCCTGGTCATCGGCACCGCCGCCACGTTGCTGGCCCGGCGCGTGCGCCAGCAGCGGCTCGCGCGCCGCGTCCCCGGCCGTCTCGGTTGAGCCGGCGCCTCAGTCGTCGTCTTCCTCGTCCTCGTCTTCGTCGCCGTCCTGCTGGTCGAGCGCATCGTAGCCTTTCCAGGTCAGGCGCCAGTGCGCCTCGTGCGGGCTGCCGTCCATCGAGAGGGCGGCCTTGATCAGCCCCGCATCGGCCAGGATGTCCAGGTGGTGGGCAATCAATGGCGCGGGCGGCGCATCCTGCATGCTGGCGTGCACGGCCGTTACGATGTGGGCTTCCGACATCGCGGCGGTGTCGGCATCGCGCAGTTCGCTCAGTATCGTGACCACAAGGTCGAAATCGCGTTGCATGGCTGTTTCCTCCCAAAGGCCGCCCATGAATGACGCACCATACCAGCATCCCGCGCCGCGGCCCAGCGGCCGGCCGGTGCGCGCCGCCTGCCGGGCTGGTATAGTCGCGTCCCCGCGCATGCAAAGGACCCCGATCATGGACATCACCAGTCGCCAAGTCGCCGAGATCCCCGGCGGCCTTGCCCTGCAGACCACGCTGGATGGCGAGCGCATCGACGCCTATGTGGTGACCGGCGTTGCCGACCTGGAAGCCGTGGCCGATATCGTCCCGCGCGAGAAGGTCGAGGCGGGCGCGGAGATCCATGTGGCCGCGGTGGATGCGATCGACACGGCGCAAGAACAGGTCGACCAGGTACTCGACAACATCAATCCGGGCGATGTGGCCGTGTTCCTGTGTGCCGATGCGGACGCCTACAACGCCGCCCTCGACCTGCTGGGGCTGCCGCTCGAACCTTGACGCGCGCGGGCTGCGCACACGCGCGGGACCATCCCGCGCCTGAATAGTTCCAAATCCGCCCCCGTGCCGTTGCGCTTTGTTGCATTATTGGCACGTATTTTTGAGGATTATGTTGACTTGTGAGGGGAACCTGACGATAGTGACGGCACACGATCTCAAGCGTTGCGATTTTCGATCAGTGCAGTGCCTTTGCCGGCCAGCGTTATTGTTCTACTGTCCCCTCCTTGATTGATTCGTGACCCCGGGCATTTGCCCATTATCTCTAGGAAACACAGTATGGAAACCGGCGTCGTTAAGTGGTTCAACTCGGAAAAGGGCTACGGCTTTATTACTCCGGAAGGAGGCGGCAAGGATTTGTTCGCGCATTTTTCCGAAATTCAGGCCAACGGCTTCAAGTCCCTCGAAGAGAACCAACGCGTCAGCTTTGTGACGGCTAATGGTCCCAAGGGTCCGCAAGCAACGAAAATCCAGGTCCTGTAAGGCCTGGCGCTCCGAAAAGCCCCTGCGGGGGCTTTTTTGTTGCCCGGACGCCATATCGGGGAGCGGCGCCATGGCCCGGCGCCGACGAATTTGCATCAATTTGCAATATTTGACGTTTTTCATTGGCCGCACCTACACTGGGCTGGCGACGCGCTTGCCGTTCTGCCTGTCGCTCCGCGAGCAATCGCTATCTGAAGGACACATCCATGGCAACAGGTATCGTCAAGTGGTTCAACGCTGAAAAGGGCTACGGTTTCATCACGCCCGATGACGGCAGCAAGGATCTTTTCGCGCACTACTCGGAAATCAGCAGCGAAGGCTACAAGTCGCTGCAGGAGAACCAGCGCGTGACGTTCGATGTGGGGCAGGGGCCCAAGGGTCCCAGCGCCAAGAACATCAAGGTCACCAGCTAGCGCTCGCGCGGCCGGGCCCGCGCTTCCCGCCCCCATGCGGCCGTGCGCCGATGGGGGCGTTTTGTCGTGCGCGGGGCGGTGCGCCGATGCAGGGCTGCCAGGGGCGTCGATTCGGCCGCCGAGTCGTCGGGGCGCCGCGCGCCTGGCCAGTGGGCAGCCGGTTCGCGGGCCGGTCGGGCGGCTTCCTTGGGGACTTCCCCAAGCTGCGGGCTGCGCCTGTCGCGGAGGGCTTGAACTTTCCGGTAAAATGCCCTGTTTATTCGTTCGTTCACCCAATTTCTCGGAAAATTTTGATGCAGCCTGTGGTTGAAACCCTCTCTGGTCTGGAACGCCGCGTCGACCTCGCGGTTTCGGTGGCCGACGTCGAAAAGGAAGTCCAGGCGCAGCTGAAGCGCGTGGCTCGTACCGCCAAGGTGCCCGGGTTCCGTCCGGGCAAGGCCCCGCTGGCCATGCTCGAGCGCAGCCACGGCCCCGGCATTCGCTACGATGTGATCAACGGCCAGGTCGGCCGTGCCTTCGAGCAGGCCATCGATAGCGCCAAGCTGCGCGTCGCCGGCGCGCCCACGCTCGAACCGAAGACCGAAGGCGTGGCCGACGACACGCTGGCCTTCACCGCCACCTTCGAGGTCTATCCCGAAGTGGCCGTGCCCGATCTGGCCGCGCTGGCCGTGACCCGCTACGAGACCGCCGTGTCCGACGCGGAAGTCCAGCAGACGCTCGACGTGCTGCGCAAGCAGCGCGCCACCTACGAGGCCCGCGAAGGCCGCGCCGCCCAGGATGGCGATCGCGTCACGCTCGATTTCGCGGGCACCATCGACGGCGTGCCGTTCGAAGGCGGCAAGGCCGAGAACTTCCCGTTCGTGCTGGGCCAGGGACGCATGCTGCCCGAGTTCGAGGCGGCCGCCCAGGGCCTGAAGGCGGGCGAAACCAAGGTATTCCCGCTCAAGTTCCCGGACGACTACCAAGGCAAGGAAGTCGCCGGCAAGACCGCCGAATTCACCATCACGGTCAAGGAAGTCGCCGAAGGCGTGCTGCCCGAGGTCAATGGCGATTTCGCCAAGGCGCTCGGCCAGCCGGAAGGCGATGTCGAGAAGCTCAAGGCCGACATCCGCACCAACATCGAGCGCGAGGTCAAAGCGCGCACGCAGGGCCGCACCAAGGCCAGCGTCATGGACGCCCTGGTCGAGGCCGGCAAGTTCGACGTGCCCAAGGCGCTGGTCGACAGCGACGTGCAGAACCGCGTCCAGGCCGCCCGCGAGGAACTGAAGCAACGCGGCGTGCCCAACGCCGAGTCGGTGCCCATTCCGGCGGAAGCCTTCGCCACCGAGTCCGAGCGGCGCGTGCGCCTCGGCCTGCTGGTGTCCGAACTGGTCAAGCAGGCGCAGCTGCAAGCCAAGCCCGAGCAGGTGCGCGCGCGCATCGAAGAGTTCGCGCAAAATTACGAGCAGCCCGCGCAGGTCGTCAGCTACTACCTGACCGACCGCCAGCGCCGCGCCGAAATCGAAGCCATCGTGCTCGAGGACAACGTGGTGCAGCACGTGCTGGAAAAAGCCAAGGTCACCGAAGAGCAGGTGCCTTTCGATCAGCTGATGGGGATGGCGTAAGCATGCAGCGTTTCACCGATTTCTATGCGGCAATGTACGGCGGGTCGTCGGTCACGCCCACTGGCCTGGGATATATCCCGATGGTCATCGAGCAGTCCGGGCGCGGCGAGCGTGCGTACGACATCTACTCGCGCCTGCTGCGCGAGCGCCTCATCTTCCTGGTCGGCCCGGTCAACGACAACACGGCCAACCTGATCGTGGCGCAATTGCTGTTCCTGGAATCGGAGAACCCCGACAAGGACATCTCGCTGTACATCAACTCGCCGGGCGGGTCGGTGTACGCCGGGATGGCCATTTTCGACACCATGCAGTTCGTCAAGCCCGACGTCTCGACGCTGTGCACCGGGCTGGCGGCCAGCATGGGGGCTTTCCTGCTTGCCGCCGGCAAGAAGGGCAAGCGCTTCACGCTGCCGAATTCCCGCATCATGATTCACCAGCCTTCGGGCGGCGCCCAGGGCCAGGCTTCCGATATCCAGATCCAGGCCCGCGAGATCCTCGACCTGCGCGAGCGCCTGAACCGCATCCTGGCCGAGAATACCGGCCAGCCCGTGGAGCGCATTGCCGTGGACACCGAGCGCGACAACTTCATGTCGGCCGAAGATGCGGTATCGTATGGTCTGGTGGACAAGGTTCTCGCATCCCGTTCCGAGGGCTAGTCGAACGGAATCCCCCGGGCCTGTGCGGTGCCGTCACGTCCGAGTAAGCGTTGAATGCGCCGGCCGATTCCCGGCGGGCGCGTTCTCACCAGAGATACGAAACACATATGCCTGAAAAAAAGGGATCGGCCGACGCAAAGGTACTGCACTGCTCGTTCTGCAACAAGAGCCAGCACGAAGTCCGCAAGCTGATCGCAGGGCCGTCGGTATTCATCTGCGATGAATGCATCGACCTCTGCAACGACATCATCCGCGAGGAAGCTCAGGCGACCGCGCGCGCGGCCATACGGTCCGAACTGCCCACGCCGGCTGAAATCAAGACCTTCCTGGACCAATACGTCATCGGCCAGACGCTGCCCAAGCGCATGCTGGCGGTGGCGGTCTACAACCACTACAAGCGCATCCGCCACGGCGAGATCAAGGGCGACGAGGTCGAGCTCTCGAAGAGCAACATCATGCTCATCGGCCCCACCGGCTCGGGCAAGACGCTGCTGGCCCAGACGCTGGCGCGCATGCTCAACGTGCCGTTCGTGATGGCCGACGCCACCACGCTGACGGAAGCGGGCTACGTCGGCGAGGACGTCGAGAACATCATCCAGAAGTTGCTGCAGAACTGCAACTACGAGGTCGAGAAGGCGCAGCGCGCCATCATCTACATCGACGAAATCGACAAGATCTCGCGCAAGTCCGACAACCCGTCGATCACTCGCGACGTCTCGGGCGAGGGTGTGCAGCAGGCGCTGCTCAAGCTCATCGAGGGCACCGTGGCTTCGGTGCCCCCGCAGGGCGGGCGCAAGCATCCCAACCAGGATTTCGTCCAGGTCGACACCACCAATATCCTGTTCATCGTCGGCGGCGCCTTCGATGGCCTCGAGAAGGTGATCCGCGACCGTACCGAGAAATCCGGCATCGGCTTCTCCGCCTCCGTGCGGGCCAAGTCCGAGCGGGGCGTGGGCGAGCTGTTCAGCGAGGTCGAGCCGGAAGACCTGATCAAGTTCGGCCTGATCCCCGAACTGGTCGGCCGGCTGCCCGTGGTGGCCACCCTGGACGAGCTCGACGAAGCCGCGCTGGTCCAGATCCTCACCGAGCCCAAGAACTCGCTGATCAAGCAGTTCCAGAAGCTGTTCGCCATGGAAGGCGCCGAGCTCGACGTGCGTCCCGGCGCGCTCAAGGCCATCGCCCGCAAGGCGCTCAAGCGCAAGACCGGGGCCCGGGGCCTGCGCTCCATCATCGAGGCGGCGCTGCTGGACACCATGTACGACCTGCCTTCCCAGGGCAACGTCAGCCGGGTGGTGCTCGATGAAAACGTCATCGACAGCGACGGCAAGCCGCTGCTCATCTACGCCGACGAGGCCGCCGCGCCGGACAAGCCGGCCCGCAACCAGGTGCGCGGCGCAGCCGCTTGAAAACACAGCAAAAAACCCGTTTTGTAACGGGTTTTTTTGCCTCTGAGCGCCATCCGGGCGCCGGCTGCTTGATTTTTCGGCTATCGTTCCCATATCAGACGTAACCGACACGGATAAATGGGTCACGCACCCGCGATTCCGTTCCCGATACGCCGAGTCATACCAAGGAATCCTCTATGTCTGCCAGTCAGACCCTGCCTTCCGAACCCATCGACCTGCCGCTGCTGCCGCTGCGCGACGTGGTGGTGTTTCCGCATATGGTCATCCCGCTGTTCGTGGGCCGTCCGCGCTCGATCAAGGCGCTGGAAGTGGCCATGGAGGCGGGCAAGAGCATCATGCTGGTGGCCCAGAAGTCCGCCGGCAAGGACGACCCCACGCCCGACGACGTCTACGAGATCGGTTGCGTGGCCGGCATCCTGCAAATGCTCAAGCTGCCCGACGGCACCGTCAAGGTGCTGGTCGAAGGCACGCAACGCGCCCGCATCGACAGCATCGACGACGCCGAATCGCATTTCGTCTGCCAGGTGACGCCGGTCGAGCCCGACGCCGTGCAGGGCTCCGAGACCGAGGCCCTGCGCCGCGCCATCGTTGCCCAGTTCGAACAGTACGTCAAACTCAACAAGAAGATCCCGCCCGAGATCCTCACCTCGCTGGCGGGCATCGATGATGCCGGCCGCCTGGCCGATACCATTGCCGCGCACTTGCCGCTCAAGCTCGAGCAGAAGCAGAAAATGCTCGAGATCCTCGGCACGTCCGAGCGCCTCGAGGGGCTGCTCACGCAGCTCGAAACCGAGATCGACATTCTCCAGGTCGAGAAGCGCATCCGTGGACGCGTCAAGAAGCAGATGGAGAAGAGCCAGCGCGACTACTACCTGAACGAGCAGGTCAAGGCCATCCAGAAAGAACTGGGCGAAGGCGAAGAAGGCGCCGACATCGAAGAGCTCGAAAAGAAGATCATCGCCGCGCACATGCCCAAAGAAGCGCGCAAGAAGGCCGATGCCGAGCTCAAGAAGCTCAAGCTCATGTCGCCCATGTCGGCCGAGGCCACGGTGGTGCGCAACTACATCGATACGCTCATCAATCTTCCCTGGAAGAAGAAGAGCAAGATCAACAACTCCATCGGCAATGCCGAGACGGTGCTCGACGACGACCACTACGGCCTGGAAAAGGTTAAGGAACGCATCCTGGAATACCTGGCCGTCCAGCAGCGCGTCGACAAGGTCAAGGCGCCGATCCTGTGCCTGGTGGGCCCTCCGGGCGTGGGCAAGACCTCGCTCGGCCAGTCCATCGCGCGCGCGACGAACCGCAAGTTCGTGCGCATGGCGCTGGGCGGCGTGCGTGACGAGGCCGAGATCCGTGGCCACCGCCGCACATACATCGGCTCGATGCCCGGCAAGATCCTCCAGAACATGAGCAAGGTGGGCGTGCGCAATCCCTTGTTCCTGCTCGACGAGATCGACAAACTGGGCATGGATTTCCGTGGCGATCCGTCCTCGGCGCTGCTGGAAGTGCTCGACCCGGAACAGAACCACACGTTCCAGGACCACTACATCGAGGTGGATTTCGACCTCTCCGATGTCATGTTCGTGGCCACCAGCAACACGCTGAACATCCCGCCGGCGCTGCTGGACCGCATGGAAGTCATCCGCCTGTCGGGCTACACCGAAGACGAGAAGATCCACATCGCCCGCGACCATCTGCTGCCCAAGCTGATGAAGAACAACGGCGTGAAGGATGCCGAACTGACGGTCGACGATTCCGCGCTGCGCGATATCGTGCGCTACTACACGCGCGAAGCGGGTGTGCGCGCGCTCGAGCGCGAGGTGGGCAAGATCTGCCGCAAGGTGGTCAAGGAACTGCTCGCGCAAAGCGACAAGGCCAAGGCCGAGGGCAAGCCTGAGCAGCCTCATGCGCCGGTGCACGTCGACGCCGACAACCTCAGCAACTACCTGGGCGTGCGGCGCTACACCTTCGGGATGGCCGAGAAGGAAAACCAGATCGGCCAGGTGACCGGCCTGGCCTGGACCGAGGTCGGCGGCGACCTGCTCACCATCGAAGTCGCGGACATGCCGGGCAAGGGCGCCATCCAGCGCACCGGCTCGCTGGGCGACGTCATGAAGGAGTCGGTCGAGGCGGCGCGCACGGTGGTGCGTTCGCGCGCACGCCGCCTGGGTTTTGCCGACAGCGTGTTCGAGAAGCACGACATGCACGTGCACGTGCCGGAAGGCGCCACGCCCAAGGACGGCCCCTCGGCGGGCATCGCCATTACCACCGCCATGGTGTCGGCGCTGTCGCGCATTCCGGTGCGGGCCGACGTCGCCATGACCGGCGAGATCACCCTGCGCGGCGAAGTCCTGCCCATCGGCGGCTTGAAGGAAAAGCTGCTGGCGGCGCATCGGGGCGGCATCAAGACCGTGCTGATTCCCGAAGAGAACGTCAAGGACCTGGCCGAGATTCCGGACAACGTCAAGAATCACCTCGAGATCGTGCCGGTGCGCTGGATCGACAAGGTGCTGGAAATGGCGCTGGAGCGCATGCCCGAGCCGCTGGCCGAGGAAGAGGCGGTGAAGGAGGCGCTGGTGGCCAAGCCGGCGGAAACCGGCGCCCCCGGCGACCCGATGTTCAAGCATTGATCGCCAGGCAGGCGCCGCCAGCGTGGCTGGCGCCGATGGAAAAGGGTGGCCCGCGGGCCACCCTTTTTTGTGTCATCCGCCGCGCGGGGCGGGGATCAGTGCAGGGCGTGGGTGCGGATGAGCCCGACCGCGATGCCTTCGAGGGCGAATTCCTGGGTGCCGTCGACCACGATGGGAGAGAAGTCGGGGTTTTCGGGCAGCAATTCGATGCGGCCATTGTGGCGTTGCAGGCGCTTGACGGTGACGTCGTCCCCCAGGCGGGCGACCACGATCTGGCCGTTGCGGGCCTCGGCCGCCCGCTTGACGGCCAGCAGGTCGCCTTCGAGGATGCCGGCGTCGCGCATGCTCATGCCGCGCACCTTCAGGAGATAGTCGGGCGCCTGGGCGAACAGGCCGGCGTCGACCCCGACTTCGCGCTCGACGTGTTCGGCCGCCAGGATGGGGCTGCCGGCCGCGACCCGGCCCACCAGCGGCAGCAGCAGGCGCCCGACCGCGTCGGCCAGGCCCGCCATGGCGGGCGCGGCGGCGGCCGTTGCCTCGGCGGCGGGGGCCTTCAGGCGGATGCCGCGCGAGGCGCCCGCGGTGAGTTCGATGGCGCCTTTGCGGGCCAGGGCCTTGAGATGGTCTTCAGCCGCATTGGGAGAGCGGAAGCCCAGCGCCCGGGCGATTTCGGCGCGGGTGGGCGGAAACCCCGTACGCGCGACCGTTTGCCGGATGAGATCGAGGATTTCCTGCTGGCGGTCGGTGAGTTTGCTGGCCATGGCGGTATTCCGGTTCGAACTGTATGGATATACAGCGGCGATTCTGGACGACCCGCGGCAAAAATGCAAGTGCCTGCTCTTTCGGCCGGGCCGGCCGGCGGTCGAGCGCGGCATGAAAAAGGCCTCCTTGCGGAGGCCTGTGCGGGCGGGGCGGGGCGCCTGCCGCCGGTTTACTGCTTGAGGACGGCCGCGATGGCCTTGGCCACGGTGTCGATGTTGCGGCTATTGAGGGCCGCCACGCAGATCCGGCCGCTCGAGACGGCGTAGATGCCGTGCTCTTCGCGCAGCGTGTCGACCTGGGCGGCGGTGAGCCCGGAATACGAGAACATGCCGCGCTGCTGCAGCACGAAGCTGAAGTCCTGTGTGGCGCCGGCGGCCTTGATCTTGTCGACCAGTTGCTGGCGCATCAGGCGGATGCGGTCGCGCATGCCGGCCAGTTCCTGTTCCCAGAGCGCGTACAGCTCGGGGGTGTTCAGCACCGTGGAAACGACCGTGCCGCCGTGGGTGGGCGGGTTGGAGTAGTTGGTGCGGATGACGCGCTTGAGCTGGCTGAGCACGCGCTTGGCTTCGTCCTGGTTGCCGGCCACGACCGTCAGGGCGCCCACGCGCTCGCCGTACAGCGAGAACGACTTGGAGAACGACGAGCTGATCAGCATGGTCAGGCCGAGGTCGGCGAACAGACGCACCACCGCGGCGTCTTCCTGGAGCCCGGCGCCGAAGCCCTGGTAGGCGATGTCGAGGAAGGGCACCAGGTTGCGTTCCTTGACGACCTGGGCGATCTGCTGCCATTGCTCGGCGGTGGGGTCGACGCCGGTGGGGTTGTGGCAGCAGGCATGCAGCACGACGACGGTCTGGGCCGGGGCGGCCCGCAGCGAGGCCAGCATGCCCTGGAAGTCCAGCCCGTGCGTGGCGGGATCGTAGTAGGCGTAGGTGTCGACCGGGAAGCCGGCGCGCTCGAACAGGGCGCGGTGGTTTTCCCAGCTGGGATTGCTGATCAGGACCTTGGCCTGCGGCAGCAGCTGGCGCAGGAAATCGGCGCCGATTTTCAGGGCGCCCGTGCCGCCCAGGGCCTGGGCCGTCAGGACGCGGCCTTCGGCCGCCAGCGGGGAGTCGGCGCCGAGCAGCAGCGTCTGGGCACCCTTGTTGTAGCCGGCGATGCCCTCGATGGGCAGATAGCCGCGCGCCGCGGCCGCCTCGATGCGCGCCGTCTCGGCCTTGCGGACGGCGGACAGCAGCGGGATGCGGCCGTCGTCGTCGTAATACACGCCGACGCCCAGGTTGACCTTACCGGGGCGGGAGTCGGCGTTGTATTGTTCATTCAACCCCAGGATGGGGTCGCGCGGCGCAAGTTCGACGGAATCGAAAAGGGAGCTCATGAAGGTTCGCAAGCGATAGGTGGACGCACCCGGCGGTGCTGTGGATAATGGGGGGTTTACCCTGAGACAGTCTAGCATGACCGCTCCCGGATTCGTCGATTTTCCCGACAGCCCGTTCCACCTGTACCAGCCGTATCCGCCGGCGGGCGACCAGCCCGCCGCGATCGAAGGCCTGACCCAGGGGATGCGGGACGGCCTCATGTACCAGACCCTGCTGGGGGTGACGGGCTCGGGCAAGACCTACACCATGGCCAACATCATTGCGCGGCTGGGTCGGCCGGCCCTGGTGCTGGCCCCCAACAAGACCCTGGCTGCGCAACTGTACGCCGAAATGCGCGAGTTCTTTCCCAAGAACGCGGTGGAGTATTTCGTTTCGTACTACGACTACTACCAGCCCGAGGCATACGTCCCCACCCGCGACCTCTTCATCGAGAAAGACTCGTCCATCAACGAGCACATCGAGCAGATGCGGCTGTCGGCCACCAAGAGCCTGCTCGAGCGTCGCGATACGGTGATCGTCGGCACGGTGTCGTGCATCTACGGTATCGGCAATCCCGGCGACTACCACGCCATGGTGCTGATCCTGCGCAGCGGCGACCGCATCTCGCGGCGCGAGATCCTGGCGCGCCTGGTGGCCATGCAGTACACCCGCAACGATGCCGACTTCACGCGCGGCACGTTCCGGGTGCGCGGCGAGACGATCGACATCTTCCCGGCCGAAAGCCCCGAGCTGGCGCTGCGGCTGACGCTGTTCGACGACGAGATCGAGGCGCTCGAGCTGTTCGACCCGCTGACCGGCCGGGTGCGCCAGAAGCTGCCCCGCTTTACCGTCTACCCGGGCTCGCACTACGTGACGCCGCGCGACACGGTGCTGCGCGCCATAGAAACCATCAAGGAGGAGCTGCGCGAGCGCCTGCAGCTCTTCACCGCCGACGGCAAGCTGGTCGAGGCGCAGCGTCTCGAGCAGCGCACCCGCTTCGACCTCGAAATGCTGCAGGAATTGGGGTTCTGCAAGGGTATCGAGAACTACTCGCGCCATTTGTCCGGCGCCGCGCCGGGCGAGCCGCCGCCGACCCTGATCGACTACCTGCCGGCCGATGCGCTGATGTTCATCGACGAGAGCCACGTCACCATGGGCCAGCTCGGCGGCATGTACCGCGGCGACCGGGCGCGCAAGGAAACGCTGGTGCAGTATGGGTTCCGGCTGCCGTCGGCGCTGGACAACCGTCCGCTGCGGCTCGAGGAGTTCGAGGCCCGCATGCGCCAGTGCGTGTTTGTTTCGGCCACCCCGGCCGCGTACGAGCAGGAACACTCCGACAATGTGGTGGAACAGGTCGTGCGGCCCACCGGCCTGGTCGACCCGCGCGTCGAGGTGCGGCCCGCCCGCACCCAGGTCGACGACCTGCTGGGCGAGATCAAGCTGCGGGTGGCGGCGCAGGAGCGCGTGCTGGTCACGACCTTGACCAAGCGCATGGCCGAGGACCTCACCGACTTCCTGGCCGAGCATGGCGTGCGGGTCCGTTACCTGCATTCCGATATCGATACCGTCGAGCGCGTCGAGATCATCCGCGACCTGCGCCTGGGCACCTTCGACGTACTGGTCGGCATCAACCTGCTGCGCGAGGGACTGGACATCCCGGAGGTCTCGCTGGTGGCGATCCTGGACGCCGACAAAGAAGGCTTCCTGCGGTCGGAACGCAGCCTCATCCAGACCATCGGCCGCGCCGCCCGCAACCTGAACGGCCATGCCATCCTGTATGCCGATACCGTGACCGCCTCGATGCAGCGCGCCATCGACGAGACCGAGCGGCGCCGCACCAAGCAGTTGCAGTTCAACGTCGAGCACGGCATTACGGCGCGCGGGGTCAACAAGGCGGTGCGCGAGCTCATCGACGGCATTGTCGCGCCGGCACGACACGACACCCTGGAGGCCGCCATCGAGCCCCAGTTGCTGACCGACGAGAAGGCCATGGCGCGCGAAATCCGCCGCCTCGAGAAGCTGATGATGGACCATGCCCGCAACCTCGAGTTCGAGCAGGCGGCGGCGGCGCGCGACGCCCTGAACGCGCTCAAGCAGCGGGTGTTGCTCGACGGCGCGGCCTAGGGAAGAGGGGCTCGTGCTGCATTGCGGTCAAGTCGCCGGCATTGTTACGGAAGTGGCCGAAAAAACCTCATTCTTAGCTTCATATTATTGCTTTAAGCTATTGATTTAATATAAAAAAATAATCGGCCGCCCGGGCGGGGAAATGCTTGCGCAATTGCAAAAAAAACTTGCTATATTCCGGGTTTTCCCTCAGACTTACACCCATGATGACCAAGGTACTTTTCGTTTGCATGGGTAATATCTGTCGCTCGCCGAGCGCAGAGGGCGTTTTTCGCCATTTGGTGAATGACGCCGGTTTGAGCGAGGTCGTGCGGGTGGATTCCGCCGGCACGCATGCCTACCACATCGGCGAGGCGCCCGACGCCCGCGCCCAGGCCGCCGCCCGCAAGCGCGGCTACGAGATCAATCACTGCGAAGCCCGCCAGGTCACCGCGGAGGATTTCCGCGATTTCGATCTCATCCTGGCGATGGACTGGGACAACCTTTCCGCGCTGCAGCAGCAGTGCCCCAAGGCCTACCAGCACAAGCTGATGCTGCTGATGCGCTTCGCCAACGAGTTCGAGGAAGCCACCGTCCCCGATCCCTACTACGGCGGCCCGGAAGGGTTCGGCAAGGTGCTCGACTACCTCGAAGACGCCTGTCAAGGCGTACTGGAACTGGTCCGCAAGCGGGCCACCCAGTACCAGGCCGCTTGATCGCCGGTCCGGACCGGCTTCCAGAAACCGCGCTACGGCGCGGTTTTTTGCGGGTGCGATGACTTAGCAAATTACTCGGGAATTTGCTATACTTGAGGTAATTACTCAGGTATTGGTTGCCCCGCGTTGCGGGCAGCCAGCCCGTTCAACAGGAATCCACCATGCGGCTCACTACCAAAGGGCGTTTCGCGGTAACCGCGATGATCGACCTGGCCATGCGGCAGCACAGCGGTCCGGTGACTCTCGCGGCGATCAGCCAGCGCCAGAATATTTCTCTTTCTTACCTGGAGCAGCTTTTTGGCAAGCTGCGCCGGCACGAGCTGGTCGACAGCGTGCGCGGCCCCGGCGGCGGCTACTCGCTGGCCCGCCTGGCGCGCAACGTCACCGTTGCCGACATCATTTTCGCGGTCGACGAGCCGCTCGACGCCACCAGCTGCGGGGGCAAGCACGATTGCACCAGCGGCAACGACGGCAAGAGCGGCAAGTGCATGACGCACGAGCTCTGGACCACGCTGAACCGCAAGATGGTCGACTACCTCGATTCCGTGTCGCTGCAGGACCTGGTCGACCAGCAGCGCCTGCGGCAGCTGCAGGAGGCGTCCAAGGCCGCCCAGGGCTGCACCGCCGTGCGGGTGGAACGGGGAACCCCCGGGTCCGCCTCGACCGCCTCGGCCATTGCCGCCGACGCCACCGTATAAGCAGGAGTAGCAACACATGACCACCCGCCCGATCTATCTCGATTATTCCGCCACCACGCCGGTCGACCCTCGCGTGGTCGAAAAGATGGTGCCCTGGCTGTACGACAACTTCGGCAACCCCGCTTCGCGCAGCCATTCGTTCGGCTGGGAAGCGGAAGAGGCTGTCGAGAACGCCCGCCAGGAAGTCGCCAAGCTGGTCAACGCCGACCCGCGTGAAATCATCTGGACGTCCGGCGCCACCGAGTCCGACAACCTGGCCATCAAGGGCGCGGCCAATTTCTACGCCGAGCGCGGCAAGCACGTCATTACGGTCAAGACCGAGCACAAGGCGGTGCTGGACACCTGTCGCGAGCTCGAGCGCCAGGGCTTCGAGGTCACCTACCTGGACGTCCGCGACGATGGCCTGCTGGACCTGGATGCCTTCAAGGCGGCGCTGCGGCCGGACACCATCCTGGTGTCGGTGATGATGGTCAACAACGAGATCGGCGTCATCCAGGACATCGAGACGCTGGGCGAGATCTGCCGCGACAAGGGCATCGTGTTCCATGTCGACGCCGCGCAGGCCACCGGCAAGGTCGAGATCGACCTGCAGAAGCTCAAGGTCGACCTGATGTCGTTCTCGGCGCACAAGACCTACGGCCCCAAGGGCATCGGGGCGCTGTATGTGCGGCGCAAGCCGCGCGTGCGCATCGAGGCGCAGATGCATGGCGGCGGGCACGAGCGCGGGTTCCGGTCCGGCACGCTGGCCACCCACCAGATCGTCGGCATGGGCGAAGCCTTTCGCCTGGCCCGCGAGGAAATGGGCACCGAGAACGAGCGCATCCGCATGTTGCGCGACCGCCTGTGGGCGGGCCTTTCCCAGATCGAGGAAACCTACCTGAATGGCAGCCTCGAGCAGCGCGTGCCGCACAACCTGAACGTCAGCTTCAATTACGTCGAAGGCGAATCGCTGATCATGGCGATCAAGGAACTGGCCGTTTCCAGCGGCTCGGCCTGCACCTCGGCCAGCCTGGAGCCTTCCTATGTGCTGCGCGCCCTGGGGCGCAACGACGAGCTGGCGCACAGCTCGATCCGCTTCACGCTGGGCCGCTTCACCACCGAGCAGGAAGTGGATTTCACCGTCGAACTCATCAAGAGCCGCGTGGGCAAGCTGCGCGACATGTCGCCGCTGTGGGAAATGGCCCAGGCCGGCATCGACCTGAACACCGTGCAGTGGGCCGCGCACTGAGCGCCCGCGCGATCGACACAGGAGAAACATCATGGCATACAGCACCAAAGTTCTGGACCACTATGAAAACCCCCGCAACGTGGGCTCGTTCGACAAGGGCGACGCCTCGGTGGGCACCGGCATGGTCGGCGCGCCGGCCTGCGGCGACGTGATGAAGCTGCAGATCAAGGTCAACGAGTCGGGCGTGATCGAAGACGCGCGCTTCAAGACGTACGGCTGCGGCTCGGCCATCGCGTCCAGCTCGCTGGTCACCGAGTGGGTCAAGGGCAAGACGCTGGACGAGGCGCTCAACATCCGCAATACCCAGATCGCCGAGGAACTGGCTTTGCCGCCGGTGAAGATCCACTGCTCGATCCTGGCCGAAGACGCCATCAAGGCCGCGGTGCAGGACTACAAGGACAAGCACGCGGCGCCGGCGCAGGCCGAACCCGCGGCGGCGGCTGTCGCGGCGGGCTGATATGTCTGTCACCCTGACCCAACAGGCCGCGTCCCATATCGGACGCTACTTGCAGAAGCGCGGCAAGGGCCTGGGCCTGCGCCTGGGCGTGCGGACCACCGGGTGCTCGGGGATGGCCTACAAACTCGAGTACGTGGACGAACCCGCGACCGAAGACCTGGTCTTCGAAAGCTTTGGCGTCAAGGTGTTCGTGGACCCGAAAAGCCTCGCCTACCTGGACGGCACGGAGCTGGACTACGCGCGCGAAGGCCTGAACGAAGGCTTCAAGTTCCGCAACCCCAACGAGAAGGCGACCTGCGGCTGCGGCGAGTCGTTCACGGTGTAGGTCTTGGCCGGCGACGATCATTTCAGCCTGTTCGGCCTGCCGCCCCGGTTCGAGCTGGATGCCCAGGCGCTCGAGCAGGCCTGGCGCGCCGTGGCGGCGCGGGTGCACCCCGACCGCTATGCCACCGCCAGCCCGGCCGAGCGCCGCGTCGCCATGCAATGGGCCGCGCGCGCCAATGAAGCCTACCGGCAATTGCGCGATCCGCTGCTGCGGGCCCGCTACCTGTGTGAGCAGGCGGGCGTGGACCTGCAGACCGAAAGCAACACCGCCATGGACCCGGCCTTCCTGATGCAGCAGATGCAATGGCGCGAGATGCTGGACGAGGCGCGCCAGGACCCGGCCGCGTTCGCCGCGCTCGATGCCGAATTGCAGCAGGCCCGCCAGGAAATGCGCGCCACGCTGGCTACATTGCTCGACACCCGGCGCGACTTCGCCGCCGCCGGCATCAAGGTGCGCGAATGGATGTTCGTCGAAAAACTCGCGCAGGAGCTGGCCGCCGCGCGGCCGGCCTAGCGCCGTTCCGGCGGCCGGTGTCGCACTGTTTCTAGCTTTCCGATCCGAAGCATAATCATGGCCTTATTGCAGATTTCCGAGCCCGGCGAATCGCCCGCGCCGCACCAGCGCAAGCTTGCGGTGGGCATCGACCTGGGCACGACCAATTCCCTGGTGGCCGCGGTGCGCAGCAGCACGCCCGAAGTGCTGGGCGATGCCGATGGCCGGCCCTTGCTGCCATCCGCCGTGCGCTACCTGGCCGACGGCCGCGCCGTGATCGGCGCAGCGGCCCTGGCCCAGCAGGCGGCCGACCCTTTCAACACCATCGTGTCGGTCAAGCGCTTCATGGGCCGTTCGCTCGAGGAAGCGCGCGCCAGCGGGGCGCCCTACGAATTCGTCGATGCTCCCGGCATGGTGCGGCTGCGCACGGTGCAGGGCGATCTCAGCCCGGTGGAGATCTCGGCGCAGATCCTGGCGGTGCTGCGCCAGCGCGCCGAAGACGTGCTGGGCGACGACCTGGTGGGCGCGGTGATCACCGTGCCGGCTTATTTCGACGATGCCCAGCGCCAGGCCACGCGCGATGCCGCCCGCCTGGCCGGGCTCAACGTGCTGCGCCTGCTCAACGAACCGACGGCGGCCGCCATTGCCTATGGGCTGGACCAGGCCGCCGAGGGCACTTATGCCGTCTACGACCTGGGCGGCGGTACTTTCGACATTTCCATCCTGCGCCTGACCAAGGGCGTGTTCGAGGTGGTCGCCACCGGCGGCGATACGGCGCTGGGCGGCGACGATTTCGATTGGGCGATCGCCGAGTACGCCCGCGGCACCCTGGGCGCCGACGTGCAACTGGAGGCAGCCGACCGGCGCGCCGTGCTGGTGGCCGCCCGGGCGGCGCGCGAGGCGCTGTCGAGCGAGCAGTCCGCCGCGCTGCGCGTCGACCTGCAGGATGGCCGCGCGCTGGATGTGGAGCTGACGCGCGGGCAGTTCGAGCAATTGGCCGAACCGCTGGTGCGTCGCACGCTGGAGCGCGCCCGGGCCGCCTTGCGCGACGCGGGGCTGGCGGTATCCGACGTCAAGGGCGTGGTCATGGTGGGCGGCGCGACGCGCATGCCGGTGATCCGCCAGGCCGTGGGCGAGTTGTTCGGCACGGAGCCGCTGGTGGACCTGGATCCGGACCAGGTCGTGGCGCTGGGCGCGGCCCTGCAGGCCAACCTGCTGGCCGGCAACCGCATGCCCGGCGAGGACTGGCTGTTGCTGGACGTGATCCCGCTGTCGCTGGGGCTGGAAACCATGGGCGGGCTGGTCGAGCGCATCATCCCGCGCAACAGCACCATCCCGGTGGCGCGCGCCCAGGAATTCACCACTTTCAAGGACGGGCAGGGCGCGATGAGCCTGCACGTGGTGCAGGGCGAGCGCGACCTGGTGTCCGATTGCCGGTCGCTGGCGCGCTTCGAGCTGCGCGGCATCCCGCCCATGGTGGCCGGCGCGGCGCGCATCCGCGTGACCTTCCAGGTCGACGCCGACGGCCTGCTGAGCGTTACGGCGCGCGAGCAGAGCACCGGCATCGAGGCGGCCGTGTCGGTCAAGCCGTCCTATGGGCTGTCCGATGACGAGATCTCGCGCATGCTGGCCGACAGCGTGGCGCAGGCCGACAGCGATGCGCAGGCGCGCATGTTGCGCGAGCAGCAGGTCGAGGCGCGCCAGCTGGTTGAGTCGGTGCGCGCCGCCCTGGCCAGCGACGGCGACCTGCTCGATGCCGACGAGCGCCGCCTGGTCGACCAGCGCCTGCAAGAGGCCGAGGCCGCCCAACAGGCGGCCGATGTCGAGCTCGTGCGCGCCGCCGTCCAGGCCCTCTCGGACGCCACCGAGGAATTCGCCGCGCGCCGCATGGACCGCGGCATCCGCGCCGCTCTGGCCGGCCGCAAGCTGGACGAAATCGCCTGACCGAACCGCCCACTCGAACTTATGCCTAAACTGACTGTATTGCCCCATCCCGACGTCTGCCCCGACGGCGCCGTGATCGAAGACGCGCCGCAGGGCAAGTCGATCTGCCGCGTGCTGCTCGACAATCACATCGAGATCGAGCACGCCTGCGAGTTGTCGTGCGCCTGCACCACCTGTCATGTGATCGTGCGCGAAGGCTTTTCCTCGCTCGAGGATGCTTCCGACGACGAGGAAGACCTGCTCGACAAGGCCTGGGGGCTGAGCTCCACGTCGCGCCTGTCCTGCCAGGCCCTGGTGGCCGATGCCGACCTGACCGTCGAGATTCCCAAGTACACTATCAATCACGCCAAAGAGGGTCATTGATGAAGTGGGTCGATACATATGACATCGCGGCCGCGCTGGCCGATGCGCACCCGGACGTGGATCCCAACACGGTGCGTTTCACGCAACTGCGCGAGTGGGTGCTGGCGCTGCCCGGCTTCGACGACGATCCGGCCCGTTGCGGCGAGAAGATCCTGGAGGCCATCCAGATGGCCTGGATCGACGAGGCGGACTGACCCATGGCGTCCGCTCCCGCCGGATTGCGCTTCGGCCTGGCGGCCAACCGCCTGCATCACGAGACTCCCGACGCGGCGCTGTTTTCCTGGCTGAGGGCCAGCTCGCCGGCGATCCGCGAGCTCGGCGTCCAGTTGCACACCGTGGGGCGCACGCACGATGCCATCGTGCGCGAGGGCATGCTGCAGGGCTATCCGGGCCTGATCCGCTATCCGTACGGGCGCGAGGGCGGCCTGATGAAGCTGGTGGCCCGGGTGACCGAGGGCCGCGAAGGCGAGGCGCCGTTCGACGGCGCCATCTACCTGATCGACCCGGTCGATCCGTCATCCATTTTTCCCGAAGCCCTGGCGCTCAAGCGCCAGTGCATCACGCACGGGCGGCCGTTCATTTCCACGCTGGCCGGCGCCATCGAGTGGATGGAAGTGGAGCGCCTGCATGCCGGCCTGCGCCCGGATCCTTCCGTGTCCCGCCTGTTCGATTTCGGGCGCCACACCCTGGCGCTGATCTCGCACGATGCGCTCAAGGACCAGATGGTCGCTTTCGCGGCCGACCATTTCGACCTGCTGTCGAAGTTCGAGCGGCGCGTGGCCACCGGCACGACGGGCGCGCGCCTGAACGAGCTGGCCTGGGCGCGCGGCTGGCCGGCCGACCGTCCCTGGGTGCACCGCTACTTGAGCGGCCCGCTGGGCGGCGACGCGCAGATCGCCGAACTGGTGCTCGAGCACCAGTGCCAGCGCGTGATCTTCTTTGAAGATCCGCATGTGGCGCGCCAGCACGAGGCCGATATCCAGTTGCTGGAGCGGGCCGTGCGGGTGGTGACGGAATCGGCGATCTGCGCGACGTCGCCGTCGGTGGCGCGGCGCTGGGCCCAGGCAATGGAGCGGCGCGCGGCCTGACCGGCCAACGGCCGCGCATTCAGCGCGGCCGTTTCAGCAGCGCGGCAACCGCGCAGGCAATCGACAACACCAGCAGCAGGCCGGCGATGCGCAGCAGCCCCGTGCCGCCCAGCACCTCGCCGCCGCCCGTCACGGCGCCGGATATCCCGCCCAGCCAGAGCAGGGCGCAGAACAGCGACAGGACGAACAACAGCACCGCTGCGCTGGCCAGCAGCGTCAGCATCAGCCGTCCCGCGCGGGGCGGCGCTGCGGGACCGCGCCGCTTGGGCAGGACGACATACAGCAGCAGGACGATGAAGACCGCGATGATCAGCAGTTTGACGAGCATGGCGGCCGGGTTCCGTCAGTCTTCGCGCCGCAGGTGCGGAAAGAGGATGACGTCGCGGATGCTGGCGCTGTCGGTCAATAGCATGACCAGGCGGTCGATGCCGATGCCGCAGCCGCCGGTGGGCGGCATGCCGTATTCGAGCGCCCGGATGTAGTCCGCGTCGTAGTACATGGCCTCTTCGTCGCCGGCATCCTTGGCTTCGACCTGGGCGCGGAAGCGCTCGGCCTGGTCTTCCGGATCGTTCAGCTCGGAGAAGCCGTTGGCGATCTCGCGGCCGGTCATGAACAGCTCGAAGCGCTCGGTGATGCCCGGGCGGGTGTCCGAGGCGCGCGCCAGCGGCGAGACCTCGACCGGGTAGTCGATGATGTAGGTCGGGTTCCAGAGCTGGGCTTCGGCGGTCTCTTCGAAGAGCGCCAGCTGCAGGGCGCCCAGGCCCGCGCGCGCCAGCACCGGGCCGTCGACGTCCGCGCCCAGCTTCTTGAGTTCGCCGCGCACGAAGGCGGCGTCGTCGAGTTGGGCCTGGGTATAGCCGCTGGTGTACTTCAGGATGGCCTCGCAGATGGTGAGGCGGTCGAACGGCCTGGACAGGTCCAGCTCGCGCTCCTGGTAGGTCAGCACCGCGCTGCCGGTGGCGGCAATGGCCGCCTGGCGCAGGATCTGCTCGGTGAAGTCCATCAGCCAGCGGTAATCCGCATAGGCCGCGTAGAACTCCATCATCGTGAATTCAGGATTGTGGCGCGGGCTGACGCCTTCGTTGCGGAAGTTGCGGTTGATTTCGAACACGCGTTCGAAGCCGCCCACGATCAGCCGCTTCAGGTAGAGCTCGGGCGCGATGCGCAGGAACATTTCCATGTCCAGCGCGTTGTGGTGGGTGACGAACGGCTTGGCCGCGGCGCCGCCCGGGATGGGGTGCAGCATGGGCGTCTCGACTTCGAGGAAGCCGGCGTCCAGCATGACCTGGCGGATGCTGCCCACGGCCTTGCTGCGCACCTCGAAGGTGCGGCGGGTGGCCTCGGTCATGATGAGATCGACATAGCGCTGGCGGTAGCGCAGCTCCTGGTCGGCCACGCCATGGAACTTGTCGGGCAGCGGGCGCAGCGACTTCGACAGCAGGCGCGCCGTGGCGGCATGCACCGAGAGCTCGCCCTTGTTGGTCTTGAAGACGGTGCCTTCGACCGCGATGATGTCGCCGATGTCCCACTGCTTGAACGCGGCGTAGGCTTCCTCGCCGAGCGTGCCGCGCTCCAGGTAGACCTGGATGCGGCCGCTGCCGTCCTGCACCGTGGCGAAGCTGGCCTTGCCCATGACACGCTTGAGCATCATGCGGCCCGCCACCTTGACGCGCACGCCGGCCGCGGCCAGGGCCTCCTGGTCTTGCTCGCCGTACTGACGGTGCAGGTCGGCGGCGTGCGCATCCGGCACGAAGTCGTTGGGGTACGCGACGCCGGCTTCGCGCAGTTTGGACAGCTTGGCGCGCCGTTCGGCGATCAAGCGGTTTTCGTCCTGGGCGGCCGGGGCGGGCGAGTGGTCGGTCATGGTGGGTCAGTCGTAATTGCGGATGTCGTCGATTTCGGTGGTGCCGAAATCGTCACGGTCTAGATAGGCGAGGATGCGGGCCGCGACCGCCGCGGGAGCGGCGAGCTTGCCGGTGGCGTGGAACTCCTGGAACTTGGCCAACGCCGGGAAACTGGCCGGATCGCTGGCGCGGATGGCCTGCTGCATGTCGGTGTCGACGATGCCGGGCGCCAGTGCGACGGCCCGCACACCGCCGGAACCCTGTTCCTGCTTCAGCACGCGGGTGTACATGTCGAGGGCGGCCTTGGTGGCGCAGTAGACGCCCCAGCCGGCGTTGGGGTTGCGGCCCGCGCCCGAGGAGATGTTCAGCACGCGGCGGTCGGCCTGCAGGTCGTGCACGGCCGCCACGAATCGGGCGGTCAGCAGCATCACGGCGGAGATATTCAGGTTGAATGCGGCGGCGATGCCCGGGCCGTCGACCAGTTCGGCGGCGGCGGCCACCGGCTGCACGGTGCCGGCATTGTTGATCAGCAGGTAGCGCCCGGCGTCGCGGGGCAGGGATGCGGCAATGCGCTCGGCGGCCTGCGCGGCCGCGCCCAGGTCAACCAGGTCGACCTGGACCTGTTCGAGTTCGGCGCCCTGCGCGCGGGCGTGGGCGGCCAGCTCCGGGTCGGCGCGGCGGGCCAGGGTGATGAGCCGGGTGCCGGGCCGGGCCAGGCCGCGCGCCAGGGCGGCGCCGATGCCGCGCGAGGCGCCGGTCAGGATTGCGATCGTGTCGGTCATGCGCTTGCCTCTGAAAGAGATGGGGACGCCCGCAGGCGCCCCGGGAATCACACGCCTTGCTTCAGGCTCGCCTGGATGAAGGTGTCCAGGTCGCCGTCCAGGACCTTCTGGGTGTTGGAGATTTCCACGTTGGTGCGCAGGTCCTTGATGCGGCTCTGGTCGAGCACGTATGAACGGATCTGGTGGCCCCAGCCCACGTCGGTCTTGGAGTCCTCGAGTTTTTGCTGCTCGGCCATGCGGTTGCGCATTTCCAGCTCGTAGAGCTTGGATTTCAGCATCTGCATTGCTTCGGCGCGGTTGCGGTGCTGCGAGCGGTCGTTCTGGCACTGGACCACGATGCCGGTCGGGATGTGGGTCAGGCGCACGGCCGAGTCGGTCTTGTTGATGTGCTGGCCGCCCGCGCCGCTGGCGCGATAGGTGTCCACGCGCAGGTCGGCCGGGTTGACCTCGATCTCGAAGGAGTCGTCGACCTCGGGGTACACGAACACGCTGGCGAACGAGGTATGGCGCCCGCCGGACGAGTCGAACGGGCTCTTGCGCACCAGGCGGTGCACGCCGGTTTCGGTGCGCAGGTAGCCGAAGGCGTACTCGCCCTCGAGCTTGATGGTGGCGGACTTGATGCCGGCCACTTCGCCTTCGGATTCTTCCAGGACCTCGGCCTTGAAGCCCTTGCGCTCGGCGTACTTCAGGTACTGGCGCAGCAACATGGACGCCCAGTCCTGCGCTTCGGTGCCGCCCGCGCCCGCCTGGATGTCCAGGAAGCAATTGAGCGGGTCGGCCGGGTTGGAGAACATGCGGCGGAATTCCAGGCCCTCGAGCTGCTGCTGGAAACCGTCGGCATCGCGTTCGATCGACTCGAGCGTGGCGTCGTCGGCGTCGGCCGCGGCCAGCTCGAACAGTTCCTGGGAGTCGGCGATGCCGCTGCGCAAGGCGCTCAGCGTCTCGACCACGTCTTCGAGGGATTTTTTTTCACGGCCCAGGTCCTGGGCGTGCTTGGGGTCGTTCCAGACCGCCGGGTCTTCGAGTTCGGCGTTGACGACCTGCAGGCGTTCGGCCTTCAGATCGTAGTCAAAGATACCCCCGTAGCGCCTGCTCGCGCTCTGCGTAGTCGGCAAGGCGGGCGGCGAGCTGGTTCTGGCGTTCGGCTTCCATGGTGCTTCCTGGTGGCTATTGTGCGAAACCCAGCATTTTAACGTGGATTACTCGGCATGCTCGACGACCAGCTGGGCCGACACCATGCCGTTCCAGATATTGGGTTCGAGGCGATATGCCACCTGGACGCGCTCGGGCAGCGACTGGTCGTGGCTGAACCAGATGGCGTCGAAGCGCTGGTGGCCGCGCTCGAGCGACAGCTTGAGGTGTTTCTCGCCCACCAGCCGCTGATTGCGCACGGTGAACTCATCCAGGAACAGCGGCGCGGCGAAACCGGCGCCCCAGACCTGCTGCTGCAGCAGCGTGGCGACGTCGGCATTGGCATAGCCCGATTCGAGCGAACCGTCGGTCTCGATCAGCGGTTCGAACGTATCGCGGCCGGTCAGCTCGCGCACCGCGGCGTCGAAGGCCGGCGCGAAGGCGGGGAAATCGTCGCGGCCCAGTGTCAGCCCCGCCGCCATGGCATGGCCGCCGAACTTGCGGATAAGGCCCGGATGGCGCTTGGAGACGAGGTCGAGCGCGTCGCGCAGGTGTACGTCGGGAATCGACCGGCCGGACCCGCGGATTTCGTCATCGCCAGCTGGCGCGAAGGCCAGGGTGGGGCGCCAGAACTTCTCTTTCAGGCGCGAGGCCACCAGGCCCACCACGCCCTGGTGCCAGCCAGGATCGAATACGCAGACCGAGGCGCCCGCGGCGTTGTCCGCGGCTTCCATGGCCGCCAGCGCCTGTTCGCGCATTTCGGCTTCGATGCCGCGCCGTTCGCGGTTGATCTGGTCGAGCTGGCGCGCCATGTCGAGGGCCTGTGCTTCGTCGTCGGTGGTCAGGCAGGCGATGCCGAGGCTCATGTCGGCCAGCCGGCCGGCTGCGTTGATGCGCGGCCCCAGGGCGAAGCCCAGGTCGAAGCCGCAGGCGCTGCGCGGCTCGCGCGCCGCCACCGCGAACAGGGCGCGCACGCCCGGCTGCATGCGCCCGGCGCGCATGCGCTGCAGGCCCTGGGTGACCAGCAGCCGGTTGTTGCCGTCGAGCTTGACCACGTCGGCGACCGTGCCCAGGGCGACCAGGTCGGCCAGCGCGTCCAGGCGCGGCCCGCCGTCGGGCGGATAGACGCCGCGCCGGCGCAGTTCGGCGCGCAGCGCCAGCATCAGGTAGAAGATGACGCCCACCCCGGCCAGGTTCTTGGAGGGGAAACCGCAGCCCGGCTGGTTCGGGTTGACGATGGCCAGCGCATCCGGCAGCGTGTCGCCAGGCAGGTGGTGATCCGTGACCACCACGCCGATGCCGGCCGCATTGGCGGCGGCCACGCCGTCGACGCTGGCGATGCCGTTGTCCACCGTGATGATCAGGTCCGGCTTGCCGCCGCGGTGCGCGCACGCCAGCTCGACCACGGCCGGCGACAGCCCATAGCCCGTCTCGAAACGGTTCGGCACCAGGAAATCGACGTCGGCGCCGAACGCCCGCAGCGCGCGCAGGCCCACGGCGCATGCGGTGGCGCCGTCGCAATCGTAGTCGGCCACGATCAGGAGCCGCTGGCCGCGCGCAATCGCATCGGCCAGGATCCGCGCGGCGTGCTCGGCGTGGGTCAGCCCCGCCGGCGGCAGCAAGGCGGGCCAGGCGAGGCGGGTCTGGTCGGGATGCGTGACGCCGCGCGCCGCCCACAGGCGCGCCAGCAGCGGATGTATGCCCGCCGCTTCCAGGATGCGGCGGGCGTCGGGATCGGGTGAGCGGACAGTCAGACGGGGCGAGACCACCAGGCGTTCCAGTTTTTCTTGGGCGCTGGCAGCCAGGACAGCAGGCGGCCGCGCGGTTTAAGGGTCAGGGTGGCGCGGCGGTCGCCGCCCAGCAGGATCAGTTGCACAGGCCGGGCCGGCAGGCCGGCGCGCTCCGCCAGCGGCTTCAGGTGGCGCCGGTCCAGTTCGGCCAGCGCGTCCAGCCAGCCGGCCCAGTCACCGGCGCGATGCGGCGCCTCGAGCTGGCCGGCGATGTCGGCCGGCGCGGCGCTGCTGGCCGGGGCCGGCCAGGCCGCGGCGCCGCCGTACAGCCAGAGCGCGTTGACGGGCGGGGCGCCGCGCGCCGCGCGCGCCTCGTTGACGGGGTGTTCGTGCCACGCCATCTGGATTTCATTGAGCAGGCGGCGCCAGGGACGCGTCGCGGCATCCTGGTTCCACCAGTCGCGCAGCGGCTGGCCCGCGACCGCGGCGGGGCTGACGGTGCGCGGCGCCAGTCCGGCGGGCAGGCGCAGCCGCCAGCGCTGCGGCGCCAGCGGGTCGGCGGCGAAGCCGGCCGCGTCGATGCAAGGCCGGGCCGTGTCCAGCAGGGCGGCCGCTTCTTCGGCGCGCAGGTCCATGGTGGCCGGGTCGAGCAAGGTGGCCTGGTCGGTGCCCAGCGAAAGATGCGCCAGCTCGGCCAGCCAGACCGGCTCGCCGTCGGCCCCGGCAGGGCCGGCCAGCAAAGGACCCAGGCCGGCGCCGAGCGGTTCGCCGGCCGCCGGCCGGTAGCCGGCCCGTTCCAGCTGCCAGGCTTCGTAGGGCGTGCAGCCGTGTTCGCGCGGATCGAAGGCGGCCACGTGCGCAACGCCGGCCTGCAGCCAGCCGTGCAGCACCGGCGCGCGCTGTGGCAGCAGCCGGGCCAGTTCGGCGGCGACGGGCAGGGGGGGCAGGGCGCCCGGGATGGCAATGAGCATGGCGCCGATTGTAGTCCCAGGGTCGGCCGCCGCCGCAAGGCGCCCGGCGCTGGCCGCCTGCGCCGTTAATGCCATAATGCGCAGGTGCTGAAAATACCTTACGAACTATGGATCGGCGCCCGCTACGCGGGCATGGCCCGCATCCGCCAGCGACGCGGGCGCCGCGATCGCTTCATCTCGTTCATCGCGGCCACCTCGATGGCCGGCATCGCCCTGGGCGTGGCCGCGCTGATCGTCGTGTTGTCGGTGATGAACGGCTTCCAGAAAGAAGTGCGCGACCGCATGTTGTCGGTGCTGCCGCACATCGAGCTGTACATCCCCGGCGCCGTGCCCGAGCGGGTGCTGGAGCAATGGCGCCAGTTCGCCGACGCGGCCGAGCGCAACCCGGAGGTCAAGGGGGCGGCTCCGTTCGTGGCCGCGCAGGCCATGCTGGCGCGCGGCCAGGCGCTGCGCGGCGTACAGGTGCGCGGCATCGACCCGGCCACCGAGGGCCAGGTATCCGACATTCCCGGCCAGATGTCCAGCGGCAAGCTCGCCGACCTGAAGCCCGGCAGTTTCGGTGTCGTGCTGGGCAGCGACCTGGCCGGCGCGCTCGGCGTGCAGGTCGGCGACACGCTGCTGATGCTGGCGCCGCAGGGTTCGATCAGCCCGGCGGGTTTCACGCCGCGCATGCGCCAGTTCACGGTGGTGGGCACCTTCACGTCGGGCCACTACGAATATGACTCCAGCCTGGCCTTCATCGATGCGCAGGACGCGGCGCGGGTGTTCCGCGACAGCGGCACCGCGGGCGTGCGCCTGCGGGTGGCCGACATGCAGCGCGCGCCGCAGGTGGCGGTCGACCTGGCCAAGACCCTGCCGCCCTATGTGATGGCCAGCGACTGGTCGCGCAACAACCGCACCTGGTTCGCGGCAGTGCAGACCGAGAAGCGCATGATGTTCCTGATCCTGGCGCTGATCGTCGCGGTGGCGGCGTTCAACCTGCTGTCCTCGCTGGTCATGGCCGTCAAGGACAAGCAGTCGGATATCGCCATCCTGCGCACGCTGGGCGCGGGGCCGGGCGAGGTGGCCCGCATCTTCCTGGTGCAGGGGGCATTGATCGGGGTGGTGGGCACCGTGGTGGGCGTGCTCGGGGGCATGCTGATCGCCTACAACGTGGGCGTGATCGTGCCGTTCATCGAGGGCCTGCTGGGCATCCATTTCCTGCCGCGCGAAATCTACTTCATCAGCGAATTGCCGTCCGACCCGCAATCCGGCGACATCATCACCATCGGCGTGACCTCGCTGGTGCTGTCGCTGCTGGCCACCCTGTATCCCAGTTGGCGCGCCTCGCGCCTGCAACCCGCCCAGGTGCTGCGCCATGACTGACACCCTGCTCACTCCGGCCGGCGATACGCCGGCGCTGCAAGCCCGCAATCTGGTGAAGACCTACGACGAGGGGCCGGCGCGCATCCAGGTGCTGGACAATGTCAGCCTGAGCGTCGCGCGCGGCGAGATGGTGGCCATCGTGGGTGCCTCCGGCTCGGGCAAGAGCACGCTGCTGCATATCCTGGGGCTGCTCGACGTGCCGAGCGCGGGCGAGGTCACGGTGGATGGCGTGGCGGCCGCCGGCCTGTCGGAAGGGCAGAAGAGCGCCTTGCGCAACCGCAGCCTCGGCTTCGTGTATCAGTTCCATCACCTGCTGCCCGAGTTCTCGGCGCTGGACAACGTCGCCATGCCGCTGATCGTGCGCCGCGAGGCCCGCGATACGGCGCGGGCGGCCGCGCGCAAGGTGCTGGCCCTGGTGGGCCTGGCGGCGCGGGAAGGGCATTTCCCCGGCCAGTTGTCCGGCGGCGAACGCCAGCGCGTGGCACTGGCGCGCGCGCTGGTCACGCGGCCGGCCTGCGTGCTGGCCGACGAACCCACCGGGAACCTGGACCGCGGCACGGCGCACAAGATGTTCGAGTTGCTGACTCAGGTAAACCGGGAATCCGGCACGGCGTTTGCTATCGTGACGCACGATGCCGAACTGGCCGCCCTGGCCGACCGCCAACTGCTGATGGAGCGCGGGCAGCTGGTATCGAGCTAGGGCCTGGCGTCCGACCCGCCCGACTTGCCATGCTGATCGACACGCACTGCCATCTCGATGCCGCTGAATTCGACGCCGATCGCCTGGAGGTGGCCCGCGCCGCGCGGGCTGGCGGGGTCGGCGCCATTGTGATTCCGGCGGTCGAGCGCGCCAATTTCGGCGTCGTGCGCGACCTGGCACACCAGATCGAGGGCGGCGCCTACGCGCTGGGCATCCACCCGCTGTATGTCGCGCGGGCGCAGGAAGCCGACCTCGACGCGCTGCGCGACGCGGTGGTCGCCGCCCTGGATGACCCCCGCTTCGTGGCCATTGGCGAGATCGGCCTGGACTTCTTCGTCAAGGACATCGCCGCGGGCGAGCCGCGGGCCCGCCAGGAACGCTTCTATGACGCGCAACTGGCGCTGGCGGCCGAGTTCGACCTGCCGGTGCTGCTGCATGTGCGGCGCTCGCAGGACATCCTGCTGAAATACCTGCGCCGTCGGCCCGGCGTGCGGGGCGGGATCGCCCACGCATTCAACGGCAGCGCGCAGCAGGCCGCGGCGTTCGTCGAGCGCGGCTTCGCGCTGGGGCTCGGCGGCGCCATGACATTCGAGCGCGCCTTGCAGATCCGCCGCCATGCAGTGCAGACGGGGCTGGAGCACCTGGTGCTGGAGACCGATGCGCCGGATATTCCTCCCGCGTGGCTGCACTCGCCGCAGCGACGCAACACGCCCGCGCAACTGCCGCGCATTGCCGGCGTCCTGGCCCAGCTGCGCGGGGCCGGCGCCGACGACATTGCGCGCGCCACCAGCGCCAACGCCCGGCGCGTCCTGCCGCGCCTGGGCGCGCAACAGTAGCGGCCCGGAATAGGGCCCGGGCAGCCGCCCGGCGGGCCGCCTGCGGCCGCCACGCATGGGTGATTCCATTCACTCGCCGGATCCCGGCGCGTACCGCGTCCTACGCTGTGCACTTTGGGAGAAGAGCATCGTAGGACGCCTGTTCCTGTTGGCCATCGTCGCCGGCACGGCGACGGTGCAGCATTTGCCCGCGCTGCCCGAGCCGGGCGCCTGGCTGCTGGCGTGGCTGCTGGCCGCATTGGCGTGCGCGGCGGTGCTGCTGCTGCGCGGCCGCGGCTGGAGCTGGGCGCGGCGGGTGGCCGCCACCTGGCTGGGGCTGAGCCTGGGCATCTCGTGCGCCGTCTGGCAGGCGCAGGAGCGCCTGGCCGACGCGCTCGCGGCCCGCCACCATGACGCCGTGTCGCGCCTGGTCGTGCGCGTGGCGGACCTGCCGCAGGGCGATGGCAGCCAATGGCGCTTCCTGGCCGACACCATGCCCGATCGCCCGGCCGGCATCCCGGCGCGGCTGGCGGTGAGCTGGCGCCCTGCGCCGGGGGCGGGCGCCAGCTTGCCGGAACTCGAACCTGGCCAGGTGTGGCAGATGGCGCTGGTGCTGCGCCGCCCATATGGTCTGCGCAACCGCGATGGCTACGATGCCGAGGGCCGGGCGTTCGCGCTGGGCATCCGCGCGACCGCCACGGTGCGCGGCACGCCGCGCCTGCTGGAAGGCCCGGCCCGGTTCGACGTCGGCATCTGGATCGAGCGCATCCGCCATCGGGTGCGGGCGGGCATGCGGCGCGCCCTGGGCGAACGCCGCTATGCGCCCGTATTGATCGCGCTGGCCATGGGCGACCAGGCGGGCGTGGCACGCGAGGATTGGCGCCTCTTCAATCGCAGCGGCATCACCCACCTGGTGTCGATCAGCGGCATGCATGTCACGCTGATCGCCGGGCTGGGCGCCATGCTGGCCGCTGCCCTCTGGCGGCGCGCGCGGTGGCGCGGCGCGAGCCTGGCGGAGTATCTGCCGGCGCAGGTGGCGGGCGCGGCGGCGGCGCTCGGGGTGGCGCTGCTGTATTGCCTGCTGGCGGGGTGGGGCGTGCCGGCGCGGCGCACGTTTTTCATGTTGGCGGTGGTCGCGCTCGCCGCCATGGCGCGCCTGCCGCTGTCGCCGTCGCGCGTGCTGGCGCTGGCGGCGGCGGCCGTGGTCCTGCTCGATCCCTGGGCCACACTGGCGCCGGGCTTCTGGCTGTCGTTCGGCGCGGTGGCCATCCTGCTGCGGGCGGCTGCGCCGGCGGCGGCCGGCATGGCCGCGCCAGGCTGGCGGATCCGGCTGCGCGGGGTGCTGGCCGAGTTCGGGCGCGTCCAGACGGCCATTACGCTGGGCCTGGTGCCTTTGCTGGCGCATCTGCTCAACCAGGTCTCGCTCGGCTCGCCGCTGGCCAACGCCATTGCCATCCCGGTGGTCAGCTTCGTGGTGACGCCGCTGGCGCTGCTGTGCGCGGCGCTGGGCGCGCTGCCCGGGTTCGACTGGGCGGCGCGCGCCGCCGGCTGGCTGGGGCATGCGGTGTTCGACTGGACCATGCTCCCAGTCGGCTGGATCGGCGCGTCGCGCTGGGCGGTGCTGGACGTGGCGGCCGCGCCGTGGCCGCTGCTGGCGCTGGCGGCGCTGGGGGTGGCATGGGCCCTGCAACCGCCCGGCTGGCCGGCACGGGCGGCCGGGTGGTTGCTGATGCTGCCCTTGCTGTGCTGGCGACCCGAACGCCCCGCGCCCGGGTTCTGGAGCCTTGCCGCGCTCGACGTGGGGCAGGGCGGCGCGGTGCTGGTCGAAACGGCCACGCAGGCGTGGCTGTTCGATACGGGCCCCCGCCATGGCGAGGCCGCCGATGCTGGCGAGCGCGTCGTGGCCCCGTACCTGCGCGCCCGCGGCCACCGGCGGCTGGACGGGCTGGTGGTCTCGCATGCCGACCTGGACCATGCCGGCGGGCTCGCCAGCGTGCTGGCCGCGCTGCCGGTGGACGTCTCGTACGCATCGTTCGACCTGCCGGCCCTGCTGCGCAAGCAGGGCGGCGATGCCGCCGCAGCGCCCCTGCCGCGCTCGGTGCGGCGCTGCGAAGCGGGCCTGGCATGGCAGGCCGACGGCGTGCGGTTCGCGTTCCTGCATCCGCCGGCCGAGTCCGCCGCCAGGCCGGGGCGGGGCAATGCCGACAGCTGCGTGTTGCTGATCGAGGGGCATGCCCATGCGGCGCTGTTGCCGGGCGACATCGGCGCCGCGCAGGAGCGCCGCCTGGCGCCGGATCTGCCGCGCATCGACGTGGTCATGGCGCCCCACCATGGTTCCGCCACCTCATCCAGTGCGGCGCTGGTGGCCGCGGCGGGCGCCCGGCACGCGATTGCGCAGGCCGGCTACCTGAACCGCTTCCGGCACCCCGCCGCGTCGGTCGAGGCCCGCTGGCGGCAGGCCGGCGCGGCATTCTGGCGCACCGACCGCGATGGCGCCGTGCTGGCCGTGTCCGGCGTGGCGGGGCTGCAGGTGCGGGCGCAGCGGGCCGCGCGGCGCTACTGGCATGCAGCCGCGCCATAGCGGGGACACGGGCTGCTATAAGATGTGGGCTCTTTTGCGTCGCACTCGCGGAGCGCCCTCCATCATGCTGCAACCCCGATTCGATTTCGTCACCTGCGCCAGCCCGGCCGGCCTGCATCGCATGGCCTATTGCGAGTGGGGCGACCCGGCCAACGACCGGGTGCTGCTGTGCGTGCACGGCCTGACGCGCACCGGGCGCGACTTCGACCGCCTGGCGCGCCGGCTGGCGGGCGATTTCCGCGTGGTCTGCCCCGATGTGGTGGGGCGCGGCCGGTCGGACTGGCTGGTGGCGCCGACCGGCTATACCGTGCCGCAGTATGTGTCCGACATGGTCACCCTGATCGCCCGGCTGCGGCCCGCCACGCTGGCATGGGTCGGCACCTCGATGGGCGGGCTGATCGGCCTGGGGCTGGCCGGCGCGGTCGCGTATGCGCGCATGATGCGCGGCGCGCGTCCGCACCCGGGAGCCTGGCCGGCGGACCACGACATCCGCCTGGAGCGCCTGGTGCTCAACGACGTGGGGCCGCGGCTCGATCCCGCCGCGCTGGGCCGCATCGGCCAGTACGTGGGGCAGCCGGGCGAATTCGACACCTTCGAACAGGCCGTGCAGGCGGTGCGGCAGGTGTCGGCGACCTTCGGTCCGCACAGCGACGCGCAGTGGGAAGAGCTGGCGCGCCACGTGTATGTCGAGCGCGGCGGCAAATGGGTCAAGCACTACGACCTGAACCTGGCGGTGCCGCTCGCGGTCGAGACGGCCGACGCCTATTCGGCCGGCGAACAGATCCTCTGGCACGCGTACGAGGGGCTGGATTGCCCGGTGCTGATCGTGCGGGGCGCGCAATCGGACCTGCTGAGCCGGGCGACCGCCGCCGAAATGCTGGCGCGCAACCCGCGCGCGCGCCTGCACGAGGTCGCGGGGGTGGGCCACGCGCCGACCCTGATGAACGAGGAGCAGATCGAGCCGGTGGCGGCTTTCCTGCTGGGGACGGGGCAGGGCTGAGCGCCGCTATCCATGCAGTGGGCCGGCCTCTACAATAGGGGCATGAATAACGCTGTCCCCAATGTCGACCTGCATTGCCACTCCACCGTGTCCGACGGCGTCCTGTCGCCGGCCGATGTGGCCCAGCGCGCCTGCGCCAATGGCGTCGACGTCTGGGCGCTGACCGACCACGATGAAGTCGGCGGCCTGGCGCAGGCCGGCGCGACCGCTCGCGAACTCGGCATGCGCTTCATCACCGGCACCGAGGTTTCGGTCACCTGGGCTGGCCAGACGGTCCACATCGTCGGCCTGGGGTTCGACGCGGCCGATGCCGCGCTGGTTGCCGGCCTGCACAAGACGCGCGGCGGCCGTGCCGAGCGCGCCCGGCGCATGGGCGAGCGGCTGGCCGACATGGGCATGCCTGGCGCCTACGAGGGAGCCCTGCCGTTCGCCGGCAATCCGGAATTGGTCAGCCGCACGCATTTCGCGCGCTATCTGGTGCAGGCCGGCTATTGCCCCGACGTGCAGACAGTCTTCAACAAGTACCTGGGCGACGACTGCCCGGGCCACGTGCCCATGCAGTGGGCCTCGCTGGCCGATGCCGTCGGCTGGATCGTCGGCGCGGGCGGCCGGGCGGTCATCGCGCATCCCGGCCGCTACAAGTATTCCGCCCTCCAGTTCGACGCGCTGTTCGACGAGTTCCTGCAGCTCGGCGGCGTCGGCATCGAGGTCACGACCGGCAGCCATACGCCCGACGAGGCGCGTCACTATGCCCAGGTGGCGCGGCGCTACGGGTTCCTGGCCTCGCGCGGGTCCGATTTCCACAGTCCGCGCGAGAGCCGCGCCGACCTGGGGGCCTTGCCGCCCCTGCCCGACGATCTGAAGCCGGTCTGGCACGACTGGTTCTGAAATTCCATGAACAAGGCTTTTGTCAAAGAGTCGGACCGCGACGACGAGGACGACCTGCCGGAGGCGCAGGCCTTGCCTGCCGGCATCCGCAATTACATGACCCCGGGCGGCTATGCGCGCCTGCGCGATGAACTGGCCCAGCTGATGAATGTGGAACGGCCGGCCGTGGTGCAGGTCGTGTCGTGGGCGGCCTCCAATGGCGACCGTTCCGAGAACGGCGACTATCTCTACGGCAAGAAGCGGCTGCGCGAGATCGACCGGCGCATGCGGTTCCTGACCAAGCGCCTGGATATCGCCGAAGTGGTCGATCCGGCCGCGCAGCCCAACCGCGACCAGGTGTTCTTCGGCGCCACCGTCACTTACCTGGACAAGGCGGGCGAGACCCACACCGTGACCATCGTGGGGGTCGACGAGGCCGAGCCGCTGGCCGGCAAGATCAGCTGGATATCGCCGGTGGCGCGCGCCCTGATCAAGGCGCGCGAGGGCGACACGGTCGTGCTGCGCACGCCGGGCGGCGTCGAGGAGCTGGACATCCTGGAGGTCCAGTATCCGTCGCCAGACGCCTGATGCCCCAAAAAAACACGGACGCCGATATCGGCGTCCGTGCTGGAGGCAAGGTTCTGGCGCCATGCCTTCCGGTGGCGGCTCGCGCCGCCGTTCTCCCCTGGGCTGCTGCTTATTTCTTGCGGGCCGCGATGGATTTCTCGGCCAGTTCGACCAGGTCCTCGCCGATGCGCGACTTCCACTTGTCGTATACCGGCTTGGTGGCCTTCACGAACTCGGCGTGCTGGGCTTCGCTGAGCGAGGTGACCGTCACGCCGTGGCCTTCGATCTCCTTGAGCAGGGAAGGATCTTCCGGGGTGACGCCCTTGCGCGCGATGGCGATCTCTTTCTTGCCGGCCTCGAGCGCCGCTTCCCGCACGATCTTGCGGTCCTGCTCGGACCACGATTGCCACACTTCGCGATTCACCACGAACACCAGCGGATCGGACACGTAGTTCCACAGGGTCAGGTACTTCTGCGCCACGTCGTACAGCTTGGCGCCGGTATAGATCGACAGCGGGTTTTCCTGCCCGTCGACCGCGCCGCTGGCCAGCGCGGGCTGGGCGTCGGCCCAGCTCATCTGGGTGGGGTTGGCGCCCAGCGCGGTGAAGGTGTCGATGTACAGCGGCGAACCCACCACGCGCAGCTTCATGCCCTTGAGGTCTTCCGGCTTGGACACCGCATGCTTGGAATTGCTGAGCTGGCGATAGCCGTTCTCGCCCCAGGCCAGCGGCACCACGCCCGCCTTTTCGATGACCTTGAACAGCTCCTGGCCGACTTCGCCCTGCACCAGGGCGTCGATGGCCGCGTAGTCGGGCATCAGGAACGGCAGCGAAAACAGATTGAGCTGCTTGACCTGGGGCGACCAGTTGATGGTGGAGCCCACCGCCATGTCGATCACGCCCTGGCGGATGGCCGTGAACTCGCGCGTCTGGTCGCCCTGCACCAGCGACGTTCCGGGATAGACCTTGATGTTGATGCGGCCCTCGGTGCGTTCTCGCACCAGGTCGGCCCAGATCTGCGCGCCCTGGCCCCACGGAAAGGACGTGCCCACCACGATGGACAGCTTGTATTCCGACTTGTAGTTCTGGGCATGGGCGGGCGCCATGGCCAGCGTGGCGGCCGCGCACAGGGCGGCGCCGAGCAGATTGCGTAGTTTCATCGGGTCTTCTCCTCGCGATATGACATTTGTCGGTATTGGATGGAATGCGGCCTCGCGGCCTTAGTATCCCAGGCGGTGCGGCAGCCAGAGCGCCAGTTGCGGGAACGCCAGCACGGCGACCAGCACCAGGAACATCGCGCCCAGCAGCCACAGTACCCACGGCACGGTGGACTCCATGGGCACGCGCGCGATGCGGCACGACACCATCAGATTCACCGCCAGCGGCGGCGTGAACTGGCCGAGCGCGACCTTCAAGGTCAGGATCACGCCGAACCAGACGGGATCCCAGCCGTAGGCGTCGGCGATCGGCATCAGCAACGGCACGAAGATCAGGAAAATCGAGATGCCGTCCAGGAACATGCCCATGGTCATCAGCAACGCGATCAGCAGAGCCAGCACGCCCCATTCGCCCAGCCCGGAATTGACGATGGCGTGGGTGAGCGGATCGATGATGCTCAGCGTGGAAAGCGCCCAGGCGAAGATGCCGGCCAGCGCCACCACCATCATGATCACTGCCGACAGTTCGGCCGCTTCGCGCAGGATGACGAACAGGTCGTGGACCTTGATGGTGCGATGGATGCACATGCCCACGAACAGCCCGTAGAACACCGCCACCACGGCGGCTTCGGTGGGCGTGAACCAGCCCATGCGCATGCCGCCCAGGATCAGCACCGGCGCGGCCAGGCCCCAGCTGGCCTGGCGCAGGCTGGCCCAGAACGGCGGGCGCGGCAAATGGGCTTCCAGCGTGCCCATGTTGTGCCGGCGCGCCAGCCATACCGTCGGCACGATCAGCGCCAGGCCCGCGAGCAGGCCGGGCACCATGCCGGCGGCGAACAGCGCGGGCACCGATGCGCCGGGCACCAGCACCGAATAGATGATGAAGGCGATCGACGGCGGGATCAGGATGTCGGTCGCCGCGCCGGCGGCCACCACCGAGGCGGAGAAGGGGCCCGGGTAGCCGGCCCGCGCCATCGCCGCGATCATCACCGCGCCGACCGCGGCGGCGCAGGCCGGGCCGGAGCCCGAGATGCCGCCCAGGAACATGGCCACGGCGATCGCCACCAGCGGCAGCATGCCCGGGCCGCGGCCCACCACGGCGATGGCCAGGTCCACCAGGCGGCGCGCCACGCCGGAACGGTCGAAGATCGATCCCACCAGCACGAACATGGGGATCGCCAGCAACGGGTACTTGGCCAGCCCGGCATAGAAGTTCTGCGGCACCGCCAGCAGGCCGAACCAGGCGACGTCCTGGTTGGACAGCACGATGGCCAGCGTGCCGGCCACGCCGAGCGCCACGCATACCGGCACGCCGATCACCATCAGGACCGCGAAAACCGCGAACAGCAGGGCGGCGATCATCGGGCCGGGCTCCGCCACAGGCGACGCAGCGTGCCTGCCGTGCGCAGCACGATCGCCGCGGCCAGAATGGGCAGCCAGATCGAATACCACCAGGTCGGCACGCCGATCGCCGGCGAGGTTTCCTCGTATATGTACTCGTCCATCACCAGGCGCACCGAGAGGACGGTGAGCAGGATGAAGAACAGCAGCACCACGCTGTTGGCCAGCAGCGCCAGCGCGCGCCGGCGCGCCGGCGTGCCGCCGTCGGCCACCGCCTCGATGCGGATATGGTGGTTGCGCACGAAGGCCGCGCTGCCGCCCGCCATGGTCAGCACGATGAGCAGGAAGATCGAGATTTCTTCGGTCCAGGCGAATGACTGGTCGGTGAAGTAGCGCACCAGCACGTTGGTGAAGGTGATCAGCGCCAATACCGCCAGCACGATGACGGCCAGCCAGTCCTCCGCGGCCAGCGGGACTTTTACGGCGGGATCTGGTTCGGCGGGGATGATGGGTTCAACCGGCTCGGCCGGTTCGACGGGGACGTCAGGGCGGGACATTGGCAACAGCAAAAGCGGGACGGAAACGTGGATCGCAGCATCCTACTCGCACCGCCGCGGTGCGTTAGTGCGTGTTTTCCCGTGGGTGAAGGGCTTTTGCAACATGCTGCGTTGCAGCGTCGACGCGTTGGTCGTGCCCAGCTCCGGCTTTCGGCGGCCGGGGAGGGCCTCTCCAGGAGCCTGGTTTGTGCGTTGCGGCATGCAAGCCGCCGGCGCCGTGGAATTATTTTGTAACTGGGCGGGGCCGTGCCTGGCGCGCGGCCACTGCGGGGCCGCTCGGGGGAAACCCTGAAAAGGTAAAATCCCCGTTTCGCTTCTTTCCACTTCTAACGGCGCCCGCATCGTGTCCCTCGTCCAGCATCTGCCCGGTTCCTCCGTCCTCTCCGCCTTCCGCCGCGAACGCCTGCTGGCGCGGCTCCAGGAGGCCGGCCTGCCCATTGCCGATATCTCCGCGCGCTACGAACACTTCGTCAGCACCGACGCCGCCCTGAGCGACGACCAGCAGCGGCAATTGGCGCAACTGCTCGACTACGGCACGACCGCGGCCGGCGAAGCGCCGGCCAAGAGCCTGGCGCTGCTGGTCATTCCGCGCCTGGGCACCATTTCCCCGTGGGCCAGCAAGGCCACCGACATCGCGCACAACTGCGGGCTGGCGGCGGTGCGCCGGATCGAACGGGGGGTGCGCTATTTCCTGGTCCCGGAACGCGGCCTGCTGGGCGCCAAGGCGCTCGACAGCGCCATGCTGGCGCGGGCGGCCGACTGCCTGCACGACCGCATGACCGAAACCGTGGTGGGCGCCGATTTCGACGGCCAGGCGCTGTTCCAGCCGCTCGAGGGCAAGCCGATGCGTACCGTGGCAGTCCAGGCGCAGGGCCGCGCGGCGCTGGTCGAGGCCAATGCCAGCCTGGGCCTGGCGCTGTCCGAAGATGAAATCGACTACCTGGCGCAGTCGTTCGCCAGCCTGGGGCGCGACCCCACCGACGTCGAGCTGATGATGTTCGCGCAGGCCAACAGCGAGCACTGCCGCCACAAGATCTTCAACGCGCAGTGGGTGATCGACGGCCAGCCGCAATCCGAGACCCTGTTCGGGATGATCCGCGCCACCCACAAGGCCCAGCCGGCCGGCACGGTGGTGGCTTATTCCGACAACGCCGCGATCATGGAAGGCGGCCCCGCGCAGCGCTTCCAGGCCGGCGTGCCGCAGGCGGACGGGCAGGGCGGCGAGGCCGCGCGCTATGTGCGCCGCGACACCACCGTGCATACGCTGATGAAGGTCGAGACCCACAATCATCCCACCGCCATCGCGCCGTTCCCGGGGGCATCCACCGGCGCGGGCGGCGAGATCCGCGACGAAGGCGCCACCGGACGCGGCTCCAAGCCCAAGGCCGGCCTCACCGGCTTCACCGTCTCGCACCTGCGTTTTCCCGACGCGCTGCAGCCCTGGGAAGCCGATCACCACGGCCTGCCGGACCGCATCGCCTCGCCGCTGTCCATCATGATCGACGGCCCCATCGGCGGCGCGGCCTTCAACAACGAGTTCGGCCGGCCCAACCTGCTGGGCTACTTCCGCAGCTACGAACAGACCGCCGGCGGCACGCGCTGGGGCTACCACAAGCCCATCATGATCGCGGGCGGGCTGGGCAGCATCGATGCCGGCCTGACCAAGAAGGAAGTGATCCCGCCCGGCGCGCTGCTGATCCAGCTCGGCGGCCCGGGCTTCCGCATCGGCATGGGCGGCGGCGCCGCCTCCAGCATCAGCATGGGCAGCAATTCGGCCGAACTGGATTTCGATTCGGTCCAGCGCGGCAATCCCGAAATCGAACGCCGCGCGCAGGAAGTCATCGACCGCTGCTGGCAGCAGGGCGCGGCCAACCCCATCCTGGCCATCCACGACGTCGGCGCCGGCGGCCTGTCCAATGCCTTCCCGGAGCTGGTCAACGACGCCGGGCGCGGCGCGGTGTTCGACCTCAAGCGCGTGCCGCTGGAGGAATCGGGCCTGTCGCCGGCCGAGATCTGGAGCAACGAGTCGCAAGAGCGCTACGTGCTGTCGATCCTGCCGCAAGACCTGGACCGCTTCGACGCCATCGCGCGGCGCGAGCGCTGCCCGTACGCCGTGGTGGGCGTGGCGACCGAGTCGCGCCAGCTGCGCGTGGTGGATGGCGAGGGGCTGCCCGGCATCGATGCCGAGGCGCCGCAGGCCGGCACCCGGCCGGTCGACGTGCCGATCGACGTCATTCTCGGCAAGCCGCCGCGCATGACGCGCGACGTGCGCCGCCAGCCTGGCGTGTCCGAGCCGCTGGACCTGGCCGGCATCGACCTCACCGAGGCCGCCTACCGGGTGCTGCGCCATCCCACCGTGGCCAACAAGTCGTTCCTGATCACCATCGGCGACCGCACCGTGGGCGGGTTGTCCAGCCGCGACCAGATGGTCGGCCCCTGGCAGGTGCCGGTGGCCGATTGCGCGGTCACGCTGGCCGACTACGAAGGGTTCCGTGGCGAGGCCATGGCCATGGGCGAGCGCACGCCGCTGGCGGTGCTCGACGCGCCGGCCTCGGGCCGCATGGCCGTGGCCGAAGCCCTGACCAACCTGGCCGCCGCCGACGTGGCGCGCCTGGAGGACATCAAGTTGTCGGCCAACTGGATGGCCGCCTGCGGCGTCGACGGCCAGGACGCCGCGCTGTATGACACCGTGTCCGCGGTCAGCGAGCTGTGCCAGGCCACCGGCCTGTCGATCCCGGTGGGCAAGGATTCGCTGTCCATGAAAACCACCTGGGAACAGGACGGCGAAGCCCGCCAGGTGATAGCGCCCGTTTCGCTCATCGTGACCGCCTTCGCGCCGGTGGGCGACGTGCGCGCCAGCCTGACGCCGCAATTGCGCGCCGACGCCGGCGACAGCGTGCTCATCCTCATCGACCTGGGCCGCGGCCGCCACCGCATGGGTGGCTCCATCCTGGCGCAGACTTACAACCAGCTCGGCGAAAGCGTGCCGGACATCGACGCGCCGCAGGACCTGCGCGCCTTCTTCGTCACTATCCGCACGCTGGCCGAAGCCGGCGTGCTGCTGGCCTACCACGACCGTTCCGACGGCGGCCTGTTCGCCACGCTGTGCGAGATGGCGTTCGCCGGCCGCACCGGCATCTCGGTCAACCTGGACATGCTCACCTTCGACCCCCAGTCGGCCGACTGGGGCGACTACAAGATCCGCCCCGAGCAGGTGGCGGTGCAGCGCGACGAGCTGACGCTGAAGGCGCTGTTCTCCGAAGAGGCGGGGGCGGTGATCCAGGTGCCGGCGGCCCAGCGCGACGCCGTCATGCAGGTGCTGCGCGGCGCCGGCCTGTCGGCCCATTCGCACGTCATCGGCGGCCTGAACGACGCCGACACGGTCGAGTTCTTCCGCGACGGCAAAAAGGTCTGGAGCCAGCCGCGCGCCGAACTGGGGCGCGCCTGGAGCGAGGTCAGCTACCGCATCATGGCGCGCCGCGACAATCCCGCCTGCGCGCAGGCGGAGCTCGACACCTGGAACGACGCCGCCGATCCGGGCCTGGCCCCGCGCGTGGCGTTCGACCCCCAGGAAGACATCGCCGCGCCGTTCATCGCCAGCGGCAAGCGCCCGCGCGTGGCCATCCTGCGCGAGCAGGGCTGCAACAGCCAGGTGGAAATGGCGTGGGCCTTCGATACCGCGGGCTTCGACGCCATCGACGTGCACATGACCGACCTGCTGGCCGGCCGCATCGACCTGGCGGGGATGCAGGGCCTGGTGGCGGTGGGCGGCTTCAGCTACGGCGACGTGCTGGGCGCCGGCGAAGGCTGGGCGCGCACCATCCGCTTCAATGGCCGCCTGTCGGACCAGTTCGCCGCGTACTTCGCCCGGCCCGATACCTTCGCGCTGGGCGTGTGCAACGGCTGCCAGATGATGGCCGCGCTGGCGCCCATGATCCCGGGCGCCGAACACTGGCCGCGCTTCACCCGCAACCAGTCCGAGAAATACGAGGCGCGCCTGTCGCTGGTCGAGATCGCCGGCTCGCCGTCGATCTTCTTCGCCGGCATGGAAGGCACGCGCGTGCCGGTGGCGGTGGCGCATGGCGAGGGCTATGCCGACTACACCCAGCAGGGCGATGCCGGCAAAGTGCTGGTGGCGGCGCGCTATATCGACAATCGCGGCCAACCCACCGAGGCCTATCCGTTCAACCCCAACGGCAGCCCGGGCGGGCAGACCTCGGTCACCACCGCCGACGGCCGCTTCACCGTCATCATGCCGCACCCCGAGCGCGTGACCCGCAATGTGATGATGTCGTGGGCGCCGCAGCAATGGGGGCCGGCCGACAGCGGCGGCCCGTACAGCCCCTGGATGCGCATGTTCCGCAACGCGCGCGTCTGGCTGGGGTAGGGCGGCAGCCTGCATGGGGGGCGGTGGCGGCCGTTCCCCCACTTTTGGCGCGGCGGGCATAAAATCGGGTTTTGCCCGTACAGGACCGCGCCATGAACGCCCGCATCCCCGACGACGCCCTGCCTCCCACCCTCGACCCGGACGCCCTGCAGGCCTTCGTCGACCGGCAGTGGGACGACGAAATCATTCCGGCCCTGACCGACTACATCGCCGTGCCGGCCAAGAGCCCGGCCTTCGACGCCGACTGGGAAAAGAACGCCTACATCGAGCGGGTGGTGCGCGACGCGGCCCAGTGGGTCGAAGCGCGCAAGGTGGCGGGCCTGAAGCTCGAGGTGGTGCGCCTGCCGGGCCGCACCCCGGTCATCTTCTTCGACGCGCCGGCCACGCGCGCCGACAGCGGCGATACCGTGCTGCTCTACGGACACCTGGACAAGCAGCCGGAATTCTCCGGCTGGCGCTCCGATCTCGGCCCCTGGACGCCCAAGTACGAGGACGGCAAGCTCTACGGCCGCGGCGGCGCCGACGACGGCTACGCCATCTACGCTTCGCTGACTGCCATCATGGCGCTCGATGCGCAGGGCGTGCCGCGGCCGCGCTGCGTCGGCATCGTCGAAACCTGCGAGGAGTCCGGCAGCTACGACCTGCTGCCCTACGTCGATGCGCTGCGCGACCGCCTGGGCAACGTGGCGCTGGTGGTGTGCCTCGACTCCGGCGCCGGCAATTACGACCAGCTCTGGATGACCACTTCGCTGCGCGGCATGGTATCCGGCACGCTGGAAGTGCAGGTGCTCGACGAAGGCGTGCACTCCGGGGATTCCAGCGGCGTGGTGCCATCGAGCTTCCGCATCCTGCGCCACCTGCTCGACCGCCTGGAAGACAGCTCCACCGGGCGCCTGCTGCCGCAGAGCCTGCATTGCGAAATCCCCGCCGAGCGCCGCGAACAGGTGCGCGAGACCGCGCGCATCCTGGGCGACGAAGTCTGGCGCCGCTTCCCCTGGAGCTGCGGCGCCGACGGCGGCTTCGTGCTGCCCATGACCACCCATCCGGAAGAGGCGTTGCTGAACCGCACCTGGCGGCCCACCCTGTCGGTGACCGGCGCCGAGGGCCTGCCGCCGCTGTCCAGCGCGGGCAACGTGCTGCGCCCGCGCACGGCCTTCAAACTGTCGCTGCGCCTGCCGCCGCTGATCGACGCGGTGGCGGCCTCGCAGGAAATCAAGCAATTGCTCGAAGCCGACTCCCCGTACAACGCCAAGGTCATCTTCCACGCCAACCAGGGGGCGGCCACCGGCTGGAATGCGCCCGCCTCGGCGCCGTGGCTGACGCAGGCGCTCGATGCCGCTTCGCGCCAGTACTATGGCGCGCCCTGCGGCTACATCGGGCAGGGCGGCACCATCCCGCTCATGAGCCTGCTGCAACAGGGGTTCCCCAAGGCGCAGTTCATGGTGTGCGGCGTGCTGGGGCCGCGTTCCAATGCGCATGGCCCCAACGAGTTCCTGCACGTTCCGTACGGCAAGCGGCTGACCGCCGCGGTGGCGCAGACCATGGCGGCCATGCCGGCCTGAGCCCATGATCCATACCGAAGGCGCCTACCAGCGCATCATCGACGAGACCCGCCTGTGGGTGGAGCGGGCCGTCATCGGCCTGAACCTGTGCCCCTTCGCCAAGGCGGTGCAGGTGAAAGACCAGGTACGCTACGCGGCCAGCGACGCCACCGATGCCGAAGGCGTGCTGGCCGACCTGGAAGACGAGCTGCTGCTCTTGTCGCAGGCCGACCCCGACCAGCTGGATACGACCCTGCTGATCCTGCCGGACGCGCTCGACGATTTCTACGAGTTCAACGATTTTGCCGACCTGTCCGACCGCCTGCTCAAGCGCATGCGGTTGGTCGGCGTGCTGCAGGTGGCGACCTTCCATCCCGCCTTCCAGTTTGCCGACACCGAGCCCGGCGATATCGAGAACTGCACCAACCGGTCGCCGCATCCCATCCTGCACCTGTTGCGCGAAGACAGCATCGACCGCGCGGTCGAGGCGTTCGCCGATGCCGCGGAAATCTACGAGAAGAACATGGAAACGCTGCGCCGGCTCGGGTGGGACGGCTGGCGCAAGCTGATGGCGGGTTGAACGCCGTACGCGGCAGGTCGTCCCCGGCACGCCGGGTTGCGTGGGCGCGGCTCGGCTACCCCTCGGTGCCAGACACCCGGCGGATGTCTGGCACCTGCCGAACGCGACATGCAGGCAAGGCGGCTAGCGCGGCCGCTTGGCGTAGCGGGCCGCCAGTACGGCGCAGACCATCAGCTGGATCTGGTGGAACAGCATCAGCGGCAGGACGATGGCGCCGACCGCCTGGCCGGCGAAAATGACCTGCGCCATCGGGATGCCGCTGGCCAGGCTTTTCTTCGAGCCGCCGAACAGCAGGGTAATGCGGTCTTCCAGCTTGAACTTGAACAGCCGGCCCAGCGCCACGCACCCCAGCAGCGCCAGGGCCAGCAGCACCGCGCAGCACAGCACCAGGCCCAACAGCGCGGGCAGGGGCGTATCGCGCCACAGCCCTTCGTTGACCGCTTCGGAGAAGGCCGTATACACCACCAGCAGGATCGAGCCCTGGTCGACGAATTTCAACAGCGCCTTGCGCTGGTACACCCAGGCGCCGATCCAGCGCCGCAGGAATTGGCCCAGGACGAACGGCAGCAGCAGCTGCAGCATGATCTTGCCTACGGCATCGAACGAAATCGGCGCGCTGGCGCTGGCGGCCACCACCGTGCCCACCAGCAGCGGCGTGAGGAAGATGCCCAGCAGGCTGGACGCCGACGCGCTGCATACGGCGGCCGGCACGTTGCCGCGCGCCATCGAGGTGAACGCGATGGCCGATTGCACGGTGGCCGGCAGGCAGCACAGGAACAGCACGCCGGTATAGAGTTCCGGCGTCACCAGCGGCTGCAGCACTGGCTTGAGCGCGACGCCCAGCAGCGGGAACATGATGAAGGTGGCCGAGAATACGGTCAGGTGCAGCCGCCAGTGGGTGATGCCGGCCACGATGGCATCGCGCGACAGGCGCGCGCCGTGCAGGAAGAACAGCAGGGCGATGCCGATATTGGTGATCCAGCTGAAGGCCACGATGCCCTTGCCGTGGGCGGGCAGCACGCTGGCGATGAGGACTGTGATGACGAGAAAAAGCGTGAAGCGGTCAGGCAGGAAGCGGGCGTAGCGGGACATGGCGCATTGCGTGGACGGCCGCGGCGAGGCAGCCAAAGCGCGCTATTGTAGACGGGCCGCGCGCCGGCCATGTTCAGCTTCCCGTAGGGAAGCGCCGCTTGTCAGGGCGTCATCGCCAAGGCCAGGTCGAACGCCGCCACCAGCGAGGCATGGTCGGCCATGCCTTTCCAGGCGATGTCGAACGCGGTGCCGTGATCCACGCTGGTGCGCACGAAAGGCAGCCCCACCGTGACGTTGACCCCCTGGTCCACGCCCAGGTACTTCACCGGTATCAGGCCCTGGTCGTGATACTGGGCCACCACGATATCGAATTCGCCACGCCGCGCGCGCATGAAGACGGTGTCGCCGGGCCACGGCCCGGATACGTCCAGGCCGGCGGCGCGCGCCTCCGCGATCGCGGGCGCGATGATATCCAGGTCTTCGCGGCCGAACTTGCCGTCCTCGCCGGCATGCGGATTCAAGCCGGCCACCGCGATGCGCGGCCGTTCGATGCCCATCTGGCGGCAGGCCCGGTCGGCCAGCCGGATCGCCCGCGCCTCGGCTTGCGCCGTGATCGCGGCCGGCACGGCGGCCAGCGGCATGTGGATGGTGACCAGCAGCACGCGCAATTCGTCGTTGGCCAGCATCATGGCGAAATCAGCCGTGCCCGAGCGCTCGGCCAGGATCTCGGTGTGGCCGGGCTGGTCGATGCCGGCCAGGTGCATGGAATGCTTGTTCAGCGGGGCCGTGACAATGGCGCGGATGCGTCCGGCCTGCGCATCGTCGATGGCCGCGCACAGGCAGTCGTAGGCGGCGCGGCCGGCGGCCGCGCTGACGCGCCCGGGCGGCAGGCCGGCGGGCAGCGGCGGCGTACAGGGGATCACGTCGATGCGCCCGGGGTCGCCGCTGGCCTGGCTGACCGCGCCGATCTCGGCGATGTCCAGGCGCGCGCCCAGCAGCGCGGCGGCGCGGCGCATGGTGTCCGCATCGCCATACACCACGGCGGGCGCCTTCAGGCCTTGGGCGCAGGCCTTGACGATGATCTCCGGGCCGATGCCCGCGGCATCGCCCATGGTGATGCCGACGGGCGGCCGCGCGCTCATTACAGGACGTCGCCCGCGTAATCAGCCAGGCGGGAGCGTTCGCCGCGTTGCAGGGTCACGTGCCCGGCGTGCGGCCAGCCCTTGAAGCGGTCCACCACGAAGGTCAGGCCGGAACTGCCCTCGGTGAGATACGGCGTGTCGATCTGGGCCACGTTGCCCAGGCAGACCACCTTGGTGCCCGGGCCGGCGCGCGTGACCAGCGTCTTCATCTGCTTGGGCGTGAGGTTCTGCGCCTCGTCGATGATCAGGTACTTGTTCAGGAAGGTCCGGCCGCGCATGAAGTTGAGCGACTTGACCTTGATGCGCGAGCGGATCAGGTCCATGGTGGCCGCCCGGCCCCAGTCGCCGCCGTCGCCGTCGCCCATGTTCAGGACGTCCAGGTTGTCTTCCAGCGCGCCCATCCAGGGCAGCATCTTTTCTTCCTCGGTGCCCGGCAGGAAGCCGATGTCCTCGCCCACGGGCACCGTCACCCGGGTCATGATGATCTCGGTATAGCGCTTGGTCTCCAGCACCTGGGTGATGCCGGCGGCCAGGGCGAGCAGCGTCTTGCCGGTACCCGCCTGGCCCAGCAGCGACACGAAGTCGCAGTCCGGGTTCATCAGCAGGTTCAGCGCGAAATTCTGTTCGCGGTTGCGCGCGGTGATGCCCCACACATTGTTCTTGCCGTGGGTGTAGTCGCGCAGGGTGGCCAGCACCGCGGTCTTGCCGCTGACTTCGCGCACCTGCGCATACAAGGGCATCTGGCCTTCGAAGTACACGAACTGGTTGACCATGAACTGCGCGCACAGCGGACCGTGGATGCGGTAGAACGTCGTGCCGCCCTGTTGCCAGGATTCGACGTCCTTGCCGTGCCGGTTCCAGAAGTCCTCGGGCAGCTGCATGACGCCCGAATACATCAGGTCCGAGTCTTCCAGCACGTGGTCGTTGTAGTAGTCCTCGGCCGCCATGCCCAGGGCGCGCGCCTTCAGGCGCATGTTGATGTCCTTGGACACCAGCACCACCTCGCGCTGCGGGAATTTCTCCTGCAGGGCGCGCACCACGCCGAGGATCTGGTTGTCGGCCTTGCCCATCGGCAGGTCCGAGGGCAGGGTGCTGTGGATCGCCGTGGTCTGGAACATCAGCTTGCCGGTGGCGTCCTTGTTCCCCAGCGCGCTCAGCTCCAGGCCTTCGTCGAGCTGGTCGGCGTCATGCACCAGCGCGTCCAGCGAGCGGCTGACCTGGCGCGCATTGCGCGCCACTTCCGACATGCCTTTTTTCTGGTGGTCGAGCTCCTCCAGCGTCATCATCGGCAGGAAGATGTCGTGCTCTTCGAAGCGGAACAGCGAGGTGGGGTCGTGCAGCAGCACGTTGGTGTCCAGCACGAACAGCTTGCGCACGGCGCTCTGCGCGCGCGCCTTGGGCTTGCGCCCGGCGGTCGATGCCTTGCCGCCGCGGGCGGCGCGGGGCGCCGCGACGGGAGCCGGCGCGACGGCGGCCGGTGCCTGCGATTTGATGCCTTCGAGCTCGGGCTGGACCGGCAGCGGCTTGGCTGCCGGGGCCGCGGCGGCCGGCGCCGCGGCAGTGGGCTTGGCCGCGCTGGCGCGGGCCTTGCTGCGGGCGGCTTCGCCCGAGGGGAACGTCAGGATGGCTGCGGGTCGAGTGGGCATCTTCGGTAGCGGCATATAGGTCATTCTCCTGTGGGGCCGGCTATAGCGCCTGACAATGATTCCGTGATTCCGGTACGGATTCAGCCGATGCTGCGGGCAGCCTGCAATACTTCGCTGGCGTGGCCGGGCACCTTCACGCCGCGCCATTCCTGCACCAGCCGGCCATAGGCATCGATGAGGAAAGTGCTGCGCTCGATGCCACGCACCTGTTTACCGTACATATTCTTCTGCTTGATGACGCCGTACAGGTTGCAGACCGCCTCGTCGGTGTCGGCGATGAGCGGGAAGGGCAGCTCGTACTTGGCGCGGAAGTTCTCGTGCGATTTCAGCGAATCGCGTGAAATGCCCACCACCACCGCGCCGGCCTCCAGGAAGTCGGCGTGCAGGTCGCGGAAATCCTGGCTTTCGGTGGTGCAGCCCGGGGTGTTGTCCTTGGGATAGAAATACAGCACCACGGCGCGACCCTGGCATTGTTCCAGGCTGATCGGGCCGATGGTGCTCTCGGCGGTGAAGAGCGGGGCGGGTTTGCCTATGTGCGGCGTCATGCGGGGGATTCTCCTTGGGTCGGCAGCAAGGCCACCACGACGCGGCGGCCCTCTGCCATCAGGATGTTGTAGGTGCGCGCCGCGGCCTGGGTGTCCATGACCTCGACGCCGATGCCGGCGGCCAGCAGCGGGCGCAGCACATCGTGGCCCAGCAGCCGCTGGCGGCTGCCCGTGCCCACCAGCAGCACCTCGGGCCCGCCGCCGGACTGGCGGGCGGCGCCTTCGGGCGCGTCGAGGAATGCCATGGGGTCGCGCGGGGCGTCGGACAGGCCGGCAGCCTGCTTCAGTAGCGATGCGGTGATGTCGGTGGCGGCCTGGACCGGCCATTCGGTGACGGCGCCTTCGGGGCCGAAAGCGACCGCGTGGGAAAATCGGACCTGGTTGACCTCGATATAGCCGTCGCCGTAGGCGGTAACGGTATTAAGGGCCGATGCAGGGTCGGTGTGCAGCTTCAATAAGTACTCCAGCTCTATGATTCCGATCATAGCGCATCGAAATGCGCTCATGTTGCAGGGTATCCACGGTCAAAGGGGACGGAATACCGTCATTTGCCGCCCGGGCCCGCTTGCGCTAGATTACTGAGTTTTGCTGCGCTGCAAACCTCTTGTCACATCCCGCCATCATCAAGGAATCGTTCCCCATGAGGAAGTTCTCCCGCATCGAGCGTCTGCCTCCGTACGTGTTCAATATCACCGGCGAGCTCAAGATGGCCGCCCGGCGGCGCGGCGAGGACATCATCGACATGTCGATGGGCAATCCCGACGGCCCGACGCCCAAGCACATCGTCGACAAGCTGGTCGAGGCCTCCAGCCGGCCCAGCACCCACGGCTATTCGGTTTCCAAGGGCATCCCGCGCCTGCGCAAGGCGATTTGCGACTGGTACCAGCGCCGCTACGCGGTCGAATTCGACCCGGACGCCGAGGCCATCGTCACCATCGGCTCGAAAGAGGGCCTGGCGCACCTGATGCTGGCCACGCTGGACCGCGGCGACACGGTGCTGGTGCCCAACCCCAGCTACCCCATTCATATCTACGGCGCGGTGATCGCCGGCGCCAACATCCGCTCGGTGCGCATGACGCCCGGCGTGGACTTCTTCGAAGAACTCGAGCGCGCCGTGCGCGAATCGATTCCCAAGCCGAAGATGATGATCCTGGGCTTCCCCAGCAACCCGACCGCGCAGTGCGTCGACCTGTCGTTCTTCGAGCGCGTGGTGGCGCTGGCCAAGGAACACGACATCCTGGTGGTGCACGACCTGGCCTACGCCGACATCTGCTTCGACGGCTACGTGGCGCCGTCCATCATGCAGGTGCCCGGCGCGCGCGACGTGGCGGTGGAATTCTTCACCATGAGCAAGAGCTACAACATGGCGGGCTGGCGCATCGGCTACATGGTGGGCAATCGCGAACTGGTCAACGCGCTGGCGCGCATCAAGAGCTACCACGACTACGGCACCTTCACACCCATCCAGGTGGCGTCGATCGCCGCGCTGGACGGCCCCCAGGACTGCGTGGCCGAGGTGGTCGAGCAGTACCGCAGCCGCCGCGACGTCCTGGCGCGCGGCCTGCACGAAGCGGGCTGGAACGTGGAGATTCCCAAGGCCTCCATGTATATCTGGGCGCACATCCCCGAACCCTACCGGGCCATGGGCTCGCTGGAATTCTCCAAGCGCGTGCTGTCCGATGCCAAGGTGGCGGTGTCGCCCGGCATCGGCTTCGGCGAGTACGGCGACGAATACGTGCGCTTCGCCCTCATCGAGAACGAGCAACGCACCCGCCAGGCGGTGCGCGGCATCAAGGACATGTTCCGCAAGGATGGCTTGCTAAAGTAAAGAACCTTCCCCAGGTGTCCCTATCCAGGTGTCAGACACCCCTGGGGTGTCTGACACCTGCGTATCTCCCCACGGAGGCGCCCGACACCTGCCGTATCTGGAATGACATGACAAACGCTACACGTACGCTGCACCCCCTGCCCGCCGCGGGCGCCCCTCGACCGTCGGCCGAGATCAAGCCCATCAAGATCGGCCTGCTCGGGCTCGGCGTGGTGGGCGGCGGCACCTGGAGCGTGCTGGCCCGCAACGCCGAGGAAATCGCCCGCCGCGCCGGCCGGCGCATCGAGGTCAGCCGTGTCGCCGTGCGCGACGTGGCCAAGGCGCGCAGCCGCGTCGGAGATGCCGTGGCCGTCGATACCGACGTGCGCGCACTGGTGCGCGACCCCGAAGTGGATATCGTGGTCGAACTGATCGGCGGCGACACCCTGGCGCGCGAGCTGGTGCTCGACGCCATCGCCCATCGCAAGCACGTGGTCACCGCCAACAAGGCCCTGCTGGCCAAGCACGGCAATGAGATCTTCGCCGCGGCCTCGGCGCAGGGGGTCATGGTGGCATTCGAGGCCGCGGTGGCGGGCGGCATTCCCATCATCAAGGCCATCCGCGAGGGCCTGACCGCCAACCGCATCGAATGGGTCGCCGGCATCATCAACGGCACCACCAACTTCATCCTCTCCGAAATGCGGGCGCGCGGCCTGCCGTTCGCCGACGTGCTGGCCGAAGCCCAGCGCCTGGGCTATGCCGAGGCCGATCCCACCTTCGACGTCGAGGGCGTGGATGCCGCCCACAAGCTCACCCTGCTGGCCTCGCTGGCGTTCGGCGTGCCGGTGCAGTTCGACAAGGCCTACATCGAAGGCATTTCGCAGCTCGCCCAGGAGGACATCGCCCACGCCGAGCGGCTGGGCTACCGCATCAAGCTGCTTGGCATCACCAAGCGCCGCGCCGACGGCATCGAGCTGCGCGTGCACCCGGCGCTGGTGCCGGCCGAGCGCCTGCTGGCCAATGTCGAAGGCGCCATGAACGCGGTGCTGGTGCGCGGCGATGCCGTCGGCCCGACCCTGTACTACGGCCAGGGCGCGGGCGAGGAGCCCACCGCATCCGCCGTGGTGGCCGACCTGGTCGACGTCACCCGCCTGCACACCGCCGACCCGGGCAACCGGGTGCCGCACCTGGCGTTCCAGCCCGACGCGCTGTCCGACCTGGCGATCCTGCCGATCGAAAAGATCAGCACGTCCTATTACTTGCGCCTGCGCGTGGACGACCAGCCCGGCGTGCTGGCCGACATCGCGCGGGTGCTGGCCGAGCGCTGCATCTCGATCGGCTCGATGATCCAGCAACCGTCGCACATCGGCGGCGCCGATATCATTTTCCTGACCCACCAGGCCGTCGAAGGCAATGTCGACCAGGCCATCCGCAGCATCGAGCAGTTGCCGTTCGTGCGTTCCAGCGTGACGCGCCTGCGCGTGGAAACCCTATGAAATACGTATCTACCCGCGGCGGCATGGCGCCGCAAGCGTTCAGCGACATCCTCCTCGAAGGCCTGGCGCCCGATGGCGGGCTGGCCGTCCCCGAGGCCTTGCCGCAGGTGTCGGCCGACACCCTCGAATCCTGGCGCGGCCTGTCGTACGCCGACCTGGCGTTCGAGGTCTTGTCGCGCTTCGCCACCGACATCCCGGCCGACGACCTGCGCCGCCTGACGCGCGCGGCGTACCGACAGGGCGTGTTCAGCAGCGAAGACATCGTGCCGCTGCGCCCGCTGGACGGCGGCCTGCACCTGCTGGGGCTCTCGGAAGGCCCGACGCTGGCCTTCAAGGACATGGCCATGCAGTTCCTCGGCCAGGTCTTCGAATACGTGCTGGCCAAGCGGGGCGCCACGCTCAACATCCTGGGCGCCACCTCCGGCGACACCGGCTCGGCGGCCGAATACGCGCTGCGCGGCAAGCAGGGCGTGGCGGTCTTCATGCTTTCGCCCCACGGCCGCATGAGCGCCTTCCAGCGCGCCCAGATGTATTCGCTGCAGGACGAGAACATCCACAACATCGCGGTGCGCGGCGTGTTCGACGACGCGCAGGACATCGTCAAGGCGCTGGCCGGCGATCTCGACTTCAAGTCCCGCTATCGCATCGGCGCCGTCAATTCGATCAACTGGGCGCGCATCGCGGCGCAGGTCGTCTATTACTTCCACGGCTGGCTGCGGGCCACGTCCGCGGCGGGCCAGCAAGTGTCATTCGCGGTGCCGTCCGGCAACTTCGGCAATATCCTGTCCGGCCATATCGCGCGGGCCATGGGCCTGCCGGTGCGCCGCCTGGTGCTGGCCACCAACGAGAACAACGTGCTGGAAGAGTTCTTCCGCACCGGCATCTACCGGCCGCGGGCGGCCGAGCACACCTACGCGACCTCCAGTCCTTCCATGGATATCTCGCGCGCCTCGAATTTCGAGCGCTTCGTGTACGACCTCACCGGCCGCGATCCGCAGCGCGTGCGGGCCCTGTGGACCGACCTGGCGCGCGACGGATTTTTCGACCTGTCGGCCGACCGGCCGGCGTTCGAGTCGCAATACGGCTTCGTGGCCGGCACCAGCACCCACGCCGACCGGCTGGCCGTCATCCGCTCGACCTACGACGCCACCGGCGTGCTGGTTGACCCGCACACCGCGGACGGGGTGAAAGTGGCGCGCGAGTTCGTCGAGCCGGGCGTGCCGATGCTGGTGCTCGAAACCGCCTTGCCCGCGAAGTTCTCCGACACCATCGAAGAAGCGCTGGGCAAGCCGGTCACGCCGCCGCCGGCGCTGGCCGACCTGGAGTCATTGCCGCAGCGCGTCACCGTGCTCGATTGCGATGCGCAGTTGGTACGGCGCTACATCGAGGCCAATGCCAAAGTGTAAGCTTGTTTGCCGCGTGTTTACACGACAGGACCCCCGGCCCGCAGGCCGGGGGTTTTGCTTTGCGGCCCCGGGCGCCTGGGCGGGCGCCGCGCCGCGGGCGCCGGCCGCATATGGCACTGTCATTACAGACTTATGCATTTTGAAGACATCCCGTCACGGTATGGGCGCGCATCGCGGCCTACATTGAAAACTCATTCAAGACTGACGGAGAAAACGCCCATGAACCTGAAGACCACGACGCTCGCCTTGATCTTGACCGGAGTCGGCGTACTGGCGGGCTGCTCGACGCCATCGACGGTGGAAAAGCGCGACGGCAGCCAGGTCGTCACGCCCGATGAGCCCGAGTACAACGAGGACACGGGCTTCTACGAATACGAAAAAGACGGCCACAAGGTCCAGATGAACAAGGACGACGTGAAGACCATCGAGGAAGTGAAGTAACACCCCCCGATGCGACAAGGGGCCAGGCACGTCACCGTGCCTGGCCCCTTGTTTTTTGCCAGGTGCCCGCGGAGTGTTCCGCGAGGTGCGCGAGGTGTCTGACACCCTGGGGGTGTCAGACACCTCCTGAGCCCCCAGGCCTACTCCTCGGCGTGATAGCGGCCGACGCGCTCGACTTCGTTCTTCGAGCCGAGGATCACACTGACGCGCTGGTGCAGCTTCTCGGGCTGGATGTCCAGGATGCGCTGCTTGCCGTCGATCGCAGCGCCGCCGGCCTGTTCGACGATCATGCTCATGGGGTTGGCCTCGTACATCAGGCGCAGTTTGCCGGGCTTGCCGGGCTCGCGCGCATCCCAGGGGTACATGAAGATGCCGCCGCGCGTCATGATCCGGTGCACGTCGGCCACCATCGAGGCGACCCAGCGCATGTTGTAGTCCTTGCCCAGGGGGCCGGTCTTGCCGGCCAGGCATTCGTCGATGTAGCGCTTGACCGGCGGGGCCCAGTGGCGCATGTTCGACATGTTGATGGCGAACTCCTTGGTGTCGGCGGGAATGCTCAGGCGCTCGTGCGTCAGCACCCACGAGCCCATTTCGCGGTCCAGCGTGAAGCCCACCACGCCGTTGCCGATGGTCAGCACCAGCATGGTCTGCGGACCATAGACAGCGTAGCCGGCGGCCACCTGCTGGTTGCCGGGCTGCAGGAAGTCCTGTTCGCAGACCTCCTCGGCGCCGGCCACGCGATGCGGGGCGCGCAACACCGAGAAGATCGTGCCGATCGAGACATTGACGTCGATATTGGATGAGCCGTCGAGGGGATCGAACAACAGCAGGTATTCGCCCTTCGGGTAGCGATTGGGGATCAGGTGGATGGTTTCCATTTCCTCGGACGCCATCGCGGCCAGGTGGCCGCCCCATTCGTTGGCTTCGAGCAGGATCTCGTTGGACAGCACGTCCAGCTTCTTCTGCACTTCGCCCTGGACGTTCTCGGATTCGAGGCTGCCCAGCACGCCGCCCAGCGCGCCCTTGCTGACGGCATGGCTGATGGCCTTGCAGGCGCGCGCCACCACTTCGATCAGCAGGCGCACTTCGGGGGCCAGGGCCTGGGCCGAACGTTGTTGCTCGACCAGGTATTGAGTCAGGGTTTTGTGTTTCAAGAGAGGTCTCCGTAGGCAGCCTGTGGGAGGCGGGATTCAGGCGGCGAATTCCAGCGCCTTCGATACGATTTCGAGCACATTGCGCGACAGGCCGGCGTGCTCGCGCACGCGCTGCAGCGCGTGCTGCATGGGCGTGCGCAGGGCCGGCACGAAGCGCGCCCAGTTGTCGAGGGCGCGCGCCAGGCGGGCGGCGACCTCGGGATTCAGGGCGTCCAGAGCCAGCACTTGCTCGGCCCAGAAGGCGTAGCCGGCGCCGTCGGGACGATGCAGACCGCGCGCGTTGTTCAGGCAGAACTGGAACACCAGCGCACGCGCCCGGTTCGGGTTGCGCAGCGTGAAGGCGGGGTGAGCCATCAGGGCGCGCACCCTGTCGACGTCGGTGCCGCGGGCGGTGGCCTGCAGCGTGAACCATTTGTCGATGACCAGCGGGTCGTCCTGCCAGCGGGTGTAGAAGGCCTGCAGCGCCTGCGCGGGCGCTTGGTCCTGTCCGTAGTTGACCAGCGCCGACAGCGCCGCCAGGCTGTCGGTCATGTTGCCGGCCTGGTCGAATTGCGCTTGCGCCAGTTCCTGCGCGCCGGCCACGCCGCCCGCCATCAGGTGGGCCAGCGCCAGGTTCTTGAGAGCGCGCTTGCCGGCGGGCTCGGGCGCGGGGCTGTACTCGCCCGGCGTCTGGTTCTGGTCGAACGCGGCGCGCCATTGCGCGGCCAGTTGCCGCCCGAGTTCGGCACGCAGGTAATCGCGCGCCGCCGCCAGGGCCGGCGGGTCGATGGCCTCCATGCGCTCGGCGAGGGTTTTTTCCGAGGGCAGGGCCAGGGCGCGGGCGCGGTAGCCGGCGTCCAGCGCCGGATCGGTCAGCAGCGCGCGCCAGGCCTGGATGAAAGCATCCTCGGCCTGCATCGGCTGGCCCGCCTGGTGGCGGCCGGCCAGCGCGAGGATCTGGCGGGTGGCCAGTTCCTGGCCGGCTTCCCAGCGCGCGAACGGATCGCTGTCATGGGCCGACAGCAAGGCCAGTTCGGCATCGGTCCAGTCGTATTCGACGATGACCGGCGCCGAGAAACCGCGCAGCAGCGACGGCACCGGCCGGGCATCGATGTCCTCGAACACCCATTGCCGGGATTCCTCGGTCAGTTCGAGCAGGGCGGTTTCGACCGTGCCGTCGCCCTGGCGCAGGGGCAGGGCGCGGCCGTGCGGATCCAGCAGGCCGATGGCGAACGGGATATGGAACGGCGCCTTGACATAGCCGTCGTCCGCGCGCTTTTCCACCCCTACCGGCGGGCAGCGCTGGGTAAGCGTGATGGTGCAGCGCCGGGCGGCGGCGTCGTGGTGCAACGCCACCGCCACGCGCGGCGTGCCGGCCTGGCGGTACCAGCGGCGGAACACCGCCAGGTCGCGTCCGGGATGCTGGCGCTGGTAGACCGACTCCATGGCCGCCACGAAGTCGTCGCAGGTGACGGCCTGTCCGTCGTGGCGGCGGAAATACTCATCCATGCCGGCGCGGAAACCTGCTTCGCCCAGCAGCGTATGCTGCATGCGGATCACCTCGGCGCCTTTCTCGTACACGGTGGCGGTGTAGAAATTGCCGATTTCCTGGTAGCTCTCGGGGCGGATGGGGTGCGCCATCGGGCCGGCGTCTTCCGGGTATTGCGCCGCGCGCAGCGTGACCACGTCGTCGATCCGCTTGACCGCGCGCGCGCTGGCCGCCGCGCCGGGCTCGAGGCCGCGCGCCATCATGTCGGCGGTGAATTCCTGGTCGCGGAATACAGTGAGGCCTTCTTTCAGGCTCAGCTGGAACCAGTCGCGGCAAGTGACGCGGTTGCCGGTCCAGTTATGAAAATACTCGTGCCCGACCACCGCCTCGATGCCCTCGTAGTTGGCGTCGGTGGCGGTCTGCGGGTCGGCCAGCACGTAGGCCGCGTTGAAGATGTTCAAGCCCTTGTTTTCCATCGCGCCCATGTTGAAGTCGCGCACGGCGACCACCATGAAGCGATCCAGGTCCAGTTCCAGGCCGAAGCGGGCCTCGTCCCAGCGCAACGCCCGCACCAGCGATTCGAGCGCCCATTCGGTGCGGTCTTCCGAGCCCGGGTCGCTGTACACCTGCAGCAGCACTTCGCGCCCCGATGCCGTGCGGACCTTGGTTTCGCGGTGCGTGAGGCGTCCGGCCACCAGCGCGAACAGGTAGCAGGGCTTGGGGAAGGGGTCTTCCCACTCGGCCTCCTGGCGGCCGTCGGGCAGGATGCGCGTGGCCAGCAGGTTGCCGTTGGACAGCAGCACCGGGTAGTCGGCGCCGGCCCGCAGGGTGACGCGATAGCGCGACATCACGTCGGGCCGGTCGGCGAACCAGGTGATGCGCCGGAAACCCTCGGCCTCGCACTGGGTGAAGAAGTTGCCGCCCGAGACATACAAGCCCATCAGCGTCGAATTGGCGCCGGGCCGGCAGCGGCTGACGATCTCGACCGCCGCCCGGGCGGGCAGGCCCGTGAGGGTCAGGGTGGATTCATCCAGCGTGTAGCGCGCCGCGGGCCAGGGCTGGCCGTCGACCTGTACCGATACCAGCTCCAGGTCGGCGCCGTCCAGGACCAGCGGAGCGTCGGCGGGCGCATCGGGCTTGCGCTCCACTTTCAGGGTGCTGCGCACCTCGGTGGACTCCGGATCCAGGTCGAATGCCAGGGCGACTTCTGGAATGGCGTAAGGATAGGGTTGATAATCCTTGCGATATACGGTTACAGGCGTCTCGGTGCGCATGCTCGGATCAGTTCAAAATATAGGTAATGCCGTATTGTAGTGGCACGCGATCACTTCATATGCCGGCCGAAATATCCGGTTGAAAACTTTCGATCGCGCGCTCGGTCAAATATCCATTTCCAAATGGGCTACTCCGGAGAATCGCTCATGTCCCCATCCAGAACCTGGCTCGGCCTGTGCCGTTGGGCGGGCATCGCGGTTGCCTTGTCGGCGGCGCTGCTCAGCGGTTGCGCTACGCCGACGGTGCAGGCGCGGGTCACGTCGTTCCAGCAATGGCCCACCGGCGTCGCGGGAGAAACCTACCGGTTCGTCGACGCCGCCCCGGGGCAGGCCGGCAATCTCGAATACCAGGCATACCAGGACATGGTGCGGGCCGGCATCGGGCCCACGGGCCTGGTAGAAGCCCGCGACGGCGGGCGCGCGCGCTTCACGGTGTCGTTCCGGTATGGCGCCGAGCAGACGCAGGTAATGGTGCGGCGCGCCTACGACCCTTATTTCTATGGCGGTTATGGCGGCTTCTATGGGCCGCGCTGGTGGGGCGGCGGTTTCGGTTATTGGGGGCCCGATTGGGTCGATGTGCCCACCGTGGCATACCGTAACCGGCTGAGCGTCGAAATCCACGATACGGCACGCGGCGGCGCCGAGGTCTATCGTTCCACCGCTTATATTGTCACGGGGCGCGAAGACCTGGTGCGCACCATGCCTTATCTGGTCCGGGCGATATTCGACAATTTCCCCGGCAATAATGGCTCGGAACGTGAAGTGGAATATCCGCTGGACCGCTAGCCCGGCCCCGGCCGGGGCGGGCGGTATATTGCCCGGCGCCCGGGGCAAGGCCCCGCGGGCCGGGGCGGATAAATACCGGAGCCGTCAGCGGGCCGGCTGGCCGTGCGGCATTATTCCGCGATCAGGAAGCTGTCGCGATGCTTGCCTTCGGCTTCCTCGGCGGTGAGCCAGCGCGGCGCCTTGCCGCGGCCGCTCCAGGTTTCGCCGGTGTCCGGATGGCGGTATTTGGGCGCCACCTGGCGCTTGGCGGCCGGCGCGGCGGCCTTGCGGGACGCGGCGCGGGGCGTTTTGGCGGCGCCGCTGAAGGCGGCGGCGATTTCCTCGGGCGTTATATTGTATTCACGCATCGAGGTGACGATCGACGCAATAACAGGCTTGCGCCGTTTGGATTGAAGGGCTTCCGCCTTTTTCTGCAGCTTGGTTATTTCTTTTTCTATCTTGGCTTGCAGGGCGGCATAGGTTTCGCGAGGCATGGTGAGTCCTGGGTAAATATTTCGATGGTTCAGCCGGCCATATATGGCGGTAACAGGCGCGCAGTATGGCGGAAATAGAGGGCGGTCCGCCAATAATACAGAAAATAGCGGACCGATTCATTATTATGTGACAAATATATCATTCTAGAGGATTGAAAAATGGCCATTTCCGGGTCGAATTCCGTAACTGTCGCGGCGTTGCAGATGGTTTCCTCGCCCGAGGTCGAGGATAATCTGCGGCAGGCTGCCGAATTAATCGCCCAGGCCGCCGGTTCCGGCGCGCAACTGGTTTCCCTGCCCGAGTATTTTTGCTTCATGGGCCACGGCGACCGTCAAAAGCTCGCAATAAAGGAGCAGCCTGGCACTGGCCCGATTCAGGATTTCCTCGCCGGCCAGGCCGCCCGCCACGGTATCTGGCTGGCTGGCGGTACGCTGCCGCTGGCTTGTCCGGATCCGGAGCGGGTATTCAATACCAGTTTTGTCTACGGGCCCGACGGTAAATCGCTGGCGCGCTACGACAAAATCCATTTATTCAATTTCCAGCGCGGCGAGGAGGCTTATGACGAGTCGATCGCCATCCGCCCGGGCAGCGCCGTCCAGGCTTTCGAGGCGCCGTGGGGCAGGGTCGGCCTGTCGGTCTGCTACGACCTGCGCTTCCCGGAGCTCTACCGCGCCCTGGGCGCAGTGGACCTGATCCTGGTGCCGGCGGCCTTCACCTACACTACGGGCAAAGCCCATTGGGAACTGCTGCTGCGCGCCCGCGCCATCGAGAACCAGTGCTATGTGCTGGCCGCCGCCCAGGGCGGCCGCCATCCGAATGGCCGCCGCACCTGGGGCCACTCCATGCTGGTCGACCCCTGGGGCGAAATCATCGATGTATTGCCGGAAGGCCCCGGCGTGGTCAGCGGTACCATAGAGGCTGAGCGGCTGGCGCAGGTCCGCGCCGCGCTGCCCGCCCTGCGTCACCGCGTCCTGTAGACACCGGAACCTTATGAAACTGATCGATCCCGATATCCAGTCCCTCGCCACTGCCAAATCGCTGCTGCTCGACCCGTGGGGCCTGACCGAAGCCGACATGGCGCGCGCGCTGGGCGAAATCTTCACTCACAAGGTCGACTATGCCGACCTCTATTTCCAGTACACGCGCAGCGAGGGCTGGAGCCTGGAGGAAGGCATCGTCAAGTCCGGCAGCTTTTCCATCGGGCAGGGCGTGGGAGTGCGGGCGATCAGCGGCGAGAAAACCGCTTTCGCCTACTCCGATTCCTTGTCCCCCGATGCCCTGCTGTCATCGGCCCGCACCGTGCGCGGCATCGCCCGGCGTGGCGCCGGCAAGGTCAAGGTGGCGGCGCAAGTGCCGCCGGAGGCCGGCCGCAGCCTGTATGCCGGCATGGATCCGCTGGCCACCCTCAGCGCGCCGGAAAAAGTGGCCCTGCTCGAGCGCGTCGAGCGGATGGCGCGCGCGCGCGATCCGCATGTCATCCAGGTGATGGCCGGGCTCGGCGCGGAGTACGACGTCATCCTGGTGGCGGGCAGCGACGGCCGCCTGGCCGCTGATGTGCGCCCGCTGGTGCGCTTGTCGCTGACGGTGATCGCCGAGCGCAACGGCCGCCGCGAAATGGGCCATGCCGGCGGCGGCGGACGCACCGGCCTGGGGTATTTCACGGACGACGTGCTGCAGGGCTATGTCGAACGCGCGGTGCACGAGGCGCTGGTCAACCTCGAGGCGCGCCCGGCGCCGGCCGGCGAGATGACGGTCGTGCTGGGCTCCGGCTGGCCGGGCATCCTGCTGCACGAGGCCGTCGGCCACGGGCTCGAGGGCGACTTCAACCGCAAAGGGTCGAGCGTGTTTTCCGGCCGCATCGGCCAGCGCGTGGCTTCCAAGGGCGTGACGGTGATCGATGACGGCACGCTGCCGGATCGCCGCGGCTCGCTCAACATCGACGACGAAGGCAACGCCACCCAGCGCAACGTGCTGATCGAGGACGGCATCCTGCGCGGCTACATGCAGGACACGCTGAGCGCGCGCCTGATGAAGACCGCCGCCACCGGCAACGGGCGGCGCGAATCGTTCGCCCACCTGCCCATGCCGCGCATGACCAACACCTACATGCTGGCCGGCGAGACGCCGCCCGAAGAGATCATCGCGTCGGTCAAGCACGGCATCTATGCCGCGAATTTCGGCGGCGGCCAGGTCGACATCACCAACGGCAAGTTCGTGTTCTCGGCGTCGGAAGCCTACATGATCCAGAACGGCAAGGTCACCTATCCGGTCAAGGGCGCCACGCTGATCGGCAACGGTCCGGAAGCCATGAACCGCGTCAGCCTGATCGGCAATGACCTGCAGCTCGATTCGGGCGTCGGGACGTGCGGCAAGGATGGCCAGAGCGTGCCGGTCGGTGTCGGCATGCCGACCGTGCGCATGGACGGGCTGACGGTGGGCGGCACGGCCTGAGCCCCGGCGGCACTTGGCGGGCGGCGCTGCCGTGGCCGCACCGCCGCGCCGCATAACATCGGGCTATATCCCATCGCATAAACAGCAATCGCCGTAGCGCGGCTTTGTTCCTAGGATGCATGTCTGCCGCGGCCTCGCCCCGCGCGGGGCCGCTCATGACAACGCCTAGGAGACGATTCGTGATGCGATACCTGTTCGCCGCGCTGCTGTGCGCGCTGCCGCTGTCGGCCCATGCCTATCCGGACAAGCCCGTGCGCCTGGTAGTGCCGTTTCCGCCGGGCAGCATTACCGATGTGGTCGCGCGCACGCTCGCCGAGGGCATCGGTCCGCGCCTGGGGCAGCCGATCGTGATCGAGAACCGGGCCGGGGCCAACGGCATCGTGGGCACTGTGGCGGCGAGTCGCGCCGAACCGGATGGCTACACGCTGTTCATGGTGGGCGTCAGCACGGGAGCCAGCAATGTCAGCGCCTTCAAGTCGCTACCGTACGATCCGCGCACCGACTTCACGCCGATCGGCGCGGTCGCCGAGGCGCCCTTCATGCTGGTGGCCAGCAATGCATTGCACGTGCGCGATCTGCAGGGGCTGCTGGCATACGGCAAGGCCAATCCGGGCAAGCTGACGTACGGCTACGGTTCGGGCAGCGCCCAGTTGTGCGGCGCGCAGGTGGTTTCGATGGGCGGCTTCAGCGCCGTGCCGGTCGCGTACCGTGGCGTGCCGCAGGCGATGACCGACCTGATCGGCGGCACGATCGATTTCACGATCGCCGACATGGTCAACGGCATGCAGCAGGCCCAGGCGGGACGGGTAGTGGCGCTGGGCGTGACCAGCAGGCAGCGCTCGCCGCTGGCGCCGGATATCCCGTCGCTCGCCGAGGCCGGGCTGCCGGATTACGACCTGAATGTGTGGTTCGGCATGGCCGGCCCGGCGGGCATGCCCGGCGCGATAGTGCAACAGATCAACGCCGCGCTGGGCGAAGCGCTGGCCGATCCGGGCCTGCGCCGGCAATTCGCCGCCAGCGGCCTGACTCCCATGCCCTCCACGCCGCAGGCGTTCGGCCAGCTGATCCATGCCGATATCGCCAAATGGGGCAAGGTATTCCGCGACGCCGGCCTGACGCCGCAGTAGGGTATTCCTAGCGCGCCGCGCGCAGCAGCGGGTAGGGGTTGAGCGCGCCGCCGGCCTGGTAGATGCCATAGTGCAGGTGCGGCGGGGTGGTGCGGGCATTGCCGGTATTGCCGACATAACCCAGCGGCGTGCCCGGCATGACATGGCTGCCGGGCGCCACGTCGGCGTAGCGGTCCAGGTGCGCGTAGTAGTGCATCTGCCGTCCCGGGCCCAGCACCCATACGACGCGGCCGCCCAGGTTGTTGGTTCCCACCCTGGTCACCACGCCCTCCGTGGTGGACAGGACCGCGGTGCCGCGCGGCGCGAAGATGTCTATGCCCTCATGCCGGCGGCCGTGCGCGCGTGCCGCGCCCCAAGTGTCGGCCAGTTGGCCCGGTCCCACGCCGGCCACCGGCACGGGCAGGGCGGTCGGCGCGGGCTGCACGGAAAGCCGCAGCATATGCCAGGGGGCGCGCCACGGTTCCGGCAGGCGCGGCCAGGCCCACCAGGCGGCGGCGCCCAGCGCGACCAGAATCAGCAGGCGCCGCGCGCCGCGCATGAGCGATGAGGGGTCGGCCATGCTTGCTGGATGAGGGCTATTTGCGCAGATTCAAGGGTTTGCCTGGACGATGCGGGAATTTTTGTGCTAGAGTCTTTCGTCATGAAATTCGCGTCCCCCGCTTTTTACTTTTATTTTTATGGTTTTCTGAAGCCGCTGGCGGAGGAAGGGACGCGCGCAGTCTGAAGTCCGTAAAGAATCCCTCGAAAAAGCCGCCAGCTCCCTGGCGGCTTTTTTGTGCCGTCAGCCTGGCGGGCAACCCAGGAGCCACACCGTGTCGCACAACACCGACGACCTTCGCATCCGCGAAATCAAAGAGCTGAATCCGCCCTCGCATGTCATGCGCGAGTTTCCCTGCACCCAGCAGGCTTCCGAAACGGTCTTCGCCGCGCGCCAGGCGATGCACCGCATCCTGCATGGCATGGACGACCGCCTCATCGTCGTCATCGGCCCGTGCTCGATCCACGACACCAAGGCGGCGCTGGAGTACGCCAGCCGCCTGAAGCCGGTGCGCGACCGCCTGCAGGGCGAGCTGGAAATCGTCATGCGGGTGTATTTCGAGAAGCCGCGCACCACGGTGGGCTGGAAAGGCCTCATCAACGATCCCGGCCTGGACGGCAGCTTCGAGATCAACCGCGGCATCCGCGTGGCGCGCGAACTGCTGCTGGACATCAATACCCAGGGCCTGCCGGCCGGCTGCGAATTCCTCGACATGATCACGCCGCAGTACATTGCCGACCTGGTGTCCTGGGGAGCCATCGGCGCACGCACGACCGAAAGCCAGGTTCACCGCGAGCTGGCTTCCGGACTGTCGTGCCCGGTGGGTTTCAAGAACGGCACCGACGGCAACGTCAAGATTGCCGTCGACGCGATCAAGGCGGCTTCGCAGCCGCATCATTTCCTGTCGGTCACCAAGGGCGGGCATTCGGCCATCGTCTCCACGGCGGGCAATGAAGACTGCCACGTCATCCTGCGGGGCGGCAAGACCCCGAACTACGACTCGGCCAGCGTCGCCGCGGCCTGCCAGGACATGGCGAAGTCGGGCCTGGCGCAGCGCCTGATGATCGACGCCAGCCATGCGAACAGCAGCAAGAAACCGGAGAACCAGCCGCTGGTGGCCGAGGACGTGGCGCGCCAGCTCGAAGCGGGCGAGACCCGCATCGTCGGCGTGATGATCGAAAGCCATTTGCTGGGCGGGCGCCAGGACATGGTGCCGGGCGAGCCGCTGGTGTATGGGCAGAGCATCACCGACGGCTGCATCGACTGGGATACCTCGGTGGCGGTGCTCGAGCGGCTGGCGCGAGCCGTGAAGGAACGCCGCCGCGCCGCCGCGACGGCGGGGAAATAGCCGGACGAAGGCGTAGAATGAAAGATTCGATTCTTTCATTCGCCACCCGCCATGAACGCTCCCGCTGAATCCCTGCGTCGTCCGGTCCCGCCTGCCTGCCTGGAGGCCCTGCGCGCACTGTTCGCCGACCGCCTGTCCGTCGCGCACGCCGTGCGCGAGCACCACGGGCGGGACGAATCGCCGTATCCGCCCATGTTGCCGGATGCGGTCGTATTCGCCCACAGCACCGAGGAAGTCGCGGCGGTGGCCCGCTTGTGCAACGAGCACCGCGTGCCGCTGATCCCCTACGGCGCGGGGTCCTCGCTGGAGGGCCACCTGCTGGCCATCCAGGGCGGCATCAGCATCGACCTGTCGCAGATGAACCGCGTGCTGGCGGTCAACGCCGAAGACCTCACCGTCACCGTGCAGGCCGGCGTCACCCGCAAGCAGCTCAACGAGGAAATCCGCGATACCGGGTTGTTCTTTCCGATCGATCCCGGCGCCGACGCCAGCCTGGGCGGCATGGCCGCCACGCGCGCCTCGGGCACCAATGCCGTGCGCTACGGGACCATGCGCGAAAACGTCGTGGCGCTGACTGTGGTGACCGCGGACGGGCGCGTGGTGCGCACCGCGGGCCGCGCCCGCAAGTCGTCGGCGGGCTACGACCTGACCCGCATCTTCGTGGGCAGCGAAGGCACGCTGGGCATCATCACCGAGGTCACGGTGCGGCTGTACCCGCAGCCCGAGGCCGTCTCGGCGGCGGTGTGCAATTTCCCCTCGCTCGACGAGGCGGTGCAGAGCGTGATCGAGATCATCCAGATGGGCGTGCCGGTGGCGCGCGTCGAGTTCATGGACGCGGCGGCCGTGCGCGCGGTCAACCTGCACAGCAAGCTCACGCTGCGCGAGACGCCCATGCTGGTGTTCGAGTTCCATGGCAGCCCGGCCGGCGTGCAGGAGCAGGCCGAGACGGTCCAGGCCATCGCCGCCGACCATGGCGGCATGGATTTCGAATGGGCCGAACGCCCGGAGGACCGCAGCCGGCTCTGGACGGCGCGGCACAACGCCTATTTCGCCGGCCTGCAGCTGCGGCCCGGCTGCCGCTCCAGCACCACCGATGTCTGCGTGCCGATCTCGCGACTGGCCGACTGCGTGCGCGAGACCGTGGATGAGCTCGATCGCGCCAGCTTCCCCTATACCATCGTGGGCCACGTGGGCGACGGCAATTTCCACGTGCTGATGTTGCTGGATCCCGACAGTGAAGCCGAGTGGCAAGAATCTGAAACAATCAATCACAATTTGGTGCGCCGCGCCATTGCGGCCGACGGCACCTGCACCGGCGAGCATGGCGTGGGCCTGCACAAGATGCAGTTCATGGCCGAAGAGCACGGCGAAGAGGCGCTTTCCCTGATGCGCAGCCTCAAGCACGCCTTCGATCCCAACAACATCCTCAACCCCGGCAAGATCGTCAACTGGTGATCACTCGGCCCGGCAAGGGCCGCCGGCGCGGCGGGTGCGGGTAAATCCGCCCTGCCGCGAACCCTGGCCACGCGCTATTGTTGCGCTCATGAATTCATTGGTCGAACCTCATCTCGGCCGCGAGGAGCAGTCGTTTTCCGCGCCCCGGGTCGTCGACGCATTGCTGGGCGTGCTGCCCGCGCACTGCGTGCTGCACCGCGAAGAAGATACCCGTCCCTATGAGTGCGACGGCCTGTCGCTGTATCGCGCGCTGCCGCCCGTGGTGGTGCTGCCGGAAACCGAAGAGCAGGTCGTGGCGGTCATGCGCTTGTGCAAGCGTCTCAACGTGCCGCTGGTCGCGCGCGGCGCCGGCACCGGCTTGTCGGGGGGCGCCATGCCGCATTCGCAGGGCGTGCTCATGGGCCTGGCCAAGTTCAATCGCATCAAGCGCATCGACCCCGCCGCCGGCGTGGCGGTGGTCGGTCCCGGCGTGCGCAACCTGGCCATTTCCGAGGCGGCGGCCGCCCATGGGCTGTACTACGCGCCCGATCCGTCCAGCCAGATCGCCTGTTCCATAGGCGGCAACGTGGCCGAGAATTCGGGCGGCGTGCATTGCCTCAAGTACGGGCTGACCGTGCACAACGTGCTGGCCGTGCGGGTCGTCACCATCGACGGCGATGTGGTCGAACTGGGGTCCGAGGCGCCGGATGCGCCGGGCCTGGACCTGCTGGCGCTGTTCATCGGCTCGGAAGGCATGCTGGGCATCGTGACTGAAGTCACCGTCAAGCTGATTCCCAAGCCGGCGTGCGCGCGGGTGGTGATGGCGAGCTTTTCCAGCGTCGAGGCGGCCGGGCAGGCGGTCACCGACATCATTGCCGCCGGCATCATCCCGGCGGGGCTCGAAATGATGGACCGCCAGGCCGTGCAGATGGTCGAGCCGTTCGTTAACGCAGGCTACGACGTGGCCGCGCAGGCGATCCTGTTGTGCGAGTCGGACGGCACCGCCGAAGAGGTGGCGCACGAGATCGAGCACATGGAGGCGGTGTTCCGCAAGGCGGGCGCGACGCGCCTGCAAGTCTCGCGCGACGAGGCCGAGCGGCTGACGTTCTGGGCGGGCCGCAAGAACGCCTTTCCGGCCGCGGGGCGCGTATCGCCCGACTATTACTGCATGGACGGCACCATTCCGCGCCGCCACCTGGCGCGCGTGCTGGGCGCCATCGAGCAGATGGAAGACGAATACGGCTTGCGCTGCGCCAACGTGTTCCATGCGGGCGACGGCAACCTGCATCCGCTCATCCTGTTCGATTCAAACAAGCCCGACGAGGTCGAGCGGGCGGAGAAATTCGGCGCCGCCATCCTTGAGCTGTGCGTCAAAGTGGGAGGCACCCTGACCGGTGAACACGGCGTGGGTATGGAGAAGATAAATCAAATGTGTGTGCAATTCTCGCGCGATGAGCTGGATGCTTTCGTGGCCGTGAAACGGGCCTTCGACCCGCCCGGCCTGCTCAATCCCGAAAAGGTGATCCCCACGCTGGCACGCTGCGCCGAATACGGCAAGATGCACGTCCATGCCGGCGAACTGAGCTTTCCCGAACTGGCGCGCTTTTAGACCCCGGGACGAAGCGCATGGAATTCGTCCTGTCGGAGTTGTGCGACCAGGTCATGACGGCGCGTGCCGGCCACAAGCCGCTGTTCGTCATGGGAGGCGGCAGCAAGTCGTTCTATGGCAATTATCGTCCCGTCACCCCGCAGGACGGGCATTGCCTGCTGGACATGACCGCCTATAGCGGCATCGTCAGCTATCAGCCGTCCGAGCTGGTGGTGACTGCGCGTGCCGGCACGCCGCTGTCGACGCTGGAGGCCGCCCTGGCCGAGCACGGCCAGATGCTGGCCTTCGAGCCGCCGCATTTCGGCGCCGGTGCGACCGTCGGCGGCTGTGTCGCGGCCGGGCTGGCCGGCCCGCGCCGCATGGAGGCCGGCGCGGTGCGCGACTTCGTGCTGGGGGCGCGGCTGCTCGACTCGCAGGGGCGCATCCTGTCGTTCGGCGGCGAAGTCATGAAGAACGTGGCCGGCTACGATGTCTCGCGCCTGCTGGCCGGCTCGCATGGCATATTCGGCGCCATACTGGAAGTCTCGCTCAAGGTGCTGCCCCGGCCGTTCGAGGAGCGCAGCCTGCGGCTCGAGGCCACCCAGGACGAGGCGCTGGCGCTGTTCGCCCAATGGCGCGGCCAGCCGCTGCCGATCTCGGCCACCTGCTGGAGCGCCGCCGGGCAGGGCGATGAAGGCCATGTGACGGTGCGCTTGTCGGGGGCGCCGCCGGCAGTGCGGGCCGCCGCGGCGCGCATCGGCGGGCAGGCGCTCGAAGCGGCCGAGGCCGGCCAGTGGTGGGCCGCCTTGCGCGAACAGACCCACCCGTTCTTCAATCGCGGCCTGCCGCTGTGGCGATTGGCGCTGCCGCCGGCCGCGCCGGCGCAGGATTTCGGGCTGCCCGTCCTGGTGGAGTGGGGCGGTGGCCAGCGTTGGCTGAGCGGGGCCGCCGATGCCCAGGCGCTGCGCGACGCGGCGCAACGCCTCGGCGGCCACGCCACGCTGTTCCGGCCCGCCGGCGCGGCCATTCCCGCCGACGGGGTGTTTCATCCCCTGGCGCCCGGCGTGGCCGCGATCACCCGGCGCCTCAAGCAGGAACTGGACCCGGCGGGGCTGTTCAACCCAGGCCGCCTTGTGTTGGAGCTATAGCGCAGCATGCAGACCAATCTCGCCTCCTGGGCGCGCGATACCGACATGGGCCGCGAGGCCGACGCGATCCTGCGCCGCTGCGTGCACTGCGGGTTCTGCACTGCCACCTGTCCCACCTACCAGGTATTGGGCGATGAACTGGACAGCCCGCGTGGCCGCATCTATTTGATCAAGCAGGTCCTGGAAGGCGCCGAGCCGACGCTGGCGACCCAGCAGCACCTGGATCGCTGCCTGACCTGCCGCAATTGCGAAACGACTTGTCCGTCCGGTGTGCAGTACGGGCACCTGGTCGACATTGGCCGCCATGTCGTCGACCAGAAAGTGCGGCGTCCCTGGGGCGACCGCCTGCGCCGCGCCTTGTTGCGCAAAGGCTTGAATTCACCGCTGTTCGGCCCGGCGATGCGGGCCGGGCAGATGGTGCGCGGGCTGCTGCCGGCCGCGCTCAAGCGCAAAGTGCCGGCATGGCGCAATCCCGGGCTGCTGCCAGACCCCTCGCGCCATGCGCGCCAGGTACTGATGCTGGCCGGTTGCGTGCAGCCGGCCATGATGCCCACCATCGACGCGGCGACCATCCGCGTGCTGGATGCCATCGGCATCGGCGCGCGACTGGCGCCTGGCGCCGGTTGCTGCGGGGCCGTGAATTTCCATCTCGACGCCCAGGCGCAGGCGCTCGACCAGATGCGCGCCAACATCGATGCATGGTGGCCGCTGGTGGAGCAGGGCGGCGTCGAGGCCATCGTGATGAACGCATCGGGCTGCGGCGCGATGGTCAAGGAGTACGCCCATCACCTGCGTCACGACGCCCGCTACGCCGAACGCGCCGCGCGCATCGTGGCGCTGGTCAAGGATGTGGCCGAAGTGGTCGCGCCGCACGCCCAGGCGCTGCGCGAGCGCATGGCCCCGGGCGGCCGGGCGGCATTCCACCCGCCTTGCACCCTGCAGCACTGGCAGGGCCTGCGCCCCTTGAGCGAGCGGTTGCTGGGCGAACTGGGCTTCGACTTGCAGCCATTCGCCGATGCGCATTTGTGCTGCGGATCGGCGGGGGCGTATTCGGTGCTCAACCCCGCCATGGGGCTGGAGCTGCGCGACCGCAAGCTGGCCGCCATCGCGCCGCAGGCGCCGCCGGTGATCGTCTCGTCCAATATCGGCTGTGTGTCGCACCTGCAAAGCGGCACCGACACGCCGGTGCGCCACTGGATCGAAGTCGTGGACGAGCGCCTGCGCCGCTAACCCGGCCGTGCGCCTCGCCCGGGCGGGCAGGCGCATGGCCGGCGGGACGCGCCGTGGCTCACTCGACGGCCTTGACCATGTCCTCGAGCACTTTCTTGGCGTCGCCGAACACCATCATGGTGCGGTCCATGTAGAACAGCTCGTTGTCCAGGCCGGCGTAGCCAGCCGCCATCGAGCGCTTGTTGACGATGACGGTGCGCGCCTTGTAGGCCTCCAGGATGGGCATGCCGGCGATGGGCGAGGACGGGTCGTTCTTGGCGGCCGGGTTGACCACGTCGTTGGCGCCCAGCACCAGCACTACGTCGGTCTGGCCGAATTCGCCGTTGATGTCCTCCATTTCGAACACCTGGTCGTAGGGAACCTCGGCCTCGGCCAGTAGCACGTTCATGTGGCCGGGCATGCGCCCGGCCACTGGATGGATGGCGTACTTCACCGTCACGCCTTTTTCGCCGAGCTTCTCGGCCAGCTCCTTCAGCGCGTGCTGGGCGCGCGCCACGGCCAGGCCGTAGCCGGGCACGATGGTGACCGTCTCGGCGTTGGTCATGAGGAAGGCCGCGTCGTCCGGGCTGCCCGACTTGACGCTGCGCTGCTGGCCGTCGCCCGCGCCGGCGGCGGCCGCGCCCTGGCCGCCGAATCCGCCCAGGATCACGTTGAAGAACGAGCGGTTCATCGCCTTGCACATGATGTAGGAGAGGATCGCGCCCGACGAGCCGACCAGCGAGCCGGCGATGATCAGCATGGGGTTGTTCAGCGAGAAGCCGATGCCGGCCGCCGCCCAGCCCGAGTAGCTGTTGAGCATGGAAACCACCACCGGCATGTCGGCGCCGCCGATCGGGATGATGATCAGCACGCCCAGCACGAAGGCGATGGCGGTCATGATGATGAAGGGCGTCCAGTCCTGGGTGGCCATGAACCAGAAGCCGCAGCCCAGCATGGCCAGGGCCAGCAGCAGGTTGAGCAGGTGCTGGCCGGAAAACGCCACCGGCGCGCCCTGGAACAGGCGGAACTTGTACTTGCCCGACAGCTTGCCGAACGCGATGACCGAGCCCGAGAAGGTGATGGCGCCGACGAAGGTGCCGATGAAGAGCTCGAGCCGGTTGCCCACCGGAATGGCGGCGCCGGGCGCGGCGATGCCGAACGCGTGCGGCTCGGCCACCACCGCCACGGCGATCGCCACCGCCGCCAGGCCGATCATGCTGTGCATGAAGGCCACCAGTTCCGGCATCTTGGTCATTTCGACGCGCTTAGCCATCAGGGTGCCGATGGAGCCGCCCACCAGCAGCCCGAGCAGCACCCAGCCCAGGCCCGGACCGGCCGTCCCGGCGCGGGCGAGTTGCACGATGAGCGCGGCGGTGGTGAGCACGGCGATGGCCATGCCGGCCATGCCGAAGGCGTTGCCCAGGCGCGACGTGGTGGGGTGCGACAGGCCCTTGAGGGCCTGGATGAAGCACACCGACGCCACCAGGTACAGCAGTGTGACCACGTTCAGCGAGATCATTGGCTGCTCTCCTTGGCGGGCTTCTTGTCCTTTTTCTTGAACATCTCGAGCATGCGGCGCGTCACCAGGAACCCGCCGAACACATTCACCGCGGCCAGGGCCACTGCCACCACGCCCATGCCGCGGGCCAGGCCGCCCTCGGTCAGCGCCGCGGCGAGCATGGCGCCGACGATGATGATGGCCGAGATCGCATTGGTGACCGCCATCAGGGGCGTATGCAGCGCGGGCGTGACGTTCCACACGACGTGGTAGCCGACGTAGATGGCCAGCACGAAGATGATCAGGTTGACGAGCGTGGGATCGATGGCTTCCATGGCTAGGCCCTCCGGATGACGCTGCCGCCTTCGCACACCAGGCACGCCGCGACGATCTCGTCGTCGCGCTTGATGGCCAGCGCGCCGTCGGGATCGGTGATGAGTTTGAGGAAATCGAGCAGGTTGCGCGCGTACAGCGCCGAGGCGTCGGTCGGCACCAGGGCCGGCAGGTTGGCCAGGCCGACCAGGGTCACGCCGTGCTTCTCGACTACCTGGCCTTTCTCGGACAGCGGGCAATTGCCGCCGCGCTCGACCGCCAGGTCGACCACCACCGAGCCGGGCTTCATGGCCTGCACGGTCTCCGCCGACAGCAGCGTGGGGGCCGGGCGGCCGGGAATCAGGGCGGTGGTGATGACGATATCGGCCTGCTTGCAGCGCTCCGAGACCAGGGCAGCCTGGCGCGCCATCCAGGCCGGCGGCATCGGGCGCGCATAGCCGCCCGTGCCCTGGGCGATTTCGCGTTCCTCGTCGGTCTCGAACGGGACATCGATGAACTTGGCGCCCAGCGATTCGACTTGTTCCTTGGCGGCCGGGCGCACATCCGAGGCCTCGACCACCGCGCCGAGCCGCTTGGCCGTGGCGATGGCCTGCAGCCCCGCCACGCCGGCGCCCAGCACCACCACGCGGGCCGCCTTGAGCGTGCCGGCGGCGGTCATCATCATCGGGAACAGGCGCCCGTAGTGATGGGCCGCCAGCAGCACCGCCTTGTAGCCGGCCAGGTTGGCTTGCGACGAGAGCACGTCCAGGCTCTGCGCCCGCGTGATGCGCGGCGCGGCCTCGAGGGCGAAGGCCGTGAGGCCGGCCGCCGCCAGCGCCGCCAGCCCGTCGGTGTCGAAGGGGTCGAGCATGCCGGCCAGGACCGTGCCCGGTTTCATGGCCGGCAGTTCCTCGGCCGTGGGCGCGCGTACCTTGAGCACCAGTTCGCAAGCCAGCGCTTCCTGCGCGCTGCCCAGGGCGGCCCCGGCAGCGGCATAGGCATCGTCGGGATAGCGCGCCGCCAGTCCCGCGCCGCGCTCGACCACCACCGTATGCTTGGCGCCTATATATTTTTTGACTGTCTCCGGCGTTGCTGCGACACGAGTCTCGCCCTCGCGGGATTCTCGCGGTATACCGATCTGCATCGTCGCTTCTCCTCCAAGGTTCGCGTAGTTATACACGAATCGGCGGGGCGCGGCTTGCGGATGCCGGGAGGGGGCGCCCCACATGGCGGCGCGCTGTCATGGCGGCAGAAAAAAACGCCTTGGCAAGGCCAAGGCGTCAGAGAGGACCGGCGCGTTGCCGCCGGCCACGTGCGCACCCACGTCCGGCGTCAGGCCGTTTGCGCGCGCGTCCAGTCGAGCAGGGCGGCGGTCAGGCCGCGCAGGTCGTTCTTGAGCTTGCCGTAGCCCTCCGAGGGGCGCAGCGAGACTTCATCCATATACAGTTTGCGATTCACTTCGATCTGCAGGCTGTGCCTGCCTTCGGTCGGGCGGCCGAAGGCGCGCACCAGTTCGACGCCCTTGTAGGGGTCGTTCACGCTGACCTCGTAGCCGCGCTCGCGCAGCCAGGCGGCCACGAACTCGCGGAAGGCCGGGTCGCTGGTCGTGCCGTCGCGATCCCCCAGCACGAAATCGGGATGCACCAGCCCCGGCTTGTCGGTCGCGTAGGCGCCGGCCACGCTCGGCATCGAATGGCAATTGATGTGCCAGACCTGGCCGTGACGGGCATGCGCCTGGTCCAGCAGGCGGCCCAGCTCGGCGTGGTAGGGCTTCCAGCAGGCCTCGATGCGATGCCGCACCTCGTCCAGGCTCAGCTTGCGGTCGTACAGCGGGGTGCCGTCGTCCAGCATGCGCCAGATCAGGCCCTTGCCCAGGCGCACCTTGGGCGACTCCGGCAGCGGCTGCGGCCAGGGTTCGGCGAGCAGTTGCGGATCGATCTCTTCGGGCGAGCGATTGGCGTCGATATAGGCACGCGGAAAAGCGGCGGCGATGAGCGGCACGCCCATGTCGACCGCGTCGCCCCACAAGTCGTCGACCCAGGTGTCTTCGGCGGTGCGCAGCGCGGCGAACGGTACCGAAGGCGCGAAATCGGGCGGGTAGGTGGTGCCGCTGTGCGGGGAATCCAGCACCAGGGCGCCGGCGTCTTCCGGATAGCGGGCCGGCAGCGCCAGGCGATACGACAGGGGGCGGGTGATCAGCATGGGGAATCGATACAGCTACGAAAAGAGGAGGGCGGCCCCGCCGGCGGGCGGGGCCGCAGATCGATCAGTCGATCTTCACATTGGCTTCTTTGGCGATACGCTTGTTCTTGGCGATCTCAGCCGAGATCTGCTTGGCATACTCTTCCGGCGTATTGGCGACAGGCGCGGCGCCCAGGCTTTCCAGGCGCTGCACCACGGCCGGGTCGGCGCTGACCTCGACCACGGCCGCATGCAGCTTGTCGACCACTGGCTTGGGCAGATTGCCCGGCCCGACCAGGCCGAACCACGACGAGTCATTCACCGCTTCCAGGCCGGCTTCGGCGAAAGTGGGAACGTTCGGCAGCGCGGCCACGCGCTTGGGCGCGGCGACGGCCATGGCCACCAGTTTGCCCGCCTGCACGTGCGGCAGCGACGAGGGCAGGTTGTCATACAGCACGTCGACCTGGCCGGCTAGCGTATCATTGAGCGCCGGGCCCACGCCGCGGTACGGCACGTGCATCAGGTCGGTACCCGACGCCATCTTGAACAGCTCGCCCATCATGTGCGACACCGAACCGTTGCCGGCCGACGCATAGGCCAGCTTGCCCGGTTCTTTCTTGGCCAGCGCGATGAATTCGCTGATGTTCTTGGCCGGCACCTTGGGGTTGATCACCATGATGTTGGGCACGGCGGCCAGGTTCGAGATCGGCGTGAAGTCTTTTTCCGCGTCGAACGGCAGGTTGTGGTAAATGGCGGGATTGATGCCGTGCGTGCTCACGGTGGCAATGCCCAGCGTGTAGCCGTCGGGCTCGCTGCTGGCGACCTGCGCGCTGCCGATCGAGCCGCCGGCGCCGGCCTTGTTCTCGACCACCACGGTCTGGCCCAGCGCCTGGCCGAGCTTGTCGGCGAACAGGCGGCCGACGATGTCGGTGGTGCCGCCGGGCGGGAAGGGCACCACCAGGCGGATGGGCTTGGTCGGATAGGCGTCTTGCGCCTGGGCGGCGGTCAGCGGAGCGGCCAGGGCCGCGGCGAGGGTCAAGCCCAGGATGACATGGCGACGTTGCATGAATTCCCCCTGTAGGAAGTTGAGTATGCGGACAGCAAACCTGAAGATTCTGTGCGCCCGCAACTATTTGCGCAAACGAAAGATTCTCCGTAAGCTATTCCTTTTTCTCATGCCAGGAGTTGTAAGTAATTACGACGTCTGCGTCCTTCCATGCGCCGATTCTGCCCGTCCCTGACCGACCTCCAGGCTTTCGAAGTGGCTGCGAGGCATAGCAGCTTTACCCGGGCCGCCCAGGAGCTCTGCGTGACCCAGGGCGCGGTCAGTAAACAAGTGAAACATCTGGAGGCCTTCCTCGGCGTCGAACTATTCCTGAGAATCAGGCAAGGCCTGGTGCTCACCGAGGCGGGCCAGAGCTATCTCAAGAAAATCCAGGCCGGCCTCGGCCAGATCGAAGCCGCTACCGTCGAACTGATCGCGCACCAGGGCCGGGGCGGGACCTTGCACCTGACCTGCATGCCGACCTTCGGCGCGCGCTGGCTGATCCCGCGCCTGGCCACGTTCATGCGGGTGCGGCCGGACATCCACGTCGAGTTCCTGCCGCACCGGCAAGGCTACGATTTCTCCACCCCCGAACTGGATGCGGCGGTGCGCTTCGGCGACGGCATCTGGCCGGGCAGCGGCGCCGACTACATCGTGGGACGCGATGTCGTGCCGGTGTGCAGCCCGCGGCTGATCGCGGGCGGGTGCGAACGGCCCGAAGAACTGCTGCGCTATCCGCTGCTGCACCATACCTCGGCGCTGGAAGGGTGGCGCGACTGGTTCGAGCAGGCCGGCTGCGATACGCGGCGCGCCCTGGAAGGCACGCGCTTCGACCAATATTCGCTGCTGTCGCAGGCCGCGGCGGCCGGCTTCGGCATCGCGCTCATCCCGCGCTGCCTGGTCGAGGAAGAGCTGCGCGACGGCCGCCTGGCGGTGGCCCTGCAACTGCCCATCCGCGCGCGCCAGGGCTATTACTTGTGCTATCCCGAGCAGAAGGCCAGCCTGCCCATCCTGCAGGCCTTCCGCGCCTGGCTCATGGAGGTCTCCATGGCCGCCGAGCCGCGCATCGGCGACGAAACCGGCGCGGCACTAAAATAACGCCATCATGTTTTCCGTAACGCCCCGTTCATCCTCCGGCAAGGGCCGCGTCGTCGTCGGCATGTCGGGTGGCGTGGATTCCTCCGTCACCGCCTGGCTGCTCAAGCAGCAAGGCTACGAGGTCGTCGGCCTGTTCATGAAGAACTGGGAAGACGACGACGATTCCGAATACTGCTCCACGCGCCAGGACCTGCTCGACGCGGCCAGCGTGGCCGACGTGGTCGGCGTGGATTTCGAATACGTCAATTTCGCCGCCGAGTACAAGGACCGCGTCTTCGCGGAGTTCCTGCGCGAGTATTCCGCCGGCCGCACGCCCAACCCCGACGTGCTGTGCAACGCCGAGATCAAGTTCAAGGCATTCCTGGACCACGCCATGACGCTCGGCGCCGAGCACATCGCCACCGGGCACTATGCGCGGGTACGCGCCATCGCCGGGCCGCACGGGCGCGAGTACCAGTTGCTCAAGGCGCTGGATGCCTCCAAGGACCAGAGCTATTTCCTGCACCGCCTGAACCAGGCGCAGCTGTCGCGCACCCTGTTCCCGCTGGGCGAGCTCCACAAGACCGAGGTGCGCCGCATCGCCCACGAGATCGGCCTGCACAACGCCGCCAAGAAGGATTCCACCGGCATCTGCTTTATCGGCGAGCGGCCGTTCCGCGAATTCCTGAACCGCTACCTGCCCACCGAGCCGGGCGATATCCTCACCCCGGAAGGCCGGCGGGTGGGGCGCCACCACGGCCTGTCGTTCTATACGCTGGGCCAGCGCAAGGGGCTGGGCATCGGCGGCGTCAAGGGCCGCCAGCGCGACGACGGCACCGCCGACGCCTGGTATGTCGCCCGCAAGGACCTGAAGAACAACGTGCTTTATGTGGTGCAAGGCCACGACCACCCCTGGCTGCTGTCCGCCCGGCTGCGCGCGCTGGACGCCAGCTGGGTGGCCGGCCGCCCGCCCGCGGCGGGCGGCTATGGAGCCAAAACGCGCTATCGGCAGGCCGACGCAGCCTGTATGCTGCAGGGCGCCGGCCACGACGGCGCTTTCGAGCTATCTTTCGGCCAGCCGCAGTGGGCGGTGACGCCCGGGCAGTCGGCGGTGCTGTACGACGGCGACATCTGCCTGGGCGGCGGCATCATTGCCTGACCAGGCCGCCCCGGGGAGGGGGCGGCGGTCCGGACCTGTTTCATTACCAAGAGGAGAACGAAGTGGATGTAACGTTGTTGGTTTGCCTGCTGGCGCTGGGTGCCGTGGTGGGTTTCGCGGCGGGCCTGCTGGGCATCGGCGGGGGCATGTTGCTGGTGCCGTTCCTGACCATGCTGTTCGCCTGGAAGGGCATGCCGCAGGACCTGGTGGTGCACGCCGCCATCGCCACGTCGATGACGTCCATCCTCTTCACTTCCATTTCCAGCGTGCGCGCCCACCAACGCAAGGGCACGATCCAATGGAAGATCGTGTTCGCCATGGCGCCGGGCATCATCCTCGGCGGCCTGTTGGCCGGCGGCGCCGTGTTCGCGGCGCTGAGCACGGCCTGGCTGTCCTTGTTCTTCGCCGTCTTCGTCGGCTATTCGGCGTGGAGCATGCTGCGCAACAAGAAACCCAAGCCGTCGCGCCAGATGCCCGGCGTGGCGGGCACCACGGCGGTGGGCGCCGGCATCGGTTTCCTGTCGGGGCTGGTCGGCGCGGGCGGCGGGTTTCTGTCGGTGCCGTTCATGGTGTGGTGCAACGTGGCGCTGCACGCCGCGGTATCGACTTCGGCGGCGCTGGGCTTTCCCATCGCGCTGGCCAACAGCGTCGGCTATGTGGTGTCGGGCCTGAACCAGGGCGCGGCGACGTACCCCGGCATGCTGGGATACATCTACTGGCCGGCGCTGCTGGCCCTGGTCGCCACCAGCGTGCTCACCGCGCCGGCCGGCGCGCACATGGCGCATCGCCTGCCGGTTGCGACCTTGAAGCGGGTATTCGCCTGCCTGCTGTTCGCGCTGGCGGCGTACATGCTGGCGAAGGCCTGGCAGGCCTTCGCGCTCTGAGGCGGCGCGGCCCGGCCGCTCAGGCGGCCGGCGGGGCGCTGTCGATGAACGACTGGCGCGCCGCGAGCTTTTCGTAGTGGCGGGCCAGGTTGGGGTGGTTGGCGCGCCAGTCCAGCGACGCGAAGCGCAGGTCCAGATAGCCCAGCGCGCAGCCCACGGCGATGTCGGCCAGGCTGTAGTTCACGCCCATGCAGTGCGCCTGCTCGCCCAGGCTGTTGTCCATGGCATCCAGGCCGGCGTGGATCTTGCGGTATTGGCGGCCGATCCAGTCGTCGCTGCGCTGCGCCTCGGGGCGCTGGTTTTCCTTGACGATGATGACGCAGGCGTCGAGCACGCCGTCGGCGATGGCTTCCCAGCATTTGACCGCCGCGCGTTCGCGTCCCGATTGCGGGATCAGGCGCGCCACCGGGGAGAGGGTGTCCAGGTATTCGACGATCACGCGCGAATCGAACAGCGCGCCGCCGTCTTCCATGACCAGGCAGGGCACTTTGCCCAGCGGGTTGTAGGACTGGATTTGCGTGTCGGGAGACCAGACGTTCTCGAGCTCGAGTTGGTAGTCCAGCTTCTTGTCGGCCATGACGACCCGCACTTTTCGAACATAGGGACTGGTAAGCGAGCCGATCAGTTTCATGGAAGCCACAAGCGAAGTCGGAAAGCGGCCGCAGTATAACAGGGACAGGCCGCCTCAAGCGCGCGACGTTCTCGGCACGCAACGCTTTTGTCCAACATTGTTACATTACCCCGGGTGATAAAATCGCCACCCGCCTTTCATCGATTCACTTCCGTTTCCACGCCATGCAGATTGCCGACCAGATCAGCCACCTCAACGCTCTTTCGCCGCTGGACGGCCGCTATGCCGCGCGCGGGGACGCGTTGCGCGGCCTGCTGTCCGAAGCCGGCTTCATGGCCCACCGGGTCGAGGTCGAAGTGGCATGGCTGGCGGCATTGTCCGACGCCGGCCTGCCCGAGCTGGCGCCGTTTTCCGCCGAGGCGCGCGCGCGGCTGGCGCAACTGGTGCGTGACTTCTCCGAAGCCGACGCCGCCCGCATCAAGGACATCGAGCGCACCACCAACCATGACGTCAAGGCCGTCGAATACTGGCTCAAGGAAAAGGTCGCGGACGATGCCGAGCTGGCGCGCGCGGCCGAGTTCATCCATTTCGCCTGCACCTCGGAAGACATCAACAATACTTCGCATGCGTTGATGCTGACCCGCGCCCGCGCCGAGGTCATCGTGCCGCGCCTGCGCCAGATCGCCGGCAAGCTCGAGGACATGGCGCGCCTTTACGCCGACCAGCCCATGCTGTCGCGCACGCATGGCCAGCCGGCCAGCCCCACCACGCTGGGCAAGGAATTCGCCAACGTCGCCGCGCGCCTGGGCCGCGCCATCGCCGCCATCGAGGCGGTCGAGCCGCTGGCCAAGCTCAATGGCGCCACCGGCAACTACAACGCCCACCTGTCGGCCTACCCGGAGATCGACTGGCCGGCCTTCAGCGCCCGCGTGCTGCAGGGCCTGGGGCTGACCCAGAATCGCCACACGATCCAGATCGAACCGCACGACTGGATGGCGGCGCTGTTCGACGCGGTGGCGCGCGCCAACGTGATCGTGCTGGATCTCGACCGCGACATCTGGGGCTATGTGTCGCTCGGCTACTTCAAGCAGCGCCTGAAGGAGGGCGAGGTCGGCTCGTCCACCATGCCGCACAAGGTCAACCCGATCGACTTCGAGAATTCCGAGGGCAACCTGGGCCTGGCCAATGCGGTGCTGCGGCACTTGTCCGAGAAGCTGCCGGTGTCGCGCTGGCAGCGCGACCTGACGGACTCCACCGTGCTGCGCAACCTCGGCGTGGGGTTCGGCTACAGCCTGGTGGCATGGGATTCCTGCCTGCGCGGGCTGGACAAGCTGGAGGTGAACGCCGCCGCCATCGACGCTGACATCGACGCGTGCTGGGAAGTGCTGGCCGAGCCGGTGCAGACGGTCATGCGCCGCTACGGGCTGCCCCAGCCCTACGAACAGCTCAAGGCGCTGACGCGCGGCAAGGGCATCACCGAGGCGGCCTTGCGCGAGTTCGTGCGTGGCCTGGCGCTGCCCGACGAGCCCAAGCAGCGGCTGCTGGCGCTGACGCCGCGCGCCTATGTGGGACTGGCCGCGCGCCTGGCCCGAGAGGTATAGTCGGCACTGCCGGCGCCGTCTGTCGCGGCGCCGGTCTTGTCGTACCTACCGGGAGATCCTTCATGAAGCAGTTCCCCTTGCTGGCCGCCGCGGCCTGTTTCAGCGTGATGTCGCTGTGGTCCACGGCGTCCCAGGCGCAGTTCGCCAAGCCCGCCGACGCCATCAAGTACCGGCAGTCGGCGCTGACGCTGATGGCTTCCCACTTCGGCCGCATGCAGCCGGTGGTCAAGGGCCAGGCGCCATACGACGCGGCACAGATCAAGGCCAACGTGCAGATCCTGGCCACGCTGTCCGAGCTGCCCTGGGCCGGGTTCGGCCCCGGCACCGAAGGCGGCGATGCGCTGCCCGAAGTCTGGAGCGATGCGGCCGGTTTCAAGCAGAAGCAGGACCGCTTCAAGGAGAACATGGCCAAGCTGTCGGCCGCCGCCGACTCGGGCGACCTGGGGCAACTGCGCGCTGCGTTCGGCGACGTGGGCGCAAGCTGCAAGGCCTGCCACGATTCCTATCGCAAGAAGAAATAAGCGGGCGTCGCTGCACGAAAAACGGCACCGTGCGGTGCCGTTTTTTTTTGCCCATGCGCCGTTGCGGCGCGGGCTACGAGAACGAGAAGTCAGCCACGATCTCCAGCGAGCGTATCCATAGCACCAGCCCCGTCGCCAGGGCGGCCGCGACCAGGGCGCGCAGCCAGACAGCCGGGCCGTCCTCGGCGGGCGGAGTCGCGGCGGGCAGGTCTTGCGGGTGTGCATCGCCGGTGATCATCGGCCGCACCAGGCGCTTGCGCCGCACCGCCACGTACCACGCCACGGCCGCCAGGTGCAGGACGACCAGGCCGATGATGATCCACTCGTTGGAATGGTGCCAGGACGTCAAGCGGCCGGCCACCGTTTCGTCGACCCGGGCATAGAGCGGCCCTTGCGTCATGATGTCGTCGGTGGCGAACAGGCCGCTGACCGCCTGGAAGCCCAGCGCGGCCAGCAGCGCCACGACCGATAGCGCGCCGAGCGGATTGTGGCCCGCCGGCGCCGCGGCGCCGCGCAGGTACGCCTTGATGGCGGCCGGCCCGCGCAGGAAGGTGGCGAAGCGCGCATAGCGCGGCCCCACGAAGCCCCACAGCAGGCGAAAGACGATCAGGCCGAGCGTTGCCAGCCCGAAGCGCACATGCCAGTCCATATACAGCCCGCCCAGCTTGACGCTGACATAGGCGCCGATGACACAGGCGGCAAGGGCCCAATGGAACAGGCGGGTGGGCAGATCCCAGATGCGGATGGATGAGCGCGTGTGCTGCATGGCGGCGGCGGCAAAGGACGATGAGGCTGAATTTATCATGCGTCCTGTTGCCGGCCGCGCACTCACGCGTGGCGCAGCGGTTCGATCCGGTGCACGTGCTCGTGGCGGAAGCGGATGCGCATGGCGGGGCCGTTGCCCGCGCCGTGCGGGCGCACCATGTCGGTGGTGTAGGTCACCGTGCCGTTGATGGGCGCGTTGTAGATGACCGTGGCGCGGATTTCCGGGCCGTCGGCCGGGCGCAGGTGCACCACGTCGCCGACATGGATCGGCATCTGGTCCAGCTTGCTGTGCGGCCGGCGGCGCACCAGGTGCTTGGCGGTGATGGGGTGGATGGTGTTGTTCATGTTTTTCTCGCTCTTCGAGTTCTGGTTATGAGGATGCGGCGCCGCCTCGCGAACGGGGCGCAGGCAGGCGGGCGCGACCGGTTGGCGGTGGCGTCGCGGATGCCTGGCTGGATGGCGGGCGTGGCGCTTCGTGGCCCCGGTTGGGTGCGGGGCGGCCCGGGGCGATGTTCCGGTATGGACACCGTACGGGTGGGGCGGGTTCGCAGGGTTGCGATCCGCAGGGTTGTGACCCGGTCAGTGCGCGGCGCCGGCCTTGTTTTGTGGTATCGAGCGGCTGGCAGCGAAACTGCGCACTAAGTTATTGATTATATGGGGGGTGGGCGAGTTATGTCAAGTCCTGCGCGCTTGCCCCCCGCAGGGCGGCGGTTCAGCGGCGCAGGGCGGCCTGCTGGTGGGCCAGGCGCTGCGCTTCGATGATCTGGTCTTCCAGGTCGGGCGACATTTCCAGGGCGACCTGCGGCGCGGCGCCGGGGGCTTTCTCGAGCTTCAGGCGGATGCGCTGGCCATTGAATGCCGCCGGCGCGGCCTGGATATCGACGTAGCGCTGCACCAGGGCGTCGACCGCGCGTTGAGCGCCGGCCAGCGCGGCATCGTCCAGGGGGGTGTTGGCCAGCGCCTGGTTCACCGTGCGCGCCAGGTCGGACGTGAAGAACAGGAAAGCGTTGGCGCCGCGGCACTCCGGGTGGGCATGGCCCCAGGGTTCCTGGGCATCGGCATCGGCGGCCGTATGGGAGTCGGAATTCATCGGGGCAAAGGATAGGCGGGTTGGCTTGCGCGCATTGTAGGGCATGGCGGGGCAGGCGCCGCAGCCATGTCACATATCGCTTCCGAGGCAACAATTCCTATAAGCGCTATTTCGGCGCGCGCACTTGCGGTAAGGTTCCGAACCGGCCGGGCTCGCCGCCGTGGGAGCCCGGCAACCTGGAGGGACCCATGCGGGCTGTGTGCCGATTCATCTTGCTGCTGCTGGCCGGGCTGCTGCTGGCCGGCTGTGTCAATAAAGAGCCCGAAGAGCGCGCCGCCTTCATGCAATGGCTGAGTGCGCGGGCGCTGGCGGCGCCGGACGCCGGCTTGCCGGCGACGGACGAGGCGCAGCGCGACGCCTTCGGCGACTATGCGGAACATTACGCGGTGCTGGCCGACTTCCAGGTCGCGGCGCGGGCGGCCAGGCGGACGCTGCATCAGGCGATCGAGCATGAACAGTTGCATTCGGTGGCCCAGCTGCAGGCGCGTCGCGCCGCGCTGCGGGACGACCAGCAGGCGCTGGCCCAGGCGCGCACGGCCCTGCACGAGGCGTTGGCGCAAGCCGGCGCCGCGCGCGCCGAGCTCGAGCAGCCGGTCGACCTGCAGCCGCTCTACGCGCAGGCCTATGAGCGGTTCGTGACGGCCGAGGCGGGACGGCTCGATGGCTGGTTCGCGATCGCCGAGGCGGCGCTGGGCGACGCTTTGCGCGCCGCGGATTTCATCGCCGCGCATCGCGACCAGATGCTGGTGAGCGCCGATGCGGCGGCCGTGCGCGATCCTTCCGTGCAACGGGAGTTGAACCGCCTGCTGGGCGCACTGAACAGCCATGCGGCGGCCGTGGGCCGGGCGCGGGCCGCCCTGTCGCCCGGGCCGGCGGATTGACCCGCCTGCAATGCCGGCTTTGTACAATTGCGCCTCACGCGGCCGCCGCCGCGCACGGGATCAAACATGAACGGCTCTACCCTGCATTACCGCATTTTCCTGTTGTTGCTGGTGGTGGTATCGGTCGCCTTCGGCTGGGTGCTGTGGCCGTTCTACGGGGCCGTGTTCTGGGGGGCGATCCTGGCCATCATCTTCGCTCCGGTCCACCGGCGCATTGCCGCCAAGCTGGTCAAGCGGCGCAACCTGGCCGCGCTGATCTCGCTGGTGCTGGTGCTGCTGGTGGTGATCGTGCCGGTGACTTTCATCACCGGGTCGCTGGTGCAGGAAGGCGCCAACCTCTACCAGCGCGTCAAGTCCGGCAGCCTGAATTTCGGCCTGTACGTCCAGCAGGTGCTCGATGCGCTGCCGCCGTCGCTGCATGACATGCTGTCGCGGTTCGGCCTGGCCGACATCACCAGCCTGCAGGACAAGCTGACCGCGGGCGTGATGCAGGGCAGCCAATTCCTGGCCACGCAGGCATTCAATATCGGGCAGGACACTTTCCAGTTCCTGGTCAGCTTCGGCATCATGCTCTATTTGCTGTTCTTCCTGCTGCGCGATGGCTCGCTGCTGTCGGCGCGCCTGCGCGCCGCGATTCCGCTCAGCGAGGGGCACAAGATGCACCTGTTGCGCAAGTTCACTACCGTCATCCGCGCCACCGTCAAGGGCAACATTGCCGTGGCGGCCGTGCAGGGCGCGCTGGGCGGCGTGATCTTCTACATACTCGGCATCCAGGGCCCCGTGCTGTGGGGCGTCGTGATGGCTTTCCTGTCGTTGTTGCCGGCGATCGGCGCGGGGCTCATCTGGCTGCCGGTGGCAGTGTACTTCCTGGTCACCGGCGCGATCTGGCAAGGCGTGACGCTGATCCTGTACGGCGTGCTGGTGATCGGCATGGTCGACAACGTGCTGCGCCCGCTACTGGTGGGCAAAGACACCAAACTGCCCGATTATGTAGTGCTGATCTCCACGCTGGGCGGCATGGCGTTGTTCGGCCTGAACGGCTTTGTCATCGGCCCACTGGTGGCGGCCTTGTTCATCGCTTGCTGGGATCTCTTTACCTCGGATTTTGGCCAAGCCGCTTCAGGCGACGATACCCCCCGCCAGCGCTGAGGCCGGCGTTCCGTCACCTTTTCGCTGTCCCGACCCCGGGGATGTAGTCAATTATGGATTTCTGTAACCCCTGGGTAATCGTCTTCAAAGATTGCAAGGCAGGCGCGGCGACGCCATGTTTTTGCTCTACCCTGAAATCGTAGTACTTCATCAGGGAGATCAAGCCATGGATACTTTTTCCGCCTTTGCTTCCAGGGTGAGCTATTCCATCCGTCCGCGGGTGCATGAAGTCGATTTCGGGGAGTTTCGTGGTTGCGTGGATGTGATCGCGCGCGAGGACGCCCACACGTTCAGTTTCACGCGCTTCTGCGATATGGTCCGGCCGGGTCGCGACCGGGCCGAATTGGACGCCTTGCGCCTGGCGCAGCGCCTGCAGGTGACCGAGTGCCGGGGCGGCAAGAGCTGGATCCTGCCGGGCCAGGTCAGTGTGCGCTGCGAGCCCGCGGAATTCGTCGACGACGTGCCCAGCAGCTTGCTGCGCCCCGCGCCCATCTCGAAGCGCCACCTCAGAATGGCTGCCTGACGGTTGCCGCAGCGCGCCGCTTTTCTTTAAGCGCGGGCGGGGCCCGTGCGGCGGCGCGCAACAGGCTTCGCGCATGAGTCCCTGGCCGCGCCAGCGCGGATCTAGCCAGAAGCCTCGTTGGTTTTGCGAGTCGTCCATCAGATCATGCCGATCAGCTGCGCCGGCCGCGCACACGGGCGCATCGTCCAGCATGGGGAAATATCCGCTGGATGGCGGGCGCGTCGCCCAATTGCAGAGGCCGCAGCGCCAGCCGCGGTGTGGAATTCCGGCTGGGACGCGGGCGCGTCGGGCACATGGCTTGCGAGCGACATCATCGCGTAGGACTTCACAAGGAGATAGCGATGATTGTATGCGCCGACATCGTGTCGGGAGTCCAGGGCGACGATATGGACTGGCCCGGCGATTTCCCGCCCAAGCATTGATCCCGTCCGCCGCGTCGCCCCGTTGCGGGGCGACGGCGCTTCGCGCTATTGCAAGGTGGCGGTCGCCGGCTGCCACTGGAACGTGGATTCCATCCAGGGCGTGCAGGCCAGTTCCAGCGCGTTGATGATCGGGGTGGAAGGATCGACCCAGGCCAGCGCAGCCTGGACCGGCAGCACCACCGGCCGGACGTGGCCCGCGCTGCGGGCGTCGGCGATATCGTCAGTGACGATCGCCAGCCCGTCTTGTTCGCCATGCTGGTTGCCGGGGCGCCAGGCGGTGAGAGCGGCGATGTAGATGGGCTTGCCATCGAGAGAGCGGATATACCGGCTGGCGGTCGGGTCGGCGCCGATGGGCTGATACCAGCCGTCGGCGGGCACCAGCACGCGCTGTCCCAGTAATGGCCGCCACACGGCGGAGCCGCGCAGCAGGGCGGCCAGGCGCGCGTTCATGACAGGGCGCCGTTTCCACCAACTGGGCGCGTAACCCCAGTGGAAGCGGTCCATCGCGGGTGTGTCGCCGAAGCAATGGATGGCCAGCGGGCGCGCGCTGATGGCGTCGTCGTCACGCGCGATGCTGGCTTGGCGTGTCCGGCCGACGTTGGAAAACAGGGCTGTCATGTAATCCATGGGCCCGGACTTCTGGACGATAGTGCTGCACATGCTGGCTCCCGCAGTTTGCCAGTGAAACGGCGGATATCCGGGCTCGTCACGCTGCGCGCGGTCGGGCGTATCTCGCCCGGGCGGAGAGATCATCCGCCATCGGGCCCGTAATTCCGGTTTGGGTGAAGTGGACCGCCGAGCGGCGGTTAGATGCGATCTTTGCGCGCGTACTTTTCGCGCACGTACTGCGCCAATTCTTCTTCGGTGCTGCGCTGTCGTAGGTAGTCGGCGGTCATGGTCCGGGAAGCTACGGCCGTTTTTGCGGCGCGCAACTCGGACGGGCAGAGCCGGCTGTCGTAAGTGTCGGACGGTTTGAAGTGCGAATACTGCATGACATTCCTCCCCATTGACCTTCGTAACTCGTTGTATCGCGAACCTGGAAACAATCGAGTAAAAATCAGTGCTGTTTCTTCCTGATTTTCCCCATACATTGGCGGATTTTTCGATTTTCATCAAGTCTCATTCAGTCAGGTTTCGATAAATGCTCGAAAACCCCAGGATCGTGTGATGATTTGTGCATAAATATCGCACTTATGGAGAAAATCTCGCAACACTGTTACTTTTTTATGACCGTGCCAGGTCGCTATTGTTGTGGAAAAGCGAAGTTTCCCCTCGTGCTCCCCATAGGGGCGGCTTGGCCCGGGCGGCAACTTTCCGCGCTGGCTGGCGATGCGGGCGCTTGTTTAAAGCGCGCCGAGATTCGTTGCGTAAAGTTACGAAATATACAGTAACTGTTTGCCTGCTCTCAGATGTAAGTTTAAATAAAAAATCACCGCAGAAATAATCAGATATATAGCCGTCTAGATGCTATTGTGCATCGCGCAAAAATGGCGGACATTCGGGGGGGCGGAGCGGGGAGAACGGCATGCGGCGTACGCGCGGCCAAAAGGAAAGGCCGTTAGTGATCACCATCACTAACGGCCTTGGATTTCTTGGTGGCGCATCCCTGATTCGAACAGGGGACCTGCGGATTATGATTCCGTCGCTCTAACCGGCTGAGCTAATGCGCCATGCAGAAGGGCGCTGAAATCGCGTCCGCTGCGGCTTCGCTTCTTGAAAAGTGCTCGAAAAGCGAAGAAATAAATTCTAGCATGGCTTTATGCCGGTGCGCAAACCTCGGTGCGTGCGCGGTCAAGCTATGCATCGCGGGCCAGGCGGATGCCGGAGAACTGCCAGCGGGCCTGCGGCGGAAAGAAGTTGCGATAGCTGGCGCGGATGTGGTCGCCCGGGGTGACACAGGAGCCGCCTCGCAACACGTACTGGTTGCACATGAACTTGCCGTTGTATTCGCCGACGGCCCCGGCCGGCGGCGTGAATCCGGGATAGGCGTCATACGCGCTGCTGGTCCATTCCCAGGCGTCGCCGTACAGCTGGACCGGCCCGCCCGCGCGCGAGCGCTGCGGCGCCGCGCGCGGCTGCAGATGCCCCGTCTCGAGCAGGTTGGCGTGGCCGCGCGGGGCGTTGCGCGCGGCGTGTTCCCATTCGCCTTCGCGCGGCAGGCGCGCGCGGGCCCAGCGCGCGTAGGCGTCGGCCTCGAAGTAGCTGACGTGGGTCACGGGGGCGTGCGGATCGAGGGGCTGCATGCCGTGCAGGGTGAAGACATGCCAGTCGTCCCTGCCGCCTTCCCAATACAAGGGGGCCTGCCATTGGTCCGCGCATACCTGGTCCCACCCCAGCGACAGCCATAGGTCGGGGCGGCGGTAGCCGCCGTCGAGCATGAACTCCAGGTACTCGCCCTGCGTGACCAGGCGATCCGCAAGGAAGTAGGGCTGTAGCAGGATGTCATGGGCGGGGCGCTCGTTGTCGAAGGCGAAGCCGGGCGGCTCGTGGCCGATGCGTACTTGGCCCGCGTCATAGCGCGTCCAGCCCGCCGCCGTGGCCGCGGGCAACTGGCCCGGGGCCGGGCCGGCATAGGCCGGCTTGAGCGGATTGAGCGACAGGGCGTGCTTGATATCGGTGAGGATCAGCTCCTGGTGCTGCTGTTCGTGGTTCAGGCCGAGTTCCACCAGTTCGTCGAACTCCGGATCGGCGCCGGCCAGGCGGGCCAGCAGGTCCGACATCGCGGCGTCGACATGGCGCCGGTACGCTAGCACCTCGGCCAGCGGCGGGCGCGACAGCAGCCCCCGCTGCGGCCGCGGATGGCGCGCGCCGACAGCGTTGTAGTAGGAGTTGAACAGCATCCGGTAATGCGGATTGAACGGCGCGCGCTCCGGCTGAAACCTGGCGATGATGAAGGTTTCAAAGAACCAGGTCGTATGGGCCAGGTGCCATTTCACCGGGCTGCAGTCCGGCATCGACTGGATCTGGCAGTCTTCCGGGCTGAGCGGCTCGGCCAGCGCCAGCGTCTGGCCGCGTATGCATTCGTAGCGTTGCGACAGCCCGGACAGGCCTTCTTGGCATGGCGGGGCGGGGTGGGTCAACAGGCAGGCGGGGTCCATGGGCATCCTGGCAGGTCAATGGCGGCCGGTCAGGCGCGCGCGCTGAAAACAGAGAACCACTCGCGCGAATCCGACCAGTGCTGAATGTCGCCAAAGCCGGCGCGGGCCAGCAGGTCACGGAAGGCGCCGGCAGTGTATTTGTACGAATTCTCGGTATGTATACGCTCGCCGCTGGAGAAGCGCCGCTGTGCGCCGGGCCAGCAGACGCGCACGTCGGTCAGCGCCTGCAGGTGCATCTCGATGCGGGAATGCGCTTCGTCGTAGCGCGCCACGTGGCTCCAGTCGTGGACGTCGAAATCGCTGTCCAGCAAGGCGTTCACGTGGCGCAACAGGTTGAGGTTGAAGGCGGCGGTAAGGTGCAGCGCATCATCATAGGCGGGTTCGAGAATGTGGCGCGGCTTGACCCGGTCGACGCCGATCAGCAGGCCGCCGCCCGCGCATTCGGCGCGGACGCGGGTCAACAGCGAAAGCGCCTGCGCGGGGTCCAGGTTGCCGATGCTCGAACCCGGGTAGAAAAACAGCCGGCGGCTGGCCGGCACGTGCGCGGGCAAGGCCAGGGCGTCGTGAAAATCCTGTCCAAGCGCGATGATTTCCAGGCCGGGATGGGCGTGCTCGAGGCGCGCCACGGCGGTCTGCAGGTACTCGGCCGAAATGTCGATCGGCACGTAGCGTCGCGGACGCAGGGCGCCGAACAGCCGTTCGGCTTTGACGCAATCGCCGGCGCCCAGGTCGATGAGGGTGTCGACCGCGCCGACGTGCCTGGCAATGGAGGCTTCGTGATCGCGCAGGATCTCCGCCTCGCAGCGCGTGGGGTAATACTCGGGCAACTGGGTGATGGCGGTGAACAGGCTGGAGCCGAGAGTGTCGTACAGGAACTTGGGATCGATGTGCGCCGCCGGTGCGAGCAGGCCGGCTTGCAGTTCCTGGAGCGCCGGGCAGGGCGCTTCGAGGGGGGGCGGCGGCGCGGTGGCGAGCATGCTGCGGGGGTGGACCATGCGATGGTTCCTTGCAGAAGCGATCCTTATTGTGACCGGCAACCGGCGGACACTGTCAAGGCTTGTGCGCGGATTGCAAAGGTTTTTAACGAAAAGCAAGCACCGCCCTGCCAACCGCCACAAAATGCATTGCCCGCCCGGGCGCCGAAATACCGGATTACTGCTGGTTGCGAAACCACAGGACAGCGTCAGGCGGGGCGCGCAGAATAAAGTCCAGAACTACTATGCCAAGGCTTTCAGTATGTCGTCGATTATCGTTGCGCGTTTCGATAGTGTTCCGTCGGCAAAAAGTGCGGCACATGCCCTCCTTGCCGAGGGTTTTCGCGAAGAGGCGGTCAGCCTGTTCCGCGGCGGGCGCCGCACCGGGCGGGTGCAGCCCTGGGACGAAGATCCCGCGGCGCAGGCCGAGGATGTGCGGTACGGCGTGGCATGGCGCGCGGCCGCCCTGGCGGCGGCCGGGGCCCTGCTGGGCACGCTCGCCGCATTGTTCCTGAGCCGCGGCGACCTCGCCGTGGTCGGCGGCGCGGTGCTGGGCGCATGCGCCGGCGCGGCCGTGGGCGCGCTGTGGGCCGGGCGGCGTCTGACAGAGCTGCGCAATGCCGCCCTGAGCAGCATCCCCGCGGCCGAGCAGGCCGTGCTGCTGACGGTGCAGGTCGAACCCGATGAAGAAGAGGCCGTGATGGCGTTGCTGCGCGATGCCGGCGGCTTCCAGGTCGACCGCGAGCACGGCCGCTGGCGCGGCGGGCGCTGGACCGATCGCGAGCCGCTGCGGCGCGCGCCATCGTCGCGTCGCACGACGGTGTCGCACCGGACGCAGTGGCAGCCCTGAGGCCGGGAGACAGCCATGCTGGCGCGCGGCCCGGTGCGTGCGGCACGATGCCTGCTCTGGCTGGCGCTGGGCGCCTGCCTGGCCGCCTGCGCCCGCGTGCCGGATGCGCAGGAGCGCGCGGTGCGCCAGGCGCAGGCCGGGCAGTCGGCCGATTCGGGCTGGGCGAGCTATCGCAAGGGGCGCGATATCGTGGCACATGCTGATCCGCAGCGTTCGCGCGATTTTCTCGCACGGCATCTGGCGGTCGAGCAGGCCATCAGCGGCGCGCCGCTGGTGCATGGCAATCAGGTGCGCCTGCTGGCCGACGGCCGCGCCACCTACCAGGCGATGCTCGAGTCGATCGACAGCGCGCGCCACTACGTCCACATGGAAACCTATATCTTCGAAGATGACGAAGAGGGCAGGCGCTTCGCCGACGCGCTGATCGCCGCGCATCGGCGCGGCGCCGCGGTCGCAGTGATGATCGATGCAGTCGGCACGCTGGGCACCCCCGACGCCCTGTTCGACCGCATGCGCGACGCGGGCGTGCAGGTGGCGGTCTTCAATCCCGTCAATCCGGCCGCCGCCCGGGCCGGCTGGTCGCCCAACCAGCGCAACCACCGCAAGCTGCTGGTGGTGGACGGCAAGGTCGGCTACCTGGGCGGCATCAACGTCAGCAGCGTGTATTCGTCCGGCTCGCCTTCAGGCGGCGAGGGGCGCGCCGCGCAGCCATGGCGCGACACGCACATTCGCATCGCCGGGCCGGCGGTCGCCGAGCTCGAGCGGGTCATGCTGGCGGGCTGGGCGTCGCAAAAAGGGCCGCCGCTCGCTCCCCGCGAGTTCTTTCCGGAGCTCGAGCCGACAGGCGACCTGACCGTGCGCATTCTGGCCAACCAGCCCGATCGCAGCGACGGCTATACGGTGTACCTGACCCTGATGTCGGCGTTCGAGAGCGCGCAGGAATCCATACACATCACCATGGCGTATTTCGTGCCCGACCCGGCCTTCGTCGAGGCCCTGGAGAACGCCGCCCGGCGCGGCGTCGACGTGGTCTTGGTGCTGCCCGGATTCAGCGACTCGTCGCTGGTATTCCATGCCGGGCGCTCGCATTACGAGAGCCTGCTGGAGGCCGGCGTGAAGATCTACGAGCGCCGCGACGCGCTCCTGCACGCCAAGACGGCCGTCGTCGACGGCGTATGGTCGACGGTGGGGTCCAGCAATATGGACTGGCGCAGTTTTGCCTTGAACTATGAGATCAACGCGGTGATCCTGGGGCCGGAATTCGGCGCCGAAATGGAAGCGCTGTTCGACCGCGATGTCGCCGAATCGACGCCCGTGACGCTGCAGGCCTGGCGGGATCGCGGCCCGGACGACCGTTTCATGGAGTTCTTCTCGCGGTTGTTCGAACGCTGGCTGTAGGGGCGCGCTCAGGCCGCGACGGTCTGGGCCCGGTGAATGGCGGCCAGTGCCGCCGTCACGTCATGGGCCGGCTGGAACGAGTCGGCGCGGGCCATCGACCAACCCACCTTGAACACGGTATGGCGGAATTCGCCGCGCAGCAGCTCGCCCGGTTCGAGTTGCGGGAACAGCGCCGACAGCAGGCGGACCTCGCTCGAAGAAATACGGCGGGCGATGTGGTGCGGCCGCAGTTGACTCGGATGGGTCAGGCCGGCTGCCTGCAGCAATTCCGCCAGCGCGTGCAGCGTGTTGCGATGGAAATGGGCGACGCGCTGGGCCTTGTCCGGCACCACCAGCGCGCGCTGGCGCAGGGGGTCCTGCGTCGTCACGCCGGTCGGGCATTTGCCGGTGTGGCACGCTTGCGCCTGGATGCAGCCGATCGCGAACATGAAGCCGCGCGCCGCGTTGCACCAGTCCGCGCCCATGGCCATCACGCGCGCCATGTCGAAAGCGGTGATGATCTTGCCCGAGGCGCCCAGCCGGATGCGGTCGCGCAGGTTGACCCCGATGAGGGTGTTGTGCACCAGGCGCAGGGCCTCGCGCAGCGGGGTGCCGACGTGGTCGACGAACTCCGCCGGAGCGGCGCCCGTGCCGCCTTCGGCGCCGTCGACCACGATGAAGTCCGGCGTGATGTTGGTCTCGAGCATCGCCTTGACGATGGCGAACCACTCCCAGGGATGGCCCATGCAGAACTTGAATCCGACCGGCTTACCCTCGGACAGCTCGCGCAGCCGCGCCACGAAATGCAGCAGCCCGACGGGCGAGTCGAAGGCGCTGTGGCTGGAGGGGGAATTGCAGTCTTGCCACGGCGCCACGCCGCGCGCCTCGGCGATCTCGGGCGTGACCTTGCTGCCGGGCAGTATGCCGCCGTGGCCCGGCTTGGCGCCCTGCGACAGCTTTATCTCGATCATCTTCACCTGCGGCATACAGGCGTTGCGCGCGAAGGCTTCCTCGGAGAACGCGCCGTTGGCGTCGCGGCACCCAAAGTAGCCGGAGCCGATGTTCCAGACCAGCGCGCCGCCCGGCTCGCGATGGTAGCGGCTGATGCCGCCTTCGCCGGTGTCGTGCGCGAAATTGCCCTGGCGCGCGCCTTCGTTCAGGGCCATGACGGCGTTGGCGGACAGGGCGCCGAAGCTCATGGCCGAGATGTTGAATGCCGACATCGAATACGGCTGGCGGCAATCCGGGCCGCCCACCGTCACCCGGAAGTCGGCGTCCTCGATGCGCGCCGGCACCAGGGAATGGTTGATCCATTCGTACCGGTCGCCGTAGACGTCTTCCTGGGTGCCGAACGGCCGCTTGTCGATTTCCTGCTTGGCGCGCTGGTAGACGATGGAGCGCTGCGCCCGCGAGAAGGGCGCGGCGTGCGTGTCGTCTTCCAGGAAATACTGGCGGATCTCGGGCCGGATGAATTCGAACAGGAAGCGCAGGTTGCCCAGCACCGGATAGTTGCGGCGGATGGCGTGCCGCACCTGGATCAGGTCATACAGCCCCAGCAGCGCGAGCAGCCACAGGGGCACGGCGGCCCACAGCCACCAGGGCGAGGCGGCGAGCGCCAGCGGCGTGGTGATCGCCGCGCCCAGCAGCACCAGGAAGAAGGTGGTGTATCGGCCTACTATCCAGTCCATGCGCGTCTCCCGGTATACGGATGACGGCAACCATACCAGATGGCGCAGGCCGGCCCGGCCGCGGCCGGCGGTTTTTTCAGCAGCTGGACGCGGCGGGCGTGCGTTCCACCGCCAGCCCGAACAGCGGACGCAGGCGCACGCCCAGTGCGCTGCCCGCGAACGCCGCCGGCAACCACAGCCAGGCGTGCAGGCTGCCGGACAGGATGCCGCTGAAGTAGGCGCCGATATTGCATCCGAAGGCCAGGCGCGCGCCGTAGCCCAGCAGCAGGCCGCCAATGACGGCGCCGGCCAGGGACCGGGCCGGGACTTTCCAGACCGGAGCGAATTTGCCGGCCGCGGCCGCCGCCGCCAGCGCGCCCAGCATCAGGCCGATGTCCATGACCGAGGTGATGTCCTGGCGCACCGGCGCGGCCAGCGCCGCCTGCTGCTTGGCCCAGTACGCCCACGAGGCCGGGTCGCCGCCCAGCGCATCCAGCGCCTTGGCGCCCCACAGGGCGAAAGCCGAGGTGATGCCCCAGGGCCGGCCGGCCAATGCCAGGGTGGCGAAATTCAGTATCACCAGCGCCACGCCGCCCCAGATCAGCGGCCAGGGCCCTTGCAGCAGCGAGGCCGGCCGGCTGGTGCGCGCGGCGAACGAGATGACGCGGCCGTGGCGGCGCTTTTCCAGCACGGTGGTGAGCCACGCGATCAGGGCGAATACGGCCAGGTTGGCTGCCAGCGCCACGGGCAGGCCCCAGCTCTTGATCAGCGACGTGGGCGCCAGCGCCGGCAGGGCCGACCACCAGGAGAAATGCGCCGTGGCGATCACCGAGCCGATGATGAAGAACAGCAGGGTCACCAGCATGCGGGTATTGCCGCCGCCTACGGCGAACAGCGTGCCGGAGGCGCAGCCGCCGCCCAGTTGCATGCCCACGCCGAACAGGAAAGCGCCCAGCAGCACGGAGACGCCCGGCGGCGAGACGAAGCCGCTGACCGGTTGGCCCCACAGCGTGCCTTGCGCCAGAAACGGGAAGAACAGCAGCACGCCGACGGCCAGCATCAGCATTTGCGCGCGCAGTCCGGCGCCGCGGCGGTCCGAGACAAATACCCGCCAGGCTTGGGTGAAGCCGAAGGAGGCGTGGTAGAGCGTGACCCCCAGCAAGGCGCCGACGATCCACAACGCGCCCTGTCGCCAGCCGACGGCCTGGCCCAGGTAGATGGCCCCGGCCAGCACCGCCAGCAGGGCGAGCCACAGCGGCTTGCGGTTGATCTGGACCGGCGGGAGGGCCGATGGATACGGCAGGGTAGAAGAGGCGGAGGATGGCATGGGCGGAGAAGCGGCAGTGCCGCAGGTTGCAGTCTTGCACCAGTCTAGGCGCGGAAATAAATAACTCAAACTACAGTATTTTGATTTTTTAATAGCTATAGGTAATTTAACGGGCCTATTGCAGGCGCAGTGCCAGGGCGGCCAGCGTGACCAGCAGGACCGGCAGGGTCAGCACGATACCGACCTTGAAGTAATAGCCCCAGGTAATGCGCAGCCCCTTGCGCGCCAGTACGTGCAGCCACAGCAGGGTGGCCAGGCTGCCGATGGGCGTGATCTTCGGCCCCAGGTCGGTGCCGATGACATTGGCGTAGATCATCGCGTCGCGCACGGTGCCGGTGGCGGTGGTGTCGGCGATCGACAGCGCGCCCACCAGGACCGCGGGCAGGTTGTTCATGACCGACGCCAGGAAGGCGGTCACCAGCCCCGTGCCCAGCGCCGCGCCCCATACGCCGTGGGCGGCGAAATGCTCCAGCAGCGCGGTCAGGTGCGCGGTCAGCCCGGCGTTGCGCAGCCCGTACACCACCAGGTACATGCCTAGCGAGAACACCACGATGTGCCAGGGGGCTTCGCGCATGACGCGGCGGGTGCCGACGATGTGCTGGCGTCCCGCCACCAGCAACAAGGCCAGCGCGCCGGCGCAGGCAATGGCGCTGACGGGAATGCCGAGCGGCTCGAGCACGAAGAAGCCGGCCAGCAGCAGCGCCAGCACCGCCATGCCGGCCCGGAAGGTGGCCGGGTCGCGCACGGCGCTGCGCGGCGCCGGCAACTGCCCGACGTCGTAGCGGGCGGGGATCTGTCGGCGGAAGAACAGGAACAGGACCGCCAGCGTGGCGCCGACCGCGGCGAAGTTGACGGGCACCATGACCGAAGCGTAGGACCCGAAGCCAATGCCGAAGAAATCGGCCGAGACGATATTCACCAGGTTCGACACCACCAGGGGCGTGCTGGCCGTGTCGGCGATGAAGCCCGCGGCCATGACGAACGCCAGCGTGGCGCCCGGGCCGAAGCCCAGGGCCAGCAGCATTTCCATGACGATGGGGGTGAGGATCAGCGCGGCGCCGTCGTTGGCGAACAGGGCCGAGACGGCGGCGCCCAGCAGCACGATGAGCGCGAACAGCCAGTGCCCGCGGCCGCGCCCCCAGCGCGCCACGTGCAGGGCGGCCCATTCGAAGAAGCCGGCCGCGTCCAGGATGATGCTGGTGATGATGATGGCAATGAAGGTGGCCGTGGCGTTCCAGACGATGTGCCAGACGGCGACGATGTCGGACGGCTGCACCACGCCCGCCAGCAGGGCAAGCGCGGCGCCTGCCGATGCGCTCCAGCCTATCCCCAGCCCGCGCGGCTGCCAGATGACCAGGACCAGGGTGGCGACGAAAATGGCGGCGGGCAGGAGCACGGTGGCAATCAAGAGGGAAGGTGGGCGCTGATCCAGGCGACCAGCAGCGAGACGGTTGGCACCGATAGTACTGTCGAGAGCAGGATGGCGCGCGACGCGGCGCGCGCGTCGCGGCCGTACAACTGGGCCAGCATGAACGGGCCGGTGCCGATGGGCAGCGCGCTCATCAGCACGGCGCACCATGCCCACATGGCCGGCATCGGGAAGACGAGGAAGGCCAGGATGGCGGTGACGGCCGGCTGCAACAGCAGCTTGCCCGCCACCAGCCGGCCGACTCCGCCGCCCGCGCCGCCGGGCTGGGCCTGGGCCAGGAACAGGCCGATGGTGACGAGCGCGCAAGGGCTGGCCGATGCCGCGAGCAACTCCAGATAGCGGTCCAGGCCGGCGGGCGCCGCCACGCCGGACAGCGTGCTGGCCAGGCCCAGCAGCGGCGCGATCAGCAGCGGGTTGCGCGCCAGCGCCCGCGCCACTTTGTACAGGGTGGCGCCGAGACTGCGATCGCGGTGCTGGTCGAATTCGATCAGGGAGATGGCCGCGCCGAACAGCACGCAGGCGGTCAGCAGGGTGGCGATCACGGCCGGCGCCAGGCTGGCCGGTCCGAGCAGCGCCAGGCAGAGCGGGATGCCCATGTAGCCGGCATTGGTGTAGGAAGCCGCCAGGCCTTCGATGCTCAGGTCGGCAAGGGGGCGGTAGCGCCGGCGCGTCAGGGCGATGGCGGCGAACGTGACCGCGATGCCGCCGGCGAAGGCGGCGGCGAAGCCCCAGTGCATCTGTGCGGGATCGGCCTGCGCCATGGCGCGAAACAGCAGCGCGGGCAGCGACAGGTAGACTACGTATCGGTTGAGCGCGTCGGTGGCGGCCGGGCCCAGTACCCCGCCGCGGGCGGCCAGCCAGCCCGTCAGGATGAGGGCGAAGACCGGCAGGGCGGCGGTGGCGACGGCTTGCATGAAACAACGGGCATTGGAAGAGGCGCACATTCTACCCGCCCTGAAGGGGCTCCGCCGGCGCGCCAGGTCTGCGAAAATCGGCTGTGCCATCATTGACGCCATCGCCGCAGGAGGACCGCCATGCCAGCCACGCCCGATATCCGTATCGTCCTGGGAACCTGGGAACGCCTGCGCGAGGACGCCTACGCCGTGCGTCATGAGGTGTTCGTCATTGAACAGGCCGTGCCGGTCGACATCGAACTCGACGACGACGATCCGCTGGCCGTGCACGCGGTGGCCTATGGCGCCGACGGCGTGCCCATCGCCACCGGGCGCCTGTTGCCGGACGGGCATATCGGCCGCATGGCGGTGCGCAGGCACGCCCGCGGCCGCGGCGTGGGCGGACAGGTGCTGGACGCCTTGATCGCCCAGGGACACGGCGACGGGCACCGCATGCTGCTGCTGCATGCCCAGACCCACGCCCGCGGCTTCTATGAGGCGCACGGCTTCAGCGCCCAGGGCGACACCTTCGTCGAGGCCGGCATCGAACACGTCGCCATGAGCCGGGTGCTGGCAAATTGAAGGCAAAGAAAAACCCCGAACGCTGTGAAAGCGATCGGGGTTTCCGGCGCACCGCGATGGCTCGCGGTGATGTAATTGGTGCCCAGGAGAGGACTCGAACCTCCACACCTTGCGGCACATGGACCTGAACCATGCGCGTCTACCAATTCCGCCACCTGGGCGCTGTTGCTCGGGCGCGGTACCGTTGCCGGACTGCGTTTGAACATCAGAGGACGCGCATTATGCACACTTTTCAGAACGGGCGCAACTCGGCCGCGCCCGGGCGCCGCCCGACCTGCGCGCGCTGCCTGCGGCCGCAGTCGCATTGCCTTTGCGCGCGGATTCCGTCGCTCGACAGCCGGACGCGGGTATTGGTGCTGCAGCACCCCGACGAGTCGCGCCATGCCCTGAATACCGCGCGCCTGGCCGTGCTGGGCCTGCGCAACGCCAGCCTGCACGTCGGCACGCGGCACGATCCGGCGCTGTGGCGGGTCGACGGCTACCAGGCGCGGCTGTTGTTTCCCGGACCGGACGCTGCGGTGCTGCAGGCGACGCCGGCCGATGCGGCGCCCACGCTGCTGGTGGTGCCCGACGGCACCTGGCGCCAGGCGCGCCAATTGCTGGCAGGCAATCCGGAATTGGCGGCGCTGCCGCGGGTCACGGTGCCGTCGGACGCGGTGTCGCGCTACCGGGTGCGGCACGTAGCGTTGCCGCAGGCGCTGGCCACCATCGAGGCGGTGGCGGCCGCGCTCGCCGCGCTGGAAGCGCCGCGCGCGTTCGACGCCTTGCTGGCGCCCTTCGAGGCGCTGGTGGCGGGGCAGATCGAGGCCATGGGGCAGGCGCGCTACGAGCGCCACCATGTGCGTCGCGAAGGCAGCCGCATGACGCGCGACGGCGAGGGTGGGTGACGGGCGCGGAATGTGAAAACCCCGGCAACCTTGCGGTTGCCGGGGTCGGGAAATTCCGTGGTGCCCAGGAGAGGACTCGAACCTCCACACCTTGCGGCACATGGACCTGAACCATGCGCGTCTACCAATTCCGCCACCTGGGCACTGAGCAAAGTTTCATGCCTTTGTATGATACGCTGCAAATAATCAGCGACGCATCAAACTAGGGTTACCATTCAGCCTTGCTGCAGTGATCAGCCTTGGGCAGACCACAGAAGCAAAAGATTATATACAGGATTTTCAACTTTGGCAAAACGATCGAATAAAGATTCCAATAACAATAACAACGGCAGATCAGGATTCGTCTTGCCCGAAACGCCCCCAGACTTCGACCCGGACGTTCCCTCCCGCGAGGCGATCCTGAAGGCGTTGCGCTCCGCGGGGGCGCCGCTGTCGCCCGCCGAACTGGCGCAGCGCATGGGCGTCGAACGGCCGGCCACCCTGGTCGGGTTCGAGCGCCGCCTGGGCGCCATGGAGCGCGACGGCCAGCTCATGCCCAACCGCAAGGGGGTGTTGCTGCTGGCCACCAAGCTGGACTTCGTGGCCGGCAAGGTGCAGGGGCATCGCGACGGTTTCGGGTTCCTGTTGCGCGATGACGGCGGGCCGGACCTGTTTCTCTCGCCGCGCGAGATGCTCAAGGTGCTGCACGGCGACCGGGTGCTGGTCAAGCCCTCCGGCGAATACCGCGGCAAGCCGGAAGGAACCATCGTCGAGGTCATCGAGCGGCGCACCAACAAGCTGGTGGGCCGTTTCCTGCACGAGCACGGCCTGTCCATCGTGGTGCCGGAAGACCAGCGCATCAAGCACGACATCCTCATACCGCCGGGCGATACCAACGGCGCCCAGCACGGCCAGGTCGTGTCGGTGCAGATCATGGAGCAGCCGACTCGCCACACCCAGCCGCTGGGCCGGGTGTTCGAGGTGCTGGGCGAGATCGACGACCCGGGCATGGAGATCGAGATCGCGGTGCGCAAGTTCGACGTGCCGGTCGAGTTCTCGGAGGCCGCCGCCAAGCAGGCGGCGCGCCTGCCCGACGCGGTCCGCAAGGCCGACCTGAAGGATCGCGTCGATCTGCGCGACGTGCCGCTCATCACCATCGACGGCGAAGACGCGCGTGATTTCGACGATGCGGTGTACTGCGAGCCGGTCGAGCTGGGTAGCGGCCAGCGCAAGCGGCCGGGCTGGCGCCTGCTGGTCGCCATCGCCGATGTCAGCCATTACGTGACCGCCAACGATGCGCTGGACGACGACGCGCTCGAGCGCGGCACCAGCGTGTATTTCCCGCGCCGCGTCATTCCGATGCTGCCCGAGTCGCTGTCCAACGGCCTGTGCTCGCTCAACCCCCAGGTGGACCGGCTGGTGCTGGTGTGCGACATGGTGATCCCGGCCTCGGGCGCCAAGGCTGGCACGATCTCGGCCTATCAGTTCTACAACGCCGTCATGCACTCGCATGCGCGCACCACCTACACGCAGATCTGGGAGGCCCTGCAGCAGCCGGGCGGGCCGGTCGCGCATGCGCTGGCGGAGGTGATGCCGCACGTGCGCCACCTGCACGAGCTCTACCAGTTGCTGGTGCAGCAGCGCAAGAAGCGCGGGGCCATCGATTTCGACACGGTCGAGACCAAGATCGTCTGCAATGAGCTGGGCCGCATCGAGCAGATCGTCGGCGTGGTGCGCAACGACGCGCACAAGCTCATCGAGGAATGCATGCTGGCGGCAAATACCTGCGCCGCCGATTTCATGAGCCGCAGCAAGCATCCGGGCCTGTATCGCATTCACGAGGGGCCGACGCCCGAGCGCCTGACGGCGCTGCGCGAGTTCCTGCGCACCCTGGGCCTGACGCTGGGCGGCGGCGACGCGCCCACGGCCAAGGACTACGGCGAGTTCCTCGACAGCGTGCGCGGGCGGCCCGATTTCCAGCTGCTGCAGACGATGTGCCTGCGCTCGATGCAGCAAGCCATCTACAGCCCGGACAATGTCGGCCATTTCGGGCTGGCTTATCCCGCCTACAGCCACTTCACGTCTCCGATCCGGCGCTATCCCGACCTGCTGACCCACCGCGTCATCAAGGCGCTGCTGCAGGCCCGGCGCTACGTGCCCGGCCTGGAGGACCAGCCCCTGGTGATCGGCCGCAGCCAGCGCGAACACGAGCACGCGACCTGGGAAAAGCTGGGCCTGCTGCTGTCCGCCAGCGAGCGGCGCGCCGACGAGGCCTCGCGCGACGTCGAGGCCTGGCTGAAATGCTGGTTCGTCAAGGAACGGGTCGGCGAGGACTTCAGCGGCACGGTCACCGGCGTGGCCAGTTTCGGCGTGTTCGTCACGCTCGACACGTTGCACGTGGAAGGCCTGGTGCATGTGTCGGAACTGGGCGGCGAGTATTTCCAGTTCAACGAGGCGCTGCACGAACTGCGCGGCGAGCGCACCGGCATGCGCTATCGCCTGACCGACAAGGTGCAGGTGCAGGTTTCCCGCGTCGACCTGGAAGCGCGCCGCATCGAGTTCCGGCTGGTCAAGGGCACCAGTTTCGAGGCGCTGCGCAAGGCTGCGTCGCGCAATCCGGACGAACCGCGCAAGGTCAAGAAGGCGGCGGCGCCCAAGCCCGCCGCGCTCAAGGGCCAGACGGCCAAGCAGCGGCGCGCCCAGGCCAAGAAGGCGGCCAAGCCGGCCGCCCCGGCCAAGAAGCGGGCGCCCGCCAAGAAGGCGCCCGCGCGCGGCCGGCACTGAGACGGCGCCGGCTGCAACGCCGGCGCGCGCGCTTGCCAGGCGGTAACATGGCGGGTACGGCCGCGCTGTCGCGGCGCGGCCGGCCGGCGCGACCGCGCCGCGGTTTCATTTCATTCCAGAAAGGTGAGTATTCATGGCGTCGGCCCAAGTATTGGCGGGGTTTCACGCGGTGGTGGCGCGGCTGCGGCACGCGCCCGAATCGATCAAGGACATCTACGTCGAGGCGGCGCGCCGCGACAAGCGCATGCTGGCGTTCCTGGAGCAGGCCGAGCGCGCCGGCCGCCGTGTCCATCCCGTGGCGGCCGAACGCCTGGACGGCCTGGCCCGCGGCACCCGCCACCAGGGCGTGGTGGCCCTGGCCGAAGAGCGCCTGCTGGCGGTCGACGTCGACGAAGTGCTGGACACCATCGAAGGTCCGGCGCTGCTGCTGGTGCTGGACGGCGTGACCGACCCGCACAACCTGGGCGCCTGCCTGCGCACCGCCGACGCGGCCGGCGTACACGCGGTGGTGGCGCCGCGCGATCGCGCCGTCGGGCTGAACAGCACGGTGCAGCGCGTGGCCTGCGGCGCGGCCGACACGGTGCCCTACATTACGGTCACGAATCTGGCCCGCACGCTGCGCGCGCTGAAGGAGCGCGGCGTCTGGGTGGTGGGCACCGACGACCAGGCCAGCGACAGCCTGCATGCGGTCGACGCGCGCCAGCCGATGGCCTGGGTAATGGGCGCGGAAGGCGAGGGCATGCGCCGCCTGACCCGCGAAACCTGCGACCAGCTGGTCAACATCCCCATGCTGGGCTCGGTCGAGAGCCTGAACGTCAGCGTGGCCAGCGCCGTCTGCCTGTACGAGTCCGTGCGCCAGCGGCGGGAGTAAACTTTCCACGCTCTTGCGCCGTCGCCGCGCCGCGGCGGTCCAGCCCCATTTCACCTGTTCCCATCATGCACCAGAACGGCTTCACCACCACGATCCTCCATTCCGACCGCCGGCAGTCCGTCGAGCACGGCGCCGTGCACAAGCCCATCCACACCTCGTCGGAGTTTGCCTACGGCGACGCGCGCGAGCTGGCGGCCGTGTTCCAGGGCAAGGCGGGCTTTACCTACAGCCGCCAGGGCACGCCCACCACGGCGGCGCTGGAGGCGAAGATCAGCCAGATGGAAGGCGGCGCGGGCACCGTGTCGTTCGCCACCGGCATGGCGGCGCTGTCGGCGGTGTTCACCACGCTGCTGCGCAAGGGCGACCACCTGCTGTCCAGCCAGTACGTGTTCGGCAATACCAACAGCCTGCTGGGCACGCTGGCGGAGCTGGGCGTCGAGGTCAGCTATGTCGATCCCACCGACGCCGCCCAGGTGCGGGCCGCGCTGCGCCCCAATACGCGCATGGTGTTCACCGAGACCATCGCCAACCCCGGCACCCAGCTGGCCGACCTGGCCGGCATCGGAGCCCTGTGCCGCGAACGCGGGCTGGTCTACATGATCGACAACACGCTGACCTCGCCGTGGCTGTTCCAGGGGCGCACGGTGGGCGCTTCGCTGGTCATGAACTCGCTGTCCAAGTACATCGGCGGCCACGGCGACGCGCTGGGCGGCTCGATCACCGACACCGGGCTGTACGACTGGTCCGGCTACGCCAACATCCATGACAGCTACCGCAAGGGGCCGGCCACCGGCTGGGGCTTGCTGCAGGTCAAGAAGAAGGGCCTGCGCGACATGGGCGGCACGCTGTCGGCCGATTCGGCGCACCGCATCGCCATCGGGGCCGAGACCCTGGCGTTGCGCATGGCGGCGCATTGCAGCAATGCCCTGGCGCTGGCGCGCATGCTGGACGCGCATCCCGGCGTGGCCAAGGTGCATTACCCCGGCCTGCCCAGCCATCCGCAACACCAGCGCGCCGCCGAATTGTTCGGCCAGCGCTATGGCGGCCTGCTGGGCATCGAGCTGGCCGAAGGCGTAGATTGTTTCGATTTCCTCAACCGCCTGCGCATCGTCCTGATGGCCACGCACCTGGGCGACACCCGCAGCCTGGCGCTGCCGGCCGCGCATACCATCTACTACGAAATGGGGCCCGAGCGGCGCGCCCAGATGGGGATCGCCGACAGCCTGATCCGCGTGTCGGTGGGCATCGAAGACCAGGCCGACCTGCTGCACGACTTCGACCAGGCGCTGCAGGGCTGCCTGGCTTAGCCCGGCCCATTTTCCGCAGGCGCATATGCTCATACAAATTGCCGATGTCTTCAGCGCCGACGAGGCGGCGCAGATCCGCCAGCGCCTGGAACGGGCCGACTGGGTGGACGGCCGCGTGACGGCCGGGCTGCAGTCCGCGCAGGTCAAGCGCAACCGCCAGCTGCCGGAACAGGATCCGCTGGCCCAGGAACTGGGCGGGCTGGTGTTGCAGCGCCTGGCGGCCAACAATCTGTTCATGTCGGCCGCGCTGCCGCGCAAGATCTTTCCTCCGCTGTTCAATCGCTACGAGGGCGGCGAGGCGTTCGGCTACCACGTCGACAATGCGGTGCGCACGGTGGCCGGCAGCGCCGAGCGCGTGCGCACCGACCTCTCGGCCACGCTGTTCTTCTCCGATCCGGATTCCTACGACGGCGGCGAACTGGTGGTGGACGACACTTACGGCCCGCGCGCGATCAAGCTGCCCGCCGGGCACATGGTGCTGTATCCGGGCACCAGCCTGCACAAGGTCAACCCGGTCACGCGGGGGGCGCGCATCAGCGCTTTCTTCTGGATGCAGAGCCTGGTGCGGGAAGACAGCCAGCGCAGCCTGCTGCTCGAGATGGACGTGGCGATCCAGCGCTTGAACCAGGACGCCGCGGGGCATCCGTCCATCGTGCAGCTCACCGGCGTTTATCACAACCTGCTGCGCCGGTGGGCCGACGTCTGAGCCGGAGCGCCGCTGGCGTTGCGCACACGTCACGTCGGCCGCGGCAGGCCCACGGCGATATTGCGAAAAGCCCTAAAAGCTAGTATTGGCGCGGCTTGCAGCGAGCTTTCCCCTTGACAGCCGCTGCGGCGCAAGGCCTAATACATCCCTGCGTCGCCGATGCTCAACGGCAGCCACGCTGTGTTGAGCCTCTGCGACGCAGCAATTTTGCAGTTGCGATTGGCATCGCCCAGAAGCATTTCCACTCGTCCGTTGTGCCGTCCGCTGGCGTCGCGGCAGTGTGCGCAGCCAGCCCGCGCCAGACAGAACCAATACCTTGTGAGGGGTAAACCTGAATGAACAAAACCGAACTCATCGATCATATCGCCAGCAAGGCAGATATCTCCAAGGCTGCCGCCGGCCGTTCGCTTGACGCCCTGATCGGCGCGGTCAAGACGACCCTCAAGAAGGGCGGCACGGTCACGCTGGTGGGCTTCGGCACGTTCGCCGTCTCGGCCCGCGCCGCCCGCACGGGCCGCAACCCGCGCACCGGCGAAACCATCAAGATCAAGAAGGCCAAGGTGCCGAAGTTCCGTCCCGGCAAGGCCCTGAAAGACGCCGTCAACTAAATCGACGGCCTGTCGCGGCGCCTCGCGTCGCGACCCGGAAAAGCCCTTGAAGCGGCGCTTCGCGCCGGCGTTCAAGGGCTTTTTGTTTATGCCGGCCCGCCACCCGGTGCCTGCGCGGGGATGCTTCCGGGGCGGGCGGCTCTAGCGCGCATGCGCGAACACGTCGCGTAGCCACTCGGCGAACACGCGGACCCGCGCGGACAGCTGCCGGTTCCTCCGCCACGCGGTAGCGCGGGACTTGGATCAGCCCCATGGCCGCCACGGCGCACGCCAGGCGCTCCTTCATGCGCTTGAGCAGGTTGGTGACCGTGGTGCGGGAATGCGCAGGCCGTCGGCGGCTTGCGCGAAGCTGCCGCGTTCCGCGATCCGTACGAAGACCTGCATTTCCTGGAATCGGTCCATGCCCGCTGTGTTGATGCAAATGGAGCAATGTTGGCAATTTTAGGGTAATTATTTTCGCCTGAAGAAAGATCATGATGTGGTCCGTGGGGCGTGCCGATTGCAGGCACGCGCATTTTTCAGCATCCCGGAAGGAGTCCGTCATGATTGTGAATGAATCGAAGAAAATTGCCGTCGTCACCGGAGCCTCGCGCGGCATCGGCGCCGAGGTGGCGCGGCGCCTCGCCGGCGACGGCTTTGCCGTGGCCGTCAATTACGCGCGCGACGCCGGCGCGGCCGAGGCCGTGGCGGCCGAGATCGAGGCCGGGGGCGGCGCCGCCATGGCGGTGCAGGCCGACGTGGCCCGGCCCGCGGACGTCGCGGCGCTGTTCGAGACGGTCGAGCAGGCCTGGGGGCCGGCCGCGGTCGTGGTCAACAACGCCGGCGTACTGTCGGTGCGGCCGCTGGCCGACCATAGCGACGAGGAATACGAACGGATCTTCGCCATCAATACGCGCGGAACCTTCAATATGCTGCGTGAAGCCGGGCGCCGCCTGGCCGACGGCGGCCGCATCATCAATCTCTCGACCTCGGTGCTGGCGCTGAACCTGCCGGGCTACGCCATCTACAACGCGACCAAGGCGGCCGTCGAGGCATTCACGCGCGTCTACGCCAAGGAACTGCGCGGGCGCGGCATCACGGTGAATGCCGTGGCGCCCGGGCCGGTCGCCACCGAGCTGTTCCTGCAAGGCAAGACCGAGGCGCAGCTGGCCCAGTTCGCCAGCATGCCGCCGCTGGAGCGGCTGGGCCGTCCGGACGACATCGCGGCGGTGGTGAGCTTCCTGGCGGGCCCGGATGCGGGTTGGATCAACGGCCAGGTGCTGCGCGCCAACGGCGGGCTGGCCTGAGCCTGGCCAAACAAAAAGGCACCCACTGGGTGCCTTGTTTGCCGTGGCCCGCCGCGCGGGAGGCGGGCCGGTGGGGGAGGTGGTGGGTGCTACAGGGGTCGAACCTGTGACCTACGCCTTGTAAGGGCGCCGCTCTACCAACTGAGCTAAGCACCCCCCGGTGCGCGCGGCGGGCGACCCGCCGTTGCGCAAGCCCGGCAGTATACCGGAGCCGCCCGGGGGCCGCAAACAGCGCGCTCAGCCGCCCATGGACGCCGGCATGGGGTGCATCATGTTGGCGTTCATGTTGTGCAGCACCCAGACCGAGCCGCCCACGATGATGGCGATCACGAATACCGAGAACACGAAGGCGGACAGGTTGTCGCGCTGCGAACGGCCCATGTGCAGGAAGAACACCAGTTGCACCAGCAGCTGCGCCACGCACAGGACGATGATGCCCGGCAGGGCGACCGAGCGGGGCACGGCGTCCATCATGACCAGGCCGAACGAACCGAACGTCAGGATGAGCGAGATCGCGAAGCCCACCAGGTACGATTTCAGGCTGCCGTGATCGGCGCCGCTGTGGCCGTGGCCGGCCGCGGTAGTGTCGTGCGACATCAGAGCGCTCCCATGAGATAGACGAAGGTGAACACGCAGATCCAGACGATGTCCAGGAAGTGCCAGAACAGGCTCAGGCACGACAGGCGGCGCGTATTGATGGCGTCCAGGCCATGGCGGCGCAGCATGTCGATCATGACCACGATCCAGACCAGGCCGAAGGTGACGTGCAGGCCGTGGGTGCCGATCAGCGTGAAGAAAGCCGACAGGTAGGCGCTGCGCTGCGGGCCGGCGCCGATGCTGATCAGGTGGTGGAACTCGTAGACCTCCATGGCGATGAAACCCGCCCCGAACAGGAACGTGATCCACAGCCAGGCAATCACGCGGTTCTTGCGCCCGGCGTGCATGTTCAGCATGGCCATGCCGAAGGTGAAGCTGCTGATCAGCAGCAGCATGGTTTCGACCAGCACGAAGGACAGGTCGAACAGTTCGCGGCCGGAAGGGCCGCCGGCGGTGGCCTGCGACAGTACGGCGAAGGTGGCGAACAGGACCGAGAAGATCAGCAGGTCGCTCATCAGGTAGATCCAGAAACCGAACACGGTCTTGGATCCGTCATCGTGGTGTCCGGCGTGGCCGGACCCGTGGGGCAGGGCGGTTACAGCTTGGGTCATGGCTCAGGCGGCTTTTTGCATGTTGGCGAGATGGGCGGATTCGATGCGCTCGACTTCCGCCGCGGGCACGTAGTAATCGACGTCGCGGTCATAGGCGCGCACCAGGAAGGCGCCGATCATGCCGACGAAGCCGACGATGGCCAGCCACCAGATATGCCAGATCAGGCCGAAGCACATCGCCAGGCCAAAGGCCCCGATGTAGACGCCGGCGCCGGTGTTGCGCGGCATGTGGATGTCCTCGTAGCTGGCGGGCGGCGTGTAGGCCACGCCCTTTTCCTTGTTTTCCCAGTGCTGGTCCAGGTGCTCGACATGCGGCACGTGGGCGAAGTTGTAGAACGGGGCGGGCGAGGGAATCGACCACTCCAGGGTCCGGCCGCCCCACGGGTCGCCGGTGGTGTCCAGGTTCTGCTTGCGATCGCGGATGCTGACGAACACCTGCTGCAGCATGAACCAGATGCCCGCGGCGATGAAGCACGCGCCCACCAGGGCCACGATCAGGTAGGGCTGCCATTCCGGGTTGTCGTAATGGTTCAGGCGGCGCGTCATGCCCTTGAAGCCCAGGATGTAGAGCGGCATGAAGGCCAGGTAGAAGCCGACCAGCCAGCACCAGAACGAGTACTTGCCCAGCCGTTCGTTGAGCTTGAAGCCGAAGGCCTTGGGGAACCAGTACGTCATGGCGGCGATGCAGCCGAACACCACGCCGCCGATGATGACGTTGTGGAAGTGGGCGATCAGGAACAGGCTGTTGTGCAGCACGAATGACACGGCGGGAATGGCCATCAGCACGCCGGTCATGCCGCCGATGACGAAGGTGATCATGAAGCCGACCGTCCACAGCATCGGCGTGGTCATTTCCACGCGGCCGCGGTACATGGTGAACAGCCAGTTGAAGATCTTCACGCCGGTCGGCACCGAGATGATCATCGTCATGATGCCGAAAAACGCGTTGACGTTGGCGCCCGCGCCCATGGTGAAGAAGTGGTGCAGCCAGACCAGGAACGACAGGATGCCGATCGCGGCGGTGGCGTATACCATCGACTTGTAGCCGAACAGCGGCTTCTTCGAGTAGGTGGCGACAATTTCCGAGAACGCGCCGAAGCAGGGCAGGATCAGGATGTACACCTCGGGGTGGCCCCAGATCCAGATCAGGTTCACGTACATCATGACGTTGCCGCCCATGTCGTTCGTGAAGAAGTGCGTGCCCAGGTAGCGGTCGGCGGTCAGCAGCGCCAGGGTGGCGGCCAGCACGGGGAAGGCGGCCACGATCAGCACGTTGGTGACCAGCGAGGTCCAGGTGAACACCGGCATCTTCATCAGGCTCATGCCCGGCGCGCGCATGCGCAGGATGGTCACGATGAAGTTGATGCCGCTGAGCGTGGTCCCCAGCCCTGATATCTGCAGCGCCCAGAGGTAGTAATCGACCCCCACGCCCGGACTGTAGTCCAGGCCCGACAGCGGCGGATACGCCAGCCAGCCGGTGGCGGCGAACTCGCCCACGAACAGCGACATCATCATCAGCACCACGCCGGCGCCGAACAGCCAGAAGCTCAGCGAGTTCAGGAACGGGTAGGCGACGTCGCGCGCGCCGATCTGCAGCGGCACGATGATGTTCATCAGGCCCGTGATGAAAGGCATCGCCATGAAGAAGATCATGATGACGCCGTGGGCGGTGAAGATCTGGTCGTAATGGTGCGGCGGCAGGATGCCGGTGGAGTCGCCCGAGGCCACGGCCAGCTGGGTGCGCATCATGATGGCGTCGGCGAAGCCGCGCAACAGCATGATCAGGGCCACGATGATGTACATGACGCCGATGCGCTTGTGGTCGACGCTGGTCAGCCATTCGGTCCACAAGTACTTCCATTTGCCGTAGTAGGTGATCGCCCCCACCAGGGCGATGCCCAGGACGGTGCAGGCGATCAGCGTCCCCAGGATGATGGGGTCATGGTATGGAACGGCGTCCAGAGTGAGTTTGCCGAACATCAGTTGTTTCCTGCGATCAGATTCTTCGAGGTGGGCGTGCAGGTGGCGGGGTCGAGCCCGGCCATCTTGCTCATCTGGTTGTGCATGATGTAGTCGAACATCCCCGTGGGAGTGCTGGAATACAGCGCGACGGCTTCATGCGTGCTGGGCGCGGCCAGCGCCTCGTAGGCTTGCGGCGTCAGCGGGTTGTTGGCCGCCTTGGCCTTGTCGATCCAGTCCTGGAAACCCTGTTGCGAGGTGGCGATGGCCTTGAAGCGCATGCCCGAGAAGCCGCCGCCGCTGTAGTTGGCGGAGAGCCCGGCGTAAGTGCCGGCTTCGCGGGCGATCAGGTGCAGCTTGGTTTCCATGCCCGCCATCGAATAGATCTGGCTGCCGAGCTGCGGGATGAAGAACGAGTTCATCACCGAGGCGGAGGTAATGCGGAACTGCACCGGGGCGTCCACCGGGAAGGCGATCTCGTTGACGGTGGCGATGTCGTAATCGGGATAGATGAACAGCCATTTCCAGTCCAGCGACACCACGTCGATGTTCACCGGCTCGACCGTCGATTCGATCGGCCGGTAGGGGTCCAGCGCATGCGACGAGCGCCAGGTCAACACGGCCAGGATGGCCACGATGATGCAGGGGATGGTCCACACCACCACCTCGATGCGGGTCGAATGGGCCCAGCGCGGCATGTAGACCGCCTGCGTATTCGAGGCGCGGTATTTCCACACGAAGTACACCGTCATGATGATGACGGGCACCACGACCAGGAGCATGAGCCCCAGGGCCGTCAGAATCAGGGTTTTTTCCTGGGCGCCGATGTCTCCCTTGGGGTTGAGGATTTCCATCGAGCAACCGCCGAGCAGCATGAGCGCACCGATACCGAGCGTGCGCCCGAGGGTGGCGAAGTGGGGGTGTTTCACGTACAGCCTTGAGGGTGGATTGCCACGGCGTGGCAAAACGAAATCGCATGCTTGTGCCTTGCGCAGGCGCAAAAATGCGGCGAAGGCGCAATGCTATCGGTTTGTTGCAGCGCAAAGATGCGACGAAAAGTCGCATCACTCAGCGCATTCAGGGGCGGATCGGGGGAGGTATAGCGGCGCAGCCGGGGCGACGCTTGCGGTGGCGCCGCCGGCAGGGTGCGACAACGTGTCGCACCTCGGCGCGGCTCATTCGAGTACCGGGTCGCGCTCGGGGCCGGGTTTCTTGGCCAGCTTGCGCTGCAGCGACCGCCGGTGCATGCCGAGCAGGCGCGCCGCGGCCGACACGTTGCCGCCGGATTCGTGCAGCGCCTGCTGGATGTGCTCCCATTCGAGCCGGTGCAGGGGCGTCATGGTCGATTCGATGGCCACTGATTCGGCCTTGGCCAGGCCGAGGGTGCGCAGGATCATCGGCGCGGTGGCGGGCTTGGGCAGGTAGTCGTCGGCGCCGCGCTTGATGGCCTCGACGGCGGTGGCCACGCTGGCATAGCCGGTCACCAGCAGGATGCGCATGTCGGCGCGCAGGGCGCGCAGCGGCCGGATCAGGGTCAGGCCCGAGTCTTCGCCCAGGCGCAGGTCCACCAGCGCAAACGCGGGCAGCATTTCCTCGGCCACGCGCAAGGCCTCGGCGATGCTGGTGGCGATGCGGGTTTCCAGGCCATGGCGCGCCAGGCTGCGCTGCAGCGTGCGCAGATAGAGTTCGTCGTCGTCGATGAGGAGGCCGGCGTCGGTGGGATTCATGCTGGTGTTCCGGAGCCGCGCCGGGCATGGGGCCCGAGCGGCAAGTAAAAGCGAATGCGGGCGCCTCCTCCGTCGGCCGCAGTCATGGTCATTTCGCCGCCCAATTGTTCTACGGTGGCGTGCGACAGGGCCAGCCCCACGCCCAGCCCGCCCGGCTTGCCGCTATGGAACAAGCTGGTGGCGGGCAGCAGGGACTGGTCGGGATCGAAGCCGCGCCCGTGGTCGCGCACTTCGCCTTGCAGCGCGCCGTCGCGATATTCCAGGTGCAGGTCCACGCGCGAGTGCTGGACCGCCTCGCCGGCGTCGGCGGCATTGTTCAGGAGCGCCTGGATCAGGTGCGCGATGGCGGGCTCGACCCGCAGCGTGGCGGGCAGTTCGCCCGTGCGGTGCAGGTCGACGGTGGGGCGCACCAGGCGCCACTGGCCCACCACGCGCACCAGGTCGACCTCGGTGGGCATGGCCAGGTTGCGGATGCGTTCGCGGCACAAGGCCAGGAGCTGCCGCAGCAGGTCGGCGTCGGCGCGCTGTTCTTCGGTGCGGGCCTGGACGGCGATCTCGTCGGCCAGCAAGGTCATGGTGGCCAGCGGGGTATTGAGCTCGTGCGCCATGGCGGCGGCGTGCGTGGCCAGCGCGACGATCCCTTCATTGCGGGTGAACCGTTCGCGCAGGGCGGCCAGCTCGCGTTCGCGGCTGCGCAGGTCGGCAGCCAGGCGGGTGGAAAAATACAGCACCACCGCGGCCGAGATCAGGAAGCTGACCGCAATGCCCCACAGGATCAGCGCGTACGGGTCGTGGTGCCCCTGCAGCGGCTGGCCCAGCACCGACGCCGCCGCATAGCCCGCCAGGCACGCGAGGGCCGCCGCCAGCGCCCATCCGCGCGGCAGCGCCAGCGCGGCCAGCGCGATCAGGATCAGGAACATCAGGCCGAACGGGTTGTGGATGCCGCCGCTCCAGCCGACCATCCAGGCCAGCACCGCGATGTCCACGAGCAGATGCGCGAACGCGGTGCCGGGCCCGATTTCGCGGCGGCTGCGGCGCACGCGCACGCTGGCATAGAGGTTGAACGCCACCAGCACCGCGACGCCGCTCCAGAGCGGCACCAGCGGCAGTTCCAGGTCCAGCAGCTCGCTGGCGACGAGCACCGTCGCGGCCTGGCCGGCGATGGCCAGCCAGCGCAGGCTGCACAAGTTGCGCAGAAAGGAATTGGCGGAACTACCAGACATATCGAGGACCAGGGGGCGGCGCAGGCCGACCGGTGGCGGTGGGGCTGGACGGGCGGGGCCCGCGGCCGGGACCGCCTGCCGTGGGCAAGGGCAGGCAGGATGCGCTCGGGGAATGAGCGCCTGCTTCGCATTGTATTGCGAATCCGCATCGATTGCTGCGCTGCCGCACAAGGGCGGTTGTCCGCCATGCCGGCGTGCCCGCATACTGGCGCCTGGGGCGGCCGCGAGCGGCGCCCGCCGGCCTTGCTCGGAGCACATCATGAATGAATCGAAGCTTCCCCATATCACCATTACCTATTGCACCCAATGCCAGTGGCTGCTGCGCGCCGCCTGGATGGCGCAGGAACTGCTGTCCACTTTCGGCACCGATCTCGGCGCGGTGACATTGGCGCCGGGCACCGGGGGCGTGTTCCGGATCCATTACGGCGACAGCCTGATCTGGGACCGCACGGCCGACGGCGGGTTCCCCGACGCCAAGGTGCTCAAGCAGCGGGTGCGCGACCGCCTCGACCCGCAGCGCGACCTCGGCCACATCGACCGGGCGGGCAGGACGCAGGATTGATCCGCCTTCCGGGCCGATCAGAAAGTATGTGCGAATCATTCGCATTTAATATAATATGTCGGACTTGGAATTTGCCGGCCCCGGCGTTTCCCGGCGTGGTGCCGGTTGCGCGGCCGGCCGACATTGATGCATTTCGGCTGATTCATGCCTCGTTCCCATCACGGTTGGTCCGCTTCTTCGCAGTCTTCTCTGGCTTTACGCGCTGGTGCCGGCCTTACGGTGCTGGCGGCGCACATGGCAGTGGTGGCGGCAATCTACTGGATGCCCGAAGAGAGCCCGCCGAAGCTGCTCGAGCCCGAGGCGGTGATGGTCAGCGTGATCGAGGCGCCGCTGCCGCAGGTCGCCAAGGCGGAAGAGCCGCCGCAACCCGAGCCGCCGCCGGAACCGGAACCCGAGCCCGAGCCCGAGCCCGAACCGGTGATCGAGCCGGAACCCGAGCCCGTCATCGAGCCCGAGCCGGAACCCGAGCCGGTGGTCGAGAAGGCGCCGGAGCCCGCGCCCAAGCCCAAGCCGAAGCCCAAACCCAAACCCAAGCCCCAGCCGAAACCCAAGCCCAAGGTCGAGAAGCCGGTCGAGCCGCCCAAGCCCGAGACGCCGCCCACCGGCGCGCCCGAAGGCGCCCAGCAGAATGCCGCTCCGCGCCAGGGGCCGCCGCCGGACGAACCCATCATGGTGTCCAGCGTCGAGTACCTGGGGCGGCGGCCGTTGCCGGTGTATCCCATGGTCTCCAAGCGCCTGCGCGAGGAGGGCCGGGTCGTGGTGCTGGTGGAAATCAATACGCAGGGGCTGGTCGAGCGGGCCTCGATCGCCCAGTCGTCGGGCTACTCGCGGCTCGATGAATCTGCCCTGACGGCGGCGCGCAAGGCGCGCTTCAAGCCCCTGACCCGCAATGGCGTGGCGTATCCGGCCAAAGCCAAATTACCGTTCGATTTCGTGATGAGGAACTGAGATGTCCAACGCTATGCATAACGCCATCCTGGTGGCGCAGGCGGCCACCGCGCCGGCCGGGCAGGGCGCCGCCGCGGCCCCGGCTGCTTCCGCCGCGCCGGCCGCGCAGCAGGCCGCCGAGGCCGTCAATCAAGCCGCGCCGGCGCTGTCGCAGGCGGCCGATGCGGCCCAGCAGGCCGCTGCGGCGTTGCCGCCGCCGCCGTTGCCCGTGCCGGCCGACATGGGTTTCCTGCATTTCGTGGCGCAGAGCGATTTCGTCGGCAAGACGCTGTTTGCGATCCTGATCATCATGTCGCTGGTGACCTGGTACCTGATCCTGGTGAAGTTCGTCAGCAACCTGCGCATGCGGCGCCGCTCGGCCGACTTCCTCAACAAGTTCTGGAATTCCAGCTCGCTGGAGCAGGTCGAGGATGAGATCGTCACGCACGGCGCGCGCGATCCGTTCTCCCACCTGACCAGCCATGCCATGCATGCGCAGGCGCACCATGCCAAGTTCGGCGCCACCAAGCTCGAGGAAAGCGGCGCCAATGGCGAATTCGTGACGCGCACCATGCGCAAGGTGATCGACGAAGAGACCGCCAAGCTCGAGAACGGCCTGACGGTGCTGGCCTCGGTGGGCTCCACCGCGCCGTTCGTCGGCCTGTTCGGCACGGTGTGGGGCGTGTACCACGCGCTGGTGGGCATCGGCCTGGCCGACGGCGTGACCATCAACCGCATCGCCGGCCCGGTGGGCGAGGCCCTCATCATGACGGGCCTGGGGCTGGCGGTCGCCATTCCGGCCGTGCTGGCCTACAACACCTTCGTGCGCAGCAACCGGGTGTTCCTGTCGCGCCTCGACGCATTCGCGCATGATCTGTTCGCGTTCCTGAGCACCGGCCAGCAGGTCGTGCTGTCCGACGGCAAGGTGCGCGCGCTACGCCGCCAGGGCCAGCCCGCGGCCGGCCGGGGAGTCCAATAATGGCTTTCGGCAGCTTCGACAGCAAGGGCTCGGGCAGCCACACCGTGTCGGAGATCAACATGGTGCCGCTGATCGACGTCATGCTGGTGCTGCTGGTGATCTTCATCATCACGGCGCCGCTGATGGCGCACTCGATCCGCATCAACATGCCGCAGGTCAGCGCCGAGCAGATCCAGGAAGAGCCCAAGAGCGTGGACCTGGCCATCGACCCGGCCGGCACGCTGTTCCTGGACGAACAGCCGGTGGCGCTGGAAGACCTGCCCAACCGCTTCCTGACGCTGGCGCAGGGCAAGCCGCAGCCCGAGATCCGCATCCGCGCCGACATGAATACCCGCTACGAGACGCTGGCCAAAGTGATGGCGGCGGCGCGACGGGCCGGACTGGCGCGCATCGGCTTCATCACGACCCCGGCGCCGCAGGCCGGGGCGCCGGGCGCGGCGGCGGCCAATCCGCCGGCCACGGGCGCCGCGCCCGCGCCGGCGCCCTGAGCGCCGGCGGGCATTACCCACCCGTGCCGTCTTCGCGCTAGAATCGCCGCATGCGAGTTCTTGTAATCGAAGACGACACGACCCTGGGGCATGCCCTCCAGGAGTTCCTGGCCGACCAGGGCTACGCGGTCGACTGGCTCACCGACGGTGACAAGGTGCTGGGCGCGCTGGCGGGCCAGACCTACGACCTCCTCCTGCTGGACCTCAACCTGCCGGGCCGCAGCGGGCTCGACGTGCTGCGTGAATTGCGCCATGACGGCAACCAGGTGCCGGTGCTGATCGTCACCGCCCGGGACGGGCTCGACGATCGCGTGGCCGGGCTGGACGCCGGCGCCGACGACTACGTCACCAAACCTTTCGACCTGCCGGAACTGGCCGCCCGCGTGCGCGCCTTCGGGCGGCGGCGCGCCGGGCAGGCGCAGCCCCTGATCGAGGCCGGCACGCTCACTTTCGATACGGTCGGCCGCGAAGTGCGCGCCAATGGCCAGCGCCTGTCGCTCTCGGTGCGCGAGCTCTCCGTGCTGGAAATGCTCATGGCCCGCGCCGGCCGCGTGGTCACCAAGCGCCAGATCGTCAATTCGCTGTCCGCCTGGGACGCCGATTTCAGCGAGAACGCCGTCGAAGTCTACGTCTATCGCCTGCGCAAGCGCCTGGAAGGCACGGGCGCCAGTATCCAGACGGTCCGCGGGTTCGGCTACATGCTGGACGCCGACCCGGCGTGAACGCCTCGCGCCGGCCCGCGCACCCTCCCGGCCGGCCGGCGCCTCCTTCCATGCCGGATACTCCCTCCCGCGATTCCGCCACGCCGTCGGCCGCGCGCTGGAGCCTGCCGCGCGGCTCGCTGGCGCGCTACCTCGTGCTGCGGCTGCTGCCGCCGATCCTGCTGCTGGTGGCGCTGGACCTGCTCGCCACCTGGGTCATCAGCCACAAGCTCGATATGGCGGGCTGGATGCTCGAGGACTTCTTCTGGCTGATGGTGATCGGCCAGGCCGTGCTGGTGGCGGTGTTCGCCGGCGTCATCGTGCAAGGCGTGCGCTCGGGGCTGCGGTCGGTGAACCACCTCTCCGACGAGATCCGCCAGCGTTCCATCGACGACATGCAGCCGCTCGAAGTGGCGGGCGTGCCGGTCGAGATCGAGCCGCTGGTCACCCACACCAACGACTTGCTGCTGCGGCTGGACGCCTCGCTGGCGGCGCAGCGGCGCTTCATCGGCCACGCGGCGCACCAGCTGCGCACGCCGCTCAGCGGCCTGCGCATGGAATCGGAATTGATGCTGGCGCGGCCGCTGCCGGACGATGTGCGGGCCCGCGCCGAGCGCATCAAGGCGGTGAGCGATCGCATGATCCGGCTGGGGCAACAGCTGCTGGTGCTGGCGCGCTCCGATCCCAATGCCCGGCCGCAGGACAGCTTCGTGCGCATCGACCTGTGCGAATGGGTGCGCGCCAGCGGCGCCGAATGGATCCCCCATGCGCATGCCGCGCAATTCGAGATCGACCTGGCCGCGCCCGACCACCCGGTATGGATCGACGGCGATCCGCTCCTGCTCGACGAACTGCTCGGCAACCTGATCGACAACGCGGTGCGCTACGGCAAGGGGGGCGGCCGCATCACCCTCACGGTGGGCGTGAATCCGCCGTCCCTGACCGTCGAGGACGACGGCCCCGGCATTCCGCGCGACGAGCGTGAGCGCGTGTTCGAGGCCTTCTACCGTTCGCCGGGCAGCACGGCCGGCGGTTCGGGCCTCGGCCTGGCGATCGTCCGCGAAATCGCCCACGCCCACGGCGCTTGGTGGAAACTCACCAGCCGGCCCGAGTATCCCGGCACCCGCCTGTCCGTCGTCTTTCCCGGCCCCCGCAAAGGGGCGCAACTGACCCGTCACGACCGCGCATCATGACACCGACACTTCCGGGCGCCGCGGCGCCGCACGGCCACGGCCCGTCTTCGAAGGCCGCCCTGATGATGGGCGCGCTGGGCGTCGTCTACGGCGATATCGGCACCAGTCCGCTGTATACGCTGCGCGCCTGCCTGGTCGGCTTTGCCGACCTCGAGCCCGACCACATCCTGGGCGTGCTGTCGATCCTGTTCTGGCTGCTGATGCTGGTGGTGTCGTTCAAGTACGTGACGCTGGTGCTGCGCGCCGACAACCGCGGCGAAGGCGGCACCCTGGCCCTGCTGGAGCTGGCCGTGCGTGGCCGCCAAGGGCGCTCGCGCTGGCTGCTGGTGGTGCTGGGCATATTCGGCGCCTCGCTGTTCTACGGCGACAGCATGATCACGCCGGCCATCTCGGTGCTGTCGGCCATCGAGGGCATCGGCATCGTCTCGCACACGCTCGATCCCTGGGTGGTGCCGATTTCGCTGGCGGTGCTGGTCTGTCTGTTCGCCATCCAGTCGCATGGCACCGGCGCCATGGGCAAGCTGTTCGGCCCGGTGATGGCCCTCTGGTTCGCCACGCTGGCGGTGCTGGGCGGCTGGCAGATCTGGCAGGCACCCGAGGTGCTGGCCGCGCTCAATCCGATGTGGGCGGTGCGTTTCGTCGCCGAGTTCCCGCTCGGCAGCTTCCTGTTGCTGGGCGCCGTGGTGCTGGCCCTGACGGGCGCCGAGGCCCTCTACGCCGACATGGGCCACTTCGGCAGGCCGGCCATCCGCCGCGCCTGGTTTGCGATGGTGCTGCCGGCGCTGGTGCTGTGCTACTTCGGCCAGGGCGCGCTGCTGTTGCGCGAACCGCAGGCGATCCGCAACCCGTTCTTCCTGATGGCGCCCGAATGGGGCCTGGCGCCGCTGGTGGTGCTGGCCACCATCGCCACGGTGGTGGCGTCGCAGGCGGTGATTTCCGGCGCGTATTCGGTGACGCGCCAGGCGGTGCAGCTGGGCTTCTGGCCGCGCATGCAGATCCTGCACACGTCGGCGGTCGAGAAGGGCCAGATCTACCTGCCGCAGGTCAATGCGCTGCTGCTGGTCGCCGTCCTGATCCTGGTGGCCCTGTTCCAGGATTCCGAGAACCTGGCCGCGGCCTACGGATTCGCCGTCACCGGCACCATGCTGACGACCACGATCCTGGCGTTCTCGGTGTTGCCGCGCGGCGCTTCGGGCGGCAGGCGGGTGGTGTGGCTGGCCGTGCTGGGCGTGCTGCTGGTGGTCGACATCCTGCTGTTCGGCGCCAATATCTTCAAGATCCACGAAGGCGGCTGGCTGCCCCTGCTGGTGGGCATCGTGGTGTTCACGCTGATGATGACCTGGCGGCGGGGGCGCCATCTGCTGGCCGAACTGCAGCAGCGCGACCGCCAGCCGCTCAAGGAATTCATGGCCCAGCTCGAGGAGTTCCCGCCGGCGCGGGTGCCGGGCACGGCGATTTTCATGACCATGAGTCCCGGGGTGGTGCCGGCGGCGCTGCTGCACAATCTCAAGCACAACAAGGTGTTGCACGAGCACGTCCTGTTCCTGACGATACGGGTGGCCGACGTGCCTTATGCGGCGCCGGAAGAGCGCTTCGAGCTGCAGCAGATCAGCCCGTCGTGCTGGCAGGTGGTGGTGCACTATGGTTTCAAGGAAGACCCGGATGTGCCCGAAGTGCTGCGGCAGGTGGCCGAGGCGTATCCGGAGATCGACCTCGACCCCATGCGGACGTCGTATTACCTGTCGCGCCAGACGGTGGTGGCCGGCCGCAAGCCTGCCATGCTGGCCTGGCGGCGCGCGATGTTCTCGTTCATGGCGCGCAACGCCACGCGCAGCACCAAGTTCTTCAAGATCCCGCCCAATCGCGTGGTCGAGATGGGGATGCAGGTCGAGATCTGACGCACGGGCGCGCCGCCGCGGCGCCCAGCAAAAAGGGCTCGCCGGATCAGCGGCGAGCCCTTTTCAATGGCGCGAGCCAGGCGCAGCGGCCTACTTCTTGGCGTCCTTCAGCTGCGGCAGCGCGGCCCCGCTGGAGGGGGCCAGCAAGCCGGTCTGCACGTAGGTGAACAGCTTGTCGCGCGTATCGGTGATGTCCAGATTGCGCATGGTGAGCTGGCCGATGCGGTCGGCGGGCGAGAAGGTGGACTCGCCTTTCTCCATGGTCAGGCGCTCGGGCTTGTAGGTGAGGTTGTTCGAGACCGTGTTCAGGATGGAGTAGTCATTGCCGCGCCGCAGCTCGACCGTGACTTCGCCGGTGACGGCGCGCGCCACCCAACGCTGGGCGGTTTCGCGCAGCATGATGGCCTGCGGGTCGAACCAGCGGCCCTGGTACAGCAGGCGGCCCAGCTTGCGGCCGTTCTCGCGGTACTGTTCGATGGTGTCTTCGTTGTGGATGCCGGTGACCAGGCGCTCGTAGGCGATGAACAGCAGCGCCAGCCCCGGGGCTTCGTAGATGCCGCGGCTCTTGGCCTCGATGATGCGGTTCTCGATCTGGTCGCTCATGCCCAGGCCATGGCGGCCGCCGATGCGGTTGGCCTCGAGCATCAGCTCGACCGGATCGCCGTATTCGACGCCGTTCAGGGCGACCGGCTGGCCTTCCTCGAAGCGCACGGTGACTTCCTCGGCCTTGACCGCGACGTCGTCGCGCCAGAACGCCACGCCCATGATCGGCTTGACGATCTTGATGCCGGAGTTCAGGTGTTCGAGGTCCTTGGCTTCGTGGGTGGCGCCCAGCATGTTGGAGTCGGTCGAATAGGCTTTCTCGGCCGACATCTTGTAGTCGAAGCCGGCCTGCCGCATGTACTCGGACATTTCCGCGCGGCCGCCCAGTTCGTCGATGAACAACTGGTCGAGCCAGGGCTTGTAGATCTTCAGGTCCGGGTTGGTGAGCAGGCCATAGCGATAGAAGCGCTCGATGTCGTTGCCCTTGTAGGTGCTGCCATCGCCCCAGATGTTGACGCCGTCTTCCTTCATGGCGGCCACCAGCATGGTGCCGGTGACGGCCCGCCCGATGGGCGTGGTGTTGAAGTACGTGATGCCGGCGGTGGAGATATGGAACGCGCCGGCCTGCAGCGCGGCGATGCCCTCGGCCACCAGTTGCGCGCGGCAGTCGATCAGGCGGGCGTTCTCGGCGCCGTATTCCATGGCGCGGCGCGGGATGGCATCGTAGTCCGATTCATCGGGCTGGCCCAGGTTGGCGGTATAGGCGTAGGGAATGGCGCCCTTGTTGCGCATCCAGAGCAGCGCCGCGCTGGTGTCCAGGCCGCCGGAGAAAGCGATGCCGACCTTCTGGCCGACAGGAAGGTTGGGGAGAATAGTGGTCATTGTGTGATCTAAAGCGCCTACGGACTGACGGGAGCAGGGCGGCAGCGTGCCGCGCCCGATGCGGTTCGACCGGGCATTTTACCGCTTTTGCGGACGGGGGACGGAAGGCCTGGGGCAGGCGGCCCGAGACTGTCCCGCCAGGTGTCTGACACCCTTGGGGGTGTCAGACACCTTTACCGACGGAAGGCCCGGGGCGGGGTGTTCGAGATCGTCCGGCAGGTGTCTGACACCCCTGGGGTGTCAGACACCTTTACCGGGAGGTGTGTGGGCGCCGCCGGAAGCTCAGTCGATCTGGCCGAGCAGCAGGAATTCCATCAGGGCCTTCTGCACGTGCAGGCGGTTCTCGGCCTCGTCCCAGACCACGCTCTGCGGGCCGTCGATGACTTCGCCGGTGACTTCCTCGCCGCGGTGGGCCGGCAGGCAGTGCATGAAGACGGCCTGCGGGTCGGCGGCGGCCATCATTTCGGCGTCCACGCACCAGTCGGCGAAGGCGGCGCGGCGCGCGTCGTTCTCGGCTTCGTAGCCCATGCTGGTCCAGACGTCGGTGGTGACCAGGTGGGCGCCGCGGCAGGCCTCGATGGGGTCGGCGAACTGGCGCAGCACGCCGGCGGGCGGCTGGCCGACGCGCGCGGCGTCGAGCTCGTAGCCGGGCGGCGTGGAAACATGCAGGGTGAACCCCAGCATTTCGGCCGCCTGCAGCCAGGTGTACGACATGTTGTTGGCGTCGCCGATCCAGGCCACGGTCTTGCCGGCGACCGGGCCGCGGTGCTCGATGTAGGTGAACAGGTCGGCCAGGATCTGGCAGGGATGGAATTCGTTGGTCAGGCCGTTGATGACCGGCACGCGCGAATGGGCCGCGAAGCGTTCGATGCGCGTCTGCTCGAAGGTGCGGATCATGACGATGTCGACCATGCGCGAAATGACGCGCGCGGTGTCTTCGATGGGCTCGGAGCGGCCAAGCTGCGAGTCGTTGGAAGTCAGGTTGATGACCGAGCCGCCCATCTGGTACATGCCGGCCTCGAACGACACCCGGGTGCGGGTGCTGGCCTTCTCGAACACCATGGCCAGGGTACGGTCGTGCAGCGGCATATGCGGCTCGTAGCGCTTGAACTTGTCCTTGATCAGGCGCGCGCGCTCGAGCACATAGGCGATCTCGGCGGAGGAAAAGTCCTTGAACTGCAGGAAGTGCCGCAAGGGGCCGTTCTGGTGCGTGGGAGGTGTCATGGTCGAAGGGGCGAAGCCAAAAGACCAATCATATACAATTCGCGGCGCGGGTCGCATCTTTGGTGCGCGGCCGATCCGGGATCCGCGCGCGCCGTCCGCAGTGAAAAATTCATGCCAAATCGCGTCAAACAATTCGTTATCCACGGCGTCACCGAAAGTGGCGCCCGGTTCCGTCCCAGCGACTGGGCCGAGCGGCTGGCCGGTGTCATGGCCCAGTTCCGTCCCCCGGGATCCTCCGGCAGCCACCTCACCTATTCGCCCTATGTGCTGCCGGTCATGATCGACGGCGTGCGCGGCATCGTGGTCGACCAGCGCCTGCGCGACCTGGAACCGCTGGCCTACAAGTTCGTGGTGGATTTCGCCCACGACAACAAGCTCAAGACCGAAGAGCGCGAAGTCTGACGGGCCGCACAGCAAAAAGCCGCGAGGGATTCGCGGCTTTTTGCTGTGCGGCGGCCGGGCGGCCGCGCGCCCGTCACTCGACCGGGGTCACCAGCTTGCCCGTCTGGAAGTAGGCCTGCAGGTTCTCCAGCATCAGGTCTTCCATGGCCAGGCGGGTCTCGTAGGTGGCGCTGCCGATGTGCGGCAGCAGCACGGTGTTGTCGCTGGTCTTGAGCGCGTCCGGCACATTGGGCTCGTATTCGAACACGTCGAGCGCGGCGCAGCCCAGCTTGCCGCTTTCGAGGGCCGCCACCAGGGCCTGCTCGTCGATGACCGGGCCGCGCGCAATATTGACGATCACGCCCTTGGGGCCCAGCGCTTCGATGACAGCGCTGTCCACGAGGTGCCGGGTGCCGGCGCCGCCGACAGTGGCCACCACCAGGAAGTCGGCCCAGCGGGCCAGTTCCACCAGCGAGGCTTCGTAGCCGTACGGCACGTCGCTGCGTTCGCGCCGGTTGTGATACCGCACCTGCATGTCGAAGCCGTCGCCGCGCCGCGCGATGGCTTGGCCGATGCGTCCCAGGCCGACGATGCCGAGCTTCTTGCCGCTGACACGGGTGCCGAGCGGAATGCTGCCATGCACCTGGCCCCAGCGGCCGGCGCGCACGTAGCGGTCGCCCAGGCTCATGCGGCGCGCGCCGGCGATCATCAGGCCCCAGGCCAGGTCGGCCACGCAGTCGGTCAGCACGTCGGGCGTGTTGCTGACCAGCACGCCGCGCTGGCGGGCCGCCTGCACGTCGATGGTTTCGTAGCCCACGCCCCAGCTGCAGATCGCCTTCAGGTCGGGCAAGGCGGCGATGAGGTCAGCGTCGGCGCCGATCGACGCCGAGGTGACCATGGCCGTGATGCCCTTGCCGTGTTCGGCCAGCGCCGCCTTGCGGTCGGCATGTTTCCAGAGCTCGAGAACGTCGTAGCCGTCGGCCAGGCGCTGGTTGGCCGAAGGAGAGCCGGACAGGGAGCCGACCTGGAGAATGCGGTGCTTGGTGGTCATGTCGTTGCGGAGTCGAGGTGGGAAAATGCAAATGCTACTTGATTCGGGGGCGCGGCGGCGGCCTGGCCGCGCCGGCCCCGCGCCAGGCTACTGCAGCTGGATGCCGCCCTTGGCGATGACTTCCTTCCAGCGCTTGACTTCGGCCTGCTGGAATGCGGCGAATTCTTCCGGCGAGCTGGCCACGACCTCGAAGCCCAGGCCCTGCAGCGTCTTGGTGACGTCCGGCTCGCGCAGGGTGGTGCGCAGCGCGTCCGACAGCGTCTTGACCACGGGCGCCGGCGTACCCTTGGGCACGGCGAACCCTTGCCAGGAGTACACCACCATGTCCTTGATGCCGGCTTCGCCGAGCGTGGGCACGTCGGGCAGTTCGGGCACGCGCGCCTCGCCGGTGATGGCCAGCGCCTTGAGCTTGCCGGCCAGCACGTGCTTCTGCACCGCGCCGAGGTTCTGGAACGATACGTTCACCTGGGCGCCGAGCAGGTCCGCGATGGCGGCCGCGCCGCCGCGATAGGGGACGTCCACGCCGGTGGTGCCGGTGCGCTGGCGGAACAGGATGGCCGACAGGTGGTCCGAGGAGCCCGTGCCGGACGAAGCATAGGTCACTTCGCCGGGATGCTTCTTGGCGTACTCGACCAGTTCCGCCACGGTGTTGGGCGGGAACGACGGCGGGGCCACCAGGATATTGGGGTTGCGCACGGCCTGGGTCAGGTACTGGAAATCCTTGCTGGGGTTGTAGGCCAGCTCTTTGTACAGGGCTTCGTTGATGGCGAACGTGCCGATCGAGCCGACCATCATGGTGTAGCCGTCGGCCGGGGCGCGCGCCAGCGCCTGGGCGCCGATGGCGCTGTTGGCGCCGGGTTTGTTCTCGGCCACGAAACTCTGGCCGAGGAGCTTCTGCAGGCCTGGCATGACCGAGCGGGCGGTGATGTCCGAGGATCCGCCGGGCACGAAGGGCACGATGATGGTGACCGGCTTGTCCGGATAGGACGCCGCGTGGGCGGCGGCGCCGCCCAGCACGGCAAGGCTGGCGGCGGCGATGGCGCAGATCAGTTTGTTCACGATGTCTCCTGGTGCGCGTGTTGTTGGAAAGGCCGCCGGCCACGCGCTCCGGCGGCTTGGGGAAACCCGGCGAGGCTCCCGGTCAGTCGACCCGGGCCCCGGATTGTTCGACCACCTTGGCCCATTTGGCGGTTTCGTCGGCCATGAGCTGCTTGAACTGCGCCGGCGTATTGCCCGAGGGCACGGCGCCCAGCGCGGCGAAGCGCTCGCGCACCGCCGGCTGCTTGAGGATCGCGGCCACGTCGCGCTGCACCTGTTCGACGATGGCCGGCGGCGTGCCGGCCGGCGCCAGCAGCCCGAACCAGCTGGAAGCGTCGTAGCCGGCCACGCCGGCCTCGGCCATGGTTGGCACGTCCGGCAGCGCCGGCGAGCGCTCGGTCGTGGTGACCGCCAGCGGCCGCAGCTTGCCGGCTTTGAGGAACCCCATGGAAGACGGCAGGTTGTCGAAAATCAGGTCGGCCGAACCGCTCATGACGTCCGTCAGCGCCGGGCTGCTGCCCTTGTAGGGCACGTGCGTCATCTTGGTGCCTGTCATGGCCTGGAACAGCTCGCCCGACAAATGGGTGGAAGTGCCGTTGCCCGTGGACGCCATGTTGACCTTGCCGGGGTTCGCCTTCAGGTAGGCGATCAAGTCCGCCACCGAGCGGATCTGGTGGCGGTCCGCGAAGGCGGGATTGAGCTCCAGGATGTTCGGCACGGGAATCACCAGGGTCACGGGGGTGAAGTCGCGCACCGGATCGTAGGGCAATTGCGCGTAGACCGACTGGTTGATGGCATGCGTGCTGACGGTGCCCATCAACAAGGTGTAGCCGTCGGGCTTGGCGCGGGCGGCCTCGGCGGTGCCGACGTTGCCGCCGGCGCCGGCGCGATTTTCCACGACTACCGGCTGCTGCCACTGCTTGCCCAGCTCGGCGGCCACGACGCGCGCGGCGATGTCGGTAGTGCCGCCCGCCGGGAAGGGCACCAGGATAGTGACCTGGCGGTCGGGATAGGCGTTGGCGGCGGTCGCGGCGCCGCCGCCCAGCAGCGCCGCCGCGGCGCCCAGCCCGGCCAGCAGGCGACGGGCAGAAAAATTGACAAGCATGTCGTGCCTCCTCTGTGCGCGTTGCCGCGCATCTTTGCAATGGGCGAATCCTTCTTGTAAAACAAATATATGTATTGAGCTTTTACTTGTCAACCAAGTATACTTTTTTCAAGCTTTCACCGATAACCCAGGCTTTCCAGGAGTCCCGCATGAAAACCACCCCGGTCACTGCCGCCGACCTGCAGCGTTCCGTCATCGCCGTGCCGCCCTTGGCGCGCAAGCCCGACCTGTCGCTGGACACGGAGGCCAACAAGGCCCTGTTGCGCCACCTGGAGCAGGGCGGCGTGCGCAATGTCATGTACGGCGGCAACGCCAACTTCTACAACGTGGCGGTCAGTGAATACGCGCGCCTGGTCGACTTCCTGGCCGAGGCCGCCGGCGACGACACCTGGGTGCTGCCGTCGGCCGGCCCGGACTACGGCAAGCTGATCGACCAGGCGGCCATCCTGCGTTCGCGCGCCTTTCCGACCGCCATGCTGCTGCCCATGTCGTTCCCGTACACGGATGCCGGGCTGGCCGACGGCATCCGCCGCTTCAGCGACGCGCTGGGCAAGCCGGTGGTGGTGTATCTCAAATCGTCCGGCTACCTGGCGCCGCAGACAGTCGCCGGCCTGGTCGAAGAGGGCCGCATCGTGGCCTTGAAATACGCCGTGGTGCGCGACGATCCGGCCGACGACCCTTACCTGTCGGCCCTGCTGGCGGCGGTGGATTCGCGCTGGCTGGTCAGCGGCATCGGCGAGCGTCCGGCCATCACGCACTTCCGCCAGTTCGGGCTCAAGAGCTTCACCTCGGGCTCGGTATGCGTGGCGCCGCGCGGCTCCATGCGCCTGCTGCGCCTGCTGCACGAAGGCCGTTTCGACGAGGCCGAGCAAGTGCGCGCGCGCTACCTGGGGCTGGAGGACTGCCGCGACGAAATCAGCCCGATCCGCGTGCTGCATGACGCCGTGACGCTGGCCGGCGTGGCCGACATGGGGCCGATGCTGCCGTTGCTCACCGGCTTGTCGGCGGCGGAGCGCGAACGCGTGGCGCCGGTGGCGCGCGCGCTGCTGGAATGGGACCGGGAGGCCGTCACCGCCTGAACCGCGTTGCCGGCCGGGCCGCTGGCGGCCCGGCGCGCGCCACGATTACAACAAGGAGACATCCATGCCCGAGGTAGATTCGCAGTCGTTGCCGGCCGGCGCGCCGGCCAATCCGGCGCGGCGCCGGGCGCTGGCGGGCGCCGGCATGGCCGCGGCGGCCGCCGCCCTGCCGGGCTGGGCGCTGGCCTGGCAGCCGGCCGCCGCGTATCCGGATCCGGCCATCGAGACCCTCGATCCGGCCTTCGACGCCTATCGGCTCTTCAATGCCGGCGTCGAGCGCATCGCCACCGGCATGCGTTGGGCCGAGGGGCCGGTATGGTTCGGCGACGGCCGCTTCCTGCTGTGGAGCGACATCCCGAACAACCGCATCATGAAGTGGGAAGAGGAAACCGGCGCCGTCAGCGAGTTCCGCAAGCCCTCGAATTATGCCAATGGCAATACGCGCGACCGGCAGGGTCGGCTGGTGACCTGCGAGCACCTGACACGGCGCGTGACGCGCACCGAATACGACGGTTCGATCACAGTGCTGATGGACAGCTACGAAGGCAAGCCGCTGAACTCCCCCAACGATGTCATCTGCCATGCGGATGGGTCGATCTGGTTCTCGGATCCGCCGTTCGGCATCGGCGGCAATTACGAGGGCCGCAAGGCCGTCGCCGAGCTGCCGCACACGGTCTACCGTATCGACGCGGCCACGGGCCGGGGCGAGGCCATGATCACCGGCCTGAAAGGCACCAACGGGCTGTGCTTTTCCCCCGACGGCAAGCTGCTATACGTGGTCGAGGGGCGCGCCACGCCGAACCGCCTGATTCACGTCTATGACCTGGGCGGCGACGGCCGTCCCGCCAATGGGCGCGTGTTCCTGGACGCGCAGGGCGGCACCATCGACGGCATGCGCTGCGACGCGGACGGCAATCTGTGGTGCGGCTGGGGCATGGGCGAGGGCAAGGACGGGGTGCGGGTCATTTCGCCGGGCGGCAAGCCGCTCGGCCACATCCACCTGCCGGAGCGCTGCGCCAACCTGTGCTTTGGCGGGGCCTCGCGCAACCGCGTGTTCATGGCCTCGTCGCATTCGGTCTACGCCTTGTACGTCAACGTCCAGGGGGCGCCGGGCGGCTGACCGGCCCGGCGGCGGCGCCCGCCGGGCCCGCACAGTGGTATATAGATGTCTCGTGGCACGGACAAGAAGGGGAGTGAGGTGATTCGCAAGAAAACGGCTGGCGCGCCGGCGGCCGCCGCGGCGGCGCCGGAGGCCGGCACGCTGGTCCTGGAGCGCGGCCAGCGCGTGCGGCTGGCCGACCAGCTGTATGGCCAGATCTTCGAGCAGATCGCCGACGGCAGTCTCAATGTCGGCGACAAGCTGCCGTCCGAGCACGAAATCTGCGAACGCTTCGGCGTGTCGCGGCCGGTGGTGCGCGAGGCGCTGCTGCGGCTGCGCGCCGACGGCCTGGTCACGGCCCACCAGGGCCTCGGCACGTTCGTCAGCCACCAGCCCGCGCCGCGCCTGAAGACCTTCAGCGACGTGCAGAACGTAGGCGCGTATCTGCGCGCACAGGAAGTCCGGGTCGCGCTCGAGGGCGATGCGGCGCGCCTGGCGGCGCTGCGGCGCACCGACGACGAACTGCGCAAGATCGCCGACGCGCACGCGGCGTTCATCGAGGCGCTCGAGCACGGCCATGTTTCGCCCGAGGCGGACCTGGCCTTTCATGCCAGCATCGCGCAGGCCACCGGCAACGACTATTACCTGGGCGTGCTCGAATCCATCCACGAATCGATCAGCGGCTTCATGCGGCTGACGCTGAGCCTGACGCGCACGGGCTCGCGCCAGCGGGCCCAGCGGGTGGCCGACGAGCATGCGGCCATCCTCGGCGCCATCCGCGAACAGGACGGCGAACGGGCGCGCGTGGCCATGCAGTTCCACCTGGGCCAGGCCCGGCACCGGCTGGTCGATCGCGAACGGGACTAGGCCCGGCGGCGTAGCGCGGCAGGACAACAACCAGCCGGCTCCGCGCGAGCGGAGCCGGGCAGCGGGCAGCGACCCGAAGGAGACAGGCAGTGCAGGGCAGTAGTACGGAAGTGGCAAGAGTGCGCGCCGAGCAGGTGCGCGAGCAGATCGTCAGGGTGCTCGCGGCCTGGGGCATGGCCGACGACCTGGCCGCCACCACGGCCGACTTGATGACCGAGACGGATCTGCTGGGCATCGATTCACACGGCATTTCCATGCTGCCGTCGTACGAGGCCAAGCTGCGCGCCGGCACGCTGCGCATCGATGCGCGGCCGCGGGTGGTGCGCGATGCGGTCTGCACTGCGCTGCTCGACGGCATGGGCGGGCTGGGATACCCGGTGGCGGCCCAGGCCATGCATCTGGCGGTCGACAAGGCGCTGGCGCACGGCGTGGGGGCCGTGGCGGTGCGCAATTCGCATCATTTCGGCGCGGCCGGCGTCTACGCCCGCATCGCCGTGCGGCGCGGCACCGTGGGCCTGGTGACCAGCAGCGCCACCACGCTGATCATGGTGCCGACGCGCGGCACGGCGCCGATGCTGGGCACCAACCCGCTGGCCTTCGCCGCCCCGGCCGCGCAGAACGAGCCGTTCGTGCTGGACATGGCCACCACCACGGTGGCCGCCAACAAGGTCAAGGTGTATGACTTCCACGGCCGCACCCTGCCGGAGGGTTGGGCGGTCGACGGCCAGGGGCGCAGCGTGACCGACGCCGCGCAGGCCATGCAATACATTTTCGAGCGCCCGGAGGGCGGCCTGACGCCGCTGGGCGGCACGGCCGCGATGAGCAGCCACAAGGGCTACGGCCTGGCGGTCATGGCGCAGATCCTGGGCGGCACCCTGGGCGGCAGCGCCATGGCGGCGCGCCATGCGGCAGTGCGGCGGCCGGGCGAGCCCGACGATATCGGCCATTTCTTCCTGGCGCTCAACCCGGACGCGTTCCGCGATTCCGGGTCTTTCGAGGAGGAGGTGGACGATGTGATCGACACGCTGCATGACACGCCCGCCGCCGACCCGGCGCAACCGGTGCTGGTGGCCGGCGAGCCCGAGGCCGCCGAGCGCGCGCGCCGCCTGCGCGACGGCATCCCCATCCCCGCCGCGCTCGAGCAGCGCCTGCGCGCGTTGTGCGAACGCGGCGGCGTGCCCTATCTGCTGGGCGCCTGACAGCATCTCCGACATCCCGGCGGCCCGCCGGACCACGACAAGAGAAGGACTCCGCTACATCATGACCGACACACCCAAGCGCAAGCGCCCCGAGGATCTGCGCAGCCACCGCTGGTACGGCGTCAAGGACCTGCGTTCTTTCGGCCACCGCTCGCGCACCGCGCAGATGGGCTATCACCGCTCCGACTATGCGGGCAAGCCGGTGATCGCCATCATCAATACCTGGAGCGACATCAATCCCTGCCACAGCCACTTCAAGCAGCGCGTCGAGGCGGTCAAGCGCGGCATCTGGCAGGCCGGTGGGTTTCCGGTCGAGATGCCGGCCATGAGCCTGTCCGAGCCGTTCCAGAAGCCCACGACCATGCTCTACCGCAACTTGCTGGCCATGGAAACCGAGGAGCTGCTGCGTTCGTACCCGGCCGACGGCTGTGTGCTGATGGGCGGGTGCGACAAGACCACGCCGGCGCTGCTGATGGGCGCCGCCTCGATGGACCTGCCCACCATCTTCGTGCCGGCCGGGCCGATGCTGCGCGGCAACTGGAACGGCCAGACGCTGGGCTCCGGCTCCGATACCTGGAAATACTGGGCGGAGCTGCGCGCCGGCAACATCACCGAGGACGACTGGCAGGGGGTCGAGGACGGCATCGCGCGCTCGCCCGGCCACTGCATGACCATGGGCACGGCGTCCACCATGACGGCGGCCGTCGAAGCGCTGGGGCTGTGCCTGTCCGGCTATTCGTCGATCCCCGCGCCGGATTCGCGCCATGCCCAGATGGCGAGCCTGTCGGGCAAGCGCATCGTCGAGATGGTGTGGGAAGACGTCACGCCCTCCAGCCTGCTCAGCGCAGCCTCGTTCGACAACGCGGTGCGCACCGTGCTGGCCCTGTCGGGCTCGACCAACGCCGTGGTGCACTTGATCGCCATGGCGCGCCGTTGCGGCTTCCCGCTCGACCTCGACCGTTTCGACCGGCTGGCGCGCAGCACGCCGGTGCTGGCCAACCTGCGGCCGGCCGGCAAGTACCTGATGGAAGATTTCTATTACGCCGGCGGCCTGCGGGCCCTGCTGGTGCAGTTGGGCGACCTGCTCGACCTGCAGCAGAAAACGGTCGACGGCCGCACGCTGGGCGAGAACATCGCCGGGGCGCGGGTGTTCAATGACGACGTGATCCGCTCGCGCGCCCAGGCCCTGGTCGAGCGCGACGGCCTGGCGGTGCTGCGCGGCAATCTGGCGCCCGATGGCGCGGTGATCAAGCCGCCCGCCATGGAAGCGCGCCTGCAGACGCACACAGGCCGGGCGGTGGTCTTCAAGGACTACAACGACATGGCCGCGCGCATCGACGACCCCGATCTCGACGTCGACGCCGACAGCGTGATCGTGCTGCAGAATGCCGGCCCGCAGGGCGCGCCCGGCATGCCGGAGTGGGGCCAGTTGCCGATCCCGCAGAAGCTGCTCAAGCAGGGCGTGCGCGACATGCTGCGCATTTCCGATGCGCGCATGAGCGGCACCAGCTACGGCGCGTGTGTCCTGCACGTGGCGCCCGAGTCGTATGTGGGCGGGCCGCTGGCCCTGGTGCGCGATGGCGACCTGATCACGCTGGATGTGCCCAACCGGCGCCTGGACGTGCAGTTGTCGGAACAGGAGCTGGCGGCCCGCAAGGCCGCCTGGCAGGCGCCGCCGCCGCGTTTCGAGCGCGGCTACGGCGTGCTCTACCTGAAACACATCGGGCAGGCCGATACCGGCTGCGATTTCGATTTCCTGCAGACCGGCCATCCGCAGGCGGCCGCCGGCGAGCCGGAAATCCATTGACCGATTCCACCAGCGCAAGGACTCACCATGAATTCACCGTTGCCCAACCGTTTCCGTCAACGCATCCTGGCGCGCGAGCGGCTGATTGGTTTCTGGATGTGCATGTCCAGCCATATCACCGCCGAAGTGGCCGGGCTGGCCAACTACGACTGGCTGTTGCTCGACGGCGAGCACTCGCCCAATGAAGTGCCGATGTTCCTGCAGCAGTTGCAGGCCCTGCAGGGCAGCGCCAGCGCGCCGGTCGGGCGGCCGTCGTGGAATGACCCGGTGCAGATCAAGCGCCTGCTGGATATCGGTTTCTACAACCTGTTGATCCCGTTCATCGAATCGGCCGACGACGCGCGGCGCGCCGTGGCCGCCACCCGCTACCCGCCGCAGGGCATGCGCGGGGTGGCGGGCTCGCAGCGCAGCAACCTGTATGGCACGGTGCCGGATTACCTGCAGACCATCAACGACAATATCTGCGTCCTGCTGCAGATCGAAAGCCGGCCCGGCATCGAGGCGGTCGACCAGATCGCCGCGGTGGAAGGGGTGGACGGCATTTTCATCGGACCGTCGGACCTGGCGGCCGCGCTGGGCCATATCGGCAACCCCGGGCATCCGGAGGTGCAGGAGGTCATACGGCACTTGTACGAACGCGCCAACGCGCAGGGCAAGGCGGTGGGTATCCTGGCGCCCGTGCAGGCCGATGCGCGCCGCTACCTGGAAATGGGCATGCACTTCGTGGCGGTGGGCACCGACCTGGGGGTCTTCAAGCAGGCGACGTTCGCCCTGCGCGAGGCCTTTCGCAGCTGAACCCGGGAGTCATCCAAAACAAAAGGATGCCCGCGGGCATCCTTTTGTTTTGCCGTATTCATGCAGCCCCGGCGTGCGGGGCGGCAGAATGGCTCAGGCCAGCGCCTTGATGGCGGCAGCCAGGCGGCTCTTGTGGCGAGCGGCCTTGTTCTTGTGGATGATGTTCTTGTCGGCCACGCGATCGATCACGCTGGTGGCTTTCTGGAACACTTCGCTGGCCGCCGCCTTGTCGCCGGCAGCGATGGATTGGCGAACGCGCTTGATGGCGGTGCGCAGCATCGAGCGCAGGCTGGAATTGTGCTTGTTGCGCGCGACCGATTGGCGGGCGCGCTTGCGGGCTTGGGCGGTATTGGCCATGTTGCGATATTAAAGTGAATTCGGCAAAGTCCGATATTGTAGCAAGTATCGAACGGATTGCAAGCTCTTTAGCCCAGGGCCGGGCCAGAGGCGCCCCGCGCAGCGACCCTAGGCCGAGGCTACGCCGATCGATACGAACCAGCGCATGAAGCGCCATACGTCGATGGGCATGCGGTCTTCGAGGGCCTGCAGGGTCACGTCGACGTCGTCCAGCGGGTACAGGCCGGAAACGGGCAGGCCGCCCGCGGCCATCGATACGCGCAGAGTGCCGGGGTAATAGGGACGTAGCGATTCGACGATCTCGGCCAGGGGCTGGCCGCGCGCGTCGATCATGCCGCGTTCCCAGGCGGCCTGGGCGGCCAGCTCGGCGCGCGGCACGCCCACGCGCACGGAGTCGAAGCGCACGCCGAGGCCGGGGCGCAGGATGTCGCGGGCGCCGGCCAGGGTCTCGATTTCGACGGGCTCGTCGTGCGCCACCACCAGGGTGCGGTGTGGCTGCTGCCGCACCATGTAGCGGTTGCCGGAGGAGCGGATCATGCCTTCGGCGGTCTGTACGGTGAAGGGTCGCCGGTCGTCCGGCGCCGCGGTGACGGTCACGGCGCCCTGTTGCAGCCGCAAGTGGCGCGAATTGGCGGTAAAGGTCAGGTCGACCCGGCTGCGTGCATCCAGCAGGAGCTCGCTGCGGTCGGACAGGGTATAGCGGCGCCGCTCGGCCGTGGCCGTCGCGGCGTCGGATGCCAGGCTGCCGAGCGGGAAGAACATGTTGCCGACATAGGCGGCCGAGCCGCTGCCCGCGGCCAGCAGCGCGATGCCGCCCAGGAAGCGGCGGCGCGTGTGCGACACCGTTTCGGCGGGGACGGATGGCGGATGGGCCGGGTAGCCGGCCGCCGGGTAGGCATCGCCCAGCCGGCCGAACGCCGCGCCGCCGAGCGTGCCGGTGAGCTGCTGCCAGGCGCTGTCGTGGCGCGGATCGGCATTGCGCCAGGCCAGGAAATTGGCGTAGTCGTGCTGGGTCGCGCGTCCAGAGCGCAGCAGCAGCAGCCAGTCGATGACCTGGTCTGACAGCGGCGGCGCCTGGCTGGAAGGGATATCCGTCCCCATGAGCGAACTCGAGTGACTGCCGAGCGATTGCATTCTTAAATAATAATGCTTTTTTTACTTTAGATTACATAATTTGCGTGCAGTTTTTTGATTTTGGGTGATGTTGTAACCGCGATGCGACGGTGGAGCGCGGAAGGGTCAGCCGCGGCGGCGGCCGAAGTCGCGCGGGCGGAAGCCGCACAGGAACAGCGCCCCGAAATAGGCGGCGGCGCTGGCGGCCAGTACGGCGGCCAGCCAGAGGGCGCGCTGGCCGGGCTGGGCCTGCAGGGCGAGCCAGTCCAGCCGCCGGTCGGTGTAGATCAATACGGCCGCCAGGGCGGCCAGCGCGGGCAGCAGCCGCAGCGCAAACCGCCCCCAGCCCGGCGCGGGCCGATAAACGCCGCGCCGCAGCAGCCCGGCCAGCAGCGCCAGCGCGTTGAGCGTCGCTCCCAGGCCGATGGCCAGGGCCAGGCCGGCGTGCGACAGCGCTGGCACCAGCGCCAGGTTCATCAACTGGGTGGCCACCAGCACCATGATGGCGATCTTGACCGGGGTGCGGATGTCCTGCTGGGCATAGAAGCCGGGGGCCAGGATCTTCACTGCCAGGATGCCGATCAGGCCGGCCGAATAGGCCACCACCGCCAGGCGGGTCTGCTCCACGTCGCGGGCCTGGAACGCGCCGTAGTGGAACAGCGTGGCGACCAGGCCGTCGGAGAGCAGCGCCAGGCCGAGCGCGGCCGGCAGGCCCAGCAGCAGCACCAGCCGCAGCCCCCAGTCGAGTAGCGCGGAATAGCCGGCGCCGTCCTGCCGCGCGTGGGCGGCCGACAGGCTGGGCAGCAGCACCGTGCCCAGGGCGACGCCCAGCAGGGCGGTGGGAAACTCCATGAGCCGGTCGGCGAACGACAGCCAGGTCACGCTGCCCGGCGCCAGCCAGGTCGCGATGTTGGTATTGATGAGCAAGGATATCTGGGCCACCGACACGCCCAGCGTGGCGGGCGCCATCTGGCGGAGGATGCGCTGCACGGTGGGGTCGCCCCAGGCCTGGCGCAGGTTGGTGGCCAGCCGCGGGACCAGGCCGAGGCGCGCCAGCGCCGCCCACTGCACGGCCAGTTGGGCGACGCCGCCGACCATGACGCCGAGCGCCAGCGCATAGATGGGTACGTCCATGCGCGGAGCCAGCCACAGGCAGGCCGCGATCATGGCCAGGTTGAGCAGCATGGGCGTGAAGGCCGGCACCGCGAAGCGGCGCCAGGTGTTGAGCACGCCCGAGGCGAACGCCACCAGCGACATGCAGAGGATGTAGGGGAACATCACCCGCGTCATCCAGACGGCCGCGCCGAATTCGGTGCCGCGCGCCGCGTCGCGCAGGCCGCTGGCCATGGCGGTGACGACCCACGGGGCGGCGAGAATGCCCAACAGCGTGATCGCCATCAGGGCCAGGGTCAGCAGCAGCGCCACGCGGTCGAGCAGGGTGCGCACTTCGGCGTCGCTGCGCTCGGCGCGCGCCGCCCCCAGGATGGGCACGAAGGCCTGCGAGAACGCGCCTTCGGCGAACAGGCGGCGCAACAGGTTGGGAATGCGGAACGCCACCCAGAAAGCGTCGGTCAGCGGGCCGGCGCCGAATGCGCGCGCGACCAGGATGTCGCGGACCAGGCCGGTAATGCGCGACAGCAGCGTGAAGCTGCTGACGGTGGCGGCCGAGCGGAACAGACCCATGGAGAGGCGGGGAAAGTACGCGCGGCCGGCCTGGAGCGGGCGACCGCGCGGAGGGCGTTACTTGGGCGGCATGCGGATCGCGCCGTCGAGGCGGATCGTTTCGCCGTTGAGCATGTCGTTGGTGATGATGCTGTGGACCAGCTTGGCGTAGTCCTCGGGGCGGCCGAGGCGGGCGGGGAACGGGATGCTGGCGGCCAGCGAGTCCTGGACCTCCTGGGGCATGCCGAAGATCATGGGGGTGCCGAAGATGCCCGGGGCGATGGTCATGCAGCGGATGCCGGTCTTGGCCAGGTCGCGCGCGATGGGCAGGGTCATGCCGGCCACGCCGGCCTTGGAGGCGGCGTAGGCCGCCTGGCCGATCTGGCCGTCGAAGGCCGCCACCGATGCGGTATTGATGAGCACGCCGCGTTCGCCGGTGGGTTCCGGCGCGTTGGCGCTCATGGCCTCGGCGGCCAGCCGCATCATGTTGAAGCTGCCGATCAGGTTGATCGAGACGACTTTCTGGAACAGGTCGAGCGGGTGCGCGCCATTCTTGCCGACGATCTTCGCGGCCGGCGCCACGCCGGCGCAATTGACCAGGCCGAACAGCGCGCCGAGCTCGCGCGCGGCCGCCACGGCGCGCTGGCCGTCGGCTTCCTGGGTGACGTCGCAATGCACGTAGCGCTGGCCCAGTTCGTCGGCCAGCGCCTGGCCGGGTTCGTCCTGCAGGTCGGCGATGACGACCTTGGCGCCGTTGGCCACCAGCATGCGCACCGTGCCGGCGCCCAGGCCGGACGCGCCGCCAGTGACGATGAATACCTTGTTCGCGATTTCCATGTCGGTTCTTTTGAGCGGGAAGAGTTCAACGGAGCGCCGCGGCGGGCCGCGGCGCGCGAAAGCGGCGGCGCCGGCTCAGCTTGCCAGGGCCTGGAACAGGCGGGCCTTGATTTCGTCGACGGCGCCCACGCCGGAGATCTTGCGGTACTTGGGCGCCGCGGCGTCGCCGGCCTCGGCCCACGAGGCGTAGTAGTCGACCAGCGGGCGCGTCTGCTTCTGGTAGACGGCCAGGCGGTTGCGCACGGTTTCCTCGCGGTCATCGTCGCGCTGCACCAGCGGTTCGCCGGTGACGTCGTCCAGGCCTTCGGCCTTGGGCGGATTGAAGCGCACGTGATAGCTGCGGCCGCTGGCCGGATGCACGCGGCGGCCGCTCATGCGTTCGATGATGTCTTGTTCGGGGACCTCGATCTCGACCACGTAGTCGAGCGCCACGCCGGCGTTCTTGAGGGCGTCGGCCTGCGGGATGGTGCGCGGGAAGCCGTCGAACAGGTAGCCGTTGGCGCAATCGGGTTGCTTCAGGCGATCCTGCACCAGGCCGATGATGATGTCGTCGGACACCAGGCCGCCCGCGTCCATGACCTTCTTGGCTGCCTGCCCCAGCGGCGTGCCGGCCTTGACGGCCGCGCGCAGCATGTCGCCGGTGGAGATCTGCGGGATCGCGAAGTGCTGGGTGACGAATGCGGCCTGGGTGCCTTTGCCGGCGCCGGGCGGTCCGAGCAGGATGAGACGCATGGGTGCTCCTGAATGATTGGGAATTTTTATGACCGGGGACGATTATGCCGCAATGCAGCAGCCGTTGTGGCCGCGCGGATCAAGGGAAAACCCCTTATAACCCATTTGCATAGAGGGTTCGCACGCGCGCCAGGTCGTCCGGCGTGTCGACCCCGGCCTGCGGCGCCTGGGGGGTGCGGTGCACGACGATGCTGTGGCCGTGTTCCAGGGCGCGCAGCTGTTCCAGGGCTTCGTAGCGTTCCAGTGCGCCCTGCGGCAAGGTCGGGAAGCGCCGCAGGAAGGCGACCCGGTAGGCGTACAGGCCGATGTGGTGCAGGGCGGGCAGGCCCGGCGCCAGCAGCCGCTGGCCGCCCGCCAGCGCGTCGCGCGCCCAGGGAATGGGCGCGCGCGAGAAATACAGGGCGCGTCCGTCGGCGCCGCATACCACCTTGACCACATTCGGGTTGAACAGGGCCTCGGCGTCGGCCAGCGGACAGGCGCAGGTCGCGATGTCGGCCTGCGGATGGGCCTGCAGCGACTCGGCCACGGCGTCGATGAGCGCCGGGTCGATCAGCGGTTCGTCGCCCTGGACGTTGACCACGATGGCGTCGTCGGGCAAGCCGAGCTGCTCGACCGCCTCGGCCAGGCGGTCGGTGCCGGTGGGGTGGTCGGCGCGGGTCAGCAGGGCGGCGTGGCCATGCGCCGCGGCGGCCCGCTCGACGCGGGCGTCGTCGGTGGCGATGCAGACCCGCTCGGCGCGCGAACGGGCGGCGCGTTCGGCCACGCGCACGACCATGGGCTTGCCGGCAATGTCGGCCAGGGGTTTGTCGGGCAGGCGCGTCGAGGCCATGCGCGCCGGGATCAGGGCGACGAAGCTCACGGCGCGGCTCACGCCGGTTCGCGGCGCGCGCCGTCGAGCGGGCGGGCTTCCGACTCGAGCATGACCGGGATGCCGTCGCGCACCGGATAGGCCAGGCGGTCGGCGCGGCAGATCAGTTCGGCCTGGGCGCGGTCGTAGTCGAGGCGGCCCTTGCACACCGGGCACACGAGAATGTCGAGTAGGCGGGATTCCATGGGGCGATTCTAAAGCAGTTTGTGCGGGCCGGCGGCGCTTTCGCGGGCCAGCGCCGCGGCGGCCGCGCGGGCCCGCGCGGCCAGCCAGTCGAACAGGGCCGGGTCGGAAAAGCGCGCCTGCACCGGCACTTCCCAGAGGCGCGCATCGCCGAGCGTGCGGCACTTGATGGCGTCCTTGGAGGTGATCAGGATGGCCTCGGCGGCCAGGGCGTCGAACGGCGAGCGCCGGTAGTCGTAGTGGTCGGGCAGGGCCAGGCTGGGGTCGGGCCGGATGCCGGCCGCCCGCAGAGTGGCGAAAAAGCGCGCCGGGTTGCCGATCCCCGCGGCGGCGGCCACGGCAGCGAAAGCCCCGCCCGGGGCGAAGTCGGCGAGCGGCCGCCGGGCGTCGCTTTGCAGGTGCCGGGCGGCGTCCGGCTCGAGCCACATGTCGGCGCGGCGCGGCACGCCATCCGGAATGGCATCGGCCGGCGCGCCGGGCGCGCGCGGCCGGTTCGTGATGACGGCGTGCACCGTGTCCAGGCGCGCCGCGGGTTCGCGCAGCGGCCCGGCCGGCAGCAGCCGGCCGTTGCCGACGCCGCGCTCGTCCTGCACGACGATCTCGACGTCGCGCGCCAGCGCCAGGTGCTGCAGGCCGTCGTCGGAAACGATCACATCGACCAGCGGGTGCCGGGCCAGCAGCGCCTGGGCCGCGAGCGCCCGACGCGGGTGCACCGCCACCGGCGCGCCGGTGGCGCGGGCGATCAGCGCGGGCTCATCGCCGTAGTCGGCGGGATCGAGCTCGCCCTGGCCGACCCGCGGCTGCGGCCCGACGCGCGTGCCGTAGCCGCGGCTCACGACGCCCGGGTTCCAGCCGCGCGCCCGCAACGCCTGGACCGTGGCGATGACCACCGGCGTCTTGCCGGTGCCTCCGACGTAGATGTTGCCGACCACCACCACCGGCACGGGGGCGCGGTAGGCCGGCCGGCGGCCGGACAGGTAATGGGCGCGCCGCCGTTCGACATGCCAGCGCGTCACGGCGGCCAGCGGCCGCAGCAGCCTCGCCAGCCAGCCATCGTGTTGCCAGTGGCGCTGCGGGAAGACGGCGCGGGGAGCGGGGGGAGTCACCGGGCGTTCTGGGCGGCGAAGTTGACGCGGCCGATGCCCGCCAGGCGGGCGGCTTCCATGACGTTGACGACCGACTGGTGGGTCGCCTGGGCGTCGGCGTTGATGACCAGCACCGGCTGGCTTTTGCCCGCCGCCGCCAGCGCCAGGGCCTGGGCGATGGCGGACGGGTCGGCGGCGTCGACCAGCGTGCCGTTGAGCGCATAGCGGCCATCCCGGCTGATGGCGATTTCGATGGCGGGCGGCGTGTCCTGCTCGACCGCCGCCTCGGGCAGGGCGACCTTGAGCTGGGTATAGCGGACGAACGAGGTGGTGGCGGCGAGGAAGATGAGGATGACCAGCAGCACGTCGATCAGGGGGATCAGGTTGATCTCGAGATCATCGCGCTCGCCGCGGGCCCCGCGGAAGTTCATGGCCGGGTCTCCGGCCGGGCGGCGCGCGCCACGCGCGCGGCGATCTGTTCCATGAGGTTGAGCAGGGTGTCGACGCGGCCGCGCAGGTAGCGGTGCGCGATCATGGCGGGAATGGCGATCAGGATGCCGAATGCGGTGTTGTACAGGGCGATGGAAATGCCGCGCGCCAACTGGGCCGGGTCGCCGCCACTGGGGGTGTACGAGCCGAAGATCTCGATCATGCCCACCACGGTGCCGAACAGGCCCATGAGCGGGGCGATGACCGCCACCGTCCCGAGCGCCGGAATGTACCGGTTCAGGTCGTGCGCGACGGCGCGGCCGACGTCTTCGACCGCGGTGCGCTGGTCGTCGCGTGGCTGGTTACGGTGGCGCAGCACTTCGGCGAGGATGCGGCCCAGCGGCGAATTGCGCTCGAGCCGGGCCAGCGCCTCGGGGCTGTCCTGGCCGTTGCGTTGCATTTCCATGACCTGCTCGGCCAGCCCGCGCGGCGCCACCAGGCTGCGGCGCAGCGACAGCAGGCGTTCGACGATCAGCGCCAGGCCCAGGACGGACGTGGCGAGCAGCGGCCAGATCGGCCAGCCGGCTTCGCGGATGATGGACAGCAAGAGAAAAGCTCCCGGTGGCAGGCCCGCGGTGCGCGGCGCTCGATTCAAGGGCGAACTGTAACGGGGGGAGCGGGACCGTGGCAAGGCCGCCGGGCCGCCGGAACTATCCACAGTTTTTGTGGATAATTCTGTGTAGAACTCCCCCCAAACACGGATGAATGCTGGTTTTGCGCTGGGTTGGCCGCGGGCGGGCCATCGGCGACCGGGTTTTTTCTATATAAAAAACAAATACTTGTGCCGAATTTGCTGGCGTTGCGGGCAGGCGGCGGGTTGGGGTCGCGCTGAGATATCATCGAGGCCCGCGCGACAAGCCCTGTGGACAGATATCCCCCTGGAAAGCCTTATGACAGCACAGTTTCCCGTAAGAAACGACGTATTTGCGCGGGATATCATGACAGTTGCCCAGTTGAATCAAGCGGTGGGCCAATTGTTGGAGCGCAACATCCCGCCATTGTGGGTTCGCGGCGAGATTTCCAATTTCACGCAGGCCGCCTCGGGGCACTGGTACTTCACCCTCAAGGACAGCCGCGCCGCCGTGCGCACTGTCATGTTCCGCAGCCGCGCCTCAGCGGTCGGTTTCGTGCCGCGGGCCGGCGACCAGGTGGAAGTGCGCGCGCGCGTGTCGCTCTATGAGCCGCGCGGCGACTATCAATTGCAGGCCGACGCGATGCGGCGCGCCGGCCTGGGGAATCTGTACGAGGCTTTCCTGCGCCTGAAGGAGCAGCTCGCCGCCGAGGGGCTGTTCGACCCCGCCGCCAAACGCCAGCCCGTGGCGCTGCCGCGCGCCATCGGCGTGATCACCTCACCGCACGCGGCGGCGCTGCGCGACGTGCTGTCGGCGCTGGCCCGGCGCGCGCCGCAGGTGCCGGTGATTCTCTATCCGGCGCCGGTGCAGGGCGCCGACGCGGCGGCCCGCCTGGCCGTCCAGCTGCAGGTGGCCAACGCGCGCAACGAGGTCGATACGCTGCTGCTGGTGCGCGGCGGCGGCAGCATCGAAGATCTGTGGAGCTTCAATGATGAAGCGTTGGCCCGCCTGGTGGCGGCCAGCGCTATTCCGGTCATCAGCGGGGTAGGGCACGAAACCGATTTCACGATCGTGGACTTCGTGGCCGATGTGCGCGCGCCCACGCCCACCGCCGCCGCCGAGCTGGCCTGCGCGCCGCGCGCGGAGCTGCTCGGCCGTGTGGGCCAGGCGGCGCAGCGCCTGGCGCGCGGGCAGCAACGGCGGCTGGAGCAGGCCGCGCAGCGGCTCGACCGCGCCGCCTCGCAGTTGATATCGCCGACCCGCCGGCTGGCCCACCAGGCCGAGCGCCTGAATACCCTGCGCCATCGCCTGGTCGCGGCCTGGCGCGGGCCGCAGGGCCGGCGCGCGGCGCGCGCCGGATTGCTGGCGCAACGGCTGGCGCATTGCGTGCCCGACACCGCGCGCGCGGCGGAACGCCTGCATGCGATAGCACGCCGCCTGGCCCAGGCGCAGGCGCGCCAGCTGGCGGCCAGCCAGGCGCGCGCGGCCGCCGCCGCGGCCCACTTGCGCGCGCTCGATCCGCGCCACACCCTGGCGCGCGGCTATGCCATCGTGCGCGACGAGCAAGGGCGGATCCTGCGGGATGCAGCCGTGCTGGCGCAGGGCCAATCGCTGGACGTGACGTTCTCGCACGGCAGCGCCCAAGTCCGGGTGCTGGACGCACGCGGCGAGGGCGGCGGCGTTAACCCCGCGCCGGATCAGGGTTAACGCAAACACCCATGCAAACTGCCGATACAATGGGTGCGCTTGATCGTGCACTCAACACAGAGAAGGAACCCCACATGGCACATACTCTTCCCCCCCTGCCTTACGCGCTGGACGCCCTGGCGCCGCACATCTCCAAGGAAACGCTCGAGTTTCACTACGGCAAGCACCACCAGACCTACGTCACCAACCTGAACAACCTGATCCCCGGCACCGAGTTCGAGAACGCCTCGCTCGAAGACATCGTGAAGAAGTCGTCCGGCGGCGTGTTCAACAACGCGGCCCAGGTCTGGAACCACACGTTCTACTGGAACTCGCTGGCTCCCAACGCCGGCGGAGCGCCCAGCGGCGCGCTGGCCGATGCGATCAATGCCAAGTGGGGCAGCTTCGACGCCTTCAAGGAAGCCTTCAACAAGTCGGCCGCCGGCAACTTCGGTTCGGGCTGGACCTGGCTGGTGAAGAAGCCGGACGGCTCGCTCGACATCGTCAACACCAGCAACGCCGCCACGCCGCTGACCACGGCCGACAAGCCGCTGCTGACCTGTGATGTGTGGGAGCACGCCTACTACATCGATTACCGCAACGCGCGTCCGAAGTACCTGGAGAATTTCTGGGCCCTGGTGAACTGGGATTTCGCCGCCAAGAATTTCGCCTGAGCGACGCAGCGCCCGCAGGCGCGCCACGCCCGGCCCCGCGCCGGGCGTTTTTGCGTGCGCTGCCGCGCCGCCGCGCCGGATGTTAAGGTAAGCGGCTTTCCAGCCCCACACGTCCCGCATGCCGACCGCTGATACGTTACGCCGCCTCGGTTCCCGCGCGCGCCGCCTGGCGCGCCGCAAGCTGCGCCAATTGGGCAGGCTGTCGCGCAAGAGCCTGCAGCTGGGGCTGCTGCTGGGCGGGGCGGCGCTGGTGGCGCTGGTCTCGCTGGGGTTCGCCTGGCTGGCCGACCTGGCGCTGGAATGGAACGGCGCCTGGACGGCGCGCCACGGCTGGCTGGCATTCGTACTGATCCCGCTGGCCTTCGCCGTGCTGCGCTGGCTGACCCTGCGCCTGGCGCCCAATGCGGCCGGCAGCGGCATTCCGCAGGTCATCGGTGCCCTGTCGCTGCCGCCGGGGCCGGCGCAGTCCAGCCTGGTATCGCCGCGCCAGACCCTGTGGAAGATCCCGCTCACTTTCCTGGGCCTGGCCGCGGGCGCGTCCGCCGGCCGGGAAGGGCCTTCGGTGCAGGTGGGCGCCGCCGTGATGCTGGCCTGGGGGCGGTTCTGGCGCCGCAATGGGGTGCCGCTGCGCGGCTTTCATGCCAATGAGCTGATCGCCGCCGGCGCCGCCGGCGGCCTGGCCGCGGCGTTCAACGCGCCATTGGCCGGCGTGATCTTTGCCATCGAGGAACTCGGCCGCGGCACGGTGCTGCGCTGGCAGCGCCTGGTGCTGATCGGCGTGCTGGCGGCCGGCTTCCTGGTGGTCGCGCTGGCGGGCAACAATCCTTATTTCGGCACGTTCGGCGGGCAGGCGCTGCCGCACCACATGGTTCTCTGGGTGCTGGTTTGCGGACTGGTCAACGGCGTGCTCGGCGGGGTCTTCGGCCGGCTGCTCAGCAAAGGCGCTTCCGGCGTGGCGCCGTCGGCCTGGCGCGGCTGGATCCGCCAGCATCCGATCTGGACCGCCGCTGCCATGGGGCTGGCGCTGGCCTGCCTGGGCGCGCTCAGCGGCAACACGGTGTACGGCACCGGCTACACCGTGGCGGGCGGCCTGCTGTCGGGCGAAGCCGAGGGGCCGGCCGCATTCGGCCTGGCCAAGCTGGCCGCCACGGTAGTGTCCTACTGGGCTGGCATTCCGGGCGGCATTTTCACGCCGGCCCTGACGACCGGCGCGGGGATCGGGCAGCACCTCTGGGAGTTGAGCGGCGGCGACATCGACCGGCGCGTGCTGGTGCTGATTTCCATGGCGGCCTTCCTGGCCGCCGCCACGCAGTCGCCCCTGACCGCCAGCGTCATCGTGATGGAGATGACCGGCAGCCAGCCGATGCTGTTCTGGCTGCTGGTCGGCGCGCTGGCCGCATCGCTGGTGGCGCGGCAGTTCTGCCCGCGGCCGTTCTATCATTTCGCCGCCGGGCGCTTCCGCCGCCAGGCTCAGGTCGAGACCGGCCGGGCGGCGCGCGGGGCGCCATAGCCGCGCCGGCGTGTCCATGGCGCAAACACTGTCCGATATGCGGACAGACTGCGCACCGCGGCCCGCCACGCCCGGACGGGGTGGCGTAACATCGACAGGTTCGCTATCCAGCTTTTTTTCTTCTTTTCGAGCTTGAATCCATGACCGTGCATGCCTTCATCTGCGATGCCATTCGCACCCCCTTCGGCCGCTACGGCGGCGCCCTGGCGCCGGTGCGCGCCGACGACCTGGCCGCCGTGCCCATCAAGGCGCTGATGGCGCGCAACCCCGGCGTGCACTGGGAGGAGCTGAACGACGTGATCCTCGGCTGCGCCAACCAGGCCGGCGAGGACAACCGCAACGTGGCCCGCATGGCCTCGCTGCTGGCGGGCCTGCCGATCGAAGTGCCGGGCGCCACGCTCAACCGCCTGTGCGGCTCGGGCCTGGACGCGGTGGGCACCGCGGCGCGTGCCATCCGCGCCGGCGAAGCCGGCCTGATGCTGGCCGGCGGCGTGGAAAGCATGAGCCGCGCGCCGTTCGTCATGGGCAAGGCCGACAGCGCCTACTCGCGCAGCGCGGCCATTTACGACACCACCATCGGCTGGCGCTTCGTCAACAAGCTCATGAAGGCGCAATACGGCGTCGACTCCATGCCCGAGACGGCCGAGAACGTGGCCGACGACTTCAAGATCAGCCGCGAAGACCAGGACAAGTTCGCCCTGGCCAGCCAGGAAAAGACCGCTCGCGCGCAAGAGGAAGGCGTGTTCGACGCCGAGATCACGCCGGTCTCGATCCCCCAGAAGAAAGGCGACCCCATCGTGGTGTCCAAGGACGAGCATCCCCGCCAGACCAGCCTCGAGGCGCTGGCACGCCTGAAAGGCGTGGTGCGCGAGGGCGGCTCGGTTACCGCCGGCAACGCTTCGGGCGTGAACGACGGCTCCGCGGCGCTGTTGCTGGCCGACGAGCGCAGCGCCGCCCGCCATGGCCTGACGCCGCGCGCCCGCGTGGTGGGCATGGCCACCGCCGGCGTGGCGCCGCGCATCATGGGCATCGGCCCGGCGCCGGCCACCCGCAAAGTGCTCGAGCTGACCGGGCTGACGCTGGACCAGATGGACGTGATCGAGCTGAACGAAGCCTTCGCCGCCCAGGGCCTGGCGGTGCTGCGCCAGCTCGGCATCGCCGACGACGATGCGCGCGTCAACCCCAATGGCGGCGCCATTGCGCTGGGCCATCCGCTGGGCGCCAGCGGCGCGCGCCTGGCGACCACCGCCATCAACCAGTTGCACCGCACCGGCGGCCGCTACGCCCTGTGCACCATGTGCATCGGCGTGGGGCAGGGGATCGCGCTGGTCCTCGAGCGCGTCTGACCGGCCGCGCCATGGCAAAAGGGAGCCGCGCGGCTCCCTTTTTCTTGTCGGGCGCGAACCGGGTCAGGGCAGGCCGTCGATCCGGTTGCCGGCCTGGATGCCATGCGCTTCGAACCAGCCTTGCGACATCTCCAGGGCGTAGCGCACCGGCCGGGCCGAACAATGGGCATCGTCGGTCTGCGGCGCCATGTCCGCGATATTGACGATGGAGCCATCGTCGGCGATGAAGGCGATCGACAGCGGCAGCGGCGTGTTGCGCATCCAGAAGCACTGCAGGTCCGGCGATTCGAACACGAACAGCATGCCGCCGTTGCCCGGCAGGCTCTGCCGGTGCATCAGCCCGACGCGGCGCGTGGCTTCGCTATCCGCCACTTCGGCGCGGATGATGTGGATGCCCGCCGACAGCTGGGTGACCGGCAGGCCGGTTTGCGGGCTTTGCGCCCGGGCGGAGGGCAGGCAGGCCAGGGCGCCGAGCAGGGCGGCGGCCGCGGCGGCCCGGGCGGGAATGCGGGCAGGCGGCGGGGCGTGGCGGGTCGACATGAAGCAGCGAAACAGCGGAAAATAACAGGGCGGGGCATGGTGCCCCGCCCGGGCAAAAACGCCGCCCGCAACCGGAGGCGTCCGGCACGCGGGCGGCGCGATACAGATACTGGGCGTCAGGCCGACGTGATGTTCAGCGCCTGTTTGCCTTTAGGGCCTTGAATGATCTCGAAAGCCACCTTCTGGCCTTCTTTCAGGGTCTTGAACCCGTTCATCTGAATGGACGAGAAATGCGCGAACAGATCTTCACCGCCGTCATCGGGCGTAATGAAGCCGAATCCCTTCGCATCGTTGAACCATTTGACGGTACCCGTCGATTTGGGATTGTCCCCTTGGACGGCGGTTGCGGTCGTATCAGACATGCGGACTGCCTCATTGAATCGTATGTTGACAGAAGGCAGTCCGGCCTGGACCGGCGACCTTCCGGCTTCCGGACGCCCCTGATGCAGACGAGGGCCCCCGAATGCGTGGATAATGCTCTGCTTTTCTTTCCGGCGTCAAGTATGGAAACTACGCATTTCTGCGTGTAATTTTGGGTAAGTCCGGGCAATGCCTGTCCCTGTTTCAATAGAATAGCCGCCCTATGAGTTCGACCGTGGATACCCAGCACGACCTGACCGTGGAGAAGGCTCCGGCCCGCACCGCGCCGCCGCCCATGTACCAGGTAGTGCTGCTCAATGACGACTACACCCCGATGGAGTTCGTGGTGAAGGTATTGCAGAAGTTCTTCGGCAAGAACCAGGAAGATGCCACGCGCATCATGTTGCAAGTCCATCACGAAGGTCGCGGCACCTGTGGGGTGTACCCGCGCGACGTGGCGGCCACGCGCATCGCGCAAGTGGCGCAGTACGCGCGGGCGCGCCAGCATCCGCTGCAATGCGTCATGGAGCCCGTCTAGCCGGCTGCCGGGACAGCATCACCGCGCGCTAATATCTGCGGCGGGCCGGGCGACCAACCGGCCCGTCGATCGGGCGCGAGGCGCCCATAACTGGCTGTACAGGGGCAAGCCATGAGTGACAGGGGCGGGGCGGTCGGAATCGCGGCGGTGGCGCTCGCCATCGCGGTAGGCCTGGGCTGGTGGGCCGGACGCGGCGGCGTGCCGGGTGCGGCGCCGCCGGCGGCGCGAGCCCCCGAGCCGGCCGCCGCGCCGGCGGCGCGGACGGCGCCGCCGCTGCCCGCCGCGACCGTGGGCCAGCCCGATCCTTTCAGCGCCGTCGACTGCCAGGCGCGGCAATACAACGACAGCCTGGCACTGGCCGTTACATTCAGCCAGCCGGTCGACCGCAAGGCCGGCCTGGATTCTTATCTCAGCGTGCTCGATACCGGCGCGGCGGTCGCCCCGTCGGACGGCCCGCCGGCCCCGGTCGCCGCCAATGCGCCGGTGGCGCGCCAAGCGGGCACGGCCGCGCCGCAGGGCAAGCCGGTCCAGGGCGGCTGGGTGGTCGGCGACAACCCGCGCATGGCTTATTTCCCGTACGTGCAGCCGCAGCGCAACTACGCGGTGCAGTTGCGCGCCGCGCTGCCGGCGCAGGGCGGGGCGACGCTGGGCGCGGACATGCAGTGCGCGGTGCAGACCGACGCCATGCCGCCTTCTTTTTATTTCGCCAGCCGGGGCGTGGTGCTGCCGGCGGGCCAGAATGGCGGGCTGCCGGTGGCCACGGTCAACATGCCGGAGGTCGACGTGCAGTTCCTGCGCGTGGCCCCGGAGCGCATGCCGGAATTCTTCGACGATGTGCTCGGCTACGGCCGGGGCGCCGGCGGCGAGGACAGCGACGAGGCCGACGACGAGGACGATGCCTGGCGCTATGCCGACAACCGCAGCCTCAAGGGCTCGGTCAGCAACTGGGACCTCGACCGCCTGCACCAGTTGACCACCAGCGTCTATCAGGGCCGTTTCCTGACCGACGACAAGCCCAACCGGCGCCACGTGACCTTCCTGCCGGTCGAAACCATCGCCGAGCTGCAGCGGCCGGGCATCTACGTGGCGGTGATGAGCGAGCCCGGGCGGTTCCGCTATGAGTACCAGGTGACGTACTTCTACGTCAGCGACATCGGCCTGCACACGCGCCGCTATCCCGATCGCATCGAGGCCTATGCGGTGTCGCTGACCCGCGGCGAGCCCATCGGCGACGCGGATGTCGAACTGATCGACGGCAACGGCAAGGTCCTGGCCCGCGCGCCGGTCGACGCGTCCGGCCACGCCCGCTTCGAGGGAGCGCATGCCGATGCGCGCCTGGTGCGCGCCGTGCGCGGACGCGAGCTGACGGTGCTGGCGCTGGGCGAGCCGGCGCTGGACCTGTCGGAATACGACATCGGCGGCCATCCCGCGCGCAATACCAACCTGTTCGTGTATGCCGGCCGCGACCTGTACCGGCCGGGAGAAACCTTCCGGGTCTCGGTGCTGCCGCGCGATCCCGATGGCCGCCTGCTGCCGCCCGCGCCGCTGACCGCGACCCTGAAGCGGCCGGACGGCCGCGTGGTGCGCAGCGAGCTCTGGCAGCCCGCCGCGCAGGTGGCCGGCTATGTGGAACACGCCATCGAGCTGCCGGTGGATGCGCAGACCGGCAAGTGGCTGCTCGAGCTGCGGGTCGATCCCGCGGCCCGGGCGCCCGACGCCGCGTGGTGGTTCCAGGTCGAGGAATTCCTGCCCGAGCGGATGAAGCTGCGGCTCGACTCCAGCCAGGCGGTGCTGGCGCCCGACGAAACCTGGCAAGTGGCCGTGCAGGGGGATTACCTGTATGGCGCGCCGGCCGCCGGCAATCGCCTGCTGGCCAGCTTCCAGGTCAAGCGCGAGCGCTATGCCCTGGCGCAGCAATGGCCTGGCTTCATCTTCGGCGACGTGGCTGACGACGCGCTGCGGCACTACGAAGAACTCCCCGAATCCACGCTGGACGAAGGGGGGCGCGCCGCGCTGCAGATCGATCCGCAGGGCGGCGCGGCGCATTCGCCGCTGCGCGTGCGGCTGTCGGCCAGTCTGCTGGAATCCGGCGGCCGGCCGGTGGTGCGCTCCCTGGAGCGTTCCGTGTGGCCGGCCGACCGGCTTATCGCCGTGCGTCCCCTGTTCGAGGATGACGTGGCGCGGGAAGGCGCGCCGGCCGGCTTCGAAGCCGTGCGGGTGGACGCCGCCGGCAAGGTGGCGCCGCTGGAGCAGGCGCAGTTGCGCCTGTATCGCGAGCACCGGAACTATTACTGGCGTTATGACGATCAGCGCGGCTGGAACAGCGGCTACACCGAGACCGAGGAACTGGTCGAGTCGCGCCAGATCGCGCTGCCGGATCGCACGCCGCTGGCCTTGCCGGTGGACTGGGGCCGCTATCGCCTGGAGATCGCCGATCCGCAGACCGGCCAGGTATTGCGCTACCGCTTCTATGCGGGCTGGGGCGCGCAGGACGCCGAGGCGGTGGGCAACCGCCCCGATCGGGTGCAGATGAAACTGGAAGGCGTGCCGGCCCGGCCCGGCGATACGGTGAAGCTGACGGTCACGCCGCCGCACGATGGGCAGGCGCTCATCACGGTCGAGGCGGACCGCATGCTGTGGTCGCGCTGGGTGCCGGTCCAGGCCTCGGGCACGCCGGTCCAGATCGCGCTCGATCCCGCATGGAAGCGTCACGATCTGTACGTATCGGCGGTGGTGTTCCGGCCGGGCAGCGCCGGCGACCGCATTACGCCGGCCCGTGCGCTGGGGCTGACATTCCTGCCCATCGCCAGCGACGAGCGCCGGCTCGGCGTCGCCATCGCGGCGCCCGCCAAGGTCGAGCCCGAGGCGCGCTCGACCGTGCGGGTCAAGGTGGACGGCGCGCAGGGCCGGCGCGCCACCGTGACGCTGTCGGCGGTCGACGTGGGCATCCTCAACATCAACCAGTACGCGACGCCCGATCCGCTCGATTTCTTTTTTGGCAAGCATCGCTATGCCGCTGAACTGCGCGACATGTACGGCAAGCTGATCGAGAAAATGGACGGCACCCGCGGGCGGTTGAAATGGGGCGGCGACGCGGCGCTGCGCGGCGACAGCCGCAGCCTGCCGAAGAAGGTCAAGCTGGTGGACCTGTTCTCCGGCCCGGTCGCGCTGGACGAGCGGGGCGAGGCCGAGATCGCGCTGGACCTGCCGGACTTCAACGGCACGCTGCGGCTGATGGCGGTCGCGTTCACCGGCGAGCAATACGGCAGCGCCGAGGCCGAGATGGTGGTGGCGGCGCCGATCGTGGCCGAGCTCAGCATGCCGCGTTTCGTGACGCCGGGCGACCAGGCCGCCGTGGTGCTGGATGTCACGAACCTGAGCGGCGCCACCCAGCAGGTCAAGGTCGACTTGCGCGCGCTCGACCCGCTGGCGATCGCCGACGGCGCCCGCACGCTCACGCTCAAGCACCGGCAGCGCGCCACTCTGCGCTTCACCGCCACTACCACCGGCTCCTACGGGCTGGGGCAATTGCGGCTGCAGGTCGACGGCGCGGGCGGGCCCAAGCCCGTGCACATCGTGCGCGAGGCGGTCCTGCAAGTGCAACCCGCCCACGCCGCCGAGAGCCGGGTGCGGCGCCTGCGGCTGGCGCCGGGCGAGAGCTTCGCGCCGGCGGCGGACGCGCTGGCGGGCTACTACCCCGATTCGGTCACGGCCAGCCTGAGCCTGTCGAATCGTCCGCCCATCAACGTCGCGCGGCTGGTGGAGCGCCTGCTCGGTTATCCGTACGGCTGCACCGAGCAGACCATCAGCGCGGCCCTGCCATGGGTGCTGGTGAGCGACGAAGACGGCAAGCGCTTCGGCCTGCCGGCGCATAGCCGCGAGGAACGGGCCGGGAAAGTGGCCGGCGCGCTGTCCCGCCTGGCCGGCATGCGCAATGCCGCGGGCGCCTATTCGCTGTGGGGCGATGCGTCGGCGCGCGATGTCTGGCTGACGGCGTATGCGGTCGGTTTCATGCAGGACGCGCGCGACCATGACTTCAGCGTGCCGGAAGCGGCGCTGGCGCGTCCGCGCCAATGGCTGCTGGAGCAATTGCAGCAAAGCGCCGGCAGCTTCGGCACCTGGCCCGACCGGTTGCGGCGCGGCCTGCAGAATGGGCGCATCGCCAGCGACGATATCGATACGCTGCGCAACGACCATCGGCGCTTCGCGGGCTACGCCGCCGCGGCCCTGGCGCTGGCGCGCGACCGCCAGGCGCCGCTGTCCACCGTGCGGCAATTGTTCGACCGCTACCAGGAACGCGCGCTGTCGCCGCTGCCGCTGATCCAGCTCGCCGCGGCGTTCCAGCTCATGGGCGACGCGGGGCGCATGGAGCAGGCCGCCGGCCTGGCGGCGCAGCGGGCCTACGGCTTCCGCCGGCACGATGGGCGGGCCGGCTATGGCGACGACTGGCTGGGCGACTACGGCAGCGCGGTGCGCGACTACGCGCTGAGCTACGCCCTGGCGGCGCAGTACGGGTTGCTGGACGAGGGCAGGGAAGCCCTGCTGGCGCAGCTGGACGGCCGGCTGCAGGGCCGTTCCTACCTGTCCACGCAAGAACAGATGGCGCTGGTGCTGGCCGCGCGCGCGGCCGGCGGCGATGCCGAGGCGCCCTGGTCGGCCGAGCTGGCCACGGCGGCCGGCGTCCAGGCGCTGCAGGGCGCCGCCGATCGCGCGCTGGCGCTGCGCGGCGCGGACCTGCCGGCCCTGCGGCTGACCAATACCGGCACCCAGCCCCTGTTCGCCGAATTCGACCTGCAGGGCACGCGGCGCGAACCGCCGGCGCCGCGCAGCGACGTGATCCGCCTGCAGCGCAGCTGGTACACGCCCGACGGCAGGCCCTGGGACGGCGGCGTGCTGCACACGGGCGACCTGCTCGTGGTGAAGCTGCGCGCTTCGGCCAACCAGTTGCTGCCGGACGCGCTGCTGGTCGACCGCGTGCCCGCCGGTTTCGAAGTCGAGAACCTGAACCTGTCGCAAAGCCCCGACATGCAGGATTGGGAGATCGGCGGCACGCGCGTGGCCGACGCGCTGGCCAATTCCGCCATCAAGCACCGGGAGTTCCGCGACGACCGCTATGTGGCGGCGGTCGAGCTCAATCGCGGCGCGGTCGATATCTTCTACATGGCGCGCGTGGTCACGCCCGGGCGCTACGCGGTGCCGTCGGCCGTGGCCGAGGATATGTACCGTCCCGAGTTGCGTGGCGTGGGCGAGCAATGGAGCCCGATCGAGATCCGCGACCGCGGCACGCGCCCCTGATGCTGGCCGCACGCGGGCGCCGCCGGCTGGCCAGGCTGGCGGGCGGCTTCCTGGCCCTCGCCGCGGCGCTGCTGGCGCTGGACTGGTTGTATCCGCTGCCGCCCCCGGGCGGCGGCGGGGCCGCGGTGGTGGTGGCCGCCGACGGCACGCCGCTGCGCACCTATCCCAGCCGCGACGGTGTATGGCGCTATCCGGTCACGCCGGGCGAGGTCGCGCCACGCTACCTGGAAGCCTTGCTCGGCTATGAAGACCGCTGGTTCTATTGGCACCCGGGATTCAATCCCGTGGCGCTGGCGCGCGCCGGCTGGCAATGGCTGGCGCACGGGCGCATCGTTTCCGGCGGCTCGACACTGACCATGCAGGTGGCCCGGCTGGTCGACCCGGGCCTGGCCGCGCTGCCGTCGCGTTCGCCGGCCGCGAAACTGCTGCAGATCGCCAGGGCGGTGCAGCTCGAATGGCATTTCAGCAAAGACGAAATCCTGGGGCTTTATCTGGCGCATGCGCCGATGGGCGGTATCGTCGAGGGCGTGGAAATGGGCGCGCGCCTGTGGCTGGGCAAATCGGCCCGCGATCTCAGCCGCGCCGAGGCCGCCTTGCTCACGGCGCTGCCGCAGGCGCCGTCCCGGCTGCGGCCGGATCGCCATCCGCAGGCCGCCCAGGCCGCCCGCGACAAGGTGCTGGACCGCATGGCGGCGCGCGGCTGGAGCGCGGCGGCGATCGCCGACGCCAAGCTGGAGACGGTCGTGGCGCCGCCGCTGCGCGCGCGCTGGCTCGCCCCGCTGGCCGCCCAGCGATTGATGGCCGGCCAGCAACGCCGCGGCAAGCGCCCGGCGGTGGTGGCCTCGACCCTGGACGCCGATATCCAGGCCACCGTCGAGCGCATGCTGCTCGACCGGGTGGACGGGCTACCGCCCAAAGTGTCGATGGCGGCCCTGGCCATGGACAACGATACGCTGGAAATCAAGGCCTACGCCGGCTCGGCCGATTTTTCCGATGCCAGCCGCTACGCGCATGTGGACATGGTGCGGGGCGTGCGTTCGCCGGGGTCCACGCTCAAGCCATTCCTGTATGCGCAAGCCCTCGACGACGGATTGATCCATTCGGAAAGCCTGTTGCTGGACGCGCCGCTGTCGTTCGGCGGTTACGCGCCGGGCAATTTCCAGGCGGCATTCTCGGGGCCGGTCAGTGTCGCCCAGGCGCTGCAGCGGTCGTTGAATGTGCCGGCGGTCGATTTGCTCGACCGCGTCGGGCCGGCGCGTTTCTCCGCCGCCATGCTGGCCGGCGGGGTGCGCCTGCGCATGCCGGATGGCGCCGCGCCCAACCTGAGCTTGATTTTGGGCGGGGCCGGCACCACCTTGGAAGAACTGGTCGGCGCCTACCGCGCCCTGGCGCGCGACGGGCTGGCCGGCCGTCCGCGCCTGGCGCCGGGACAGCCCCGGGTCGAGTCCCGTATGATGAGCGCAGGCGCGGCCTGGATCGTGCGCGACATTCTCGAGGGCGGCGGGCATCCCGACCGGCCGCTCTGGCAGGATGGCGCGCCGGGGCGCCGGCTGGCCTGGAAGACCGGCACCAGCTTCGGTTTCCGCGACGCCTGGGCGTTGGGCGTGACCGACCGCTGGACCATCGGGGTGTGGGTGGGACGTCCGGACGGCACCCCGAATCCGGGTTTTTTCGGGGCCAACGTGGCGGCGCCGCTGTTGCGCGACATCGCGGCGGCCCTGCCGGCCGGGACGCCACAGCCGCGCCGGCGGCCGGCCAGCGTACAGCCGGTGATCGCCTGCTGGCCGCAGGGCTGGCGCCAGGGTGGCATGCCGGCGCAGCCGTGTTCGCAGCCCCGCTCGGCGTGGGCGCTGGACCAGACGGTGCCGCCCACCTTCGCCGGCTATGCCGATGCGGCGCGCGGGCCGTTGCGGTTGCAGGGCGTGGCCGACGGCTCGGTGCTGCGCCCGGTGCCGGGCCGGCAGGAAGTAGTACTGGATGTAAGCGTGCAGGGTGCGCGCGGAGAAGTATGGTGGATGCTGGACGGCCGCGTGAAACAGCGCGGCGAGCCGTCCGCGCCGCTGCAATTGGCCTTGGTGCACAATGGACGGTACACATTGACCGCCATGGATGCGCAAGGCCGATACGACCGTGTGGTTTTTGAAATCTCTGGTGTTACGCCCTGATCGGCTTAGAATATGAATCGTGTATTTCGACCGCTTCGATGCGTTACGGAGGAAGCGTGATTTCCCAAGAGCTTGAAGTCAGCCTGCACATGGCTTTTGTCGAGGCCCGTTCGGCCCGGCATGAATTCATTACCGTCGAGCACCTGCTTTTGTCGCTGCTCGACAACGCGTCGGCCGTGGAAGTCCTGCGCGCCTGCGCCGCCAATCTGGATGACTTGCGCCGTAATCTGCGTCAGTTCGTGTCCGAGAACACGCCGGTCATACCTACAGGCGCCGAGGTGGACACCCAGCCCACGCTGGGTTTCCAGCGCGTGATCCAGCGCGCCATCATGCACGTGTCGGCGGGCGGCACCGGCAAGAAGCCGGTCACCGGCGCCAACGTGCTGGTGGCCATTTTCGGCGAGAAGGACTCCCATGCCGTGTACTACCTGCAACAGCAGGGCGTCACGCGGCTAGACGTGGTCAATTTCCTGTCACACGGCATCACCAAGCAGCCGCAGGAGGAATCCGCCGCCACGCCCAAGGAGCAGCCCGGCATGGAGGAATCCGCCGAGGCGCGCCAATCGCCGCTGGACCAATACGCCAACGACCTCAACGCCGCCGCGCTGGCCGGCCGCATCGATCCGCTGATCGGCCGCGAGCACGAGGTCGAGCGCGTCATCCAGGTGCTGTGCCGGCGCCGCAAGAACAATCCGCTGCTGGTCGGCGAGGCCGGCGTCGGCAAGACCGCCATCGCCGAGGGCCTGGCCTGGCGCATCACCCGCGGCGAGGTGCCGGAGATCCTGCAGGCCGCGCACGTGTACGCGCTCGACATGGGCGCGCTGCTGGCCGGCACCAAGTACCGGGGCGACTTCGAGCAGCGCCTCAAGGGCGTGCTCAAGCAGATCCGCGGCAATCCCGATGCCATCCTGTTCATCGACGAGATCCACACCCTGATCGGCGCGGGCTCGGCCTCGGGCGGCACGCTCGATGCGTCCAACCTGCTCAAGCCGGCCCTGTCCTCCGGCCAGCTCAAGTGCATCGGCGCCACCACCTACACCGAGTTCCGCGGCGTGTTCGAGAAAGACCACGCGCTGTCGCGGCGCTTCCAGAAAATCGATGTCTCCGAGCCCAGCGTCGAGCAGACCGTGCAGATTCTGCGCGGCCTGAAGAGCCGCTTCGAAGAGCATCACAACGTGCGCTATTCGGCCGCCGCCCTGAGCGCCGCCGCCGAGCTGTCGGCGCGCTACATCAACGACCGGCACCTGCCGGACAAGGCCATCGACGTCATCGACGAGGCCGGGGCGGCGCAGCGGCTGCTGCCGCGTTCGCGCCAGAAGAAGGTCATCGGCAAGATCGACATCGAGAACATCGTCTCGAAGATCGCGCGCATTCCGCCGCAGTCGGTGTCCAACGACGACCGCAGCAAGCTGGCCACGCTCGAGCGCGACCTCAAGACCGTCGTGTTCGGCCAGGACAATGCCATCGAGGCCCTGTCGGCCGCCATCAAGATGGCGCGCTCCGGGCTGGGCAAGCCGGACCGCCCGATCGGCTCGTTCCTGTTTTCCGGCCCCACCGGCGTGGGCAAGACCGAAGTGGCGCGCCAGCTGGCGTTCACCATGGGGGTCGAGCTGCTGCGCTTCGACATGTCCGAATACATGGAACGCCATGCGGTGTCGCGCCTGATCGGCGCGCCGCCGGGCTACGTCGGTTTCGACCAGGGCGGGCTGCTGACCGAGGCCATCACCAAGCAGCCGCACTGCGTGCTGCTGCTCGATGAAATCGAGAAGGCGCATCCCGACGTGTTCAACATCCTGCTGCAGGTCATGGACCACGGCACGCTGACGGACAACAACGGGCGCAAGGCCGATTTCCGCAACGTCATCATCATCATGACGACCAACGCGGGCGCCGAAACGCTCAACCGTCCCGCCATCGGCTTTTCCAACAGCCGCGTCGTGGGCGACGAAATGGCCGAGATCCGCCGCATGTTCACGCCCGAGTTCCGCAACCGGCTCGACGCGATCATCCCGTTCGCGCCGCTGTCGCGCGAGATCATCCTGCGCGTGGTCGACAAGTTCCTGATGCAGCTCGAAGACCAGCTGCACGAGCGCCGCGTCGAAGCCGTCTTCACCGAGGCCCTGCGCGAACACCTCGCCAAGGAAGGCTTCGATCCCCTCATGGGCGCGCGTCCCATGCAGCGCCTCATCCAGGACACCATCCGCCGGGCGCTGGCCGACGAGCTGCTGTTCGGCAAGCTGGCGGACGGCGGGACGGTCACGGTCGACCTCGACGAGGCCGGCAAGGTCAGCCTCACGTTCGATGGCCCGGGCAAGTCGTCCGGCTCCGGCGCACCCGACAAACAGGAAGTCGAACTGGTCGATTGATCTTGAGTCCTCAGCCCCTGATTTCGTGCGAGCACTGCGCCAGTGTGTTCCGCCGGCACGAATTGCAGCCTGGGGAGACGGCTTCCTGCGCCCGCTGCGGCACGGTCCTGTGGCGCTATAGCCGCCTGAACCTGTCGGCGTGGCTGGCGCTCGCGCTGGCCGCGCTGATCGTGTTCATCGCGGCCAACGCGTATCCCGTCATCAGTATGTCGGTGCAGGGCATGACCAGCCGCGCCTCGCTGCTCGATGCCGTCGGCATGACCTGGCAGCAGGGCTATGCGGCGGCGGCCATCATGACCGGATTGGCCGGGTTCGCGCTGCCGCTGCTGCAATTGTGCGTGCTGCTATGGGTCCTGGTGCCGCTGGCGCACGGACGGGAGCCGCGCGGGTTGCGGCCGGCGATGCGCCTGCTGGGCCTGCTGCGGCCGTGGTGCATGGTGCCGGTATTCCTGCTGGGCGTAGTGGTGTCGGTGGTGAAGCTGGCCGGCATGGCGGCGGTCAAGCCGGACGTCGGCTTGTACGCGTTCGGCGCGCTGACCGTGCTGCTCACGATCCTGGATCGCCTGTCGCCCCATGCCATATGGCGCTATGCCGAGGAAAACGGCGTGGCGCCGGTGCATGTGCCGCTGCGCCAGCCTGGCCAGGTCCTCACCGGCTGCCATGTGTGCGGCCAAGTGCAGGCGCTGCCGGCGCACGATGAGGGCGCGACGCACCATTGCGTGCGCTGCGACGCCGTCGTGCACTACCGCAAGCCGAACTCGCTGGGCCGCACCTGGGCCCTGCTGCTGGCCGCGGCGGTGCTGTACGTCCCGGCCAACGTGCTGCCCATCATGCATATCCGGTCGGTGTTCTTCGGCGACAGCGGCCACACCATCCTGGGCGGCGTAGTCGATCTCTGGCGCACCGGCTCCTGGGACATCGCCCTGATCGTCTTCGTGGCCAGCATCGTGGTGCCGCTGACCAAGATCCTCGCGCTCGGCGCCCTGGCGATCGCCCTGCAGCGACGCAGCCGCTTCAACCTGCGCCAGCGCACCCGCATGTACGAGATGATCGAGTTCATCGGCCAGTGGTCGATGCTGGACGTCTTCGTGGTGATACTGTTGTCGGCGCTGGCCCACTTCGGCGCGCTGATGGAAATTTCCGCCGGGCCGGCGGCGGGCGCCTTCGGCATGGTGGTCATCCTGACCATGCTGGCGGCCATGAGCTTCGATCCGCGCCAGGCCTGGGATCTCGAGTCGCAGGATGACGCGGCCGCGCCCTGTGCGGGCCCCCGCGATGCCGCGCCTCGGCCGCGCGCCGCCCCACAAGAAAACTAAGGACCACCCCATATGGCCGAGCAGACTCCGCCGCCCGACCAGGGCATCGACGCTCCGGAAGTGAACCGCAAGAAACAGCGACGCATTTCCTGGATCTGGCTGGTGCCCGTGGTGGCCGCGCTGGCCGGCCTCTCGCTGGTGGTGCGCACCTGGGTCCAGGCCGGCCCCGAAGTGACCATATCCTTCAATACGGCCGAAGGCCTGGAAGTCGGCAAGACGCAGGTCCGCTACAAGGACGTCGTGGTCGGCATGGTCGAGAACATCAATTTCAATGAGGACCGCTCCAAGGTGCTGGTGCGGGCCCGGCTCGCCAAAGAGGCCGCCGGGCTGGCGGCCGACGGCACCAATTTCTGGGTGGTGCGCCCGCGCCTGGGCCTGAGCGGCGTGTCCGGCCTGGGCACGCTGTTGTCGGGGGCCTACATCGGCGTGGACGCGCCCGACGGGGCGGGCGCCACCACGACCGCCACCAAGTTCGAGTTCCAGGGGCTGGAAACGCCGCCGCCCGTCACGCACGACCGCGACGGCAAGCGGTTCACTCTCAAGGCCCACGACCTGGGGTCGCTGGACATCGGCTCGCCGGTGTATTTCCGCCGCATCACGGTGGGGCGGGTCATCGGTTACGAGCTCGACCAGAGCGGCGAGGCGGTCAATGTCGAGGTCTTCATCGACGCGCCCAATGACAAGTTCGTCACCGAGGGCGCGCGTTTCTGGAATGCCAGCGGCATCGACCTGTCGGTCGACGGCAGCGGGCTGAAGCTGCATACCCAGTCGCTGGTGTCGCTGGCCCTCGGCGGGGTGGCGTTCGCGCCCGTCAACCTGAACGACAATGATCCGGCGGCCGCCCGCAGCGAATTCCAGCTCTATCCGAGCGAGACCGAAGCCAAGGCCAACCCGGACGGCGAGCCGTTCCCGATCCGCATGCGCTTCGACCAGTCCGTGCGCGGGCTGGCGGTGGGCGCCACGATCGACTTCCAGGGCATCGCGCTGGGCGAGGTCTCGCGCATCTCGATCGACTTCGACAACGACAAGAAGCGCTTCTATGCGATGGTCGATGCCGTGCTGTATCCCGAACGGCTGGGGCCCGTCTATGACCGGGTGCGGGAACGCTCCGAAGAGGCCGGCGATCCGGCCGGCGGGCGCCTGCTGGGCGCGATGATCAAGTACGGCCTGCGCGCCCAGCTGCGCACCTCCAACTTGCTGACCGGCCAGCTCTACATCGTGCTCGAGCACTTCCCGAAAGCCGAACCGGTCGAATTCCACATGTCGGATCCGATCATGATCCCGACCATCCCGGGCAATCTCGAGCAGCTGCAGCAGCAGATCACCAACATCGTCGACAAGATCGACAAGATCCCGTTCGACCAGATCGGACGCGACCTGCGCACCACGCTGTCCAGCACCTCGCGCCTGATGGCCAACCTGGACAAGACGGTGGCGCCCGAGGCGCGGGAAACCCTGCGCGCGGCGCGCAAGTCGCTGGACAACATCAACGCGCTGCTGGCCAACGACGCCGCCTTGCCGGTCAACGCCGAGAGCGCCATGCAGGAGCTGGGCCGCGCGGCGCGCTCGCTGCGCGCGCTGGCCGACTATCTGCAGGCCAATCCCGAAGCGCTGATCCGCGGCCGTGCGGACGATCCGGTCATCGGCACTACCAGGAACTGATCCATGCCCACACGACGCCTCCCGCTTCTCCTGTCCTCACTGGCGCTCGGCGCGGCGCTGGCGGGCTGCGGCGGCTCGCCACCGGCCCGGTACCACACGCTGCAGGCGCCGCTCGACGCGGCGGCCAGCACCCGGCATGCCAATTACCTGATCGAGGTGGCGCCCGTCTCCGTGCCCATGCAGGCGGACCAGCCGCAGATCATGCTGCGCAACGACGCCGGATCGCTGACACCGCTGTATTCCGACCGCTGGAGCGCGCCGCTGGCCGACGAAATTGGCGCGGCCTTGTCCGATACGCTGACGCGCAGCCTGGGCACGCTGGACGTGCGCACCATCAAGCCGGCCGAAGGCGCGCCGGTCTGGCGCGTGCAGGCGGACGTCCAGCGGTTCGACATGATCGAGGGCGGGCCGGCCCGCATCGACGCCACCTGGCGCGTGCGGCCCTTGCACCTGGCGGGCGCCAGTACCCTGGCGTGCCGCAGCATCGTGACCGTCCCCGCGGGCGCCGGCGCGGGCGTGGCGCCGCTGGTGCAGGCCCAGCAACGCGCGATCGCCTTGCTGGGCGCCACCATGGCCAGCGCCATCCAGGCGGGCGGCCGCGAGGCCAGCCCGCCGAGCGCGGAGGTGCAACTGGCGGGTTGCACCAAATAACAGGGTAAACCCTTAAAGGTTAACCACAATTCAAAGCGGGTTGCATCTTCCTTAGTATTTCGGTTGCCCCGGGCGCGGACCCGCCGGCAGGCACGACCGACACGAGGAAATCAACTTGGCAAGCCACTCCATTGGCCCGGGCGTTGCGGGCATCCGCCAGTCCCCCGTCCGGGCGCGCCGCTGGCCGCTGGCACGCTGGCTGCACCGGCTGTTCGTGCTGCTGATGTATGGCTTCATGCTGTGCCCGCTGTTCTTCGTGGTGTGGCTGAGCTTCTTCGAAGACGCCATTCTTTATTTCCCGCCCTCGGGCTATACCCTGTCATGGTATGTGAAGGCCTGGGAGAACCAGGCCTTCGCCGACGGCTTCATCTTCAGCCTGCAGGTGGCCCTGCTGGCCGCCTGCTGCGGCGTGGCCATGGGCGTGGTCGCGGCGCTGGGCATCATCCGCTACCGCTATGCCGGCCGGCAGTGGGTCAACACCTTGCTGCTGTCGCCGCTGCTGATCCCCGGCATCGTGGCCGGCATCGCGATCTACCTGTTCTACCTGCGCGCCGAGAACCTGCTGGACACCGATATCGTGGGCACGTACGGCGGGCTGGTGATCGCGCACGTCTGCCTGACCATCCCCTGGACGGTGCGGCTGGTCTCCGCCAGCATGCAGGGGATGGACCCGAGCATCGAAGAGGCCGCGCGCAACCTGGGCGCCAACGGCCGGCAGGCGTTCCTGCGCGTCACGCTGCCGATGCTGCGGCCCGCCATCGTGGCCGCGGCGTTGTTCAGCTTCATCGTGTCGTTCGAGAACCTGGAACTGTCGTTGTCGCTGGTGGGGCCGGGCAGCACGACGCTGCCCATCGCCATCATGCAGTACCTGGAGTTCACGCTGGATCCAACCATTGCCGCGGTGTCGTCGGTGCAGATCCTGCTGCTGGGGCTGATCATGCTGGTGACCGACCGCTACGTCAAACTCAGTCAGGTGGTGTAGAAAATGGCCAAGGTCGTACTGGAAAAGCTGAAGAAGCAATTCGGGGCGTCGGTGGCGGTGGCGGATTTCTCGCTCGAGATCGCCGACGGCGAGCTGGTCGCGTTCCTGGGGCCCAGCGGATGCGGCAAGACCACCACGCTGCGCATGATCGCCGGCTTCATCATGCCGACGGCCGGCGCCATCCGCATCGGCGATACCGATGTGACGGCGCTGCCGGTGCATCGCCGCGGCACCGGCATGGTGTTCCAGCGCTATGCGCTGTTTCCGCACATGACGGTGGCCGAGAATGTGTCGTTCGGGCTGGAGATGCACAAAGTCCCGGCCGCCGAACGCGACGGCCGCATCCGCCGCGTGCTGGACATGGTGCGCATGACCGAGCTGCGCGACCGTTATCCGCGCCAGTTGTCGGGCGGGCAGCAGCAGCGCGTGGCCATTGCCCGCGCCCTGGCGATCGAACCCAAGGTGTTCCTGCTCGACGAGCCGTTGTCGAACCTGGATGCCAAGCTGCGCCTGGAGGTGCGCGAGGAGATCCGCGCCCTGCAGCAGCGCCTGGGGCTGACCACCATCTTCGTCACCCACGACCAGGAGGAGGCCCTGGCGATGGCCGACCGCATGGCCATCATGCACGACGGCAAGGTGCAGCAGCTGGGTGCGCCCGAAGAGCTCTATGCCAAGCCGGCCAATCTGTTCGTGGCCGACTTCCTGGGCAAGATGAATTTCTTCCGCGGCGGGCCGGCGGGCGGCGGCCGCTTCCGCACCGAGCAGGGCGACGAGATCCTGGCCGAAGGCGTGGGCGACGGCGCGCGGCACCTTGGCGTGCGGCCCGAGCGCGTGCGCCTGGCGCGCGACGCGACGGCCGCCAACGCGCTGGCCGGCACGATCGAATCCACCGTCTACCTGGGCTCCATGCTGGAAGTCCGGGTGCGGCTCGACAGCGGCGAGGCCATCAGCAGCCGCGTGGTCAACGGCGCCGCGCGCGACATGCCGCTGGAGCAGGGCGCGCGCGTCCACGCGTGCTTCGCGCCGGCGGATTGCGTGCTGTTCTCGCAATGAGGGACGCCGCGATGAATCCGGTTTCCCGTGACGGGCGGCGCGGCGGGCTGTTTGGCGCGACGCTGGCGTTTCCCGCGTCGCTGGTGGTGCTGCTGATCATCATGGTGCCGATCCTGCAGCTGTTCCGCTACAGCTTCAACCATTTCGACCCAGTCGAAATGATGCAGACCGGGCTGTCGCTGGAGAACTACGTCCGGTTCCTGTCCGACCCCTACTACCGCGACGTGCTCTTCACCACCTTGTGGGTGGCGGGCCTGTGCACGCTGCTGGCGCTGGTGCTGGGCTTTCCGGTCGCCTACTTCCTGGCCAAGACGCAGAGCCGCTACAAGAGCCTGTTCATCATCCTGCTGGTGTTCCCGCTGATGGTCGGCAACGTGGTGCGCGCGGCCGGCTGGATGGTGGCGCTGGGCAACGCCGGCGTGGTCAATGCGGTGCTGGTGGGCCTGGGCTGGGTCGACCAGCCGGTGCAGCTCATGTACACGCCCACTGCGGTGGTGATCGGCATGACCGCGGTGGTGATGCCGTACATGATCCTGACCCTGCAGAGCGTGCTGGAGGGCATGGATTTCTCGGTCGAGGAGGCGGCCCAGAACCTCGGCGCCGATTTCCTCACCACGTTCCGCCGCATCGTGCTGCCGATCGCCGCGCCCGGCGTGGCGGCCGGCACCCTGCTGGTGTTCATTCTCTGCATGAACGCCTATGCCACCCCGGTGCTGCTGGGCGGCACCGGGCTCACCATGATGGCGCCGGCCCTCTACGACCAGATCGCGCGCGCCTCGAACTGGCCGTTCGGCGCGGCGCTGGCCCTGGTGCTGGTCTGCGTCACGCTGATCATGGCATTGCTGTCGAACTGGATGATCCATCGCCGCTATGTCAAGACGATGGGCGCCTGACACTCTCTTCATGGAGATTTTCCGATGACCGCGGTCCTGTTCAAGAACGCCACGCTGCTCGATCCCGCCAACCCCGAGCTGCAGGAAGGTTTCCACGTGCTGGTCGAGGACGGCCGGGTCAAGGAGGTCTCCGACCGGCCGTTGCAGGCCGCGTCGGCGCAGGTCATCGACGTGTCTGGCAAGACGCTCATGCCGGGCCTGATCGACCTGCATGCGCACGTCATGGCGACCCAGCTCAATCTCAGCACGCAGGGGGTGTTGCCGGACGCGCTGGTCATGATGCGGGCGGTGCCCATCATGGCCGGCATGCTGCGGCGCGGCTTCACCACCGTGCGCGACGCCGGCGGCGCGGGCTGGGGCCTGAAGTGCGCGGTGGAAGAGGGCGTGGTGGCGGGGCCGCGCCTGTTCATCTCGGGCCATGCGCTCAGCCAGACCGGCGGGCACGGCGACCCGCGCCCGCGCTCGGACCATTTGCCCTCGATGGAGCTGTGCGGCTGCTGTTTCCGCGCCGGCTACATCGGCCGGGTGGCCGACGGCGTCGAGGACGTGCGCAAGGCGGTGCGGCAGGAACTGCAGATGGGCGCCGACCAGATCAAGATCATGGCATCGGGCGGCGTGGCCTCGCCCACTGACCCGATCGCCTCGTTCGGCTATTCCGAGGATGAGATCCGCGTCATCGTCGAGGAGGCGGCCGGCCGCCAGACCTACGTCATGGCGCACTCGTATACGGCCGACGCCATCGAGCGCGCCGTCCGGCTGGGCGTGCGCACCATCGAGCACGGCAACCTGGTCGACGAGCGCGTGGCGGCCTTCATGGCGCAGAAGGGCGCCTATGTGGTGCCCACGCTGGTCACCTACGAGGCGCTGGCCAACGAGGGCGCGGAATACGGACTGCCGCCGGACAGCGTGGCCAAGATCGCCACCGTGCGCACCGCCGGCCTGCATTCGCTGGAAATCTACAAGCACGCCGGCGTGAAGATGGGTTTCGGCTCCGACCTGCTGGGGCCGTCGCAGCGCCTGCAGAGCGACGAATTCCGCATCCGCACCCAGGTGCTGTCCCCCTACGAGGTGATCCAGAGCGCCACCACCATCGCGGCCGAGGTGCTGCGCATGGAAGACCGGCTCGGCCGGCTGGTGCCGGGCGCGCTGGCCGATGTGCTGGTGGTCGACGGCAACCCATACCAGGACGTCGCCTGCCTGCTGGGCCAGGGGGAACGCATCCCGCTGGTCATGAAGGACGGCAAGATTTTTCACAATGAACTGAGGACTTGAATTCATCATGGCCAGTACGACACTGGGCGTCAAGGTGGACGACACCTTGCGCGATCGCCTGAAGGCCGCCGCGCGGCAATTGAACTGCACGCCGCACTGGCTGCACAAGCAGGCGCTCCTGGCTTATCTCGACAGAATCGAGCGCGGCCAGCTACCAGCGGAAATCTCTCACCTGTCGCAAGAGGAAACCGACGACGACGACACCGAGTCGAGCCCGCCGAGCCCGACGCCGCCGTTCTTCGAGTTCGGGCAGGACGTGCAGCCCCAGTCGGTGCTGCGCGCGGCCATCACTGCCGCCTACCGGCGCCCGGAGCCCGAATGCGTGCCACTGCTGCTGGGGCAGGCGCGCATGCCCAGTCCCGAGAAGATCCACGCCATGGCCGCGCGCCTGGTGCAGACGCTGCGCGACAAGCGCGGCGGCGGCGGGGTGGAGGGGCTGATCCAGGAGTTCTCGCTATCCAGCCAGGAGGGCGTGGCGCTGATGTGCCTGGCCGAGGCCTTGCTGCGCATCCCGGACCGGGCCACGCGCGATGCGCTGATCCGCGACAAGATCGCGCGCGGCGACTGGCGTTCGCACATGGGCGGGTCGCAGTCGCTGTTCGTCAATGCCGCCACCTGGGGGCTGATGCTGACCGGCAAGCTGGTCGCCGTCAACAGCGAGCAGTCGCTCTCCCGGGCGCTGACGCGCCTGATCGGCAAGGGCGGCGAGCCGCTGGTGCGCAAGGGCGTGAACCTGGCGATGCGCATGATGGGCGAGCAGTTCGTATCGGGCCAGTCCATCTCCGAGGCGCTGGCCAACAACCGCAAGCTCGAGGCCCGGGGCTTTCGCTATTCCTACGACATGCTGGGCGAGGCGGCCACCACCAGCGAGGATGCCGAGCGCTACTACGCGTCCTACGAGCAGGCCATCCACGCCATCGGCAAGGCAGCCGCGGGGCGCGGCATCTACGAAGGGCCGGGCATTTCCATCAAGCTGTCGGCGCTGCACCCGACTTACGCGCGGGCGCAGCGCGAGCGCGTCATGGAAGAGCTGCTGCCGCGCGTCAAGGCCCTGGCCGTGCTGGCGCGCAGCTATGACGTCGGCCTGAACATCGACGCCGAGGAGGCCGACCGGCTGGAAATCTCGCTGGACCTGCTCGAATCGCTGTGCTTCGAGCCCGAGCTCGAAGGCTGGAACGGCATCGGCTTCGTGGTGCAGGCCTACCAGAAGCGCGCGCCGTTCGTGATCGACTATGTGATCGACCTGGCGCGCCGCAGCCGCCACCGCGTGATGGTGCGCCTGGTCAAGGGCGCCTACTGGGACAGCGAGATCAAGCAGGCCCAGCTCGAAGGCCTGGAGGGCTACCCGGTCTACACGCGCAAGGTCTATACCGACGTCGCGTACCTGGCGTGCGCGCGCAAGCTGCTGGGCGCGCCCGAGGCCGTCTACCCGCAATTCGCCACCCACAATGCCTACACGCTGGCGGCGGTGTACCACCTGGCGGGCCAGAATTATTATCCCGGCCAGTACGAATTCCAGTGCCTGCATGGCATGGGCGAGCCCCTGTACGAGGAAGTGGTGGGGCCGCTCTCGCAAGGCAAGCTGAACCGGCCGTGCCGCATCTATGCGCCGGTCGGCACCCACGAGACGCTGCTGGCCTACCTGGTGCGGCGCCTGCTCGAGAACGGGGCCAACACGTCCTTCGTGAACCTGATCGGCGACGAGGATATTCCGGTCGACGAGCTGGTGGCGGATCCGGTCGAAGTGGCCTTGCGCATCACGCCGCTGGGCGCGCCGCACGAGAAAATCCCGCTGCCGCGCGAGCTGTATGGCGCGCCGGGCAGCGGCGCGCGCCTCAACTCGGCGGGCCTGGACCTCACCAATGAACACCGGCTGGGCTCGCTGGCGGCGGCACTGCTGGCCAGCGCCGCCACGCCATGGCAGGCGGCGCCCATGCTGGGCGAAGGCAACGGCGCCTGGGATGCCGGCCGGGCCATCGAAGTGCGCAACCCCGCCGACCATCGCGACGTGGTCGGCCATGTCATCGAGGCGCAGCCGCACGAGGTCGAGCTGGCGCTGCGCGCGGCGGCGAATACGGCGCCGATCTGGCATTCCACGCCGGTCGGCGAGCGCGCGCAGTGCCTGCGCCGCGCCGCCCAGCTGCTCGAAGAGCGGATGCAGACGCTGCTCGGCCTGATCGTGCGGGAAGCGGGCAAGTCGCTGCCCAATGCCATCGCCGAAGTGCGCGAGGCCGTGGACTTCCTGCGTTATTACGCCGACCAGGCCGAGCGCGAATTCAACAACGACACCCATCGCCCGCTCGGCACCGTGCTGTGCATCAGCCCGTGGAATTTCCCGATGGCGATCTTCACCGGGCAGGTCGCGGCCGCGCTGGTGGCCGGCAACACGGTGATCGCCAAGCCGGCCGAGCAGACCAGCCTGATCGCCGCGCAGGCGGTGCAGGTGCTGCGCGCGGCCGGCGTGCCCGCCGGCGCGGTGCAGTTGCTGCCGGGACGCGGCGAGACGGTGGGCGCCCAACTGGTGGGCAGCGCGGACATCGACGGCGTGATGTTCACCGGCTCCACCGACGTGGCGCGCCTGATCGCCCGCACCCTGGCCGGCCGCCTGGACGACCGCGGCCACACCATCCCGCTGATCGCCGAGACCGGCGGCCAGAACGCGATGATCGTCGACTCCTCGGCCCTGGCCGAGCAGGTCGTGTTCGATGTGCTCAACTCGGCCTATGACTCCGCCGGCCAGCGCTGTTCGGCCCTGCGGGTGCTGTGCCTGCAGGAGGACAGCGCCGACCATGTGCTGCACATGCTGCGCGGGGCGATGCGCGAGCTCAGTGTCGGCAACCCGGACCGCCTTTCCACCGATGTGGGGCCGGTCATCGATGCCGAGGCGCGCGACGGCATCCTGCGGCACATCGAGGCCATGCGCGCGGCGGGCCACCGGGTCGACCAGGTCGAGATCGGGCCGCAGTGCCGGCACGGCACGTTCGTGCCGCCCACGCTGATCGAGATCGACCGCCTCGAAGAGCTGACGCGCGAAGTGTTCGGACCGGTGCTGCACGTGCTGCGCTATCGCCGCGAGGACCTGGACCAGGTGCTGGACCAGATCAATGCCACCGGCTACGGGCTGACCTTCGGCGTGCACAGCCGCATCGACGAGACCATCGGCCGCGTCACGGAACGCGTCCACGCGGGCAACATGTACGTCAACCGCAACATCGTCGGCGCGGTGGTGGGCGTGCAGCCCTTCGGCGGCGAGGGCCTGTCGGGCACCGGCCCCAAGGCGGGCGGGCCCCTGTACCTGTACCGGCTGCTGGCCACGCGCCCGGCCGGCCTGCCGCCCGGGGTTGATGGCGCCGGCCCCTTGCCGCGCACCTTCACCTTGCCCGGCCCGACCGGCGAGCAGAATACCTATCGGCTGCAGCCGCGCGGCGCGGTGCTGTGCGTGGCCGCCACCGAGGCGGGCGCGCGGGCGCAATGGGCCGCCGCGCAGGCCACCGGCAACCGCGCGCTGTTCCTCGATACGCCGGCCGCCCGCGCCTGGCAGGCGGGCGCGGGCGGCGCGGCGGCCGGGGTCGAGTTGCTGGCCGACGACGCGGTCGACGAGGCAGCGTTCCATGGCGTCCTGTTCGAAGGCGACGGCGACGCGCTGCGCGCCTGGAATCAACGCATCGCCGCCCGCGGCGGCCCGATCCTGGCGGTGCAGGGGCTGACGCCGGACGCCTTGGCCGCCGGCGCCGCCTATGCGCTGGAGCAACTGGTGGCGGAGCGTTCGATCAGCGTGAACACCGCCGCGGCTGGCGGCAATGCCAGCCTGATGTCCATCGGCTGATTCCTCCACCTCATTCCAAGGATCCCTCATGGCGCTCGACAACCCCTTTGCCCACAGCGAACCCGGCGAAGAGTCGCGCGATGTCAACGCGGCCAAGGGCTGGCACCCGCCCGCGGCCGCGACGCGGCGCGACCGCGGCGCGGGGCCCTTCAAGCGGCTGGTCTTGCGCGGCGCCACCGTGATCGACGGCACCGGCGCGCCGCCCTGGGGGCCGGTCGACATCGTGGTCGAGGACGGACGCATCGCCGCGCTTGCGGCGGTGGGCACGCCCGGCAAGCCGATCAACCCGGATCGCCGCCCGCCGCCGGGCGAACACGAGATCGATTGCCACGGCAAGTTCGTCACGCCCGGGCTGATCGACTCCCATGCGCACATCGGCACGCCTTACCACGCCATGAGCGGCGAGGTGCCGCCAGCGGACTACATCTACAAGTTGTGGCTGGCGCACGGCGTGACCACGGTGCGCGAGATGGGCGCCATGAACGGCCTCGGCTGGGTGCTCCAGCAGCGCGCCCTGGCCGAGCGCAACGAGATCGCCGCGCCGCGCATCGTTTCGCACGTAGTGTTCCCGGCCGTCAACGACCGGGTCAAGACCATCCACACGCCGGACCAGGCGCGCGAGTGGGTGCGCAGCATCCATGCCCGCGGCGCCGACGGCATCAAGTTCTTCGGTGCGGCGCCGGCCCTGATGCAGGCGGCGCTGGACGAAGCGGCCAAGCATGGCCTGCGCTCGGGCTGCCACCATGCGCAGATGGCCGTGACGCGCGTCAACGCGCTGAAATCGGCCCGCTGGGGGCTGACCAGTTCCGAGCACTATTACGGCCTGCCCGAGGCGCTGTTCGAGAACCGCGTGGTGCAGGACTTTCCCACCGACTACAACTACGGCGACGAATACTACCGTTTCGCCCTGGCCGGACAGACCTTCATGCAGGCCGCCCAGCCCGGCAGCGCCAAGTGGCGCGAGGTCATGGAGCAGTTCCTGGAACTGGGGCACACCTTCGTGCCGACCTTCAACATCTATGACGCGAACCGCGACCTGATGCGGGCGCGGCGCGCCGACTGGCACGACGAATACACCTGGAACGCGGTCTGGAAATACTTCCAGCCGCAGCGCGGCGGCCACGGCGCGTACTGGTATCGCTGGAGCACCACCAACGAGATCGAGTGGAAGCAGAATTACCGGCTGTGGATGCAGTTCATCAGTGAATACAAGAACCTGGGCGGCCGGGTCTGCGCCGGCAGCGATTCGGGCTTCATCTTCCAGATCTACGGCTTCGGGCTGGTGCGCGAACTGGAATTGCTGCAAGAGGCCGGCTTCCATCCGCTGGAGGTGCTGCGCGCCGCCACCTCGCTGGGCGCCGAGCTCATGGGGCTGGACGAGGACACCGGTTCGGTGGACGTAGGCAAGCGCGCCGACCTGCTGGTGCACGACCAGAACCCGCTGCAGGACTTCAAGCTGCTGTACGGCACCGGCGCCATGCGCCTGAACGACGCCAATGGCCAAGTCGAGTGGCGGCGCTCGCTGCAGTACACCATCAAGTCGGGCATCGTCTACGACACCGAGCAGCTCCTGGCCGATGTGCGCGCCATGGTGTGCGACAGCTGGGCCGGCGATGAATCGCGGCGTCCGCCCCATGTCCGTTGACCTGATCATCCTGTCGGGCTTCCTGGGCAGCGGCAAGACCACGCTGCTGGTGGATTATTTGCGGCAGGACCAGGCCGGCGAGACCGGGGTCATTGTGAACGAGGCCGGCGAGATCGGCATTGACGGCGCGATCGTGGCCGACACCGGCAGCCAGGCGCCCATGCTGATGCTGTCCAACGGCTGCGTGTGCTGCTCGCTGCGCAGCGGGTTGGTGGACACCGTGACCGCGCTGCTGGACGCGCCGCGCCCGTCGGGGCGCGGGCCGCTGCGGCGCATCGTGCTGGAGACCAGCGGCCTGTCCCGCCCCGGCCCCATCATCGCGTCGCTGGCCGATCCGGTGCTGGCGGCGTTCCAGCCCCGGCTGGCGGTGGTCTCGACGTACGACTGCCTGGCCGGCGCCCATGAGCGCCATTTCGACGAGGCGGCCGCGCAATTGGCGGCAGCCCATCGCATCGTGCTGACCAAGACCGACCTGGTCGAGCCGCAGGCGCTGCAGGCGCAGCAGCGGCGCGCCGCCGCGTTCAACCCGCTGGCCGAGGTGGTCGGCGGCGCCGGGCGCGCCGGCATGCTGCGCCAGGTATTCGAGGGCGTCGCCGGCGAGCCGGCCGCCGGCCTGGCGGCGCAGGCGCTGGCGGCCTCGGCCGCCGCGGCGCAGCGCCACCCGCGCATCAGCGTGCTGGCCGGACAGGCGCGCGCGCCGGTGGCCTGGGACGACGTCGCACAGTGGCTGGACGACCTGGCCGGCTATTGCGGCGAACGCCTGTTGCGGGTGAAGGCGCTGCTGCGTGTGACCGATTGCGCCGAGCCGATCCTGGTGCAGGGGGTGGGCACGACCTATGGCGTGCCGCGCCGCATGGCACGGCTGGCCGACGCCCAGGAAGCCGTGGTCGTGATCGCGCGCGACATCGATCCCGCCGAGCTGGCGGCCGCGCTGGGCCCGGGCGCGCCGGTGGCGCTGGCGCCGGCCGGCGCCGCGCCGCCCGCGCTTGCGGGTTTCCGCCAATATTCCTGAGGTATCGCCGAATCGAGAATGCCCCGATGCAACCCACGCAGCCAGGATGTTGCCCGGACGAGCCAGGCGGCAGGGCGCCATGAGGCGCGCCGCCATCGTTGAACAACAGGGACCCGCCTGTTGACACTACAAAGAGGGAAATCATGAAACCAAGCGGATTGAATCGACGCAGCTTCCTGAAGACCGCCTCCGGGCTGGCGCTGGCCCCCGCGCTGCCCCTCGTGCCCGGGCTGGCCGGCGCGGCCGAGTCGAAAGTGGTGGTGGGCACCTGGGGCGGCGACTACCAGCGCCTGCTGCAGCAATTCATCTCGCCGCTGCTGGAAAAGCAGGGCATCGATGTGGTGTTTGACACCGGCAATGCGGTGCCGCGAGTGACCAAGCTGCGCGCCGAGCGCAATTCGCGGCGCGGCAGCATGGACGTGGCGCTGCTGGGCGAGGTCGACATGTTCGACGCGGCGCGCTCGAACACGCTGGCGGAGGTGGATCCCAAGCGCGTGCCCAACCTGGCGCAGGTGTACGACCAGTTCAAGACGCCGTACTCCATCCCGCACATCTTCAGCGCGATGACCCTGGTGTACAACACCGAGAAATTCCCTTCGCCGCCGGATTCGCTCGAGGTCATGCTGGATCCGGCGTTCAAGGGCCGCACCGGCTTTTCCGATATTCTCTACTTGTACAACGGCCTGTTCGTGGGCGGCGCCAAGCGCACCGACAGCTTCGAGCCCGGCAAGAAGTTCCTGGACCGGCTCAAGCAGAACGCGCCGCGGGTCTATCCGTCCAACGAGGCCGTGGCGGCGGCGTTCAAGTCCGGCGAGATCTGGATGGCCGTCATGTGGAAGGCGCGCGCGCTGCAGTGGCAGGATGCCGGCCTGCCGCTGGACTTCGTCATTCCCAAGGAAGGGGCCATCCCCGTGACGTTCGAGGCCGCCGTGGCGCGCAATGCCCGCAATGACGAGGCGGCCTGGCAGTATCTGAACGCAATGCTGGAGCCCGCCGGGCAGGTGCATTTCGCCCGCGCCATGGGCTATGCGCCCACCGTGCGTAATGCCGGCCTGCCGGCCGACCTGCAGAAGCGGGTGGGTTTCACCGACGCGGAACTGGAGCGCATCCACCCCTATGACCTCAAGCCGCTGGTGGAGTCCAAGGCCAGTTTCCTGGACTACTGGAACAAGTCCTTCAAGGCCGCCCTGTAGCGGGCGGGTTGTACCGGGTTATCGCCAATAGCGCATGGGGTTGCACCTGACCGAAAATCCGGTGCAACTTTTTCCGGCCTCCGGTAACCCCGGGCCGGCCGCGCGGCAGGCGCCGGGCGGCTGGTCGTTGACATTAATATTCCGATTCATAAAGGGCTCCCGCGCCACAAGCGGCGGCGTGTCCTGGTTGTTACCCCATTCACACAGGAGGGTTTACATGAAATCCGCATTTTCCCGTCCGGCCTTGCTGGCCGCCCTGGCCGCCGCCTGCCTGGCGGGCGCCGTCCAGGCCGAAGAAATCAAACTGGGCTTCGCCGCGCCGCTGACCGGTCCGCAGTCGCACTATGGCGAAGACATGCAGAACGGCCTGACCATGGCGCTCGAGGAAGCCAACAAGAAGGGCATCAAGGTCGACGGCGAAGTCGCCAAGTTCGTGCTGGTCTCGCGCGACGACCAGGCCGACCCGCGCACCGCCGTGCAGGTGGCCCAGCAACTGGTGGACGAGGACGTCGACGGCATCCTGGGCCACTTCAATTCGGGTACCACCATTCCGGCTTCGCGCGTGTACAACGAAGCCGGCCTACCGCAGATCGCCATGGCGACCTCGCCCGAATACACCAACCAGGGCTACGACACCACGTTCCGCATGATGACCAGCGACACGCAGCAAGGCGCGGCGGTCGGCAAGTTCATCGTCGAGAACCTCAAGGCCAAGAAGGTCGCCATCATCGACGACCGCACCGCCTATGGCCAGGGCCTGGCCGACGAGGTCGAGAAGGCGGTCAAGAAGGCCGGCGGCGAGATCGTGCGCCGCGAGTACACCACCGACAAGGCCAACGACTTCACGTCCATCCTGACCAACATCAAGGCCGCCGGACCCGACGCGATCTTCTACGGCGGCCTGGACGCGCAGTCCGGCCCCATGAAGCGCCAACTGGTGCGACTGGGCCTGAAGGCGCCGCTGGTCTCGGGCGAAATGACCCGCAGCGACACCTTCATCAAGCTGGCCGGCGATGCCGCCGACGGCACCTATGCCTCGCTGGCGGGCGTGCCGCTCGAGAAAATGGCGGCCGGCAAGGATTTCGCCCAGCGCTACGAGGCCCGCTTCAAGAAGGCGCCCGGCGTGTATGCGCCGTATGCCTACGACGGTGCCTGGAACATGATCACGGCCATCGAGCAGGCCGGTTCGGCCGATCCGCAAGACTACCTGCCCAAGCTGGCCCAGCTCGAGCGCAAGGGCGCCACCAGCGAGCACATCGCCTACGACGCCAAGGGCGATCTCAAGGAAATCTCGGTCACCATCTACGAAGTCAAGAACGGCAAGTGGGAAATGGTCGAGACTATGGTCAGCCAGGCCAACTGAGCGGCCGGCTCGCACCCGCGGGCGCGCGTCGCGCCCGCACCGCAGCACCGGCGCCGCGCGGCCATTGCGCCCGCGTGGCGCGGCTTTTCCCTCTGTGAGCACATCGCAGGCTCCGAGCCCCTATGGACATCTTTATACAGCAACTCATCAATGGCCTGACGCTGGGCAGCGTCTACGCGCTGGTCGCGCTGGGCTACACGATGGTGTACGGCATCATCGGCCTCATCAATTTCGCGCACGGCGACGTCGTCATGATCGGCGCCATGGCGGCCACCATGGTCGCCGCGGCCATGGTGGGCGGCGACCCCTCGGTCTCGGCCTTCGCGGTGCTGGCCGTCGGCCTGCTGGTATCGGTGCCGCTCTGCATGGCCGTGGGCTGGACCGCCGAGCGCGTGGCCTACCGGCCGCTGCGCCGCGCGCCGCGGTTGGCCGCGCTGATCACCGCCATCGGCGTGTCCATCATCCTGCAGAACATCGCCATGATGGTCTGGGGCCGCAATTACCTGAATTTCCCCCAGGTGCTGCAGCCGCAGGTATTCGAACTGGGCGGCGCGCGCATGAGCACGCTGCAGCTGGCCATCGTGGCGATCGCGGCGCTCATCATGGGGGCGCTGCTGGCCGTGGTGCACAAGACGCGCCTGGGCACCGCCATGCGGGCCACCGCGCAGAACCGCGAAGTGGCCGGCCTGATGGGAGTAAACATCAATACGGTCATCTCGGCCGCCTTCCTGATCGGTTCGGCGCTGGCGGCGGTGGCCGGCATGATGGTCACCACGTATTACGGCGTGGCGCAGTACACCATGGGCTTCATGCTGGGGCTGAAGGCCTTCACCGCGGCGGTGCTGGGCGGCATCGGCAACCTGGTGGGCGCCATGGCCGGCGGCCTGCTGCTGGGCATCATCGAATCGCTGGGCGCCGGCTACATCGGCGACCTGACCGGCGGGTTCCTGGGCAGCCACTACCAGGATGTCTTCGCCTTCATCGTGCTGGTGCTGGTGCTGATCTTCCGACCCTCGGGCCTGCTGGGCGAGCGCGTGGGAGACCGGGCATGAGCGGCGCCATGAAAAAAGCCGGCCTGTCGCGCCGCAACCTGCTGGGCATCGTGCTGATCGGCGTGGCTCTGGCCGTGCTGCCGTTCGTGCTCGGCATGGCGGGGCAGAGCTGGGTGCGCATCCTGAATTTCGCCCTGCTGTACGTGATGCTGGCGCTGGGCCTGAATATCGTGGTGGGTTTCGCCGGCTTGCTGGATCTCGGCTACATCGCCTTCTATGCAGTGGGGGCCTATGCCTGGGCGCTGCTGGCGTCGCCGCATTTCGACCTGCACCTGCCGTTCTGGGCGATCCTGCCCATCAGTCTGGGGCTGGCCTGCGTATTCGGCGTGCTGCTGGGCGCGCCCACGCTGAAGCTGCGCGGCGACTACCTGGCCATCGTCACGCTGGGCTTCGGCGAGATCATCCGCATTTTCCTCAATAATCTCAACGCGCCGGTCAACATCACCAACGGGCCGCAGGGCATCAACCGCATCGACGGCTTCAAGGTCGGCGAGTTCATGTTCGGCCGCAGCGAGAGCCTGCTGGGCATCCGCGTGACCGGCCCGGAAAAATACTATTACCTGCTGCTGGCCATCACGCTGTTGATCGTGCTGGTCTGCGTGCGCCTGCAGAACTCGCGCATCGGCCGCGCCTGGGAGGCGATCCGCGAGGATGAGATCGCCGCCAAGGCCATGGGCATCAACACGCGCAACATCAAGCTGCTGGCGTTCGCCATGGGCGCCTCGTTCGGCGGCGTGGCCGGCGCGCTGTTCGCCGCCATGCAGGGCTTCGTCAGCCCCGAGAGCTTCAGCCTGACCGAGTCGATCTCGGTGCTGTGCATGGTGGTGCTGGGCGGCATGGGGCATATTCCCGGCGTGATCCTGGGCGCCATCATCCTGGCCGTCCTGCCCGAGTTCCTGCGCGCCGTGGTGGAGCCGCTGCAGCGGCTCGTGTTCGGCGAAGTGGTGCTCGATCCCGAAGGCATCCGCATGCTGCTGTTCGGCCTGGCGATGGTCTGCGTGATGCTGTACCGCCCGGCCGGCTTGTGGCCATCCGCCGTGCGCAAGCGCGAGCTGGCGAGCCCCGCGGGAGGCCAGGCATGAGCGTCATCCTGCAAGCAGAAGGCCTGGGCAAGCGGTTCGGCGGCCTGCGGGCGTTGTCGGAGGTCAGCTTCGACATCCGCGCGGGCGAAATCTACGGGCTGATCGGCCCGAACGGCGCGGGCAAGACCACGCTGTTCAACGTGCTGACCGGCCTCTATATCCCCGAGGAGGGGCGCTGCACGTTCGACGGCGCGCCGTTGACCGGTCGCAAGCCGCACGAAGTGGCGCAGGCGGGACTGGCGCGCACCTTCCAGAATATCCGGCTGTTCGCCAACCTGAGCGCCATCGAGAACGTCATGATCGGCCGCCATGCGCGCACCCGCGCCGGCGTGCTGGGCGCGGTGCTGCGCACCCCCGCCGCCCGCGCGGAGGAAGCCGCCATCGAACGGCGCGCACACGAACTGCTCGACTACGTGGGCATCGGCGCGCGCGCCAACGACGTGGCCCGTTCGCTGTCGTACGGCGACCAGCGGCGCCTGGAAATCGCCCGGGCCCTGGCCACCGAACCCAAGCTGCTGGCGCTGGACGAGCCGGCAGCTGGCATGAATGCCTCGGAAACCGTGGTGTTGCGCCAGCTGATCGAAAAGATCCGCCGCGATGGCATCACCGTGCTGCTGATCGAACACGACATGAAGCTCGTCATGGGGCTGTGCGACCGCGTGCTGGTGCTGGAATACGGCAAGGTGCTGGCCATGGGCAAGCCGGCCCAGGTGCAGCGCGATCCCAAAGTGATCGAAGCCTACCTGGGCGCGGGCGCGGCCCACGATGCGCCCACCCAATCATCGGAGCAGACGGCATCATGAGCGCATCCCGACCCTTACTGGAACTGCGCGGGCTGGAAGTGGCCTATGGCGGGATCCGCGCGGTGCGCGGCATCGACCTGCGGGTCGACGCCGGCGAACTGGTCTGCCTGATCGGCGCCAACGGCGCGGGCAAGAGCACCACGCTGCGCGCCATCTGCGGCCTGGTGCCGCTGGCCGGCGGCGACGTGCTCTACGACGGCCAGTCGATCAACGGGCGCAAGTCGTTCGAGCTGGTGCGGCGCGGCCTGGTGATGGTGCCGGAGGGCCGCGGCATCTTCGGGCAGCTGACCATCGAGGAAAACCTCGCCATGGGCGCCTATGTGCGGCGCGACGCCGCGCAGGTGCGCCAGGATACCGAGCGGGTCTTCACGCTGTTCCCGCGCCTGGCCGAGCGGCGCCGGCAAGCCGCCGGCACGCTGTCCGGCGGCGAGCAGCAAATGGTGGCCATGGGGCGGGCGATGATCGCGCGGCCGCGGCTGCTGTTGCTGGACGAACCCTCCATGGGGCTGGCGCCGCTGATGGTGGAAAAGGTCTTCGAGGTGGTGCGCGCGATTGCCGCCGAGGGCGTGACCATCCTGCTGATCGAGCAGAATGCCAAGCTGGCGCTCGAGCACAGCCATCGCGGCTATGTGATGGAGTCCGGCGAGCTGACGCTGTCGGGGCCGGCGCGCGAACTGCTGACCGACCCGAAAGTGCGCGCCGCCTACCTGGGCGAAGTCGCGGACGCCGCCTGAGCGGGCGGCGCCGCGCGCCCGGCGTCAGGCCGGCGCGACGGCCGGGGCGCCGGCCGCCGGCTTGCGCCGGATCATCAGCGCGATGAGCGCCGCCGCCAGCCCGGTGGCGCCCGCCAGCACGAACGCCACCAGGTAGCTGCCCTGGGTTTCGCGGATGAAGCCGGCCAGCCAGGCCGCGCTGGCCGCGCCGACCTGGTGTCCGGCCACGATCCAGCCGAATATGATCGGCGCGTCGCGTTCGCCGAAGGCCTCGGTCGTCAGGCGCAGCGTGGGCGGCACGGTGGCGATCCAGTCCAGTCCGAAGAAGATTGCGAAGATCGACAGGCTGTAGAACGAAAAGTCGGAATAGGGCAGGTACATCAGCGCCAGCCCGCGCAGGCCGTAGTACATGAACAGCAGCTTGCGCGGATCGTAGCGGTCGGTGAGCCAGCCCGAGGCGGTCGTGCCGATCAGGTCGAAGACGCCCATCAGGGCCAGCAGGCCCGCGGCCCGCACTTCCGGGATGCCGTGGTCGCCGCACAGCGCGATCAGGTGCGTGCCGACCAGGCCGTTGGTGGTGAAGCCGCAGACGAAGAAGGTGGCGAACAGGAACCAGAACGTGCGGGTGCGGATGGCGCGCCCCAGCGTGCCGAACGTGGCGGCCAGCAGGCCGGTGCGCGGCACGGCGGGGGGAGGGGGCGTGCCGGGCGGCGTGCCGTAGGGCGCCAGCCCCACGCTGGCCGGCCGGTCCGGCACCAGCCACCAGGCCAGCGGCACCAGGGCCGCCGCGCCCGCGGCCACGGCCCATACCGCGCGCCGCCAGTCGCCCGACGAAGCCAGCGCCGCCAGGCCCGGCAAGAACAGCAGGGTGCCGGTGGCGGTGCTGGCGGTCAGCAGGCCCATCATCAGGCCGCGGCGGGTGCTGAACCAGCGGTTGACCACAGTGGCGCCGAGCACCACCGCAACCGCGCCCGAGCCTATGCCGGAGAACACGCCCCAGGTCAGCAGCAGGTGCCAGGGCTGGGTCATGAAACTGCTGGCGAAGGTCGAGGCGGCCATCAGGGCCAGCGCGCCGATCAGCACGCGCCGCAGCCCGAAGTGCTCCATGGCGGCGGCCGCGAACGGGCCCACCAGTCCGTACAGGAAAATGCCGACGGCCGCGGATAGCGACACCGTGGCGCGGCTCCAGCCAAAGGCCTCTTCCAGGGGCACGAGCAGCACGCTGGGCGTGGAGCGCAGCCCGGCGGAGACGAGCAGCGCCAGGAAAATCACCGCCACCACGACGAAGGCGTACGCCTGGCCATAGCGCCGGAATGGGCGGGGAAGCTGGGATATACTCATGTTACTGACCGGTACGTTGCTGGAACTCGTATGCTACGTACCGGTCAGTAACATCGTCAAGCGATTTTTGATGACCCGTTCGTTGTCCGGAGCGCCCGCCCATGGCTCGCAAATCCCCCGCATCCGCCGAACCGGCCGCGCCGCACAAGCCGGCCGCCGACCGCATCCGCGAGACCGCCCGCCGCATGTTCTATGAAGACGGCATCCGCGCCGTCGGGGTCGACGCGCTGGTGGCCGAGGCGGGCGTGACCAAGCCCAGCCTGTACCGCAGCTTCTCGTCCAAGGACGAACTGGCGGCCTCGTACCTGCGCGACTACGAGGCCGAGTTCTGGGCCAAGTTCAACGCCGGCGAGCAGGTGCATCCGGACGACCCGCGCGCCAGCCTGATGATGTATTTCGAGGGGCTGGCCCAGCGCGCTTCCAGCAGCGCCCGCTATCGCGGCTGCGGCCTGACCAACGCGGCGGTCGAGTACCCCGAGCCGGACCATCCGGCGCGCCAGGTGGCGGTGGCGCACAAGATCCAGTTGCGCGCGCGCATGGTCGAACTGGCGCACGCCATGGGCGCCGCCGAGCCGGAGGTGCTGGCCGACGGCCTGTTGCTGTTACTGGAGGGCGCGTTTGTTTCCAGCCAGCTGTTCGGCCGGGGCGGCCCCGCCCGCCACCTGCCCGAAGCGGCGCGCCGCCTGATCGACGCCAGCCTGCGCGCCGGATAGGCGCCTCCCCGCGCTGGAAGCGCGGCGGCATGCGCGAGTGGGGGTTTTTCGAGCGAAGGTGTCTGACACCCCGCGAGACGCACTGCGCAGGCAGCGAGCGTCGCACCGGGTGTCAGACACCTGGCATCGATGAAGTAGGGCGGAATGCAAGAGCGAAGGTGTCTGACACCTCGCGAGACGCACTGCGCAGGCAGCGAGCGTCGCACGGGTGTCAGACACCTGGCATCGATGAAGTAGGGCGGCATGTAAGGGCGAAGGTGTCTGACACCCCCTGAGACGCACTGCGCAGGCAGCGAGCGTCGCACCGGGTGTCAGACACCTGGCATCGATGAAGTAGGGCGGAATGCAAGAGCGAAGGTGTCTGACACCTCGCGAGACGCACTGCGCAGGCAGCGAGCGTCGCACGGGTGTCAGACACCTGGCATCGATGAAGTAGGGCGGCATGTAAGGGCGAAGGTGTCTGACACCCCCTGAGACGCGCTGCGCAGGCAGCGAACATCGCACGGGGTGTCAGACACCTGGCAAAGCCGAGATCAGCTGTGATAGGCCGATTCGCCGTGGCTCGTCACATCCAGGCCTTCGCGTTCCTGGTCTTCCGGCACGCGCACGCCGCACAGCATGTTGGCGATCTTGTAGGCGATCCACGCGACCACGCCGGACCACACGATGGTGAGCAGCACGCCTTCGAGTTGCACCCACACCTGACCGAGGATGGCGCCGGCGTCGGCCAGGCCCGGCCCGCCCAGCGCCTGGGCATTGAACACGCCCGTCAGCAGGGCGCCGATGATGCCGCCGACGCCGTGCACGCCGAACACGTCCAGGGCGTCGTCGGCCCGCAGCAGGCGTTTCAGGCCGTTGACGCCCCAGACGCACACGGCGCCCGCCACCACGCCGATGACCAGCGCGCCGCCGGGCCCGACCAGGCCTGCGGCGGGCGTGATGCCGACCAGGCCGGCCACCGCGCCCGAGGCGGCGCCCAGCATCGAAGGCCGGCCCTTGACGGCCCATTCCGTGAACAGCCATGCCAGCACCGCGCCCGCGGTGGCGATCATGGTGTTGAAGAATGCCAGCGTGGCGGCTTCGTTCGACGCCAGCGCCGAGCCCGCATTGAAGCCGAACCAGCCCACCCACAGCAGCGCGGCGCCGATGAAGGTCATGGGCAGGTTGTGCGGCTGCATGGCCTCGCGGCCGTAGCCCACGCGCTTGCCGACCACGTAGGCGCCCACCAGGCCGGCGACCCCGGCGTTGATGTGCACCACGGTGCCGCCGGCGAAATCCAGCGCGCCGCGCGCGTTGAGCAGGCCGGGGGCCGTTTCCGAGGCGAACCACACCATGTGGGCGATCGGCACGTACGCGAAAGTGAACCAGATCACCGTGAACACCAGGACCGCCGAAAAGCGGGCCCGCTCGGCGAAGCTGCCTACGATCAGCGCGCAGGTGATGCCCGCGAAGGTCGCCTGGAACGAGGCGAACAGCAACTCGGTCAGCGAGCCGGACATGGCGTATGCGCCATCGGCGGGCGTGAACATGCCCGAGAAGAAGGCGCGCGACAGGCCGCCGAAGAACGCGTTGCCTTCCGTGAAGGCGAGCGAATAGCCATAGGCGAACCACAGCACCAGGCCCAGGGCGAAGGTGCACAGGACCTGCATCAGCACCGACAGTACATTCTTGCTGCGCACCAGGCCGCCGTAGAACAGCGCCAGGCCGGGCACCGCCATCATCAATACCAGCAGGGTGGAAACGAGCAACCAGGAGATATCCGCTTTATCCATTTTTCAGGCTCCAATGCGTCTTGCTTTATCGTTGTTGTTACAGCGCGGCCTCGCCGGATTCACCGGTCCGGATGCGGATGACTTGTTCCAGCGGCGCGGTAAAGATCTTGCCGTCGCCGATCTTGCCGGTCCGGGCGGCCTGCTCGATGACGTCGATGACCTGGTCGACCAGGTGGTCGGGCACGGCGGCCTCGACGCGCAGCTTGGGCAGGAAATCGACGGCGTATTCCGCGCCCCGGTAGAGCTCGGTGTGGCCTTTCTGGCGGCCGAACCCCTTGACTTCGGTGACGGTCAATCCCTGGACCCCGATCCCGGACAGGGCCACCCGCACCTCGTCGAGCTTGAACGGCTTGATGATGGCGATGATGAGTTTCATGGCATTCCTCTCATGGTTGCACTCAGGCATGCCCAATCAAGCAATATCCATGCCAAATCGCGGAGGGCCGGCGGCGCACGGCCAGCGGGCGCGCTGCCCCGGCAGCGTGCGGGCTTGCCCGGCAATGGTGCAAAACCGTGCGCCTGCATGCGCCATGATGGTGCGTCGCGCGCCGAACGTGCGCCTGCAACAAAACATCTCCCACGGCCCCATCTTGTATCGAATTGCAGCGCCGTGGCGGGATGCTGGCCGGCGATTTCCGTGCCGCCCACCCGCATGAAAATTGTCCGCGTTGCGCTGTGAGCCCCTCTGCCAAAGGGTTATGGGGACACGTTTGTATCGCATCCATGTCAGAATTCGCTGCGGTTTCGACATAAATGTATCGAATCACCTGAAACGCGGCATTACATGCGACGCCTTGTTGCCGGGCGCCGCCTCGGGAAGAATCAGTCCATGCCGTACGCCAGTGCGGCGAGCGCCCGAGTGGTGCGATTGCTTCTGGGAGTCGCCTTGGGGCGATTCGGTTTTCTCCTGTGCTTTGAGGCGGTGTCGCGTGCGGCCCGCCCATTTTTTTGGGCGCGCGCGCCCGGCCTGGCCGCTTTCCTTTGCCGCTACACTGTGCACATCGAAGTTGCGAACGCGAGCACGCCATGAACCGTACCCAGTGGATTGAAGACATCCAGAAAAACCTGTCCGACCTGATCGCCCGCAGCCCGGCCGCCGATCTCGAGCGCAACGTCAAGGCCATGATGGGCCAGGCCTTCAACAAGATGGACCTGGTCACGCGCGAGGAATTCGACGTGCAGGCCGACCTGCTGGCGCGCGCCCGCGAACGGGTCGAGCAGCTCAATACCCGCATCCAGCAGCTCGAGGCCCGCGTGGCGGCGCTGGAAGGGCAGTCGCTGGCAAGCAAGTAAGTAGAAGTAGGGCGGCTGCCGCGACATTCCGGTCGCGCCGGGCCGCGCCGGGCGGCCTGGGCTTGCGCATACTGGCGGTGTTTCCTCAGGAGCCGCCATGACTCTCGCCGTACTTGCCAGCCGGGCGCTGTCCGGCATGGATGCGCCCGCTGTGCGCGTCGAAACCCACCTCGGCCCGGGGCTGCCGGCCTTCAATGTCGTCGGGCTGCCCGATACCGAAGTGCGCGAAAGCCGCGAGCGGGTGCGCGCGGCCATTCTCAATAGCGGCTTCGAGTTTCCCGCCGGGCGCATCACCGTCAACTTGTCGCCGGCCGACTTGCCCAAGGCCTCGGCCCGTTTCGACCTGCCCATCGCGCTGGGCGTCCTATTGGCCAGCGGCCAGATTGCCACGCCCGGCCCGGCCGGCGGCTCGGCGCCGGATGGCCTGCAGGCGCTGGTGCTGGCCGGCGAGCTGTCCCTGACCGGCGCGCTGGTGCCGGTGGGTGCGCCATTGGCGCTGGCGCTGGCGGTCGCGCGCGAGCAGCCCGGCGCCACGCTGGTGCTGCCGGGGGCGAGCGCCGCGGTGGCCGCCTGGGTGCCGGGGTTGCGCGTGCTGGCGGCCGGCACGCTGACCGAGGTCGCCGGGCACCTGGCGGGCGGCACGCCGCTACCCGAGGCCGGGCCGGCGCCGTGGCAGGCGGCGGCGGCGCCGCCGTGCCTGTCCGACGTGCGCGGCCAGGCCATGGCCCGCCGCGCCCTGGAGGTCGCCGCCGCGGGCGGGCACAGCCTGCTGATGGTCGGCCCGCCCGGCGCCGGCAAGAGCATGCTCGCCCGGCGGCTGCCGGGCCTGCTGCCGCCCCTGTCGCGCGAGCAGGCGCTGGAGGTGGCGGCCATCGCCGGCCTGGCCGGCGGCGTCGCGGCGCTGCAGGGCCAGCCGCCGTTCCGCGCGCCGCACCACGGCGCTTCGGCGGCGGCCCTGATCGGCGGCGGCGCGCGGCCCCGTCCCGGTGAAATCAGCCTGGCGCACCATGGCGTACTGTTCCTGGACGAGCTGCCGGAATTCGACCGCCGCGCGCTGGAATCCCTGCGCGAACCGCTGGAAACGGGCAGGGTGGACATCGTCCGGGCGCGTCATGCGGTGCAGTATCCGGCGCGTTTCCAGCTGGTGGCGGCCATGAACCCCTGTCCGTGCGGCTGGCGCGGCCATCCGAGCCGGCCGTGCCACTGTACGCCCGACCAGGTGGCGCGCTATACGGGCAAGCTGTCCGGGCCGCTGCTGGACCGGCTCGACCTGCTCATCGAGCTGCCCGCCGCGCCGGCCGACTGGCTGGACGCCGCGCCGGGAGAGTCGTCGGCGGCCGTGCGCGAGCGGGTCGCGCAGTGCCGGGAGCGCCAGCAGCGGCGGCAGGGCGCGCCCAACGCCATGCTGCAGGGGCGCGCCATCGACGCCGGCTGCCCCCTGGAGCCGGACGGGCGCAAGCTGCTGCAGCAGGCCATGCAGCGCCTGCACGGTTCGGCCCGCGCGACCCACCGGGCCCTGCGGGTGGCGCGCACCGTGGCCGACCTGGACGGCCAGGACAGCATACAGGCGCACCATGTGGCCGAGGCGCTGCAATACCGCTGTACCCTGCGCTGACCCGGGCGGCCCGGGCGATTCGACAAAAAACCCGAAATCACCATATAATCAAGGGCTTTTCCCGATTAGCCAGCTGGCTTACCGGGGAAAAAGAAGTGGCCCCAGGTCCGGCAAGCCTTGGCCCGCCGCTTGCAGCCATGCAAGCGGCCGGAACCCAAGCACCTGTGTCCATGTAATCAACAAACTTAGGAATCATCATGCCCAAGATGAAAACCAAGAAAAGCGCGTCCAAGCGCTTTCAGGTTCGCGGCAGCGGATCCATCAAGCGTGGCCAGGCCTTCAAGCGCCACATCCTGACCAAGAAGACCACCAAGAACAAGCGCCAGCTGCGCGGTTCGGCGGCGGTCCATGAAACCAACGTGGCTTCCGTGAAAGCCATGATGCCTTTCGCTTGATAACGGAGATCCACTATGCCTCGCGTCAAACGCGGCGTTACCGCCCGCGCCCGTCATAAAAAAGTCATCGCCGCCGCCAAGGGTTACCGTGGCCGCCGCGGCAACGTATTCCGCATCGCCAAGCAGGCGGTCATGCGCGCCGGGCAATACGCCTACCGCGACCGCCGCAACAAGAAGCGCACCTTCCGCGCCCTGTGGATCACCCGCATCAACGCCGCCGTGCGCGAGCAGGGCATGAGCTACAGCGTGTTCATCGCCGGCCTGAAGAAGGCCTCGATCGATCTCGACCGCAAGGTTCTGGCCGACCTGGCCGTGCGCGACAAGGCCGGCTTTGCCGCCATTGTGCAGCAGGCCAAGGCAGCCCTGTCCGCCTGACCGCGCGCTGATCGTATCGCGTATCGCTGCAAACGGGGCTGTCGGCCCCGTTTGCGTTTTGCCGCCGCCCCAAGGCAAAACAGCCCGCCGGGGCCGCAGGCCGCAGGCGCAGCGCGAGGGCATTGTTTTTAGGCTGTGATTCCATGACTCTACTGGCTGACGACCTGGTTTCCCAGGCCCAAGAACGATTCGCCGCGGCGCGCGACGTCACGGCCCTGGAGAACGCCAAGGCGCGTTTCCTGGGCAAGGAAGGCGCGCTCACCATGCTGCTCAAGAGCCTGAGCAAGCTCGACCCCGAGCAGAAGCGCGAGCTGGGCGGCCGCATCAACCAGGCCAAGCAGCGCATCGAGGCCCTGCTCAACGAGCGCCGCGCGCAGCTGGCGCAGGCCGAGCTCGACGCGCGCCTGGCCGCCGAGACCATCGACGTCACCTTGCCCGGCCGTGGCCGGGCCATGGGCGGCATCCATCCCATCGCCCGCAGCTGGGAACGGGTCGAGGAGATTTTCCGCTCCATCGGCTTCGACGTGGCCGACGGCCCCGAGATCGAAGACGACTGGACCAACTTCACCGCGCTGAACAACCCGCTGGACCACCCGGCGCGCTCCATGCAGGACACCTTCTACGTCGACCTGCAGGACGGCGACGGCCTGCCGCTGCTGCTGCGTACCCATACCAGCCCCATGCAGGTGCGCTATGCGCGCATGCACCAGCCGCCCATCAAGGTCATCGCGCCGGGCCGCACCTATCGCGTCGACAGCGACGCCACCCATTCGCCCATGTTCCACCAGGTCGAAGGGCTCTGGATCGCCGAGGACATCTCCTTTGCCGATCTCAAAGGGGTCTACACCGACTTCCTGCGCCGCTTCTTCGAAAGCGACGACCTGGTCGTGCGGTTCCGCCCGTCGTTCTTCCCGTTCACCGAGCCGTCGGCCGAGATCGACATGATGTTCACCTCCGGCCCCAATCGCGGCCGCTGGCTCGAGATCTCCGGCTCCGGCCAGGTGCATCCGCAAGTCGTGCGCAATTTCGGGCTCGACCCCGAGCGCTACATCGGCTTCGCGTTCGGCTCCGGCCTCGAGCGCCTGACCATGCTGCGCTACGGCGTCAACGACCTGCGCCAGTTCTACGAAGGCGATCTGCGCTTCCTGCGCCAGTTCAACGAATAACCCACGGCTGATCATGCAATTTCCCGAATCCTGGCTGCGCGCCCTGGTCAACCCCGCGATCGCAACCGATGAACTGGCGCACCGGCTCACCATGGCCGGCCTGGAAGTCGAAGAAACGGCGCCCGCCGCGCCGCCCTTCACCGGCGTGGTGGTGGCCCGCATCGTCGCCATCGCCCCGCATCCCGACGCCGACAAGCTGCGCGTCTGCCAGGTCGACGACGGCTCCGGCGAGCTGCTGCAGATCGTCTGCGGCGCCCCCAATGCGGCCGCCGGGCTGACCGTGCCGCTGGCCCGGGTGGGCGCCGAGCTGCCCGGCGGCATCAAGATCGGCGTGGCCAAGATGCGCGGCGTGCAGTCGGCCGGCATGCTGTGCTCGGCGCGCGAGCTGGGCCTGTCGCAGGACCACGCCGGCCTGCTCGAGCTGCCCGCCGAACTCGCGCCCGGCCAGTCGCTGCGCGAGGCGCTCGATCTCGACGACACGCTGTTCACCCTGAAGCTGACGCCCAATCGCGCCGACTGCCTGTCGATCCTCGGCGTGGCGCGCGAAGTCGCCGCCCTGACCGGCGCGCCGTTGTCGGCGCCCAGCGCCGCCGCGGTGCCGGTCACGCTGGCGGACCGCCTGCCGGTGTCCATCCAGGCGCCCGACCTCTGCGGCCGCTTCGCCGGCCGCGTCATCCGCGGCGTGAACGCGCGCGCCGCCACGCCCGTCTGGATGAAAACCCGGCTCGAACGGGCAGGGCAGCGCTCGGTGTCGGCGCTGGTCGATATCTCCAACTACGTCATGCTCGAACTGGGCCGCCCGTCGCACGTGTTCGACCTGGACAAGATCCGTGGCGACATCGAAGTGCGCTGGGCCCGCGAAGGCGAGACCCTCGAGCTGCTCAACGGCCAGACGGTCGAGCTCAACCCCAAGGTCGGGGTGGTGGTCGCCGGCGACCAGGTCGAGAGCCTGGCGGGCATCATGGGCGGCGAAGCCACGGCCGTCACCCTGAACACCTCCAACATCTACGTCGAGGCCGCCTTCTGGTGGCCGGAAGCCATCGCCGGGCGCGCGCGCCGCTACAAGTTCAGCTCCGAGGCCAGCCATCGCTTCGAGCGGGGCGTCGACTACGCCAGCATTCCGGAACACCTCGAGTTCATCACGCGCCTGATCCTCGACATCTGCGGCGGCCAGGCCGGCCCGCTGGACGACCAGGTCGCCAGGCTGCCGAGCCGCGAGCCGGTGCGCATGCGCCTGTCGCGTTGCCATCGCGTGCTGGGCGTGCCCGTGCCGCAGACCGAAGTGGCGCAGATCTTCACCCGCCTGGGGCTGCCCCACCAGGTGCAGGGCGACGACTTCATCGTGGAGCCGCCGTCGTACCGTTTCGACCTGACGCTCGAGGAAGACCTCATCGAGGAAGTGGCCCGCATCTACGGCTTCGAGCGCCTGCCCGACGTGCCGCCGATGGCGCCGGCCAAGATGTTCTCGCAGCCCGAGCAGCGGCGCGGCCCGCATCTGCTGCGCCGGCTGGCCGCGGCGCAGGACTACCAGGAAGTGGTCAACTACAGCTTCGTGGAAGCCGACTGGGAGCGCGACTACGCCGCCAACGACAATCCGGTGCGCTTGCTCAACCCGATTGCCAGCCATTTGTCGGTGATGCGTTCCAGCCTCATCGCCGGCCTGGTGGCGAACATCCGCTACAACGCCAACCGCAAGCAGACGCGCGTGCGAGTGTTCGAACTGGGGCGCGTGTTCCTGCGCGACGGCGATCATGCCGACGGCCCCCTCGAGGTAGCCGGCGTGCGCCAGCCGTTGCGGCTGGCCGGCGCGGCCTGGGGGCCGGCGCTGGAAGAGCAGTGGGGCACGCCCACCCGGCACGTCGATTTCTACGACGTCAAGATGGACGTGATGGCGCTGTTCGGCGCGCGCGCCGGCCAGCTGCGTTTCGAGCCCGCCGTCCACCCCGCACTGCACCCGGGCCGCAGCGCTCGCATCGACCTGGACGGCAAGCCGGTGGGCTGGCTCGGCGAGCTGCATCCGCGCTGGGCCCTGCAGGCCGAGCTGCCGCACGCGCCGGTAGTGTTCGAGCTGGATGTCGATGCGCTGTCGCAGGGGCGCCTGCCGCAAGTGCGCGACTTGTCGCGCCAGCCCATGGTGGTGCGCGACCTGGCGCTATGGGTCGACCTGCGCGTCAGCGCCCAGGCCATGCTGGACACGGTGGCCGCCACGGTGGCGGCCGATCCGCAACTGGCGGTGGTACAGGATGTGCGCCTGTTCGACGTGTGGCGCGAGAAATCGCGGGACAGCCAGGCGCCGGCCGCCGAGAAAAGCCTTGCCTTCCGCTTCTGGCTACAGGACACTGAAGTCACGCTGGACGAAGCCCGCGTGGCCGATTGCCTGGCCCGCATCAACCAGGCGCTGGCGACCGCCCATGGCGCGCGCCAGCGCACATGAACAAGGGGACTTCCATGCTTGCCGAGCCGCGTACCCTGACCAAGGCCGAACTCGCCGAACTGCTGTTCGAACGCGTAGGGCTGAACAAGCGCGAAGCCAAGGACATCGTCGACACGTTCTTCGAGGAAATCCGCGACGCCCTGGCGCGCGGCGACTCGGTGAAGCTGTCGGGCTTCGGCAATTTCCAGGTGCGCAACAAGCCGCCGCGTCCCGGACGCAATCCCAAGACGGGCGAGACCATCCCCATCGCCGCGCGCCGTGTCGTCACCTTCCATGCCAGCCAGAAGCTCAAGAGCGTGGTCGAGCAGGCCGAGCCGGCAGGTGCGCCCGACGGCGGGGAGTGATACGCTTTGTCGGCAATTGTTATCGGCTCACGACGCACCACGGCATAAAATCCTTCCATGACCCGTCCCGACTCCACTGTTGCGCTTCCGCCTATTCCCGCCAAACGCTATTTCACAATTGGCGAAGTCAGCGACCTCTGCGGCGTCAAGCCGCACGTGCTGCGCTACTGGGAACAAGAATTCACGCAACTCAAGCCGGTGAAGCGGCGCGGCAACCGCCGCTACTACCAGCATCATGAAGTCCTGCTGATCCGCCGCATCCGTTCGCTGCTCTACGAGCAAGGCTTCACCATCAGCGGCGCCCGCAATCGCCTGGGCGATGCGCGCGACACGCCGCACGACCAGGACGCCGCCGTGCGCCTGAGCGCCGCCGAGATCCAGGCGCTGCGCACCGAGCTCGGCAATGTGTCGGCCATGCTGGCCGAAGCCCTGGGCGAACAACCGGCCGCCGGCAACGCCTCGCACTGAAATTTGCCATCGAAAACCTGCGCGCGCCGTGCAGGTTTTTTTCTGTTCTGATATACTCTTTTTCTTTCGGGGCGTAGCGCAGCCTGGTAGCGCACTTGCATGGGGTGCAAGGGGTCGCGAGTTCGAATCCCGCCGTCCCGACCAGCAGTATCAAGGCCGTTAGTGATAGCAATCACTAACGGCCTTTCTCATTGGCACGAGATTGGAGTAAACTCGCGCGTCGATAATACTTACAATAAGTCACTTCGTGGCGCATTTTCTCTGGATTGTTGCGTGCGGTATTAACGCGATATCGCTGTCCATCATCCTGATGCGGCTCGTGCGGCTGCGCAGAGTGAAAACGGCCGCGAATGCGTCGATATCGATCGTCCTGCCCGTCACGGGCAGCGCCGCGCGCCTCGACGAGCTGATCGAGGCGTTGAACGCGCAGGCCGTGCAGCCTGGCCGCCTGTTCATCAGTGTCGAATCCGAATCCGATCCGGCATTCCCACGCGCCGTGGCGGCGGCCGGGCACGCGCGGTTTCCGGTCGAGCTGGTCGTGGCGGGCCACGCGCTGGCCCAGGCGCAGAAGTGCCGCAACCAGCAGGCGGCGCTTGAACGCATCGGTCCGGAGACCGACATCATCGTGCTCATGGATGCCGACATCCAGCCGGGACCGCAGTGGCTGGGCATGCTGGCGGCGCCGGTCGCGTCCGGCAGTTTCGATATTGTCAGCGGACATCGCTGGCAGCGGGTGGCGCGGCAGCGGCTGGGCGCCCACCTGGTCGCCGCGGTGGACCGCTCGGTAAGCCTGTTGCCGCGCCTGCGTCCCGGTTTCGCGCGCGTGGCATGGGGCGGCAGCATCGCGATCAGCGCCGCGGCGGCGCGGCGCATGGACCTGCACGGGCTGTTCCAGCATGCGCTGTCCGACGACCTGGCGCTGGCCAGGCGCGCCGTCGAAATGGAACTGCGCCTGGGGACGCGCGCTTCGCTGCTGGTGCCGTCGCCCAATGAGCAGCGGCTGGGGCCGGCGTGGTCGTTCGTGCGCCGCCAGTACCAGATGTGCCGCATCTATCGTCCCGCCCTATGGGGGCTGGCGTTCGGCATCGTGAGCCTGCGCATGGCCGGATGGGGGGCCGCCGTGTTGCTGGCCCTGGCCGATGGCATGGCGGTCCTGGCGGTATGCCTGCTGGCCGGGCTGGGCGGGCTCAAGCAGTACTGGACGGGCGAGCTCGCGCGCCGGCTCGGCCTCGCCGACCCCTGGTCCGTGCGCCTCGTGCAAATGGCGCTGGGCGTGTGCCAGCCAGTGCCGGACCTGTTCCACCTGAGCGCGATCGCGGCGGCCGGCTGGGCGCGAGTGGTGCGCTGGGGACACATTACGTATCGGGTCGCCGGTCCGGCCCGCATCCAGGTGCACGCACGGCGCTCCTATTCGGACTGACAGGCGACGGGCACGGCGTCTTCGTGCGGGCCGATGCTTGGCGGTTCATTGGCCTGGATCAAACAGTCTGCATTCTTGCGACGCTACCGACTTGTGGCGTCGGTCGCGGCGGAGTCTCATGGAAATCCGAACCGAAGGAGATCGACCATGACTGCCATGATGAAAGCCGCCGTATTCGTCGAACCGGGCCGCATCGAGCTTGCCGACAAACCGATTCCCGACGTGGGCCCCAACGATGCGCTGGTGCGCATCACCACCACCACGATCTGCGGTACCGACATCCATATCCTCAAGGGCGAATACCCGGTCGCCGCCGGGTTGACCGTCGGCCACGAGCCGGTCGGCATCATCGAGAAACTGGGCAGCGCGGTGATGGGATACGAAGAAGGGCAGCGGGTCATCGCCGGCGCGATCTGCCCCAACTTCAATTCCTACGCCGCCCAGGATGGCGCGCCTTCGCAGGATGGCAGCTACCTGGTGCCGCGCGGCCTGTGCGGGTGCCACGGCTACAAGGCCACCGCCGGCTGGCGCTTCGGCAACATCATCGACGGCACCCAGGCCGAGTACGTGCTGGTGCCGGACGCCCAGGCCAATCTCGCGCCGATTCCCGACGGCCTGAGCGACGAGCAGGTGCTGATGTGCCCCGACATCATGTCGACCGGCTTCAAGGGCGCCGAGAACGCCGGCATCCGCATCGGCGACACCGTGGTGGTGTTCGCGCAGGGGCCCATCGGCTTGTGCGCCACGGCCGGCGCGCGCCTGTCCGGCGCCACCACTATCATCGTGGTGGACGGCAACGAACACCGGCTCGACATCGCCCGCAAGATGGGCGCCGACGTGGCCCTGAACTTCAAGGAATGCGACGTGGTCGAGGAGGTCATGTCGCTGACCCGCGGCCGTGGCGCCGACGCCGCCATCGAGGCGCTCGGCACGCAGGCGACATTCGAATCTGCCCTGCGTGTCCTGAAGCCGGGCGGCACGCTGTCGAGCCTGGGCGTGTATTCGCAGGACCTGCGCATCCCGCTCGACGCGTTCGCCGCCGGCCTGGGCGACCACCGGATCGTCACGGCGCTGTGCCCGGGCGGCAAGGAGCGCATGCGGCGCCTGCTCAACGTGGTCGAGTCGGGCCGCGTCAATCTCGAACTGCTGGTGACGCACGAGTACCGGCTCGACGACATCGTCGCGGCCTACGAGCTGTTCGCCAACCAGCGCGACAACGTGCTGAAAGTGGCCGTCAAGCCCTAGCTAGGCGCGCACCGCCTTGCGCGCGCCGGCGCAAGGCGGTTCAGGTGGTGCGGCCGGTTGCCGGCGTGGCCAGATAGGACCGCACCGCCTCCACTGAAGGGCCGACCTGATGGACGGCCTCTTGCAATTGCTCCAGCGTGACGCCGAACTGTTCGCTCCAATAGCGGCGCTCCCACTCTTCATCGATATTCACGCGCGCCCGATCGCGCGGTCCGCGGTCTTGCAAGTTGTCGCTCATTGCGTTCTCCCGGAGGATGACGTGGCAATTGCAGCAAGCGCCATGCCGCGGGTGTTACATCAGGTAAGGGTAATTCCGTCCTACTTTGCGGCTTGAACTGCACTACAGTGGGCCGCGCGCTGTGGAGTTTTTTCCCATGCGCAACCACCAAGGAGGCAAATGATGAATAGAGCCATGACGGCCTGGAGCGATTACAAACCGACCAAGACGATCTGGTTTTGGTCATGCGTGGGCACCGCCGTGCTGACGATGATCGTCGGCTTCACCGCCGGCGGCTGGGTCACCAGCAAGACCGCGACCGAACAGGCGCAGGCTTCCACCGAGGCGGCAGTGGCGCAGCTGGCGGCGGGCATATGCGTGCACCGCTTCCTGGCCGCGCCGGACGCGCAGGCCAAGCTGGCCGCGCTGCACTCGGCGGACTCCTGGAAGCGCGACACCATGATCGAGGAGGGCGGCTGGGTGACGTTCGGCGATGCCAAGACCCCGGTGGACGGGGCGGCCGACCTGTGCGCCAGCCAGCTGATGCAGTCGAACACAGGCGCGCCGGCCACCATGCCCAAGACCGGCGGAGCTTCCTGATCAAGTCTCCGTAGCGAGCTCGGATATCTCGATCAGGTTCAAGTCGGGATCGCGCAGATAGACCGAGCGGATCTTTCCGGTGGCGCCGGTGCGCGCCACCGGTCCTTCGATGATGCGCGCCCCCGCCGCTTCGAGCCGCAGGATGACCTTGTCCAGTGGCCGGTCGGCGATGAAGCACAAGTCGAGCGCGCCCGGCACCGGCAAGTGGGCCTTGGGCTCGAATTCGCTGCCGCGCACGTGCAGGTTGATTTTCTGGTTGCCGAAGCAGAGCGCTCGCCGGCCCTGGCCGAAAGTCTCCAGGCGCATGCCCAGGATGCGCGTGTAGAAATCGATGGTGGCCTCGGGGTCGGTGCAGGTCAGCACCAGGTGGTCCAGGTGGTCGATCATGGCGTGTCCTCGTTGCAGTAGGGGCGGGCGGCCCGGCCGGCGCAGTCATAGTCTGGCCATGATAATGAAATTATCCTGTCGCATTCCGCGAATACCCTGCAAGCGTGACTGACTCTTGCAACCCGGAGGGCCGGCGTGAATATCGCGAAGGGCGTGCGTATCGATGGGTATCGTATTCACTGCGATGTGATCGAGTTGCGGTCGGGACAATATCAACTGGCCGTCAGCTCGTATGTGGACGGCGACCCCGACACCGAGCAGGTGTGGCGGGCGCCGGACTGCGAGCCTTGCAGCCAGCTGGCCGAGGCCGAGCGGCGGGCGCAGCGCCTGCTGAAGAGAATCAAGCGAGTGGGCGAATCGGGCGAGCCTGTCTACGGCCAGTGAGTTCCCGCGCGGTGGCGGGCGTCCAATGAAGAGCGCCCCAGCTCGGGACGAGTCTGGGGCGCTCTTGCCGGGTTTCGCACGCATGGGTGTCAGAACGCCCGGCACTTTCAATTTAGCGCTGCCCGACACCTCCGGCAAGCGGAAAATCGTTTCAAGGCTGTTACGGCGGCGGGGCTCGCCGCCCGGGGCCTGGCCGGCCATGTGCTATCGTAGCTACAGCATTACTCAACGATGGACGCCATGGCGCGTATGAAGATTCAACAAGGCGAACTGGCGCAGTGGCTGCAGTTCGTCGCCGACGGCGGGGCAGTGGCGCGCGAACGGGTGCCGGAGCACCTTGCCGAGGCCCTGCTGGTCCTGCGCTGCGTGCGCGAAAACGACACCGGCCACCTCGAGCTGACCGACAAGGGCCGGCTGGCCCTGCGCATGGAATCTCCCGGCGCCATTCACCTCGGTTAGGGAATCTACGGGCGTTTTTCCGGCCCGGCCCCAGTAAGATGAACTTGCGTGCCGCCCGCGCGTCCAATTGTCATGCGGACCTGATAAATGGACCCCGCCAGCGCCACGCGTGGATTTACGCGTTGGGGTAACCGACTGGGAGGAAGCCATGCAGCATCATGACCAGGAAGTACTGATCGACGTTTCCACAGCGGCCATGGATACCGGCGGATACGGTGTACTGCTGACGGTAACGGCCGAAGGGGGCACCGAAGTGGATGCCGCCTTTTCCTATCTGGGCGATTGCGCCTCGTTGCACGAGGCGCGCGACCGGGCCGAGATCTTCGCCCAAAACTGGGTCGAAGAAAACATCTTTCGCTGACGGGCCTGCACGCCGGGCGCCCCACCATGATGCTCGATCAGTGGTGGGGCCGGTTGCGCCGCAAATCCGGGTTATCGTCGCTGTTTCGTCATTTGGGGCGCGCGCAACCGGCGCGCCGCGTAGCGATGACCACCGCTGTCATTTCTCCTGAACTCTCCAGCACCATCCTGGCCCTGCGCCAGCATTTCAACGAGGTGATCCTGCCGCTCTGGATGGGGCGCGGCTTCAACGAGCGCATGGGCCTGCCATTCGAGGCGGTGGCCGGCGATACCGGCTTGCCGCTGGCGCCGGTGCGCTACCGCGCGATGGCTTGCGCGCGACAGTTGTACTTGTATGCGGCCGCGCCGGAGCCGGCGCATGCGCAGCACGCGGACCAGCTGTTCGAGGCGTTGTGCCGTCATTTCCGCGATGAGCGGCACGGCGGCTGGCGCTACAGCATCGACCCGGAAGGCCGGCCGCTCGATGATACCCAGGATCTGTACACGCACGCTTTCGTGGTGTTTGCCTGCGCCGCGTATTTCGAACGTTCGCGCAATACGCAGGCGCGCCAGATGCTGCTGCAGGCGGCCGAACTGATCGAGGCGCGGTTCCGCAGGGCCGATGGCCTATACCATGCCGCATTGTCGGCGGACTGGCGCCAAGTGCGCCAGGGCCCGGCGCAGAACCCGATCATGCATTTGACCGAGGCTTATCTGGCGGCCGCCCGGGTGGCCGAACCGGCCTGGTTCGCGCAGACGCTGCGGAGCGTTGCCCAGGGGGTCGCCGACGCCTTCCTGCACGCGCCCAGCCAATGCATCGCCGAGGCGCCGGTCGGCACGCCGGACAACCGCATCGAGCCGGGCCATCAATTCGAATGGTTCGTGCTGCTCGACAGCGCCCCGGCCGTGTTCGCCGAGCTCGACCTGGCCCTGGCGCTGCCGCGCGGTTGCGGCTGGGCCCGCCAGCATGGGGTCGACGGCGCCACCGCCGGCGTGCGCGCGGCGCTGCATGAAGACGGGCGGGTGGGCGACGCCACCGAGCGGATCTGGGCCCAGACCGAATATGCGCGCTATCTGGCAGTGTCGGGCGACTGGCAGGCGCTCGCCGCCCAATTGGCCGGCCTGCGCGACCGCTTCCTGCATCCGGGCGGCTGGCGCGAATCCCTGAACCCGGACGGCTCGCTGGCGCGTGCCGACATGCCCTCGACCACGCCTTATCACCTGGCTACCTGCTACGCGGCGCTGCCGGACTGACGCCCGGCGTGCCGGACGGGCACGATCCTGCCGCTCGATTACAATTTGGCAGGTTATGTGTCGAGGTATTGCATGAGCATCATGTGTGTAGCCTGCCAGGCCATTGCGCCCGGCCTGCCGGGTGTGGCGCCGCACGCGCGGCTCGGGCACCAGGGTTTCATCCATTCGGAGCAAAAGGGGCGCGAAGGCTGCCGGGAGGACCGTTTCCGCTGCCTGGAGTGCGGCGCCAAATGGCTGCGTGAAACCGACAAATGGGGCACCGACCAGGGATTCAGGCTGGCCCCGTAGCGGCGTCGCCGGCCTCGCCGTCGGAGAGCGGCTGGATGCGGCCGGCCGGCAGCCAGTAGACCGCGGCGTCGCGCTCTTGCACGTCGAGCGGCACCAGGCGGCCGTTCTTGCATGGGCCGCCTACGCAGAGCCCCGTGTCGGGCTGGTAGGTGGCGCCGTGGCGGGCGCACATGAGCAGGTCGCCGGCCCGCGTGAAGAAGCTGCCTTCCCAGTCGAGCTCGACGCCGACGTGGGCGCAGCGGTTCAGGTAGCCATGCACGCGGCCCTGGTAGCGGATGAAGAATACGGTGGTGCGGCCGTCGCCGTCGGCGGCGGGCAGCTTGATGCCCAGGCCGCCGTCGGCCAGTTCGGCACTGGCGCAGACGCGGACGGCGGTGGGCGGGACGGCGGCGGACATGGCGGGCACGGGGCGCAAAGAGGCCGATATTCGGCGAGGACGGCCGGCGTGTCAAACAGGCTCAGGCGAGCGCCGCGTCGGCCGCGCCGGCTTGCTGGCGTTCCCACATGGCCGCGTAGGGGCCGCCGCGCGCCAGCAGCGCCGCATGCCGGCCCCTTTCCACCACGCGGCCGTCGCCCAGCACGATGATTTCGTCGGCATCGGCGATGGTGGACAGCCGGTGCGCGATGATGAGCGTGGTGCGGCCCTGGCTGACTTCGCGCAGGTTGGCCTGGATCTCCCGCTCGGTGTGCGTGTCGAGCGCGCTGGTGGCCTCGTCGAACAGGAAGATCGACGGGTTCTTCAGGATGGTGCGGGCGATGGCCACGCGCTGCTTTTCGCCGCCCGACAGTTTCAGGCCGCGTTCGCCCACCATGGTGCGGTAGCCATCGGGCATGCTCATGACCAGCTCGTGGATATGGGCCAGGCGCGCCGCCGCCTGGACTTCGCCATCGCTGGCGCCGGGCCGCCCGTACGCGATGTTGTAGTGGATGGTGTCGTTGAACAGCACGGTGTCCTGTGGCACGACGCCGATGCTCGCGCGCAGGCTGGCCTGGGTGACGCTGCGCACGTCCTGGCCGTCTACCAGGATGGCGCCGCCGTCCACGTCGTAGAAACGGAACAGCAACCGCGCCAGGGTCGACTTGCCGGCGCCCGAGGTGCCGACCACCGCCACCGTGCGGCCGGCCGGGATGCGGAAGCTCACGCCTTTCAGGATGGGGCGGCGCGGATCGTAGCCGAACACGACGTCGCGGAATTCCACCTCGGCGCCGGCCAGCCGCAGCGGGGCGGCGCCCGGGCTGTCGGCCACTTCGCGCTGCTGGCCCAGCAGTTCGAACATGCGTTCCATGTCGATCAGCGACTGCTTGATCTCGCGGTAGATGAAGCCGAAAAAGCTGAGCGGATCGTAGAGTTGCAGCAGGTAGGTATTGACCAGCACGAAGTCGCCCAGGGTGTAGCGGCCGGCCGCGATGCCGCGGGCGGCCATCCACATCACCACGGTGAGGCCGGCCGAGATGATGACCGCCTGGCCGATGTTGAGGATGGACAGGCTGACCTGGCTGCGCACCGCGGCGCGCTCATAGCGGGTCAGCGATGCGTCGTAGCGGCGCGCCTCGTGCTCTTCGTTGCCGAAGTACTTCACCGTCTCGTAGTTCAGCAGGCTCTCGACCGCCTTGGTGTTGGCCTCGGAGTCGGTCTCGTTCATGAGGCGGCGGAACTTGGTGCGCCATTCGGTGACGACCAGCGTGTACGCCAGATACAGCGCCACGGTGAGGGCCGTGGCTGCGGCCAGCCAGATGTCGAACATGCGCCACAGCACCACGCACACCAGGCCGATCTCGAAGAAGGTGGGCAGCACGTTGAACAGCAGGAACGACAGCAGCGTCTGGATACCCTTGGTGCCGCGCTCGATGGCGCGCGTCAGCCCGCCGGTCTGGCGCGACAGGTGAAAGCGCAGCGCCAGGGCATGCAGGTGGCGGAAAATCTGCAGTCCGACCGCGCGGATCGCGTGTTGTCCGACGCGGGCGAACACCGCGTCGCGCAGTTCCGAGAACAGCAGCGAAAAGACCCGCGCGGCGCCATAGGCCAGGATCAGGCCGACCGGCACGACCACCGCGCCGCCGGTATTCTTGCCCAGTTCGTCGATGGCCGATTTGTACAGGATCGGCACATACACCACCGCCGCCTTGGCCGCCAGCAGGCTGGCCAGGGCGATGACGACCCGCGCCTTGAGGCCGTGGCGACCGCGTGGCCATAGGTAGGGAAGCAGGGTGCGCAGCGTGGCGAGGCTGCCGCGCTCGGGGCGGGGGGAGGCTGGCGGGGACATGGCGTGCGGGAGAGTGGCGGCGCGCGGCCCATCGGCCGCGCTGCCGGCATTATCGGCCACGCCGTGCGCGGCGGCCGGAAAGTCCCGCCGCCGCGCGGGGACTTGTCAATCCACGCTGGCTCCGGAGGCGCGCACGACCTCGCCCCACTTGGCGACGTCGGCGCGCAGCAGGGCGGCGAATTCTTCGGGGCTGGTGGCATAAGGCTCGGCGCCCTGCGCGGTGAAGCGCTCGATCAGCTGCGGGTCGCGCAGCGCGGCATTGACGTCGCGGTTGATCCTCGCAATGCGCTCGGCCGGGGTGCCCTTGGGCGCCATCAGGCCGAACCAGGGGGTCACGTCGAAACCCTGCAGGCCGGCCTCGGCAATGGTCGGGATATGGTCGAAGGCGCTGGCGCGGCGCGCGCTGGTGACGGCGATGGGCCGCAGCGCGCCGCTCTTGATCGAGCCGGCCACCGACGGCAGGCTGGTGAACACCACGTCGATGCGGCCGCCGCGCAGGTCCTGCAGCGCGGCGGCCGCGCCCCGGTACGGGACGTGCTGCAGCGGGACCTTGGCGGCACTGCTGAACATTTCCCCCAGCAGATGATTGACCGAGCCGTTGCCGGCCGAGCCGTAGGTGATGCGGCCCTGGCGGGCCGCCTGGATCACGTCCTGCACGGACCTGAAGGGCGCGTCCGGGCGGGTGACCAGCACGAAGGGCAGGGTGGCCAGCGTGGCCACCGGGGCGAAGTCGGTGCCCGGGTCGAACGACAACTGCTTGTACAGGGCGCCGTTGATGGCCTGCGTGCCGACGTAGCTCATCAGCAAGGTGTAGCCGTCGGCGTCGGCGCCCAGCACGGCTTCCATGCCGAGGTTGCCGCCGGCGCCGGCGCGGTTCTCGACCACCACCGATTGCTGCCAGCTATCGCCCAGCCGCTGACCGATGATGCGCGCCAGCGTATCGGAGGCCCCGCCCGGCGTCTGCGGCACGACAATGCGCACGGGATGGTCGGGATAGTCCTGGGCAGCGGCGGCCGGCCCGGCCAGGCCAAGCGACAGGAATAGGGCGGCGGCCCGGCGAACGTAGCGCATGTCTCTCTCCTTGTTGGCGGCCGGCGCATGCCGGCCGCGAGCCGTGTGTGCCGGCCGCCGTCATGCTAGGCAGACTTTTGTTCTGCATCAAGGACGAAAGTTCGATATTCTGAACAAACGGCGCCCGAACGGCCGGCGAGGGCCATCAGGGTGCGGTTTGCGCGCGGGGAAGGGACCCTGCGCCGCTTATCCGGGAGGACCCGCATGGCAGATTCCGGCGTCACCGCCATCGAGCGCATACTCGACATATTCGAGGCTTTCCAGGCGAGCCAGCGGCCGCTGTCGCTGACCGAACTGGCCGAAACCACGGGCATCCCCAAGAGCAGCTGCCATGCCATCGTGGCCACGCTGGGCGCGCGCGGGTACCTGTATTCGCTGACCCGGCCGCGCTCCCTGTATCCGACCAAGCGCCTGTTCGACGTAGCGCGCGATATCCTGGCGCAGGACCCGTTCGTCGAACGCATGACGCCAGTGCTGGAACGGCTGCGCGATGCCTTGCGCGAAACCGTGATCCTTGGCAAGCGGCAGGGCGACGCGGTGGTCTACCTGCAAGTGCTCGAGGGACTGCATTCGATCCGCTATTCGGCCCGGCCGGGCGAAATCAAGCCGTTGCATTCCAGTTCGATCGGCAAGGCCCTGCTGGGCTGCATGAAAGAAGCCGACTTGAAGGCCTGGCTCGCCACCCATGCCCTGGCCGGCGTCACGGCGGCCACGCTGACCGATCCGCAGGCCCTGTGGGCGGACATCCAGCGGGGGCGCCGGCAGGGGTATTTCCAGACGCGCGGCGAGAATGTCGACGACGTGTGGGCGGTGGCGACATCGCTGGTGTTGCACCAGGAAACTTTCGCGATTGCCGTGGCCGGCCCCAGGCACCGCATGCAGGAGGCCATGGCGGAGTGCGCCGGGCAATTGGTGGTGGCCTGCGGCGCCATCCTGCGCCAGGCGCTGCCCGCCTGAGGCCCACGCATTGGGAGCTGCGCGGCCGCGGCGCTATCATGCCAGGGAAAACCCGTTCGTGCGGGGGAGTCCGCACCCAACCCATTGACATCGGAGGTCTCATGGCGAAGGTTCCCGTAGTGAAGCTCAACGACGGCAATACGATTCCGCAGCTGGGCCTGGGCGTCTGGCAAGTCCCGGACAACGAGGCGGCGCGCTGCGTGAAAGAGGCGCTGGCGGCGGGGTACCGGCTGGTGGACACCGCTGCCATCTACGGTAACGAGACGGGCGTGGGCGAGGGCCTGCGCGCGGCCGGGCTGGGCCGCAAGGAGTTGTTCGTCACCACCAAGCTATGGAACGACAAGCACGGCTACGACGCGGCGCAGCGGGCCATGGACGAGAGCCTGCGCAAGCTCGGCCTGGCCTATGTGGACCTGTACCTGATCCACTGGCCGGTGGCGGGCAGCGACAAGTACCTGGATGCCTGGCGCGCGCTGGTGGCCATGAAGGAAGACGGCCGCGCGCGCTCCATCGGCGTGTCCAATTTTCCGCCCGCGCAATTGCAGCGGCTGATCGACGAGACCGGCGTGGTGCCGGCGGTCAACCAGGTCGAGCTGCATCCCGGGTTCACCCAGAAGGCCCTGCGGGCGTTTCATGCCGACCAGGGCATCGCCACCCAATCCTGGAGCCCGCTGGGCCAGGGCACGGTGATGCAGGACCAGACGCTGGCGGCGCTGGCCAGGAAACACGGCAAGTCGGCCGCGCAGGTCGCGCTGCGCTGGCATATGCAGAACGGGCTGATTGCGATTCCGAAGTCCGTGACGCCCGAGCGCATCCGCGCCAATATCGATGTGTTCGATTTCGAGCTGTCGGCGCAGGACATGGCGGCCATCGACGGCCTGCCCGAGACCGGACGGCTGGGCCCGGACCCGGAACGCTTCAAGGGCTAGCGCGGCGGCTGGCGCGCGGCCTCAATTCCTGGACGGAGGGAACCACCAGTACCGCGCGATGACCACCAGCAGGGCCGCCAGCGACAGCCACGAGGCCCAGTGCCACAGGCCCGTGCCCAGCAGGGCGGCGAGCAATCCGAAAACGCTCAGCACGCCCAGCACGATCGGGGCGCCCCAGATGAACCAGAAGCGGCTGCGCGGGGTCATGCGGGGCTCCGTTGGGGCGTCGCCGCCTGTTGGTGGCGGCGCACCAGTTCGGCGACGCGCGCGTCGGTCGCCTTGCGGCGGGCCAGCCACAGGTACAAGCCGCTGCCCAGCACCACGATGGCGATCACGTCGAGCAGGGCCCAGAGTATCTTGAGCGGCATGCCGCCATAGTCGCCGAAGTGCAGCGGCCGCGACAGCTCCAGCGCGGTGAGGTACCAGGGCATGCGCGCCACCGCGCTGAGTTCGCCGGTGACCCCGTCGACCAGCACGGGGGTGTTCAGCTTCGAGGTCAGGGGCGTATTACCCTTGAGCCACACGATGTAATGATGCGGGCTGCCGAAGGCGTTGCCGGGGAACGAGATGAACGACACTTCGCGGCCGGGCACCGCCTTCATGGCCGTGTCGGCGGCGCTTTGCACCGAGGCGAGCTGCGTGGGCACGCTGCGGCCCTGGTAGGGCGCCAGCATGCGCGGCAGCTCGGTGGACTGCCACAGGCGGAACAAGGGCGTGGACAGCTCGTTGATGACGCCGGTCAGGCCCACCACGAACACCCACACCAGCGTGACGATGCCCAGCAGATTGTGCAGGTCGAGCCATTTCAGGCGCGTCGAGCGTCCGGCGCGGATGGTGCCGAACTCGAGCTTTTTCATGAACGGGCCGTACAGCACGACGCCCGATACGGTGGCCACCACGAACAGCAGCCCCATGAAGCCCAGGAACAGCTCGCCCGGCAGGCCGGCGAACAGGTCCACGTGCAGCGCCAGCATGATGCCCATGAACGAGAAGCGGTCGTCGGCATAGAGCGGACCGTCGTGCAGGACTTCGGCGGTGCGCGCGTCCACCCGCACGGCATGGCCTTTTTCGACCCCCTTGCCGAGCTCCGGCACCATGCCGACCCAGATCTGGGGTTCGTGGTCGTCCATGAAGAGGTAGTCGATGTGTTCGGCGGGGTACAGCGCCTTGCCCTGGGCCACCGCCTGGTCCAGGCTGATGTTGGGCGTGCCCTCGGGAAGCTCGGCCACCGGCTTGCCTTCGTCGAGCAGGTGCTCGATTTCGTGATGGAAGATCAGCGGCAGCCCGGTCAGGCAGATGACCAGCAAGAACAGGGTGCAGACCAGGCTGGTCCATTTGTGGACCAGGTACCAGGTCTTGACGGTGGTCGCGGCGGTCATGGAAGGCAGGAGAATTGACTAAAACCTGAACGATATCATGAACAATATCGATTCTCATCGTGATCTCTGCCGCGTCCGCCAGATTTTTGCCGGCAAGGGGCGGGCCGGGGCGTCCTGGACGACGCCCCATTGGCGGGCCCGGGCGGCCCCGGCCGCCGTCAGAGCGGGCGGGATTCCATGGCCTGCGGGGCGGTGATGGGCCGGGCGTTGGCCGGACCGGGCGCCTTGGGCACGGGAATGGCCAGCGCGGATGCGTCCGGCTCGGCGGGAGAGCCGGCGGCCGGCCTGGCCGACGCCGGCACGGCGGGCGGGGCAGCCTGGCCGACGCGCGGCACGGCGATCGACGGCGTGGGCAGGCCGCCCTCGGGCGGCGCATCGAGCGGCCGTACGCGGGTGGGCGCGTCGTCGCTCTGGCGCATGTTGTTCAGGAAGTCCGTCAACGTGTCGCCGCTGGAGAGATCCAGCGAGGCCACCGCCTGGCCGGGGGGGAATTCGGAGAAATAGTACTCGCCGTTGTGCGTGATCAGGCCGCCGGGCATGGGCCGCTGCGGCTGCACCGGCACGTCGGCCAGGACGGGCTTCATGTAGTCGAGCCAGGTCGAGAGCGCCAGCCCGCTGCCGAAGGCGTTGGTGCCGAGCGACCTGGGCTGGTCGAAGCCCATCCAGACGGTGGTGACCAGCGCGGGGGTGTAGCCGGCGAACCAGACGTCGACGGCGTCGTTGGTGGTGCCGGTCTTGCCGGCCACGTCGTCGCGCTGCAGCGTGCGCTTGGCGCGCGCGCCGGTGCCGATGGAGGCCACGTCGCGCAGCATGTCGTCCATGACCCAGGCGGTGCGCGGGTCGATGGCGCGCGCGGCGTCGTCGCCGGCGACGGTCGGCTGGGCCTCCATCAGCACTTCGCCGGCGCGGTCGGTGACGCGGGAGATCAGGTAGGGCGGCACCCGGTAGCCGCCGTTGGCGAACACGGCGTAGGCGTCGGCCACTTGCAGCGGCGTGGCGCCTCCGGCTCCCAGGGCCAGCGGCAGCACGGCGGGCCAGCGCTCTTTCTGGAAGCCGAAGCGGGTCAGGTAGTCTTGCGCGTACTGCGGCGTGATGGCCTGCAGGATGCGGATCGACACCATGTTCTTGGACCGGTACAGGCCCTGGCGCAGGGTCTGCATCGGCTCGTAGCGGTTGCCGTCGTTCTTCGGTGTCCAGGGGCGCGAACCGGTCTGCTCGACGGTGAGCACGAAGGGCTGGTCGGACACCTGCGTGGCCGGGGTCATGCCGCGCTCGAGCGCGGCGGCGTAGACGAAGGGCTTGATGGTCGAGCCCGGCTGGCGCCAGGCTTGCGTGGCGCGGTTGAACGAGCCCCGGTAGAAGTCGAAGCCGCCGATCAGGGCGCGGATCGCGCCGTCCTGCGGCGACATCGAGACCAGCGCGGCCTGCAGGGCCGGCATGTTGACGATTTCCCAGGTGTCGCCGTTCTTGTGCAGGTACACGACCGAGCCGCGCCGGATGCGCAGCGCATCGTCGGCCTTGGGGTCGAGCGCGCGCGCCACCACGGCCAGGGCTTTCTTGTCGGACACGGTGATGATTTCGCTGGCGCTGCGCGCCACCTTGACCTCGGTGGGGCTGGCCGACAGCACCACCCCGGAGAGCAGGCCATCGCTGTCGGGGGATTCTTCCTGGACGCCGTCGAGGATCTCCTCGAAGGCCTGTGTGTCCTGTTCGATGCCATCGGGCAGGTCGAGCTGGTCCTCCGGCCCGGGGTAGCGCGCGCGCCGGGTGTAGTCGAGCACGCCGGCGCGCACGGCCTCGTAGGCCGCCTGCTGGGCCTTGGAGTCGATGGTGGTGTAGACGTCGATGCCGCGCGTGTAGGTTTCGTCCTGGAAAATGCCGTACATGATCTGGCGCACCAGCTCGGCCGGGTACTCGCCATGGACCGTGAACCCGCTGGGCTGCGCGCCCTCGCTGCCGCGGATCAGCAGCGGCTGCTCGAGCGCGGCCTGGGTCTGCTCGGGCGTCAGGTAGCCCAGCGCCTGCATGCGGCCGAGCACGTAGTGCTGGCGCGCCTTGGCGCGGTCCAGGTTGGTGATGGGGTTGGACCGCGACGGCGCCTTCGGGATGCCGGCCAGCAGCGCCGCCTCGGCGGCGGTGACCTCGGACAGCGGCTTGCCGAAATAGGTGCGCGAGGCGGCTGCGAAGCCGTAGGCGCGGTGTCCCAGGTAGATCTGGTTCATGTAGAGCTCGAGGATCTGGTCCTTGGTGAGCTCGGATTCGATCTTGAAGGTCAGCAGCAGCTCGTAGAACTTGCGCGAGTAGGTTTTCTCGGAGCTCAGGTAGAAGTTGCGCGCCACCTGCATGGTGATGGTGCTGGCCCCCTGCGACTTGGACATGCTGACGATGTTGGCCAGGCCGGCGCGCAGCATGCCCATCCAGTCGATCCCGCCGTGCTCGTAGAAGCTGTCGTCCTCGGCGGCCAGGATGGCCTGCTTCATGACCAGGGGGATGTCCTGGAACCGCAGCACGTTGCGGTGTTCCTCGCCGAATTCGCCGATCAGGACGCGGTCGGCGGTATAGATGCGCAGCGGCACGCTGGGCCGGTAGTCGGTCATCGCGTGCAGGGCCGGCAGGCTGGGCCAGGCCAGGGCGATGGCCAGGGTCAGGAAAACGGCGCCGCAGGCGGCCAGCCCGCCCAGGGCCACGGCGGCCTTGGCCAGGAGGGATTTGGGCAGGCGTCGTTTGGCGCCCCGCGCGGGGGCGGATTTCTGGTGCTCAGGGGTATTCATTGCTGCCGATTCTAGGTCAGAACCGGATAGACCCGCCCGCGGGGGTTTAGGTTTCCGTAACCAAACATGCCAAGGGTGCGGGTGACCGTCCGGGCCGATTTGTCCCGTTTTTTATGGTTTCAGGTGCTCGACGAAAAAGGCCTCCATGGCCGCGTAGAACTCGAACTTGTTTTCGTCATTGTGAAAGCCGTGGCCTTCGTTGTCCTTGACCAGGTATTCGACCTCGACGCCGCGCTCGCGCAGCGCCTGTACCACCTGGTCGCTTTCGGCCTTGTTGACGCGCGGATCCTGCGCCCCCTGGGCGATCAGCAGCGGGGTGCGGATGCGGTTGACGTGCAGCGCCGGCGAGGTGGCGGCCAGGCGCTCGCGGTCGCGCTCGGGGTGGCCGACCATGTCGTGCATCTTGGCCAGCAGCGGCTTCCAGTAGGGCGGAATGGTGTTCATGAAGGTGAACAGGTTGGAGACGCCGACGTAATCGACGGCGGCGGCGTAGAGGTCCGGCGTGAAGGCGATGCCGGCCAGGGTGGCGTAGCCGCCGTAGCTGCCGCCATAGATGCCGATGCGGGCCGGATCGGCGATGCCCTGGTCGATGAGCCAGCGCACGCCGTCGGTGATGTCGTCCTGCATGGCCAGGCCCCATTGGCCGAAGCCGGCTTCCCAGAACCGCCGGCCATAGCCGGTGGAGCCGCGGAAGTTCATCTGCAGCACGCAGAAGCCGCGATTGGCCAGGAACTGGATTTCCGGGTTGTAGCCCCAGCCGTCGCGCGCCCACGGACCGCCGTGCGGGTTGACGATGCAGGGCAGGCCGCGCGGCTCGCGGCCGGCGGGCAGGGTCAGGTAGCCGTGGATGACCAGGCCGTCGCGGCTGGTGTACTGGATGGGCCGCACCGGCGCCATGTCGGCCTCGGGAATGGACGGATTGATATCGGCCAGCTTGTGCAGCGCGCCGGTGACGGACTGGAACAGGTAGCGCGCGCCCGGGGTGCGGTCGTTGTAGGCAGCCACGATGAAGGTGTCCTCGTCGCGGTTCCAGCCCTGGAGCGCCACGTCGTACCCCGGCAGCAGCGTTTCGAGCTGGCGGTACAGGGCCTCGGTGTGGGCGTCGAAGTAATGGCGGCGCGGCTTGTCGGTCTGGTAGGCGGCCAGGGTCAGCACTCGCCGCTTGCGCGAATAGCCGGCGGCGTCGAGGTCGACCTGGTCGGTGGCGTAGACCAGTTCTTCCGCGTCGGGCGCGGCGGGGTCGATGATGACCAGCGCGAGCGTGTCGCGGCCGCGGTTGCTCAGCGCATAGAACTTGCGGTCGTCGAAGGTGAAGAACGCCGGGCTGACCGTGGTGCGGTAGTCGGTGGTGATGAGCGGCCGGAACGGCGCGCCTTCGTCGTCGCGATAGAGCAGGGTGGTCTCCAGCCCGTCGCTGGTGAGCGCGGCGCGCACCTTGCCGGCGTGGTCGGTCTGCCAACCCACCACATTGCCGGGGTTCTGCGCCACCAGCACCGCCGCGCCGGTGCGCACATTGACGCGATAGACGTCGAATACCTGCGGATCGCGCTGGTTGTGGCTGATGAGGACGTGGTCCGGGTCGTCGGGCAGGTCGTCCTCGATGCCGGCGCGTACGCCCGGATAGGGCGTCAGGTCGTGCGCCGCGCCGGTGTGCGCGTTGACGGCCAGCACGTGGAAGTTCTCGTCGCCGCCGAAGTCCTTCTGGTAGAGCACGATGTCGGCGCCTTTCCAGAAGAAATTGCTGATGTCGCGCGCGGTTTCGCCGGTGAGGCGGCGCGGCGCGCCGACCGGACGGCCGTCCTGCAGCGCCTGCACATGGATGTTCATGCGCGGCGGGTGGTCGTCCAGCGCGACGGGCTGCATGAAACCGAGGGTCTTGCCGTCGTCGGACAGGCGGAAGAAGCCGCGGTCGGGGTTGCGGAAGAAGTCTTTCAGCGGATAGAGGGGCGGCGGCCGGCGGGCGGGGGACGTGGCGTTGGGCAAGGCGGATCTCCTGCGCCGGGCGGGCCCGGCGGTATGCGCCGATCATGCCACAGGCCGCTGGCGGCGTCGAACCGGGGCGCGGGCCGGCGCGCTGGCGGGGCGATCCCCGATTGCGGGATAATCGCAGCCACGTAACGGGAGTCAACATGATCAGAATTGCAGTTGCGGCGGCGGCTTGCGCCGTGGCCCTGGCGGGATGCTCCAGCGGGATTTCCGCGGACGGGAGCTCGCCCTCGGATTCCTTCACCGCCCAGTCGAATTATCGCGACGCCTATCAGGCCGCCAATGCGCAGGCCGAGCGCTGCCTGCGCGGCTCGGGAGCCTACCAGGTGGTGGGCGGGCTCGACCAGGGCGGCGGCGGCGCCTCGCTGCGGGTGGTGGCGCCCTTCACCGGCGCCGACGTGGCGCGCGTGCGCATCGCGGCGCTGAACGAGCGGCAGTCGAAAGTGGACATCACGATGTGGGGGCGCGGCATCTGGAACCGCGACGCGGTGCGCGCCATGCGCGAGGCGATCGTCTATGGCGTGCCGTCATGCGTGTCGTACATGCCGGGCGACCCGCGGCCGTCCTAGGAAGCCCGGACGCTGCCGCGGCCGCGCTGGCCGCCGGCCGCTACAGGGGCAGCACCTGCCGTTCGAACTTGTCGTTGATGATCAGGGCCGATGCCTCGTACAGGGCCAGGCCGCCGCACAGGATGCCCTCGTAGCCGGCGATCACGTGCAGGGCATGGCTGCCGGTGAAGGTGGCCAGCGCCAGCAGGAAGAACAGCAGCACCAGCGAGCCGAACACCAGCCGGCCGATGGTCTTGCCGCGCAGCGTGGCGATGAACATGGCGAAGCTGAAGACGCCCCAGATCGCCAGGTAGAAGCCCATGGACACTGCGTCGGCGGCGGGCAGGCCGGCCGCGGGCATGGCCCAGATGAATACCAGCGACAGCCAGAACGCCCCGTAGGAGACGAACGCCACCGTGCCGAAGGTGTTGCCCTGGCGGGATTCCATGATGCCCGCGATGAGCTGGGCCAGGCCCCCGAAGAACACGCCCATGGCCATGATCATGACGTTCAGGGGGTAGAACCCGGCGTTGTGGATGTTGAGCAGAATGGTGGTGAGGGCGAATCCGGCCAGGCCCAGCGGGGCCGGATTGACGGCTGCTTTTGCGTGCATCGCGCATGTCTCCTTCGTTATGTCGTTGAGGGGCGGAGACTAGCGCGATAATCGGCGGCGATGACGGATGTCCGATTAAATCGGAAGGGTCTTACGGTTCGGGCCGCGTCAGTCGCCGCCCGGGCGGCGCTTGATGACTTTGAAGGTGGCCGACGCCTTGGCCACGAGCTGGCCGTCGGCGCCGCGGATCTCGCCTTCGCAGAAGGCGATGGAGGCGCCGCGCCGCAGGCAGCGGGCCTCGATGACCAGGTCGGACGTGCCCGGCGACAGGAAACTGGTGGTCATGTCGATAGTGGCCATCCCCAGGCTGGCATCGGTGCCGCGGGCCGCCGCGCTGAGCGTGAAATCCAGCACGCTCATCAGGGTGCCGCCGTGGATATCGCCGCGGCTGTTGGTCAGGTCGGCGCGCCAGGGTAGCAGGGTGCGGGCGGTGTCCGGGCCGATGCGGTCGGGGATCAGGCCCATGAGGCTCATCAGGGGAATGTTCAGGCCGAAGTAATCGGGGGAGGCGGGCGTGGTCATGAAGGCGTGCGGTGGCGATGAAAGCGTGACAAGCGCGCCATAATATTCCCTTTTCCGCTTTGTCGTTTCGTAAGACATGCTTTCGTCCACGCGCAAGATCGTGCACATCGACATGGACGCTTTCTACGCGTCGGTCGAGCAGCGCGACAATCCCGCCTTGCGCGGGCTGCCGGTGGTCGTGGCCTGGGAAGGCCCGCGCTCGGTGGTGTGCGCGGCCTCGTACGAGGCGCGGCGCTTCGGCGTGCATTCGGCCATGTCGGTGGCGCGCGCACAGCGCCTGTGCCCGGACGCGGTGTACGTGCCGCCCGATTTCACCCGCTACCGCGAGGTGTCGCGCCAGGTGCGCGGCATATTCGCGCGCCATACCGACCAGATCGAGCCGCTGTCGCTGGACGAGGCCTATCTGGACGTCACGGTCAACAAGCAGGGCCTGGCGTCGGCCACCGAGGTAGCCCGCGCCATCCGCCGCGAGATCCTGGCGGAGACCCGCCTGACCGCCTCGGCCGGCGTGGCGCCCAACAAGTTCCTGGCCAAGATCGCGTCGGACTGGAACAAGCCCGACGGCCTGTTCGTCATCAAGCCGGCGCAGGTGCTGGCGTTCCTGCAGCCGCTGCCGGTGCGCAAGGTGCCGGGCGTGGGCAAGGTCATGCAGGCGCGGCTGGAGGCGCTGGGCGTGCGCACGGTGGGCGATTTGCGACAGTATGGGGCGGCCGAGCTGGAGCACCATTTCGGCCGCTATGGCGTGCGCCTGCACGAACTGTCGCAGGGCATCGACGAGCGCGCGGTGCAGACCGATGCGCCGCTGCAGCAGATTTCGGCCGAGACCACGTTCCTTACCGACCTGCCGCTGGAGGCGCTGGACGAGCCGCTGCAGCGGCTGGCCGTGAAAGTGTGGGAGCAGGGCCTCAAGAAGGGCGCCATCGGCCGCACCGTGGTGCTCAAGCTGAAGACCGACCGCTTCCGCATCCTGACCCGCACGCTGACGCTGGCGCGCGCGCCGGAGTCGGCGGCCATGCTGGCCGAGGTGGCCCGCCAGTTGCGCGGGCGCGTCGACCTGCCGGCCGGCACGCGCTACCGGCTGGCGGGGGTGGGGATGAGCAATTTCAGCGACAGCTCCGCGCAAGCGCGGCAGGCCGACCTGGACCTGTTCGGCCCGCCGCCGGCCGTTACGCCAGACGCTGCTTGACCTGCTGCGAGACGGCCGCCATGTCGGCCTTGCCGGCCAGCGCCGGTTTCAGGATGGCCATGACCTTGCCCATGGCGGGGGCGCCGCTGATTCCCTGGGCGGCCACTTCGGCCAGCGCGGCGTCGATGGCGGCGCTGATTTCTTCCGGCGAGGCGGCTTGCGGCAGGAACTCGCGCAGCACGTCCAGCTCGGCGGTTTCCTGGGCGGCGGTTTCGAGCCGGCCGGCCTGCTCGAAGGCGGCGATGGATTCGCGCCGCTGCTTGACCTGTTTCTCGATGATGGCGGTGACGTCGGCGTCGCTCAGTTCACGGCGCTCGTCGACTTCCTTCTGCTTGACCGCGGCGACCAGGAAGCGCAGGGTGGACAGGCGCTGCGAGTCGCGGGCGCGCATGGCGTCCTTGACGGCCTCGGACAGGCGGGTCTTGAGCGGGATGCTGCTCATGGTGAAAACCTTTGTGGTGAGTACGGCGAAACTGTTGTTTTAACCGCCCGGCAGCATGGCGCGCAAACGCCTGATGAGCGACCTGACTGAATGGTGGCAGCGAGGTGGCGATTGAAGATGTATTATAAATACATGTTTAAATCGCAAACGCCGTCGAAGGAGCCGTATTCATGTTGAGCCAGGAAGTCCGCGCGCTGGTCAAGGGCACCGCGCCCGTCCTGAAAACCCATGGCGAGGCATTGACCCGCCATTTTTACGCCCGCATGTTCCACCACAACCCGGAACTGAAGCAGGTCTTCAACCAGGGGCACCAGCAGGGCGGGCAGCAGCAGCAGGCGCTGGCGGCGGCGGTGGCCGCGTACGCCGAGCACATCGACGATCCCTCGGTGCTGGTGCCGGTCGTCGAGCGCATCGTGCACAAGCATGTCAGCCTGGGCATACGGGCGGAACACTACGCCATCGTCGGCAAGCATTTGCTGGCGTCGATCAGCGAGGTGCTGGGCGAGGCCGCCACCGATGAACTGATCGCCGCCTGGGCGGCCGCCTATGGGCAACTGGCCGACTTGCTGATCGCCGAGGAAAGCCGCCTGTATGCGCAGTCGGCCGCCAAGCCCGGCGGCTGGACCGGCTGGCGCGCCTTCCGGGTCGAGCGCAAGGCGCCCGAGAGCGCCGAGATCACCTCGTTCTACCTGGTGCCGGCCGATGGCGGGCAGGTGCCCGAGTACCTGCCGGGGCAATACATTTCGCTGCGTGTCTACGTGCCCGAGCTGGGGATGATGCAGCCGCGCCAGTACAGTCTGTCGGATGCGCCCGGCCAGGGGCGCCTGCGCATTTCGGTCAAGCGCGAGGGCGGGGCCGGCGGCGCGCCGGCCGGCAGCGTGTCGAATGTGCTGCATGGCCGTATCAATGAAGGCGACGTGCTGGACGTGGCGCCGCCGCAGGGCGACTTCGTGCTGCAAACCGGCCGCCCCGCGCCGGTGGTGCTGCTGAGCGGCGGCGTGGGCCTGACGCCCATGGTGTCGATGCTGAATCACCTGGTCTCGCGCGACGACGGCCGGCAGATCCGTTTCGTGCATGCCTGCCGCGACGGCTCGGTGCACGCGATGAAAGAGCACATCAACGAAACCGCGGCGGCGCGGCCCAACGTGCGCAAGATCGTGTACTACGAAACGGTGGGCGCCGGCGACCGGCCGGGACGCGACTACGACTACGTGGGCCGCATGGACCTGCAGGCGATCCGCGACCTGGCGGTGCTGCCCGACGCCGATTACTACCTGTGCGGCCCGCTGCCCTTCATGAGCGCCCAGCGCCAGGCGCTGGCGCGGCTGGGCGTGGCGCCCGAGCGCATCCATGCCGAAGTGTTCGGCACGGGCGGGCCGGGCGCATAGACGGTAAGACGGTATAGTCTGGCCGCATGCAGCTGACCCGCTACACCGATTTCGGCCTGCGCGTCATGATGTACCTGACGCAAAGCGATGGCCGCGACATGCCCGTGACGATCCCCGAGATCGCCGCGCGCTTCGGCGTGTCGCGCCATCACATGGTCAAGGTGGTGCATTTCCTGGCGACGCAGGGGTGGGTGTCCACCACCCGCGGCAAGGGCGGCGGCCTGCGGCTGGCGCGCCCGGCGGCCGACTATCCGGTGGGCGACCTGGTGCGCGCGCTGGAACACCAGGGCCCGCTGATTAACTGCGCCGAACCGCCGTGCGCGCTGAACGGTTCCTGCCGCCTGTCCGGCGTGCTGGCGGACAGTCTGCAGGGGTTCTACGACAGCCTGAACCGCCATAGCCTGGCCGACCTGGTTCGCGAGCCCACCAGGGGCGCCATCGTGCGGCTGCATCGGGCAGCCTGAATTCGCCGGCATGCGCCCGGCGCCCACCCGCTCCCGAACCTTAGGTTATGCCCACCCGCGAGTTTGGAATTTGCCAGCGGGGCGGCACCGTTACAGAATGGGCCCGAGTCTGTCTTATCAGGGTTTTCCATGAGGGTCTGTGTCATCGGAGCCGGCGTCGTGGGTGTGACGTCGGCTTATTTCCTGGCCCGCCAGGGTCACGAGGTGGTGCTGGTGGACAGCCGGGCGCGCCCGGCCACGGTGTCCAGTTATGCCAATGGCGGGCAGCTCAGCTACAGCTATGTGGCGCCGCTGGCCGGCCCCGGCGTGTTGCCGAGTGTGCCGGGCTGGCTGCTGCACGCCGATTCGCCGCTGCGCTTCCGCCCGCGGCTGGATCCGCACCAATGGCTGTGGTGCCTGCGCTTCGCGCTGGCGTGCCGGGCCTCGGTGGCGCGGGCTTCCACGGCGCAGCTGCAGGCGCTGTCCTACCTGAGCCGCGACGTGATGCACGAACTGCTCGAGCAGGAGCCGCTCGATTTCAGCCATGTGCGCAACGGCAAGCTGATCGCCTATCGCAGCCCGGAGTTGCTGGCGAAAGCCCGCAAACTGGTGGATTACCAGGCCGCGCTGGGCGCCGAGCAGCGCGTGCTCGATGCCGCCGAGACCTTGGCGCTGGAGCCGGCGCTGGCGGGCCTGGGCAGCAGCCTGGCCGGCGCCGTGTATACCCCGAGCGAAGAGGCGGGCGATTGCCGGCAGTTCACCGAAGCGCTGTTCCGGCGCCTGAAGGCGCTGGGCAATGTCGAATGCCGCATGGCCAGCCCGGTGCGGGCCTTGCGCCGCGAGGGCCGCAGGATCGTCGCGGTCGAGACCGCGGCCGGCGACATCGGCGCCGACGCGGTGGTGATCGCCGCCGGCACGGGCAGCCGCGCGCTGCTCAAGCCGCTGGGCCAGGACGTGCCGCTGTATCCCCTGAAGGGCTACAGCCTGAGCGTGCCCCTGGCGGCGGACGACCAGACCGCGCCGGCCATCAGCGTGACCGATTACGAGCGGCGCATCGTCTATGCCCGCCTGGGACGGGTGCTGCGCATCGCGGCCATGGTGGATATCGGCAGCCCGGATGCGGACATCGAGCCAGCGCGCATCGCGCTGCTCAAGCGCCAGGTCGGCGAGGCGTTCCCGCGGCTGGACCTGAGCCAGGCGGTGCCCTGGGCCGGGCAGCGGCCGGCCACGCCGACGGGCAAGCCCCTGATCGGCGCCAGCCGGGCGGCCGACAACCTGTGGCTGAACATCGGCCAGGGCGCGCTGGGGTTCACGCTGGCCTGCGGCAGCGCCGCCTTGCTGACCGCGCAGATGTCGGGGCTGGAGCTGCCGATCGACGCGGCGCCGTTCAAGCCTTGACGGCGCGAGGCCGGCCCGGCGCGCGTTTCAATGGAAATTGCGGCTGCGCGCCGCCAGGCCGCCCAGCAGCTCGGATAAGTCCACCAGGCGCTGCGCCACCAGGTGGCTCACGCCCTCGACGCTTTGCCAGGTGCCATAGACGCCCAGCAGCGTGGCGCCCAGCAGTTCGCGGCGCTGGCGCTCGATGAGTTCGGTGCGCACCACCACGTTGACCGGCCCGGTCTCGTCTTCCAGGGTGACGAAGATGACCCCCTTGGCGGTCTGCGGGCGCTGGCGCACCGTGACCAGGCCGCAGGCCCGCGCCAGGCGCCGGTGCGGATAGGACTTGAGCGTTTCCGCGGTCTGGAAGCGCAGCGCCTGCAGGCGCGGACGCAGCAGCGCCAGGGGATGGCGCCGCAAGGTCAGCCGCAGGCTGCGGTAGTCGGCGGAAATCGATTGCCCTTCGGTGGGCGCGGGCAGGGCGGGCGTATCGGTTTCGATGATGTCGGCATCGCGCAGCAGGTCGCGGCTGGCGACGCTGGCGCTGGCCTGCCAGCTGGCCAGCCGTCGATGCCCGGCCAGGCTGCGCAGCGCGTCGGCGGCGGCCAGGGCGTCGAGCTCGTGCCGGCTGAGCGCGGCGCGACGGCCCAGGTCGCGGGTATCGGCGAACGGCCGCTCCTCGCGCGCCCGCTCGATGCGCCGCGCGGCGTCTTCCGACAGCCCTTGCACCTGGTTCAGGCCCAGCCGCACGGCCGGACGCGGCGCCCCGGTTGACGCGCCCGCAGGAGCGGGCGGGGTTTCCAGCGACGCTTCCCAGCCGCTGACGGCGGCATCGGCCGGCAGCACCGTCACGCCGTGGCGGCGCGCGTCCTGCACCAGCTGGGCCGGCGCGTAGAAACCCATGGGCTGGGAATTGAGCAGCGCCGCCAGGAAAGCCTCGGGCTCGTGGCATTTGAGCCAGGCGCTGGCGTAGGCCAGCAGCGCGAAGCTGGCGGCATGGCTTTCGGGAAAGCCGTATTCGCCGAAGCCCTGGATCTGGCGGATGATGGCCTCGGCGAACGCGGCGCTATAGCCGTTCTTCAGCAGCCCCTTGACCAGCTTGTCGTTGAATTTGTCGATGCCGCCCTTGCGTTTCCAGGAGGCCATCGAGCGCCGCAGGGCATCGGCTTCGCCGGCCGAGAAGTCGGCGGCCACCATGGCGATCTGCATGACCTGTTCCTGGAAGATGGGCACGCCCATGGTGCGCGAGAGCACGCCGCGCACCGCTTCGCTGGGATAGGTCTCGGGCTCGTTGCCCTGGCGCCGCCGCAGGTATGGATGCACCATGCCGCCCTGGATGGGGCCGGGCCGCACGATGGCCACCTGCACGACCAGGTCGTAATATTTGCGCGGCCGCAGGCGCGGCAGCATGCTCATCTGCGCGCGCGATTCGATCTGGAACACGCCGATGGTGTCGGCCTCGCAGATCATGTCGTAGGTGGCTTCGTCGCCGGCGGGAATCTCGTGCAGCGCCAGCGGCCGGCCGCGCCGCCGGCCGGCGAAATCCAGCGCCCGGTGCAGCACCGACAGCATGCCCAGCGCCAGGATGTCGACCTTGAGCAGGCCCAGGGCATCTAGGTCGTCCTTGTCCCATTGCACGACGCTGCGCTCGGGCATGGCGGCGTTCTCGATGGGCACCAGCCGCGCCAGGTTGCCGCGCGAGATCACGAAGCCGCCCGGATGCTGCGACAAGTGCCGCGGGAAGCCCATCAGCGTCTCGGCCAGGATGGCCCAGTGGCGCGCCACCGGCGACTGCGGGTCGAGGCCGCAGGAGCCCAGGGTGCGCAGCAGCGCCTGCTTGCCGTCCCACCATTGGTGCGCGCGGGCCACCGCGTCGATGATGCCGGGGTCCACCCCGAGCGCGCGGCCGGTGTCGCGCAGCACGCTGCGCGGACGGTACGAGATGACCACGGCGGTCAGCGCGGCGCGGTCGCGGCCGTATTTTTCATAGATGTACTGGATGACTTCTTCGCGGCGCTGGTGTTCGAAATCGACGTCGATGTCGGGCGGCTCGTTGCGTTCCTTGCTGATGAAACGCTCGAACAGCGTCTGGCTTTGGTGCGGGTGGACAGCGGTGATGCCCAGGCAATAGCACACCACCGAATTGGCCGCCGAGCCGCGCCCCTGGCACAAGATGTCGCGGCGGCGCGCTTCCCGCACGATGTCGTGGACGGTGAGGAAGTAGGGCTCGTATTCCAGTTCGGCGATCAGGGCCAGTTCTTTTTCGATCAGCTGGGCCACCCATGCGGGAACACCGTCGGGGAAGCGGTCGCGCGCGCCGGCCAGCACGGCGCGGCGCAGGTGGCTGGTCGGCGTTTCGCCGGCGGGCACGATCTCGTCGGGATATTCGTATTTCAGTTCGCGCAGCGAGAACGTGCAGCGCTTGGCGATGGCGAGGGTCTGGGCCAGGGTCTCGGGCGGGTACAGCGCGGCCAGGCGCATGCGGGTGCGCAGGTGCTGCTCGGCATTGGGCAGCAGGTCGTAGCCGCATTGCGCGACGCTCCGCTTGCTGCGGATGGCGGCCAGGGTGTCGTGCAGCGGCTTGCGCGAACGCAGGTGCATCTGCACCCGGCCCAGCGCCACCACCGGCAGGCCGGCGGCCTGCGCCGCCTGCTGCACCGCCGCCTTGTGCAGGTCGTCGCGGGCGTGGTGCAGCAGGGTCAGGCCGACCCAGGCGCGGCCCGGGAAGGTGCGCGCCAGCCAGCGCGCCTGGTCGGCCAGCAAGTCCGCATCCACGCCATGCGGCGGGGACAGTATGGCTAGGCATTCGGGCATGCTGCGCAAATGCGCGTGGGCCGCGCCGGGAGCGGCGATATCGTCGGGCGCGAGCCGGTATTCGCCCTTGGGCGCGCGCGAGCGGCCCAGGGTGATGAGCTCGGACAGGTTGCCATAGCCGGTGCGGGTCTGCGCCAGCAGGACGAGCTGCAAGGCCGGCGCGGCCGGATCGGCCCGCAGGGCCAGGGTGCTGCCGATGATCAGCGGCAGGCGGTGCTTCTCGGCTTCCACCAGGGCGCGCACCACGCCGGCCAGCGAGCATTCGTCGGTGATGGCCAGGGCGGCATAGCCCAGCCGCGCGGCCTGCTCGACCAGTTCCCCGGGATGCGAGGCGCCTTGCAGGAACGAGAAGTTGGTCAGGCACTGCAGCTCGGCGTAGCCAGGCAGCAGGGCGGATGTGGGCAGGTCCATGCGGGGCTCCTTTTGCGTGAACAGGCCCTAGGCATAGCGCCCGTGCAGGAACCAGCGGGCGTGTTCGGTATCGCGCTCGCGGTAGATCCAGTAGCGGGCCGCGGCGGCGTCCTCGGCCACGAAGTAGTCGCGCACCGTCAGGGCCGCGTCCCACCAGCCGCTTTCAATGCGTTCCGGGCCGCGCACCAGGCGCAGGGGCTGGCCGGCATAGACCGGCCGGTGCTGCGCCACTTGCAGGGGCACGGGCGGATCCAGCAGCCAGAAAGGGCGGTCCAGCGGCCCGGGCAGCGTGGCCGCGGCGCCGGGGCCGTCTTGCGCGGCCTGCCAGTGGTTGGCGGCTTCGGGCCGGTGGTCGGCCAGCGGCCGGGCATGCCGCACGCGGGCCCGGCCCAGGCGGGCGCTGAGCAGGTCCAGCAGGCGGGCGTGCTCGGCGGGCGTGCCGCCCGGTTCGGGAAACAGGCAGGTGCTGGCGGCCGGCTGCTCGACGGTTTCGCTTACCCGCAGCACCAGCGCGATGACCGGCGCCTCGAGCTGCAGGCGGCCCAGCTTCTCGCGCAGCAGGTTGAGCAGGTGCGCCGGCTGCCAGGCGGGCTGGGCCAGTTGCAGGTGCAGCACCGTGGGCGCGCGCATGCGCCGGCCGCGTTCGTGCTCGAGGACCAGGGCGACGTGCCGCACCGCCCGCCGCAGGGCGGCCAGCCAGCCGCACAATTGTTCGAGCAGGCGTCGCGCCGAACTCAGCACCGCCTCGGCGTGCTCGATGTAGTCGGGCAATTCCAGGCGTTGCCGGAACCGCGCGGGCGGTTGGATCCAGGCATGGCATTCGGGCGCCGCGCCATAGGCGGCGTCGAGGACTTGCGGCAGTTCGGTGCCGCAGCGGCGCTGCAGGCCGGCGCGCGGCAGGCGGCGCAGCGCCCCCAGGGTGCGGCAGCCGATGTCGTGGAGCCAGTCCCGGCGCGGCAGGGCGCAGGGCAGCAGTTCGCACGGCAAGGCATCGAGCCGGCGCGCCAGGGTAGCGAGCCGCAGCGCGCGGCGCGGCGCCCCGCGCCGTGGTTGGCGGGCCAGCAGCCAGGCGCCCTGGGCGGTGGGCGCCATGCCCAGCCGGGCGTGCAGGCCCATGGCGCCCAGCGTGGTGGCAATGCGCCGGTGCAGCGCCCGCGGACCGCCGAAATACGCCAGGCTGGCGCCGACCTGCAGCAGCACCGCGTCGGCGCCGGCCAGGGCGACTTCCGGGGTGTATTGCAGCAGGGCCAGGGCGGCCTCGTGCAGCAACCGCGTTTCAGCGGCCGGATCGCGCGCCAGCAGGGACACTTGCGGCGCAATGGCGGCCGCGCCGGCGCGCCGCATGCCGGGCTGCAGGCCGGCGGCGGCCGCCGCCGGCGTCAGGGCCGCGAGGCGTTCCTGGTCCACCACGGCGAATGCCGCGTCAGGAGGCCATTGCGGGCGTGCGGCGTCCAGCGGCAGGCAGCGCAGGAAGACGGCGATCCAGAGGCGCATGGTGGGAAGGTGCGGCAGCCGGCGCGGCGCCGGGTTCGAAGACGATGGCCAGCGGTTCGGGATGGGCGGGGCCGCGCCGCTTGAGGATGTGCACCGACAGGCCGCCCGGCGCGGGCGCCAGCGCCAGGCGCAGCGGGGCGGGCGAAGCCTGTTGCGCCGCCGTGGCGGGACGGAAGGCGAAGCACAGCGTATCGCTGCCCTGGACGGCCAGGTGCAGGCGGCGCAGGGACTCGGCGCGCGCGCGCGGCAGCCAGCACAGCAGGGCGCCGCAACTGCCGTGCTTGAGGATCTGCTCGGTCGCCCACAGGGCGTCGGCGGGACGCTCGGGCGCGACCCACAGCAATTGGCGCGTGTCCAGCCGCCAGGCCTGCCAGCAGGCCAGGTGCGGCGCATGCGGGGGCTGCACCAGGGCGATGGGGCGGCCGCCCAGCCGTGCCAGGGCGGGCTGCAGCAGGCGGATTTCGCCAATGCCGGGGTGCGGCGCCAGCAATTCGACCAGGGCGCCTGGCGGCCAGCCGCCGCCGGGCAACTGCGCCGACAGCGCGGCGTGGCCAGTGGGCACGCCGCAATGGGCGCCGCGCGCCAGTTGCGTGGCGCGCCACAGGGCGGGGTGGATGCGTTCGGGAGACAACATGGGATAACCTGGTTTACTGTATAAATATACAGTATTTCCAGCGCTGCGCCAGCCAGGCTTGGGGCTGCCCCGGGGCGGCCTCTACAATGAAACTTTGCGGCGCGCGCCAGGCGCGCGTCCCGGAACCTTCATGGCCGATCCTGCCGAGCTCGAATTCCTGCCCGCCCCCGACACTGCCATCCAGCAGTTGTTCATCCTGCTGCATGGCGTGGGCGGCACCCCGCAGCACCTGCTGCCGCTCGCCCGGGCGCTGGGCGCCGCCTTTCCGGCGGCCGCCATTCTCGCGCCGGCGGGCTTCGAGCCCTACGACGGCGGCGCCGCCGGGCGGCAATGGTTCTCGGTGCGCGGCGTAAACGACGACAACCGCGGCGAGCGCGTGGCCCGCGCCCTGCCGGCGCTGGTCGACTATATCCGCGCGGCCCAGGCCCGCCTCGGCCTGCTGCAGTCCGATACCGCCCTGGCGGGCTTTTCGCAGGGCGCCATCATGGCGCTGGAAGCCGTGCAGGCCCACGACGGGCTGGCGGGCCGGGTGCTGGCGTTTTCCGGCCGCTATGCCCAGTTGCCCAAGAGCGCGCCGCAATACACCACCATCCACCTGCTGCATGGCGCCGACGATCCGGTCATGGCGGTGGCGCATGCCCAGGCCGCCCAGGCGCGGCTCGATGCGCTGCATGGCGATTCCACCATCGACGTGGCAAGCAAAGTCGGGCACGAACTGCATCCCGCCCTGGTGCAGCGGGCCATCGAGCGCCTGCAGACCTGCGTGCCGCTGCGCAGCTGGGAAGCCGCGCTGGGGCTGAACCAGAAACCGCCCGAAGGATCGACGCTGCATTGAACGCGGGCGGACCGGGGTGCCCGGATGTCGCCCAGGTGTCAGACACCCCGCGCAAGCGGCGTGGATAAGCGCAAGCGTCGCAAGGGTGTCTGACACCGAAACCCGACGCCGGTTGTCCAGGTGTCAGACACCCCGCGCCGCGCTTGCGCCTATCCGCGCCGGCTGAGTGGGGGTGTCTGACACCAAGGCAAGCGCGCCAGCCGCCTATCTGCGGCTGCCGGCTGCCGCTGTCCCGGGCTGGGCCGGCGCATCCTGCCAGCCCCCGCCCAAGGCCAGGAACAGGGCGATCTGATCGTCGCTGAGGGCGGCCTGCGAGGCGGCCAGCGCGCTTTCGTTGGCGGCCAGCGTGCGCTGGGCGTCCAGCACGGTCAGGTAGTCGGTCTTGCCGGCCCGGAACAGCTGCCCGGCCTGGCGGGCGGCCAGCGCGCTCTGGTCGCGCGCGGCCCGCAGCGCGGCATCGCGGTCGAGCTGGCGCGCATAGGTCACCAGCGCGCTTTCGGTTTCGCGCAAGGCGCCCAGCACCGCCGCGTCGAAACGCGCCAGCGCGGCGCCGGCGCTGGCGCGGGCCTGGGCGATGCGGGCCTGCGCCACGCCGGTATTGGGCAGTGTCCAGGAGATCAGCGGGCCGACGCTCCAACTGAATGTGCCGCGCTCGCCCAGCATGGCGGCGGGGCCGGCCGAGCCGCCCGACAAGCCGAGGGTGATGGTGGGGTACAGCGCGGCCGTGGCCACGCCGATGCGCGCCGTCGCGGCGGCCAGGCTGCGTTCGGCCTGGCGGATATCGGGGCGGCGCCGCAGCAGCGCCGCGCCGTCGCCGACCGGGATCGGCTGGTCCAGGCGCGGCGGGCGTTCGCATTGCAGCAGCGCGGCCGGCATCTCGGCGGGCGCGCGGCCGGTCAGGGCGGCCAGGCGGTACAGCGCGGTGCGCTGGCTGGCCTGGAAGGGCGGCAGCTCGGCCTGCAGCTGTTCGAGCTGGCTGCGCGCGCGCGACACGTCCAGCGCCGTGCCGCGGCCGGCCTGTTGCAGGCGCTGCACGGCATCCAGCGAGTCGCGCTGCACTTGCACGGACCGGCGTGCCGAGGCCAGCTGCATGCCGGCCGCGCAGATATCGGCATAGGCGCGCGCCGTCTCGGCGGCCACGGTGACGCGCGCGGCATCGTACGCGGCTTGCGCCGCCTGTTCGTCGCCGGCCGCGGCCTCGACGGCGCGCCGGATCTGGCCGAACAGGTCGACCTGGTAGGCGACGCTGATGCCGCTCGAATAAGACCAGCGGTCCATCGGACGGCTATCGGGGGCGCCGGCCTGGACGCCGGAGGCATGGCCGAAAGCGGGCGAGGCGTCGACACCCAGCGTGGGCTGTTGCTGGCCGCGCGCTTCCTGGGTGACGGCCTGGGCCCGCTGCAGGTTGGCCGCGGCGATGCGCAGGTCGGTGTTGGCCCGCAGCGCCTGCTGGATCAGGGCATCCAGGGCGGGATCCTGGTAAAGGCGCCACCAGGTGCCGGGCACGCTGTCCTGCCGGAACGCCGTCTCGCGGGCCTGCTGGAAGCCGGCCGATGCCGCCGGACGCCGGGCCGCGGCGCTGGCGGGCAGGTGGTAGTCGGGGCCGACCGCGGCGCAGCCGGCCAGCGCCAGGGCCAGCGCCAGGGCGGAGAGTGGACGGGCGGTCATGATGCGTCGACCTCCACGGTCGCGGTCTGGCCCGCCACCAGCCGCACGCCCTGGGGCACCTGGTCGATCTGTACGCGCACGGGGATGCGCTGCGCCAGCCGCACCCAGTTGAAGGTGGGGTTGACGTTGGGCAGCAGATTGGCGCCGGTGCTGCGGTCGCGGTCGGCGATGCCCAGCGCGATGCTGTCCACGTGGCCGCGGATCTGCCGCGATTCACCCATCAACGTCACCGTGGCCGCGTCGCCCTCGTGAATGTGCACCAGCTTGGTTTCCTCGAAATAGCCTTCCACATAGAACGAGCCGGCGTCCACCAGCGCCATGACCGGATGCGCGGCGGTGGCGTACGCACCCACCCGCAGGTCCAGGTTGGTGACGCGCCCGTCGGTCGGCGCGACCACCCGGCTGCGTTCCAGGTTGAGCTTGGCGGTGGCGCGCTGCACCTGGGCTTCGGCCAGGGCCGCCTCGGTCTGCTGCAGGCGGGCCTGGCTCTGCTCCAGGACTTCGGCCGCCACCAGCTTGCCGAGCGAGCGGTTGCGCCGCGCATCGCGCGCCGCCTGGTCGCGCGCCACTTGTTGCGCGCGCACCGCGGCCTGCGCCTGGTCGTAGGCAAGCTGGAAGCGGGCGCGGTCGATTTCGAACAGGACATCGCCCGCCTTGACGTCCTGGTTGTCGTGCACCGGCACGGCGGTCACCAGGCCCGACACGTCGGGCGCCACCTGCACGACATAGGCCTTGACCCGGCCGTCGCGCGTCCAGGGCTCGACTTCGTAGTGGTTCCACAATTGCCAGCCCGCATAGACGGCCGCGGCGACGGTCAATGCCGTCACGAAGAATTTGCCCACCACGGGGCGGCGCAGCGCGTTGAGGATTTTCATGATGCTGTCTTGAATACGTAAGGAGAAATCAGGTACACGCCGTACAGCAGTACGACGAACAGTGCGGCATCGAACAACGCCGGATGCCACACCAGCCGGTAGAAGCCCGCGCGCGCCAGCACGCGGCGCACAGCCCAGGCCACGCCCAGCGTGATCAGCCCCAGCATCAGCAGCCAGGGAAAATAAATGCCGTAGAAGTCGAATTCGCCGATCATGATGCGTGGGCCGGCGGCAGCACGCCGGGCTGGTAGTCGAGGGCTTCGGGAAACAGCGCGCGACGGATGCCGACCAGCGCGACCACCGCGCGGTCGCGCGCCGCCAGGGCGCCGGGGGTGGCGGTCACGCGCGCCAGGGCACGGTCGATGTCGGCCAGCAAGCCGGACGATTCGCCGCGCGGGCGGCCGGCCGAGCGCTGCTGGAAGAATCCCGCCAGCCCGCGCAGCACCGGCCGGATGGCCGCATCGGCGGCCGGCAGCAGGCGCCGCGCGCGCTGCAGTTCGGCAATGTCGTTGCCGACGCGCAGGTCTTTCAGGGCATCGGCGGCCAATTGGTCATCGGCGCGCTTGGCCAGCGCCAGGCGCGGCTGCAACAGGCCGATGCGGTCGAGCATGCGCGAGTTATAGGCCGAACGCGAGGGCGCGCCCCCGGCGCCGGCCAGCGCGGCCAGCTCTTTCCAATTGGCCGCCTGGATGCGGCGCGCGCTCTGGTCGGCGCTGATGGTGCGGAAAATGGCGGCGATGAGCGCGGCCATGGCCACGCCGATGATCTGCGCCGCCATGGTGTCGACGAACGAGACCAGGTCGGCGGTGCCGGTGTCGTGCAGCGCCAGCGTGCCCAGAAAACCGAACAGCAGCGCCATGGCTTTGCCGGTGTGGGCCGGCCGCGGGATCAGCGCGCCCAGCACCAGCGCCACGGGCAGGATGGACAGCGCTAGCATCTCGAACGAATGAATGGCCGGCATGATGCCCAGCAGGTACAGCGCCGAGAGCGGGATCGAATAAATGGTGTAGGCCAGGAACTGCATGATGCCGGGAACGGGGTTGTCCTGCGCGGCGAAAAAGCAGCTGAAAATGGCCGCCATCATGGCCGCGGTGGCGCCGTTGGTCCAGGCGGTGCCGATCCAGAAGACGCAGCAAACCGAAATGGCCAGGCCGGCCGCCAGGGCCGACAGCAGCGCCAGGCCGTGGTCGCGGTGCAGCGTGGCGCCGGCGCCCAGGCGGGCCTGGCGGCTGCCGCGGCGCGGCGCGCCGGCCAGCCCGGCGTGGATGTCGTGGCGCAACGCCAGGCAGCGGTCGTAGGCGTCGACCAGTTCGCGCAGCCGCGCCACCAGGCTGGCCAGCAGCGCGTCGCGCCAGCTCGCCGCGGGGCCGATTTGCGGCGCCAGGCGCGCCAGCGCGGCGCGCAGCGCGCCGGCTTGGGCGCGTTCGCTTTGCGGCCCGGCGTCGACCCAGGCGGCGATGTCGCGCAGCACCGCGTCCACCGGCTCGGGCAGCGCCTGGCCGTTTTCCTGCAGGGCCCGCAGGCGGTCGTCGACGGCCGACACGAGGGGCGTGAGCGCGGCGATCTGGTCCTGCATGGCGCGCACCGCGCCGGCCGTCCAGCGGATGTTGCCGGTGTCGAACGGCACGTGGGTAGACAGCATGCGCAGCAGCGTGATGTCTTCCGCCAGCACGCGCCGCTCCTTGCCGTTCTGTGCGGCGCCGCGGCGCGCCAGGGTGTCGTGGATCCAGTTGCGCGCATCGCGCACGGTGGCGTCGAGCCGGGCCATCAGCGGCCCGGCGATGCCGCGCGGCAGCACCAGGCTGTGTGCGAGCGTGGCGCAGACGATGCCCAGGCTGATTTCCTCGACCCGCGCCAGCCCGGTGTCGAACACGGTGGAGGGATCGGTGACGCTGGGGAAACCGATCATGGCGGCGGTATAGCCGGCCAGCATGAACAGGTAGGAGCGCGGCGTGCGGTCCAGCACGGCGATATACAGGCACAGGCCGACCCACAGCACCATGGCCAGGATCATCAGCACCGGCGCATTGGACAGGCGCGGCACCAGGTAGACCATGGCCGCGCTGCCGAAGAACGTGCCGCCCAGGCGGAACACCGCCTTGGAGCGCACCGCGCCGGCCCACGGCTGCGACACGACGTAGGCCGTGGTCATGGCCCAGAAGGGCCGCGGCAGGCCGATGCTGTAGGAAAGATAAAGCGCCGTAATGGCGCCCAGGTAGCACTTCGCGGAAAAGAGCAGTTCGTTGGCGTCGGGGAGCTTCATGGCCGGCGGTCCTCCTCGGTGGCCGAGGCCGACTGCCTGCCCAGCGTGGTCTTGAGGGTGTCGAATACGCGCAGACAGGCTTCCAGGTCGGCGTCGCTGACATCCTTGAACAGCCGGCGGCGCAGGGTGGCCAGCACGCCTTCGACGCGTTCGCGCAGGGCCTGGCCGTCGGGTGTCAGGTGCAGGGTGCGGGCGCGGCGGTCGTGCGGATCGGGGCGGCGTTCCATCAGGCCGGCCGCGACCAGGTGGTCGAGCACGCGCACCAGCGACGGGCCTTCGACCCCCAGGGCCTCGGCCAGCGCGCCCTGGCGCACGCCGTCGCCCAGGCGGCCGGCGATGATGACGGGCCAGGCCGTGGCTTGCGACAAGCCGTATTCGGACAGGGCGTTGTCGGCCGCGCCGCGATAGGCGCGCGACAACACCATCAGGCTGGCCGTGGCGGCCATGAGGCGGGAATCGGACGGCGTGTTCATGAGTTTGATTGTATCCTATTTATTAGCATCCTATCAATATCTCGAGCGGCGCCATCAATCGGCGCGCAGGGAGGGGCGCCGCTGTGCCGCTACGGATGGGGCGGACGAGGGCGACGGGCGGGTGGCGGCCCGCGGGACGGGGTCAGTTCCGGTCGCTGGCGATGACGATCAGGGCGCGCGCCGTCTTGCGGCCCTCGGCGCGCAGGCTGTGGGGCAGGTAGCCGGGAAAGCGCACACTGTCGTCGCGTTCGAGCAGCACGGTGTGCTCGCCGAAATACACGCGCACCCGGCCTTCCAGCACGAAAATGAGCTCGTCGCCGGCATGGTTGGCGACGGTGCGTTCGCCGTGGCTGCCCACCTGCACCACCATGACCGACAGGCCGCTGCCGGTGCCGCCCATGGTGATGGCTTCGTAGGCGTGCTCGCCCGGGTCGCGATCGGACGAGGCCAGGCGATGGCGCTCGCCGGCCCGCACGATGTGGATCTCGTCCTTGGGGTCGGTTTCGCCCAGCAGGGCCGACAAGGTCGTGTCCAGGGCCGTCGCCACGGTATGCAGCGTGCCGACCGAGGCGAACTTCTCGCCCCGTTCCAGGCGCGAAAGGAACCCCTTGTCCAGGCCCGTCTGCGCCGACACTTGCGCCAGGGTCAGCTTGCGGCGCCGCCGCGTGGCCCGTATTCGCAGCCCGACCTGCTGGGCATCGGGCGCGGTGGCGGCGGGCGGCGGGCGGTTGGACGGCATGGAGGCGGCGATCGAGCGGGCGAAGGCTGCATGATGCCACTTTTGCGGCGGGCGGGCAGCGCCGCCCGAGGGTTTCCCCGCGTTGAAGGTTGGGGCAATTATTTGTACTTTGGGCAACAAGTTGCCTATAAGGCAACAAGAATAACTTCCCAGCCATTACCACGGATGACCACGATGCAAAGCTATTCCTCCCAGGACAAGGACGTCCTGCGCCGCCGTGTCGATCGCGAGATCGACGAGCGTGCGCCCGCCGCGGCGGCCTGGAGCCCGGCCCAGAAAATGGCCCTGGCGTGCCGCATGCTGGCTGCCCAGGGCCACTGGCATGGCGGCCTGGCCGGGCAGATCACCGCGCGCGGCGAGCAGCCGGGCACCATCTGGACGCTGCCTTTCGGCCTGGGCGCCGACGAGGCGCGCGCCAGCGAGCTGATCCTCATCGACGAGGACATCAATCCGCTGGACGGCAAATCGCTGCCCAATCCGGCCAACCGCTTCCATGCCTGGGTATACCGGCACCGGCCCGAAGTCCAGTGCATCGTGCACACGCATCCGCCGGCCGTTTCGGCGTTGTCCATGGTGGGCGAGCCGCTGGTCGTGGCGCACATGGACGCCACGCCGTTCTTCGACGATTGCGCCTATCTGCCGGAATGGCCCGGGCTGCCGATCGGCGACGACGAGGGCGAGATCATCTCCGGCGCGCTGGGCGACAAGCGCGCCATTCTGCTGGCCAATCACGGCATGCTGACCGCCGGCAAGTCGATCGAGGAGGCGACGGTGATGGCGATCTGGCTGGAACAGGTGGCCGCGCTACAGCTGCGCGCCCGCGCCATCGGGCCGGTCAAGCCGGTGCCGGCCGAACTGGCGCGCGAGTCGCACGACTTCCTGGTCAAGCCGAAGATACTGGAGCTGACCTTTGCCTATTTCGCGCGGCGGGTGCTGCGCGAAGCGCCCGACTGCATCGCCTGAAAGGAGCCCGCCATGCAACGCCGTCGATTCCTCACCCTGGCCGGCGCGGGTGGCGCCGCGCTGGCCGCGCCGGCCGTGGCGCAAGAAGCGCCCGCCGTGAACTGGCGCATGCCCAGCAGCTTTCCGCGCTCGCTCGACACGGTGTGGGGCGCCGCCGAATTCCTGGCCGCCCGGGTGGCGGCGATGACCGACGGCAAGTTCTCGATACGGCCGTTCTCGGCCGGCGAACTGGTGCCGCCGCTGCAAGTGCTGGATGCCGTGCAGAACGGCACTACCGAATGCGGGCATACGGCGGGGTTCTATTACCTGGGCAAGCAGCCCGCGCTGGTGTTCGACACGGGCGTGCCGTTCGGCCTGACGCCGCGCCAGCATACCGCCTGGCTGCTGCACGGCGGCGGCCAGGCGCTGGTCGACGAACTCTACGCGGGCTTCAATGCGCTGGCGATCCCGTGCGGCAACACCGGCGCGCAAATGGGCGGCTGGTTCCGCAAGGAAATCAAGACGCCGGATGACCTGAAAGGCCTGCGCATCCGCACGCCCGGCCTGCTCAGCATGGTCTACGAGAAGCTCGGCGCGATCCCGCAGCAGGTGGCGGGCAGCGATATTTATCCGGCGCTGGAGAAGGGCGCGCTGGACGCGGTGGAGTTCGTGGGGCCCTACGACGACGAGAAGCTGGGCTTCGCCAAGGTGGCGAGCTACTACTACGGGCCGGGCGTGCTCGAACTGGGCGCCAGCCTGTGCCTGGCCATCAACCGCGACAGCTGGGCCAAGCTGCCGCCGCGCTACCAGGAGGTGCTGCGCGCCGCCTGCGCGAGCGCCGCCGCGGACCTGCTGGCCAAGTACGACGCCAACAACATTCCGGCGCTCAAGCGCCTGGTGGGCCAGGGCGTCAAGCTCAAGGGCTGGCCGCCCGCCGTGATGGACGCCATGCAGCGGGCCACCCGCGAGGTGCTCGACGACTACGCCGCGAAAAGCCCGGAATTCGCCAAGGTGCTGGCCTCGTGGCGGGCGTTCCGCGACGGCCAGTTGCTGTGGGCGAGCGTCAACGACGGCGCGGCCGAGAACTACCTGATGGCCACGCGCGAGCGCGGGCTGTAGCGCGGCTCAGCCGTCGCAGTCGGCCCAGCAGTTGGGGGTTTCGTACAGGCGCACGCGCGCCAGGCGCAACTGGGCGCCGTAGTGGCCGTGATAGTGCGGCGCCAGCGTGCGGAAAATGACGGCGGCCAGGTTTTCCGCGGTGGGGATGCAGTCCAGCACCACGGTCTTGTGGCCGGGCAGCGTGTCGAGGAAGGCGCGCACGGCCGCGTCGCCCTGGTAGACCAGGAAGGCGTGGTCCCAGGGGTCGACGATATGGCGCTTGGCGATCGACTTGATCTCCGAGAAGTCCATCAGCATGCCGTTGTCGGATGCGCCCGGCGCTTCGACGACGTCGCCGGCCAGCGTGACTTCGAGCACGTAGCGGTGGCCATGCAGGTTGCGGCATTGGCTGCGATGATCGGGAATGCGATGGCCGGCATCGAATTCCAGCCTGCGGGTGACCGAGATCATCGGGCGCTCCGCGCGGCGTAGGGGTGTTTCATGGAATGCCTATGTATTTGTGGGTCTGCAGGCTCAGGCGCCACTGCGGATGCTGCAGGCAGTATTGCACGGCCCGTTCGGTGTTGGCCAAGCGCGCGGGGCCGTCCATGGGCTGCAGGAAGAAGTGCTGGAAATCGAGGTGGGCGAACGCCTCGGGCCGCGCGTCCAGCTGCGGGTAGACCAGCTTGAGTTCGTTGCCGCGCTCGACCACTACCGGCGCGCTGCCCTTGGGGCTGACGCAGATCCAGTCGATGCCGGGCGGCGGGGGCAGGGTGCCGTTGGTCTCGATGGCCACCGTGAAGCCGCGCGCGTGCACGGCGTCGAGCAGGGCGGCGTCGAGCTGCAGCAGCGGCTCGCCGCCGGTGAAGACCACGTAGCGGTCGGCCTCGCCGGGGCCCCAGGCGGCGGCGATGGCATCGGCCAGCAAGGCCGCGCTGGCGAACTTGCCGCCGCCCGGCCCGTCGGTGCCGACGAAGTCGGTATCGCAGAAAGTACAGGCGGCCGCGGCGCGGTCGGCCTCGCGGCCCGACCACAGGTTGCAGCCGGCGAAGCGGCAGAACACGGCCGCGCGGCCGGCCTGGGCGCCTTCGCCCTGCAGGGTCTTGAAGATTTCTTTGGCGGAGTAGGTCATGCGTATGGCGGCGGCGCGCGGCCGCCCCGGGGCAAACCGCTATTTTACCGGTCCGGCGCCGGTCGCGGCGGCCGGCCGAGTCGCGTAGACTGGCGGCCTATGTACCATGTTCAGGACGACATCTACCTGGACGAACGCGATATCGACTTCGGCATGATCCGCGCCCAGGGCGCGGGCGGGCAGAACGTCAACAAGGTATCCAGCGCCGTCCACCTGCGCTTCGATGTGCGCGCTTCCAGCCTGCCGGCGCACCTGAAAGAGGCGCTGTGCGCGCTGCCGGACCGCCGCATTTCCAAGGACGGCGTCATCGTCATCAAGGCGCAGTCGTTTCGCAGCCAGGAAAAAAATCGCGCCGAGGCGCTCGAGCGGCTGGCCGAGATGGTGCGCGGCGCGGCCCGGCCGGTCAAACCGCGCCGGCCCACGCGGCCCACCCGCGCGTCGCAGCGGCGCCGCGTCCAGCGCAAGGTGCTGCATGGCGAGGTCAAGCGCCTGCGCGGCCGGGTGGCCGACGACTGAATCATGGCCCGTTCCACCCGCGGCCGTCATGCCTACCTGGGGCTGCTCGCCACCCTTTATGCCGCCTTGTGGGTCGCGCTGGCCATCGAGCCGCACGACCGCGCCGACTGGCTGCTCGAGAACGCGCTGGTGCTGCTGTTCGGCGCGGCGCTGCTGGTCACCCGGCGCTGGTTCGCGTTCTCGCGCGTGTCGTACACGCTGATATTCCTGTTCCTGTGCCTGCACGCCGTGGGGGCGCATTACACCTATTCGCTGGTGCCGTACGACGACTGGTGGCGCGCCCTGACGGGGCACGGCCTGAACGAGGCGCTGGGCTGGCGCCGCAATCATTTCGACCGGCTGGTGCATTTTTCGTACGGCCTGCTGCTGGCCTACCCGATCCGCGAGATCTTCCTGCGCGTGGTCGAGGTGCGCGGGTTCTGGGGCTATCTGCTGCCGCTCGACGTGGCGCTGTCGACCTCGGCCCTCTATGAGCTGATCGAGTGGGGCGCGGCCGCCGCCTTCGGGGGCGAGCTGGGCGCGGCCTACTTGGGCACCCAGGGCGATGTCTGGGACGCTCACAAGGACATGGCGCTGGCCGCCTGCGGGGCCTGCATCGCCATGGTCGCTACGGCGCTGGCCAACCGCGGCGCGCGCCGCGACCTGGCGCGCGAATGGGCCGACAGCCTCAAGCCGCCGCGCGACGACGACGGCCGCCGGGCGGCTCAGCCCGCCAGCGCCCGCATCGGGTAAGTGAACAGCGCGAAGTGCAGGGTATTGAGGCCCAGGTGCGCCAGCACGGCGGCGGCCAGGCCGCCATGGCGGTACGCCGCGCCATAGGCCAGTCCCGCCACGGTGGCCAGCGCCATCCATGCAGGGCCGCCGCCCGCGTGTGCCAGGCCGAACAGCAGGGCGCCCGCGACCAGCGCCAGCAGGGCGCCGCCGCGCCGATGACGCCAGCGCATGGCCAATTGCTGTTGCACGTAGCCGCGGAACAGGGCTTCCTCGGCCAGGCTCACCAGCAACGCATTGTTGGCCAGCCACAGCCAGCCTTGCGGCGGCCACTTGGGCGCCCAGCCCACCAGCCCCGATGCCAGCGCGATGCCCAGGCACGCCGCGGCGGCCGCGGCGCACGCGGCCAACGCCGCGCGCAGCGTGGCGCCGGCCGTCGCGCCCCACATGGGCGGTGCAAGCGCCAGCACGACCCAGAATGCCGCCAGCGGCTTGTCCAGGTTCAGGTACATGGTGAACGGCAGCGCATCGGCCGCGTAGCGCGCGCCGACAATGGCCGGCACGTTGTGGAACCCGGGCAGCAGGTGCAGGCTCAGGCCGGCCGCCAGGGCGAGGAACAGCGCATGCCCGGCCGCCGCGCGCCAGCGCGGGGCGGGGCCGCGCACGCACCAGGCCGCCGCCAGCAGCAGCGCGGGCCACAGCAGCGCGGCCGGCTCGACCGCGCCGTCGGCCAGCGCCCAGGCGTAGCCGGCCGCCAGCGGCGCAAGCGCCCAGGCGCGCGTGGCGGCAGGCCACAGCAGCAGGGCGGCGACGCATAGCGCGAGCCAGGGCAACGAGTCGGGCAAGGGCGGCATGACGGGGGCGGCAGGTGGCGGGACCGCAAGCGTACCGCCAAATGCCCCGCATCGCGACGGGCTGGTTTACAGTTTGCAGCAAGTTCCCGGCGATGCGAGACGAACATGACGACCCTGACCTGCCTGATGCTGGCGGCCGCGCTGCTGCCGTCCCTGACTGCGCTGGCCGCCAAGGCGGGCGGCCGCGGCTTCGACAACGACGCGCCGCGCGCCTGGCTGGCCCGCCAGGAAGGCTGGCGCGCGCGCACCAACGCCGCGCAGGCCAATGCCTTCGAGGCGCTGCCGTTCTTTTTCGCGGCGGTGCTGCTGGCGCTGCACAACGGCGCCGCCGCGGATTACCTGGCGTGGCTGGCCGGCGCCTGGCTGGCGCTGCGCCTTGCCTACGCGGGCCTGTACGCGGCCGGGCGGGGCACCCTGCGTTCCATCGTCTGGGCCCTGGCGCTGGCGGTGAACATCGCCATCCTGTTCGCCGCCGCCTGATCCGCCCGCGGCGGCCGGCCCGTCAGGCGCTCCAGGTGAAGCTCTGGCGCACCGTGCCGTGACCGGACACCGAGACTTGGCGGGTCTGTTCCTTGTCGTTGAAACGGGCCGATACCTTGTAGCGGCCGGCCGGCAGTTTCACCAGCAGGTAGGGGCCGTCGGTGGCGGTGTCGAGCACGGTGTTGCCCTGCGCGTCGGTGATGGTGACCTGCACGCTGGCCAGATAGGCGCCGCCCTCGCGCGAGGCGAAGGTCAGGGCCAGGGGGTAGCGGTTGCTGGCGGCCTTGATGGCTTCGGACTCGTCGATGCCGACGCCGCCGGTGATGTATTGCACGCTGCCTTGCTGCTGCACCGCGGGCAGCGCGGAAGAGGTCTGCGCGGCGGTGACGCCGGCCGCCAGGGCCAGGCTGCCGGCGGCCAGCGCGGCGGCCATGCGCGAACGTTCGTGGCGTTTGTTCATGGGCGTTCTCCAGGAAAGCCCGGCGCTTGGCCGCGGCCGGGCCTGGCGGGTCCCGTGGTGCGGGACATTGCCTTTAGATTAGTCCGCGCCGGCGAAGTTCGCCACCGCAGGGATCAGGCGCGCCAGGTGAAGGCCAGGTCGCTGTCGCCGGCGGGCATGCCGTCGGGGCCGAAGCGGCGTTCGTGCAGTTCGCCGCGGCCGTCCGCGTGCAGGGCCAGCACCGTCGAGCCGCGCGTGCCGTAGTCGGGGCTGACGATGAACGGGCTGCTCAGCAGGCGCTCGCGCGCCAGGCCGATGCCGGTGTCGGGCAGGCTGGCGTCCTCGGCCGGGGTGCGGTCGGCCAGGGCCGCGTAGAGCGCGGGCAGGTCGGGCTGCGTTGCGCGGCCCAGCACGGCCGCGAATGCCGCCTTGGTGCGCGCGAGCTTGGGCCAGGGGGTATCCAGCAGGTGGTTGGACACGGCATAGATGCCGGCCGTGAGCGCGCGCGGCGTGCCGTCGCGGTTGCTGCAATACCAGGCGCCGTCCGCATCGCCGGCGATCAGGTTGAAGCCGTTGTAGCGGGCGCCGTCGGCGTGCACGGCGGCGATGTATTCCGCGGGCGGCGCGTCGCCGCGCAGGTAGTCTTCGACCAGCGCGCCGCGCGAGCGGGCGTCGGGCAGGATGTGCAGCGGGTCGCGGAAATTGGTCACCACCGCGTAGCGGCCGCGTTCGTCGACGCCCATCCAGGTGCCGCCGGCGCGCAAGTCGCGCCCGGCATAGATGGCGGGCCGGCCGGGCCAGCGCGCCGCCGGCTGGGTGGGGCGGGCGTGGAATTCATCGCGATTGGCGGCGATCAGCACCGGCACGCCGGGGACGCTGTGCAGGGCGAGCACGACAAGGCACATGGTATGTCCTCAGGGATGCACGAACGGCGCCTGGGCCGGCTGCGCCAGGCGGAAATAATCGTCGGTGCGCATCACGATGGAGGCGTCGAGCCGGCCCGCGTTGAAGACGATCTCGTCGTGCCGCTCGCGCAGGCTCGGGTCTGCCAGCAAGGACAGGTCCTGGTTGAATGAAAACGGCGGGATCGCGCCGATCTCGCAGCCGGTCAGCTCGCGCGCCAGTTCATGGGATGCCAGCGAGGCCTTCTTGCCGCCGGCGGCCGCGGCGATGGCCGCCAGGTCGGCCTGCTTGTCGGCCGGGAATACCGCCAGCACGTGCTTGCGCAGGTTGGAGGTGAGCTTGACGCGGCACACCAGGGCCTTGGCGCCCTGGCTGACCGCCGTGCCGCGGATGGCGGCCACTTCTTCGGATTTGCCGGCCGGCCGGTGCTGCAGCAGGCGGTAGGGAATCTGGTGTTCAGTCAGCAGGGCTTGCAGTCGCAGGAAGACATCCATGGCATGCGGAAGACGGTGAAGGCGAACGGGAGGATGATACGCCCTCCGGCGCCTCGTTCCACCAGCCGCCGCCCAGCGCCTGCAGCAGCGCGGCGGTGTCGGCATAGCGGTCGGCCTGGGCCTGGATCCGTTCGGCACGGGTGCGCAATTGCTCGCGCTGCGCGTCTAGCAGGGCGAACTGGCTGATGCCGCCCGCCTGGTATTGGCGGGCCGCGATGGCATAGGCTGCCTGCGCCTGCCGTTCCGCCTCGGCGCGCCCCTGCAAGGCGGCGGCGTCGGCCTGGACGGCGCGCAGCGCGTCCGCCACCTGCTGGAAGCCCTGCAGGACGGTCTGGCGATAGGCCGCGGCCGCGGCATCGTATGCGGCCTCGGCGGCGCGCTGGCGGGCCCGCAGCTCGCCGCCGCGGAACAGCGGCTGCGTCAGTCCCAGCGCCAGGCTCCAGACGTTGACTCCGTCGGCCACGTCGCCGGCCCGGGTGCGCTGCGAACCGAAACTGCCGGTCAGCGTGAAACGCGGGTAGCGATTGGCGGTGGCCACGCCGACATCGGCGGCGGCGCGGTGCCATAGCGCCTCGGCGGCCAGGATGTCGGGACGCTGGCGCGTCAGTTGCGATGGCACGCCCAGGGGCACGTCCAGCGGCAGTTGCAATGCTGCCCAGGCGGGCAGCGCCAGGTCTGCCTGGGCAGGCAGGCGGCCCAGGTAGACCGCCAGTTGATGGCGCGCCCGGTCGCGTTGCCGCCGCAGGTCGGGCAGCGTGGCGCGGGTCTGGGCCAGCAACGATTCCTGGTTGTGCAGGTCGAGGGTGGCGATGCCGCCGGCGCGCTGGCGCTGGCGCATGATGTCGAGCTGGCGCGCCTGGGCTTCCAGCAGGGCCTCGGCGGCTTCCAGCCGGGCTTGCAGGGCGGCCTGGCGGATGGCGGCCGTGACCACATTGCCCGCCAGCGTCATGCGCGCGGCCTGCAATTCCCGGGCCTGCAGGTCGACTTGCGCGCGCAGGCCCTCCAGCGCGCGCCGCTCGGCGCCGAACACATCCAGGGTGTAGGACACGTCGATCGAGGCGTTGTAGAGCGTGAAGGGCGCCGGCTGCTCGGCTACCGGCACGCCGTAGGCAGAGGGATCGACCTTCTGGCGGCCCGCCGACAGGTTGGCATCCACCGAGGGCAGGGTGCGGCCGCCGGTTTCGGCCGCCAGTATTTGCTGCGCCTCGCGCAGGCGGGCGCGGGCCTGGTCGATGGTGGGGCTGTGGGCCAGCGCCTCGCGCACCAGCCGGTCGAGCTCGGGCGAACGAAAGAGCCGCCACCACTGGGCGGGAATGTCCATGCCGGCATGCAGCCGTTGCGGCGGCGCGCCGGCATCGCCGGCGGTCTCTGCCGGCGCGGGCGCTGCGCCGTAGTGGCCGGCGTCCGGGGCGGGCGGGCGTGCGAAATCGGGTCCCACGGCGCAGCCGCCCAGCATCAGCAGCAAGGCCAGCGCGGGGGAGGCGGCGCGCGCACGGTACCCGCGCGATGATGAGTGTCGGTTCGGCATGTCAGTCCAGCGTGCGGCGATAGAACTTCACGGCCAGCGCCATGATCAGTACGGTGAACACCAGCAGCGGCCAGACATGCGGCCACAGGTCGGTCCAGCCATTGCCCTTGAGCAGGATTCCGCGGATCAGGCGATTGAAGTACGTCAGCGGCAGCAGGTTGCCCAGGTGCTGGGCCCACAGGGGCATGCCCTGGAACGGAAACATGAACCCCGACAGCAGGATGTTGGGCAGGAAATAGAACATGGTCAGCTGCATGGCCTGCAGCTGGTTCTGCGCCAGCGACGACAGCGTGATGCCGACCGTCAGGTTGGCCGCCACGAACAGCAGCGCCGCCAGGTACACCGCCAGCAGGCTGCCCATGAACGGCACGTTGAATACATAGCGCGCCGCCAGCAGGATGATGGTGGCCTGCAGCAGGCCGATGGCGATGTAGGGCACGATCTTGCCCGTCATGACCTCCAGCGGCCGCACCGGGGTGGACAGCAGGTTTTCCATGGTGCCGCGCTCGCGTTCGCGCGTCATGGCCAGGCCGGTCATCATGACCAGGGTCATGCTGAGGATCACGCCCATCAGGCCGGGCACGGTGTTGTACTGGGCGATCTGCTCTTCGTTGTACAGGCGGTGCACACGCACCTCGAAGGGCGGCTGCCCGCCCGCCAGGTGCGCCAGCGGTCCGGTCAGGTCCTTGCGCGCCACGGTCTGGCCGAGCTGGGCGGCGGCGCTGACCGCCATGCCGGTGGCCATGGGGTCGGTGGCGTCGGCCTCGATCAGCAGCGCCGGGCGTTCGCCGCGCAGCAGGCTGCGCGTGAAGTCGGGCGGGATGGTCAGCACGAACAGCACGCGGCCCTGGGCCAGCGCGGCGCGGCCGGCTTCCTCGTCGGGCAGTTCCTCGACGATATTGAAGTAATCCGACGCCTTCATGGCCGAGACAAAGGTGCGCGTGAACTCGCTGTGGTCGGACACGATCACGGCGGTGGGCATCTGTTTCGGATCGGTATTGATGGCATAGCCGAACAGCGCCAGCTCCATGATGGGGATGCCGACGATCATGCCGAAGGTGATGCGGTCGCGCCGCAGCTGCAGGAACTCCTTGAGCACCATGCTCCACCAGCGCATCCAGGAAAAACGCCGCTCGCGCGTCGTCATGGCCGGCTCCCGTAGTTGTCGGTGGAGCGGTTCATCAGGTAGATGAATACGTCTTCCAGGCTGGTGTCGACCGGTTCGAGCCGCAGGCCGGAGCCTTGCACCGCTTCGCGCAGCGTGCGTTCGAGCTGCGCGTGGTCCGTGCCGCTGACATGCAGCGCCGAGCCGAAGGCGACGGTCTGGTCGACCCCGGGGCTGCCGCGCAGGCGCTGCCCCAGCGAGACCAGGTCATTGCCATGGATCGCCCAGGTGGCCAGCCCCTGCTCGGCGGTGACGCTTTCGGCGGTGCCTTGCGTCAGCAGGCGGCCGTAGGCCAGGTAGGCCAGCTTGTGGCAGCGTTCGGCCTCGTCCATGTAGTGGGTGCTGACCAGCACCGAGATGCCGCGCGCGGCCAGGGCGTGCAGTTCTTCCCAGAAATCGCGCCGCGCGGTCGGGTCGACGCCGGCGGTGGGCTCGTCCAGCAGCAGCAGTTGCGGCTCGTGCAGCAGGCAGGCGGCCAGCGCCAGCCGCTGCTTCCAGCCGCCCGACAGGGCGCCGGTGAGCTGGTCGGCGCGGCTCTGCAGCCCCAATCCCTCGAGCGCCTGTTCCACCACCTGGCGGCGGTCGGGCATTTCGTACATGCGCGCCACGAAATCGAGATTCTCGCGGATGGTGAGGTCTTCCCAGTACGAGAACTTCTGCGTCATGTAGCCCACGTGGCGCTTGATGTCGGCGCTCTGGGTGCGGATGTCGTAGCCCAGGCAAGTGCCGCTGCCGGAGTCGGGCGTGAGCAGGCCGCACATGAGCCGGATGCAGGTCGTCTTGCCGCTGCCGTTGGGGCCCAGGAAACCGTAGATTTCGCCGCGCCGCACTTGCAGCGACACGTCGTTGACCACGTGCTTGTCGCCGAAGTGCTTGTTCAGGCCATGCACGTCGATGACCAGCTCGGCGCTGTCGGGCCGGCTCATGGCAGCACGACCTCGACGGGCTGGCCCGGGTGCAGCCGCGCCGCGTCCTGCGGCGCCGGGTGCGCCTCGATCATGTAGACCAGCTTGCCGCGGCTGTCGCGGCTGTAGATGACCGGAGGCGTGTATTCGGCCTGTTCGGACACATAGGTGATGGCGGCGGGCACCGCCTCGCCGCAGGCATCGCAGCGCACGCTGACCCGGTCGCCGGGATGCAGCGCGCCCAGCGCCGTCTCGGGCACGAAAAAGCGCAGCTTGATGTTGCCGGGCGGCAGCAGGCGGACTACCGGGCTGCCGGCGGGCACCCATTCGCCCGCCCGGTACATGGTATCGAAGACGCGGCCCGCGGTGGCCGCGGCCACCTGCTTTTGCGCCAGCGCCCAATCGGCCTGCGCCAGCGCGGCGCGCGCCGCTTCGACCTGCGCTTGCTGGGCCTGGCGCTGCTGGTCGCGGCCGGGCAGCTCGGCGACGTCGAGCCGGGCGCGCAGTTCGCGCACGCGCGCGGCGCTCGCACGGGCCTGGGCGCGGCTGTCGTCCAACTGCGCCCGGGCGATGCCGCCGGCCTGGAACTGCACGCGGTCGCGCGCCAGCTGTGCGGCGGCGCGCTGGGCTTCGGCCTCGGCTTGCACCAGCTGGGCGCGCACGACTTCGATTTCGGGCGGCCGCTGGCCGGTGTCCAGGTCGCGCAACTGGGCCTGCGCCGCGGCCAGGCGGGCCCGGGCCTCGCGCTGGGCTTCGGCCTCGGGATCGGCTTCGAGTTCGAATAGCGGCGCGCCCGCCTGCACCTGCTGCCCGCGGGCAACGTGCAGCGTCTGCAGGCGGCCCGCCTGCGAGGCCGCCATATAAACGAATTCGCCCTCGACATAGCCCTGGTAGAACGGCTGCTCGTTCTTGCCGCAGGCGGCCAGCAGCAGCAGGGGCAGGCACCAGGCGGCCAAGGCGCGGCGCCGCGCGGGGAAACCGGGAAGCGGAAGGCGGACGGGCATGGCGTCAGGATCCTGGCCGGGACGGGGAGCGGCGCGCAGGGCGCCGCCGGGTGGAAGAGGAGGGCGGCAGCAGGCCGCCCGACAGAATGGCGATGGCGTGCGTCGCGATGGTGTCGGGCTGGAGTCCGGCGGCGGCGCCGTCATCGGCCCAGATGCGCTGCCACAGGTCGGCAGTGGCCAGCGGCACCAGGGTCATGCCCAGCACCGACAGGAATACCAGGCGCGGCTCGACATGCGGATTCACCGCGCCGGCGTGCTGGGCCTGCGCAATCTGGGCCGCAAAGGCATGCAGGTGGTCGAACGGCAACTGGCGGAACACCCGCTCGCGCAACTGCCCCCCCGCGTTGACCACTTCGCGCATCCAGAGGGGCGCCAGCCACGGGCGCTCGGAGGCGCACTGGACGATGCGCTGCACGACCCGCGCCACCATGGCGTGGGGGTCGGCCGGCGCGGCGTCGCCGGCGGCCGCTTGGGCGACGGCGGGGGCCCACACATAGGCGATGACCGGCGCCAGGCGCTCGGCAACCACCACGTCGATGAGCTGTTCGCGGTTCTTGAAGTAGTAGTGCACCATCGCGGAGGTGACGCCGGCGCCCGCGGCAATGTGGGCGATGGTGGTGGCGGCCACGCCTTGCGAGGCGAACAATGCCGTGGCGACGTCCAGCATGGCGTCGCGGCCGTCGGCGCTGGCGGGGCGGGCCGGACGGCCGAGCTTGCGGGAAGTGGAGATGGCGGCGTTCATGTGCGCATTCTAATTAATGATTTAATTAATTAAAAGCGCCTGTTGCAATTTCGCCGCCGTAGCGTCGCAGTTTCGCGGCTCAGGCCAGCCGGTAATGCGCCGCGTTGTGTTCGAAGCTCGCCAGGGTGGCGCGTTGCCAGTCTGCGTCCAGGTCCAGTTCTTCGGCCAGGATGCGGGCCACCTCGGGCGCGGCGCGGATGGCCGCCTCGCTGTCGAGGAACAGTGCGCGATTGCGCCGCGCCAGTACGTCCTCGGCGCTGCGGGCCAGTTCATGGCGCGCGGCGAAGCGCACGTGGGCTTCCGTGAGCCCGCTGGCCGGCACCAGCACGCGTTCGTGGCCGGGCAGGGCGCGCAATGCCGGCAGGTCGGTGCCGTAGTAGCTGTCGGGCGTGCCTTGCGGGGCGGCGGCCGGCGCGCCCGGCGCCGGCGCGCCGTGCAGGGGCAGGTCGGCGGTGCGGCAGTGCGCCTGCGGCAGCAATTGGCGCTGGATGGCGGTATCGATCACGTCTTGCGCCATGCGGCGATAGGTGGTCCATTTGCCGCCGGTCACGGTGACCAGTCCGCCGCGCGACACCACGATGGTGTGCTCGCGCGACAGGGTCTTGGTGGCAGCCTCGCCGGTCGCCTTGACCAGCGGCCGCAGGCCGGCCCATACGCTGGTGACGTCGGCGCGCGTGGGCTTGCGGCTCAGGTAGCGGGTGGCGGTGGACAGGATGAAATCGACCTCGGCCGGCAGGGCCGGCGGGTCCAGCGGCAGGTCGTCGCGCGGCGTATCGGTGGTGCCGACGATGGTGCGGCCGTTCCAGGGCACCACGAACAGCACGCGGCCGTCGTCGGTCTTGGGGATGAGTATGGCCTTGTCGCCCGGCAGGAAGTCGCGCGGCAGCGTCAGGTGCACGCCCTGGCTGGGCGCGACCATGGTCTGCGCCTGCGCGTCATCCATGCGGCGCACGCTGTCGACCCAGACGCCGGTGGCATTGACCACGCAACGCGCCCGCACGGCGTACTGGCCGCCGCCCAGCGCGTCCTGCACCAGCACGCCGCCAACGGCGCCGCGCTCGTCGCGGGTCAGGCCGGTGGCGCGCACGTAGTTGACGGCCGTGCCGCCCAGGTCGAACAGCGTGCGCATCAAGGCTACCGCCAGGCGCGCGTCGTCGAATTGCCCGTCGTAATACAGCACGCCGCCGCGCAGGGTCCGTCCGCCCACCGAGGGCGCCACGGTGGCGGCCTGCGCCAGGGTTTCGGCGCGCGACAGCCAGCGGCTGGGGGTCAGGTTGAGCCGGCCGGCCAGCATGTCGTACATCTTCAGCCCGACGCCGTAGAACGGCTGGTCGAGCAGGCCGTACGCCGGCACCACGAAGCCCAGCGGCCACACCAGGTGCGGCGCGTTGCGGTTGAGCAGGCCGCGCTCATGCAAGGCTTCGCGCACCAGGCTGATATTGCCCTGGGCCAGGTAGCGCACGCCGCCGTGCACCAGCTTGGTGGCCTTGCTGGAGGTTCCCTTGGCGAAGTCGTCGGCCTCGATCAGCAGCGTCCGGTAGCCGCGCGCCGCGGCGTCGACGGCCGTGCCCAGGCCGGTGGCGCCGCCGCCGATGACGACCACGTCCCACAGGGCGGGGTCTTGCAGGGCCTCGAGCAGCGCGGCGCGGCTGGGCGGGAGAACGGAAGCGGGGACAGGGGTCATGGCGGCGTGATGTCGGACCGGCAAAGGAAACGGGACAGGCTCAGCCCTCGGCGGATTCGGCGCCGGCCTCGGCCGCCGCGATCTCGCAGCGCACGCCGGACTCTTGCAGGACTTGCGCCAGGGGTTCTTGCGGATACGCGTCGGTGAAGAAGCGGTCGATCTGCGAGATGTGCGCCAGTTCGACCATGGCCTGGCGCTGGAATTTGCTGCTGTCGGCGGCCAGCCACACTTCGCGCGACTGTTCGATGATGCTGCGCGCCACGCGCACCTCGCGGAAGTCGTAGTCGCGCAGCGTGCCGTCGGCCTCGATGCCCGAGATGCCGATCAGGCCGATGTCGACCTTGAATTGGCGGATGAAGTCCACGGTGGCCTCGCCGACGATGCCGCGGTCGCGCGGCCGCACCACGCCGCCGGCCACGATGACTTCGCAATCGGGGTTGTCCGACAGGATGTCGGCCACATGCAGGTTGTTGGTGATGACCCGCAGGCCGCGGTGGCGCAGCAGCGCCCGCGCGATGGCCTCGGTGGTGGTGCCGATGTTGAGGATCAGCGAGCAGCCGTCCGGCACGGCGCGCGCCACGGCCTGGGCGATGCGCTGCTTGGCCTCGGCGTGCAGCCCCTGGCGCTTGCGGTAGGCGATGTTCTCGATGGTGGAGGCTTCGATGCGCACCCCGCCGTGAAAGCGCGACAGCAGCCCGGCCTCGGCCAGCAGGTTGACGTCGCGCCGCACCGTCTGCAGGGTGACGTCGAAATGCCGGGCCAGGGCCTCGATGGTGGCCGAACCCTGGGAACGGACCATTTCCACGAGCGCGCTTTGTCGAGGGTTCAATGTCATATTCGCATCATAAAACAACAAAAGCGAAAAATAATGACGCGCTGCAAGATTGTTTTTCTTTCGCTTGTTGGGTAAAACGCAAAAAAGCAAAAAAACAACGAAAGCGAGTGCATCCGCCCACCCGGAGGAGAACGATGCAGTTGACGCTGGACAGAATCGCCCTGCAGGTCGGGTCGCAGTCTTATCTGTACCCGCTCAGCCTGGCTCCCGTGGCCGGCGCCATGACGGTGCTGCTGGGCGCCACCCTGGCGGGCAAGACCTCGCTGCTGCGCATCATGGCCGGCCTGGACCGTCCCACCGAGGGCAGCGTGCGGGTCGACGGGACGGACGTGACCGGCGTGCCGGTGCGGCGCCGCAATGTGGCGATGGTCTACCAGCAGTTCATCAACTATCCCTCGATGTCGGTGTACGACAACATCGCTTCGCCGCTGAAGCTGGGCGGCGCCGGCGACATCGACGCGCGCGTGCGGGCGATGGCGGGGCGCCTGCACATCGGCCACCTGCTGGACCGCTATCCGGCCGAGTTGTCCGGCGGCCAGCAGCAGCGCGTGGCGCTGGCGCGCGCGCTGGCCAAGAACGCGCCGCTGGTGCTGCTCGACGAGCCGCTGGTGAACCTGGACTACAAGCTGCGCGAGGAACTGCGCGACGAGCTGGCCGGCCTGTTCGCCGACGGCCGCTCCACGGTGGTCTACGCCACCACCGAACCCGCCGAGGCGCTGCTGCTGGGCGGCTATACCGCCGTCATGGACGCGGGCGAGCTGCTGCAATACGGTCCGGCGGCCGAAGTGTTCCATCGGCCCGCCTCGCTGCGGGTGGCGCGGGCCTTCAGCGATCCGCCCATGAACCTGTTCGCGGCCAGGCGCCAGGCCGGCGGCATCGTGCTGGAGGGCGGGGTGGCGGCGGCCCGCGCCCTGCCGGATGGCGACGGCGAGGCGCGCATCACGGCGGGCCTGCGGGCCGGGGCTTTCGGCATCGCGCCGGGCGCCGGACGGGTGGCGCTGCCCGGCGCCGTCAAACTGGCCGAGATCTCGGGGTCCGACACCTTCGTGCACGCGGAGACCGCGGCGGGGCCGGTGGTGGCCCAGTTGCCGGGCGTGCACCGCTACGCGCTGGAAGACCGCCTGACGCTGTATTTCGACCCGGCCAGCCTGTACGCCTTCGACGCCGCGGGGGCCCTGCTGGCCGCCGGGCGCACGGCGGAGGTGGCCTGATGGCGGCGATCGAGCTCGACCTGGCCCATTCCTACCTCAGCCGGCCCGCATCGGAGGACGATTACGCGCTGCTGCCGTTGCGTTTCACCTTTCGCGATGGCGGCGCCTATGCGCTACTGGGGCCGTCGGGCTGCGGCAAGACGACCCTGCTGAACTGCATATCCGGCCTGTTGCGCCCTTCGCAAGGACGCATCCTGTTCGACGGCCGCGACGTCACCGGCCTGACGCCGCAGCAGCGCAACATTGCCCAGGTGTTCCAGTTCCCGGTGGTGTACGACACCATGACGGTGGCCCAGAACCTGGCATTTCCGCTGCGCAACCGCGGCGTCCCGGCGGCCCAGGCGCGCGAGCGGGTGGGGCGCATCGCGGAAATGCTGGACATGTCGGCCCTGCTGGACCGGCGCGCCAGCGGACTGTCGGCCGATGCCAAGCAGAAAATCTCGCTGGGCCGCGGCCTGGTGCGCGACGATGTGTCCGCCGTGCTGTTCGACGAGCCGCTGACGGTGATCGATCCGCACCTGAAGTGGCAGTTGCGGCGCAAACTGAAAGAGATCCACCACGAGCTCAAGCTGACTCTCATCTACGTCACGCACGACCAGACCGAGGCGCTGACCTTCGCCGAGCAGGTCATGGTCATGTCGCGCGGCAAGGCGGTGCAGGTCGGCACGCCGGAAGACCTGTTCGAGCGGCCCGCGCATACCTTCGTGGGCCATTTCATCGGCTCGCCGGGCATGAATTTCCTGCCGGCGCAATGGCGCGACGGCGCGCTGGCGGTGGGTACGCTGCGGCTGTCCGGCCTGCCGGCCGCCATGGCCGACACGCTGGCCGCCGCCGGCCCGGTGCGCCTGGGCGTGCGGCCCGAGTACTTGCAGCCGTGCGCCGCCGGCGCGCCGGGCGCCGTGCCGGTGCGCGTAGCGCGCATCCAGGACCTAGGCACCTATCTGTTGCTGACCGGCGACTTCGAAGGCGCGCCGCTGCGCGCCCGCGCGGCGGCCGGCAGCACGGCCGCGGTCGGCGACGTCGTATGGCTGCCGCTGCTGAACGCGCACACCTGCTTCTACCGCGACGAGGAACGCATCTCATGAAGCCCCTCAACCAACGCGCCTGGCTGCTGGTGCTGCCCGTGGTCATCTGCGTGGCCTTTTCGGCGATCCTGCCGCTGATGACCATCGTCAACTACTCCGTGCAGGACATCATCTCGCCCGAGCGCCGCGTGTTCGTCGGCACCGAGTGGTACGCGATGGTGCTGCAGGACGAGGAGCTGCACGGCGCGCTGTTGCGGCAGATCGGCTTCTCGCTGGCGGTGCTGGCCATCGAGATCCCGCTCGGCATCCTGCTGGCCCTGTGCATGCCCGCCACGGGCTGGCGCGCCTCGGCCACGCTGGTGGTGGTGGCGCTGTCGCTGCTGATCCCGTGGAACGTCGTGGGCACCATCTGGCAGGTGTTCGGGCGCACCGATATCGGCCTGATGGGCGCGGCGCTGACCTGGCTGGGCGTGGACTACCACTACACCGGCGACGCGCTGGACGCCTGGCTGACGGTACTGGTCATGGACGTCTGGCACTGGACGCCGCTGGTGGCGCTGTTGTGCTATGCGGGGCTGCGGGCCATCCCCGAAGCCTATTACCAGGCCGCCCGCATCGACGGCGCCTCGCGCTACGCGGTGTTCCGCTACATCCAGCTGCCCAAGCTGCGCGGCGTGCTGATGATCGCCGTATTGCTGCGTTTCATGGACAGCTTCATGATCTACACCGAGCCGTTCGTGCTGACCGGCGGCGGTCCGGGCAACGCCACCACCTTCCTGTCGCAATACCTGACGCAGAAGGCGGTGGGCCAGTTCGACCTGGGGCCCGCCGCCGCGTTCTCGATCGTGTACTTCCTGATCATCCTGCTGCTGTGCTTCATCCTGTACAACTGGATGCAGCGCGCCGGCGCGGCCACCGAGGAGGTCTCCCATGGATAAGCGAGGTTCGGCCTGGCGCGCCGCCTTCCTGCTGCTGTACCTGGTGTTCGCCATCCTGCCGCTGTACTGGATGCTGAACATGTCGTTCAAGACCAATACCGAGATCGTCGGCACGCTGAGCCTCTGGCCGCGCGAATTCACCCTCGACCATTACCGCACCATTTTCACCGACCCGGCCTGGTATTCCGGCTACATCAATTCGCTTATCTATGTCGTCATCAATACGCTGATTTCGCTGGCCGTGGCCCTGCCGGCCGCCTACGCGTTCTCGCGCTACCGGTTCATCGGCGACAAGCACGTGTTCTTCTGGCTGCTGACCAACCGCATGACGCCGCCGGCGGTGTTCCTGCTGCCGTTCTTCCAGCTCTACAGTTCGCTGGGGCTGATGGACACGCACCTGGCGGTGGCGCTGGCGCACCTGGTGTTCAACGTGCCGCTGGCGGTCTGGATCCTGGAAGGGTTCATGTCGGGCGTGCCGCGCGAGATCGACGAGACCGCCTACGTGGACGGCTATTCCTTCCCGCGCTTCTTCCTGACCATCTTCCTGCCGCTGATCAAGTCGGGCGTCGGCGTGGCGGCGTTCTTCTGCTTCATGTTCAGCTGGGTCGAGCTGTTGCTGGCGCGCACGCTCACCTCGGTCAACGCCAAGCCCATCGTGGCCACCATGACGCGCACCGTGTCGGCCTCCGGCATGGACTGGGGGGTGCTGGCGGCGGCCGGGGTGCTGACCATCGTGCCCGGCGGCATCGTCATCTGGTTCGTGCGGCACTACATCGCGAAAGGCTTCGCGATGGGACGCGTATAGGAGGCCGGCCATGTTCGACTGGATGGTATGGACGACGCCGGTGGCGGTTTTCTTTACCTGCATCGTGCTGATGCTGGCCGGCATGACGGTCTGGGAATTGAAGTCGCCCACGCGCCTGCGCAAGGGCTTCCTGCCCATTGCCACTACGCGCGGCGACCGGCTGTTCATCGGCCTGATGGCCGCCGCGTGGGTCAACCTGGCCTATGTCGGCCTGGGCGAGCAGATGATGGATTGGTTCGGGCTGGAGGACCCGCCCACGGTCTGGATCAGCTTCGCGGTGTCGATGCTGGTGCTGGCCTGGATCATGCGCAAGGGATGAAACAAAAAGAGTTGTAGCCGAACGACCGCCGGCCGGCATCTTCCCAGGCCCAGGTCCGCAGCATGAAGGGAAGGTACATCGAGGAGATAGGTCATGAAATTGCGTAGGCAAGCCATGGCGGCGGCCATCGCCCTGATCGGGTGCTCGGCCGCGTGGGCCGGTCTGCCCGAGGCCGAGAAATGGGTGGATTCGGAATTCCAGCCGTCGTCGCTGTCCAAGGACAAGCAGATGGCGGAAATGCAGTGGTTCATCGACGCGGCGGCCAAGCTCAAGGCCCAGGGCGTCACCGAGATCAACGTGGTGTCCGAGACCATCACCACCCATGAGTACGAGTCCAAGACGCTGGCGCGCGCCTTCACGGAAATCACCGGCATCAAGGTCAATCACGACCTGATCCAGGAAGGCGACGTGGTCGAGAAGCTGCAGACGTCGATGCAGTCGGGCAAGTCCATTTACGACGGCTGGATCTCCGATTCGGACCTGATCGGCACCCACTACCGCTACGGCGCCATCCTGCCGTTGTCGGATTACATCGCCGGCGCCGGCAAGGAGTGGACCAACCCCGACCTGGACCTGAAGGATTTCATCGGCACCAAGTTCACCACCGCGCCGGACGGCAAGCTGTACCAGCTGCCCGACCAGCAGTTCGCCAACGTCTACTGGTTCCGCGCCGACTGGTTCGCCCGCCAGGACCTGCGCGACAAGTTCAAGGCCAAGTATGGCTATGAACTGGGCGTGCCCACCAACTGGTCGGCCTACGAGGACATTGCCGATTTCTTCACCAATGACGTGAAGGAGCTCGACGGCAAGAAAGTTTACGGCCACATGGACTACGGCAAGAAGGACCCGTCGCTGGGCTGGCGCTTCACCGATGCCTGGCTGTCGATGGCCGGCGCGGCCGACAAGGGGCTGCCCAACGGCATGCCGGTGGACGAATGGGGCATTCGCGTGGCCGACGACAAGTGCACGCCGGTGGGCGCCTCGGTCGAGCGCGGCGGCGCCACCAACAGCCCGGCGGCCGTGTATGCGCTGACCAAGTACATCGACTGGATGAAGAAGTACGCGCCGCCGCAGGCCATGGGCATGACGTTCTCCGAGTCCGGGCCGGTGCCGGCGCAGGGGCACATCGCCCAACAGATCTTCTGGTACACCGCCTTCACCGCCGACATGACCAAGAAGGGCCTGCCGGTGGTCAACGAGGACGGCACGCCCAAATGGCGCATGGCGCCGTCGCCCTATGGACCGTACTGGAAGGATGGCATGCAGAACGGCTACCAGGACGTGGGCTCATGGACGTTCTTCAAGTCCACCGACCCGAACCGCCTGGCCGGCGCCTGGCTGTACGCGCAGTTCGTCACGTCCAAGACCGTGTCGCTGAAGAAGTCCATCACCGGCTTGACGTTCATCCGCGACAGCGACATCCACAGCGACTACTTCACCAAGAACGCCGACCGCTATGGCGGCCTGATCGAGTTCTACCGCAGCCCAGCGCGGGTCGCCTGGACCCCGACCGGCAACAATGTGCCCGACTATCCCAAGCTGGCCCAGCTGTGGTGGAAGAACGTGGCGACCGCGGTCACAGGCGAGCAGACGCCGCAGCAGGCCATGGACAATCTGGCCGAGGAGATGGACCGGGTCATGGCGCGCCTGGAACGGGCCGGCATGGCGCAGTGCGCGCCCAAGCTGAACAAGAAGAGCGACCCGTCCAAGTGGCTGTCGGACGAGCACGCGCCGTGGAAGAAGCTGGCCAACGAGAAGCCGCAGGGCCAGACGATTCCCTACGACAAGCTGTTGCAGGCGTGGAAGGAAGGCAAGGTGCGCTGAGGCGCGGGAGCCGAATGAAGGGCGGGCGCCGCGCGGCGCCCGCTTCTTTTTTTCGATCAAGCGTCAGTTCGGCCTGATTCCGGCTTGCTCCACCACCGAGGACCAGCGGCTGATCTCGCTTTGCACGTAGCGGTCGGCCTCTCGCGGCGTGCTGGTCTTCACCTCGGCGCCCAGTTCGGCCAGTTTGCCGGCCAGGTGATTGCCGCGCAAAACGGTATTCAAGCCCTGGTTCAGGCGATCGATCACCGCGTCGGGTGTGCCGGCTGGCGCCAGCAGCACGAACCACCCCGTCACGTCGAATCCGGGATAGCCGCTTTCCGCCACGGTGGGCTGGTCCGGCAGCAGGCTGGAGCGCCGGGCCGTGGTGACGGCCAGGGCGTTGACTTTGCCGCTCTTGATGTGTGGCAGCATGACCGCAATGTTGTCGAACATCATGCCGGTGCGGCCGGCGATCAGATCGGGCAGGGCGGCCGCGCTGCCTTTGTAGGGCACGTGCAGGATGTCGACCTGGGCCGATTTCTTGAACAGCTCTCCCGCCAGGTGCTGTCCAGTGCCGGGGCTCGCGGAGGCAAAGGCCACTGCGCCCGGATGCTGCTTGAGATAGCTCGTCAGTTCGCCGAGCGAGCCGTGCGGCAGCCCTGGGTTGACCACCAGTACGTAAGGCGTGGTGGCCACCATGCCGATCGCCGCGAAGGCATGCGCCGTATCGAACGGCAGGTTGGGGTAGAGCGAGGCATTCACGGCATGGCTGCTGGGCGCGAAGAGCAGGGTGTTGCCGTCCGGCGCGGCCTGGGCTACCGACGAGGCCGCGATGTTGCCGCTGGCGCCTGCGCGGTTCTCGACGATGATGTCGCGACCGATTTGCGCGCTCAGTTCATTGGCGACCAAACGGGCCATGACGTCGGTGGTGCCGCCGGGCGGAAATCCCACTTCCAGGCGCATGGGCGGCGCCGCGCGCCCCGCGGTATGCAGGGCCGTCAAACAGGCCAGCACGGCGAGCAGGCGCGCTCGATGCGAGAAAAATCCGGGCATTTTGTTGTCTCCTCCAGGGGTAATGCGGGTGTTGTTCTAGTGTTGCGACGCGGGCCGCGCCTGCGTCAGGACACCGCGGCCAGCGCGCTCTTGAGGGAGGTGCCGTCCTCCGCGTCCGGCGCGACGACATAACCGGATTTTTCGCCGCGCATCGAGCAGCGCATCATGTGGCGGGCCTGGCTCTGGTCAAAGTCTTTCAGGGCGATGTGCAGGGTGCAGCGGTTGTCCCACATCACCACGTCATTCAGTGCCCATTGGTGCCGGTAGACGAATTCCGGGGAAGTGGCGTGGTTGTTCAGGAATTGCAGCAGCGGACGGCTCTCTTCTTCAGTCATGCCGACGAAATGGCGGATGCGTTCGCTGACGAACAGCAGTTTGCGGCCGGTCTCGGGATGGGTGCGCACGACGGGGTGGGCAATGGGAGGGTTGGCCCGCTTCATGTCGGCGATCTGGGCCGGATCGCGGCGCTCGAAGCCCTTGATCAAGGTGATGTCGTGTACCGCTTCAAGCGACTCGACAAACTTCCGCAGGACCGGGCTGAGCGTCTCATAGGCCATGTACATGTTGGCGAACATCGTGTCGCCGCCTATGGCCGGCTTTTCTTTGCACATCAGGACCGAACCCTTGGCGGGCCGGTCGGTATAGGTCAGGTCGGCGTGCCAGTTGCGCCCGGTATTGCGCGTTTCCGAGGGCTTGCCGTTGCGCGGCTTGTTCGAAACGAGCAGCACCTCAGGGTAGTCGGGATCCCGGTAATAGGGCACGTTGTCGTTGCGCTCGACTTCGCCCATCTGGGCGGTGAAGGCAATCAGCTCGGGCGCGCTCAGGTCCTGGCCGGGAAATACGAGCACCAGGTGGCGGTGCCAGGCGGCTTGCACGGCGGCGACCTGGGCGGGCGACAGGGGCTGCCGCAAATCCAACCCGGTTACCCGAGCACCTGCCGCATAACCAAGCGGGGTGACATTGATATCGGTCATGAAAGTCTCCTATTTGCGGGGCGGTGGCGGCCCCTGGTACGGTATATTAACGTCGATTGTCGTTTGTCGACAAAAAATTTTGTGACCACCCACCCCGATCCGGCAGGCGATTCTCCCCTGGGTCCCGACGGTATACTGGCCTTCAATCCTCCCTCGCCAAAAGCCTATGTCCGGCGCGAACGCCTATTTCGAGAAAGAAACGACGCAAATCGGCCGCCTGGCCAAATCCCTGCCGGAGCAAGTGGCCGAATCTTTGCTGAAAGCCATTCACGATGGCGCCCTCGCGCCTGGCGAACGCCTGAAGGAAGAAACCTACGCGGAACTTTTCGCCGTCAGCCGCAGCACCGTGCGCGAAGCCATGGCGCTACTGGAGCGACGCGGCGTGGTCGAGCGCATTCCCCGCTACGGGGTACGCGTCATTGCCGTGGATGCCGAGGAAATCGAGGAGATTTTCAATATCCGGGCGCAACTGTTGGGCTTGGCTGCCCGCCTGGTGGCGGAAAGGCCGCCGGAAGGCTTTGTGCCATCGCTGCTCGAGCGCGCCGGCGAACTGCGGGCGCGGGCCGATGAGGCGGACACTTCTCCCGCCGACTATGCCAGCCTGTCGATCGACACCCAGCGCATGTTGATCGGCGCGTGCCCGGGCAAGCGGCTGCGCACCATCTACGAAGGGCTTAGCGACCAGGCGTTGTGGCGCTATGCCATACGGGAGAAATCGGTCAGTTTCCGGACTCAGCAACGACGGCGCGAATCCGCAGCGGACTGGGCGCGCCTGGCCCAGGCAGTCGCCGCCGGAGACGGCGAGGCGGCCGAGCGCGCTGCCAAGGCGCTGCTGCATGCTTCCTATCGGGCCGTGGCGGCCGGCATGAATGCCGACGAACCCGGCTCATCGCCGGCCTGACCCCGCGGCGGCCGCTACGTCGCGGCCGCCGAATCCGGCAGCTCGATCTGCGCCGTGCCGGGCAGGACCCAGCGCGCGCATTCCCGCGTGGCGTCGATGCAGCCGCCGTCGGCGTAGACCCCTTGCGGGTCGCGCCGGCGCAGCATGCGGGCCAGCACGGCCTGCACCGCCGCCGGGTCTTGCAGGGTGCGGGCCACGCGTTCCTCGACGATGGCCTCGTCCAGTATCAGGCGTCCGCGCGCATCGTGCCGCGCGCCGTCCCGCCAATGGTAGATCTCGACGCATTTCGCGGTGAGCGTATACGGCTGGTCGCGCTTCCAGAAATTATTGAACAGGCCGCCGCCCAGGTAGAACAGCCATGAGCCCTCGTAGCCCTCGACATTGGACGAGTGCGCATCGGGGTTGCGGAACCAAAGGCGGTCGCCCGGCACGTAGTAGCGCGGCGGCAGGGGCTGTTCGAGCGACCCATACTCGCGCAGGAACACCTCGTGGAACTGGCCCGACATGATGGCGCGCGTTTCCCATTGCCGCTGCAGGCGCGCGTACAGCGCCGGATGGGCGTCGCGCAGCTCCTGGGCGATGCCCAGCAGCGTCACGTATTCGGTGGCGCGATAGCACGAGAAGGAGTAGAGCTTGCCGGAGGCCTGCGGCTGGGTGGCCAGCTGCAGGGCCTCGATCAGCGACACGCCCGGCTCGATGGTGAAGCCGCGCGCCTCGTCGTAGCGCCAATAGCCGGCCGGGCGCTCGGCGTGTTCGGTGTCGAACGCCAGCGCGGTGCGGCGCGCCGCCCGCACGATATGCTGGCGGATGCGCACGGCGCTGCGCAGTTCGGCGGCGTCGGGGAAGGGGAAGGCCACTGGTCCCAGCAGCATGGCCAGGATGATCTCGCGCGCCAGGTCATCGCCGCCGGCCTCGGTGTCCAGGCCCAGCGCGGCGTGCAGCCCGGTGGTGTCGCGGTCCGGCGCCAGGGCGAGCAGGGTGGGGGAGGCCTCGAAATGCATGGCTTGCGGGCCATCCGGGCGGGCGACCAGATAAGCTTCCAGGCCCAGCGAGGCCAGGTAGTCATGCGCGGCCCGGCATTGCGTGCGCAAGCCGGCCGGGTCGGGCGCGGCGATGCGGATGCCCTGCCGCGAGGCGGGCTGGCGTGGCGGTTCGGGTGAGGGCATGCGTCGGCTCCGCAAACCGGTGCGCGCCCGGGGGCCGGGACAACGCGCGCCGTCAGGCGCCAGATTCTACTGCCGCGGCGCGGTTTGCATAGCCCCCGGCGGCAGCAGCCGGGCCAGCGCCTCGGCATCCATGAAACGGATGTTGTGGCGGCCGGCATAGGCGTGCGCCGCGGCGGAAATTTCACCCAGGGCGACGTAGATGCTCTCGCCGGCTCCCGCCTTGGCGCGCGCCGCTTCCAGGCGCTGCAAGGGTTCGACGCCCACATGGGCGGCTTTCCAGCGGCGCGCCGCTACCAGGGCGCGGCCGCTGCCGGCGCGCGTCGCCTCGAAGTCGGCCGCCGCGCCATCCAGCCGCCTGACTTCGCAGCCGTCGCGGCGCAGCGCCGCCTCCAGGGTGGCGGCGAAGGCGGGCCAGGGCATGCCGGCGAGCGCCGCCGCGGTCTGTTCGACGCGCGCCCGGGAGGGCTTGCCGCGTTGCTTCCAGGCGGCGATGCCGGCGATGGCCACGAACGGAATCGCGGCGAATACCGGGAACGGCGCGTAGGCCGGCGGCAGGGCGGCGAAGCCGACGACCACCAGCGCCGCGGCCACCAGCAGGCTGATCCACCAGCGCGAGCGCAGCAGAATGCCGAACAGCGAATTCTTGGCCATGAATTTCATGGGCAGTCCCGATACCGTTGATGGACGTCAGGCGGCCGGCGTGCCGGCCGGCGGCGCGGACGGCCCCGATGGCGCGCCGCCCGGTGTCGCGGGCGGGGCCGGCGGCGTCGGCGGGCGCGGCGGGGCGGCGCGCACCGCCGCCGGGGCATCCTGCGCGCGCGCCATCCAGGCGATCAGCGAGGCGCGCATGGCCTCCTCGACCGACATGTCGATAGGGTGCACCCAATCGGCCGGCACGAAGACCGTGTAGCCACCGATCATGTAGCCCATCGGCAGGTAGACGGCGACCCGTTCGCCGGGCAGGAAGCCTTCCGGCAGCCCCTCGGTGCCGCGCCGCGTGATCAGGCCGACCAGTTCCAGCGGCTGGCCCGGCATGCGCAGCACCACCACGTGCTGGGTGTCGGTCTTGGCGCTGGGCGAGAAATAATCGGCGAAGCTCTTGAGGGATGAATAGATGCTCTTGACTACCGGCAGGTTGGTGAAGGGCATCTCGACCAGATGGAAGATGCGCTGCACCCGCTCCTTGGAGACCAGGTAGCCGATCAGCAGGATGCCCAGGATACCCAGCAGCAGCCCCATGCCGGGGATGTAGAAGCTGCCGATGAACGGGCTGAGCAGCGCCAGCGCGACCCGCTCGGTCCAGGACAGGAAAAGGAACAGCACATAGATCGTCAGCGCGATCGGCAGGACGGTGATCAGCCCGCGAAAAAAATAACGGTACAAGCGAGTCATCGGAAAGATTCTCCGGTAAGGCGAGCGCGGCGCCGCGCGTCCGGCCGCCATCGGGCCGGCACCCGGAGCATAGCAGCCGGGCGTTGCAATGCGGCGTCGCGCGAGGGGGCATGGGACCCTAGTGCCCGGCGGTGGGCAGGTACAGGGTTTCCTTGATTTCTTCCATCACCACGTAGCTGCGCGATTCCGCCGAGGCCGGCAGGCGCTTGAGGATCTCGCCCAGCAGCCGGCGGTACTCGTTCATTTCCGTCAGCCGGGCCTTGACCAGGTAGTCGAAATCGCCCGACACCAGGTGGCATTCCATGACCTCCGGCACGTACAGCAGTTCCTGCTTGACCTTGTCGAAAACGTCGCCCGACTTGGCCGACAGCTTGATTTCGAGGAACACCAGCAAGTTTCGGCCCAGGGCCGCCGGATTGACCCGCGCATGATACCCGGCGATGACGCCTTCGCGTTCCAGGCGCTTGACGCGCTCGGAACAGGGCGTGGCCGACAGGTTGATGCGCTCGGCCAGATCGGTGATGGAGATCCGCCCGTCGCGCTGCAGGATGTCGAGGATTTTCAGGTCGATGCGGTCGAGTTCGCGCATTTCACTCCTGGAGGCCGCTACGAGGGGCGCCGCCAGTCGAAAAGTGGATTGGAAAGGGCGATTTTAGTGCTTTTCACTGCCGCACCGCTTCTAGACTATTCAATTACCCATATGACTAGTCCAAGACGGGGAATTCTCATGCATGTCATCGTCCTGGGCGGCGGCGTGATCGGCACGACCACCGCCTACTACCTGGCTCGCCAGGGCGCCAAGGTCACCGTGCTGGACCGCCAGCCCGAGGCGGCCTGCGAGACCAGCTACGCCAACGCCGGCCAGGTCTCGCCCGGCTATTCGACCCCCTGGGCGGCGCCCGGCATCCCGCTCAAGGCCTTGAAGTGGCTGTTCCAGAAGGATGCGCCGCTGGCCATCCGGCCGGACGGCAGCCTGTTCCAATGGCGCTGGATGGCCGCCATGCTGGCCAATTGCCCGGCGGACCGCTACGCCGTCAACAAGGAGCGCATGCTGCGCCTGGCCGAGTACAGCCGCGACTGCCTGCGCGCCTTGCGCGCCGACACCGGCATCCAGTATGAAGAACGCGCCCGCGGCACTCTGCAGCTGTTCCGCACCCAGGCCCAGTACGAGGCCGCGCAGCGCGACATCGAGGTGCTGGAAGCCAACGGCGTGCCCTACGAACTGCTCGATCGCGCCCGCCTGCAGATGGCCGAGCCGGCGCTGGCGCGCACCGCCCACAAGCTGGCCGGCGGCCTGCGCCTGCCCAACGACGAAACCGGCGATTGCCGCCTGTTCACGCGCCGCCTGGCGCAATTGGCGGCCGGGCTGGGGGTGGCGTTCCGCTATGGCCAGCCGGTGGACGGCCTGCAGACGCGCGGCGGCGAAGTCGTCGGCGTGCAGGTGGGGGGCGAGTCGCTGTCCGCGGACCGCTATGTCGCCGCCTTCGGCAGCTATACGCGCGGCTTCCTGGCTCCCCTCGGACTGGATCTGCCGGTCTATCCGGTGAAGGGCTATTCGCTCACGATTCCGCTGACCGATGCCGACGCGGCGCCGGTCTCCACGGTGCTGGACGAAACCTACAAGGTGGCGGTGACGCGTTTCGACAACCGCATCCGGGTGGGCGGCATGGCCGAGCTGGCCGGCTTCGACCTGCGCCTGAACCCGGCGCGCCGCCGCACGCTCGAGCACGTCGTCAACGACCTCTACCCCGGCTGCGGCGACGTGGCCAACGCCGAATTCTGGACCGGCCTGCGGCCCATGACGCCCGACAGCACGCCCATCGTCGGCGCCACCCGCTATGGCAACCTGTTCCTCAACACCGGCCACGGCACCCTGGGCTGGACCATGGCCTGCGGTTCCGGCAAGCTGGTGGCCGACCTGGTCACCGGGCAGCGGCCCGCGATCCGGGCCGACGACCTGGCCTTGGCGCGCTACGGCGCGCGCCCGCGCCGCGCCGGCATGGCCATGGGGGAACGCTCGGTCGCCTGAGCGCCGGCCGGCCGCGGGGTTGTGCCACAATCGCGCCATGACCGCCCGTCGTGGCGCAGGCACACCCCAGGTCTTCCGTGATTCATCTCCTCCATACCGCCGACTGGCAGATCGGCCGGCAGTACGGCCAGTTCGATACCGATGACGCGGCCTTGCTGGCCGAGGCCCGCTTCGACGCCGTGGCGCGCATCGCCGCGCTGGCGGCGCAGCGCGGCGTGGACGCCGTGCTGGTGGCGGGCGACGTCTTCGATACCCAGGCCGTATCCGACCGCAGCATCCGGCGCCTGTTCGGCGCGCTGGCGGCCTACGCCGGTCCCTGGGTGATGATCGCCGGCAACCATGACGCCGCGCTGGCCGACAGCGTCTGGTCGCGCGCGCACCAGCTGGGCTGCATCGGCCCGAATGTGCATGTGCCGCTGCGGCCGGGCGTGGTCGATGTGCCGGGCGCGAACCTGGCGGTGCTGGCCGCCCCGCTGACGCAGCGCCACACATATGACGACACCACCGCGGTGTTCGATACCCTCGGGACCAGCCCCGGCCGGGTGCGGGTCGGGCTGGCCCATGGCAGCATCGCCGGCCGCCTGCCCGACGCGGTCGACTCGGCCAACCCCATCGCCGCCGACCGGGCCGCGCGCGCCCGGCTGGACTATCTCGCGCTGGGCGACTGGCACGGCTGCCTGCAGATCGACGCGCGCACCTGGTATGCCGGCACGCCGGAGCCGGACCGCTTCCGCGCCAACGCTTCCGGCAGCGTGCTGGATGTGCGCCTGCCGGGCGCCGGCGCCGAGCCGGTGGTCGAGGCCGTGCCAGTGGGCCGCTACCGCTGGACGCAATGGGTCGAGTCGCTCGAACTGGCTTCCGATGCCGAGGCGCTGGCGCACCGCCTGGACGGCGTCGGCGCCGACGAGGTGCTGCGCATCGAATTGTCCGGCCAGATTTCGCTCGACGCCTGGCAAGCCCTGCAGGATGCCGCGGCGCGCGCGGCGGCGCGGGCGCGGGCGCTGCTGCTCGATACCGACCGTTTGTCGCTGGCGCCGGACGAGCACGATCTGTCGGCCCTGGGAGGCAGCGGCTATGTGGGCGAAGTGGCGGCGCAATTGCAGGCCCTGCAGCACGACCCCGGGCAGGCCGCCGTGGCGCGCCATGCCTTGCGCCTGCTGGTCCAGTTCCAGCGCGAACGCGCGGCGGGGCAGCCATGAAGCTGCGCCGCCTGTCCCTGGCGGAATTCCGCAAGTTCCGCCACACCGTCGAACTGGACGGGCTGGCCGACGGCCTGAACGTCATCGCCGGCCCGAACGAGGCGGGCAAGAGCACCCTGGCGGCGGCCATCCGCGCGGCGTTCCTCGAACGCTACAAGACGACCAAGGTGGCCGACCTGGCGCCATGGGGCATGCACGGCGCGCGCCCCACCGTCGAGGTCGAGTTCGATCACGGCGGGCGCCGCTACCTGCTGCGCAAGTCGTTCCTGAGCCGGGCCCGCTGCGAGTTGTCGATCGACGGCGGCGCCGAGCGCCACGAAGGCGAGGCGGCGGAGAACGCCCTGGCGGCGCTGCTGGGCTTCGAGTTCCCGGCCAAGGGGCAGAGTCGGCCGGAACACGGCGGCATCCCGGGACTGCTATGGATCCAGCAGGGCGACGGCCACAATCTGCTGGAGCCGGCCGCCCATGCGCAGGTCCACGTGCGCGACGCGCTCACCCGCCTGACCGGCGAGCTGACCTCCGCCGAGGGCGATGACCTGTATGAAAGGGTCGAGGCCGAACGGGCCATGCTGCGCGATGCTCGCAGCGGCAGGCCCAAGGGCGCCTACAAAGAGGCCGAGGAGGCCTGCGCGCGGGCCTTGCAGGCCGCGGCGGAACTGGCGGCCGCCAAGCGCGCGCTCGACGCCGACGTGGATCGGCTGGCGAGCCTGCGCCGCGACTACGAAAAAGCCGAACGCGAACAGCCGTGGCGCGAACTGGAGCAGCGCGCGGCCCAGGCGCGCGCCCGGCTGGCCGAGATCGAACGCGAGCGCGAAATCGTGGCGGGCCTGGCGCGCGAACTGGCGCAGGCCGACGATACGCTGGGCCTGCTGCGCGAGCAGGTCGAGCGCGACCGGCGCGATGCCGAGGCGCTGCGCGAACTGCAGGCCCAGGCCGAACAGGCGGCCGCGGCGCTGGCGCCGGCGCGCGAGGCGCTCGAGCGGGCGCGCCTGCAGCACCAGCAGGGCGCCGAACGCCTGGCCCAGGCGCAGGCGCAGGTCGCCGCCGCGCAACTGGCGGCGCAGCGGCGCGATTGCGATGAACAGATCGTCCGTCTCGACCAGGAATTGCAACGCTGGGATGCCGCGATAGCGGAGGCCGGGCGGCTGGCCGCGCACATCCAGGAATTGCAGGCCGCGGCGGCGGGGCTGTCGATCGATGCCGCCAGCCTGCGCAAGCTGCGCGGCCTGGAGCAGCGTATCGGCGAGCTGCAGGCGCAGCAGCGCGCCGGCGCCACGCGCTTGTATCACCACCTGCAGGATGGGCGCGTCATCCGGCTGGACGGCGCGCCGCTGGCGGGCGAGGGCGAGGTGCTGGTGAGCGACGCGGCCGAACTGCACATCGATGGGGTCGGCATGCTGCGCATCGAACCCGGCGGGCGCGACCTGCCGGCGGTACTGGCCGGCCTGCAGGCCGCGCGCGCCGAGCGCGACGCGCTGCTGGCCAGCCTGGGCGTGGCCGGCCTGGCCGAGGCCGAGGCGCGCGCCGCCAGCCACGAGCAGATCAGGCGCGACCTCGACATGGCGCGCCAGAGCCTGGGCATCCACGCCCCGGACGGCGTGCAGGCCCTGCATGCCGTCCAGGCACAGGCCCGCGCCCGCCGCGAGCAGCTCCATGCGCAACGCGCCGCCTTGCCGGAGGCCGCGGCGGCCATGGATCTGGCGCAGGCGCAGCAAGCGTTGCGCGCCGCCAGCGTCGAGGCCGAGCATGCCGCGCAGGCGCTGGCGGCGGCGCGCACCACGCTCGATACCCAGCAGGGGCGGGCGCAGTCGCTGCAGGCCCATTGGGCGGCCCGGCAGAACGAGTTCCTGGCCGCCGGGCGCAGCGCCCAGCGCGAGCAGCGCGACGCCAGGCTGGCCGAGGCCGGCGCGCGCCGCGCCGCGCTGGCGCAGCGCTGCGAGGCGGCGCAGCTGGCCCTGCGGGCCCACCAGCCCGAGCTCATCGAGCAGGACGCGCAGCGCTTCGAGCAATCGGCGGTGCTAGCGCGCGATGCCCAGCACCGGCGCCATGCCGAGCTGCTGCAACTGCAGGGCAAGCTGGAGCAGGCCCAGGCCCAGGGCCTGGGCGAGCGGCTGCTGGTGGCCGAGGCCGACGCGCAGCGGCTGGCGCGCCGTCGCGATGAATTCGCCGCGCGCGCGCAGGCGCTGGACTTGCTATGGCAGTTGCTCGGCGAACGGCGCAATGCCGCAACCCAGCGGCTGCTGGACCCTCTGGCGCGCCGCCTGCAGCACTACGCGGCGCTGCTGTTTGCCGGCGCCCAGTGGCGCCTGGACGATGCCTTGCTGCCGGCCGCGCTGGCGCGCGGCGCCGGCGACGATCCCCTGGAAGCGCTCAGTTTCGGCACGCGCGAACAACTGGGGGTGTTGGCCCGGCTGGCGTATGCCGACCTGCTGCAGCAGGCCGGCCGGCCGACGCTGCTGATGCTCGACGATGCGCTGGTGCATGCCGACCAGGCGCGGCGCGAACTGATGAAGCGGGCCCTGTACGACGCCGCCTCGCGGCACCAGGTGCTGCTGTTCACGTGCCATGGCGAGGCCTGGCAGGACATGGGCGTGCCGGTGCAGGAAGTGCCCGGCACGCCGCGGGCCATTGATGCCGGCCTCAGTTGAGCCGGATGTTCTGCTGGTCGGCGATCTGCTTGCGCAGCTCGAGTTCGCGCTTGATGAGCGCGGCGTACGCTTGCGGCGTGCCGCCGTCGACCAGCGAGCCGCGGTCCATCAGGCGCTGGCGGATGTCCGGGTCCTGCAGCGCCTTCACCGCCGCATCATGCACGCGCGCGACGATGTCCGCGGGCACGCCGGCGGGCGCCACCAGTCCGTACCAGGCCATGTTGTTCATGGCCGGCAGGCCGGCCTCGGCGAAGGTCGGCACATCGGGCATGCCGGCCACGCGCGCCGGCGCGGCCACCGCCAGCGCGCGCAGCTTGCCGGCCTGGATGTGGGCATACGACGAGGGCAGGTTGTCGAACTGCGCGCTGACCTGGCCGGCCAGCGTGTCGTTGAGGGCGGGGCCCGAGCCGCGGTACGGCACGTGGATCATGTCGGTGCCGGTCAGCGACTTGAACAGTTCGCCGTCCAGGTGCGAAATGCTGCCGGTGCCCGCCGAGGCATAGCTATAGGCGCCCGGCTCGGACTTGAGCAGCGCGATGAACTCCTGCAGCGTATTGGCCGGCGTCTTGGGGTTGACCGTCAGTACGTTGGGCACGTTGACCAGGTTGGTGATGGGGGTGAAGTCCTTGAGCGGATCGTACGGGGTCTGCGCGTTGGTGGCGGGGTTGGTCGCCATGGTGCTGACCGTTGCCACGCCGAGGGTGTAGCCGTCGGGCGCCGACTTGGCCAGCGCATCGGCGCCGATGGCGCCACCGCCGCCGCCCCGGTTTTCGACCACCACCGGCTGGCCGAGCGCGCGGCCCAGGCCGTCGGCCACGATGCGGGCCACCATGTCGGTGGTGCCGCCCGCCGCGAACGGCACGATCAGCCGCACCGGACGTTCGGGGTAGCCCTGGGCATGGGCGGCGGGGCTCGCCAGGGGGGCCGCCAGCAGCGCCAGCAGCATGGACTTGAACAGCGTATTTTTCTTCAAAGGGAGTCTCCTGGAAGCGCGCCGCCGGGAAATGGCGGCACAGGCCGGGCTATTGCATCGTGCGAACCTTACAAGAATCTGATATTTTTCGGGGTGGATTCCTGGCCGGCTCTGTCGACGCCTTGGCGCCGCGGCCGCGGTGTCGCTGCAACGGCGCGCTTGTCCAGGGTTCCGAGTAACGTCATACCGGCTTTATGCTTGGCTCACGCCACGAGACGAGTCGCCGGTCCTCCCGGAACGCCATGTCGCTGATTCTCATCCTCGCTCTGCCATTTGCTGGCAGCCTGTGCGCTGCGCTGTTGCCGTCCAACGCCCGCAACGCCGAGGCCTGGCTGGCGGGGCTCACCGCGCTGGCCTGCACCGTGCTGGTGGCCAGCCTGTTCCCGCAAGTCGTCGATGGCGGCGTAGTGCGGGCCGACCTGGCCTGGGCGCCGGCGCTGGGCCTGGAGTTCACCCTGCGCATGGACGGCTACGCGTGGCTGTTCGCGCTGATCGTCTCGGCCATGGGCACGCTGGTGGTGCTGTATGCGCGCTACTACATGTCGCCCGAAGACCCGGTGCCGCGCTTCTTCTCGTTCTTCCAGGCGTTCATGGCCGCCATGCTGGGCGTGGTGCTGTCGGGCAATCTCATCCAGCTCGTGCTGTTCTGGGAAATGACCAGCCTGGCGTCGTTCATGCTGATCGCCTACTGGCATCACCGGCTCGACGCCAAGCGCGGCGCGCGCATGGCGCTGACCGTCACCGGGGCCGGCGGCCTGTGCCTGCTGGCCGGGGTGCTGATCCTCGGCCACATCGTCGGCAGCTACGACCTCGACCGCGTGCTGGCGGCGGGCGACCTGGTGCGCGCCGATCCCTGGTATCCGGCCGTGCTGGTGCTGGTGGCGCTGGGCGCGCTCACCAAGAGCGCGCAGTTCCCGTTCCAGTTCTGGCTGCCCAACGCCATGGCGGCGCCCACGCCGGTATCGGCCTACCTGCATTCGGCCACCATGGTGAAGGCCGGCGTGTTCCTGCTGGCGCGGTTCTGGCCGGTGCTGGCGGGCACCGAGGAATGGTTCTGGATCATCGGCGGGGCCGGGCTGTGCTCGCTGGTGCTGGGCGCCTACGCGGCCATCTTCCAGCAGGACATGAAAGGCGTGCTGGCCTACTCGACGATCAGCCACCTGGGCCTGATCGCGCTGCTGCTCGGCATGAACAGCCCGCTCGGGCTGGTGGCGGCCATCTTCCACATGGTCAACCACGCCACCTTCAAGGCGTCGCTTTTCATGGCCGCCGGCATCGTCGACCACGAAACCGGCACGCGTGATCTCGGGCGGCTGAGCGGCCTGCGCAAGGCCATGCCGATCACCGCCACGCTGGCCACCGTGGCCGCGGCCGCGATGGCGGGCGTGCCGCTGCTCAATGGCTTCATCTCCAAAGAGATGTTCTTCGCCGAGACGACCTTCGTCAGCGGCGACCCGCTCATCCAGTACGGCTTGCCGGCCATGGCCGTGCTGGCCAGCGCGTTCAGCGTCGCCTATTCGCTGCGCTTCATCCTGCAAGTGTTCTTCGGGCCGCCGGCGCAGGATCTCCCGCGCGCGCCGCACGAGCCGCCGCGCTGGATGCTGGTGCCCAGCGGGCTGCTGGTGCTGTGCTGCCTGGTGGTCGGTGTGATCCCGGGCATCACTGTGGGGCCGTTCCTGGACACCGCCGCCTACAGCATCCTGGGCGACGGGATGCCATCCTACAGCCTGGCCGTGTGGCACGGCCTGAACCTGCCGCTGGTGATGAGCTTCGTGGCCATGATCAGCGGGGTGCTGCTCTACCTGGCGCTGCGGGCGCGCCAGCGCGCCTATCCGGGACGCGTGCCGTTCATCTACCGGCTCGACGGCCGGCGCTCGTTCGAGTTCCTGCTCGACTATTCCAGCGTGGCGGCCAATTGGCTGCTGGGCCGCATTTCCTCGCCGCGCCTGCAGATGCAAATGGTCCTGATCGTGGTGGGAGCGCTGCTGGTCGCCTGGCTGCCGTTGCGCCGCGGCACCTGGACCGACACGGTCGCTCCGCTGACGCCGCTGGACCCGGCCTTCGCGGTACTCTGGGTCGTGGGCGGAATCTGCGCGGTGGGCACGGCTTTCCAGGCCAAGTACCATCGCCTGGCCTCGCTGATCCTGGCCGGCGGCGCGGGCCTGGCCGTCTGCCTGACCTTCGTCTGGTTTTCCGCGCCCGACCTGGCGCTGACGCAGCTTGCCGTCGAGGTCGTGACCGTGGTCCTGCTGTTGCTCGGGCTGCGCTGGCTGCCGCGCCGCATCGAGGGCAAGACCGACGGAGAACAGGCCGACGCGCGGGCCCGCGTGCGCCGTACGCGCGACGTGGTCATCGCGGCGGTCGTCGGCACGTCGCTGGCGGCGCTGGCCTATGCGATGCTGACGCGCCCGCAGGAGCAGCCCATTTCGGAGTTCTTCGTCCACATGGCCTTGCCCGAGGGCGGCGGCACCAACATTGTCAACGTCATCCTGGTCGACTTCCGCGGCTTCGACACGCTCGGCGAAATCACCGTGCTGGGCATCGTCGCCCTGACGGTGTACGCCCTGCTGCGCCGTTTCCGGCCGGCCCCCGAAAGCGCCGGCATGCCGCTGCAGCAGCGCGACCAGGCCGAGACCGTGACGGTCGCCCCGGACATCCATGCGGTGCTGCCGCCGGGCGGCATGATGCTGCCCGCCGTGCTGGTGCGCCTGCTGCTGCCGGTGGCCGCGATGGCTTCCGCGTATTTGCTGCTGCGCGGCCACAACCTGCCTGGCGGCGGCTTCGTGGGCGGCCTGGTGATGGCCACCGCCGTGATCCTGCAATACATGGTGGGCGGCGTGTATTGGGTCGAATCGCGCAGCCGGCTCAACCCGCAGCACTGGGTCGGGCTGGGGCTGCTGTGCGCGGGCCTGACCGCCATCTCCGCGTGGCTGGCGGCGCGCCCGTTCCTGTCGGCGCTGGCCTGGGATTTTTCCCTGCCCGTGATCGGCCACATACATTTGTCCAGCGTGCTGCTGTTCGACGTGGGCGTCTACATGCTGGTGGTCGGCTCCACCGTATTGGTGCTGGTCGCCCTGGCGCACCAATCGCTGCGCGCGCAACGCAAGGCGGCCGCCGATGCGCAGGCCGCCGCACAATCCGGGAGTACTGCCTGATGGAATTGATCTACGCCGCGGCGGTCGGCATCCTGGCCGGATCCGGCGTGTGGCTGATCCTGCGGCCGCGCACCTTCCAGGTCATCATGGGGCTGACGCTGGTGTCCTATGCAGTCAACCTGTTCATCTTCGGCATGGGGCGCCTGACGGAAGGGCGGCCGCCCATCATCGACGCCGCGGTGGCGCCCGATCCGGCCGCGATGGCCGATCCGCTGCCGCAGGCCCTGGTGTTGACCGCCATCGTGATCGGCTTCGCCACCACCGCGCTGTTCCTGGTCGTGCTGCTCGCCTCGCGCGGGCTCACCGGGACCGACCATGTCGACGGCAGGGAGTCCGAATCTTGATCGACTGGCTGCAGCACGCTCCCATCTATCCCATCGCGGTGCCCCTGGTCGCCGGGGCCGCGATGCTGTTGTTGTCGGACTCGCAGCGCGGCGTGCGCGCCGGCATCGCGGTGGCCTCGTGCCTGGCGCAGCTGGCCGCGGCGATCGCGCTGCTGGCGCTGGCGGCCGGAGCAGGGGGGCATTGGCCGAACGGCGTGGGCGTCTACCTGCCGGGCGACTGGCCGGCGCCGTTCGGCATCGTCCTGGTGGTCGACCGGCTGGCGGCAATCATGCTGGGCCTCACCGCGGTGCTGGGACTGGCCTCGCTCATCTACTCGCTGGCGCGCTGGGACCGCCTGGGGGTGCACTTCCACTCGCTGTTCCAGTTCCTGCTGATGGGCCTGAACGGCGCCTTCCTCACCGGCGACCTGTTCAACCTGTTCGTATTCTTCGAAGTGCTACTGGCGGCTTCCTATGGGCTGTTGCTGCACGGTTCGGGCGTGGCGCGGGTCAGCGCCGGCCTGCAGTACATCGCCGTCAACCTGGTGGCCTCGTTCCTGCTGCTGATCAGCATCGCGCTCATCTATGGCGTGACCGGCACGCTCAACCTGGCCGACCTGGCGGTGCGCGCCGGCACCCTGGCCGGCAGCGAGCGGCTGCTGTTCGAAGCGGGCGCGGCCGTGCTCGGCGTGGCGTTCCTGGTCAAGGCCGGCGCCTGGCCGCTCAACTTCTGGCTGGTGCGCGGCTACGGCTCGGCCAGCGCGCCGGTGGCCGCGGTGTTTTCCATCATGACGAAGGTCGGCATCTATGCGCTGCTGCGCATCGGCTCGCTGCTGCTGCCCACCGGCGCGCCGGCCGCCTTCAGCCTGGACTGGATGTTCGCGGCCGGGTTGGCCACCCTGGTTTTCGGGGCCATCGGCCTGCTGGCCACCCAGCAACTGGAGCAACTGGTCGGCTATTGCGTCATCGTCTCGGCCGGCACGCTGCTCACCGCGTTGGGCATGCCCGGGGTCACGCTGACCGGGCCGGCGCTGTTCTACCTGCTCAGTTCGGTGCTGGCCACCGGCGCCTTTTTCATGCTGGTCGAACTGGTCGAGCGCACGCGCACCTTCGGCGCCAACGTACTGGCCGTCACCATGGACATGTTCGACCTGGACGACCCGGAAACGCCCAACCGCTCCGACGACGTGGTGGGCGTGGCGATCCCGGCGGCCATGGCGTTCCTCGGCCTGGCCTTCGTCTCCTGCGCCTTGCTGGTGACGGGGCTGCCGCCGCTGTCGGGCTTCGTGGCCAAGTTCTCGCTGCTGTCGGCCGCGGTCACCGCCGCCAACAGCTCGACGCAGCCGGCCGATGCCTGGATCCTGGTGGCGGCGGTGCTGGTTTCCGGGCTGGCCGGCATCGTGGCGTTCGGCCGCACCGGCATCCGCATCTTCTGGAGCACCGACGAGCGCACCACGCCGCGCCTGCGCCTCAGCGAAGCGGGGCCGGTGGCGGTGCTGATCCTGCTGTGCATCGCCCTGGCCGCCGGCGCGGGGCCGGTCTCGGCATACCTGGACGAGGCCGCGCGCTCGCTCGACCAGCCGGCCCAGTACATCGACGCGGTGTTGTCGGCCGACACGGTACGCACCCTGGGGGGCCAATGATGCGGCGCTGCTACAAATTCCTGCTGCCGGCGGCGCTGTTGTGTCTGTGGCTGCTGCTCAACCAGTCGGCCTCGCCCGGCCAGTTGCTGATCGGCGCGGCGCTGGCCTTGTGGCTGGGCTTTGCCTCCAGCCGCCTGCGGCCGCTGCGCAGCCGCCCGCACAAGTTGTGGCTGGTGCCCGGCCTGATCTGGCGGGTGCTGGTCGACATCGTGCGTTCCAATATCGCGGTGGGCAGGCTGATCCTGCAGCCGCGCCGCCCGTTCTCGCCCGGCTATGTGCACATCCCCCTCGAGCTGCGCGACCCGCACGGCCGTGCGCTGCTGGGCTGCATCCTGACCTACACGCCCGGCACCGTATGGGTGGACGTGTCCGACGCCGAACTGACCCTGCACGTCCTCGATCTCGAGAACGAACAGGCCTGGATCGACCTGATCAAGCAGCGCTATGAGCGCACCCTGATGGAGATCTTCGAATGAACGTCGTCCTGTATTGGGCCGCTTCCTTCGCCTTGCTGTGCTTCATGCTGGGCATGGCGTGCGCCACCGTGCGGCTGGTGCGCGGCCCCACCGCGCAAGACCGCGTGCTGGGGCTCGACGCCCTGTATATCAACGGCATGCTGGCCATGCTGGCCTTCGGCATCCGGTCCGGCACCCCGGTGTATTTCGACGTGGCGCTGCTGATCGCGCTGTTCGGCTTCGTCGGCTCCACGGCCATGGCCAAGTTCCTGCTGCGCGGCGAGGTCATCGAGCCATGACTGGAGATATCCCCCTGTGGGCGGGCATACCCGCCGCCGTCCTGCTGGTGGTGGGCGGGCTGCTGGCCCTGGTCGGTTCGGCGGGCCTGTTGCGCTTCCGCGATTTCTTCTGCCGCATCCACGCGCCCACCCTGGGCAACACGCTCGGCGCCGGCTGCGTATTGCTGGCATCGATCCTGGTGTTTTCCGCGCTGGACCAGCGTCCGGTGTTCCACGAGATCCTCATTACCCTGCTGTTGCTGCTGACCTCGCCGGTCACGGCCATGCTGCTGATGCGGGCGGCGGTGTACCGCGGCCAGCGCCAGCGTGGCGAACTGAAGTAGGCGGGCAGGGCGGGCGCCCGCCAAACGTATCCGGGCGCTACATCACGGCGGACCAGTTACCGCCGGATGGATTTGTAACATCTGCATTCCCATATGGACGCGGCTTTCCCGTACCGTAAAAAGACCGCCGCGCTGGCTGCGCGGCACGCTTTCAAGGAGTGCAAGATGACTATGCGACGTATGCAGAAACTGACCTGCGCCCTGGCCCTGGGCGTGGCGGGGTTGGCCGGTGCGACGGTCGCCCAGGCCGCCGGCGCGGCCGCGTCGGGCTCCATCCAGTCCCAGTACGAACTCGACGTGCAGCGCTGCAACAGCGGCCAGACGCACCAGGACCGCGCCACTTGCCTGCGCGAGGCCGGCGCGGCGCGCGACGAGGCGCGGCGCAACCGGCTGGACAACGGCCAGTCGGCCAACTACGACACCAATGCGGTGGCGCGCTGCAACAAGCTGCCGCAGGCCCAGCGCGAGGATTGCCTGCGCCAGATGTCCGCGCCCACCAGCGTCAAGGGCAGCGTGGAAGGCGGCGGGGTGCTGCGCGAAACGGTCATTCCCGTGCCGGCCCAGCCTTCCGGCACGATGCCGGCCAGCCCCGCGCCGGCGACCGTGCCGGGCACGGCGCCGGGCATTGCTCCTGCCCCCGGCAGCGCCACCCCGGTGCCGGTGCGGTAAGCGCGCGGCGGAGCGGCGGCCGCGGCGTTTCCCGCCGACGGCCGCTTCAGGCAAAATGGCGCCTATTGCCGACTTTCCGCCGTACTCATGTCCGACGTCATCGCCCTGATATTCGACTTCGACGACACGCTGGCGCCCGACAGCACGTCCGGCTTCCTCGACAGCCTGGGCGTGGATACGGCCGCCTTCTGGAAGGACAAGGTCGGCCCGCTGCTGTCCGACCAGGACTGGGACCCCGTCCCGGCCTACCTGTACCAGATGATCGAGCTCTCGCGCGCCGGCACGCATGGCGCCATTACGCGCGAGCGGCTGGCGCAATGGGGCGCCGGCCTGCCGCTGCACGATGGCGTGCCCACCCTGTTCCAGCGCCTGCGCGCCGCGGTGCGGGCCGAGCACCCGCAGGTGCAGCTCGAGTTCTACCTCATCTCCAGCGGCATCGGCGACGTCGTGCGCGCCACGCCGATCGCGCACGAATTCACCGAGATCTGGGCCTCCGAATTCGTCTACGGCGAGGACGGCGGCATCGTCTTCCCGCGCCGGCTGGTGAGCTTCACCGACAAGACGCGCTATCTGTTCCATATCCAGAAAGGCATCATCGGGCGCGAGTTCCGCAACAAGCCGTTCGAGGTCAATCGCAAGGTCCCGGAAGACCGTCTGCGCGTGCCGTTCGACCAGATGGTCTTCGTGGGCGACGGCTATACCGACATCCCGTGTTTTTCCCTGATCCGGCGCGCCGGCGGCTTCGCCTTCGGCGTATGGGATCCAAAGCACCGCGACAAGCGCAGCCGCGCCTGGGGCTTCATCGAGGAAGGGCGCGTCTCCAACCTGAACCAGGCCCGCTACGACGAGGACGCCGAGCTCTATCAGTGGCTCGAGGAAGCCGTCACCAGCCTGGCCGGGCGCATCGCCCTGAAGTCGCGGGTGTACCGTGGCTGACGTGACGCTGGCGCCCGAGCCGGCCGAACCGCGCGCCGGCGACGCCGAACTGATGGCGTTGGCCCTGCAGCAAGCCGAGGCCGCCTGGCGGGTGGGCGAAGTCCCGGTCGGCGCGGTGGTGGTCGACGCCCAGGGCCAGGTGCTGGGCACCGGCTACAACCGCACCATCACCGACCACGATCCCACCGCCCATGCCGAGATCGTGGCGCTGCGCGCCGCGGCGCGACACCTGAACAACTACCGCCTGCCGGGCATTAGCCTGTACGTCACGCTCGAGCCCTGCGTCATGTGCATCGGCGCCATGCTGCATGCGCGCCTGGCGCGCGTGGTCTACGGCGCGGCCGACCCCAAGACCGGCGCCTGCGGCAGCGTGCTGGACGTGGGCGCGGTGGCCCGGCTCAATCATCACACCACCATCACCGGCGGCGTGCTGGCGGAACCCTGCGGCGACCTGCTGCGCCGGTTCTTCCGCGAACGCCGTACCAAGGAATCCCTCGCATGACCTCCCCGCACGGCCCGGCCCACGGGCAGCACGGCCACCTTTGTTCCGACGCTTGCGCTCACGTACCGGCCGCCGGCGGCATCTACCTGGTGTCGCCGTCCTCGGCGGTGCGCGATCCCGCCGCCGTCGAACTCGCCTGCCGGCGCCTGGCGCGGAAAGGATTCAAGACCGCGGTCGACCGCGCGGCGCTGGCCGTGCACCAGCGCTTCGCCGGCACTGAAAAGCAGCGCCTGGCGGGGTTGGCGCGCGCCGCTCGCCAGAAGCATCCCATTGTCATGGTCACGCGCGGCGGCTACGGGCTGAGCCGGTTGCTGCCCGCCATCGACTGGCGCGCCATGGCCGACAGCGGCAAGCGTTTCGTCGGCATGAGCGATTTCACCGCCTTCAACCTGGCGCTGCTGGCCCAGACCGGCGCGCCCAGCTATTCCGGCGCCACGGCGGTGGCGGATTTCGGCGGCGACGAGGTCGACGACCTGACCGCCGCGCTGTTCGGCGAACTGATGCGCGGCGAGCTGGAGATCCTCAGCTTCGAAACGGCGGATGCCGATCCGGTCGACTGCCGCGGCACGCTATGGGGCGGCAACCTGGCCACCCTGGTTTCGCTGCTGGGCACTCCCTACATGCCGCGCGTGCGCGGCGGCATCCTGTTCCTGGAGGACGTGGCCGAGCACCCGTATCGCGTCGAACGCATGCTGGCGCAGTTGTGGCAGGCCGGCGTGCTGGAACGCCAGAAGGCCATCGTGCTGGGCCATTTCACCAATTACCGGCTGGCGCCGCACGATGCGGGCTATGACATGCCGGCCGTGCTGCAATGGCTGCGCCGCACCGTCAAGGTGCCGGTGGTGACGGGCCTGCCGTACGGGCACATCGCCACCAAGGCTACGCTGCCGGTCGGGCAGAAGGTCGGCCTGGCCACCGAGCCCGGCATGGCCCATCTAGTGATCGACGAGCACCACCACTAGCCGGACACGGGCGTAGCCAGCGCACAGGTGTCGGACACCCTTTGGGTGCCTGACACCTCATGGATCCAGCCGGTCGCACAGGCACCTTACTGCTGCTCCGTCGGCACCCAGCGCGGCGCCCGCTTTTCCAGGAAGGCCGCGATGCCTTCGCGTCCGTCGTCGGTGGCGCGCTGCGCGGCCAGGCGCGCGGCCGTGTCGTCCAGCAGCGCGGCATCGATAGGCCGGCCCGCCAGGTCGCGGATCAGGCGCTTGGCCTGCGCCAGGGCATCCGGCGAAGCGAGCATGAAGCTGCCCAGCAAGCCGTTGATGCGCGCATCCAGTTCGTCGGCTTCGCACAGTTCATGCACCAGCCCGATGCGCCAGGCCTCGGCGGCGTCGAACACTTCGGCGCTCAGGAACCAGCGGCTGGCGGCGCGCGCGCCGATGGCACGCAGTACGTAGGGCGAGATCATCGCGGGAATCAGCCCCAGGCGGGTCTCGGTCAGCGCGAAGCGGGCTTCGCGGGCCGCCACGGCGATGTCGCAGGCGGTGGCCAGCCCCATGCCGCCGGCCATGCAGGCGCCGTGCACGCGCGCGATGGTCGGCTTGGGGCAGGTGTAGATAGTGTGCAGCAGCGTGGCCATGCCCTGCGCGTCGGCGCGGTTGTCGGCCTCGCTGGCCTGCGCGCTGCGGCGCATGGCGTTCAGGTCGGCGCCAGCGCAGAACGCCTTGCCGCGCCCGGCCAGCACGATGGCGCGCACCGCGCTGTCCTCGCCCAGGGTCATGAACACTTCGGTCAGCTCGGCGATCAGGCGCGCATCCAGCGCGTTGCGCACATCCGGCCGCGCCAGCCAGACCACGGCGGTCTGCGGCCCGTACGCCACTTCCAGGGTTTGCAGCATCTACAGTTTCCTTCGCATCAACGGTACAGCACGGTGGGCAGCCACAGGCCGATTTCCGGAAAAACATACAGCAGGAAAATCGCCAGCACCTGGATGCCCATGAAGGGCAGCATGCCCAGGAATATCTGGTTCAGCGTCACGTGCGGCGGCGAGATCCCCTTCAGGTAGAAGGCCGACATGGCCACCGGCGGCGACAGGAAGGCGGTCTGCAGGTTGAGCGCCACCAGCAGGCCGAAGAACAGCGGATCGATGTCGAATGTGATCAGCAGCGGCACGAAGATCGGCATGAAGATCACGATGATCTCGGTCCACTCCAGCGGCCAGCCCAGCAGGAAAATAATGACCTGCGCCAGCAGCAGGAACTGGATCTGCGTCAGCCCCAGCGACAGCACCCATTCCTCGATGATGCGCTGGCCGCCCAGCAGGGCGAACGCGGCGGAGAAGATCGACGACCCGACGAACAGCCAGCACACCATGGCGCTGGTCTTGGCGGTCAGGAACACCGATTCCTTCAGGACGGGCATGTTCAGGCGCCGGTAGGCCAGCGCCAGCAGCGCGCCGCCCATGGCGCCCATGGCGGCCGCCTCGCTCGGCGTGGCCAGGCCGAAGGTGATGGAGCCCAGGACTGCGGCGATCATCAGCGCCAGCGGGAAGAACGAGCCCATCAGCATCTTGAAGATCTCCAGGCGCGCCCATGTCAGGAGCGCATAGAAGATCGCCAGCAGCAGGACGCACACGCCGAAGAATATCCAGTACCCGGCGGGCGCAGCCAGGCGCGCCGGACCGGCGTCGGACGCCGCCTCGGCGGGCGCCTCGGCCGCGGCGCCCGGGGCGGCCGGGGCGGCCCCGGGCGGTTCCGCCAGGCCGCCATCGGCCGGCGGCTCGGCCAGCCCGCCTTCCGCCGGCGGCTCGGCCAGTCCGCTGTCGTAATCGCCCCCGCCGCCCAGGCGCAGCTCGTCGGGAATTTCGTACACCACCGGCGGTTCGGTCACCAGGTAATAGACCGAGCCGGTCAGCAGCACGAAGGCCATCAGCGGCGCCAGCGCCAGCGCCATGTTGCGCGACAGGAAACCCATCGACACGGCGCTGTTGCGGCGGCCCTTGAACATCGCGGCCAGCATGCCGGTCATGGCGTGGGTGTAGCCCTGGCCGGCCAGCGCCTGGGCGTCGGCGGGCAGGGCGATGCGCCGTTCTTCCGGCGTCAGGGGCGGCGCCATGTCGGGCCGCAGCTTGGCCACTATCATCACGTACAGCACGTACAGGCCGGCCAGCATCAGGCCGGGGAAGAACGCGCCGGCGTAGAGCTGCACCACCGACACGCCGGTGGTGGCGCCGTAGACGATCAGCATCACCGACGGCGGCAGCAGGATGCCCAGGCAGCCGCCCGCGGTAATCGAGCCGGCCGTCAGGCGCACGCTGTAGCCGGCCTTGAGCATGGCGGGCATGGCCAGCAGGCCCATCAGCGTGACCACCGCGCCGACGATGCCGGTGGCGGTCGCGAAGATGGCGCAGGTCGTCAGGGTGGCCACCGCCAGGGCGCCGGGCAGCCGGGCCAGGGCCAAGTGCATGGAGCGGAACAGCTTCTCGATCAGGTTGGCGCGCTCGACCAGGTAGCCCATGAACACGAACAGCGGCACCGAGATGAGCGAGTCGTTGGTCATGGTGGCGTAGGTACGCTGCACCATCAGGTCCAGCGTCTGGCGCACCGAATGCTGCACGTCCGGGTTCTGCAGGTAGTACGCCAGGAACGTGAACAGCACGCCCATGCCCATCAGGGTGAACGCGGTCGGAAAGCCCAGCATGATCGCCACCACGATCAGCGCCAGCATCAGGAGCCCGAGGTGCCCGGTGGTGATATCGTGCCACGGCGTCAGGAAGCCGATCATCGCCAGCACGATGCCGATGCAGGTCAGGCCGAACCACAGTGCCTTGTGGATCTTCATTTGGCCTTCTCCTCGTGCGTGACGTAGCGGTCCAGGCGGGCGATGTCCTCGTCCTTGACGTGCACCATCTCCTTGAGCTTGTCGACGTCCACTTCCTCGACGTCCTCGGCGCGCGACGGCCAGGCGCCGTTGCGCAGGCACAGCGCGCAGCGCGCGATTTCAGCCAGGCCCTGCAGCAGCAGGAACGCACCGGCGATCGGAATGAACGACTTGAACGGGTAGATGGGCGGGCCGTCGGCCATCAGCGAGGAGTGCTCGCGGATGGCGATGGATTCGCCCGCGTAATACCAGCCGGCCCAGACCAGGGCCACCACGCCGGGGATGAAAAACACGATGTACAGGATGATGTCCAGCCCGGCCTGCACCCGCGCCGGCAGGAAGCCGTACAGGATGTCGCCGCGCACGTGGCCGTTCTTGGCCAGCGTATATGCGCCCGCCATCATGAACAGAATGCCGTAGTACATCAGCTGCAGGTCGAAAGCCCAGGCGCTGGGCGTGTTGAACAGATACCGGGCCATTACTTCCCAGCATATGTGCACGGTCAATATCACGATGAGCCAGGCAAAAGCCTGGCCGACGAAGGTGGACAGGCGGTCCACCATGCGTATCAGCTTGAGCATCGGGCGCGATCCAGGTCGGGGAACGGGGCGGCGGCTGGCGCGCGCCCGCGCGCCGCGCCGGACGGAGAGTCCGGCGCCGGCAGGGCGGGCGTGGCGCCGCGGCGGTACATCGGCCGGCGGCGGGTCAGGCGGCCGGCTTGCGCGCGAAGTAGTGGTTGAACGCCATCCTGAAATTGACCGACGTATCGTTGTGCCAGCGTCCCGCGCGCTGCGCGAAGGCGCGCTGCGATTCCAGCACCTTCTTGAAGAGCGGGTTCTCGGCCGAGCGCTTCTCGATCATCTGGTCCCAGATCTTCAGCTGCTGCTGCAGGATGGCGTCCGGCGTCTTGTAGAACTTGACGTTGTGGTCCTTCTGCAGCTTGACGTAGTCGGCCGAATAGCGGTCGGCGGCTTTCCAGGACATGTCGGCGCTGGCGGCCTGCGCCGCGTAGGCCAGGATATGCTTCAGGTGCTTGGGCAGCGACTCGTACTTGTTCTTGTTGAACAGGATCTCGAACTGTTCGGCGCTCTGGTGGAAGCTCTGCAGCATGCAGATCTTGGACACGTCCTGGAAGCCCAGCGCCAGGTCGGACGAGGCATTGTTGAACTCGGCGCCGTCCAGCAGGCCGCGGTCCAGCGCCGGCACGATCTCGCCGCCCGGCAGGGCGTTGACCGCCGCGCCCATGGCGCTGTACATGTCGATGGCCAGGCCCACGGTGCGGAACTTCAGGCCCTTGACGTCCTCGGCCTTGGTGACCGGTTTCTTGAACCAGCCGAACGGCTGGGTCGGCATGGGGCCGTACATCATCGACACCACGTTGACCCCCATGGCCTTCTGGATCTCGGTCAGCAGCTCCTTGCCGCCGCCATATTCATGCCAGGCCAGCAGCATGTTGGCATCCATGCCGAACGACGGGCCGGAGCCCCACAGCGCCACGGCGGTATTCTTGCCGTACCAGTACGCCACCACGCCGTGGCCGCCATCCAGCGTGCCCGCCGATACGGCGTCCAGCAGGTCGAACGCCTTGACCACCGCGCCGGCGGGCAGCACCTCGATCTTGAGCTGGCCCTCGGCCATGTCGTTGACTTTGCGGGCGTAGTCCTGGGCGAATTCGTGGAAGATGTCGTTGGAAGGCCAGGTGCTCTGGAAGCGCAAGGAAATCGGTGAACCCTGGGCTCGGATGACGGCGGGGAATCCCAGCGCTGCGGTGCCTGCGACGGTGGTGGCACCAGCGATGAAGCGGCGGCGGGAAGAGGGGGCGTGTTGCATGGCTTGTTGTCTCCGGAGTGGACTGCATGAACCAGCTTGTTGTGACAGCTTGATGGGTGCAGCAAGAACAAAGCGCAATGCGAAAGACACGACCGGCATCGCCAGTCGGCGGCGGCAAACAGCAGGGCCGCTTCGGGATTAAACCTTGCTCAACAAGTCCTGACAATTGTCTGACGACTGGGAATAACCCCTAGGGGCGCGCAGTGGCATGGCGGCCCGTTGGCCGCGGCGGCCCACGGCGCGCCATGCCATATTGGTACACTAACGGGTTTACCCCCTGCGTCCGACGGACGCGCCTCGCCTTTATTCCATCGCCGTGATCTCTACCGCCAATCTCACTATCCAGTTCGGCCCCAAGCCCCTTTTCGAGAACGTCAGCGTCAAATTCGGGGAAGGCAACCGGTATGGTCTGATCGGGGCCAACGGCTCGGGCAAGTCGACCTTCATGAAGATCATCGGCGGCGACCTCGAGCCTTCCGCCGGCAACGTCTCGCTCGAGCCGGGCGTGCGCCTGGGCAAGCTGCGCCAGGACCAGTTCGCCTTCGAGGACTACCGCGTGCTCGACGTGGTCATGATGGGCCATACCGAGATGTGGGCCGCCATGACCGAACGCGACGCCATCTATGCCAACCCGGACGCCACCGAAGACGACTACATGCGCGCGGCCGAGCTCGAGGCCAAGTTCGCCGAATACGACGGCTATACGGCCGAGGCGCGCGCCGGCGAACTGCTGCTCGGCCTGGAGTTCGGCGTCGACCAGCACCAGCTCCCCATGCGCGAAATCGCGCCGGGGTGGAAGCTGCGCGTGCTGCTGGCGCAGGCGCTGTTCTCGAACCCGGACGTGCTGCTGCTGGACGAACCCACCAACAACCTGGATATCAACACCATCCGCTGGCTGGAAAACGTGCTCAACGGCTACCAGAGCACCATGATCATCATCAGCCACGATCGCCACTTCCTGAACCAGGTGTGCACCCACATGGCCGACGTGGACTACGGCGAGATCCGCATCTACCCGGGCAACTACGACGACTACATGCTGGCGTCCACCCAGGCCCGCGAGCGGCTGGTGGCCAACAATGCCAAGGCCAAGGAGCGCGTCGCCGAACTGCAGGATTTCGTGCGCCGCTTCGCCGCCAACAAGTCCAAGTCGCGCCAGGCCACTTCGCGCCTGAAGCAGATCGACCGCATCAAGGCCGAACAGGTCGAGGTCAAGCCGTCCTCGCGCCAGAACCCGTACATCCGCTTCGAGCAGAACAAGGTCATGCACCGCCTGGCGGCCACCATCGAAGGGCTGTCCAAGTCCTACGACGCGCCGGTCATCCGCGACTTCTCGGCCATGATCGACGCGGGCGAGAAAATCGCCATCATCGGCGCCAACGGCGTCGGCAAGACCACCTTGCTGCGCCTGCTGGCCGGCGACCTGGCGGCCGACTCCGGCACGGTCAAGTGGTCGGACAACGCCGACCTGGGCTACATGGCGCAGGACGTGTCCGATCAATTCCAGCAGGGCGACATCAACCTGTTCGACTGGATGAGCGAATACCGCCAGCCCGGCGACGACGACCAGTCGATCCGTTCGGTGCTGGGCCGGCTGCTGTTCTCGGCCGACGACCTGCCCAAGGCGCCCAAGGTGCTGTCCGGCGGCGAGAAGAACCGCATGACCTTCGGCCGCCTGATGCTGGGGCGGCACAACGTCATGCTGCTGGACGAGCCCACCAACCACCTCGACATGGAATCGATCGAGTCGCTGCAGTTCGCCCTCGAAAAATACCAGGGCACCCTGATTTTCGTCTCGCACGATCGCGAGTTCGTTTCGGGGCTGGCGACCCGCGTCATCGAGATCCTGCCCGGCGGCGAGATCGTCGACTATCGCGGCGGCTACGAGGATTACCTGGCCTCGCGCGGCATCGAAGGCTGAACGCGGGCGGCCGGCGGGCCGCCCAGCATTTCATATAACTAAAAGTGCTTAATGCATTATAAAAATATTGTTTGGATTTATATAACGGATTGTTAGATTAGGGCTTCCTTTCCGTACGCTTTTCCGCGCGAGCCAGCCCTATGAACCTCACTTTCGACCACGTCCACAAGAATTTCGGCGCGTTGCAGGTCGTGGACGGGTTCTCCAGCGAATTTCGCACCGGGGAGCTGGTGGCGCTGGTGGGGCCCTCCGGCTGCGGCAAGTCGACCTTGCTGCACATGGCGGCTGGCCTGGAAATGCCCTCGCAAGGCCGCGTGCTGGCCGATGGCAAGCCGGTGGAAGGGCCGCACCCCAGCCGCACGCTGGTGTTCCAGGAGCACGCCCTGTACCCGTGGCTGACGCTGCGCGACAACGTCGCGCTGGCGCTCGAGTTCCAGAAAGTGTCCAAGGCCGAGGCGTGCGAGAAGGCCGTGGCCTGGCTCGGCCGCGTGGGCCTGGCCGGCTTCGAGAACTACTACCCGCAGCAGGTCTCCGGCGGCATGCGCCAGCGCGCCGCGCTGGCCCGCGCGTTCATCGCCCAGCCCCAGACCATGCTGATGGACGAGCCGTTCGGCGCGCTCGACGCGCTGACCCGCCTCAGCCTGCAGGACGTGCTGCGCCAGCTTATCGAGCAGGAAAAGCCCTCGGTGCTGCTGGTCACCCACGACGTCGACGAGGCGCTGTTCCTGGCCGACCGCGTCGTCGTGTTCAGCCCCCGCCCGGCGCGGGTGCTGCGCGAATTCAACCTCAAGCATCGCCGCAAGACGCACGACCTGGCCGACCTGGCCGGCGAGAAGCGCCAGATCCTGAGCCTGCTGGGCATCCAGGTGGCCGACGGCGACGTGGCGCTGGCAGCCTGACCATTTCGATATGCGGCGCGGCCGGCGTGTTGCTGCCGGCCGCGCCGCGACGCCCATACCTATATCCGTGCACTGGAGAACATTCATGAAACTGAAGCACTGGCTGACCCTGCCGCTGGCCGCGGCGGTGCTGGCGGCGGCGCCCGCCATGGCCGCGGAGAAGTTCCGCGTCGGCTACCTGCGCGTCATGGACGATGCGCAGGCGATCGTGGCGCAGGAAGGCGAGTTCTACAAGAAAGCCGGCCTGGATACCGAACTGATCGAGTTCAAGTCCGGCACCGACCTGATCAAGGCGATCGTGGGCGGGCAGGCCGACATCGGCGTGCTGGGTTTCACCAACGCCGTGGCCTGGGCTTCCAAGGGAGCCGACCTGAAGGTGGTGGGCGGCGCGCAGCAGGGCTACCACTCGCTGGTCGTGCGCAACGACGCCGGCATCGAGAAGATTGCCGACCTGAAGGGCAAGACGCTCGCCTCCCAGAAAGAAGGCAGCACGGCCGACGTGGTGCTCAAGGGCGTGGTCCTGAAAGAGGGCAACCTGCAGCCGGCCGACGTCAACATCATGGGCGTCAGCCCCGCGGTGGCGGTGCAATCGCTGGTGGGCCAGCGCGTCGACGCGGCCTTCCTGTTCGAACCCTATGACCGCATCGCCCAATTGGTGGCGCCGGTCAAGCAGATCTACGAAGTGGGCCAGGCCTGGCCGTTCCCCTGCATGGTGGTGATCACCTCGGGCGACGTGCTGGACAAGCGCAAGGACGATGTCTGGAAGGCCCTGGATGCGCAGAAGGCCGCCATCGACCTGCTGCAGCAGCAGCCTGAACAGGCCGCCAAGCTGATCGCCTCGTACTTTATCGCCGAGCCGACGCTGAAGACGCTCGAGCGCGGCGAGCTGCCGCGCGAGACGGTCATCGCCGAAGCCATCAAGACCCAGGTCTTCACCGCCAAGCTGACCGACAAGGACACGGCCCGCATGCAGGAAATCGCCGGCATTCTGCAAGAGCAAGGGTCCCTGAAGACCCGTGACGGCAAGCCGTACGACGTATCGGGCATCGTCGACCTGTCCTGGCAAGAGGCGCGCAAGCTTTGAGCACCTCGACCCGCGTAACCGGCCTGCGCAAGCACCTCGCCGGGGTGCTGGGCGTGGCCTTCATCTTCGTGCTGTGGCAGGCCGCCGCCTGGGCGCTGCCCGATTTCCTGATGCCCGGCGTGCCCACCGTCGTGGCGCGCCTGGCGCAGGACCTCGGCCAATCCGAATTCCACCAGAGCCTGCTGGGCACGCTGGGACGCCTGGGCGCCGGCTACGGCCTGGCGCTGCTGGCCGGCATCGGCTTCGGCCTGATCGCCGCGGTGCTGTATTTCTTCCGCGAGGTGCTGCGCAGCGCCATCGTCATCCTGCAGTCGATCCCGTCGATCGCCTGGGTGCCGCTGTTCCTCATCGTGATGGGTTTCGGCAATACGCCGATCATCGTGGTGGTGGCGCTGGCGGCATTCTTCCCGGCCGCGCTGAGCGTCATGAACGCCACCGAATCGGTGCAGCGCGTGCATGTATCGGCCGCGCGCGTCATGGGCGCGTCGCGCTGGGGGCTCATCAAGCGCGTTTACCTGCCGGCCGTGATGCCGGAACTGATCACCGGGGCGCAACTGGCCTTCGGCAACGCCTGGCGCGCACTGATCTCGGCCGAGATGCTGATCGGCTTCGGCAAGGGTCTGGGCCGTTCCCTGGCTTATTCCGGCGAGATCGCCGACATGACCGGCGTGATGGCCAACATCCTGGTCATCGCCATCCTGGCGGCGCTGATCGACCAGTTCATCCTCGAGAACCTCAAGCACCGCCTGCTGCGTTACCAGTACGTGTAGAGCGGCGTCCGCCTGCCATGATCGCGCTGCTGCATTTCCTGTTTCGTTTCGGCCGGCCGGCCCGCCCGGCGGCCGTGGCGGGGCTCGCGCTGGCCCTGGCCACGGCCGCCGGGGCGGCCGCGCCGCAAGGGGCGGACCCTTTCCCGCAGGCCCGCGCGCGCGGCTTGCTGGTGGTCGGCGTCCCGTACCTGGCGCCGCCCGCCGCGGCGGGCGCCAAGATCCGTACGCCGGAACGGTTGGATACCGTCATGGCGGAGCGGCTGGGGACGCGGCTCGGCTTGCCGGTCAAGGTGGTCCAGGTCGAGCCGGCGCGGCGCGCCGCCGTGCTGGCCGATGGCAGCGTCGACCTGCTGCTGGCCGACCGCGTGGCGGGCCAGTCCGCGCCTGGCCTGGATGCGCCCGGCGTGGCGCTGGTGCCGGCGGGCTACGCTGCGCGGCCCAAAGCCGTCATCCGCAGCGACACGCCCATGCGACGCTGGCAGGACGCCCGCGGCCGCAGCGTGTGCATGGCCTCGGCGGCGTTCCAGGCCCAGGCGCTGGCCGCGCGCTGGGGCGCGGTGGTGCGTACTTTCCGCGTGCCGTCCGACGCGCTGGTGGCGGTGCGCGAAGGCGCCTGCGACATCGGCCTGATCGACGACGCGACCTGGAACGCGCTGATGAAGTTTCCGGAATGGAAAAAGTTCTCGGCCACCTTGCCGCCGGACGGGCCGCAGGCCGAGCGCGTCTGGCTGGCGCGCGCCGGCGACGGCGCCGCGGCCGACTGGCTGGCAGCCGCCATGGCCGACTGGCGCAGCCAGGGCGTGTGGCGCGCCATGACCGACAAATGGGCCCGCGACGTGGCGTTCGACGTCTACCTGGACCAGGAAGTGCCCGACTGCCACGGCGGCTGAGCGCCGGCGCGCCTACAATCGCCACGTATGAGCGATACACTGCGCGCGCCTTGCGCCTACCAGGAAGAGATCAAGAAAAGCCGTTTCGCGGCGCATGCCGCGCCGGTGGCCGGCGTGGCCGAGGCCATGGCCTTCTTTGCGCAGCACAGCGATCCGGCCGCTACCCACAATTGCTGGGCTTACCGCATCGGCCAGGCCTACCGCTTCCATGACGACGGCGAGCCCGGCGGCACTGCGGGCCGGCCTATCCTGCAGGCCATCGAAGGCCAGGGGCTGGACCGCGTCGCGGTGTTGGTGACGCGCTGGTTCGGCGGGATCAAGCTGGGGGCCGGCGGGCTGGTCCGCGCCTATGGCGGCTGCGCGGCCCAATGCCTGCGCCTGGGTTCGCGCGAGCCCATCATCGAGATGGCCCTGGTGGCGTGCCGCTGCGCCTATGGCGAATTGCCGCTGTTCAAGGCGCGCCTCGCGCAAGCGGGCGCCGCGGTGCAGGCCGAAGCTTTCGATGCCGACGGGGTCGCGCTGACGCTGTCAGTGCCGCGGGCCGCACTGGCTGAACTGGAGCGGACCGCGGCCGATGTGACGCGCGGACGGGCGCACTGGCAAGTGCGCGACGCAGGGTAGCGCGGGCGGCGCCTGCAGGGCGCCGCGCCAGGGCCACCGGCGGCGGCGCCTTTATTCGCCGGCGCCGCCATCCTTGGCGGCAGCGATTTCCTGGTGGACTTTTTCCATGTCCACCGCCTTGATTTTCTCCAGCAGTTCCTGCAGCTGTCCGGCCGACAAGGCGCCCGGCTGCGAGAACAGCAGCACCTGCTCGCGGAACACCATCAGGGTGGGAATCGAGCGGATGCCCAGGGCGCCTGCCAATTCCTGTTCGACGTCGGTGTTCACCTTGGCGAATGTCACATCAGGGTGCTGTTCGGCGGCCTGCTCGAAGACCGGCGCGAAGCCGCGGCAGGGGCCGCACCACGGCGCCCAGAAGTCGACGATCAGGGTGCTGTCGGGCGTGATGGCTTCCTGGAAGGAGTCTTTGGTCAGTTCAACGATGCTGCTCATGCTTCGCGTCCTTGCCGCCGGTTGGGCGGCGTCGATGGCCGGATGGCCAGTTGGGCGGTCCGGGGGGACCGCGTGTTCCCGTCCGCGCGGGACGGGGCGTGGGGCTGGCCGCGCGCCGCGCGGCGGGGCCCTATGCGGCGGCCTGCTCGGCCGTGCCGCCGCTTTTCAGCGAGGCAAGTATTTCGTACGACCGCAGGCGGTCGGCGTGCCGGTAGAAGTCGGAAACGATCATGACCTCGTCGGCCTCGGTGCGCGCGATGAGATCCTGCAGCCCCTGCTTGACCGTATCGGGGCCGCCGACGATCGCCGCGGCCAGCTTCTGGCCGACGGCCTCGCGCTCCCATTCGTTCCACTGGCCGTCCATGCTGTCGACCGGCGGTTGCAGCGGCAGCCGGTTGCCGCGGATGAGCGACAGGAACTTCAGTTGCTGTGTGGTTGCCAGGTAGCGAGCCTGCTCGTCGGTGTCGGCCGCGATGACCGGCACGCCGATCATCGCATAGGGGCGGGCCAGCGTGGCCGACGGCTTGAACAGGTGGCGATACAGCCGCATGGCGGCCATGCCCTCGGGCGAGAAATGCCCCGCAAAGGAGAACGGCAGGCCCAGCTCGGCCGCCAGCCGGGCGCTGAAATCGCTCGAGCCGAGCAGCCAGATGGGAATGTCCAGGCCCGCCCCGGGAATGGCGCGCACCGCCTGGCCAGGCTGGGCCGGCGCCAGCAGGAAGCGCAATTCGTCGAGCAGCGCCGGGAATTCCAGCCCACTGCGCGGCCCGCGCCGCAGCGCCTGCTGGGTGGCGCCGTCGCTGCCGGGGGCGCGACCCAGGCCCAGGTCGATGCGGCCGGGGAACAGGCTCTCCAGGGTGCCGAACTGTTCGGCGATGATCAGCGGCGCGTGGTTGGGCAGCATGATGCCGCCCGAGCCCACCCGCAGCGTGCTGGTGTGGGCGGCCACCTGGCCGATGATGACGGCGGTGGCGCTGCTGGCCACGCCGGTGATGTTGTGGTGTTCGGCCAGCCAGAAGCGCCGGTAGCCCCAGCGTTCGACATGCTGGGCCAGGTCGACCGTATTGCGGAACGCGGCCGCGGCATCGCCGCCTTGCACGATGGGCGCAAGGTCGAGTACGGAAAACGGCACGCGGGCCAGCTCGGTCATGGGTCGGGATCTCCAGGTCGTGATGCGGGCGCCGCCGGCCGCTGCCGGCGGCGGTTCTCTCTACATGGAGAGTGTATCGGTGAAATCAACCCGCGACCCGAGCAACCTTGCGGTCGATCGGGTCGATAGCCTGAGTCAATGATGGCGCACGCAAGCGGCGTGCCGCCGTTTATTCAGGGAAGAACGCGTAGCGGATCACGAACAGCGCGGCCACCAGCCAGGTGGCGGGGTGCACTTCGCGCACGCGGCCGGTGCAGGTCTTGAGGACCACGTAGCTGATGAAACCGAAGGCCAGGCCATTGGCGATGGAGTACGTGAACGGCATGATCAGCGCCGTGAGCGCCGCCGGAGTGGCTTCCGAGACTTCGTTCCAGTCGATATCGACCAGTTCGCGCATCATCAGGCCGGCCACGTAGAGCAGGGCGGGCGCGGTGGCGTAGGCGGGCACCGAGCCGGCCAGCGGCGAAATGAACAGGGCCGCCAGGAACAGCAGCCCGACCACCAGGGCGGTCATGCCGGTGCGGCCTCCGGCCTGCACGCCGGAGGCGCTTTCGACGTAGGCGGTGGTGCTGCTGGTGCCCAGCACGGAACCCGCCACGATGGCGGTGCTGTCGGCGAACAGGGCCCGGCCGAGGCGGTTGGGACGGCCTTCGGGCACCAGCCCGGCGCGCTTGGCCACGCCCATCAGCGTGCCGGTGGCGTCGAAGACCTCGACCAGCACGAACACCAGGATGACGTGCACGAAGCCGGTGTGCAGGGCGCCCAGGATATCGAGTTTCAGGAAGGTCGGCGCCAGGCTCGGCGGAGCCGAGAACACGCCCTGGAACTGGTTGTAGCCGAGCGCCATCGACAGCACCGTGACCGCCAGGATGCCGATCAGGATCGCGCCGCGCACCCGCAGCGCGTCCAGCACGGCGATGATGAAGAAGCCCAGGACCGCGAACAGCGGGGCGTGGCCGCGCAAGTCGCCCAGCGTGACCTTGGTGGCCGGGTGGGGCACCACGATACCGGCGTTGGACAGGGCGATAATGGCCAGGAACAGGCCGATGCCCGCCGCGATGGCGCTGCGCAGCGAATGCGGAATGCCCTTGATCAGCCAGGCGCGGATGCCGGTGACCGTCAGCAGCAGGAAAATCACGCCCGAGATGAATACGGCGCCCAGCGCCTGTTCCCAGGTGTAGCCCATGGTCTTGACCACGGTGAACGCGAAGAAGGCGTTCAGCCCCATGCCGGGCGCCATGCCGATGGGCCAGTTGGCCACCAGCGCCATGATCAGCGACCCCAGCGCCGCCGCCAGGCAGGTGGCCACGAACACCGCATTGCGGTCCATGCCGGTCGAGGACAGGATGTCCGGGTTGACGAAGATGATGTACGACATCGTCAGGAATGTCGTCAGGCCGGCGACCATCTCGGTACGGGCGTTGGTACCGTGTTCGCGCAATTGGAATAGCTTCTCCAGCATTTCGGGTTCCCCGGGTTTATAAGAAGCCGCCATTTTCGCACCAGATGTACACTTCGTTGCCATGATCATCCTCGGCTTCGAAAGCTCCTGCGACGAGACCGGCGTGGCGGCGGTCTGCACCGAACGCGGCCTGCTGGCGCACGCCCTGCATACCCAGATCGCCATGCACCAGGAATACGGCGGCGTGGTGCCCGAGCTCGCCTCGCGCGACCATATCCGCCGCGCCGTGCCGCTGGCCCGCCAGGTCTTGGCCGAAGCCGGCCTGGGCCTGGGCGACGTCGAGGCGGTGGCCTACACCGCGGGGCCCGGGCTGGCCGGCGCCTTGCTGGTGGGCGCCAGCGTGGCCCAGGCGTTCGCCTGGTCGCGCGGGCTGCCCGCCATTCCCATCCACCACCTCGAAGGCCACCTGCTGTCGCCCCGGCTGGCCGATCCGCGTCCCGACTTCCCCTTCGTGGCGCTGCTGGTGTCCGGCGGGCACACGCAGCTCATGCGGGTCGACGGCGTGGGACGCTATGCCTTGCTGGGGGAAACGCTGGACGACGCCGCCGGCGAGGCATTCGACAAATCCGCCAAGTTGCTGGGCCTGGGCTACCCGGGCGGGCCGGCCCTGGCGCGCCTGGCCGAGCGCGGCGACGCGCGGCGCTATGCGCTGCCGCGCCCGATGCTGCACAGCGGCGACCTCGATTTCAGCTTCAGCGGCCTGAAGACCGCCGTCCTGACGCGCGTGAAAGAGGCCGAACGGGCCGGCGGGCTCGATGCCCAGGCCCGCGCCGACCTGGCCGCCGCCACCCAGGCGGCGATCGTCGAGGTGCTGGCGGCCAAGGCGGTGCGCGCGCTCAAGCAGGCCGGCCTGAAGCGGCTGGTGGTGGCGGGCGGGGTGGGGGCCAACCAGTTGCTGCGCGCGCGGCTGGATGAAGCCATGCGGCCGCTGGGCGCGCGGGCGTTTTTCCCGCCCCTGGCGTTGTGTACCGACAACGGGGCCATGATCGCCTACGCGGCGGCCGAGCGGGTCAAGGCCGGCCTGTCCGCCCTGCAGGCCGGACAGCACGCGTTCACGGTGCGGCCGCGCTGGGATCTGGCCGAATTGTGCGCCGCGCCGGCGTAGGATGGGGCTATTTCTTCTTGCTGCCGATGCGGCTTTCGGTGCCGGCGAGCAGCCGCGCGATATTGGCGCGGTGGCGGTAGAACAGCAGCACGGTGATCGCCGCCAGCGCCACCCCCACCGGCGCTTGCGCATACCAGGCCACGCCGGAGCCGAACAGGTAGTACACCGGCGCGAAGAACGCGGCCACCAGGGCGGCCAGCGACGAATAGCGCGAAAACACGGCGATGATGACCCAGGTGGCCACGGTGGCCAGCGCCAGCCACGGATTGACCGCCAGCAGGATGCCGAGCGCGGTGGCCACGCCCTTGCCGCCCTTGAAGCCCAGGAAAACCGGGTACAGATGCCCCAGGAACACCGCCAGCGCCACCAGCGCGAAGCCGGTCCAGGACAGGCCCGGCGCCAGCGCCTGGGCCAGCCACAGCGCGAACCAGCCCTTGGCGGCGTCGCCCAGCAGCGTCAAGGCGGCGGCGGCCTTGTTGCCGGTGCGCAGCACGTTGGTGGCGCCCGGGTTCTTCGAGCCATAGCTGCGCGGGTCCTGCAGCCCCATCAGCTTGCTGACCACCACGGCGAAGGGGATGGATCCGATCAGGTAGGCCAGCGCGACCAGCGCGGCGGTGAACAAGAGCGAGGGAGCGGTCTGCACCATGGCGAGTATCCGTTGCGTATGAGATCGTGGCAGCGGATTCTACCGCGCGCAGGGGCGGGGCGCGCACGCACCGGCCGGCGCGCGGCGGGACGGGCCGGGTCATTTTCCGGCGGTACAATCGGTCGCGTTTCGCCGCGCGCGCTTTCTTCTGGATGCACAATGCGTATTCTGGTTTCCAATGACGATGGCTATACCGCTCCCGGCCTGGAGGCGCTGGTCAAGGCGCTCGAAGGCCTGGGCGAGCTCACCGTCGTGGCGCCCGAGACCAACCACAGCGGCGCCTCCAATTCCCTCACGCTGAACCGGCCGCTCACCGTGCGCACGGCGGCCAACGGCTTCGTCTGCGTCAACGGCACGCCGTCGGACTGCGTACACGTGGCCCTGACCGGGCTCATGGAGGCGCGGCCGGACCTGGTGGTGTCGGGCATCAACAATGGCGCCAACATGGGCGACGACACGCTTTATTCCGGCACGGTCGCGGCGGCCGCGGAAGGCTATCTGTTCGGCATCCCGTCCATCGCCTTCTCGCTGGCCGAGAAAGGCTGGGCACACCTCGAATCGGCCGCCCGGGCGGCGCGCCAGGTGGTCGAGCGGCAGCTGGCCGAGCCCCTCGCCGCGCCGGTGCTGCTCAACGTCAATATTCCCAGCCGCCCGTACGACGCGCTCGACGGTTTCCGGGTCACGCGCCTGGGCAAGCGCCATCCTTCCGAGCCGGTGGTGCGCACCACCACCCCCTACGGCGACACGGTCTACTGGATCGGGCCGGTCGGGCTGGCCGCCGATGCCGCGCCGGGCACCGACTTCCACGCGGTGGCGCAAGGCGCCGTATCGGTGACGCCGCTGCGGCTGGACCTGACCCAGCACAGCCAGCTCGACGAAGTCCGGCATTGGGCGGAGCCGCTATGCGCAAGCCTGTGACGCCCCCCGGCCCGCCGGGCCGCCCGCGCTCCGCCGGATATGGGGCCACGGGCCTGGCGCCCGGGGTGACCGCCGCCAACAGCAACACGCGCATCTCGCCCGCCACCCTGGCGCGCCCCGCGCCCGCCGGCGGCGCGGCCGGGCAGGGCGGCAACCTGGGGCTCAACTCCGACCGCCTGCGCCATGCCATGGTGCAGCGCTTGCGCACCCAGGGCATTACCGACGAGCGCGTACTCAATGCCATGAGCGCAGTGCCGCGCCATGTCTTCGTGGACGAGGCGCTGGCCAGCCGGGCCTACGAAGACGCCGCGCTGCCGATCGGCCATTCCCAGACCATCTCGCAGCCGTGGGTGGTGGCGCGCATGATCTCCGCCGCCTGCGAAGACCGCAGCCCGACCCGCGTGCTCGAGGTCGGCGCCGGTTGCGGCTACCAGGCCGCGGTGCTGGCGCAGTTCGTGCGCGAGGTGCATGCCATCGAGCGCATCCGCGGCCTGTTCGAGCTGGCCCGCAATCATTTGCGGTCGTTGCGCCTGGCCACGCGCGTCCGTCTCATCCACGGCGACGGCATGCAGGGCCTGCCCGGCGTCGCGCCGTTCGATGCTATTGTTGTGGCTGCGGCCGGACTGGTCATCCCGCAGGCGCTGCTGGAACAGCTCGCGCCCGGGGGCCGTCTGATCGCGCCGGAAGGCGCCACCAACCAACGGCTGGTGCTGGTAGAGCGCACCGGCACGTCGAGCTGGAAGCGCACCGAACTGGAGGCGGTACGTTTCGTGCCGCTGAGGGCCGGAATACAATCTTGAGCAAACAGGAGAAGCACATGCTCAACGGGCAGTTGCCACTGACCGACCTTTCTTTCCGCGCGACGCGCGTCGCGCGCCGTCCCCGCGCCGCATGGGTGGCGGGCCTGATCGGCCTGGCGCTGCTGGCCGGCTGCTCGACCACGAAAACGCGCGCCCCGGTGGTGGACCTGTCCAATCAGCCTGCCGCCGCGCAGCCCGGCGGCACCTATGTCGTCAAGCCCGGCGATACGCTCTACCAGATCGCGCGCGCCAACAACGTCGACATCGAAAGCGTGAAGCGCTGGAACAACATCAGCGACCCCAACCAGATCAGCGTGGGCCAGGTGCTCCGGCTGTCGGGCAGCGCGGCGGCCAAGCCGTCCGCGCCGGCGCCCACGCCGGCCCCGGTCGAGGCCAAGCCCGTGCCGCTGGGCGAACCGGAAACCCCGCCGGCCACCACGCCGCCGGCCCAGGCCCCGGCTCCCGTGGCCACCCCGCCGCGCGCCTCCGATGCCAGCCTGATCACCTGGGGATGGCCGTCCAGCGGCCCGGTCACCCAGACCTTCAGCACCTCCACCAAGGGCATCGACATCGGCGGCGCCCTGGGCGATCCGGTCAGCGCGGCGGCCGACGGCAAGGTCATGTACAGCGGCAACGGCGTGCGCGGCCTGGGCAACCTCATCATCATCAACCACCAGAACGGCTTCATCACCGCGTACGCGCACAACCGCACCCTGCTGGTCAAGACCGGCCAGACCGTCAAGCGCGGCGCGAAGATCGCCGAAATCGGCCAGACCGACACCACCTCGCCGCGGCTGCACTTCGAGATCCGCCGCCAGGGCACGCCGGTCGACCCCCTGCAGTACCTGCCGCCGCGATGACCCCCACACTGGTCTTCGACCTCGAAACCCTGCCGGACGTGGCCGGCCTGCGCCGGCTCAACGGCTGGGGCGCCGACGTGCCCGCTGCCGAGGTCGCCGAGCGCGCCTTCCAGGCGCGCCGCGACGCGGTGGGGCACGATTTCCTGCCGCTGCACCTGCATCAGGTCGCGGTCATCGGCTGTGTGTTCCGCGACGACCAGGGCTTTCGGGTCAAGGCGCTGGGCCAGCCGGACGACCCCGAGCCGGTCCTGCTCAACATGTTCTTCAAGACCATCGAGCGCTACACGCCGCGCCTGGTCAGCTGGAACGGCTCCGGCTTCGACCTGCCGGTGCTGCACTACCGCAGCCTGATCCACGGCGTGCCCGCGCCGCGCTATTGGGACACCGGCGAAGAAGACCGCGAGTTCAAGTTCAACAACTATATCGGCCGCTATCACAACCGCCACATCGACCTGATGGACTTGCTGGCCAAGTACAACGGCCGGGCCAACGCGCCGCTGGATGAACTGGCCAAGCTGTGCGGGTTCCCCGGCAAGCTGGGCATGGACGGCGGCCAGGTCTGGCAGGCCTGGCAGGAAGGCAAGGCCGACGAGGTCCGCGCTTATTGCGAGACCGACGTGGTCAACACCTGGCTGGTGTACTGCCGTTTCCGGTTCCTGCGCGGCGAGCTGGACGCCGCCGCCTACCAGGCGGAAATCGACCTGGTGCGGGACACCCTCGCGGCCAGCGCCGCGCCGCACTGGCGCCTCTACCTGCAGGCCTGGGACGCTTCCGCCGCGCCGGCCTGAGCCGGCGGGCAGCCAGCAACCGACTGAAATATCGGAACGCCGGCGCGAAACGGGTGCGTAACCACCCCGCTCGCACAATGGGCTCGCGTTCTACTTTTTCAGGAGATCACCATGTCCCGATACGCTATTCGTTCCTCCCTGGCAGCCCTCAGCTTCGTCGTCGCCGCCGGCGGCCTCGCTGGCGCAGCGGTTGCCGCGCCCGGCATGGGAGGCATGGACGGCATGGGCCAAGCCCATGGCAAGTACCACGGCCACCACCGCGGCATGATGATGCGCGACGGCTTCCGTGTCCCCGGCATCGGTCCGCTGTCGCAGAAGCAGGTCGACGCGCTCAAGCTCGATGCCAAGCAGCAGGCCGCCTTCGATGCCGCGCGGCAGGCCCAGCGCGACCTGCACACCGCCATGCGCGAGGCCGGCGCCAAGCGCCATGAGCTGCTGGCCAGCCAGCTCGAGGGCGGCAAGCTCGATCCGCGCGCCCTGGTGGCACGCCACGACGAGAACCGCGATCAGTTCAGCAAGCAGGCCGAGCAGGTGCGCGAGAAATGGCTGGCCGCCTGGGACAGCCTGAACGACGGCCAGCGCCAGCAGGTCACCGAAATCGTCAAGGAGCGCCACGCCAAGATGCAGGAACGCCGGGCCAAGATGCAGGAGCGCCGGGCAAACCGCGAAGAGCGCCAGGGCCGGGGCGCCGGCCAAGCCCAAGCTCCCGCCAGCGGGGCGGCGCAGTCCAACTGACCCGGTAGCAACCAGGGCGCGGCCGAGTGCCGCGCGATCCGCCGCGCGGCATGTCGCCGCGCGGCTTTTTTTCGCCAGCCTGGCGCATGCGGCCCTGCCCGCGGCCTCGAATAGGTGCGGGCAGGGCGGCCAGCGCACCGAAGCGGTGCCTGGACGAGGGCCCCGGAACGCGCATTGCCCGCTATCGGAGTTGGCATGAAAGGTGCTTCAAGCGAGGCGAGCCGGTGACATTTCCATGACAGCCGGCCGCCGGGCGCGGCAGTCCCGCCGCGCCGACCTCCGCACAGGATCCCGCACCATGAAACGCTCCCTGCCTGCCTTGTCCGTCGCCGTCCTTGCCGCCATCGCCGCATCCGCCCATGCCGAACCCACTGACCTGGGCGCGGGCTTTTCGCTCAGCGGCAATGCCGCCATCGTCAGCGACTACCGGTTCCGCGGCTATTCGCAGACCAACTTCCGTCCGGCGGTGCAAGTCGGCTTCGACCTGGCGCACAGCTCGGGCTTCTACCTGGGCAACTGGAACTCGAACGTCTCCGACTTCGTGTTCCCCGAGGGCAACCTGGAAATGGACTTCTACGGCGGCTGGAAAGGCGAACTCGGGCATGGCCTGGGGCTGGATGTCGGCGCGCTGTATTACTACTATCCCGGGTCCTCCTCGCCCAAGGGCGGCAACTACAACAACACGGACTTGTACGTCGGCCTGAGCTACGGCAGCTACTCGTTGAAGTACTCCTACACGCCGAGCGACTTTTTCAGCACGCCCGACAGCAAGGGCACCTGGTACCTGGACGGCACGGCCAATTTCGACCTGGGCGACGGCTGGGGCCTGGTGGCGCACGTGGGTTACCAGAAGCTGAAGCAGCAGGTCGACATGGACGGGGATTCCATCGGGCACTATGTCGACTACAAGCTGGGCGTGACCAAGGACCTGAACGGCTGGGTGCTCGGGCTGGCCGCGGTGGGGGCGTCGGCCGACAACTGGCTGCCGACCAAGAACGGCCATCCGTCCGGCCGGCTGGGGGCGGTATTCTCGGTGGCCCGTGCGTTCTAGCGCCCGGGTCACGCTGGAAGGCGCCCCGCCGCGGCGGGTTCCGGTTTCCTCTTTTACAATGCTCGGTTGCCTGTAAATGCCTGGATTGCAAGAGAGATGGCCGAAGTACTGAATATCGAGTCCCTGGACCTGGAGGCCCGGGGAATCGCCCGCCGCGACGGCAAGGTGGTGTTCGTCGAGGGCGCGCTGCCCACCGAGCGCGTCACCGCGCAGACGGTGCGGCGCAAACCCTCGTACGAGATCGCGCGGGTCGAGGACATCCTGCGGCCCGCCGCGCTCCGGGTGGCGCCGCGCTGTCCGCATTTCGGCGTATGCGGCGGCTGTGCTATGCAGCACCTGGAGCCCAGCGCCCAGGTGGCGATCAAGCAGCGCGCGCTGGAAGACACCTTCTGGCATGTCGGCAAGCTGCGCCCGCAGCGCGTGTTGCCGCCGTTGCACGGCCCCACCTGGGGCTATCGCTATCGCGCCCGCCTGTCGGTGCGTGTGGTGCCCAAGAAGGGCGGTGTGCTGGTGGGCTTCCACGAACGCAAGAGCAGCTATGTGGCCGACATGCGCGAATGCCACGTCCTGCCGGCGCACGTCAGCGACATGCTGATGCCGCTGCGTGCCATGATCGCCGCCATGTCGGCGCCCGACCGCATGCCGCAGATCGAAGTGGCGCTGGGCGAGGGCGTCACGGTGCTGGTGCTGCGCCATCTCGAACCGCTCACCGAGCACGACCTGGAGGTGCTGCGCGCCTTTGCCGCCGAGCATGGCGTGCAGTGGTGGCTGCAGCCCAAGGGGCCCGATACGGTCCATCCGCTCGATCCGGCGCATGCCGATGCGCTGTGCTACACCATGCCCGAGTTCGGCCTGCGCATGCCGTACCGGCCCACCGATTTCACGCAGGTCAACCACGCCATCAACCGGGCCATGGTGTCGCGCGCGCTCATGCTGCTCGATGTGCAGCCGCAGGACCGGGTGGCCGATCTGTTCTGTGGCCTGGGCAACTTCACCCTGCCGCTGGCCACCCGCGCCCGCGAAGCGGTCGGCGTCGAGGGCAGCAAGGCCCTGACCGACCGGGCCCTGGCCGCCGCCGAGCGCCACGGGCTGGAAGGGCGCACGAGTTTCGCCACCTTGAACTTGTTCGAGGTGGACGTCGACTGGCTGCGCGGACTCGGCCATTTCGATCGCATGCTGATCGATCCCCCGCGCGAGGGCGCCCAGGCGGTGGCGCAGGCACTGGCCCAACTGGCGCCGCGCGAGCGTCCGGTCCGCATCGTGTATGTGTCGTGCAACCCGGCCACGCTGGCGCGCGATGCCGCCATCATGGCGCATGAGGGCGGCTATGTGCTCAAGAGCGCCGGCGTGATCAACATGTTTCCCCACACTGGCCACGTGGAGTCGATCGCGGTGTTCGAATCGCTGCCGGCCGACGAAGTCCTGGCGATCCAGGCGCAGGCCCGCCTGAAGGGCCAGGAAGCCGCGTAGCGCGCGGCCCGTGCCGGCCAGTACGGGGCCTCTTTGAACGAAAGCGGGCCCTAGCCGGCGCCCAGCTCCTGGATGATCGGGCAGTCCGGCCGGCTGTCGCCGTGGCAGTGGCGCGCCAGGTGCTTCAGGGTCTCGGCCATCTGCTGCAGTTCCGCCGCCTTGCGCTCCAGCCCCTCGACATGGCGCAGCGCGATGCGCTTGACGTCGGCGCTGGCGCGGTCGCGATCGCGCCATAGCGCCAGCAGCTCATGCATCTGCTCCACCGAAAAGCCCAGGTCGCGCGCGCGGCGCACGAACCTGAGCGTATGCAGGTCGTTGTCGCCATATACGCGATAGCCCGATTCGGTGCGTGTGGCCGGGCCGACCAGGCCGATGCTCTCGTAATAGCGGATCATCTTGGCGGAAATGCCCGAGGCCCGCGCGGCCTCGCCGATATTCATGGTCATGGTGGGCTCCTCGTGAACGGGTTTTCGGAAAGCCGGGGCGCGCAGCGTAGCGTCCGGGCAGGAGGCATCCTTTCCATGATGGGAAGGTTAAGCGCATTATAGGCTTGACTTTGCCATCATGGGAAGGTTTAAGCTGGGTTCCGTTGCCGCTGCTCACGGCGGCCATTTCTGAAGGAGCCCATCAATGTCCATCCAGTTCAATGTGCCCGACATGTCCTGCGGCCACTGCGTCCAGTCGATCACCACGGCGGTGCAGCAGGCCGTGCCCGGCGCGCGCGTGGCGGCCGATCTCGCCGCCCATCGCGTCGCGGTAGAAGGCGCGGCCGACGTGGAGCGCGTGCGCGCCGCCATCGCCGCCGCCGGCTATGAACCGCAACTGGTCGGCTGAGCGTCGCCGCGCGGGCGATTGGCCTGGGCTATCAATTTATTTAAATAATTAAATTTGATATATTGATAGTGTGTATTTATCATCTCTTCCATGGTGGTCATTCCACCAATCCCAATCCAAGGAGATGATCGAATGCTGCAAAACCGCGAAGGCCAACGCGTTCCCAACGTGACCTTCCCTGTGCGCCAGGGCAATGACTGGAAACAGGTCACCACCGATGACCTGTTCAAGAACAAGACCGTGGTGGTCTTTTCCCTGCCGGGCGCGTTCACGCCGACCTGCTCGTCCACCCACCTGCCGCGCTTCAATGAGCTGGCGCCCGCCTTCCGCGAGGCCGGCGTGGACAGCATCGTGTGCGTCTCGGTCAACGACACGTTCGTGATGAACGAATGGGCCAAGGACCAGGAATCGGCCAACATCACGCTGCTGCCGGACGGCAACGGCGACTTCACCGAAGGCATGGGCATGCTGGTCGATAAGCGCGACCTCGGCTTCGGCAAGCGCAGCTGGCGCTATTCGATGCTGGTCAAGGACGGCGTGATCGAGAAGATGTTCATCGAGCCCCAGAAGGAAGGCGATCCGTTCGAAGTGTCGGACGCCGACACCATGCTGGCCTACATCGCACCGCACGCCAAGAAGCCCGATCAGGTCGTGGTGTTCTCCAAGCCCGGCTGCCCGTTCTGCGTGGAAGCCAAGGCGCTGCTGGCGGACAAGGGCTACGATGCGCTCGAAATCCCGCTGGACCACAAGGTCCGCGGCCGGGTCATCGGCGCCGTGTCGGGCAAGGCTACCGCGCCCCAGGTCTTCATCAACGGCAAGCTGATCGGCGGCCTGGAAGACCTGAAGGCTCACCTGGCCTGACGGTCATGGCGGCCCGCCGGGCGCGGGCCGCCGCCATCTCACCACTCTCTCTTTCGCGCCCGCGGCCGGCTGCCGTTGCGGCCGGCCGCGGGCGTCCGCCTGCGGCGCGGCCATCCGGCACGCCGCGCGGGCCATAGCCTGGAACAGTCATGGATACTTTGCATACCGATATCGCCGTCATCGGCGCCGGCACCGCCGGCCTGGCGGCCTACCGGGCGGCGCGCGCCGCCGGCAAGCGCGCGGTGCTGATCGAGGGCGGACCCTATGGCACCACCTGCGCCCGGGTCGGCTGCATGCCCTCCAAGTTGCTGATCGCCGCCGCCGAAGCGGCGCATGCGGCGGCGCATGGCGCGCCGTTCGGCGTGCATGTGGACGGCAAGGTGCGCGTCGATGGCCGCGCGGTCATGGAGCGCGTGCGGCGCGAGCGCGACCGCTTCGTCGGCTTCGTGCTCGAGGGCGTGGAGAACATCCCCGCCGCAGACAAGCTGGCCGGCTATGCCCGCTTCGTGTCCGACACGGTGCTGCGGGTGGACGAGCGGGTCGAGGTGCGCGCCGCCAGCGTGGTGATCGCCACCGGCTCGCGTCCGTCGGTGCCGGCGCCGTTCGAGGCGCTGGGCGACCGCCTGGTGGTCAACGACGACGTGTTCGCGTGGCAGGATCTGCCGCGCAGCGTGGCCGTGTTCGGGCCCGGCGTCATCGGGCTCGAACTGGGGCAGGCCCTGGCGCGGCTGGGCGTGCGCGTGCGGGTCTTCGGCGTCAGCGGCAGCCTGGGCGGCCTGGCCGACCCGGCCGTGCGCCAACGTGCGCGCCGCATTTTCCAGGACGAGTTCTACCTGGACCCGGACGCGCGCGTCCTGTCCACGCAGCGCGTCGACGACGAGGTCGAAGTGCGCTATGTGGCGCTCGACAATACCGAGCGCACCGAGCGCTTCGATTACGCGCTGGTCGCGACCGGCCGGCGCCCCAATGTCGACCGCCTGGACCTGCACCTGACCAGCCTGGCGCTCGATGGCCGCGGCGTGCCCGTGTTCGACCGGACCACCATGCAGGCCGGCGAATCGGCCATCTTCATCGCCGGCGATGCCAATGCCGATGCGCCCCTGCTGCACGAAGCGGCGGACGAAGGCCGCATTGCCGGGATGAACGCGGCCCGCTATCCGGATGTCCGGCCGGGCCAGCGCCGCGCGCCACTCGGCGTGGTGTTCTCGGATCCGCAGATCGCCCTGGTCGGCGCCTCGTACGGAAGCCTGCCGGCCGGCAGTTTCGTGACCGGCGAGGTCGATTTCGGCGACCAGGGGCGCTCGCGCGTGATGCTGAAGAACAAGGGCATGCTGCACGTCTATGCCGACATCGAGTCGGGGCGTTTCCTGGGCGCCGAGATGGTCGGGCCGTCCGCCGAGCACATCGGCCACCTGCTGGCCTGGGCCGCGCAGCAACAGCTGACCGTGGCGCAGATGCTCGACATGCCGTTCTACCACCCGGTGGTGGAAGAGGGCGTGCGCACCGCCCTGCGCGACGCGGCCGCCCGCCTCGAACAGGCCCGACGCCAACGCCGCGCCGCCGCCTGAGCCCGGCCGGGCGGCAGATGCATGGAGGCCATGCAGGCGCCTGCATGCAGGTGTCTGACATCCCTGAGGCGGCCTGCCCATGGAAATGGAGTCGCTGTGGGGTGTCAGACACCCATGTTCTGGCGCAGGGGGGCGGTCGGCGCCGCACTATGGAGGTGTCTGACACCCCCTGAGGCGGCCTGCCCGTGGAAACGGTGTCGCCGTGGGGTGTCAGACACCCATGTTCTGGGGCAGGGGGGCGGTCGGCGCCGCGCTATGGAGGTGTCTGACACCCCCTGAGGCGGCCTGCCCGTGGAAACGGTGTCGCCGTGGGGTGTCAGACATCCGCTTTCTGCTGCCGAAGCCCGGCAGGCTGCCGCGACATCGAGCTGTCAGACACCTGTCGCCCGCCCGGCTTGTCAGGCCGCGCGTTGCTGGACGTGGTCGCCGGCCAGGGCGTCGAGCACCGCGCGCTCGAACTGCATCTGGGTGCGCGGGCGCTCGAGGGCCGAGCCGGTGATGATGAACACGTCTTCGACGCGGTCGCCCAGGGTCATGATCTTGGCCATGCCGACGCTCACGCCATGCTCGGCGAACACGCGCGTCAGGGCGTGCAGCAGGCCGGGCCGGTCGGTGGCCGTCACCGACAGCCGCCATGACTGGCTGTGCTCGTCCGGCTGGAGCTCGGCCTGCGGCATCACCGGGAATACCTTGGCAATGCGCGACTGGCGCCGCCGCACCGGGGCGCCATAGGCGCCGCGCGGGCCGGCCGTGTCGTGCGGGTCGCGCAAGCGCTCGGCCAGTTCGTGCTCGACCAGCGCGGCCTGGGCGCGCAGGTCGGCGCTGCCTTCGGGTGGCAGCACGATGAAGCTGTCCAGCGCCCAGCCGTGCCGGGTGGTATGGATGCGCGCGTCCTGGATGCCAAGCGACTTGGCATCGAAATAGGCGCAGATGGCCACCACCAGTTCCGGGACATCGCGCGTGTAGACCATCACCTGCAACCCCTCGCCGTGCTCCGTGGGCCGCGCCCGCACCACCGGGCCGTCCGGGGCCACCTGGTAATACAGGTGGCGAGTGTGCCAGGCGATGTCCGAGGCGTCGTGGCGCAGGAAATAGGCCACGTCGAGCTGGTTCCAGAAGGCCTCGCGGGCATCGTCGCGCAGGCCCGCCAGCCGGGTCAGGCGGGCGGCTTCCTCCTTGCGTTCGGTCAGCACGGTGTGCGTATCGGCCGGCGAGCCGCCAAGCGTGGCCAGCGTCAGGCGGTACAGGTCTTCGAGCAGCTTGCCTTTCCAGGCATTCCAGACCTTCGGGCTGGTGCCGCGTATGTCGGCGACGGTCAGCAGGTACAGCGCCGTCAAGTGGCGCTCGTTGCCCACCGTGGCAGCGAACTGCTTGATCACCGCGGGGTCGGACAGGTCGCGCTTCTGGGCCACGGCCGACATCAGCAGGTGGTGGCGCACCAGAAACTCCACCAGTTCCGCATCGTCCGGCTCCAGCCCATGGTCGTGGGCGAAGCGGCGCACGTCGCGCGCGCCCAGTTCGGAATGGTCGCCGCCGCGGCCCTTGGCGATGTCGTGGAACAGCGCCGCCACATACAGCAGCCAGTGACGCTCGAGGCTGGCGATGAGCTGGCTGGCCAGCGGGTATTCCTGCGCATGCTCCGGCATGGTGAAGCGCCGGATGTTGCGCACCACCGCCAGCGTGTGCTGGTCCACCGTGTACACATGGAACAGGTCGTGCTGCATCTGGCCGACGATGCGCCTGAACACCGGCAGGTAGCGCGGCAGGATGTTCAGCATGGTCATGCGCCGCAGCTCGTGCACGATGCCGCGCGGTTGCTGCAGGATCTGCAGGAACAGCTTGCGGTTGACCGGGTTGCGGCGGAACTGCGCGTCGATGCGATGGCGCGAGTGCCAGATGGCGCGCAGCGTGCGCGGCGACATCCCGGTCAGCTCGGCGTGCTGCTGCATCACCAGGAAGGCGCGCAGCAGCAGGGTGGGATTGCGCTCGAATGCATCGTCGCGCACGATGTCGAGGCGGTCGCGCAGGTTGCGGAAATCGTCGTCGATGTCGCGCGCGCCGGTATCCGGCCGCGGGAACAGGCGCTCTTCGATGTTCGGCACCAGGATGGCATTTAGCTGCGTCACCAGCCGCGCCGCCCAGTAGTAGCGCTGCATCAGCAGCTCGCTGGCGCGCCGCGTGGCCGTGGCCTGGATGCCATACACCTCGGCCAGCCCGGGCTGCAGGTCGAACAGCACCCGATCCTCGCGGCGGCCGGTCAACAGGTGCAACTCGATGCGCAGGCGCTTGAATGCCTGCTCGGCGCGGCGCAGGTCGCGCGCCTCGGACGGCGTCAGCAGGCCCGCCTGGGCCACTTCGCGCCAGTTGCGGCCGAAGCCGGCGGCCCGCGCCATCCACAGGATGACCTGCAAATCGCGCAGCCCGCCGGGCGATTCCTTGCAATTGGGTTCCAGCGCATAGGGTGTTTCCTGGTAGCGGGCGTGGCGCTGCTGCATCTCGACCCGCTTGGCCTGGAAAAACGCCGCGGCGTCGAGCTGCGCCTGGATGGCGGCCTCGAACTGTTTCATCAGGGCGCGGCTGCCGGCTAGCCAGCGCGATTCCAGCAGGGCGGTCTCGACCGTGATGTCGGCCTGGGCTTCCTGCTCGCAGTCGGCCAGCGTGCGCACGCTGTGGCCGGGCTCCAGGCCCAGGTCCCACAAGGCCGCGACCAGGCGCTCGATGGCGCCGGCATCGGCTGGCGCGGGCGCGTGCGGCAGCAGGATCAGGAGGTCGACGTCGGAGTGGGGGTACAGTTCGCCGCGGCCGTAGCCGCCCACGGCGGCCAGGGTGGCCCCGGCCGGCAGCGGATACAGCTTGAGCAGGTCGCGCAGCGCCTGGTCGACGATGCGCCGCAAGTCGCCCAGCAGCGTATCGGGGCGGCGATGCTGGCGGAATTGCGCGATGGCGGCCAGGCGCGCGGTTTGCAGCCGCTCGCGCAGGCCGGACAAGGTGGGCAGGGCGGCGGCATTCATGCGGGTGGGGGCAGTCAGGCGGCCGGCAAGACCAGCGGTTCGGTCACGAAGGCGGGCGGCTGGCGCACGCCGGGCGACAGCGTCAGCACCTCGTAGCCGGTGTCGGTCACGACGATGGTGTGCTCCCACTGGGCCGACAGGCTGTGGTCGCGCGTCACCACCGTCCAGCCGTCGGCCAACTGGCGGATCTCGCGGCGGCCGGCGTTGATCATCGGCTCGATGGTGAAGATCATGCCGGTGGTCAGGCGCACGCCGCTGCCCGGCTTGCCGTAGTGCAGCACCTGTGGGTCTTCGTGGAAGCGCTGGCCGATGCCGTGGCCGCAGAATTCGCGCACCACCGAGTAGCCGTTGGCCTCGGCGTGCTTCTGGATGGCATGGCCGACGTCGCCCAGCGTGGCGCCGTTGCGCACCTGCTGGATGCCTTTCCACATGCACTCGAAGGTGACCTCGGCCAGGCGGCGCGACTGGATGGACGGCTCGCCGACGTGGTACATGCGGCTGGTATCGCCGAACCAGCCGTCCTTGATGATGGTGACGTCGATATTGAGCGAATCGCCGTTCTTCAGCACCTTGTCGCCCGGGATGCCGTGGCAGACTTGGTGGTTCACCGAGGTGCAGATGGCGCCGGGGAAGGGCGGGTAGCCCGGCGGGGCGTAGCCCACCGTGGCCGATTTCACCTTCAGCTCATCGGTCAGGTATTCCAGGCACAGACGGTCGAGTTCGCCCGTGGTGACGCCCGGCTTGACGTAAGGAGTGATGAAATCGAGGATCTGCGCGGCGGTCTGGCAGGCCGCCCGCATCTTGTCCAGGTCGGCGGGATTGGTAACGATGCCCATGTATTGGCTTGAGTGACTGGGTGAAAAAATAGTAGAATTATAGGCTTGCCTAAAAAACCGGGGGCAAAGCCAGGCGCACCGCACGTCATTGCATGCTGCAAATGGGTCATTGCAAATGACGCCTTTGCAAGTTCGATGGCGCAAGTGCTGGCTGGCATTGCCCTGGCGGCTGGGGCCCGTGCATTGAATGCACATTGTAGGCCCTCGCCGCCACGGTCGTCTGGGTTCGTTCGCCGCGCGGCGATCGGCCAGCCGGTTTCGGGCTTGTCCATCCTGATTGTCAGGAAATCGCGCGCTATGCCACCCAGGGTGCCGGCCGTGCCGTATGGCCGGTACAGGCGTAGTGCAAGAACCAACCCTCGGAGAAACTCATGTCCCTCATGCGCGAAATGCTGGAAGCTGGCGTCCACTTCGGTCACCAGACCCGCTACTGGAACCCCAAGATGGCCCCCTATATCTTCGGCCATCGCAACAAGATCCACATCATCAACCTCGAGCAGACGGTGGCCAAGTACCAGGACGCCACCAAGTTCGTGAAGCAGCTGGCCGCCCGCGGCGGCAACATCCTGTTCGTCGGCACCAAGCGCGCCGCCCGTGAGCTGGTCGCCGCCGAGGCCGCCCGCTGCGGCATGCCGTACGTCGACGCCCGCTGGCTGGGCGGCATGCTGACCAACTTCAAGACGGTCAAGACCTCGGTCAAGCGCCTGAAGGACATGGAAGCGGTCGTCGCCGACGGCGGCGCCGAGCGCATGATCAAGAAGGAAGGCCTGCTGTTCCAGCGCGAACTGGACAAGCTGAACAAGTCCATCGGCGGCATCAAGGACATGAACGGCCTGCCCGACGCGCTGTTCGTCATCGACGTGGGCTACCACAAGATCGCCGTCGCCGAAGCCCGCACCCTGGGCATCCCGGTCGTGGCCGTGGTCGACACCAACCACTCGCCTGAAGGCATCGACTACGTCATTCCCGGCAACGATGACTCCGCCAAGGCCATCGCGCTGTACGCCAAGGGCATCGCCGACGCCGTGTTGGAAGGCCGCGAACAGAACCTGAACGGCCTGGTCGAAGAAGGCGGCGAAGGCTCGGAAGAGTTCGTCGAAGTGCAGGACAACCAGGGCTGAGCCCGGTAGCGCCGGCGGGCCGGCCGCGGCGGGCGGGCAACCGTCCCGCGGCCGCCCCGGCCGGCGCAGATCCCGAGACGGGCTCCCGTCTCGCCGCCCGCCAGCGCGGGCGCCCAGTCGATTCAAACCATGTGCCCCGGTCGTGCCGGGGCATGTCTTAGCGAAATTGGAGCAACCATGGCTGAAATTACCGCCGCCCTCGTCAAGGAACTGCGCGAGAAGACCGACGCGCCCATGATGGAGTGCAAGAAGGCCCTGACCGAAGCCGAAGGCGACCTGGCCCGCGCCGAGGAAATCCTGCGCGTCAAGCTGGGCAACAAGGCCAGCAAGGCCGCCGCGCGCGTCACCGCCGAAGGCCTGATCGGCCTGTACATCTCGGCCGACGCCAAGCAGGGCGCCGTCATCGAGGTCAACTGCGAAACCGACTTCGTGGCCAAGAACGACGATTTCGTCGCCTTTGTTAACACGCTGGCCGAGCTGGTCACCACCCAGAAGCCGGCCGACGTGGCCGCGCTGTCGGCGCTGCCGATGGGCGAGGGCACGGTCGAGACCACCCGCACCGCCCTGATCGGCAAGATCGGCGAGAACATCTCCGTGCGCCGCTTCGAGCGCATCGAGACCCCCAACGCCCTGGCCAGCTACGTGCACGGCGGCAAGATCGGCGTGCTGGTCGAGTACGCCGGCGCCGAGGAAGTGGGCAAGGACCTGGCCATGCACATCGCCGCCACCAAGCCCAAGGCCCTGAACGCCGAAGGCGTGCCGGCCGCCGACATCGCCGCCGAGCGCTCGGTCGCCGAGCAGAAGGCCGCCGAATCGGGCAAGCCCGCCGAGATCGTCGCCAAGATGGTCGAGGGTTCGGTGCAGAAGTTCCTGAAGGAAGTCACGCTCCTGTCGCAGCCGTTCGTTAAGAACGACAAGCAGAGCGTCGAGCAGATGCTCAAGGAAAAGAACGCCTCGATCAGCAAATTCGTGCTGTTCGTGGTGGGCGAGGGCATCGAGAAGAAGACCAGCGACTTCGCCGCCGAGGTCGCCGCTGCTGCCGCCGGTCGCGCCTGATCGGCTGTAGTACCTGGGGCCGGCTAGAAAAGTCTAGTCCGGCCCCATTTCTTGTCTTACACTTTCGTCGGATCGTTCTTCGGGACATCACCTATGACCAGCAGATCATACAAACGGGTTCTTCTCAAACTTTCCGGCGAGGCGCTGATGGGCGAGGATGCCTTCGGCATCAACCGCAGCACCATCGTGCGCATGACCGACGAGATCGCCGAAGTGGTCGCGCTGGGCGTAGAGCTGGCCATCGTCATCGGTGGCGGCAACATTTTCCGGGGCGTCGCTCCCGGCGCGCAGGGCATGGACCGCGCCACGGCCGACTACATGGGCATGATGGCCACCATCATGAACGCCCTGGCCCTGCAGGACGCCCTCAAGCACAAGGACGTCGACACGCGCGTGCAGTCGGCGCTCAACATCGACCAGGTAGTCGAGCCCTACATCCGTCCCAAGGCGCTGCGCTACCTGGAAGAGGGCAAGGTCGTCATTTTCGCGGCCGGCACGGGCAACCCCTTCTTCACCACCGACACGGCCGCCGCGCTGCGCGGCGCCGAGATCGGCGCCGAGATCGTGCTCAAGGCGACCAAGGTCGATGGCATCTACAGCGCCGACCCCAACAAGGATCCGACCGCCACGCGCTACACGCGCATCAGCTTCGACGAGGCCATCGTGCGCCGGCTCGAGGTCATGGACGCCACGGCCTTCGCGCTGTGCCGCGACCAGAAATTGCCCATCAAGGTGTTTTCGATCAACAAGTCCGGCGCGCTCAAGCGAGCGGCGAGCGGCGAAGACGAAGGCACACTGGTACACGTTTAAGCAGAGGAAATTCCCATGAGCGTCGCAGAAATCCGCAAATCCGCCGAAACCAGGATGGTCAAGTCGCTTGATACGCTCAAAGTCAACTTGTCCAAGATCCGCACCGGCCGCGCCCACACCGGCATTCTCGACCATGTGCAGGTCGAGTACTACGGCTCGCCCGTGCCCGTGAGCCAGGTCGCCAACGTGAACCTGGTCGACGCGCGCACCATCAGCGTGCAGCCCTACGAGAAACCCATGGCGGCGGCCATCGAGAAGGCGATCCGCGAGTCCGACCTGGGCCTGAATCCCATGGCCATGGGCGATAGCATCCGCGTGCCGATGCCCGCCCTGACCGAAGAACGCCGCCGCGACCTCACCAAGGTGGTCAAGAGCGAGGGCGAGGATGCCAAGATCGCCGTGCGCAACTTGCGCCGCGAGGCCAACGAGGCGTTGAAGAAGCTGGTCAAGGACAAGGAAATCTCGGAAGACGACGAGCGTCGCGCCCAGGACGACATCCAGAAGCTCACCGACCGCCACGTGACCGAGATCGACAAGCTCATCGCCCAGAAAGAAGCGGAAATCATGACCGTATAATTTGCGCCAGGTGCCGATGTCACGCGCCGCCCGCGCCGCGCTGCAACTCGCCTGGCGAGTGCGGAGCCGGCCCGGCGGCGTGGTTCTTTAGGTTCCTCAGGCCCATTCCGGACCTCTTCGGCACGACGTTTCCAGCTCATGGCTATCAGTTCCACACAGGCAATTCCCCCCACCCAGGCCATCCCCGAGCACGTTGCCATCATCATGGACGGCAATGGCCGCTGGGCCACGCAGCGCCACCTGCCGCGCACGGCCGGGCATGCCAAGGGCGTACAGGCGGTGCGCCGCGTGGTCGAGGCCTGCGGGCGGCGCGGCGTGCGCTACCTGACCCTGTTCGCCTTCAGTTCCGAGAACTGGCGGCGCCCCGCCGAGGAAGTCTCGCTGCTCATGCGCCTGTTCGTGCAGGCCCTCGAGCGCGAGGTCGACAAGCTCAACGAGCAGGGGGTGCGCCTGCACGTGGTGGGCGACATGTCGCGCTTCGAGCCGCGCTTGCAGACGCTCATCGCCGAGGCCCAGGCGCGCACCGCGCAGAACGATCGCCTGCACCTGTCCGTGGCGGCCAACTACGGCGGCCGCTGGGACATCCTGCAAGCCACGCGCGCCATGCTGGCCCAGAATCCCGGATTGGCGCGCGACCCGCAGCGCATCGACGAACAGCACCTGGCCGCCCACCTCTCCATGGCCTGGGCGCCCGAGCCCGACCTGTTCATCCGCACCGGCGGCGAACAGCGCATTTCCAATTTCCTGATCTGGCAGCTCGCCTATACCGAGCTGTATTTCACCGACCAATACTGGCCTGATTTCGGCGCCGCCGAGCTCGACGCGGCATTCGAGTGGTACCGCAACCGCGAGCGCCGCTTCGGCCGCACCAGCGCGCAACTGCGCGACGGCGCGGCGCGCTGATCCCTACGGAGACTCCCCATGCTCGGACAACGCGTCTTGACCGCTGTGGTCCTGCTGGCGGTGCTGGCGGCCGCGCTGGCCAGCGGCAACCCGTGGTGGTTCGTGGCGCTGCTGGCGGTGGCGGCCGCGTGCGCCTGCTGGGAATGGCTGCGCCTGACCGTATCCCAGCCGCCGTCGCGCCCGCTGTGCGTGGGGGTGGCTGCCGCGCTGCTGGGGGCCATGCTGTGGCTGGCCTGGGCCTGGCTATCCGGCGCGCAGGCCGGCCTGGGCCTGCAGGCCGCGGTGGTGCGCTGGCTGGTGCCGCTGGTGGCGCTGGCATGGCTGCTGGGAGCCAGCACGGCGGTAGTGCGCGGACGGGCCGACGCGCCGCCGGCCAGTGTGGCGTGGTCGCTGTTCAGCGTGCCCGCCGTTCTGGCCGCGTGGGCCGTGCTGGCCCTGTTGTTCATGGCGCGCGGCGGCGTCTTCGTGGTGTCGCTGCTGGCGCTGGTATGGGTGGCCGACATCGCCGCGTATTTCGCCGGCCGGGCCTTCGGCAAGCGTAAACTGGCGCCCAGGGTCAGCCCCGGCAAGACCATCGCCGGGGCGGTGGCGGGCGTGCTGGCCGCGGTGGCCTGGGTGGCGCTGTCCAGTTTGTGGACAGGCAGCTTCGGCCACGCGCTGGTGGAACGCTGGTCGCTCTGGCTGGCGCTGCCCGCCGCGGCCGTCCTCGGCATCCTGTCCATCGTGGGCGACCTGTTCGAGTCGCTGCTCAAGCGCCGGGCCGGCCGCAAAGATTCCAGTTCCCTGCTGCCGGGGCATGGCGGAGTCTACGATCGCATCGACGCCATCCTGCCGGTGGCGCCATTCGCGTTCCTGTTGTCTGGAGTGTCGTTTTGAGTCGTTTCCAACGCGTCGCCGTCCTGGGCTCCACCGGTTCCATCGGAGAAAGCACCTTGGATGTCATCGCTCGCCATCCCGAGCGGCTGAAAGTGCATGCGCTGTCGGCGCACAGCCGCATGGAGCGGCTGGCAGAGCAGGCCGCCGGCAGCGGGGCGGCGGTGGTGGTGGTGCCGGACGAGGCGGCGCGGCGGCGTTTCCAGGCCGCCTGGCCGGTCGGGCGGCCCGCGCCCGAGATCCGCGTCGGCGCCCAGGCGCTGGCCGACACCGCGGCCGACGACGGCTGCGACACGGTCATGGCGGCCATCGTGGGCGCCGCCGGGCTGCCGGCGGCGCTTGGCGCCGCGCGCGCCGGCAAGCGCGTGCTGCTGGCCAACAAAGAGGCATTGGTGGCCGCCGGCGGGCTGTTCATGCGGGCGGTGCGCGAACACGGCGCCGAGCTGCTGCCCATCGACAGCGAACACAATGCCATCTTCCAGTGCCTGCCGCACGGCGAGCGGGCCGGCGCGCCGGACCAGCCCGCGCGTGGCGTGCGCCGGCTCCTGCTGACCGCCTCGGGCGGGCCGTTCCGGCGCCACGACCCGCAGGACCTGCACGAGGTCACGCCCGACCAGGCCTGCGCCCATCCGAACTGGAGCATGGGCCGCAAGATCTCGGTCGATTCGGCGACCATGCTCAACAAGGGGCTGGAGGTCATCGAGGCGCACTGGCTGTTCGCCATGCCGGCCGAGCGGATCGAAGTCCTGATCCACCCGCAAAGTGTCGTCCACTCGCTGGTCGAGTACGAGGACGGCTCGGTGCTGGCCCAATTGGGCCAGCCCGACATGCGTACGCCCATCGCCTACGGCCTGGGTTTTCCCGACCGGCTGGCCAGCGGAGTGGGGCCGCTCGACCTGGCGCGCTGCGGCCGGCTCGAATTCGAAACGCCCGATCTGCAGCGCTTTCCCTGCCTGGGGCTCGCATTCGACGCGCTGCGGGCCGGCCAGGCTGCCTGCGTGGCGCTCAACGCCGCCAATGAGGTCGCCGTGGAGGCCTTCCTGTCGGGGCGGCTGCGCTATACCTGGATTCCCCGCGTCATCATGGCCGCCCTGGAATGGCAGCAACGACAGTCATCTGTTACGCTCGATAGCCTGGCCGACGTCCTGGCGTTCGACGCCGAGGCGCGCGCCTACGCGGGCAATCTCGGTCTGGCCTGACGCGTTCCGGCCCACAGAGTCCATCCATGCTTTTCACCCTGCTAGCCTTCATCGTTGCCCTGGGCATCCTCATCACGTTCCACGAGCTGGGCCACTACTGGGTGGCGCGCCTGTGCGGCGTGCGGGTGCTGCGCTTTTCGGTGGGGTTCGGCCGGGTGCTGCTGCGCCGCATCGACCGCCACGGTACCGAATGGGCGGTCTCCGCCATTCCGCTGGGCGGCTACGTCAAGATGCAGGACGACCCCCCGCCGGGCGCGCCGCCGGCGCTGGCGGCCCAGTCGTTCAATACCCAGCCGGTGGGGCGCCGCATCGCCATCGTGGCGGCCGGGCCGCTGTTCAACCTGGCCCTGGCGGTCATGCTCTACGCCGGGCTCAACCTGGCCGGCACCGAAGAGCCCGCCGCCGTGATCGGCGCGCCGGCGGTCGGCACGCCGGCCGAGCAGGCGGGTTTCCGGGCCGGCGACCGCCTGCTGGCGATCGACGGCCGCGAGGTTGCGTCCTGGAACGACGCCCGCTGGCGCCTGCTCGACGTGCTCTCGGCCGGCGGCCAGGCCGAAATCGAGGTCCGCACCGCCGACGGCGGCACCAACCGGCTCGCGCTGCAGGTGCCCGGCAACCGCATGGATCCGGCGCAGGGCGACCCCCTGGCCGACACCGGGCTGCGCATGGCGCCGCCCAAGCCCATCGTGCGCGAAGTCATCGCCGGCGGGGCCGGCGAGCAGGCGGGCCTGCGCGCGGGCGACCGCATCGTCGCCGTCGGGACGACCGCCGACCCCGATACCGCCGAACTGGTGCGCATCATCCAGCAGCATCCCGGCCAGCCGCTGCCGCTGGCGCTGGTGCGCGACGGCGCGCGCGTGTCGCTGACCGTGGTTCCGCAGGCCGAAACGGTGCAGGGCCAGGCCATCGGCCGCATCGGCGTGCAGCTCGGCGGCGACCTGCCCATGGTGACCGTCCGTTACGGTGTGTTCGAGAGTATATGGCGGGCCACGGTGCGCACCTGGGATACCGCCTGGCTGTCGCTGCGCATGATGGGCCGCATGGTGATCGGGGAGGTTTCCTGGCGCAATATCAGCGGTCCGGTGACCATCGCCGATTATGCTGGCCAGACCGCGCGCATCGGCATCGCGGCCTATATCGCCTATCTGGCGCTCATCAGCATCAGCCTGGGCGTACTGAACCTGTTGCCGATACCGATGCTCGACGGTGGGCATCTGCTGTACTATCTCGTCGAAATTGTGCGCGGCAGCCCGCCGCCCGATCGATGGATCGACATCGGCCAGCGCGCCGGCATCGGCCTGCTGGCCGGGCTCATGGGGCTGGCCCTGTTCAACGATTTCGCGCGCCTGTTCACCTGACGGGCGATCGAATAAAATCCTCCGCCATTTGCTCGACCTAGGATAGCCAAGGACATGTCTTTTCGGATGTTTCATCACAAAAAGGGCATCATGCCGAGCCTGCTCGCCGCGCTGCTCATGCCGGCTCTGGCTCATGCGTTCGACCCTTTTGTCGTGCGGGATATCCGCGTAGAAGGCATTCAGCGCACCGACGCCGGCACCGTGTTCGGCTACTTGCCGGTCAAGGTCGGCGAGCAATTCACGGAAGCCGACGCCACCGAGGCGGTGCGCCGCCTGTACGGCACGGGCTTCTTCAGCGACGTGCAGATCCAGACCGACAATGACGTCGTGGTGGTGGTCGTACAGGAACGCCCGACCATCGCGTCGGTCACGTTCAACGGCATGCGCGAATTCGACTCCAAGGCGATCACCAAGTCGCTCATGCAGGTCGGCTTCGGCGAGGGCCGCATCTTCGACCAGTCGATGCTCGAGCGGGCCGAATTCGAACTGAAGGAACAGTACCTGGGCAAGGGCAAGTACGGCGTCGAGGTCACCTCCACCGTCACCCCGCTGCCGCGCAACCGCGTGGGCGTCAGTTTCGACGTGTTCGAGGGCGAGGTCGCCAAGATCCGCCAGATCAGCATCGTGGGCAACGAAGCCTTTTCCGAAGGCGACCTGCTCGACCTGTTCGACCTCACCACGCCCGGCTGGCTCACCTGGTACACGAACACCGACAAATACTCGCGCGAGAAGCTCGAGGGCGACATCGAGCGGCTGCGCTCGTTCTACCTGGACCAGGGCTACCTGGAGTTCTCCGTCGAGCCGCCGCAGGTCACGATCTCGCCCGACCGCAAGGACATCTACATTACCGTCACGGTGCACGAGGGCAAGCCCTACAAGGTGCGCAGCGTCAAGCTGGCGGGCAACCTGCTGGGCCTGGACAAGGAAATCAACAACCTGGTGCAGACCAAGGAAGGCGAGGTCTTTTCGGCGGCCAAGGCCAACGATTCGGCCAAGGCCATTACCGACTACCTGGGCGAACTGGGCTACGCGTTCGCCAACGTGAATCCCAACCCCACGCTGGACCGCGACAAGCACGAGGCCGACGTGACGTTCTACGTCGACCCGAGCCGGCGCGTCTATGTGCGCCGTATCCAGATCGGCGGCAACACGCGCACCCGCGACGCGGTGGTGCGCCGCGAAATGCGCCAGGAAGAGGCCGCCTGGTACGACTCGGGCGACCTCAAGATCTCGCGCGACCGCATCGACCGGCTGGGTTACTTCAGCGAAGTCAACGTGGCCACCGAACCGGTGCCCGGCTCGCCCGACCAGGTCGACGTCAACGTTGACGTGAAAGAAAAGCCCACCGGCATGATCAACCTCGGCGTGGGCTACGGCTCGTCCGAAAAGGCCATTCTGTCGGCGGGCATCAGCGAAGACAACGTATTCGGCAGCGGCACCAACCTGACGCTGCAGTTCAACACCAGCAAGACCAACCGCGCCGCGGTGCTGTCGCACACCGATCCGTACTTCACCAAGGACGGCATCAGCCGCACCACCTCGGCGTACTATCGGGTCACCGAGCCCTGGGACAACAACGACGGCGACTACCGCGTCAAGGCCATGGGCCTGGGCATGAACTTCGGCGTGCCCATCTCCGAATACGATCGCATCTTCCTGGGTGGCACCTTCGAGCGCAACCAGATCGATCTGTACGACGACTCCCCGCAGGCGTACCGCGACTTCGTCGACCAGTACGGCGACAGCACCAATGCGTTCATCCTGAACGCCGGCTGGTCGAAGGACACGCGCGACAGCGCCCTGGCGCCGACCAAGGGTTCGTACACCCGCCTGAAGGGCGACTTCTCCACCATGGACCTGAAGTACTATCTGCTCAGCGCGCAGCAGCAGTACTACATCCCGCTGGGCCGCAGCTACACGCTGGCGCTCAACGGCATGGTCGACTGGGGCCGCAGCTACGGCAGCCTGGACTACCCGGTCATCAAGAACGTGTACGCCGGCGGCATCGGCACGGTGCGCGGCTACGACGGCGCCTCGCTGGGCCCGCGCGATACCCGCACCGGCGACTACCTCGGCGGCTCGCGGCGCATCGTGGCCAACGCGCAGCTGTACCTGCCGTTCCCGGGCGCCAGCAAGGACCGCACGCTGCGCTGGTTCCTGTTCGCCGACGCCGGCCAGGTGGCCGCCGGCAGCGGCATGAGCTGCACCGCCGGCGAACCCGGCAACGAGGTCGAGGATCCCTGCGGCTGGCGCTATTCGGCCGGTGTCGGGCTGTCTTGGCAATCGCCGCTGGGGCCGCTGCAGCTTTCGTACGCCCGGCCGCTCAACGCCAAGTCGGGAGACGACCGCCAGAGCTTCCAGTTCCAGATCGGCACGGGTTTCTGATGGCCGGTCCGGTTACGCCTGATCACACCAGCAGGGCGGGGCGGGCCGGCTCCCGCGCCGTTTAGTGGCACAATATTGGCTTTGCTTTACCTCATTGGAAGGTGAGATTTTCATGATGTCTGATTTCGCACTCAACACCTCGAGCCCTTCGCGTGCCAAGCGCGTCGGCAAACTGCGCGGTACGCTGGCCTTGGCGGGTGCACTCGTCCTGGGCTCGGCGGTGGCGCTGCCTGCCCAGGCGCAAGGCACCAAGATCGGCTTCGTGAATACCGAGCGCATCCTGCGTGAATCGGCGCCCGCCAAGACCGCGCAGAGCAAGATCGAGTCCGAATTCAAGAAGCGCGACGACGAGCTCCAGCGCCTGAGCAACAACCTGCGGGCCCAGGCCGAGAAATTCGACAAGGACGCGCCGGTGCTGTCGGAATCCGACCGCGTCAACCGCCAACGCGAACTGTCGCGCCTGGATACCGAACTGCAGCGCAAGCGCCGCGAGTTCCAGGAAGATTTCAATCGTCGCCGCAACGAAGAGTTTTCCTCCATCGTCACCAAGGCGAACCAGGCAATCAAGCGCATCGCCGAACAGGAAAACTACGACCTGATCGTCCAGGACGCGGTGACGGTCAACCCGCGCGTCGACATCACCGACAAGGTGATCCAGGCGCTGAAGTAATCGCGGGCACCCGAACGCATGCCGATTTTGCTGGACCCCGCCAATGCGCCGGCCCTCGATGCCCTGTTGGCCGCCGCGGATACGCGCGGGCTCGACTGGCGCATCGAGGCGGCGCCCGCCGCCGGCCTGCCCAGGATCCGCGGCATCGGCAGCCTGACCGCGGCCGGTAGCGAAGAGATCAGCTTCCTGGCCAATCCGCGCTACCAGAACCAACTGCTCGCCACCCGCGCGGGCGCGGTGATCGTCACGGCCGAAGCCGCTTCCGCGCTGGCCGCCAACCCGGATGCGCCAGCCTGCCCGCGCGTGGTTTGCGCCCATCCGTACCTGCTGTACGCCCGCCTGGCCCAGTGGTTCGACGCGGCGCGCCGGCCCAGGCTGCCGGCCAGCGTGCACCCCCTGGCCGTGGTCGCGGACGACGCCGTCATCGAGGATGACGTGCGCATCGGGCCGCACTGCGTGGTGGAGTCGGGCGCGCGCATCGGCAAAGGCGCCACGCTGGGCCCCGGCTGCGTCATCGGCGCGGGTTCCAGCATCGGGCCCGACAGCCTGCTGCATGCGCGCGTGACGCTCTACGCCAACGTGCGCGTCGGCGCGCGCGCCATCCTGCACAGCGGCGTGGTGCTGGGGGCCGACGGCTTCGGCTTCGCGCCGGATCCCACCCTCGGGCAGGGCGCCTGGGGCAAGATCGCCCAACTGGGCGGCGTGCGCATCGGCGACGACGTCGAAATCGGCGCCAACACCACCATCGACCGCGGCGCGCTCGAGGACACCGAGATCGGCGACGGGGTCAAGCTCGACAACCAGATCATGCTGGGCCATAACGTGCGGGTCGGCGAACATACCGCCATGGCGGCCTGCGTGGGGGTGGCGGGCTCCACCGTCATCGGGTCGCGCTGCACCATCGGCGGGGCGGCCATGTTGTCGGGCCACCTGACGCTGGCCGACGACGTCCACATATCCGGCGGCACGGCGGTCACATCCAACATTCTGCAGCCCGGCCGCTACACGGGCGTGTATCCTTACGCCGAGCACGGGGAATGGCAGCGCAACGCCGCTGTGTTACAACAACTTTCGCAGCTGCGGCGCCGCCTGCGGGCCCTGGAAAAGGCCTGACCCGCCGCCCGGGAAGCGGCGGCGCGGCATCATAATTCAAAACGGTAGGAAACCTTACGAAATGGAACTGGACATCAAGGCGATCATGGAGCGGTTGCCGCATCGTTATCCGATGCTGCTCATCGACCGTGTACTGGATATCGTACCGGGCAAGTCCATCGTCGCCATCAAGAATGTCACGATCAACGAACCGTTCTTCGAAGGCCACTTCCCGCATCACCCGGTGATGCCCGGCGTGCTCATCACCGAAGCCATGGCCCAGGCTGCGGCGCTGTTCTCATTCACCGACGAAGATGGCGGCCTGAAGTGCGACAGCGCCACCACCGCCTATTACCTGGTGGGCATCGATGAGGCGCGCTTCCGGCGCCCGGTGGTGCCGGGCGACCAGTTGCGGTTCGAAGTCCAGGCCGAGCGCTTGAGCCGGGCCATCTGCAAATACCAAGGGCGCGCGCTGGTCGACGGCCAGGTGGTGGCCGAGGCCAAGCTGATGTGCGCGATCCGCAGCCTGGAAGCGTAAATGTCCGGAAACATCCATCCCACCGCCCTGATCGACCCCGCCGCCCAGATCGACGGCAGCGTTCGTATCGGGCCGTATTGCGTCGTGGGCCCGGGTGTCACCATCGGCGCCGGCACGGAAATCGGCCCGCACTGCGTGCTCGACGGCATCACCACCATCGGCCGCGACAACCGCTTCTACCGGTTCTGCTCGATCGGCGGCATGCCGCAGGACAAAAAATACGCGGGCGAGCCCACCCGCCTGGTCATCGGCGACCGCAATACGGTGCGCGAGTTCACCACCTTCAACACCGGCACGGTCCAGGACGGCGGCGCCACCACGCTGGGCGACGACAACTGGATCATGGCCTACGTGCACATCGCGCACGATTGCCACATCGGCAGCAACACCATCCTGGCCAACTCGGTGCAGCTCGGCGGCCACGTGCACGTCGGCGACTGGGCGATCGTGGGCGGCCTGACCGGGGTGCACCAGTTCAGCAAGATCGGCGCCCACAGCATGACCGGCGGCAACAGCTCGCTCATGCAGGACATGCCGCCATTCGTCCTGGGCGCCGGCAACCCCTGCCGGCCGGTGGGCGTCAATGTCGAAGGCCTGCGCCGGCGCGGTTTCAGCGCATCGGTCATCGCCAGCCTGCGTGAGGCCTACAAGATCATCTTCCGGCGCGGCCTGTCGCTGGACGAGGCGCGCGCCGAACTGCGCGCGCGCCAGCAGTCGCATCCGGATGCCGCGGAGTCCCTGCAGATCCTGCTGGACTTCCTCGACGCCTCCGGCCGGGGCATCATCCGGCCATGACGCTGTCCGTCGGCATGGTGGCGGGCGAGCCGTCCGGCGACCTGCTGGCCAGCCGCGTCATCGCGGGCTTGCGCCGCCAGGCGCCGGACCTGCGCTGCCAGGGCATCGGCGGGCCGGCGATGCAGGCGGCCGGCTTCGAGGCCTGGCACCCGATGCACGCCCTGACCGTATTCGGCTATGTGGACGCGCTCAAGCGGCTGCCCAGCCTGCTGCGCACCTATGGCGACGTCAAGCGGCGCTGGCTGCGCGAACCGGCCTCGGTATTCGTGGGCGTGGACGCGCCCGATTTCAATCTGAAGCTCGAGCTGCAATTGCGGCAGGCCGGCACGCCCACGGTGCATTTCGTGGGGCCGTCGATCTGGGCCTGGCGCTATGAGCGCATCCACAAGATCCGCGCGGCGGTCTCGCACATGCTGGTGCTGTTCCCGTTCGAGGAAGAGCTCTATCGCAAGGAGGGCATCCCGGTCACGTATGTGGGGCATCCGCTGGCCGACGCCATCCCCATGCGGCCCGACCGCCAGGCCGCCCGGCAGCGGCTCGGGCTGGACGCCAGCGCGCGGGTATTGGCCATCCTGCCAGGCAGCCGCTCCTCGGAGATCCGGATCCTGGCGCCGCGCTTCCTGCAGGCGGCCCAGCAGCTGCGCCGGCGCGATCCGAACCTGGTCTGCATCGTGCCCATGGTGAACGCCCAGCGCCGGCAGGAATTCGAGGCCATACTGGCCAGCTATCCGGTGCCGGGGCTGCGCTGCCTTACCGCCGCCGACGTGCCGGCCGCCGAGGATGCGCCGGTCGCCTGGAGCGCCCTGGAAGCCAGCGACGCCGTGCTGGTGGCCAGCGGCACCGCCACCCTGGAAACGGCCCTGTTCAAGCGGCCCATGGTCATTTCGTACTACCTGTCGCCCTGGATGCGGCGCATCATGGCCTGGAAATCGGGCCAGCAGCGACCGTATCTGCCCTGGGTGGGGCTGCCCAATGTGCTGCTGCGGGATTTCGCGGTGCCCGAGCTGCTGCAGGACGACGCCACGCCGGATAAACTGGCCGAAGCGACCTGGGCCGCGTTGACCGACGACGCCCAGGCCGCCCGGATCGAAGCGCGCTTCACCGCGCTGCACCAGGACCTCGCGCGCGACACCGCCCAATTGGCGGCGCGTGCCATACTCGAGGTGGCCAATGGCCCAGCATAGCCTGTTCGCCGAATCGCCCGATTTCGCCGGGGTGCGCATGGCCGGCGTGGACGAGGCCGGGCGCGGGCCGCTGGCCGGCGGCGTGTATGCGGCCGCCGTCATTCTCGATCCGGACCGTCCCATCGACGGCCTGGCCGATTCCAAGATCCTGGCCGCGCCACGCCGCGAAGAGCTGGCGCTGCTCATCCAGGAACGCGCGCTGGCCTGGTTCGTGGCCAGCGCCACCGTGCAGGAAATCGATACCTTGAACATCCTGCGCGCGACCATGCTGGCGATGCAGCGCGCGGTCGAAGGCCTGGCCCATATGCCGCAGGTGGCCATGGTCGATGGCAACCAGGCGCCGCGCCTGCGGTGCACGGTCCAGACCGTCATCAAGGGCGACGCGCTGGTGCCGGCCATCTCGGCGGCCTCCATCCTGGCCAAGACCGCGCGCGATGCCGACTTGCTGCGCCTGCATGGCCTGTATCCGCAGTACGGGTTCGACCAGCACAAGGGCTATGGGACCCCGCTGCACATCGATCGCCTGCGCGAGCATGGGCCGTGTCCTGAACACCGGCGCAGCTTCGCGCCGGTGCGCGAGCGGCTGGCCGTGGCGCCATGAAGCAGATCGCCTCGCGCGACAACCCCCAGTTCAAGCAATTGCAGCGCCTGGCCGCGCATGCCGGCCGGCGCGGCACCCAGGCCCTGCTCGAGGGCGTCCATGTATGCCAGGCGTGGCTGCAGCTGGCCGGCCCGCCGGCCCTGGCGGTGTTCGACGCCGAGCGGGCCGGGCGCCCCGAACTTGCCGCGCTGTTGGCGGCGGTGCCGCAGCGGCAGGTCCTGCTGGTCGAGCCGCGCCTGCTGCGGCAGCTCGAGACGGTCGAGACGGGGCAGGGCGTGTTGTTCGTGGTGGACCCGCCCGCGCCGCGACTGCCGGAGCGGCTGGACGAGCCGATGGTATGGCTGGACCGCGTGCAGGACCCGGGCAATGTCGGCACCATCCTGCGCGTCAGCGCGGCGGCCGGCATCCGGCGCGTTCTGCTGTCGCCGGGCTGCGCGGCGGCATGGGCGCCCAAGGTGCTGCGCGGCGGGCAGGGCGCGCATTTCGCCCTGGAGCTGCACGAGCATGCCGACCTGGCGGCCTGCGTCGCGCGCCTGGCGGTACCGCTGGCGGTCACGACCCTGGAAGACGCCGAAGACCTGTACGCCGTCCGGCTGCCGGCTGCCTGCGCATGGGTGTTCGGCCATGAAGGCCAGGGCGTGGCGCCCGAACTGCAACGCGCCGCGGCCTTGCGCGTGCGCATCGACCACGCCGCGGCGGTGGAATCGCTGAACGTGGGCGTGGCCGTGGCGCTGTGCCTGTTCGAGCAGCGCCGCCAGGCGGCGGCGCGTCAGCTGTAGTCGCTGACCGCGCCGATCTGCCGCGCGAATTCCGACCAGCGCGCGATCTCCGACCGATTGACCTCGGCGAACTCCCGCGGCCCCAGCACACTGACATCCAGCCCGGCCGCGCGGATCCTGTCGTGTATGGCGGCCGATTGCAGGGCCTGCGGCAGATCGGCACCGAGTTGATCGAGTACGGCCTCGGGCATGCCATGGATACCATACAGGCCCAGCCAACTGCTGACGTTATAGTCGTCCGCCACGCCGGACTCTTCCATGGTCGGCACCTCGGGAAGCTGGCTCGAGCGCTGCCTGCTGGTGATCGCCAGCGCGCGGATGCGTCCGCCGCGCAGCATCGGCAAGCTGGCGGGAACGCTGCTGATGCCGACGTCCAGCGTGGCGCCGACCAGGTTCACGACGATCTCGTTCTGGCTCCGGTACGGCACATGGGTGATGCGTAAACCGGTGCGCTGGGCAAACAGCATGGCCGCCATGTGGGCCGAACTGCCGATGTCGCCGGCGCCGACGGTCAATTGGCCGGCCGGCTGGCCGCGCATGTGGTCGACCACGTCGGCGATGGTGCGGAACGGCGAGTCGGTTCGCACAATGAAGACGTTGGCGAATTCCGCAACCTGGGCGATCGGGAGCAGCGTGGCGGCGATGTCGATCGGCAGGTTGCGCAGCGTGGCGATCGGCAGTACGTTGCCCAGGCCGCCTCCCACCAGCGTGTATCCGTCGGCCGGCTGCTCGCTGGCATAGCGGATGCCGATGATGCCCTTGGCGCCGGGCTTGTTGTCGACGATGAAGCTCTGGCCGTAGCGCTCGCCCAGGACTTCGGCGCTGATGCGCGCCACGATGTCGACCGCATTGCCCACGGGAAACGGAACCACCACCCTGACCGGGCGGACAGGATAAGCCGGGGCGGCGCGCCCCGGCACATGGGCGCACAGGGCGGGCAAGCCCGCCAGCGCCTTCAGCACACTCCGACGATGCATTTTCAGCTCCTGGAGACGACGACCGTTCACTGCACCATGCTTGCGCCGGCACGGGCCGGGCGCGCGGGTCAGAAGAAAGTGGTGAGCGCCTTGGCCAGCAGGACGTTCTGGTTCAGGTAGATCGTGCGCCGGCGGATTTTCCACGTATTCGCGTCCCGCCACAGCTCATCTTCGCGCCGCCCGACGAAAAGCGCCGTCTCGGTCTGCAGGCGGTTCTGGTAGACGATGAAGCGCGAAGTTGCCCGCACCCGCGCCGGCGGGTCGGGCTGGTCGGCGTCGATGGATACCCGCACGTTGGTGACCAGGTGCGAGACGCGCGAGGCGGGTTCCTCGGCCCAATGGATGCCGGTGTTGATCTGCGCGACGCGCTGGGTCAGGGTCTGCAAGCCCTCGTCGAACCAGGCGGCGTCGCCGGGTTGCGTGAACTCGCGGCTCATCTGGTCGCGCCGCATGTTGCGGGCCAGGGGCATGCGGTATTCGATGTCGGGATGCAGCAGCGCCAGCCAGTCGTCATAGCGCCGCTGGTCCAGCAGGTCGGCTTCGGCATACAGGAAGGCCTGGATTTCCCACCATAGCTCCATGGAGGCGGGACGAACAGCAGGATCGGCCGGCGCGGCCTTGGTCGCGTCATTCATGGTAGGTTTCCTCGGCGTTTGTGTTGGGGACGAGCGCGGTCCAGTCGGGCGCCTGCATGAACTGGGCCCAGCGGCGATAGAAGCCGCGCGCGTTCTCCTCGGTATAGGGGCCGGTGACGCCGCCGCGCAGCGTCGGCACCGGGACGGCATGTCCGAGGCCCATCTGGTAATTGAAATACATGCTCTGCGACACCGCGCCGCGACAGGCGTCGGTGGCGACCGACCAGTTCTCCATGTCGTCGGACTCGGTCAGGCCGCCCGGCCCCGAATAGCGCAGGTAGTAGTGGCGCGAAGCCTCTTTCACTTCCTCGGGCGCATCCTTGTCGATCAGGTACATGCGCCACATCTCCATTTCGGTCGGGCTGACGGGGTGGAAGACCGCCAGTGAACGCGGCTGGTGGGCATGGAACGACATGTTAGGAAAGATCGTGCCCACGGCGTGCGGCGTCACCCGCTTGCGATCGCCCAGGTTGGCCACCCGCCTTTCATAGATGTCGCGGTAGTAGCGCTCGACGACAGGATGGCCCTGGAACTGGTTGCGGTACTCCGGTTCGCTATATGCCGGCAGCCGGCCGATGGTGCCGTGGCCATGGGCGGGGAATGCGACGCAGACGCGGTCCTCGGTGAAATCCCGGCGCCCCTTGCCGCCGCTGGGGCCGATGCCCACCAGGTCGACCGAACGATGGCTGATATCGTGATGGCGGTCGCCGATGAAATTCTCCGGGGCGAACTTCCAGTTGCAGGGTACGCGCCACTTCTGCACGCCGCCGATCACCTCCGAGCCGCCGGGGCTGCCGTCGCGGTGGTCCAGCGCCGAGTCCAGGTAATACTTCATGTCGCCCAGGTAGTCCAGGAACGGCACGGCGTGCTCGTCCCAGGTCGCCCAGATCGCGCCCTTGTAGTTATAGACCTGGGCCACCG